>Ga0210042_1000002_pt1 | contig 749842 bp, 654 predicted proteins | sample CryGeymeta201518_FD_183982 | JGI IMG/M metagenome (GOLD analysis project Ga0210042, IMG submission 183982) | Groundwater microbial communities from Crystal Geyser aquifers in Utah, USA - Crystal Geyser metaG 2015-18 (SPAdes) (version 2) | ecosystem: Environmental > Aquatic > Deep subsurface >... | reverse complement strand
TCGCCAGGGCTTCAAAGTCATTGGCGACGGCGGCCACGCCCGCTGGGGTCAAGCTGATGACACCGGTGGTGGGGTCAATCTCAAACCAAGCGTCGTCATTGCCGCTGACGATGCTGTAGGTCACTGGCGTGCCTTCCGGATCGATGGCATTGACGGTGCCAATCACAGTGCTGTCGCTGCTGTTTTCAAAATACGTAAAGTTGTAGCTGGTTTCGCCCACGGGTGGGGTGAACTCAGGCGTTTCATTGACATCAAGCTCAGTGAGGGTGACGTTAATGTTGGTGGTGTTGACACCATCTGAGGCGCCAACGACTAAATTGTGCACGTTCGCCAAGGCTTCAAAGTCATTGGCGACGGCGGCCACGCCCGCTGGGGTCAAGCTGATGACACCGGTCACGGGATCAATCTCAAACCAAGCGTCATCATTGCCGCTGACGATGCTGTAGGTCACTGGCGTGCCTTCCGGATCGATGGCATTGACGGTGCCAATCACAGTGCTGTCGCTGCTGTTTTCATTGTAGCTAAAGCTGTAGCTGTCAGACACTGGAGCATCATTTATAGGCGATACAACCGGCGTGTCACTGTCTTGGCCAGTTAAGCTGCCATCTGACACAGTTAAATCAATCGCTGGTAAAGTGCCACCGTTATTGATCAGATCTGCCCCTGCCTGGGTTAACACCACTTCGCCGTTGATCAATGCATAGTAACCGTCGGTATTGGTGCCGGCCGTAAAGTCCACTGTCAGTGCATCACCGTCTTCATCGAAGGTATTGTAAGTCGCCGCTACATCGCCAGCTGCGGCGCTATTTTCGGTAAAGTCATTGGCGACTACGTCAATGGTTGGTGCATCATTAACAGGTGTGATTTCGATGGTTAGCGTCGCGGTTTCACCCGTATTAGTGGTGTAAGTAATAACAGGAACGGTACCGTTCCAATTTTCATTGGGTGTGAAGGTGTAAGAACCATCTTCATTGATGATCAGGACACCACCTTCAAGGGCAACTTCTGTGCCGGCCGTATAAGTTTGGCCATCCACTTCAAAGCTACTCACGCTTAGGTCTGAATCTACATCGCTATCGTTATCGAGTACATTACCTGTAGCAACAGTATCTTCAGCAACAGTATTGGTGTCGTTAGCCAACACGGATGCGTCATCGACAGGTGTGACTTCGATGGTAAGCGTCGCGGTAACACCCGTATTAGTGGTGTAAGTAATGACAGGAACGGTACCGTTCCAGTTTTCATTGGGTGTGAAGGTGTAAGACCCATCTTCATTGATGATCAGGACACCACCTTCAAGAGCAACTTCTGTGCCGGCCGTATAAGTTTGGCCATCCACTTCAAAGCTACTCACGCTTAGGTCTGAATCTACGTCGCTATCGTTATCAAGTACATTACCTGTAGCAACAGTATCTTCAGCAACAGTATTGGTGTCGTTAGCCAACACAGATGCGTCATCGACAGGTGTGACTTCGATGGTCAGCGTCGCGGTTTCACCAGTGTTAGTCGTATAGGTAATGACCGGCACTTGGCCATTCCAATCTTCATTAGGAGAAAAAGTAAAAGAACCATCAGGATTGATAACGAGCACTCCATCTTCAAGCTCGATTTCTGTACCCGCAGGATAGGTTTGTCCATCTACTTCAAAACTCACTACACTCAAACCTGAGTCAGTATCGCTGTCGTTATCTAAAACATTTCCAGCAGCAACTTGATCTTCGCTAACTGTAATGACGTCATTTAATACAACCGATGGGGAATCATTTTCAATAAGCACTTCTTCTTGAGTCACTGCTGTTGGGGTAGCAGTTTGTCCTGTCGTGTCGTAGCCTGTATTCGCAATGGTCTCTGCACCATCTCTTGATACTGAGACATAACCAAAATCACCTTGGTTGGCTGTTGGGGTGCCAGCGGCGGTTTCTGGTAGGTTTGCTGTTGGATCTTCGCCAGATGCAATTAATGCCTGCAAGGCTGCTATTTCATCTATAGCTTGTTGATCTGCTACTTGCTCGATAATGGCATCATCAGGAGTATCTGCACTATTAAAAATAGTGCCGTCATCGAATGTAATAACAAAAGCAAACTCATTGCTGCCTGAAACTAATGCTCCAGCAGGAATTGTCTGGCCAAGTTGTAGTTCCTTGGTTTCATTGTTAATTGTTATTGTTACTGTACCTTCTGAAGCAGAAAGTATTCCATTTTTTGACGTAGTAATTGATTCCATTTGAAGCTCCCAACAGCTTTATATACTTAAGATAACAATGAGTTAATTTGCATCATATTTGCTTAATATAATAATAGTATTAACATTAAAATTATTTTATAAACATTAGGTCAAATAATATCACTTACCACAATGGTAGTCAATTTTTTGACGTTAAGGCGTTTCTAAACAAGCTAGTTATAATAAGCATATAAAACAAAGTATTAATTTGTTAACCTATTAGTTCTATATATTTTTACGTCATAAAAAAGTCGTAATTAAATGTAGTTTAATATTGTTATTTATTTCCTTATGTCGGCATAGATAACAACAAATAAAGCAGAATAACTAAAAAAGCCTACGAGATTGTAGGCTTTGAGATGAGCTTAAAAATAACTTTATTGCTTAGATTATGTTTGCAGCATTACGATAACTGTTTGCCGCAGAAGAGTTTTCACCTAACTGTTCTTGGGCTTGTGCTAATGCTAACCATGATTGATGCGTTGGTGCCATACGACAGACATTTTGCCAATGAGTTTTAGCTTGTTTAGTGTCACGACTTTGAATGGCAAGCTTTGCCAGACACATTTGATAGTCAGCATCATTTTCATGAGTGGTTTCTAGTCGGCTGAGTAATTTACGCACCTCTTGATCTTGTGCATCGATTAAATCAGGTATTGCGGCAAATAAAGCCGCCGATGGTGCAGCGCTAAGTTGTTTAATAATTAACTTTATTGCTTTATCTTTATGCCCATACTGAGTCAATCCATGAGCATAAGCGACAACTAATTCATCTTGTTTACGCTCCGACTTACTTAACCAATGCCAACATTTATTCAATTCTGCTTCAGAAGTCTTAGCTGCATTTACCATTAAAATACTGTTGGTTTTAGTGTTTAATTGGTTGAATTCAGTTTCAGAAAGTAATTGGCGTTTTTTCAGGATTGGTAACAACAATTTTAATGCCTGCCAATCATTTTGCTGCAAATATAACTCTTGTGCTAGTTTCAGTACTGGTGCACTACTTTTACTTGTTGGATTTAGTTTATCAAGTACTACTCGAGCTTGAGTGAGCTCCCCCTGCTTCATTAAGTAGCGGGTACGCGATGTATAAACCGCTGTCTTGGCAATAGGGTTATTTTCTGCTTGAGTTAAATAATGATCTCGCGCAGTAATATCACCTTGATAGTGAGCTGCTCTTGCTGCCGCAAAAAGATTTAATACTGGAATTTCACCTTTTTCAGCACCTTTAGCCATGGCTTTTTCAGCCGCAGGCCAATCTTCTTCAGCCAGTGCTAAAGCGCCGGTTAAAGTATGCTTTTTAGCCGCTTTTCTACGCCATTGCTCTGGCAGGTAGCGACTGCTTAGTAGCATATTTAATAATAATAAAATTAACCACTCGAGTAATTGCAGCGCAAAATAAAATACAATTAACCCCACAACACCTATGACTAAGCTAGTTTCAATCTGGTAGTCACCTATTGCGATGTAAACGTAACCGCTTTGTCCAACAATAAGTGGGCTGAGACACAGTCCAATTAAAATGAGAACAACATAAACCAGCGTCTTAATCATTGTGCTGGCTCCTGTGTAGGCATTATTTCACCATAAGTAACCAGCTGCTGGAGTAGTGGCGAGGCTTGAAATTTATTAAGAGTCACTTTTTCAACTTTAACCTTGGCTAGTTTATCCAAAGACGCAATTATTGCTTTAGTCTTTGGATCTGTTAAGTCAAAGTATTGTTGTAACCACTTGTCTGCTAAAGCAATAGATTGCTGATAATTCACTTGGTCAAATCGGTACAGTGCTAATTGTGCTTGCAATAATTTGTTGCGAATATTTTCAACTAAATACCATTGCTGTTCCGGTGATAACAGTGGCTCTAAATCAGTGGTCCGTTTGCGGATAGTAATAAAACCATCAGTTAATTCATGCCAGGTTGTGGCGAGATTTTGTTGCCAATCATCAATGGAGTCGGTGACTGCCTGGGTGTTTTTATTTTCTGTAAAATTCTCATCCACACGATTTAACGGTAACCCTTCTACATCATTGATAATATTATCTAAGTCAAAGATGGTATTGGTTATATCAGTGGTTTTTAATGCGTTAACTTTAATGATGTCTTCAGCTAAGGCTTTACGTAAAAGAGTTAATGCAGGATCTTTCATCGCACTGATACGTTCATCTGCAGACTGTAATAAACCAATTGCTGTTTGCGGATCGTTTTCTAACCATAGTTTTCTGCCAGCCATGCGAACTAAATATTCGGCTTCTGATGCCATCCAATGGTTAGGACTGCGCTGGGCAATAACAGCTACACGTTCTTGCAGTTGTTTATTTGATTGCTGTAGTTCAGCTAATTTTACATAAGCTTTGGTATCGTTCAGCTGTTGTTGCTCTAACGTACCAAAGCGTTTATTGGAAGCCATGACGGTTTGTTGTAATTCATATTTTAACGATTTATTTTGTGTAACTTGTTCAGTGATACTTTGTTCTAATTGAGTTTGGCCTTGACTTTGTTGGCTAAGTTGCAAATAAAGCCAGTAACAAGATGCCACAGCAACAATGGCAACCAGTAAACTGAATAATACCCCAATACGGATCCACCAAGAGCTAGGTTTAGCTTTGCGTCGGCTGTTATTTACCGGAGAATTTGTCTGATTATTATTTTTGTTGTCAGCAGATTGTTGGCTCGTTGCATTGACTTTTTTTGCCTTTAGCGGCTTTTCTATTGGATTTTGCGCAGGAGAAATCACTTTCTCATCCTTGTGTGCTGGCGAGTTTGGATCTTTTTTATTGTTTTCCATGAACAGTCCTTGAAAGCAAAAATACAACCAATATAAGCAATATTAGAAAATGTGTGTCGATGCAAGGTAACAATACAATAACAAATTATAACGCAAGACTCGTGAGTATAGCTTGAGTATTTGCTCCATTTGCATTGGTAATATGGCTTAATCCCATTGCTTTTGCTTGTAATTCGACGCGATGACTAGGCACTATGATATGACATGCACGTAACCATGCAAATAATTCTTTTGGGACAAGGTCAACTAAGTTGGATAATATTTCGCCGCTGGTGACCACAATGGTATCAATACCGAAGGATTGCCATTGTTGAATGGTCTGTTTTGCGTTGAGCTTAGGTATCACGCGCTGATAGACCTGCCAATAGTTCACCTTAGCACCTCGAAGCGCTAATTGTTCAGCGAGCATTTCACGTCCACCTAATCCACGTACAATAATAAATGACTGCTTATCGACATCTCGTAATTGGGGCTGTGATAATAAACCTTCACTATCTTGGCTCTCTTCGGGCGAGCTAATCGCTTGGATATTATAGTGAGCTAGGCTATCAGCGGTTGCTTGACCAACAGCGAAATAGCGACAGTGCTGTGGGAATGAATTGTGGAGTTTAGTGGCGGCAAAATCGACGGCATTAGTGCTAATAAAGAGCAAATTATCAGTGTGGGCTAAAGTAGCATGGCTCATTGATTCGTTTGTTTCAATTACCGCTAAAAGTGGGGTAACAAGATAAGCAACGTCTCGTTGTGAGAGTTGCTCTTCCATTGCTTGATTGCGCCCTTGTGGGCGCGTTAGCAAGACTTTCATGGCCAGTTATCTCTTAACTAGCATAAACAGCATCTAAAATAGTTTTAGCCCCGCGATTGAGTAAATCTTCTGCAAGAGACTCTCCAAGCGCAACGGCATCAGTTTTAGAACCCGATACCATACCCGTTATTATTTCACTTCCATCAGGATTGCCGACTAAACCACGTAGGGTTAAATTATCGCCTTGAATTTCAGCAAAAGCACCGATAGGTACTTGGCATCCGCCCTCTAAACGAGTGTTCATTGCTCGTTCAGCCAGCACTCTGTAACGGGTTTCTAAATGTTCAAGTGGTGCGAGTAATGCTTTAACACGCTCGTCATTTAGACGACATTCAATGCCGACAGCACCTTGTCCATTGGCTGGAAGTGACTCTTCTGCAGAGATAAATCCTGCAATTCGTTGATTGAGTTTTAAGCGGATTAATCCCGCAGCCGCCAGGATGATAGCATCATAATCACCACTATCGAGCTTGGCTAAACGGGTACCAACATTACCGCGTAAGTCTTTGATAATAAGATCTGGACGAGCAGCTCTAATTTGACACTGACGGCGCAGACTTGAGGTACCCACAACCGCGCCTTGAGGTAATTCACTAATAGATTTATAGCTATTTGATACAAAAGCATCGCGTGGATCTTCACGTTCGCAAATTACCTGTAGGCCTAAACCTTCAGGAAAATCTACTGGTAAATCCTTCATTGAGTGCACTGCAATATCGGCACGATTTTCAAGCATCGCGACTTCTAACTCTTTAACAAATAGCCCTTTGCCACCAATTTTAGCTAAAGGAGTATCTAAAATGACATCACCTTTGGTGCTCATTGGTAATAACTCAACCGTGAGATCGGGGTGAATGCGTTCAAGTTCAGCTTTAACAAATTCAGCTTGCCACATTGCCAGTGGGCTTTTACGTGTTGCGATACGAATTATATTTTCAGACATGGTAGTAGATCCATTAGATAGCCTCAATGGAGTAATGCTATCACCGCTCTCGCTTGGATGTAACAAATCGATGGTAATTGTTTGAAGTCTGTAGGGCTTATTTGTGATTCATCTCGTTGAACAACTACTGGTGAAATATAAAATAAATGCTACGATGATCACTGTTTTGACGAAAGCGTGACCTTGGTCGAAAATTTGAGCTTAGGTTCGAGTGTGTTAGAAAAATTTGTCACCAAATAGTTTGTGTAGCAAAAAGCGTAAATGGAGTAAGTCTTGACCGATAAAACGGCATATTATCAAAAGGATTTAGCTGAGAAACTAAATAACATTAGATTAACTAGAGTGACTAATGTACTGCCTGATTTGCAGCAGCATTTATTCCGTATAATTCCTTTTTTAATACATCATAATCAAATAGATGTGTCCGGTATTATCGACCCCAACACGCCGTGTGGTGTTCATGGGTTTGATTTGTCAGACGCAATGATTGCAGCATGCGATGCCTTATGTTTGTCTGTACCCTGCGCGATTGATTCAAGTGTTGATGCTTTTGAAGGTATCTATGCCATGGGCAGTACTGCTAGTTTTGGGCAAAATCCGCAAAGCGATTTCGATATCTGGTTGGTTTACAATAGTAAACTGACTCAAGCACAACTTAAACTCATTGAATATAAAAACAAACTCATCAGTGACTGGTTTGCCGGTTTTGAGTTTGAAGTGAATTTTTATCTAGTACATCCGATGCAATTTAGAGAATGCAGCGCATTTGATAATTGCCAACCAGTAGGATTAGAGCACAGTGGCAGTAGCCAACACTGGTTATTATTAGAAGAGTTTTACCGTTCTCATATTAGGCTCGCCGGTAAAACTGTGGCTTGGTGGCCCGATGCACAAAGCCAAGATACTCAGTCTAATGCCAACTTACTTTATCTTGGCAATGTCAATTCATTACCTGCGGCAGAGTATTTTGGCGCCTCATTATGGCAGCTCTATAAAGGGCTCAATAAACCTCATAAAGCTTTGTTAAAAGTGTTGTTATTGGAAACTTATGCCTCAGAATATCCCCATACAAGGCTAATAACTCAACAACTTTGGCAATATTGCCTAGATCAAGATTTTAGTGTTGCTAATGACGCTTATTTATTGCTGTATCAAAGAATTGAAACCTATTTAATTGCCCAAGAAGACAGTAACCGTTTAGAGATCGTTAGGCGTTGTTTTTATTTAAAGTCTGGTATCACTTTATCGAGTTTGTCACCTACCAATAGTGCAACAGACTGGCGGGTTGAAAAAATGACCAGCCTGGTTAAACAATGGGGCTGGAGCCATGAGCTAATCACCACATTGGATAATAGTCCTTATTGGCATGCTGGCCAGTTGAAATGGTTCAACCAGCAGCTCAGTGAACTGTTATTAGTCAGTTACAAAAATCTATTGAAATTTGCTTCAAAACAAACCTTAAGTGAACGTATGCGAGTTGAAGAACTCGGCTTATTGGCTCGTAAATTACATACTTACTTTAGTGATGATGACCATTTAATACAGCCTCTAAACCGACTTTGGAGTTTATCGACAGCTGAAAAATCGTTGACTATCTTTCATTGCAAGCAAGCATCACGTTTTTATCTCTATCGCCAAACTTATGTCGAACAGGATCCGTCTCAAGCTGTTACAGATAATCAAGGACATGAGTTCGATAATGATCCCATTCACGAGGCGGATAATATATGCAGTTTAGTTGCGTGGTCAGTGTTAAATGGGCTCGCAACTACCGATACTAAGTGGTTTCAAGTTGGGCGAGGTAAAAGACGGACAGATAAATTGAGTTACCTAACCCGTAAACTTATCCCTATTATGCACAATGTACCCACTGTCTATAAACGTGATTTATGCGAACCTTGGTGCTATCAAAAAATTGTGTTGATTACCAATATGGATAAAGATCCGACCACTCAATTGAATGAGCAAGAACTGATGTTGGAACATATTAATACCAATATTCTTTCCTTTGGACAGAAAAAAATCAGTATGTTGTCGTCGGTGGCGGTTGTGTGTTTAAACAGCTGGGGAGAATGGCAAAGCTATCGCTTCAATGGCAATACCGCATTACTTGAAGCTATTTCATTTATTATTCTGGGGTTAAAACGTTCAAATGACCAAGTAGATTTATCGATTATTAGTTGCTCAGCTAAGCTAAAACAACCGATTTTTAATCAGCTTAAAACCTTATTGTTACGATGTTATGGTTTAATGAAAAAGGTCAATCAGCTTAAAACCTTATTGTTACGATGTTATGGTTTAATGAAAAAGGTCAATCAGAGCAATACATTAATGCATCCAATAATCATAGGCGATCAACAATACAGTATGTACTTTAATGCGTTAGGTATGATGTATCGCAAGACTGACGTTGTGGCACAGGTCAAAAATGATCACACTCATGAGTTACCACTACCTTATACCGTGGATGATACTAACGTGAATGTACCATCGGTGATTCGCAAATTTATTGTCATGGATGCTAAGCAATATTTTGTCCGTCAACGTAAGCAAGTGCTTGATGTGTTTATTGCAGACGAGAAGAATCAGCTTGAACATTTACAATATCAACATATCAGTATCAATGATTTTGTGGCTAAAGAAAGCCATTTGTATGTCTTTGACGAACAAAAACAGCACCGGCCCGTTTTTAATATGCCGCAGTTTTTTCAACTTGTGCATATTGAAGGTAAATTAACCGTAATGCCATTTGGCTTGTCAGTAGATGAAATGGGCTCAGCATTTTAAGCATAAGCCCAAACTCAATGACAATTTAATCACTTACTTAGTGCTATTACACACTAAGTTATCACGAGGTTTATGCGTTTATCTCGAGCAAAATACCACTTTGTTTATTGATGGCATCAATCACAAAAGACATAAATTCCAATCCATTACGGGTATCTAACCATTTGCCATCATTGTAATTAAAGTGATAACCACCTGATTTTGTCGCCAGCCAAATTTCATGAAGAGGCTCTTGTTTATTGATAACGATTTGCGAATTATCTTCAAAAGCTAACTGCAAAACATTGCCGCTGGCATTAATATCGACATCGGCATCTTGCTCATCAATTGCTTTTTCTACCGCGTTCTCTATTTCGCCAAACATTTCATCGGCTAATCGATGAAACTCAGTATCTGTAATAGCCATGTATTTCTATCCTTTGCTTTCTGCGTTATGAATGCGATTATAAGACCATTATTCACTAGATGCACAGATGTTGAAAAAAATGAGACTGCTTTTATTTATTATGCTTGCTAGCCTATTTGTAACCGCATGTGGTCAAAAAGGCGTTTTATACAAAACTCCTGAGCCAGTGGCCAATAAAGTCGCCCCAAAATCTGCTAGCACAGATGTGCCCAAGCAAACTGAGGTGCTCGACTCTCAACCTTCAACCTCACAACAAGAATAGCATTTATAAGGGACCGCATTTTGGATTACTTTTCATATCAAAATGATTCACTATTCGCAGAAGACTGCGATGTAGCAAAACTGGCTAAAACGCACGGTACGCCGTTGTATATTTATTCTCGTGCCACATTAGAGCGCCATTGGCATGCCTTTAATAATGCCGTTGCTGATCATCCTCATCTTATTTGTTATGCGGTGAAGGCGAATTCAAACCTTGCAGTGTTAAATGTATTGGCCCGTTTAGGCAGTGGTTTTGATATTGTTTCTGGTGGTGAGCTCTCGCGTGTATTACAAGCGGGCGGCGACCCTAAGAAAGTGGTTTTTTCTGGTGTGGGCAAAACGGTTGCCGAAATGGAGCAAGCCCTAAACATTGGTATTTACTGTTTTAATGTTGAGTCTAGTGCTGAACTTGAACAGCTTAATGACGTCGCTGGGCGCTTAGGTAAAGTAGCCCCGGTTTCTTTGCGGATTAATCCCGATGTTGATGCTGGTACTCATCCTTATATTTCCACAGGTCTTAAAGAAAATAAATTTGGCATCGCCATGGACGAGGCTGATACGGTTTTTGCTCGTGCCGCTGAATTAGCTCATTTGCATGTAAAAGGTGTCGACTGCCATATTGGTTCACAACTTACCGAGATTAAACCCTTTTTAGATGCCATGGATCGCATGCTGGCGTTGATCGACCGTTTAGGTGAGCAAGGTATTAAGATTGAACATTTTGACGTGGGTGGCGGCTTAGGGGTTACCTATAATAGTGAAACTCCGCCGCATCCAGATAAATACGCCGCAGCATTACTCGATCGTTTAAATGGTCGTAAGTTAACATTAATTTTTGAACCGGGTCGTGCGATTGCGGCTAACGCAGGTATTTTTGTCACCCAAGTGCTTTACCTAAAAGAAAATAGCGATAAGCGTTTTGCGATTGTCGATGGTGCCATGAACGATCTTATTCGCCCTGCGCTTTATAGTGCATGGCAAAATATTATTCCGGTACAACAAAATGATGCGCCAACTTTCGCTTATGATATTGTAGGTCCTGTATGTGAGACTGGTGACTTTCTCGGTAAAGACAGGCAGTTAGCGGTAAAAGCGGGTGACTTATTAGCCGTTCGTTCAAGTGGTGCTTATGGTTTTGTGATGGCCTCAAATTATAACTCTCGTCCAAGAGTCGCGGAGATTATGGTTGATGGTAGTGATGATTTTGTTGTTCGTCAGCGCGAAACGCTACAACAACTTTGGCAAGGCGAATATTTATTGCCATAGGCAATAAGCAAACGGCATAACGTTTTATAAGGAAACTTTTGTGATCCATTTCACTAAGATGCACGGACTGGGTAATGACTTTATGGTCGTTGATGGCGTAACACAAAATGTGTTTTTTTCGCCTGAACAAATTCGCCGTCTTGCCGATCGAAATTTTGGGATTGGTTTTGATCAATTATTGTTGGTCGAGCCGCCCTATGATCCTGATTTAGATTTTCATTATCGCATCTTTAATGCCGATGGCAGTGAAGTTGAGCAGTGTGGCAATGGTGCACGCTGTTTTGCTCGTTTTGTTCGCAATAAAGGCCTCACCCAAAAAAATAAAATTCGGGTGAGTACTAACTCAGGTAAAATTACTTTGCGGATAGAGCGTGATGGTAACATCACAGTTAATATGGGTGTTCCCGTTATTGAACCAAGCCAAATTCCGTTTAAAGCTAAAAAAAGCGAAAAGACCTACTTACTGCAAACCGCAATGCAAACTTATCTGTGTGGCGCTATTTCTATGGGTAACCCCCATTGCGTTATAGAGGTTGAAGATGTGCAAACCGTCAAGGTTGATGAAATTGGCAGTATGTTAACTCGCCACGAACGCTTCCCTAAGGGCGTCAATGTTGGCTTTATGCAAGTCATTAACCCTGGGCATATTAAGTTACGCGTGTATGAACGTGGCGCAGCAGAAACGCTAGCCTGTGGCACGGGCGCATGCGCTGCTGCAGCCGTTGGTCAATTACAGGGTAAGCTTGATAAGCAGGTGAGAGTCGATTTACCTGGTGGTAGCTTAGTCATTAATTGGGACGGCGAGGGTAAACCTCTGTGGATGACGGGCCCGGCAGAACATGTATATGATGGACAAATACAACTATGAGTGAGATTACCTCCGAAGTCAGTTTAGCTAACGAAGTGGCAGGCAATACGGTTAGCAGTGCACAAGCCAAAGATATCAATTCAATTGGCCAAGATCTTGCTGTCGACATGATGGCCAGTTTGCAACAAGCCCCTTTTGATGAAATGCTGATCCGCGAATATTTGTTAGATAATCCTGACTTTTTTAATCGTTATCCAGAGTTGTTAGTGGCCATGCGTGTTCCGCATGCAGAACGTGGTGCGGTTTCATTAGTTGAACGTCGACAAGAGCTGCTTCGCCAGCGCGTCAATCAGCTTGAAGAAGAAATTACTTCGCTGATGAACATAGCGACTCATAATGAGAGAATCTTTAAATTTAATACTGAGTTATCGTTTAAAATGCTTGCAAGTCAAGACTTAGGCGAGCTGCGTCAAGTATTGTCTGAAGGATTAAAAACTGAGTTTGGCTTTAGTCATGTTAGGTTGATTACTGTGCACGATATTGACAGCGAATTAGCAAAAATTTGGCGTCATCGTGTCCAAAGCGGTTATTACTTTGGGCGGCTCACGCAATCAGAATCTAAACGTTTATTTGGCAGTGATGTGGGGTCTGTAGCATTGACTAAATTATCGGATGACAATGGCCAGGTGATATTTGCCATTGCCAGTAAAGATCCCACTCATTTTCATCCTGATATGGACTCATTGCTATTTAGCCAGTTGCGTCGTTTGTTAGACCATAAGCTACCGCAACTGTAATAGTTAATGCTCAGTGTGTTGTTTAGGATACACAGCGTACTCCAATCGTTCATGTACTGGGAGCATTGTGATGCAGCCAACAGACTGGCAAACGATATTTAGCCAACATTTAACCTCAGAAAGGCAACTATCAAGCTATACCGTGCGTAATTATATGTTTGAATTACGAAGGGTTGAAGGCATCTTAACCGAATCAACTCAGCTTATTGATGTTACCCGCGACGAGCTACAATCTATGTTGGCAACATTACACCGTAAAGGCTTGAGTCCACGTTCGTTATCTTTGTGTTTGTCAGCCGTAAAACAGTTCTTTAATTTCCTATTGTGCGAAGGTGCCATAACGGTCAACCCAGCACACAGCTTAAGTGCTCCAAAACAAAACAAACCTTTGCCAAAAAATATGGATGTCGATGCCGTCAGTCATTTGTTGTCTATCGAGGGTGACGATACGTTGTGCTTACGTGACAAAGCTATTATGGAATTATTTTATTCCAGTGGCTTACGTTTAGCTGAGCTCGCCAGCCTAGATTGCGCTGACATTAAGTTTGATCAAAGCGAAGTTAAAGTGCTGGGTAAGGGCAGTAAACAGCGGGTTGTGCCCATTGGAAAACTAGCCTTAAATGCATTAACGGCATGGCTAAACTGCCGCAGCCAGTTACCTTGTAGTCAAGCGGGTGATGCATTATTTGTCAGTAGCCAAGGTAAACGATTATCTCATCGCAGTATTCAAGCGCGGATGGCTAAGTGGGGTCAGGAACAAGCTATGGCGGTAAAAGTTCACCCACATAAATTGCGTCATTCGTTTGCAACCCATATGCTTGAATCAAGTCAAGATTTACGTGCCGTACAAGAACTGCTTGGTCATGCTAACTTATCGACCACGCAGATTTACACTAGTTTAGACTTTCAACACCTTGCCAAAGTGTACGATAACGCGCATCCAAGAGCGAAAAAAGACAGGGGAAAATAATGACAACGCCATTACTTAAAGCATCAATGATCCAGTATCAACGTCTACAACCGTTTAGCGCGATCAGTTTTGATTTAGACGACACACTCTATAATAATCTTCCTTACGTATTACATGCCAGCGATGAACTATTTTCGCTAATTAATCAAACCTATCCCGCCACTACAGCATGGGGGGCAGATCAATGGCAGCAACTTAAACATCAGTTATTTATTCATCACCCAGAGTTAGTACACGATACCACCGCAGCCCGTTATGCCATGTTGCGCCAAGGCCTTTTACACTTTGGTTATAGCGAAGTTGAAGCCAGCAAAGGGGCCCAAGATGGCATGGCGTGTTTTACCCATCATCGTAGTAACTTTACCGTTGATATTAATGTATTGCAGGTACTAGAGCGTTTAAGTCAACGCTATCAGCTTATTGGTATTACTAATGGCAATGTCGACAGCCAACGTATTGGCTTAGATAAGGTCATGAAATTTGTGCTTCATCCAGGCCACGGAGTTAAAATGAAGCCTGCTGCCGACATGTTTAGCCTCGCTTGCCGTCAACTGGATATTAAGCCTGCAGCATTATTGCATGTGGGTGATCATCCGCTGTCTGATATTGCTGGGGCAAAAATGGCAGGGTGCCAAACTGTGTGGTTAAATCCCTGTATGCAGCAACGGCATAAAAAAGCTCAACCGGTTTTGCCACACATTGAAATTAATCATTTAGATCTTCTGTTAGGCTTACTTTAGGGTGACGTTAGCGTTTTAGGTCTATGCCTGCTTTAAGGCTCATTTGTTCTACTTGCTCGCGGCTAGCATGCATATCGGCATCACCTACACGAAAGTAGGTGCCGCTATACGGATCAGTACCAACATAAATAGGCCTAAGTTTTACATCGACACAGGGCACATGGATACGAATAAGCTTTTTCGCCATAATTTCAATAATTTGTACATCAGTTGGAGCTAAAATATTGTGACTGATCTTTTTCGGATCGTGTAATATTTGCCAAATTTCACTCAGCATCGGCATAGGATTAACAATCCCCTCAATAGTAAACTCACCTTGTTGCTCCTTTACGCCTAAAATAATTTCACCACCTAAGGTGTTGGCAAAAGCGCTATAGCTTTCCCACATGCCTTCGGGCAATGTACCCTTGCCGTCTCGTCCACCTGCTAATTTAAATTCAACTTGAGCTGATTCATGTAAGTTAGCAATGTCGTCTAAGGCAAACGTTGGGTAATGATGAGGTGACATTTAGGCTCCAAATCGTCTTATGCAATCAGTAGATAAAAATAGATATGATCACTGTATGAAGTTTTGCCCACAAAAGGAAGATCATCAGTTCGGCTGTGCTGGATGTTAATTAACCAACCAGCTGTTTTAGTACTTAAATTAAATCCGCAATTGTGAATTATTTACTGTAAAGTTATCTTATATATTAGTTGGTTAATTCCAGAAACCATTTAGTCGTAGGTTTTACATTGTCAGCACAATATTCAGTTAACCCTATTCCTCACAGTTGGTTCGGACATTTATATCATCGCAATGCCAATGCGCTTGAGATAACGGCAGAGGGCATAAGCTTTGTTCCAACCCAGAGTCTATTTTTATCGCGTTTGTCATTGACGAATCTTGAGCATGTATCTTGGCAGCAGTTAGATCATCCACCACTGTTTAGTGCCAGCTTACTGGGTAGCTTATTAAGTTTTACCGCCTCTGGCGTGAGCTATCAAATTCCATTTCTGAGTTATTTTGCTCGCTCTCATTTTAAACTCCAAGTCGAATTACTGTGGGCGTTATCCCATGAACAAGCATTGTATGATTTGATAGCACGGATTGAAAAAGCCATATCGAAGCGCTATTTACGTCAGTCATTGCTAGCGAAAATGAGTTCAAGAATCGCGCGCGAATATCGCCGTTGGTTTCCGTGGAGTGCAAGCGTTGAATTACCACCTAAAACACGCGCGGCATTAACTCAATTACACCATTTTTACCATTGGAAGAATGCGCATGTAGAGCATTTGCGTGAAGATTATATTCAATCGCAGTTAGTGGCATTTGCTGATTTTTTCGATAGTGTTGAATCAAATCCATTAACGGATAAACAGCGCCGCGCCTGCATTATTGATGATGATAACAATCTACTGTTAGCGGGTGCCGGAACCGGTAAAACCAGTGTAATGGTTGGCCGTGCAGGGTATTTAGTCGCCAGCGGTCAAGCGAAAGCGGATGATATTCTATTGTTGGCTTATGGTACAAAAGCCGCCAAAGAAATGGATCTACGGATTAAACACAAACTTGGTACTGCTGACATTAAAGCCAGCACGTTTCATAGTTTAGGCTTAAAAATTATTACCGAGGTTGAAGGTGTAAAACCAAGCTTATCACCGTGGGTAAATGATGAACCTGCCAAAGACAAATGGGTGCATGATAGATTAGAAACGTTGATTGAAAATGAGTCTTACCGTAAACATCTTTTCGACTATTTTAGCCGTTACTATTACGTTGAAAAAAGCCCATTCGAATTTTCAACTGAAGGTGAGTATTTTGAATATTTACATGACAACGATATCCGTTCATTAAAAGGCGAAAGAGTAAAAAGTTTTGGTGAGCTGTATATCGCCAACTGGCTATTTAGCAATGGCATTGAATATCAGTATGAAGCTAAATATGAATATGATGTCAGCACGCTTGAGTTTCGTCAGTATCAGCCTGATTTTTACCTACCACAATATAACGTTTACATTGAATATTACGGCATCGATTCCGCCAATAATACCGCTCCTTATATCGATAACGCAGCGTATTTGGCATCAATGGCGTGGAAACGCCAGTTACATCAAAAACAGCAAACTAATTGTATTGAATTATTTTATTATCAGCACAAGAAAAATCAGTTAATCAACAAGCTTGAACAGGCTTTAACGGTATTTAAGGTTAACTACTCGCCTTTGCCTGATGACGCGATATTGGCCACCCTTTATGAGCTGGGGCGGGTAAATGAACTGGCTAAATTGTTCAGTCAGTTAATCGGTTTGTACAAAGCGGCTTGTGTGGATAAAACAGGTTTACAACGCATATTTAGCCAAGCAGCGGATCCTCAACAAGCTCGTAAAGCATTTCAATTGCTGCAACCTATTTTACAGCAGTATCAGGAGTATTTATCTGCAACGGGTGATATCGACTTTGAAGATATGATTGCTAAAGCGCTAGCCTATCTGCAAAGCGGCCAATACGTTAGCCCGTGGCGATATATTATGGTCGATGAGTTTCAGGATATTTCAGAACCCAGAGCGCGTTTAGTGCGTGCGCTGCGAGATTCAAGATCGAAAACCTCCAGTAGCGAGACTTCACTCTTTTGTGTGGGTGATGACTGGCAGGCTATTTATCGCTTCAGTGGGGCAGATGTCAGCTTAACGACGCAATTCGCCCAGTATTTTGGTCAGACCAGCGAAACTCATTTGGACCTAACGTTTAGATTTAATAACCGTATCGGCGAAGTTGCCAGCGCTTTTGTGACTAAAAACCCGCATCAACTTAATAAAGAGGTTCATTCGTTAATACAGGTGGTTGATCCTGCTATCTCGATACTACGCCGCGGAGTAAATGAGCGCGCAAGTCAAGATGAACCGAGTGCTAATGCATTAGCGCAAGCTTTGAACGCCTTGTCTGTTCATGTGGCTAAAGCCAGTGCGATATCTACTACTGAGCCCTCGACTAAATCCATAACGAAACCGACAGTCTATTTACTGGCACGTTTTTGGTTTCAATTACCCGATAAAGATCTATTGCGTCAGTTAAATGCTCAGTACCCCATGTTATCGATTGAGTGTTTATCTTTTCATGCCTCAAAGGGCAAAGAGGCCGACTATGTGGTAATACTGGGGCTGACTCAAGGTATACACGGATTTCCATCACAGAAAATAACCCCACCTTTACTCGACGCTTTCTTGCCCCAAGCTGAAGCTTTTCAATTTGCCGAAGAGCGACGCTTGTTTTATGTCGCACTGACTCGAGCTAAGCATCGTGTTTATGTATTAGCGGATATGACCAATGTCAGTCCCTTTGTGGTTGAGCTTATTCAGCAACCCTATAACGTTGAACTGAATGAATTCAGTACTTCATTGGTACAAACGTTATTTGAGCAAATTAAATGTGCTCGATGTACGACTGGCACATTAACAGCGAGAACTGGCAAGTTTTCATCATTTTTCTCATGCTCGCATTTTCCTTTGTGCGATCACCAAGAAGCGGGGTGTGACCTCTGTGGTAGCCCGATGACGCGCAAGCGCACTAATGGTTTTGCTGTTTGCTTAGATGAACATTGTGGTCACATAGCACCGCTGTGTAACCTCTGTGGCGCAGACATGAGCTTAAGAGAAAGTGCTCGAGGAGCTTTTTGGGGGTGTAAAAATTATCGCGGTAACAGCGTGCCTAGTTGTAGCAATACCATTAATACAGCGACAATATCCTTTAAAAGCAAACCACATCAAAAACTCAAGCAACCGCATGATATATCACTGCCTAAGCCGCGGCAAAAGGTGTAAGTACAACTATTACTGTGGGTAAATGATCTGGTAAAGCGCCGTTAAGTCTCCATTGCGGCAAAGGTATATCACATTGGATTTTTTATACCTATTTCACTGCACCTGTATAGATTTAGCCGCTTTATATACATATGGGCATGGTCTTAAATGAAGGTTAAAGATGTCGATGCCATCGACATAAATGAATCAATGCCGCATTACATGTCGATAAATTAAGGTTTTATAAACATGTTTTCACTTAATATAATCGAGGATAGTTTGGTCATAATGATATCGACCATATCTAGTGTAGCTGTCTAGCTTGTTAGTCAGTAATCATCTTGTGACTGACTATGAATGAAATTAATAAAACAAAAAAGGGCTTGTCATTACTGATAAGCCCTTTTCATTACAATTAATTATGAACGAGCTATTAGTTCATGTTGAATTCATTGAGACATTTATGCTTTACGAAAAAACGTTACGGGCGTTATAAACCAATAGAACTTTCTGATGCTAAAGGATTAGGTGTCCGAATCTCCAGGAAAATGCTGGAATATGTGGAGTAGGCCACATCATAGAGGCAAGCGAAATAGCGAGTTTGTGTTCAAATTTATCAGCACGAACTTCTGCCGTAAACTGTAAAAGCTCTGCAAAAATGCAGAGCTTTATTTCGATTACATGTAGTTAATAAGTAAGCTTTTTATGGGCAGCTAGCTATACCAATATCTACCCAAACAGTAGCCATACCAGGAATATCACCTTTGGTCCAATAACTGGCTTGCCATTGACGGCCGTTATAACTGGTCGTAGCGCCACCGCTATAGGCAATGGTAGCATCCCAACCTAACTCAACTTCACTTATTAGCTGCCATTGATCCGCAGTGCGGGAAGGCTTATTGCCTTGAGTCCAGTACTTAGCTTTCCAAACTAAACTACTGTAGCTAACGGTATCACCCGTGTTGTAAACCACGTTGGCTTGCCAAGTAGGATATTGATCCGCATTAGGGTCGGTTGCATCACAGCCCCCACCGATTACCTTAGGTGTCACTGTCAATGTGGTTGAGCCATTGGCATCTAAAGCACCATCAGAAACTAACACGCTTAATAAGTAGCTAGTCGACTCTGTAACATTGGCACCTGTGACGACTAGCGTGGCACTATTTTGTCCTGTTGCAGAAACATCTGCTGGCACTGTCCAGTTGTAAGTGAGCGCATCACCATCGGCATCAGAGGCATTGGCTACAATACTGACAGACTTACCGGCTTCGACAATGGCTGTCGCAGCCACACTCACGACTGGGGCTTGGTTAGGCGCATCCGCCTTATTCGTTAAAAGGACAGAATCTGTTGCTGATGCACCTTGAGGATCCGTTACTTGAAGGCTAAAACCATAGACGACATCGGTCAGAGTGGCTTCTAATGGGATAATGACATTGGCCATATCCGCGTTAGCGAGAGTTATCGTTGGGCCGGATACTTGTGTCCAAAGATACGTTAGGGCGCCATTTTCAGGATCACGTGAACCATTGCCATTGAGAGTTACATCGGCAGGGCCAGTTACTGATATGTCTGCTCCAGCATTGGCAATAGGGGCTTTATTCACCGGTGGCGTAGTGCCTTCACCGTGGCCAAGACCTTCGTGCATCGCATTAAGAATATCGCCATTATCAGCATCAATTTCCCAGGCGAATAGTCCTCCAAGTTGATTTGATAACACATATTGGCCTTTGGCTTTTACCGAACGAGGATCGTCAAAGGTAATCAAATCGCCTGTCGTTGGGTTAAACACTGAAGGTGCTTCGGCGGTTTCATCGTAGTTATAAGTCCAACCGCTCCCCATGTACTCATTCACGATCTGGCGATAATCCACCACGCCATCTTCCCATGTGCCTTTTACTTTACCGGTGGCCGTACCCGTGAATGGATTATTGCCAGTGTAGCCATTAACGCCAGTCCAACCACGGCCATACATAGCCGCACCGACCACAATTTTACCAGGCGTAACACCTTGCGCTAAAAGGTTTTTCACCCCTTTGTCTGTGGTGTAGCGGGTATCAGGATCCCAACTGGCTTCATACAAATTGGTTTGATGGCCAAGTTCGGTATTGGTCCAGCCGCCGTTGAAGTCGTAGCTCATTAAAAAAATGTAATCCATGTATTGCTGGGCAGCTTGATAATCAACTTTGGCAATTTTATCGTCACCAGCGCTAATGGCTGAGGTCAGTTCATAACTTCGTCCCGTTTCAGCGCTTAACTCATCTAACATGGCTCGCAGTTCTCGCATCAAAATGACATAGGTTTCGCCATCATTAGCATTGCCTAAACTTGGGTTTGCACCGCTCCCCCCGGGGAACTCCCAATCAATGTCTACACCATCGAAAAATTTCCACGTTTGTAAGAATTCTTTAACTGATGCCACAAAAACATCACGCTTGGTTTTATCTCCTAGAAAATAGAATGGATCGGATAATGTCCAGCCGCCAACAGAAGGCAAAATTTTCAAATCAGGATAGGCTTGTTTAAGTGCCATCAATTGGCCGAAATTACCTTTGTAAGGATCAGAAAAATCACTCACACCAGCCTGAGTCATTTGGACCGCCGCCCAAGGATCGTGGATAGCGACTTTAAAGTCAGCACGGCCACTACAAGCACGTTGCAGCGCTTGGAAACTGCCGTCAATTTCTTTCAAGCTATCGTTGATACCATCCCCGCCGCATATTGGGGTAAAACCATATAAAATATGAGTTAAGTTTTGTGCAGGGAGCTTATCGACCGCGAATTTGCGGCCGTATACCCCCCATTCAACAAAGTAACTGCCGACCACTTTGCCTGACTTGTTTGTATATGGACGGTTGTTTTCTTTAAGCGGAGCATTGAGTGGCACTAAGTGGCTGCCATCGGTATCGGCCACGAGGATTTCTTTGGCATCGCTCGCCGTACAACCATCGCTGTTACACAGCTGAACTTGCATTTGATAGCGGCCACCTTGCTGTACCTTGAAACTTGCAGAGCCAGACGCACTCGAAGGGCCTTCCCATACCGCATTACCATCAAGCAGTACTTTCGCCACAGTGCCAACATCACCACTCCAAAGATTCCAGTTTACTGATACATCCGCTGCATCTTTGACTTTCACTAATTGGTTGTAGGCTGTTGCGGCTTGATCAACCTCGATGATGGCAAATTTTGTTTCACCCCAACCAATAGTGGGTTTACCCGGAGTGGCAGCGATAACATGTGCAGATAACGAAGATGAAATAATCAACGCTAATGTTGAAATACGTGTATTAAACATGAGACTTCCCTATTGAATTATTTAAACCAATAAGGCAAAAAACGCGAACAGGACAGCTGTTCTTTCTAAAACTCATGCGTCAAAAATGCATGAAGAAGGATCCCTGTGGTGTCCCCGCTATCATAGGTACTAAATTCCCCTTAGACCGGAGGCTTTGCGTCCCAATCTTTCAATTGGTTTGCCTTTCTCAAACAAGTGACAGCGTTGTCATTTGTTTCATTAGCATAGTCTTAACTTTTATAAAAATGCAATGAAATAATCCGATTAAGATAAATATTTTTATATATGATGTTTTTTTGACAATGATTAAAATCAAATGCTTCTGTTTGTTTTAGTTAAGGCTATGTAATTAATGAATTATTTTTTGGTTGAAAATCAAGGTGTCAAAAAAGAAGAAAAATACTTAAGCGTTAAACATTAAGTGTTAGGGTTACCATCTAGCAACTGTTGCCACTTTTTATCATCTGCGAGTTTTATTTTATTTGAAAAGGTTGGGCTATTGAAGAGCGTTAGCCTTAGTTCAAATTCATTAAGAAATTCATCAAGGTTGAGATCAGCGATGCATCCATCATGATTGAGAACTCATTAGGCTATTGAGGATGTTGCGAGTTTTTGATTTTGGGTGGATCAGGAGTATGAGTTTTTATTTACGTTACTTTGTAAGGAATTTACTCAGGGTGCATATGAAGGTACATATAAGCAAAACGGGCTTATCATTACTGATAAGCCCGTTTCATTACAATCACTTAGACGCTAGGTCTTAGTTCATGCCGTATTTCTTTAATTTCTTACGTAAAGTACCACGGTTGATACCTAACATATTAGCAGCGCGCGTTTGGTTGCCACGAGTGTGTTGCATGATGATGTCTAGTAAAGGTGCTTCAACTTCGCACAATACCATTTCATATACTTCAGAAGCTTCCTGACCGTCTAACTGAGAGAAGAAGTTAGTCACGGCACGTTTTACTGCGTCACGTAATAACTGCGGCTTGATAGTGCCGTTTGCTGTTTCGATTTTGCCTACGGTAAGCTGGTGAACTTCTGTGTTAGTTGTCTGATCAAACATTCTATTCTGCTCTTTATTAAATTCTAAACTAATTCATCAAAATAACATTCTACGAGGGAATGTTGCTGGGCAGCGGTTTCAAGCCGATTGAAGTCAGCACGAAATTGGCGCTGTTCCTCATGGTTTAGGTACCACCCGACATGCTTTCTAGCAAATCGGACACCTTTGTATTCGCCATATAAGTCATAAAGTTTATTAAGGTGTTCAAGCATCACAGTGCGTTGCTCTTCTGCCTTAATTGGCGCTAACTTTTTACCTGTTTCCAAGTAATATAGGATTTCTTTAAAAATCCATGGCCTTCCTTGTGCACCTCTTCCAATCATCAGGGCGTCAACGCCAGTGTAGTCAAGCACAAACTTGGCCTTCTCTGGTGTGTCGATGTCCCCGTTGGCGACAACAGGAATTGAGACAGTCTGTTTAATTGCTTTAATGGTGTCGTACTCAGCAAAGCCTTTGTACATGCATTGTCTGGTTCGGCCGTGAACGGCGAGCGAGACAATGCCACAATCTTCAGCAATTTGGGCTATTTCAACACCATTACGATGTTCAGGCTCCCAACCTGTGCGGATCTTTAACGTTACTGGCACATCTACTGCAGCAACCACGGCTTGTAAAATCTCTTTTACTAAGCTTGGGCTTTGCATTAGCGCTGAACCCGCAAACTTTTTATTCACTTTCTTTGCTGGACAACCCATATTGATATCAATGATATGCGCACCTTGTTCAACGTTGAACTTGGCAGCGTTAGCCATCAAATCAGGGTCTGCACCTGCTATTTGTACGGAGCGTATACCTTCTTCACCAGAATGCATCATGCGCTGGCGGCTTTTATCGCTGTCCCAAACCTCAGGATTAGATGAAAGCATTTCTGATACGGCTAAAGCTGCGCCATAGCGTAAGCAGAGATTTCGGAAGGCCTGATCGGTGACACCTGCCATTGGTGCCACAATCAGCTGATTTGACAGTTGATACGGGCCAATTTGCATTGCGAACTTCACCTTGCTCTCCAAAGGGGCGCTATAGTAGCCCTTTTTTACGCTTGTGAAAAGGTCAATAAATGACCTAAATGCAACTTTTTTGCTTGACTTTTATTAGCCGTCACATCTTTGACTAATAAATGGCAAATTTCGGTTATTTTTGAGCACTGGTGCGAGTTGCAGAGAGACTTTTTCCTGTATACAAGTGTCAATAAACAATGTTAATAACCTGTAAACTAGGATGGATGCACTCAATTAGCTCAAAATATAGCCCGTAATTGAGTGCATTTTAGGCTTGCGAGTGGACTACTTACGCACCCCTGTTAAGCGGCTCCAGTCTTCTTTGTTGCTAACCGGATCCATGACGAACCATTGGCTGTAAAAGTCGGATACTTCTTGTGCTTGTTCTTGTAATAAACCCGATAGTGCCAGTTTACCGCCCACACGTACTTTTTCTGCTATCAATGGCGCGAGTTCTTTTAACGGGCCAGCAAGAATATTGGCGACTAATACGTCTGCTTGTAAGTTGGCAGGTTGATCTTCTGGTAAATATAACGCCAGTTGATCGACGACATCGTTCCGTTCTGCATTGGCTTTTGAGGCGTCAATAGCTTGATAGTCAATATCAACACCCGTGACTTTCTTAGCTCCGAGTTTAATTGCTGCAATGGCCAAAATGCCTGAACCACAACCAAAGTCGATAACTTCTTGGTTTGATAAATCTAGGCTGTCTAACCATTCTAAACACAAGGCCGTAGTAGGGTGGGTGCCAGTACCAAAGGCTAAACCAGGATCGAGAATAACGTTAACCGCGGTCGGATCAGGAATTTCACGCCAGCTTGGGCATATCCATAAGCGTTGACCAAATTGGATTGGGTGAAAGCTGTCCATCCACTCGCGGATCCAGTCTTTGTCTTCGACTTGTTCAATTTTATGAGTAAAACCTTTACCCAGAAATGGCATAGATTCTAAAAACTCGATGGTTGGCGCTAAGTCTGTGCCTGCATCAAATAATGCAATCATAACAGTGTCTTGCCACAGCGGTGTTTCACCAAGCTTGGGTTCAAAAATAGGTTCATCTTGGCCATCTTCGTAAGTGATGGAAAGCGAGCCTTGATCCATTAATAAGTCGCCAAGCATGTCGGCATTATCGCGATGAGTGTGAATACGTAATTGGATCCAAGCCATGGGGTTTTCCTAACTGTGGTAAAAGTAGTATCAAATTGGCGCTTATTATACCCAAGTTATTTTAAGATGCTCGTTTAGGTGAGAGTTTATTGGTTATTAGCTCGGTGAAGAGGGATCCTTCACGGCCGTGTTTAGATTAAAAAACGCGCTGGATGTAAAACATGCAGCGCGATTAAGTGATGAAGTACAGCGGATTAACGAAGCAGAGCGTTAAGCTACAAATCCTTCCAGGACTATTTTCCCGACACTCGTGTTAGTTTCTATTTGCTGGTGGGCACGGGTCAAGTTAGCGGCATTGATGTGACCATAATGTTCACCCAGAGTGCTTTTTATCGTGCCGGCATCAATGAGTTGGCTCACTTCATTGAGTAAGTGGTGTTGGGCAATCATATCGTCGGTAGCGAACATGCTACGGGTAAACATTAATTCCCAGTGCAGTGAAATGCTTTTTAGTTTTAGCTTCATAATGTCGATTGGTTGTAGGGGATCGTCAATTAAGGCTATTTTGCCCTGTGGCTGAAGCGATGTGACGATTTCGTCAAAGTGACTGTCGGTGTGATTTAAACTGATAATATGGGTCACGTTATCAAAACCGGCATTATTTAACTCAGTTGATAAGGGTTTACTGTGGTCGATCACAACATCGGCTCCTAAGCTCAGAACCCAATCGCGGCTTTGCTGACGAGAGGCTGTAGCAATCACTTTAGCGCCAGTAAGTTTAGCTGCCAATTGCACTAAAATAGACCCGACACCACCGGCTGCACCTATAATCATAATCCGCGCATCTGTTGCGCTGCCATCTTTAGGTAAGCCCAAGCGATCAAATAAAATTTCCCACGCGGTAATGGTGGTTAACGGTAATGCTGCCGCTTGTGCATCTGTTAATGATTGCGGTTTATGACCCACTATCCGTTCGTCAACCAACTGATATTCGGCGTTGCTTCCTTGGCGAGTAATGTCACCTGCATACCATACTTTATCGCCAACTTTGAATAAACTGACCTGATCACCAATGGCTTTGACGGTACCCACTGCATCATAACCAATGATGTTAGGCTGGCCTTCTGCAGGCTGTCTTGCTTGACGAACTTTTGCATCTACAGGGTTAACGGCTATGGCTTGTACCGCAATTAATAAGTCATGCCCAGTGGCCACTGGCGTTGCAATTTCAATGTCTTGAAGTGCATTTATCGCATCAATATTGCCTGCTTGATAGTATCCAATCGCTTTCATGGTGACTCCTTGGAGTGGTGAAGAGTGTCAGTTATGCTGAGTTTATACGTGCTGAATGCTAGGTTTTGGTTATTGTGGCCTAATTTATTGTTAAAATTAACAGGGTAATATTTGTATCTTTACCAAATTATTTTTGGTAAAGATGAGGCTGACACAAGCAAAATAACCGAGTATTTACGCTGGGATGACAGATGTTAATTAACGATTTAAGCTTGTTTGTTAGGGTGGCTGATTGTGGCAGCATTGCAGGCGCAGCAGTTGAGTTAGATATTTCAGCTGCCGCCGCGAGTGCCGGATTAAAGCGCTTGGAGAAACAATTAGATGCAGTGCTGTTTATTCGTACAACTAGAAGCTTACGGTTAACTGCGCAGGGTGAGCGTTACCTTATTCATTGTCGTGAAGCATTAGCTAGCTTGCTGTTAGGTGAGCAAGCATTGGCGAGTGAAAAAGGGACTATTTCGGGCGAGTTAACCGTTTCTGTATCATCGGATTTTGGCCGTAATGTGTTACTGCCATGGTTAGATGGCTTTTTAAATGATTATCCTAATTTGTCGATTAAGTTAGATATTGGCGACAATTTGAGTCATTTCTTACATGATAAAATTGATATTGCTTTGCGTTATGGTCAGCCGCCTGATTCTAACCAAGTGGCATTTACGATTTGTAATACTCGACGTATTTTATGTGCTTCGCCTGGTTATATTGCTCAACATGGCATGCCAGAAACCTTGGCACAGTTAAGCCAACATAACTGTTTAATTTTTAAATTAGACAAACGTGATCATGATTTATGGTCGTTTAATCGAGATCAGCAACAATATAAAGTTCGTGTTAGTGGCAATCGTAGCAGTAACGATGCAGAAATTACCCGTCGCTGGGCTGTTGCGGGCCAAGGAATTGTATTTAAAGTGGCTCTTGATGTTGCTGATGATTTGAAAACCGGCAAGTTAGTACCGATACTTACCGAATATATTGGTGAGTCAGTTGCGCTAAACTTGATCTGTCCTGGTCGCGAGCATGTCACTCCGGTCATGTTGCTATTACGCGATAAGTTACGCCAACATTGCCAGCAAATATTACCGTAATGCTACTTTTTTAGGTAAAGCGTTCGATAGGTTTGAACTACCGAACACTCGTGCCAATATTTAGTTAACTATCAGTATTGTTTAGATTTTACTTTCTAGTTTGTGTGACCAGCTTCTAACTCCCGCTGATTAGTAGGTGAACATTATCACGGTTTGATGATTGTTCATTGCCGCTATTGAAAAACTCTTGCTATGGTCAATACTTGTTATTGTGCCTGACAGGATATGATGCTTTATGGCTGCGAATTTTTTGCAAGGGAAAGCCGACCGTGCGGTAAATACCGATAAAGGTTTTACTCACCCTCTTTGGGCTGCTCGTGCGGATAAACTACAAAGTCTATCTGGAGTGTTGCTGGGGCTCTTTCTGGTGCTGCATTTGCATTTTGAGTCGAGTATCTTGTTTGGCAAAGAAGCTTTCTACCAAGTGGCACAGTTTCTTGAGGGCGGAGTATTTAGTGAAACTGGCCATGGCTATCCTTTGGTGACCCAAATTTTTTCCTGCTTTATGTTATTGGTTGTGCTGATCCATGCGGTATTTGCCTTACGTCGTTTTCCGACTCAATTAGGTCAATGGCGCGCCTTACGAAATCAAATGCGTTTTTTACCCCATGAAGATACCAAAATTTGGTTTTGGCAAATGATCACGGGTTTTTTATTGTTCTTCCTCGTACCAACGCATTTATTCACCATGATAACCCATCCTGAAATAGGCCCACATCTTTCGGCTGAGCGGGTGTATCACTTCAATGCTTGGGCGTTATATATCCTGCTATTACCGGTCGTTGCGGTGCATGGCGTATTTGGTTTATATCGCGTGGTGGTGAAATGGGGCTTGGTTGAGCAACGTTTTGCCATGCTCAAATTTGCTAAGGTGTTGTTAGCGTATTTAATGGTGTTAGGAGTGGCGAGTTTGCTGACTTATCTTTTGATTGGCCACTCGTTAGCGTTACCCGTGGTGCCATATATGTCGACCTTATAAGGAATTCGCATGAAAATTATCTATACCGACACCTTAGTGGTTGGCGCAGGGCTGGCAGGATTAAGAGTCGCGATAGCATCAAAAGAGCGCGGACTTGATACCTTAGTTTTATCGCTTATTCCTGCAAAACGTTCTCACTCTGTCGCTGCCCAAGGTGGAATGCAAGCCAGTTTAGCCAATACCATTAAAGGTGCTGGTGACGATGAAGATATACATTTTCAAGATACGGTAAAAGGTTCTGACTGGGGCTGCGATCAAAACGTGGCACGAATGTTTGCTCATTGCGCGCCTAAAGCGGTAAGAGAGTTGGCTCAGTGGGGCGTCCCCTGGACTCGAGTGACTAAAGGCGACAGACAAGTGATTGTTAACGCAAAAAAGGTCACTATTACTGAGGCTGAGGCTGCTCACGGATTAATTAACGCGCGTGACTTTGGAGGCACCCAAAAATGGCGCACTTGTTATACCGCAGATGGTACCGGTCATTCTTTGTTGTACGCTGTCGATAATAAGGCTATTTCGTTAGGTATTCCTGTGCACGAGCGCATGGAAGCATTAACCCTTATCCACGACGGCAAGCGCTGTCATGGGGTGATTGCTCGCTGCTTAATTAGCGGTGAACTGCGTGCTTATATCGCTAAATCGACCACCATTGCCACTGGTGGTTACGGACGGATTTATGCTGTGTCGACCAATGCCATGATTTGTGAAGGTATCGGCCAAGCGTTGGCGTTAGAGACTGGCGTCGCGACGCTGGGCAATATGGAAGCGGTACAGTTTCATCCTACGGCTATCGTACCGGTGGGGATTTTAACCACAGAAGGCTGTCGAGGTGACGGTGGTGTACTGCGCGATAAAGACGGTTACCGCTTTATGCCTGATTATGAGCCCGATAAAAAAGAGCTAGCTTCTCGCGATGTGGTCTCTCGCAGAATGACCGAGCATATCCGCAAAGGTAAGGGGGTCAATAGTCCTTATGGGCCGCATTTATGGCTAGATATAACCTTATTAGGTCAAAAGCACATCGAGACGAATCTGCGTGAAGTGAAAGAAATTTGTGAGAACTTTCTGGGCATCGATCCGGTAAAAGAGTGGATTCCGGTTAGGCCGACTCAGCATTATTCTATGGGGGGCATTCGGACTAAGGCGAACGGAGAAAGCCCGCAATTATCAGGATTGTTTAGTGTTGGAGAAGCCGCTTGCTGGGACATGCATGGCTTTAATCGGCTCGGCGGTAATTCTTTGGCGGAAACTGTGGTTGGCGGGATGATTATTGGTAAATATGTTGCTGATTTTGGTGAGCAAAATAGTTTGGTGATTGATACTGAATTAATTGCGCAGTTTGCGCAGCAGTTACAAACTGAAATAGATCAGTTAATTGACGGCGAAGGTACTGAAGACCCCTTTAAGCTTAAAGCTGTGATGCAAAAAATTATGATGGATTACGTGGGTATTTTTCGAAATGGGCCGGATCTTGAGCTGGCTGTTAATCAATTGTCTGAACTACTTGAACGTTCGAAAAATTTGGGCTTAAAGTGCAAAAAACGTCATGCCAACCCAGAATTAGTTGAGGCGTTAAGGATTAAACGGATGCTGAAAGTCGCGCTTACCGTTGCATGTGGAGCCCATGCTCGCACAGAAAGTCGTGGCGCCCATTCTCGTGAAGACTTTCCACAACGTAACGATAAAGACTGGTTAAACCGGACATTAACCAGTTGGCCAGATACCGATAGTTTTCGGCCCCAACTGCGCTATGAAGCGATTGATGTCATGCAAATGGAGTTACCGCCCGGGTATCGCGGTTATGGTATTGATAATGTTATTGCTCATCCTGATACGCAAAAACGTCAGCAACAGGTTGAAGCTATTTTGGCTGATCTAGATGAAAACACCGATAGGCATGTCAAGCAAGCGGCATTAATGCCTTTTGAGTTACCCGAAGAATATCAACCAGGAAATCAGCGATTAACTGATGTCATAGCGAATGCTTCGACGGGAGTAAAGTAACATGAGTCAAGCTCGTACGTTAACCTTCTCTATTTTTCGATATGACCCACAAGAGCCTGGTGATAAAGCGAAAATGGTCAGATACAGCCTAACTGAAACACCCGGAATGACGGTGTTTATCGCCTTAAATCAATTACGTGAAACTCAAGACCCTTCGCTGCAATTTGACTTTGTTTGCCGTGCAGGTATTTGTGGCAGTTGTGCCATGGTGATCAATGGTAAACCGACTTTAGCTTGTCGAACCTTAACCGCTAATTATCCTGATGGGCATATTAAGCTTATGCCATTACCAGGCTTTGAGCTGATTGGCGATTTATCGGTGAATACGGGCAAATTTATGCGCCAATTATCTGAGCGTTTAGCGCTGTGGTTGCATCCCAATTCAGCTGATAATGATATTCATCGAATTGAAACACCGATGTCGCCAGAGGAAGCTACCAAACTTTATGAGTTAGAGCGATGTATAGAGTGTGGTGTGTGTGTCTCAGCTTGTGCCACTAAACAAATGCGTGAAACCTTTGTTGGCGCTGTGGGGATGATGAAAATTGCCCGTTTTGAATTGGACAGTCGTGATACTCGCAGTGCAGATGATTTTTATCATGTGATTGGTAATCAAGACGGTGTTTTTGGCTGCATGACATTATTAGGTTGCCAAGATACTTGCCCGAAAGATTTACCGCATATGCAACAAATTGCCTATTTACGTCGAAAAATGGCATCTGTTTAAGGCGGGAAGAGCGTTAATAAACGCTAGAATGATAACCGGCGATAGCAAGCAAAAAGCATAGAGGCTAGGGCGCTTGGCTGCTAGATGCTATACAAGCTAAGGCTTTAAAAGCAGTAACCAGCGCTAGAATGATAACAGCGATAGAAAGCAGAAAGACGAGATGTTAGAGCGCTTGGCTGCTAGATGCTATACAAGCTAAGGCTTTAAAGCGGTAACCAGCGCTAGAATGATAACCGGCGATAGCAACCCGAAAGGCTAGAGACTAATACTTTTATCGCTGCGGATCGGGAGAGTAGGACTGAGTCTTATCAAGATCTTTAGTCATAGGTTATTGAGACATAAAAAATGCCGCTAAATTAGCGGCATTTTTGCGATTATAGTGCGTGTTGGTAATAAATTACTTAGCGCGCTTCATTGCAGTGAAGAATTCTTCGTTAGTTTTGGTCATCGCTAATTTATCGATTAAGAATTCCATTGCTGAAACTTCATCCATTGGGTGTAAGATTTTACGTAAAATCCACATCTTCTGAAGCTCTTCCGGTGTCGTTAGTTTTTCTTCACGACGAGTACCAGAGCGGTTGAAGTCAATCGCTGGGAATACGCGTTTTTCAGCGGCTTTACGAGAAAGGTGTAACTCTTGGTTACCAGTACCTTTAAACTCTTCGTAAATCACTTCATCCATTTTTGAGCCGGTATCAACAAGCGCGGTAGCGATAATGGTCAAGCTGCCACCGTGTTCGATGTTACGTGCTGCACCAAAGAAACGCTTTGGACGATGCAGGGCGTTAGCATCGACACCACCGGTAAGCACTTTACCTGATGATGGGATAACCGTGTTATATGCACGAGCTAAACGAGTGATAGAGTCTAACAAAATCACCACGTCTTTTTTATGCTCAACAAGACGTTTTGCTTTCTCGATAACCATTTCGGCTACTTGAACGTGACGGCTGGCTGGTTCATCAAAGGTAGAAGCAATCACTTCACCTTTAACCATGCGTTGCATTTCGGTCACTTCTTCAGGACGTTCGTCAATCAGTAATACCATTAACACCACATCAGGGTTGTTGTAGGTAATACTTTGAGCAATGCTTTGAAGTAATAATGTTTTACCCGCTTTAGGCGGCGCAACAATCAAACCACGCTGACCTTTACCGATCGGTGAACATAGATCAAGGATTCGCGAGGTGATGTCTTCAGTAGAACCATTACCGCGTTCCATACGAAGACGTTCTTCAGCATGAAGTGGGGTTAAGTTTTCAAATAGGATTTTATTACGAGAGTTTTCTGGTTTATCGAAGTTAACTTCACTGACTTTCAATAGTGCGAAGTATCTTTCGCCTTCTTTTGGCGGTCTGATTTTACCAAAAATGCTGTCACCGGTTCGCATATTAAAGCGGCGGATCTGGCTTGGAGAAACATAAATATCGTCAGGACCCGCAAGGTATGAGCCATCTGAACTTCTTAAAAATCCAAATCCATCTTGGAGGATTTCTAATACACCGCCACCGAAAATGTCTTCTCCGCTTTTAGCGTGAGCTTTCAAAATAGAGAAGATGATATCTTGTTTACGGGTACGAGCCATGTTTTCCAGATTCATACTTTCAGCAAGCGAAACTAGATCTGAAATTGGCGTGTCTTTTAATTCTGTTAAATTCATGTATGGGAGTCTTGTATTGCGCGACGAAGCTTACCGCAATCAATCAGTAAGGTTGAAAAGATATTTTTTGATTGATAAGCGAGAAGAGGTTAATTGAAAAAATCTGATGATTAAATTAGCACTTTATGTGTTGGCCGTCCAGAAATTTAGACTAAATAAAAACTAAAAATGGCACAAATTGTTTAAAACTTGTGCCATTTAACATTTTTAGCTACTTCTGATTAGATTTTAGCGTCAATGAATTCTTTTAGTTGCGTCTTTGATAATGCACCCACTTTGGTTGCTACCAACTCGCCAGCTTTGAATATTAACAATGTTGGAATGCCACGCACGCCGTATTTAGCTGGTGAAACGCTGTTTTGGTCAACGTTAAGTTTTGCTACGGTCAGTTTGCCTGCATATTCTTCAGCAACGTCGTTGAGAATTGGAGCAATCATTTTACAAGGACCACACCACTCAGCCCAGAAGTCTACTAATACTGGTGTTTCAGACTTTATTACATCGTTTTCAAAGCTGTCATCGCTTAGGTATACAATTTTATCGCTCATGTTGTTCTCCAGATTTGGTTCCATTGCTAGTTTATTAATGGCTTACCATGTATATTGGGTCAGTTAAATAGCTTTTCAAGAGACCGTTTTAGTAATGTAGCTATTTCAAACGATCGAATCTTTTTTTGCAACCCCTACAGGTATGCTTGTGCTATGAGCCAAACACATTTATCGACCAAGAAATTCGCCGACTTCCCTTTAAAGCCCGAAGTACTAGCGGCGTTAAACGAGAACGGCTTTGAGTTTTGCACGCCCATTCAGGCGTTATCTTTACCAATATTACTTAATGCAAAAGACATTGCCGGACAAGCCCAAACCGGTACAGGTAAAACCATGGCCTTTTTAGTGGCCACGTTTAACCATTTATTAACCGTTGCTGCACCAGAGGGTCGCAAAGTAACAGAACCTCGCGCTATTATAATGGCGCCAACCCGTGAGTTAGCAATACAAATAGCCAAAGACGCTAATTTATTAGCGGCACATACCGGACTCAAAGTCGGTATTGTTTACGGTGGCGAAAGCTATGAAACTCAACGTGCAGTATTAGACAAAGGCGTTGATATTCTGATTGGTACCACAGGGCGTATTATTGATTATGTTCGTCAAGGTGTCATCAGTTTAAGCCACATTCAAGCAGTAGTGCTTGATGAAGCTGACCGTATGTTTGACCTTGGTTTTATTAAAGACATTCGCTTTTTATTCCGCAGAATGCCTGATGCTAAGTCACGCTTAAATATGTTGTTTTCTGCCACGCTTTCAATGAAAGTGCAGGAACTAGCTTATGATCATATGAACGACCCTGAAAAAGTTGAAATTGAACCATTAGAAAAAACCTCTAAAAATATCAAAGAGGAAATTTTCTATCCGTCAATGGAAGACAAGATGCGTTTATTACTGAGCTTAATCGAAGAAGATTGGCCAGATAAAGCGATTGTGTTTTCGAACACAAAACACAGCTGTGAAAAACTGTGGTCTTATTTAGAAGGTGATGGTCATCGAGTGGGTTTGTTAACTGGTGATGTTCCACAAAAGAAGCGTATTCGTATTCTTGAGCAATTTACCTCTGGTGATTTAGATTTATTAGTTGCAACAGATGTTGCCGCTCGTGGCTTGCATATTTCTGATGTGTCACACGTGTATAACTATGATTTACCAGATGATTGTGAAGATTATGTGCACCGTATTGGCCGTACAGGCCGCGCAGGACAAAAAGGCATTTCGGTGAGTTTTGCATGTGAAGAATATGCATTAAATCTTCCCGAAATTGAAACCTATATCAATCATTCAATTCCCGTATCTAATTACGATCGAGATGCACTATTGGATGATATTCCTGCACCGGTTCGTATTCACCGCAAGCCTGCGCCATCTCGCTCACGCGATGGTGCGAGTAAAGGTGCGCATCGTAGTGGCGGCAATACTTCGCGTCCTCCACGTCATAGGACCCGTAGACCATAGTCAATGCTAACAGTATCTCAACCCTATGCGGCGATAACATTAGGTTCTAACAGTTTTAATATGTTGGTGGCTAATTCGGTGGGAAATAAACCGATTGTTATCGCTAAATATAAGCGTAAAGTTCGCCTTGCCGAAGGTATAGGTGACGATGGCATGTTGTCTGAACATGTTATGCAGCGTGGTTTAGAATGCTTGGCCATGTTTGCCCAGATGTTAAAGCAACACCATATTAATAGTGCTAACGTTGCCGTATTTGCTACCGCGACATTGCGTGTTATTGGTAATGCCGATGAATTTCATCAACGTGCGATGCCTATTTTACAGCATCCCATTGAGGTGATTTCAGGGCTACGTGAAGCTGAACTCATTTATCAAGGCATGGTGGCCACCACTAAAGGTGAGGGGCGCCGGTTAGTGATAGATATTGGCGGTGCCAGTACCGAGTTTATTATTGGTGACGGTAGTAACGTGCTGTTTAAAACCAGCCTGCCAATGGGATGTGTGCTGTTTAATCAACGATTTTTTAGTCAAACACCACTACAAATCATCGATGTTGAACAGGCAATAGACTATGTTAATCATATTTTGGCTGAATGTCGGCCTCAGTTGCTCGACTTTGGTTGGCAAAGTGTTGTCGGCGCTTCTGGAGCTGTGCAATCAGTCGTATCTGTATTACAGCACAGACAACGCCCAGAAGTGATTACCCTTAAGATTTTGTATGCTTTTCGTGATGAAATATTATCGCAAGCAGATGCCAGGCTTAGTGGCATTAAGGGCTTAAATGCCGAACAAGCTCCTACATTTGCGGCGGGAGTGGCAATATTAATCGCGCTATTTGAAAGTCTTTCTATTAGTCGTTTACATCTTGCTGGTGGTGCACTTCGTGAAGGTGTATTACAACTGTTAGCCGATCGTATCGCCGCTAAAGCATCGATGTAGTGGCTGACATAAGCGCAATAAAAAATAGGTCGCCCATGGCGACCTTTTTTGATTATTTAAGTGATGACGATATTTGAGTTAAATAAGTCATTTACATCACTACTTTAAAATCTCAACTAAATCGGCTTCTAATGTGGCTTGCGGGCGTTCAACGATACGACCTAGCTCATTGCCCTGTTGTTTAACGATAAACGTTGGAATTCGGCTGAATGCGTATTTTGCCGCTAAACCTTCAGGATCCTGCTTGTTTCGGTCGACACCAATGTATTCAACCTCAATGTTGGGATTGGCTGCCGCTTCAATAATTCGCATAAAGTGCGGTGTTTCGCGATGGCAGTCTGGACACCAAGTGCCAATAATCACCACTATTTGTATCGGTTGTTTAATGGCTTTGAGTACATCGATGGCTTGCGCATCAACTTGATAATTAGTGAACCCTTCAGCATAGCCTGGTAATTGAGTTGTTAGAGTTTGTGGTTGGATTATGCCAGTTAAAATCACTTCTTGTTTCTCCTCGCTGCATGTTGCAATAAAGCCTTGTTGATCTTTTTCAAATGCGCATCCAGGATTTGCTGATGCGGCCATAGGCAACATTTGGGTACTGAAAAAGAGTGCGGTTGTGGCCAATAATGTTCGAACGTTATTGTGCATGATAATGTCTCGCTTAAGAAGAAAATACTGTACTTGAGTGTATTCAAGCATGCTTAATCAAGTCTGTTAAGAGGCGATAGCTTATGATGCAATGCTGATCACGATAATAGGAGGATTCACTTACTCAATAGGGTTAATGCTAGTGCAGAGTCTTGAGTATAAAATAAAAAGCCAACCCTGAATGGATTGGCTTAATACCTCAATAAGCGAGTTTTATTGGTTTTGCTCTTTAAGCCACTGGGCCGCGCGTTTAGCAAAGTAGGTTAAAATACCATCGGCACCAGCACGTTTAAAGCAAAGTAACGACTCCATCACAATGGATTTTTCTGCAAGCCAACCGTTTTGAATGGCAGCCATGTGCATGGCGTATTCACCGCTGACTTGATAAGCAAAAGTCGGTACCGCTAATTCTGTTTTAACGCGGTGTACTATGTCTAGATATGGCATACCGGGCTTAACCATTACCATGTCGGCACCTTCTTGGATATCTAATGCCACTTCATGTAATGCTTCGTCGCTATTGGCAGGATCCATTTGATAACTGTGTTTATTGCCACCTTTTAGGTTGCTAGCCGATCCGACAGCATCACGAAATGGTCCATAATAGCTGGATGAATATTTAGCGGAATAAGCCATAATTTGGGTATTCACAAAGCCATTAGCTTCTAGAGCTTGGCGAATTGCGCCAATACGACCGTCCATCATGTCTGATGGCGCGACAATATCAGCACCTGCAGCAGCATGTGATAGCGCTTGTTTGACTAAAATGTCTGTAGTGATGTCATTGAGGATATAACCCGTATCATCAATGATACCGTCTTGCCCATGAGTCGTGTAAGGATCTAAGGCGACGTCAGTCATGATGCCAAGCTGTGGGAATGCTTGCTTTAATTCACGTACTGCACGTTGTACTAAACCATCAGGATTATAAGACTCTTCTGCAAGTAAGCTCTTTTTATCTGCCGGTGTTACCGGGAATAACGCGATAAGTGGAATACCAAGTTCAACCAGTTCAGCGGCCTCTTTTAATAATAGATCAACTGAAAAACGCTCGATACCCGGCATTGAAGCAATTTTCTCTGAACGTTGAAAACCTTCCAACACGAACATTGGATAAATCAGATCGTTAACGGTTAAAGTATTCTCAGACATTAAACGACGGCTAAATTCATGTTTACGCATGCGGCGCATTCTGCGCTGTGGAAAAGCACTGGTAATAATATTCAATTTCGACTCCTGGTTTAGATCGTGTCTGTTTCACGCTGGTAATAGCAGACTTGGTTTCGACCACTGCGTTTAGCTTGATACAGGGCTTTATCTGCTTGTTCTAGTAATAACATTGGATGCTCATCACTGTCGATAATGGTCTCGCTAATACCAATGCTAACAGTAACGGGTATTGTGTCTTCATTGTGTACTATGTTGAGTTCACTAACGGCTTGGCGAATTTGCTCTGCAACGAGCAGAGCACCTTCAATATCTGTGCAAGGTAAAATAATAGCAAATTCTTCACCACCAAAACGTGATACGAGATCCGTTGGACGTTTTACGTATTCAGACAGTGTGTTGGCTATTGCCCTTATGGTGTGGTCGCCACCAAGGTGTCCATATTTGTCATTAATATTTTTAAATTTATCGATATCAATCATTAGCAAAGACATTGGCGTTTGCTGACGACGGCTAATACGACCTTCAGCAATGAGACGGCGATCAAAAGCGCTGCGGTTTTTTACCCCTGTCAGGCTATCGATAGTATTTTGCTCAGTGAGCTTTTGATTAACCTCACTTAGTTCGCGCAAGGTAATTTCTAACTCAAGGGTACGCTCTTGTACCATTTTTTCCAATTTTTCACTGTTCTCTGCTTCACTTCGAAGTGCTTCTTCGCGGGTTTCTCGCAATTTTTGTGCTTGTTCTAACGTGTGTTGCTGGATCTCAAATTTGGCTTTTCGTTCATCGTTATAGCGTAACGCAAGCACTGCAGCCATCGTAATAACTTCAAAGGTCAGCCCTAGCATTATGGGTATTTGCGGCGATATATTGGTAGAGATCAGGCCAAGATAAATGAGTCCTGTAACAATACAACCCAACATAAATCCCATACGGCCAATGGCGTATAAAGGGGCATTCCGTTGGCCGCCGAAGGCTTGGATCAATGAGAATGCCATCAAGATAGTACTGATTGTTAATACCACAAATACCAATACATACAGGGCAGAGCTGTAATTAATAAATGGCATGACAATCGTTAACCCAAAACTCAGTACTGCCATGATGCGGCATATACGTAACATTTTCAGATTATGATATTTAAGTTGTAAAACTTTCTCAGTAAACATCAATGAAAATCCCAGGGTTAAGGGGATAACAATAATGAAAATATACTGCTGCATAATGGGCCATTGAGGCCACAAATAGCGAAATGATACTCCGTGTATTGACGCCGAGAGTATCGTGAGCCCTAATACATAGCCGCTGTAATAACTGTAACTAAAAGATGCAGAAGCAAGTGCAATGAATAAACTGAACAAGCAAATCGCAAGTAGTACACCTATTTGCATGCCACTGAACAAGTTCTTGGTTTCGGTCAGTTGGGTAAGATCATTCGATGACCACAATATCAATGGTAAGCTGATGGTACCTTTATTATCGATTTTGAGATAAAAAGTATGGGTATCACCAGGTTCAAAGTTAACGGGATATAAAAAAATATTACTTTGTAATGGCCGTTGCTTAAACGGTAATGTATCTCCCATGACTTCAGTGCTGACCAGTTCCCCATTAATCAGGTGGTATATTTTAATGCTGTCGAGCAAAGGATTGTCTAAGGCAATAATGCGTGCAAGATGATCATTGGGGGTAAATATACTAAAACTCACCCAATAGTTTTTAACGCCTATTTTATAGGGTTGATCTGTGTTGAGCTTTTTCCAGCTATTTTCTGGCTGTTGTAATAATTGGCTTAGGGTTTCAATGTCGTTACTTTGATTGGCATATACCCAGTCTTGCAATTCAATTTTGGTGATGGAATTAGCGGTTAGCCGCAGCGGAGTAGGGTAAAGGGTATTAGACCAACTACTTTGGCTAATGAGCAGTAAAAAAAGTCCAACAATAATCCTAACATGATATTGATTGTACAGCGTCAAACAACGATATTTTATGCTCATAATGCGTCGTTACTCGTGTGTAGAACCATAGGTAGTTGGAAAAAATCACAACTGTTTTGGTAACATTGTTGCGCTAGTAATATCGGCGACTGTTGACGTAAATTAGCCATATACTCAACAATATAAGGTAAGTATTGGGGTAGGTTCTTACTCGATTTTGGTTTAGGTCGCATGCTGCGCGGTAATAAATAGGGGCTATCTGTTTCTGCCATTATGCGATTATTGGGGATCAAAGGTACTAGTTTTGCTAAATCTTGGCCTCGGCGTTCATCACAAATCCACCCCGTAATACCAATATATAAATCTGTGTCTAGGCATTCAATCAACTCATCTCTGTTACCCGTAAAGCAGTGAAGTAAAGCATTTGGAAGTTGAGTTCGATATTCATTTACTATGGCAATAAAGTCGCTGTGGGCTTCACGGCAATGCATTAAAACCGGCATATTGAGTTCACAAGCCAGTTCTAATTGGGCGGAAAATGCTTTTCTTTGGGCTGTACGCGGGGAGAAATCACGATTGTAATCAAGGCCACACTCACCAATCGCCACCACAGTATCTTGCTGCGCAAGTTGTGTTAAACGTGTTTTGCTGTGTTGATCCCAAGAGGATGCATGATGGGGATGAACACCGGTAGTACAGTAGAGTTGTTGCGGATATTGTTGGCAGGTTGATATGGCTTCAGTGCTTTCATCGAGATCGCTGCCAATAACAATTAACGGCGAAACATGGTGTTTCGCCGCATCATTAATAACAGTGTCAATATCGTGCTTAAGCCTTTCGCTAAGCAGATTGACAGCAATGTCGATGTATTGAGTCATGTCATCATAATCAAAGTAATCAGGCTACTTTAATCGTTTAACTCGAGTCGTCGCATTACGATCATCACTGCCTAATAAAAACGAGTTTAATGCACCCGTTTCAATGAATATGTGTTGACCCTTTTTGATTTTATAATACTTGGAGCTATTTTGTTTCCACACTTGGCCATTGTTCAATGTGATTATAAATGCGCCTAAAGCATCTTTTTTAACGCTAACAACCTCGGAGTAAATCTTACTGACTTCATCTTCTATTACTTTCTTTTGCAATCCAAAATCATCAACGCTTAATGCTTTTGGGCTGGCAACAACAGATACTGCAGCGGCTGGGACTGTCGCGACTTCAGGTGCTATAGAATTGACAGGGCTTGCAGTAGCCATAATATGGGCACTGGGTTTAGCATTCGCCGCTAATGTGTCATAACAGGTCAATCGCGCCGTTTTGTCGGTTTTAGCGGCGCATATAGACAGCTGCTGACCAAGATTGGTATTGGCATATGCATTAGCTGACATCAATATGATCCCAGCAGCAATTAAACTTAAACGCATTGATTGTTCCTTATTATTATTTGCTTCTGAGCCTTAGAGACTTGTGCTATTGCCTAACTATCAGCTTGTTCGTTCTCTGGCTCATCATCTTCATTTTTACTGTAAAAACGTGCAGCGATTAGCCCACCTTCAAACAATAACAGCATTGGGATTGCTAGCATAGTCTGCGAGATAATATCTGGTGGTGTCAGTATCATACCAATAACAAAGGCGCCGACAACGATATAAGGACGTTTTTGACGTAACTCGTCAGGTGTAGTGACACCCGCCCAACAAAGTAAAACCACTGCTACTGGAATTTCAAAGGCTAAACCAAAAGCAAAAAACAGCTTTAAAATAAAACTCAAATAACTGCTGATATCAGTAGCGACTTGAACGCCTTCAGGAACTACGCTGGTAAAAAAGCCGAAAACAACCGGAAAAACGATGTAGTAAGCAAAGGCTATTCCAAGGTAAAACAGCAAGGTGCTACTAGCCAATAAGGGCACGACTAAGCGCTTTTCATGTTTGTATAACCCAGGGGCAACAAACGACCATACTTGATAAAGGACATAGGGAATGGCAATGAAAAATGCTAACACCAATGTCAGTTTAAATGGTGCAAAAAAGGGTGCAGCCACGTCGGTTGCAATCATGCTACCTGTTGCTGGCAGCGATCGCATTAATGGTAGGGCGATGTAGTGATAAATATCGTTGGCCCAATACACAATAGCAATAAATACCAGTAATACGCTGCCAATGGCTTTAAGCAATTTATTACGTAATTCAAGCAAATGGCTAATAAGCGGTTGCTGTTGCGACATGAATTATCCGTTTTATTTAGGGGTTGAGCTGCTTTCGCTAGTCACTTCGGATGACTTAGCTTCTGCGACAGGGGCCGAAGGTTCAGTTGGTTTTGTTGGAGTAACAGGTGATGTGTCTTCAACTTTGTAAGGTCGATTCACAGATGCAGCCGCTTTTTTTAACTGATCAATTGATTCTTGTAGCTCTGGCGATAAACCAGATAAGCCTTTGCTTTCCGCTTTTTTTAAATCAGCATGCAACTGATCAATTTTAAGCTCTTGTTCAAGTTCATCTTTGACAGAGTTAGCCATGCGCTTGAGTGCGCGGATCCAACCCGTTACTGAACGCACTGCAATCGGAAGTCTTTCGGGGCCGAGAACCACTAGCCCCAAAATACCGATCAGCAGCAGCTCCATAAAGCCGATACCGTCAAACATAATAAATTACGCCTGTTTATCTTTAGATTCAGGTTGCTTTTCGTCAGCCTGTTGCGAGGTCGCTGCTGTCTTGTCTTTATCTTCTAATGATTTACTTTCATCTTCTGGTGTCATGGCGTTTTTAAAGCCTTTTACTGCCCCGCCTAAATCACCGCCCAAAGAACGTAATTTTTTAGTTCCAAATAATAGAATGACAATTAACGCTACGATTAGAAGCTGCCAAATACTGATGCCGCCCATGAAGATTATCCTCTTTAAATAAAAAATGGTTTTTGTAAAAAAATTATTTCAAAATCCACAATACCACCCAATTCTTTAAGTATTATGAACGTCTCATAAATTAGTGCTAGCTAAAATTTACGATTCTTTGGTCTAGATCGCCATCCTACCGCCCAAATTAATATACCAACACTAATACAGGTATACGCTGGCCATAGTGTAGCTATCTGAGTAAATAAAATTGTGCCACAGATCAATAATACAGCAGAAGTGATAAGTAGATAATTACTTTTGTGAGATTTTTGCTGATATTTTAAATACTTATCTAGCATCTGCTGTTGGGTGCCGAGTAATTTACGGCCTAATTTTAAGTTATCATAAATCAGTTCAGGAAATTCGGGGAGTTTATCGGCCCAAAACGGTGCATTGGATTTGACTTTTTTGAACATGGCTTTAGGGCCGACTTGCTCAGACATCCAGTTTTCTAGGAAGGGTTTTGCCGTTTGCCATAAATCTAATTGTGGATATAACTGGCGGCCTAAACCTTCAATATACAGTAAGGTTTTTTCCAATAATACCAGCTGTGGTTGCACCACAATATCAAAGTGGCGAGCTGTTCTAAATAGCTCCAGCAATACATGGCCAAATGATATTTCATCAAGTGGTTTGTTAAACATGGGTTCGCATACTACTTTTACAGCTTGTTCAAAAGCAATGATATCTGTGTGTTCTGACACCCATCCAGACTCAATATACAGCTGAGCAATCCGGTGATAGTCGCGATTAAAAAAGGCTAAAAAGTTTTCTGCAAGATAGCGCTTATCTACCTCGGTTAAGGTGCCCATAATGCCGCAGTCTAGGCCTATATAGAATGGGTCGTCTGGATGTTCACGACTGATAAAAATGTTACCTGGGTGCATATCGGCATGGAAAAAATTATCGCGAAATACTTGAGTAAAAAAGAGTTCTACGCCGCGTTCGGCAAGCAGTTTAAAGTTGGTTCCTTGTGCACGTAGCGCTTCGGTATCAGAAACTGGAATGCCATAAATACGTTCCATGACCATTAACCGTTGGTAGCTGTGTTCTTCGTAAACAAATGGCACGTACAGCGAATTGGAATCAATAAAATTATTGCGCAGCTTGATGGCGTTAAGTGCTTCGAGTTTAAGGTTTAGCTCGCCCAAAATAGTGGTTTGATAATCTTCAATCACTTCTGCAGGGCGTAAACGATTACCTTCACCTAATATTGCTTCCAGGATATTGGCTGTTTGCGTCATTAACTGGAGATCAGCTAAAATTTGCTGCTCAACATTTGGGCGTAATACTTTAAGCACCACAGCTTTACCGTTAGATTTTAAGGTTGCGGTATGCACTTGTGAAATTGAGGCTGATGCTAATGGGGTATCGTTAAAATCATCAAAGTAGGTCGTGATGGGGGCACCCAGTTCAGCTTCGATTGCTTGGCGTGCTAAAGCAGAATCAAACGGCGGTACTCTGTCTTGCAGCATAGCCAATTGATAAGCCCATTCGTCGTCAAGTAAATCTCGACGAGTCGACAGCATCTGCCCTAGCTTGATGTACACAGGTCCTAAATCTTGCATCGCCAGTTTTAAGCGTTCGGCTGGTGATTTATCTTTGTGTTTATTGCGGATCCAAAACAGACTATTGCGCAGGATTGAGAAATACCAGGGCTTTTTGTGTCGAGGAATTAGGTCATCTAAGCCAAAATGTAAAATGGTTTTAATGACATGGTAACCACGCCTGATACTTGCAGTTGTCATTGAGTTATGTTTTCTCTTAATTGGGCTATTTGGGCTTCGATACTATCGGTTTGGCTAACGATCTCATCCAGATTATCACGAAAATGTAGCCATTCAATTTTATGCGGTGCCAGACGATATTCTTCAGTGGTTAACTGGCTGATGTGCGAGCGTGTTTTATGGATGACTTGCTTAATATCATGGCTAAATTGTTTGGCGCCAGAGACTATTTTATGTGTCGGAGCATCACCGATATAGCGTGATAATGGCTCGGCAAAATCAACATGAATGTGCTGTAAATAGTGGCTTAATGATTGTAATAATTGAATATCACCCTGCAAGCTGAGCTTATCTTGTTTGATGAGCTCAGTTAAGTTGGCACCTTCGGTAAGCTGATATAAAGTCGATATATCAGCGCGCACAGTTACCGCAATGTCACCTTCATAATGGCTAAGTACTTGAACTTGCTTAGCAAATACTAAGTAAATAGGCCAATTTAACTGGCTTAACTGGATACAAAATACTTTGCCGTGCAATGATTTTTGTCGCGCACAGTCACTTTTAGCTTGTGCTGGCAGTTGGTTAAAAGCGGTTTCTATCGCGGCACAAGTTAGCAAAGCAAAGTGATTAGGCATCATTAGAACTTATAACCTCTGTGCAATGCGACAACGCCGTCTGTCATATTGGTGTAGTCAACTTGCTCAAACCCAGCATCTATCATCATTTGCTTAAGGGTTTCTTGGTCTGGGTGCATACGAATAGATTCAGCTAGGTATTCGTAGCTGTCAGCATCTTTGGTGATTATAGCGCCCATTTTTGGCAATACTTTAAAGCTGTACATGTCGTACACTTTGCGCATTAACTCATGTTTTGGGGTAGAAAATTCCAATACTAAAAGTTTCCCACCCGGTTTTAAAACGCGCTTCATCGAGCGTAACGCGGCATCTTTATCGGTTACATTACGTAAACCAAACGCAATAGTAATGATATCAAAATGGTTATCTGGAAACGGCAGTGCTTCAGCGTTAGCTTGTACATAGCTGACGTTATTGACTATACCTTTGTCGCGTAATTTAGTGCGACCCACTTTGAGCATAGAATCATTAATATCGGCAAGTACCACTTGGCCACGTTCGCCAACTAAATGAGAGAACTTAGCGGTTAAGTCACCTGTTCCACCGGCTAAATCCAGCACTTTCATACCTGGGCGAGCTGCAGCGACTTCAATAGTGTGACGCTTCCAAAAGCGATGAATACCAAAAGACATTACGTCATTCATAATGTCGTATTTTGCCGCGACGGAATGAAACACATCAGCGACTAAGTCTGCTTTTTTATCGGCTTCGACAGTTTTATATCCAAAATGAGTGTTTTTTGGTTCGCCTTCAGACATCGGTATATTCCTATAATGTGCGATTATTAATAGCAAGTGTATGCCATTGCGAATGATTGCTGAAATGTTGCGGTGTGAGAGTGTGACAACAATCAATTAGTTGTCTTGCTTTACACCTAAAATACATTCCACATCAACTTGAACATAGCAATGATCTTCGCGCCAATTAGCCTCAATAAATATCCACTATTAGGGCTAAAAATTTGCACTGCATTAGAGCATAAAATTAGTGTTTAATGAATAGCTGCTACTGATTCTAATTGAGACAAGTTAGTCGTCCCTGAATATATGCATAGATTAGCTCGCTTAGACTTTGGCCTGCATCGCGATATCCCGCATCTATCCCTGCGTGATGACATGCTGGAGCGGCTTCGGCAAAATGAGCATAACGACATGAACAATGCTTAGCGATATAGTGCACATAATGACAGGCATCGAGGAGCGGAATACCGGCAAAGGTAGCCGCGCTGCTAGGCATATTGGCAATCGCATCGACATCAAGCTCTAATGCTACTGGCAGTTGAGTTTGATTTAATGATTTAGCAATCTGTTTTAATGCTGTTTCAAGTGACAGTTCACGCCGGATCCAAATTTGTTGAACACTGTTCCATGTAGCGCCAAACAAACTCAGTTGTTCTAGGGTTTGTTCGCTGTTTTTTAGCTCGTGCAATCCAAGGATATGATAATGGTCGAGGGCGCCATTAGCTGCCGCGTAACTGAACCCATTACCACTGTGGCGGCCTTCACGGGGTCTAAAGTCACTGTGAGGATCAAGGTTTACCGCTGCAACGGGTAAGCCTGTAATAGCCTTAGTCGCCATCAATAATCCATAGGCATTATTGTGGCCGCCGCCAATGACGATAGGTTCTAGCCCGGCTTGCATTACATCACTTATCGCAGTAATAACGATGTCATCTAATTGCGCAGTTGCATCACGTAATTGTTCAATACTTGCGGTTATGGGTAGCGAATGGTCAAGACTAATTTGCCCCAAAATGGCACATTCATTGCCATTAAGAAAGCGATTGGACTGTAAGTTTAACAACTGCTGCATGCTGGCGATAAAGGCATCATCCGCTCCACCCCGGCCTAAATTAGCCCTTGGTCCAACATCTTCTGCAATGGCGATAATGGCAAACTGTGCGCCAGCAGATTTAGCCTGCCGGGCATTTTGTGCTAATGACCATTGTGTCGATGCCAGATAAACTTGCTGACCGAGTTTTGTTTCATTAGGCCGCAAGGTTAATAAGCTATCGCAGTGCTGTTGGGTAAATGCACTAAACATGATGATTCTCCAAATTACCTTAAAGACAAGATTCAGAGTCTCATCATCGGTTTCAATTCGAGTTTAAAAATACAATCTAATTCGCTGTCAATGTATGCATTTCTAGACCACGAAACAGGGCCGATGATGGACTCCAAAGGGCCAGTGTTTTTGGCCGCCAGCTTGCGTTAACCATTCTAGATGGAGAATAACTAACCCATGAAAATGATTACTTTGTCTAACAACCAAGCTATTTTTGCTGAACTAAGCATATTCAGGTCGCTTAGGTATAGCCATAAAAAAACCAGCATAGCTGGTTTTTAAAGTAATCGTTTGCCAGCTTTTTTACAAAGCGAAATCGGCTATGACGTCATTAATCAATATCTAATGGTTCTGGCGATAAAATAACACCGGTGTTATCGGCATAGATATGGTCACCAGGTAAGAAGGTTACCCCACCAAAATTAACTGGAATTTCGATTTCGCCTACTCCGTTACTTTCAGCCCCCACAGGAATTGAAGCAAGTGCCTGAATACCAATATCAAGTTCTTCAAGAGCATCAACATCGCGCACTGAACCGTAAATGAGAATACCTTCCCAGTTATTGGCAACAGCTAGTTCAGCTATTCTGGCATCAAGCAGAGCGCGTCTTAATGAGCCACCGCCATCAACAAGTAATACTTTACCTTCACCGTCTTCTTCTAAGGCTTCTGCAATCAGACCATTATCTTCAAAACACTTAATTGTACTGATTGAGCCACCGAAGGAGCTGCAACCACCGTAGTTACTGAACATTGGTTCAACGACATCGACTACATCTATATACATGTCGCAAAGTTCTGAGGTGTTGTATTCCATATTTAACTCCTGTTGGACAGCAAAGGTAAAATGCTGGGTAAAGCAAAGTTAAATGAATTATATGAGCTTTTTATGAAAATAAAAGCCTTATCAATCACCGGATTGTTATAAATCAACTTATGGTGTTACATATGCCTAAATATGCCATTGACCTAAATACAGAACAGGGATCAGATTTGGAAGTAATTTTCTTTCAAATTGAATGTATTAGTTGATATATGTTGATTTAGGTCATCCTAATACGTTTTTTAATTACATTTTTACTCAGCAGTTTGTTAGCATATTGGTAGATTAATTAATGTTAGTTTACAAAATAATGCTAGCTTTAGGGGCATGGAATCCTCGTTACGCTTACGGAAGGCAGAGAGCCTGATACAGAGGTTCTTATGGAAAATATCAATATTATTGAAATCTTAGGGTATGTTGCATCAGTTATGGTTGCCATTTCTCTGATGATGAAAGACATCATTTTACTAAGATGGTTAAATTTTACCGGTTGTGCTTTTTTTGTTGCTTATGGATATGCAATTGAAGCGTGGCCAGTGGCGGGCATGAATGCCTTTGTTGCATGTATTAATATTTATCACTTAGTGAAGATTTATCGTAATAAAGGTCAGCAGGCGCAAACGGCATAACGTTTGTCAAAGTGGGTTGACTCCACTTACGCGAAGCTTCTAAAAAATACCCCCGCATACTTGTATGCGGGGGTATTTTTATGGGAATTAATCATCTGCTATTGATTGTATTAGTTAGCTGTATAGCCCAACACACTTTGACGACGCTCACCTTGACTAGCGATGAGCTAACATATATCAGCAGGCAGTTGATTCATTTCAGCTGTCACAAAACCTTAGGCTAACTGTCACCTCGCGTTCATTCCCTCACTCTATTATTCAGACTGTTAACAAATACATAACTTTAGTCAGGCTAATATTAGCGCAATAATATTGCTGACGTTTGGCATGGAGGCAAGCATGAAGATAAGTATCAGTCAGTTAGATAAATATTGTTTTTATTGGATTGTACAATTTAGCCGAGATAACGGCTTAAATGTGGCGGCTAAACGTGTGTCAGCAACAGGAGATGGACATTATTATGCGTATCTATCTGTCGCATTATTATTTCTTCATCCTAATGGGCAGCATTTTTTTAATTTAGCACTCGGCAGTTTTGTCGTTGAATTTCCGTTGTATTTATTGTTGAAAAATACTATTCGACGTCATCGTCCATGTCACGCATTAGCCGGTTTTACGTCAAGTTATGAGCCTTCAGACAAATTTAGTTTACCTTCAGGGCATACCGCAGGTGCATTTTTGTTTGCTAGTGTCATCAATGTGATTTTTCCTGCCTTGGCCCCAGTAGCCTTTGCCTGGGCGTGCTTTGTCGGCATTTCACGTATCTCTCTTGGAGTGCACTACCCTATGGATATTATTGCTGGAGCAGGGTTAGGGATCGCAAGCGTATTATTTGTTGAACAATTCATATTATAGCGACATATATGGTAATCCTTCATAGTGCCACAGCGTATGTGATAACCAGTGTAGCGTCTTGCAATCTTAATTAATAAGCCGTCAAGGAAAGTGAGCTAACATGAAAATTTTGTACGGAGTTCAAGGCACTGGGAATGGCCATATCAGTCGCGCTCGTGTGATGTCTAAAGCGCTTAAGCAACAGAATATTGATGTTGATTTTTTATTCTCTGGTCGCGCACCCCAACATTATTTCGATATGCAATGCTTTGGCGATTATCAGACTCGAAGTGGTATGACATTTGTGACTGAAAGTGGCCGTGTTAATACTGCAAAAACGGTCATGTCCAATATGAAAACCTCAATCTTATCTGAGATAAAACAGTTAGATTTATCAGGTTATGATTTAGTGTTGAATGATTTTGAACCCGTGAGTGCCTGGGCTGCAAAGCAACAAAATGTTCCATCAATTGCCATTAGTCATCAGGCGGCATTACAATATCCTGTGCCTAAACAGGGTAATAGCTGGTTTAATGAGTATTTACTAAAACATTTTGCTCCAGTTGATATTGCTTTAGGCTGTCACTGGCATCACTTTGGCTTTCCTATTTTACCTCCTTTTGTTGAGGTCTCACCCAATGGCGGCGATCATAGTCATCAAATTCTGGTGTATTTACCGTTTGAGGATGCCGATAGCGTCGCTGAATTTTTAGCACCCTTTGATCAATACCACTTTTTTGTTTATCACAGTACACAACCTTTGAAACCGTTGTCGGATCACATTCATTGGCATGGCTTTGATCGCGATGGTTTTAAGCAGCACATGGCGCAGTGCGGTGGCGTTATGGGTAATGCTGGTTTTGAGTTAGCCAGTGAAGCGATGACATTAGGTAAGAAATTATTAGTTAAACCTCTACAGGGACAGTATGAGCAATCAGCCAATGTTGCAGCGTTACAATTACTCGCCGCCGCAGATAGTATGCAAACGTTAGATCCTGTGGTGCTGAAACGCTGGTTGAAAAGTCCATCGCCTAAGCCTATCGCGTATCCGCAAATAGGAGATGCATTGGCTAAGTGGATAAAAATGGGGGATTGGCAGCAACCGCAAGAGTTATGTCAACAATTATGGTCACAAGTTGAGATACCTGAAAACTGGCGTAAGCGTCAATAATATTGGCAGTAATATAAACTTGTTGTGGTAAAATTCCCACGGCATTTAAAAGTGCGTAAACGTCGCACTTTTAAGCAACCATTTTACTTAAGGAAGGCGTTGGTATAGAAGTTCTATTAGCTCATCTTCTAATTCGAAACGTGACTCCATTGCTTGTGCCAAATGGGATAAATCGTTGTCGAGTTGATACAATACTTGCTCGTCTACCGCATCGGTATATTTATCATTAAAGTCTAATGCGATGTCAGTGCTTTCACTTATCATTGGCAATAAGCCGTTAGCGGTTTCTATACTGGCTTCACCAAACTTTTCACAGGCTTTAACAACATTGTTGTACACCTCAAAGTGGCCTTCCGAAACATAATCAACTAATTGAGCGCAAAACTGTTTTACTTGATCCATGCTAGGAAGTGATTTTTCGCTACGAGAATAGGGTGCTAAACCTGCAACGATAAAATATTGGATCAATAATTTACGGCGATGATTAATCCATTGGTCGATCAAATTATGAGAACCACCCCAGCGTTTCTCTGCTTTTTCTAATTTAGTTAGCATGTTTTCTCTCTAATTAGCCGTTTTTCTATAACAACTAATGTATTGGACAAAGTATATAACGATCAACTGTTTTATTTTATTTGCCTAGGAATAAGCCATTTTTGTGCAAAAGACATCAGATATTAAAACCACACTCATAAAAAACCCCGTGATGGGCATGCCATCACGGGGTAACTAAGTTTTCAAAGGCTCGATGTGTCGGGCTTCTTGATTGTTCTTGCTAGCGCACACTTTTTATACCAAACCCGATAACTCGACGCAACTTTTAATCCGATAAATTGCGATTTACACATCAGAGTTGTGCGTTTTGTGAGCACAAGGGCGGTTGTGCTAATAAAATCGCCAATAGATTTAGGATTAGCTCACATAAATTCGGCATCAGTGGTTACATTAATCGCGTAAGTGCTAAACTAACGCCCAGCAGAAATCATAACAGTCTAGGAACAAAGTCCACATGGCAGAATTAAAAAATGATCGTTATTTACGTGCGTTGCTAAAGCAGCCAGTCGATGTCACTCCAGTTTGGATGATGCGTCAAGCAGGCCGTTATTTACCTGAGTACAAAGAAGTTCGTGCCCAGGCTGGTGACTTTATGTCGTTATGTCGTAATGCGGAACTCGCTTGTGAAGTGACATTACAGCCATTACGTCGTTATGATTTAGATGCTGCGATTTTATTCTCAGATATCCTGACTGTGCCAGATGCAATGGGCCTAGGGTTGTACTTTGAAGCGGGTGAAGGTCCTCGTTTTGAGCGTCCAACTGACACAATTGATGCCATTAAAAAATTATCTATTCCTGATCCAGAAGACGAGCTAGGTTATGTAATGCGTGCTGTGAGCACCATTCGCCGTGAATTAAATGGTTCAGTGCCATTAATCGGTTTCTCTGGTTCACCTTGGACTTTAGCCACTTATATGGTTGAAGGTGGTTCAAGCAAAACCTTCGAAAAAATTAAGCGTATGGCCTATGCTGAACCTGCTGCATTGCACATGTTATTAGACAAGTTAGCAGACTCAGTAGTGTTATATCTTAATGCTCAGGTGGCTAACGGCGCACAATCGTTAATGATATTCGACTCGTGGGGCGGTGCATTATCGCATCACGCTTACCGTGAGTTCTCATTACGTTACATGCAAAAAATTGTTGATGGTTTAACCCGTTTTGCTGACGGCCGTAAAGTGCCTGTTACCTTGTTCACTAAGGGCGGCGGATTATGGTTAGAGTCTATGGCTGAAACCGGTTGTGATGCATTAGGTTTAGATTGGACTGTTGATATTGGTGATGCTCGTCGCCGCGTAGGTCATAAAGTGGCTTTACAAGGCAACATGGACCCATCAATGTTGTATGCTACGCCAGAGCGTATTCATCAAGAAGTTGATCAAATTCTAGCAAGTTACGGTGAAGGTACTGGCCATGTATTTAACTTAGGCCATGGCATTCATCAACATGTTGATCCTGAACATGCAGGTGCATTTATCAATTCTGTGCATGAGTTGTCTGGTAAATACCACAAGTAATTTAGTGGTACTGACTAACAAAAAAAGCGAATCTTCGGATTCGCTTTTTTGTTGCCAAAATTAAAAGTTGTTTGATGTTTTTCTAACATTGCCAGTTAAAATATACTTATCATTTTTGAGTAGGCCCTGCTTTTATCATAGTTATTTATGACTATAGAACGAAAAGGTTAAACATAATAAAATTATCCGTAATTACATTTGAGCTATAGATTGTGGTTCAAACATAACGTTTATTTAAAATGTGCACTTAATTAATCAAGGAAGATATTATGCCAATTGAAATTTGTATTTGCCCTAAAGGGCGGATAACAGGTCTTAGTTCTAATACACCACCATCAATCTTAGAAGCAACTTTTCAGGCTCCAGGTGTTCCACAAGTTAACTTCATGGATAGTTTTAAAACGGCATATACTCAAGACCATTTATTGAATAATGAATTAGGTAAATTTAAAACTAAACCATTACATCAAAGACAAACCATTGCGCAGGTTAATGCAGCTGTTGGGCCTGATATGCTATTAGCATTATCTGATTTCTATGATCAACAGCTAGATAGTTTACCAAAAGATTTTTTTGCAGAGCAGAATAAAGCAATGATGGGAGCATCCATCGGTGCTATGGGTCATCATTTATCACAATTACAAAGCGTAATAAAAGAATACCAAATGGCGCTTGAAAACGTGCGTAATGCTTACCGTTCAAAAATGCCAAAGCTAGAAGTCCTTAAGTTTGAACAAACGGCGCGGCAGTTACATAGTAGGTTAAATACACAGTTTCACAATGAAATTTCAAAACGACTAGCTAGCTCAAGAGCTCGTAAGGCGAGTATTTGGAACAATGCTGATCGTGGCCTTAATCAGGCCAAAAGTGCTAGAACGACTAAACCGATTCAAATTTCGTCTGCAAAAGAACTAAGATCATTAAGTAAATTTGCTGGCGCAGCTAAATTTGGTGGTAATGCTCTATTACTGCTGGATGTTCACTCTCGAGCGACAGGAGTAAGGGATACCTTTGAGAGCGGCGGTAATTGGGAAAAACAGGCTTTGCAAGAAACTGTCGGTTTTTCTATGGGATTTGCTGCAGGAACTGCTACAACAACTGGTGTTTATGGCGTTGCGGTAGGAATTGCATTAGCGTTTACGCCCGCAGGATGGGCTGTGGTTATTGGTGTTGGAGTGGGAGCATCTGCTGGATTTTTAGCTGGTTATTTAGCTGACCAGTTTGGGAAAGGTATAACAGGATCTGTTTATGAGTTAAGCAGTGGCTGGTGATTTTAAATGTTTGAGTATAAAGATCTATTTGTAATTATCAGTGTTTTAGTAATGATAAACTTTGGTGTATCACTACTAATATTTGCACAATTGACTGTTCATCCTTTAGAGAAAAAAATTAAGAGTTCAGGAGGAGAATTACCCAAATGGGACAGTATGGGAATTCGTATCTCGAGTTATGCCTTTTCTTTGATATATAGTATTAAAGAAACATCTGCACAAATGGTGGATGAAAATTCGGTACGAAAATTTGCAACTAAAAATGATCGTATCAGAGCTATTTATACTATAACTTCTCTTGTTATTTTTTTATTATTTGCAATATTCTATTCGCTTTTTTTTGACGAAAACTAAAAACTAAACAGGTAGAAATTTATATGCTTACTGCAATGGTTAGTGGCTCCGCTTAAGCACTTGTTCAACTCAGATTGGTTTTTTCTGGAGGTTTCGCGCTGGAACTGTCGCAGCAGTTAGTGCTTATAGCATTGGAGTTGGTATTGCGCTAGCATTTACACCAGTTGGATGGGCTATTGTGATTGGTGTTGGTGCAGCCGCTTCTGTTGGTTTCCTTGTTGGATTGGGTTTCGATACAGCAGGTAAAAAAATTACGGGTAAACTTTATGATGCAAGCAGTAATTGGTAATTGATGATGGAAAATTATGAAAGTATATTTTGGTTGTGTTGCTGTATTCCGTTAGTCAATTTCTTTATAGCTTATTTGGTTTTTGCGCAAATGACCGTCCACCCTATAGAGAAGAAAATTAAGGCTTCAGGTGGAAGCATACCGGAATGGGATAATATGGGGATGAGAATTCCGAGTTATGCTGTAGCAATGCTCTTACCGGTTAAAGTAAAGGCTGCACAAGCTATAGATGAAGATTCTGTTCAGAAGTTTACTTCTAAAAGTGATAAAAAAAGAGCTATATATTTTATGTGCTCGTTTGTCATTATATTAATACCAGTAATGGCTGGCTACTTTATATTTGGTCCCAATTAGAGCCCGAGAAATTCATTTATTATAAGTACCTTTATATTCAACTAAAAGTGTTGAGATCCTCATGTTTTCAATCTCAACAAATTCAACCTCTAACTCTGCGTTCCAAGCTCTATCTTAAATTCACTGCCTACACTCAGTTGACTGTCTATTCCAATTATATTTCAATAAGCCTAATGACTGTCTGATGATGGTATCCAGACGCCGAGTTGTGGCATGCTTTGATTAGCGTTAAACGACAATGTGATTATCGCCAATTGTTTAAGAGTATCAATGGTATACCTGCGATAGAGTCGCGCACGAACAAGTATTTTTGACCATTGTGGAGTGCATTGATTATTTGACTTTGGCATCCTGCGGGAGTGTAACGTAGGGTATAAACGGCCAATTTATGAGCCTATTTGGCCATGTTCAAGAGAGGTAAACTCTAAAACTTTGTCTGTAGATGTTTGCTGGCCAATGTTCAAGCTGTCATGGATTTGGATGATCTAGTATAGGATCATAATCAAAATTCTTTATTTAATTGCGACCCGTATGAATAAGGAGTCTCAACTAATTTTTGCCAATTTATTACAAAGGCTTAACATCGTAGCCGCTAATATAGGCGTGTGCTAAAGTGTGTTAACACTCAAAATAATAAAATGAATATGATTAGAGAGCTTACTGCCACTGACTTTGACGCGGTGATCAACTTAGGTGAAATCGTCCACGGAAGTGGCTATATGGATTTGGCTGAACTAACAGCTATTTACCATAAAGGGATAAAAAAGGGCATTAATGCCAATTTTGTCGCACTTGAAAATGAACAACTTATTGGCTTTCGGTTAACGTATGCCGCAGGACAATGGCCGCAAGATCAATGGTGCACTGTTGATCGATGGGGCGTTGATTTTAATGATGTGTGTTATTTCAAATCAAACACCATTGCTGAATCTGGCCGCGGTCAAGGGCTTGGTGGTAAGTTGTTAGCAGCATCTAAAGCGGCAGTCATGGCACAAGGCGCTAAGGCAGGAGTAAGTCATTTATGGCAGCAAAGCCCTAATAATGCTGCGGTGCGTTATTTTACCAAGGCAGGTGGTAAGCTGATCAAACAACATCCTCAGCGTTGGCATCAACGTTATATGGGCGAAGATTATATTTGCGTGTTATGTGGTGAAGATTGTCACTGTGTTGCCTGTGAAATGTTGCTGGTATTTTAATGTCTATTGTCTAAATCAATAATAAAAAAAGAAGACTAATATGTACGATCCGCTGATTAATTCTCACCCCAATAAGCAACAGTTCGCCTCCAGTTATTGGGCAAGCACCCAAGCATTACCCGAGCCGACGGCACCATTATTGGGCCGCCAAAAAACTGATGTAGCCATTATCGGGGGCGGCTATACCGGCTTATTAACGGCGTATTATTTAGCAACCGAATTCAATATTGATAGCCATGTACTTGAGGCCAACCAAGTCGGTTTTGGTGCCAGTGCCCGCAATGCCGGTTTTGTATTAAAAGGCTCGGGTCGTTTAGGTTATGCGGCAATGACTCAGCGTTGGGACTTAGCGACGACTAAGGGGATATATGATGAGTTTACTCAAGCAGTGGCTAGAGTTGATGGTCTGATAAAACAGCACAGTATTGCTTGTGAACCGCAAGAGGCGGGATACTTAAAAGTGGCGCATAATCCCAAGGCGCTAGTGTCGCTGCAAAATGCCGCCAATTATATTCAACAAAACCTAGCAAGTAGCCAAGATTCAGGCGCTGAATTTATTTCAAGCCAAGACTTTCGGACGCAGTATTTAGATCATCATCAAGCTTTTGGTGCGCTTCGCCTAAAAGACGGTTTTGGGGTCAATCCGTTAAAGTTACTGCTCGGTTATAAAGCGATGGTGCAAGCTCTAGGGGTGACGATTTCTGAACAGTCGTGCGTGTTAGATTGGGTTGAAGAGGGCGGCAAACATCGTCTGATCACCGACAGTGGGGAACTGGTTGCCAATAAAGTGATCATGGCTGGCAATGCTTATACACCTAAACGGTTTAATCACCGCGTAGACGATAAGTTTTTACCAATACTAAGCAATGTTATTGTGACCCAGCCGCTTACCGCTCAAGAGCTTACAGAAGCGGGTTTACATACTCATCAAGTGACCATGGATACCCGTATTTTAAAATACTATTACCGATTATTACCCGACAACCGTTTATTGTTTGGTGGCCGAGGCGCGGTGTGGGGTAAAGATGCTGCTAACCCTGTTTACGGCGAGCGTTTAAAAATGGCGTTAAATAAGTGCTTTCCAAGCTTAACTAATAAAGCCATTGCCTATAACTGGACCGGGTGGATTGCTGCCGCAATGGATGATATGCCTCATGTGTATAGCAAAGGTGGTGTGGGATATAGCCTAGGATATTGCGGTGCTGGAGTGTCTTTTAGTAGCCAAGCTGCGTATCGCTTAGCGCAAAGTATTGCCGGTGAAGCCTTGCCCAATCTACCCTTGTATCAGCAACCACTGCCGAGATTCCCCTTTACCCAAGCAAGGCGGCTTGGGCAATGGGGTTATTATCATTATGGCTGGTTAAAAGATCGCTTTGGTTAACCGACCACTTCACCTGTGCTGATTTTAGTTTCGTCTAATGGCTCAATTTTAAAATTAAAATAAGCATAAGAAGCGCTCACCAATGGGCAAACTAGGTTAAAAAAGGCATAGGGTAGGTAAGCGATAGTTGCAACACCTAGGGTACTTGCCATAAATGCGCCACAGGTATTCCAAGGCACTAGTGGGCTGGTAACTGTTGCAGCATCTTCTAGTGTGCGGCTTAAATTAACTGCGGCTAATTTACGGCGAGTGTACTCTACTTTTAACATTCTGCCCGGCAGTACGATGGCAATGTATTGGTCTGCAGTAATGATGTTAGCGCCAATACACACTCCCAGAGTGGTAATGATCAAACTGGTGGTACCGCTTACTACAGTAAGAATGCTTTCTAAAATGCGGCTTAATAATCCGGTCACTTCCATCACGCCACCAAAGGCCATCGCACACAGTATGAGCCATACTGTCGTTACCATACTGCTCATGCCGCCGCGACTTAATAAGCTGTCTAATACAGCATCACCAGTGTTAGCAACATAGCCGTCAAACATGGCTATCCAGATACCTTTCACAAGGGCGACAATGGGTAGCAAGGTGTCATCGTGTACAAAGGCTATCACGTTATCAAACTGAAATAGCGCTGCACATACCGCGCCCGCCAAGGTGCCTAATATGACCGTTGGAAATGCTGGCATTTTTCGGTTCGCTAAATATAACACCACTAATAATGGTATTAATAAATGCATTCCAGGATGATAAGTTTGATCCAGTAATGCCAGAGTATCGGTTAGTTGGTTTTCAATTGGTGCGGCATCTGCGGTCAGGCCTAAAAAGGTAAAACCAATAAGTGCAATGATAATGCTGGGTACAGTGGTCCACGTCATGTGGCGAATGTGGCTAAATATATCCGTACCCGCAACGGCTGGAGCAAGGTTGGTGGTGTCTGACATTGGCGACATTTTGTCACCAAAATAAGCGCCACTGATAATAGCGCCAGCAGTGATATTAACATCTAATCCCATCGCTGAAGAAATTCCCACCAAGGCAATACCAAGCGTACCGGCTACTGTCCAAGAGCTACCAATACTCAGCGCGACTACTGCACACAGTAAGCAGCAGGCGGTGTAAAAATAATCAGGGTTAAGGATTTGCATACCGTAATAAATCATCGTCGGTACTGTACCAGCGAGAATCCAGGTACCAATCAGTGACCCCACGCTGAATAAAATCAGCAATGCGCCTGTGGCTACGCCAATACTTTTTACAATACCGCGCTCCATTTGATTCCAGCTATAACCATTTTTATAACCGATAATCATCGCAATACACGCCGCCAGTACTAGGGCAATTTGGTTAGCGCCAGAGGAACTGTCTGATGAAAAAAGATACACTGCCGCCGCGAGCATAATAATTAGCGCAAAAACGGGGATAAGAGCATCGAATAAAGTAGGTTTTTTGTGCTCGGATGGAGATGGGTTTTGTGGCGCCGATTGAGACATAGTACTTCCCTTGTTGTTATTATTTTTGACCAATATCTCATTCGTGTGAGTTGGCTAAGTGTTATCGTAATAGGTTGGTAACTTATTCGTAACAGGTCCACATCCTGACATAAAAATACCTGTTAAGTCGAACATTGTTGGGCTTAACAGGGATTTTTATAATGGGGTTTTATTACGGTTAACTATGAGTGTGCTTGGTTAAGTACTTTGTGTGGTTATATATGTGATATATAAGGTTTGGTGTGAATAAATAGCCGCTGAGGATACCTGGTGTTACCAGACGTATCCTCATGGAAACGAAGAGCGTTAATAGAGCGATATGGGCAATACATCAGTATTGCTATGATACAGATTATTTATTTAAATGACTTATTATGGTCTTTTCAGCATCTGCTTTAGTCGCCTTTCCTTTGACTACATCAAGTTTTGCTGTCGCGCTGTGACCTGTCATGTCTTCTGCAATATGTAACCAATCAGGATGCCAATAAAAAGAGGTTCCTGACACGGTATTCCAGTTGTGTACCCCTGATTTTTCACCTTGATAAATCAGGTCGCCGCTAGAAAATTTCATTTAATCCTCCAAAATCTTTATGAATAGGCTATCTAAAGTACAGAAGTTGAAAGAGCTGAAAAGCTCATCACACTCCTTTGGACTTAGTAGATTGCGCCATGGGATAAGATGTTTTTGTGATCTAAATCAAAAAAATGGCTGATGATGGATAATCTAAACAGTAATTAATTTTTCGCACAACATTGTTAATAATGAAAAATCCCTGAGATGTTGCCATCACAGGGATTTTTATAATGGGCTAAATGATACTCGCTATTTAGCCTTTAGCTTGCTCACGAGCTATTGCGCGATAAGCAATATCGGTACGGAAATAGACATCATCCCAGTGGATGGTATTCACTAATGCGTAAGCCGCTTTTTGTGCTTCAGTGACGGTATTTCCTAATGCGGTAGCACATAACACGCGGCCACCATTCGTCACTGCATGGCCGTCTTTGATGCAGGTTCCTGCATGGAACACTTTCCCGTTAGTATCGCCAAGGGTTAAGCCGTCAATCACATCGCCTTTGTTATACGCGTCAGGATACCCGCCTGCAGCCATAACAACACCCACTGCCGCACGTGGGTCGAAGTCTGCAGTGACTTTGTCTAATTCGCCACGAGTCGCGGCTAAGCAAAGCTCCACAATATCGGACTGTAAACGCATCATGATCGGTTGGGTTTCAGGATCACCAAACCGGCAATTATACTCAAGCACTTTGGCGCTACCGTCTGGTGCAATCATTAGACCTGCGTATAAAAAGCCAGTATAGACATTACCTTCAGCCGCCATGCCATCAACCGTTGGGCGAATAACATTAGCGATAGTCCAGTCGTGTACAGCTTGTGTTACCACTGGAGCTGGTGAGTATGCACCCATGCCGCCAGTGTTAGGGCCGTAGTCGCCATTATCTCGGGCTTTATGGTCTTGGCTGGTGGCCATAGCAAGAATATTTTTGCCGTCTACCATGACGATAAAGCTGGCTTCTTCACCTGTTAAAAATTCTTCAACCACCACGCGTGAACCAGCATCACCAAACTTATTGCCTGCTAGCATGTCATCAATGGCGGCATCAGCTTGGGCTTGATCTGCGGCGATAATCACCCCTTTACCCGCAGCCAAACCGTCGGCTTTAATCACAACTGGAAAGCCTGTTTTGCTCGTCAGTTCAGTCACGTACGCTTTAGCTAATGGAATGTCAGTAAAGTTTGAATACTCAGCTGTAGGAATATGATGACGGGCTAAAAAGTCTTTGGTGAAGGCTTTTGAAGATTCAAGCTGCGCAGCGCCTTTAGTTGGGCCAAAAATCGCTAAACCAGCGGCATTAAAAGCGTCAACGACACCTAACGATAATGGAACTTCTGGGCCGACAATTGTGATTGCAATAGCGTTATCTTGGGCAAAGGCGACTAAGGCGTCAATTTGCTCTACATCAATGGCAACGTTTTCTAATTTTGGTTCTAAGGCAGTACCGGCATTACCGGGTGCAACAAAAACTTTTTCAACTTGAGCAGACTGAGCGGCTTTCCAAGCTAGAGCATGTTCACGACCGCCGCCACCAATTATAAGTACCTGCATCTTTAATCCTTTTATAGCTGCGCTATGTTCTCTATTTCTGCTTCAAGCATGCTCACTTATCCTTATAAGCTGCGCGTGCTTTCATTGAACTAGAAAAAAATAGCTACGCTCTAATTCGTTTAAACAAAATTTAAAAAGTATCGCTTGTTATCTACTTTTACAAAAACATTTAGCAAAGCAAGATTGATAAGCGATACCCATATTTGCATTTATTAGTGGCGGAAGTGGCGCATGCCAGTAAATACCATGGCCATACCGTGCTCGTCTGCTGCAGCGATGATTTCTTCATCGCGAATAGAACCACCCGGTTGGATAATGCAGCTAATACCAGCCGCGGCAGCCGCGTCGATACCATCGCGGAATGGGAAGAAAGCATCTGATGCCATTACTGAATTTTCAACCACTAGACCTTCATCGGCAGCTTTAATACCCGCTATTTTAGCTGAGTAAACGCGGCTCATTTGGCCTGCACCCACACCGATCGTCATGCCGTCTTTGGCATAAACAATAGCATTTGATTTAACAAACTTAGCCACTTTCCAGCAGAACATTAAGTCTTTTAATTCTGCAGCAGTGGGTTGACGCTTAGATACCACTTTAACGTCGGCTAAGTCGACCATGCCTTGGTCGCGATCTTGTATTAATAAACCGCCATTAACGCGTTTGTAATCGAGCGTTGTGGTTTTGGTATTCCACTGGCCACATTCGAGTAAACGCACATTAGCTTTAGCGGCAATAATATCGCGAGCAGCTTGGCTCACTTTCGGGGCGATAATTACTTCAACAAACTGACGGTCAACAATCGCTTGCGCAGTGTCAGCATCTAACTCTTGGTTAAAGGCGATGATGCCACCAAACGCTGAGGTTGGGTCGGTTTTAAATGCGCGGTCATAAGCTTCTAACAAGTTAGCGCCTAATGCAACGCCACAAGGGTTAGCATGCTTAACGATAACGCAGGCAGGGCCTTCAAATTCTTTAACACACTCAAGGGCAGAGTCTGTGTCGGCGATATTATTGTAAGACAGTGCCTTACCTTGTAACTGAATCGCACTGGCAACAGAAGCTTCATCAATTTGGGTATCAACATAAAACGCCGCTTTTTGATGGCTGTTTTCACCGTAGCGTAAATCTTGCTTTTTAATGAACTGAGAATTAAACGTCCGTGGGAACGTTGAGTCGTCATGGCATTCGTCGTTACTGTGCGCCGGAACCATAGTGCCAAAGTAATTAGCAATCATACCGTCATAGGCTGCGGTATGTTCAAATGCGGCAATCGCTAGGTCAAAACGCGTTGCTAGCGTGGTGTTGCCGTTGTTAGCTTGCATTTCTGTAATGACGCGACGGTAATCTTTTGCATTAACCACAATCGTAGTGTCTTTGTGGTTTTTCGCGGTTGAACGCACCATAGTTGGGCCGCCAATGTCGATGTTCTCAACAGCGTCCGCTAAGGTACAACCTGGTTTTGCAACGGTTTCTGCAAATGGATACAAGTTAACAGCAACTAAGTCGATAGGCTTAATAGCGTTTTGTTCCATGACGATTTCGTCGATACCACGACGCGCTAAAATGCCGCCGTGAATTTTTGGATGTAAGGTTTTAACACGACCATCCATAATTTCTGGGTGACCTGTGTAGTCAGAAACTTCAATTACCGGGATGTTGTTGTCTGCAAGTAGTTTTGCAGTACCGCCCGTAGACAGGAGTTCGACACCTTGTGCATGCAGCGCTTGTGCAAACTCAAGGATTCCAGTTTTATCTGATACGCTTAATAGCGCGCGACGAATTGGTCTGACATTATTCATGTAGGTACAGGGTCCACTAGTTTGATTTTAAGGATCTTTCGTAAAACAGAATCAGGCTAAGTCTGCTTTACCAAAGTCCCTCATAGTGTTTTTACGATTGCTTAATACCTTCTAGGCCGACTGTGTTGTGATCAGGCGGACGTATTTTATCGTAATCCGCTTCTTTAAGGTGTTTTTTCTACGTGATTTCACAATATTGAAATAAGAACAAAGATACGCAAACATAATCATTAAACAACCCTTGACCTTGGATTAAACTCTAAGGTTTATACTCGGGTAAAATCTACACTAGATTGATGGCTTCATTATCTCAAGCGGCGGTGACGATATGTATCGAATAGGCGAACTTTCTGCCTTGTACGACATTAAGGCTGACACATTACGGTTTTACGAAAAACATGGCTTATTATCACCATCAAGCCGTTCAGATGCCGGTTATCGACTCTATAACAGTAGTGATTCCGAGCGACTTAAATTTATTTTACGTGCTAAAGCGGTTGGTTTTTCGCTTAATGAAATTGCCGATTTACTGTCTATTGAAGTGGACAAGTCAAACCGCGCATGTGCTGATGTTAAAGGCTTAGTCGATACTAAGCTTGAGCAAGTCGAAGCCAAGTTAGCTGAGCTACAACATTTTGCCACTTCACTGAAGAGTTTATCGAATACCTGCTGTGGCGGACCTGATAGTGCTGAGCATTGCTCAATACTTGAAGCGTTAGAGTCGTCAGACAAACACATTATTGCTAAAAAAGAACATCATCATTTTTCTCAACCAGGTCATAAGGATTAGGCATGTTATTGACCAATTTTCTGCACTTATTTTTAGAGTCTGCTCCGTGGTTGTTACTGGGTCTAGTGCTTGCTGGGCTATTAAAAGTATTTGTGCCTATGGTATGGATGCAAAAGCAACTCGGTGGCCATGGAATGAAAACCGTGGTGAAGGCGGCATTATTAGGCGCGCCTTTGCCTTTATGTTCCTGTGGTGTTATTCCTGCTGCAGTCGGTTTGCGTCGAGCTGGCGCCTCAAAAGCGGCGACCACCTCTTTTTTAGTATCGACCCCAGAAACTGGCGTTGACTCTATTACCGTATCTTATGTTTTGCTCGGGCCTTTTATGGCTATTGTGCGTCCGATTGCGGCGATTACCAGTGCGATAGTGGCGGGGTTGTTAGTCGGCCGTGATGACGATGACGGTATTCCAGCATCAGCATCTGCAAAAGGGCAAACGGCAACAGATGCCTCAACAAGTGCCAAAGCGGTTTCATCGTGTTGTGGCTCTAAATCAACGCCTAGTCCTGAAACAACATCAACACATAAAACCCCTGCTAGTACAATGCAAACTGCTAGCGTAAAAATGACGGCGATTAACTCTGCATCAGTTAAGCCTGAGTCTGTGTTGAGCCAGATGGCGCCAGCACGTTCATTTTCAACCAATACTGCAGAAGTAAAGCAGAGCTGTTGTGCCTCTAAAGCCGCTGATAAACCCATTGAATCTATACCCTCAAGCTGTTGCAGCGCGACAGTAAAAGATGAAGTAAAACACGAGACAAAAGCTGAAACGGTTACATCAAGCTGTTGCAGTAGCAAAATTGAACCGCAAGCTGAAGTGACACCAGCAAGCAGTTGTTGCGCCTCTAAAGCGCAAAGCCAGGCGCCAAGTGAAAGCAGTGATCAAGCCAGTTGCTGCGCTTCGACCCAAGATATGGCAACAGAATTGAAGCACAACAGCGTATTCAGCCGAGTGTTATCGGGTTTGCATTACGCCGCAACAGATTTAGTTAAAGACACAACTTTGTGGCTATTAGTCGGATTATTTTTTGCAGCCTTAGTGCAAACTTATGTCCCAGCGGACTTTTTAGTCAAATGGGGCGACGGTATTCTGGCGATGTTAGTGATGGTACTGGTGTCGATCCCGATGTACATCTGCGCCACTGCTTCAACCCCCATTGCTGCTGGTTTGTTATTGGCTGGGGTATCACCAGGTGCAGTATTGGTATTTATGATGGCGGGGCCTGCGACCAATATTGCCACTTTAGGTGTGGTGACTAAAGAGCTAGGTAAGCGCGCATTATATGGCTATCTAGGTGGCGTGATTGGTGTAGCATTAGTCTTCGGTATATTAGTCAATTATTTAGTCGATACCTTTGGTTTTGAAGTGATGCCGCAAATTGGCCAAGAGCATGCCTTATTACCTCAAGGCATCGTGGCTGTTTCTGGCATTGTGCTTGCGGTGTTAATGGCCAAAGTATTGTGGGACATGATCCCAAAAGGCCATAAAGAGAAGGGTTGTTGCTCGTAATCTGTTACGCCAAATAGGTTAACTAAAGTGAGTTAAGTACATAACAAAGCCAGTGATAAATATCACTGGCTTTTTATTAAGCTAAAACATTGCTGGCCCACAATAAAGATAACAACTAGTAATAGCGCTAGTTAAAAATAGCATTGAGTTTTTCTGCCAATCTGATGCCTGCTTGCTGCAATCGCTGCTCGATAATTGGTTTACTGGTAAATACATAGTTAAAACGTAAATCGTCTTCACCTTGATAATTCTGTTCGAGCTGGTAAGCACCTTGCCTTAATGCTTTTGACTCATCTGCCCATTGGTAATAGCTTTGACCTATCCACTTTTGGCGTTGTTGCTCGTTAATACGCTTTAAAAAATCACTGTACTCTGTATAGCTTAACTGCTGCTGTTCTATTAGTTTGCTGTCCCACACTGTATGCAAATTTGTTTGTTCACCGAACCACTTCAGATTAACGGTATTGCCACCTTTATCATGGCTATGACCCACATGTAGCGGTTGGTGAATGTCGCCAACAAAATGTACGTAAAATGCCAATGCTTGCCATTTTTCTTGCTGGCTGGCTTTAGGGTTCGCTAATACTTTTTCAAAGCGTTGTAAACTTTCGATGATATCGCCATCAGGATTACGCTTAACGGTCTTCCATGTTTCATCGTCTTCAATTGAAATGTAATGCCATGGGGCAGCACGATCCCAGGTCTTATCGGAGCGGATTTCATCTGCCCAAGTCGACATTTGTGCTAAGCCTTCGCCATCTGTCAGTTGGTTTATTTGCTGTTGAGCCGTTGGGGACAAATTGGCTTGAGCGATTTGGCCTATAATTCTGTGACCTAATTGACCAAATGCTTTGGCTGGGAGGCTGAATGTTAAGGTGAACAAAGCACAGCTCACCAGCAATAACATGTTATTCAGTAAAACAGACGATTTCATAAAAAATTTCCAATTCATTATTGTTTCTAAAGCAAGAAGCGCGTCTTTAATGTGCCAGCATACGAGATGATTTTTATGTCGTGACACAGACTCGAGTCGCGACTATATAGCAACAATATGACATTTATGTGTTACTCCAAAGTTGTTTTTCTGTGGCTTTTTTCGTTTAAAAATGACATTAAAATGCAACATATCGACCTTAGACTTCGCCCTGAAGTTTTTGCTCTATTGATTTACCAAGCCCGATAAACGGGTAACTAAACATTAAAATATAAAAATATTCAGGGGTTTGAAATGTTGCTTAATCATAAGATGAGTCGTCTCGCGCTGGCGACATGTTTTGCTATGGGAATTGCTCTACCTGCAATGGCGGCCGATACCGCATCTGATATTCGTGGTCAGATTATAGGTCCTGCGGGTAATGCTGTGACTGATGCAAAAATTACTATTATCCACCAGCCAACCGGAACTATTACTGAAGTTCCTGTGAGTGCCAACGGGCAGTTTACTGCCCGCGGTTTGCGTGTCGGTGGTCCTTATATTATCAAAGTTGATTCTGATGTGTTTGCTGACACAGTTGAAGACAATGTCTACTTAGGATTAGGCGAAACATTCCGTTTTAACCGCACGCTAGAGGCCATTTCTGCAATGGAGCGTGTAGGTGTCGTTGGCAATGCGAGTTATTATCGAAGCGCCGGCAGTAACAGTGATTTTGGTGAGCAAGATATTGCTAATGCACCCGGTATTAGCCGTGATTTAAAAGATGTATTACGCCAAAACCCAATGGCTGTTGTGGGCACTGACGGTATTTCAATGAGCGTGGCAGGCATGAATCCACGTTTTAACACTTTCGTCGTCGATGGTATTTCTCAAAACGATGATTTTGGTCTTAATTCAAATGGCTATCCAACTCAGCGTTCACCTATCTCTATCGACGCAGTAGAGAGTGTTGCCCTAAATGTATCGCCTTATTCCGCTCGTAGTGGTGGCTTTACGGGCGCGCAAATTAACGCGGTCACTAAGTCTGGTACCAATGATTTATCTGGTACGGTTTTTTGGGAAACCACCAACGATAGTATGGCTGGTGATGGTAAAGACCAAGACTCTGGTGACACCTTAACCCAAGATTTTGAAGAAACCACATTTGGTGGCACGGTTGGCTTCCCTCTAATTAAAGATACCCTGTTTTTCTTTGGCTCATATGAAAACTTTGATGCGCCAAAATCAGCTGAGTGGGGGCCAAAGGGCGCTGGTTTTGCAAATGAGTCAGATGTGACTTCAGAAGAGCTTATTCGAATTGAGCAAATTGCCCAGTCTGTTTATGGTCTTGATAGCATTGGCGGTTACACCACCTCACCTCAAGAAAAAGATGAAAAAATCTTAGCTAAAGTGGATTGGAATATTAATGACCAACACCGTGCTAGTTTTACTTACCAATCGACCGTAGGTAATTTAACTAACAACATGTCATCGAATAGTTCGTCATTAAAATTATCAAGCACTTGGTATGATAAAGAAGAGACTTTAGAAACCTACGCGGCAAACTTATATAGCGATTGGACTGACGATTTTAGTACTGAGATCAAAATTGCTTATAAAGATACCACCACTAAATCGAAAACCATTGATGACTTAGGCATTGGTATGGTGTCGGTACAAACTTTCGAAAAGTCAGGTGATAAAGTTATTTTTGGTACTGACAGTTCTCGCCAAGCAAATGAATTAAATAACCAAAATCTTGAGCTACGTTTTGTGGGCGACTATTACTTAGGCGATCATGATATTGGCTTTGGTGCTCAATACAATAGCGTCGAAATATTTAACTTATTTGCTCAAGATGTGTTGGGAAATTGGGAGTTTGATTCTATTGATAACTTAGCGACAGGGACTGTCGATGGTTTCCGTTATCAAAATGCAACCTCGGGTAATCCAAATGATGTAAGTGCCAATTTTAACATGGACACCTTGGCATTATTTGTTGAAGACACATGGGATATTACGGCCGATTTAGAGCTCACGTTCGGCATGCGTTATGAAACCATTAGCATGTCAGATAAACCAGCCATAAATGAAAATTTTGTTAATCGATATGGTTTTGCTAACAACGAAACCTTAGATGGCCAAGATATTTGGTTACCTCGCGTAGGGCTTAAATACCTGTTAAGCGATGATGTGACCCTATACGGTGGTGTGGGTCGTTACAGTGGTGGCTCACCATCAGTATGGATTTCAAATAGTTTTTCAAATGATGGCAACAGCTTATTAAGCTATAACGACGGTTGGAACCCAGCTTGGGGCACCCCAGATTTTGGTAACGTCCCAGCTGATGCTCAAGCGGGGTTAGTCGGGGGCGACGGTAATGTTAATGCCATCGATCCTAACTTTGAGTTACCTTCTGACTGGCGTGCAAGTATTGGTTTTGACAGTACATGGGATTTAGGTGCTTTAGGTGATAATTGGTTTGTGGGTGGTGAATTTTTATACATTCAAAAAGAAAACGACTTAGCTTGGGTTGATTTAGCCCGTCGCCAAGTGAAAACCGATGCCACTGGCCGTGTTGTATACGAAACATGGGACCCATTAGCCAATAATGGTGCTGGTGGTAATACCGAGCGTTATGACCTCATGTTAACCAATGCAGAAGAAGATGGCTCAAGTAAGACGTTAAGTTTCTCGATTGCCAAAGAGTGGGATATGGGCCTTAGCATGCGTGCGGGCTATGCATATAACTCAGTTGAAGAAGGCAACCAAGGCTCGTCATCTACAGCAACGTCTAATTATCAATATACTCCAGTACAATATGATCGTAATGGCACCACTATGGGGACTGGCTATTATGAAACACCGCATCGCTTCACCTTTAGCTTGGGTTATGATGTAGAGTTTGTTGCAGGTTATAACTCTAGCTTTAACTTATTCTACGAAGCTCGTGAAGGTAACCCATTAACCTGGACATTAGGTTCATATCGTGATGGTAATTTAGGTGATCAAAGTAAGTTTGCTGGCGCATCATATTACTTACCTTACATTCCAACAGGTGCTGATGATGCCAATGTTGAGTATGCGGGTGGATTAACTTATGAGGAGTTTAAAGCGGCTATTGATGAAATTGGTTTAGGCCAATATGCCGGTGGTATAGCACCAAAAGGCACTGACAACCAGCCATGGATACATCAGTTAGACTTCCGCTTTACGCAAGAGTTGCCAGGATTTACTGACGAGCATAAAGGTATTTTATACTTTGATATCAAAAACGTACTTAACCTAGTTAATGAAGATTGGGGCGTGGTTGAATACCAAAGTTTTAATAATGCTAAGTTAGTTGATCATGACTACAATGCGACGACGGGAGTTTATACTTATTCTGTTCCATTTGGCCAAGATGGTATTGAGACTAACAATTACGATACTTATGACATCAACAAATCAGCTTGGCAGCTTAAAGTGGGCGTGAAGTACAAGTTCTAGCCATCTGTTAAGTAGAATGCTGTTAAGCAGGGCGCGAATAAATAAGCGCTAAACAAAAAATACCGAGCAATTAGCTCGGTATTTTTATGTGCTCAGCATGCCTGCATCAAGCTATTTATAGGTTAAACGACGCATAAATTATTTGATCTTGCTGGCAAAATTTTCAGGTGAATTTTTTGACTGCTTAACTGCACGTTTCTCTTTTAAAGATAATGCCGGTTTTTTCTTCGCTTCTTTTGAATTATTACGTTCTTTGCTCATTTGTATAGCTCCTAGCGCGCATAATGCGTGACTAATAAATGTAATGTGTGTGGTTAGTATTGCAGCAGACAATGGATCAGTCGCTTAATACTTACCTAGCCTTTGAACAATTTCCTGAACCAAACTTATCATTGATATTGCGAATTAATAGTGCGAAAGCTGACCTCTATGATCTCAATTAATCACTTTATTGAGTTGATACTAGCACCTAGTCAGTTAAAAATATCTATATATCCTATAGATTATTTTGTGCTTAAAAACTCATCTTTAATTATGATTGTTTTGTACTATAAAGTCGGGGATTTCCAGCACACCATCTCCCCAACGCTGAAACAGGGCATCATATAAAAATTCGATGAATACTCGGTATTTTCGTGGGAGATATATTCGCTTGGGAAAGCTGAGTGTGACCTTAGTTTGCATCATGGGGAAATCTTCTAATACTGGCAGTAGTTGCTTACTATCAATAGCTTCTTGAGCAATAAAAACCGGTACCGCGGTAATACCTAGGCCTTCAATGGCTGCCTCTCGGGCAAAGGTAACATTATTGACCTTCAGCTGTGCTGGTGGATCCAGATCTAGCCATTTGATGCCATCAAAAATACGCCAGCCACCATCAATATGGGCAGATTGAAGCTTGATTGCAGTATGATTCATTAAGTCCTGCGGTGTTGCGGGAGCTCCATGACGTTTAAGGTAACTTGGACTTGCCATTAATTGTCTGCTTGCGGTCACCAGAGAGTAACTTTGCAGCTTTGGATCGTGTTGTTCGGTAATTTGAAATAAGAAATCGACGCCTTCTTCTATTACATCCACTTTGCGGTTAGTCAGTTCTGCATCAATGGTAATGTTGGGATAAGTCGCCAAAAAACGCGCAAGAATCCGCCCCAGATATAACTGACCTAGCTCGATAGGACAAATTACTTTTAAATTGCCTTTAATGTCTTGTTGGCTTGCGCTGAGTAAGTCTTCGGCATTTTGTAAATCTTGCAAAATTTTACTGATGCGATGGTAATAACTCGAACCCGCTTCGGTCAGTTTTAATGATCGAGTGGTTCTAAATAGTAATAGCACACCGGCATCGGCTTCGAGTTCAGCAACCTTTCTGCTCACTGTGGCTTTGGTGATCCCTAAAGCTTTGGCTGCACCAGTAAAACTGCCTTGTTCAACCACCTGTGAGAAAATTTGTACACGATTTAGATCCATATTGTTACACCTGTGGAACAGTGGGTTATATTTTTACTATCTAATAAACTAAAGGAAACAGTAGTAAACTAGGCGAGAATAAATTAGGAGTCAAACATGTCTATCAATAAGCGCTTAGTATTAGTGCCAAGTATTATCCTTGTATTAGTTGTTGCCGGTGTTTATTGGTGGTCACAAGTTCGATTTATAGAATCAACGGATAATGCTTATGTCGAGGCCGATATTTCTAATATCAGTGTCAAAGTGCCAGGTTATATTGTCCAGTCTACCGTGGTAGATAATCAACATGTCAGCAAAGGTGAACTATTGGCTCAACTTGAAGATAGCCAATTTGTTGCCAAGCTAGCCCAAAGTAAAGCCTTATTATCCAGCTCGCAAGCTAACTTGCAAACCTTGGCGGCGAAGGTTGATTTGCAGCAAGCGTTAATTAATCAGGCTAAGGCTGCTGTTGTGGCCTCACAGTCTGAACAGTTAATCGCCCAGCAACAATTAAAACGTTCACAAAAATTAAAAGTCAGTAATTACAGTTCACAAAATGATGTTGACCAACTTCAGGCGGGTTTCGATTCTGCCTCGGCACATGTCGATGAAGCTCAAGCTGCATTGGTGGCTAAACAGCGTGAATTATCAGTGTTTAATGCTCAGCTATTGCAAGTGCAAGCAGATGTTAAGCAGGCTGAGGCTAGTGTCGAATTAGCCAATATTCAATTGGCTGATACACGCGTTACAGCGCCATTTTCAGGTATTATAGGTAAGCGTGGTGCCATGGTAGGCCAGTATGTTCAACCGGGACAGGCATTGTTTAGTTTAGTACCAGATACTCAAGTGTGGGTAACGGCTAACTTTAAAGAAACTCAAATTGAGCACATGCAAGCAGGACAAAGCGTTAACGTCAGTTTAGATGCCTATCCTGATGAGGTGTTTAGTGGATTTATCGACAGCTTAGCTCCAGCATCGGGCTCTAAATTTAGCTTGTTACCTGCAGAAAATGCGACCGGTAACTTTACTAAAATTGTTCAACGTATTCCGGTGCGCATTCGGCTTGAACGAAAGCCGTCTTCATCTGCTATCGGACGTATTTTGCCTGGACTGAGTGCGGTGGTTGAAGTCGATACTGAATCTGCTGCTCAATCTCAGGCGTTGGCTAAGTCGTCCGCTGATCAAACCACGTTAGCGGCAGCAGGGCATTAATATGAGTCAATCAACTGCAGAGGTAAATGCTTCTGAAGTTAGCTCTGCTAGTAAACAGGATGATAAACCGACTGGGTACCAGCGTGGTAGTGTCCGATCTTGGATAGCCGTTGCGGGCGGCCTAATTGGTGCATTTATGGCGATTTTGGATATTCAAATCACCAATGCGTCGATGAAAGAGATCCAAGGTAGTTTAGGCGCCACTTTAGAGGAGGGGAGCTGGATTGCTACCGCCTATTTAGTGGCGGAGATGATCGCGATTCCCCTTTCGGGTTGGTTAAGTACCGGATTATCGACTCGACGTTATTTACTCTGGACCACAGCGGCTTTTATCTTGGCATCGATATTATGTTCTTTGTCTTGGAACCTTGAGTCGATGATTGCTTTTCGTGCCTTGCAGGGGTTCTTCGGTGGAGCATTAATTCCGTTAGCATTTAGACTCATACTTGAGTGCTTACCTGACAATAAACGTGCTATGGGCATGGCTTTGTTTGGGGTGACGGCCACATTTGCCCCTTCTATTGGGCCGACGCTGGGAGGCTGGTTAACTGAGCAATTTAGTTGGCATTATTTATTTTATATTAATGTTCCGCCAGGCTTATTGGTAATGGCGATGTTAGCTTATGGTTTAGAGCGCAAACCCATTATTTGGGAAAAGTTAAAAGATGCTGATTATTCCGGTATTGTGACGATGGCACTGGGTATGGGGTGCCTAGAAGTGGTGCTAGAAGAGGGCAATCGTAAAGACTGGTTTGGTTCAGATCTTATTCGTAACCTCGCGATAATTGCCGCCATTAATATCAGTCTATTTATTTGGATTCAGTTACGTAAAGCACAACCCTTAGTCAATATCCGTCTGCTTGCTCAGCGTGATTTTGCCTTGTCTACCGTGGCATACTTTTTACTCGGTATGGCATTATTTGGGGCCATTTACATGATCCCCTTATATCTATCACAAATTCATGACTACACTCCGCTAGAAATAGGTGAAGTCATTATGTGGATGGGTTTTCCACAATTACTGGTGCTACCTTTAGTGCCTAAGTTAATGCAGAAGTTTGATCCGCGTTATTTGGCTGCACTTGGATTCGCTTTATTTGCCACCAGTTATTACATGAATAGCAATATGACTCTTGATTATGCGGGCGATCAGATGATTACCTCGCAAATAGTACGCGCCTTGGGGCAACCGTTTATCTTAGTTCCTATTGGTATTTTGGCGACCATGCATTTAAAACCACATGAAAATGCTTCGGCATCGACTGTGCTCAATGTGATGCGTAATTTAGGTGGGGCGTTTGGTATCGCTTTGGTGGCAACATTAACCGATAACCTCGCAAGGGGGCATTTGGCACACATAAAAGAAACGTTACCCGCCGTGAGTTCGCAAGCCTATAATTATATCGCTCATACCAGTTCGATATTACAAACTGCTGGCTCGGACGCTGTAAGCGCTAACTCGCAAGCTTATGCTTTACTTGCTAAAACCATGTCGCAACAAGCGTATATTCAAGCCTATAATGATGTGTTTTTTATCATGGCATGTTTTCTTTTTATCGCAGTATTTGCAGTATTATTTATTCGAAAACCCCCAGGAAAAAGCCCATCAGATGAGCCTAGTGAGATACATTAATCATGCTAATATGGCGTATAGAGCAGGGATAAATAAGGTTTGTGATGACATTACAATGGGTAGATGTTGGCTTTTCTGAATTGACGCTGGAACAACTTTATGGGTTATTACAACTTCGAGTTGATGTGTTTGTGGTGGAACAAAATTGTCCTTACCCTGAGTTAGATGGTAAAGACAAACATCCGCAAACAAGGCACTTACTTGGGCTGGACGAGCTTGGCCATGTCGTGGCCTATAGTCGTGTGTTAGCACCTAGTCTGAGTTATCCTCAGGCCAGTATTGGCCGTGTTGCTGTGGCGAAAGTAACACGGGGTCAGGGGATTGCTAATCAATTAATGCAAAGAGCTATTAGTATTGCCAAACGACATTGGCCCAATGACAATATCCAAATCGGTGCGCAAGATTATTTACGTCAGTTTTATCAACAGCATGGTTTCGTGGTTAATTCTGCGGTGTATCTTGAAGATGGGATTGAGCATTTAGATATGCTGTTAATTTATTAATGTAAGGAAAAATAATGTCAGATTACGCAATAAACACCCAACAAATTGTTTGTGTCGCTCAGTTTACCGCTAAAGCAGGAAAACGCGATGCCTTAGTGGCTGCATTGGCAAGTTTAGTTCCAGATACTCGACGTGAGCTAGGCTGTATTCGTTACGAACTGAATATCAGTATAGATGATGACAATAAAGTCGCCTTTGTGGAAAAATTTGTCGACCGAGCTGCGTTTGATCAACATTGCGCTAAAGATGCGATTGAGCATTATTTTCACCATGTGATGCCAGAGTTGGTTGAGTCACATCATGTTGAAGTGTTCAATCAAGTGATTGCTTAGCTGACGGTTGTTAATCGTAAAGTGCAACAGCATAATTTTAGATCACTGTTTAACATCTGATGACCACATCGTAATGATGATATTACAAATACAAAAATGCCAGTCTACATAGACTGGCATTTTTAATCATTTATGCTGTTAAGCCAAAGCGGCTAGCACTATGATTAGAAGTCGTAACGTGCACCAACAGTGAAGATATTGTCATCTTCTAAATCAACAGTAGCAGTACCGACTTTGTGATCGCCTTCATACATAGCATAGTGACCATAAACTAAGGTTGACTTAGAGATACGATAGTCAGCACCCACAGTAATTTGAGTGATGTTTACGTCAGTACCTGTCGCTTCTTTAATATTTTTGTAGTAACTACCAAAACCAGCTTCATCTTGACCGTATTCAGCTTTTAAGTTTACGCCGTTTAGGTTGTAAGATACGTTAAGGAAGAAAGAATCACCTTCTTGATCAGTGGTTTGGCTTTCAGTGTTTTGGTATAAACCACCAAGCTTGAACTCACCTAGCTTAACTTGCGCCACACCACGATAAGCATCAATACCACCAATAGTGTTATAAGCTGCAGCAATATAATAAGGTTGTGCTTTAAGACCTTTGTCACCAAGTGTTGCACTTAATGCATATTGGTCTTCATCTGAACCTTCGTAGTTGTCATCCATTAAATAAGTTGCGTTTAATGTGACTAAACCAGCAATCACTGGTGAGTAGTACCAAATACCATCAGCTCTACGTAATTGGCCACCAATCATACGATCGATATCGGCGTTAAAGTTACCGAATAAATCTATGCCACCTTCAGATTGTTTAAATACGGTATCGTTACGGCCGACTAACACAGTACCAGCATCACTTTTTAAACCTAAGAATGTGTTACGCGCTTTAAATACAACTTCATCACCGCTTTTATCTGCAGTTTGAGTGGTATTTTCAACTTGGAATTCCATTTGGTATAACAGTTCAATACCGTTAGCAAACTTTTCACTACCTTTTACGCCTAAGTTAGAAAAGTTGTTTTCTAATACTGTGCCTTCTTTACCATTTTGAGTTGTAGCGCCTTTATCAGAATTAGTCACAGCTAAATCTAAACGACCATAGAAACTTGGGCCTTCAGCAAGTGTAGCGAAAGAAACTAATGTGAGTACTGATGCTACCGATGCAGAGATTAAGGTTTTTTTCATCTTTCATGCTCCCTAGAACGTTATGTTCTATATTCCATTTTTCATGGTTTTAGTTAGTGAAGTTTGTCGCAGATTTAATTCTGTAACAATCTGGTGCAGATTTTCACAGATTTAGTTCCTTCATAGTGTGGGCTAGATCAAATAAACAAGCCCAACTTGAAATTTTGTCGATAAATCTGTGATATCAGCGACCATCTGTGTAATTAAATCAATATATGTCTTAAATCTGCCTCTTAGGGGCGTACCTATTTATGTAAAATCGGCTAGCGCTCAACCACAAAAGTTGCAGAATTGTATTTTAGCCCATGTTAATTTAATCATCGCGAATATTGAATGATAAATTGATCTCTTTAGTCTAATAAGGTCATAAATTAAGCATTTTTTAAGCGTTTTGTGATAATCGATTAGTTTGAGCGACCCATTTATATTTGATTACCTCCAGAGTGAGGCCTTTATTGACCACTACAAAATGCTGTTCCTGGCTTATTGCGAAGATTAATTACTTGTATTAATTCGTAATAGACGTGCTCTTGAGGTATCAATCCACTTTTTAGTAACTAAAGTGTCAGTTTTATTTGGATAGTTTAACCACAGGCTATTTTTGATTGCTTTATCGCAACACTTATCCAAGTTGATGTGGATCATTATCAGTAAATGCTTACATCAGATGCTTATGAATAACTTGAACCGCCACCTTAATCAGATTCATGTCGAGCAAATCGTGACAAACGTTTAGCTTTGGCGATAAATCGTTTAAAATTAGCCGCGAAAAAAATAGTCGTTAATTAGGGCGTAACCAATGTTGTCAGAATCTTATACTCATCGTTTTGCTGGTGTCGGCCGTTTATATGGTCAAGCAGCACTCGCGACTTTTTCAAAAGCACATGTGGTGGTTGTGGGTATCGGTGGCGTCGGAACTTGGGTCGCTGAAGCTCTAGCGAGAAGTGGTATAGGACAGATCACCCTTATCGATTTAGACGATATTTGTGTTACCAATACCAATCGCCAAATACATGCATTAACCTCTACTATTGGCCAATCAAAAGTCGAGGTTATGGCAAAACGCATTGGTGAAATCAATCCCGAGTGTATGGTTAATGAAGTAGAAGATTTTATTACTTTAGACAATCTGGCGGAGTATTTTAAGCCAGCCTCACAGGGTGGTGATATTGATTATGTGATTGACTGTATTGATGCGGTAAAACCTAAAGCAGGTTTAATTGCTTGGTGTAAGCGCAATAAAATTGCCCTAGTGACTATTGGTGGTGCTGGCGGCCAAACCGATCCGACCTTAATTCAAGTGACTGACTTGGCTAAAACAGTACAAGATCCATTGTTGGCAAAAGTGCGCAACATATTACGCAAAGATTATAATTTTACTAAAAATATTCAGCGCCGCTTTGCTGTAGATGCGGTGTTTTCGACCCAACATCTAGTCTATCCTCAAGCTGATGGCAGCGTATGCAACACTAAGGAAACAGCACAAGGCAGTATGCGGATGGATTGCGCTTCTGGCTTTGGCGCCATTACCATGGTGACGGGAACATTTGCTTTTGTTGCTGTGAGTCGTGTACTGAGTAAATTATCCGCGAGAACAGTTTAGCATCGTTAAGTGCTGCTTTGCTGATGTTATCGCGGCACGCTTATCACGAACATAGGTCCTCCAAGGGGTGACATAGCAACATAGCGAATGCTGCCTTTTATCTGTGTAATTGCATTAAATGCAGCTGCGAGCCCTAAGCCGACGCCACCTTTGTGGCGAGCGGTGGTAAAGAAGGGTTCAAATATATGCTCTGCAATATCACTTGGAATAAGCGCACCATTATTTTGAATTTCGATATCAATAGTGTCAGGTTTAGCTATTACATTAATGCAGATCTTCGCTTGTGAGGTATCTTTAAATGCATGTAAAAATGCATTTGATATCACGTTATTAATAGCTTGGGAGAGTAGGCTGGCATTAGTGTAAACCTGCAATTGTTCATCAATATTGACGGTTATCTCAACCTTTTGCGGCGAAAATATCATTAAGGTTGAGTCGGTAATATCGCGTAATTGGTGATTAAGATTAAATAGAGTGTATTTTTCTTGGCTTTGTTCTGCCGCAATAGATTTAAACTGCTGGATTAAATAACTGGCACGAGTGATATTACTCACAATTAACTGACTGCTTTTTTGGTATTGCTCTAAAATCCCATTGATTTGTTCTAATGTGGCATGATCGCTATGGATAAGCTCGATCAGATCTTCTACATAAGCCAATTGTGAACTTGCAGCCGTTAGACAAATACCTATCGGGGTATTAATTTCATGGGCGACGCCGGAAACTAATCCTCCTAATGCGGCCATTTTCTCTTTTTCTATCAGCACTTGTTGTGTTCGTTTTAACATTTGCAGTGATTGTTCAAGTTCTCTGGTTTGCTCTTTTACTTGGCGAGCAAGTTCATCTTTATAACTACGCTCTAATAATAGTAAGCGATCTCGATCTTCAACGGCATGCATTAAATCGACTTTTGATTGCTGCAGATCTTGATAAGACCCTCGAATTTGTTGCTGCATTGTATTGACGGCTTCGGCGACTAAACTGAACTCATCTCGTTGTGGCTTACGGTTAAAATTTAAGGGCGTAAAGGGATTGTCTAAGCTAATTTCATCACAATATTGGCTTAATTGGCGCAGATGTTTGGTGACATTGAACCAGACCAAAAACAAAATAAAACCAGCAACGAAGAAGGTTTTGATCGCGTTGGACAGTAAAATCAGTATTGTTTTATTATACAGACGATCATAAATGGCATTGAGATCGGCTTGTACTGTAAGGGTCCCAACAGGAATATTTTCATTGTTGGTATAAATCAACGGAAATTGCTTTTCGATAACGGCCGTTTTCTGATACTCACCAAAATGCCATTCTTGATTACTGTCATCACGGATAGAAATATATTTAATGTCAGGTAATTGGCTTAAACCATAGAGTTGAGTGTTAATTAAGTCTTCGTCTATTACCCAAACACTGGATGCTAATACTTCTAAATTTACCGCTTCTATACTTGAAAATACGCGATCAATTCTATTCACATCCTCCTGATAATCACTTATAAGCTGATAAGCTGTCGTCACAATCGTAATCAAAGAGCTAAACACCACGATAGACAGTGTTAACTTTCGGGCAATCGGGCTCTGGAGCAATTGACGTATGAATATCAGCATATTTTCTTCAATGTGATTAATGATCAATGATGAGTGACATATAAAATACGAGCTTACAGCTTGTTGCGCTAGTGTTAATTCCAACTTTCTGAATTTTATTCAAGCATAGCTTGAATGTCCTAATATGGAATTGAAATGGTGTAAATAAAGATAATGTTAGTGATGTTTTTTATGGCATATATTTTGCTTTAAGTCAGTATGATCAAAAATCTGACACTGCGGGTAAGCTATGATGAAAATAAAAGTAGGTTCAATAAAGTTGTTTAATAGCAAACGTTTATTCGTAAGTGCTATGACATGGGTTGTTGTAACATGTACTAGTTTACTGTTTGCGCCTAAAGATTTACTGGCGTTTTTATCGTTAGATCACCTAGTCAATCAATATGGTCAGTTTATTGGCTTAGGATTAATAATGGGAGTCGCGTATTTTTTAAGTCAAATTTTTGCCTTTGTGGTTGATGAGTCTATTGTTTTTTTTCGCCAAAAACGCACAGTAGAGACCATCGAAGCAAAAGTGAAGCTACTCGACCCGGCAGAAAGAGCCTTGTTACGCGAATTCTTTTTACAGGGACAGACTATTTTAACCTTACCGCAAAATGAGTTAGCAGTTAAAAATCTAGTTCATAGCAGTATACTTGAGATGCTTGGAAATGAGCGTCACTATGCGATTCAAGGACCAACGGCAGAATACAAGATATCGATGCCGGCGCGAAATTATTTAAATCGCGATGTATTACGTTTACCAGCAGGTGAGCCGAGTGCTGAGGAAATGACCTATCTAATCAAAACACGTCCACATTTTATTAATGGCTTGGTTCAATCACGCAAGCATGCCGCTTAATTTAATATTTTGTGCAGTATTTGATTGGTATAAATAAAAAAATGGGGGCCATATAGCCCCCAACTTGACATAAAAACACTCCATGTGTTTTATCGCCAATGTATGATTCGCAAGGAAGAATCCATATTGATCATGAAATAATAAGCAGTAAAATACTTAGCCTAGTTAGAGACTCACTTAGTAGGTGCAGACTTCACAATAAACATCCACATTAGATAAGACATTATTCCAAAGGTACAAAAGATTACAGTCATCGATAGTAATCCTATTGCGTTACCAAACATTAAATCTAACCAAAATGCCATGATATTTATCCTCTGGAATGTGAAATCATGATCATCATAAAGTCAAAACTCTGTCGTGATACTGATCTTGATCAATCTTCAGCAGTGATAATGTTATATTTGTGTGAAACTGCTAATTAGCTCACAAAAACCATCAGCCATTGTTATTTGGCACTATGAATGACTTTTGAGCAATTGAGTGTTTTTTATAGAAATAATAGGTAAAGTACTTGCGATTATTAAATGCAAAGGTATAATCGCCAACACTTAATTGTGACAACATAAGTTGATTAATTGAGTGGTTAGTTTTGCAAAGATATTTGCGTACAGCAGATTTTTTTGCAAAGCTAAATACAGCTTACAAGTCTTTGCCTGAGTGATGAAATTGGTATACATGGGGGATTCAAAAATCACAGTGTGTACTAGTTTGGTATAAGTAAGTTGTTGAAGTAAAACGTTAATGTAAAATAATTAACATGCAAAATCCGTGCAAAGATTTGCAAAGTTTTTGAATTATAAAATTTTATGCCTCCCAACGAATATGGGTTGTAAACAGGCTAAAATTACATAATTAGAGTACAATGAAATTGGTTTGGTTTTGCAAAGATATTTGGTGTTTTAGATTTCTTTGCAAAGCTAAATGTAGCTTGAAAGCCTTTGCCTGAGTGATGAAATTGGTATACATGGGGGATTCAAAAATCACAGTGTGTACTAGCTTGGTATAAGTAAGTTGTTGAAGTAAAACGTTAATGCTAAATAATTAACATGCAAAATCCTTGCAAAGATTTGCAAAGTTTTTGAATTATAAGATTTTATGCCTCCCAACGGATATGGGTTATAAACAGGCTAAAATTACATAATTAAAGTAAGATGAAATTGGTTTGGTTTTGCAAAGATATTTCGTGTTTTAGATTTCTTTGCAAAGCTAAATATAGCTTGAAAGCCTTTGCCTGAGTGATGAAATTGGTATACATGGGGGATTCAAAATCCCCTGCTTCGCGGCGTGTCGGTTCGAGTCCGACCTCAGGTACCATTATTTGAAAGCCCTGTTCTTAATCGAACGGGGCTTTTTTATGCTTATAATTCAATGGTAAGTGATACAAGTTTGTTGCTGTAAGCCGTTAGAGTGCGAATGCATTCATTTAAGCTTGAGCTGATAGATTTTATCCAGCGGTTAAGTCTTTTATTGTAGATGTATTTCCATTTTCCATTACTGAACGTATGCCATTATCTCTACCTGAAGTGCTCGAATACATTTGGCTTGTGCCAATGATTTGATGATTAGCCGCTTTTAGGTTGAAATAAGGCTTATCGTTCTTTGCTGTTTCTTTCGCGAAATTAGTTTCACTTTGAGAGTTTGTTTGAACCGAGCTAATACCATTATTCGCACCAGCCTTAGCAGTGTAGAGTTCACTTGTTAATATGATTTCTCCATTGCCTGCCTTTAATACAAACTTAAATTGGTCATTAGTGCTTTTACTTAACTCATACCATCCTGACATTATTTAGCTCCCTTATAGTTACGATATGCCTATTCATAGCAAGGACAACTCCCTGCTTGAATATCAGTCTAGTTGGTTTAGTTTATTTTGGAATGTCACTTTGGTCGTAATTTTGAGTTTTTTGAGGGTTAATCTGCTGTGATACTGACCTCAAACATTTCTAAATCCTTCCAATAACATACAAAGTTTTGTTCCCATATAGGGTAAAAATCCATAGCAGCATCAAGCAAGATCTCACCGTTAATGCTTTGAAATTCGCCAAAGTTAAAATCAAAGTCTAACGCTTTAACTAGTTCAGCATAACCACCATGACCAACAAAACAGAACTCAGTGATGTAACACAACGTCCACTGTTCGGCTTTCTTTTCTAGCCTTATTTCAACGGGATGAAAACCGCCATGTTCTACGCTGTAATTGGGATCACGGAAGTTAATGGTTAAAGCATCATGAGGTGTGCTACTAATTAGCTTTTCTAGTGGCAGCAGTAAGCTATCGGAAACAGGCAAAGCCAGTTCCTTGTTAATGGTATTCATTGTTTATCTCACAGGTTTTAGAATAGGTCGGGGTGTGTTTGGCGTAAGCTGGTAAAGCTGTTTAGGCCAATAATCACATGGTCTACAACTTCAACATTGAGTACCTTGGCGCATTCAATGACCATATTGGTAAAGTTGAGGTCACTTGTACTTGGTGTTGGGTCGCCTGAAGGATGGTTATGAACAAGGATAATCCCCGGCATATTCAATATGACGGCGGTTCGAAGCACTTCCGATGGCCGCATGCTAATGCTGTTTATGCACCCAGTCGCCACAACTTCAATGCAATTGATGGCTCGTTGAGTAGTAAGGTTGGCGACAATAAAGACTTCCTTTGTTTCATATTTGAGGTAGTCGAATATCTTTGCGGTTTCCTCTGGGCTGGTGAGTGTCTTTTCCGCTTGTTCGCAGTTGGTTTCTCTAAACTGATACTTAACGTTTATTTCGCGAATAATTGCCATGATTTTGCCTCTGACTAAAACAAGTTAAGTCGAGGGGGGAAGCCCCCTCAAACATTGTTATTTCGTATTGGATTTTGCTGCAATATCAGGCTTAGTGGCCTCTTTAGCTTTCATCTTCTTACTGGGAAACTTAGAGGGCGGGGCAAGTAGAAACTCATCTAGTTCACCTTTTTCAACAGCATCAATAACGATTTTGATGGTGTCTGGCAGTTTGGCTTTATCACCCACATCGATAGCAGGTTTATCTTTCACTAACTCGATAGGTTTACCGCTAATACGGACTTCAAGATAGTAGTGCTGTTCATTATCGTAATACCAAGAGCGAACGTTATAACGTCGGCGTACTTTCTTACGCTCTCCTGTTTCAGGGTCTTTGACCGATTTTTCACGGTAGGCTTCAAACTCTTTACCCTGAACCATGCATTCAGCCATGTCTAATTGCTGTTCCAGCTTTTCTATTAAACGTAATCGCTTACTGATAATAGGTGGCTTGATGGCAATTTCAGGGCGAGCGATAACCTTGAGAGAACTCAATAATGTTGTCATTTTACATTCCTTAGATAGATGGGTTTAGCGGATAAAGCCGATGTGGCGTGGTGTTTGTTTACGGTTGTTTTCTTCTGTGAGTAGCGGGATAGCCGTGCTTCTGTGATTATGGTTAGGTTGAAATAACATACGTCTTGATAAAATGGCGAAATCGCCGGGCGTTAATTGTTGTAACACTTGAAGTTGGTCTTTCTCTGCATTGGTTAATTTAGTGATACCCAATACTTGACGATAGAGCGTGTGACGTTGCATTTCAGTGAGATAGTCGCAAGTCAGCTTGAAGTCAAAGCGGCGCATCACAGCGCTATCAATAGCTGTCAGTGCATTGGTTGCAGCGAATACAGGTTGAGTATTGCATTCAAGCTGAGACAGTAGTTCGTTGATAAGCTGGACTTCATGCTGCGCTTGAGCGCTTTCACGTTTGCTCAGTAAACTATCTACTTCATCAAAGAGCATCAGCTTCTTTGTTCTGTGTGCTTCACGAAACAACGCTGCAATGTTCTGCTCACTTTCACCGACATACTTGCTTAGAACGTCAGAGCACTTGATGTGCATCACCTCTATACCATGCGTTTCAGCTAAGTAGTGTACCCAACCCGTTTTGCCTGTGCCTGGGGGACCGTTGAGTAATACCCTGACAGGCAAACCATTGGAGATGGCACTGTCAATATCTTCAATTAAGGCTTGCGCATCATGTCCGTCAATTGCGTTAAGGTTTAAGCAACTTGGGTCGAACATCAGCTGTCCTTCATATTTAGATGGAGGAGACTCTTCACCGCAGGCATCAAGGGTCGCTTCAATGACATCTAGTACCACCTCTTCAGCTTGCTCACCTGTCAACGTTAATGTGTTGGCAACATGAGCCGCATTCGCTATATACGCTGGTGCGGCATTGGATTTACTGGCCAGTATCAGTCTAAATTCATCCGATACTTTTAATGCTTTGAGTATGTTTTTACTCATGGCAAAGCTAAACGCTTCATCTGGTACAGGGATTTCCATTACCAGTTTAAAGCGGCGTATAAAACTGGGCTCAAGCATGGATATATGATTGGTTATCCAAATAGCTGGTACGGGATTTGTTTCAAGTAAGCGCATTAAGCCTTCTTTTGAGTAATGCTCATCGGCATGCTTAAACACACTTTCACATTCATCAATTAATAACAGGCTTTCATCTGACCCACCAAGCAAGCCTTGCATCAAGTTAAGATAGGTTAAACGCAGGCTTGCTGGTTCTTTACTGAGAAATTCTCCTGTCACTTTGCCATCTTCAAACTGTACGCTTTGTACTTCGATTAAATTGCGGCGTAACGTTTTAGCCAACGTTCGTGATAGTTCTGTTTTTCCTGTGCCCGCAGCGCCATAGAGAAGAATGTTAACCCCTGTGAGTTGCTGTTTACTGGCAGCCTTCAGATAACGAGACACTAAATCAGCATTCACATGCTCGAACTGTTTCAGTGTGAACCTTGCTACTGGACTGCGTTTCAATATCGGTGCAAGAAAGGCTTCTCTACTAGTGATTTTTTCACTCACCAGTAACACACGAAACGGCTCAGGTATGCTCAGTACATGTGGTAAATGAAATAAGGCATCTTCAATAAAGCGGTTAACGACTAGCGGTTGGAGCTGCGTAAGAATGGCATCACAGTCCAATCCTGTATCTTGTTCCATTGCCTGAATCAGAATATCGGCATCGTAGTCAGCTAACAGGTTAAGTAACTCCTTTAAACCCGGATTAGCATTCATCACAATGATAAGTACCATGACAGGTTGCATGGCATGTTTAAGCTTAAACAAGTCACACAAAAACAAGGCATTGTGCTTAACGGTTTCTGTCATAGCAGGGTGGCTATCTCTAATCGGAAACAGTGCAAGCGTGCTGTCTATGTCATAGTTAATGCCATATTGCAGCTTTATCCCGACCAGTGAGCTAATGACATAAGAGGGCACGTATTCAAAGCGGTAATCTGCTGCTGAAAGTAATAAATCCTCAGCAATTTGAGTCGCCAGATAATAACAATGATTCGACTTTTTATTGTTGGGCTTCACCTTTATCATTGGCTTCCACGCCCCCGTTTAAGCTGCTTCTGTGGTGGGGTGTAATCGAGCGTTGCCGCAGCTTGTTTCATAAACTCATGGTCACGTTTATCGTAAATCGTGGTCGTACTGATATCAGCATGTCCCGCCATTTGCCTAACAGTATTGATATCGACATTTTGCTCAAGCAAACGGGTGATAAAGGTACGGCGTAAATCGTGAGGCGATACGTTGTCTACTCCAAGTTCATAAAGGGTATCTTTAACTAATCGATACAAAGACGTTGGACTTGTTGGTTCGGCCAGTCTTAATTTACCTGTTAGTGTTGATTTACACAGCAAATAGCCTTGTTGTTTGCCGCGCAGCTTGAGCCATAAAATGAGGTTTTGCTCTACCCATTGAGGTAAGAACAAGGTACGACTTTTATTACCTTTACCCGCAACCACCGTTAAGGAGTGTAAATTAGCATCGTAATCATGCAGCATTAACGTAGATAGCTCACTGCGGCGAAGTCCAGTGCCTAAGAACAGGCTAAAGATTGCGAGATTACGTGCAGCGAATGTGCCTTTTTTTTCTTTAAAATAGGTAATTACAGCCGTCACTTGTTCAGTGCTTAACGGCGTACCTTGATGTTGTCCGTGCTTGACCTGATTAATTGTCTCCAAGTTAGCAACTTGAGATAACTCAGCTTGGTTCATTAAGGCGGCGACTTTTACGATATTCTTTATCGCTATCATGGCGCGGTTAATCGAGCGAGCAGACCATTTAGCATGTGTCATTACCGCACGTATTTGTAGTGCTTGTTGATAGTCAATCTGGCATAGCTTGTCGTTGAGGCAGTCTTCTTGCCATTGCATTAATCGCGCAATACTGCGCATCTGTGAGCTGATAGAGCGCTGGCTATTAATAGACAGACGGCTCAAATACAGCGCGAACGGGGTCGCTGTAGTCATTGAAAACTCCAGTAAGTGTATTAGTTGAATTGTATTTAGAGGCTTGAGCTAGAAGGGAAAAGTGATACTAGAAACACGTTCATGGTATCACTTTATAGACTCAATTTCAGCCGCTGTTTTTGATACGGTTAGTAAGGCTAAGAGAGTATTCACTCTAGTCGTTGGGTAACGCGAGGCTGTCACATTATTGATATCTAAGTAACATCGGCATCCTTTCTTTTGGGCTGACGCTTTTTCTTCTTTCTACTAATCCATCGACTTGAAATATCTTTCCTGCGCATACCTTCGCATAATCTAATGTGTCTTAATCTTGCTCGGTATGTTTGTTTCAAAATAGGTTTCTTGGGAGTAAAGGTGTTTGTAGGCGTTATATCTGTGACTGTGATGTAGCCGAAATCGTGAAGACGTCGAACTAAATTGGTTATTCCCTGTGGAGTAAGTTGCATCCCCATAGCGGTGGTTAGCTTAAGTAGCGATGGGAACTCGCCATATTCATCAGCATCAACAATATCTTGATCGAATGAGCCATCAGAACCTATCACCAAGCCCCCAATATCTATATCTCCATATTCTTTCATGGGACAAAACTTTTCTGAATTCGACGTTGAGAACACAGCTCCGTTGTATGCTAATCTTTCATGGAAGTACACAGCCAATTTAACTTCTTGTAACGTTAGGTGGTTGTTAAATATAATGTTATTTATGTATGCATCATCTTCGAAATCGGGGAGTTTGTGGAAGTCGAATTCATCTAGAGAAGTCGATCTGCTGTGTTTTAAGAGCAGGCTACGGGGTGTTGATTCACTCACCAGTTTGATCGGATTGTCGGAAGTTCCTATTCGCATGATTACCACCAATAAAGTCAGATAAGAATATTTTTTAATTCTTATCTATTTTAACTAAAACAATACTACCGATGAAAGCCTTATCGTGCGCGGCTTGCGTAGGTGTCAGTTAAGTATCGAGATAAAGATTTAAAAATATTTGAAATATGTTTTCGTTGAGTATGCGTAACATGGTGAAAAATATATGTTTTTATAAGGAAGTTTAAACTGATTGTTTTAGGTAAAAGCCATCCAGCATTTCCGGATAATTAATTCTATCCAGAAATGCTGGATGGCTTTTACAAGGAATATTGAAATGAAAGAAAATGAAGAAGAGATACTTTGTTCAGAGGAGTTACAGGCTACTGCGTACAACGAGAAATGTTTAACAAAGTCAGACTCTTTGACGGATGTAAATAAGCAGTCGGATTACGTTGATGAGCAAAAAATTGAAAAAAATGAGATGGAAGTCTTTTTGCCAAGTAATATTAATAACAGCAATAAGTTGTTGGAACTATTTAATATTAAGAAAGGAGAACCATCGAAAGAATTAGCTGCACTCTGTGCGTTAACCATTAATACAGCTGTAGCCTTAGTTAAACTTGCTCTATTTTTAGTTTGGCATACTCGGTCATTTACAACTTATGGCTGTAAAAATATGAAGGAGTTCATTCAACACCATACAAGTATCACTTACGATGCTGGTATCAAGCAATTGGAAGCTGCTAGGATTTGTGCAGAACTGTTTGGGTTATCTCGTATGGGGGATTTTAGTGATAGCGCTTTAAGAACTCTTGCCAAATTACCTGAAAAATTACGAAGTAAAGTGGTCGATAACATTTGTGAAGAATGTAATGTCGATAGGACAACTATTTCAAAAAAAGATTTTACGACTAATAAAGTCGAAATGGCTACAAAAAATGTGACTGGTCGTAACTTATTTAATTTATCAACTAAGCGTAATTATATGGAACAAGAAATTGTTGATAAAAATTTTTGTTCTATTTCATCAACTTTTCTAGATGGACATTCAAAAATCTATGGTTTGGATGGAATTGATATAGAGGATGATTCTGATTTGTGTGTTATTAACTTTGATGTTGATTACTCTAATATACATCTTAATCATGATCTCCGGTTTAAATACTCAGAGTTGGAAATGCTTGAAATTATTAAATGTCAGTTTTCAGAGTTTTATAAAAATCATGTTTTAAGTAAGGGCGTTTCACGTAGTGAGCTCATATTAATTATTGTATCTCTTGGGCAAAAAAAACTGGATGAAGCCTCTGTTGTAGAACTTATAAATATTAATTATCGAGAAGGTGCATTTTTAAATAAGGAGCATGCTTACGAATCTCTTCAAAAATATAGTAAGAAAATTCTATATTTGTTGATTAATATTCTGGATGAACGAGGAACCAGAAAAGACTCTTTTAATCTCCTGCCTTCAATTAAAGAAGATGAATGTTCGTCTGAAGAATTAATTGACTTAATCATCAATAAATATCATGTATTTGATGATTATAACTGTCAAGAGTATTTACCAACGTCTGGACGTATTCTTGAAGATGAAGATGAAGATGAAGATGAAGATGAAGATGAAGATGAAGATGATGATTATTGGGAAGAAGAAGGTGAAGTGTATGAATCTGTAGGACAATTATTGGAAGAACCATTTTTTGTAGATGCTGATTCTAATGAGATTTTGGATGGTTATGAAGAGAACCGAATGCAGTTTCAAGCAACGATTCAGCGTAAAATAGATGAGGAACTTTTGCTTAAAAACCCTAAGGCTGGAGTTTTGATGGCTCTTGTTGATGAGCTAGCGTTAGAAGAGTTAGTCCTAGCGCGACTTTATATGGAGTTTAAATTCGACGAGCTGGCCGAAAAACGTTCACAAAATGACGAGCTTGTTGAAGGGGTCTAGTCGTGATATTTAGCCACTAGCTAGTTGCCAACTGCGAGCTCGCAGTTGGCAGCAGTTTTAAAATGATCTATGTATCTATGGTTTTCATTAAATTTAATTCTGCTGTGAAGATTTTTTATTGTCACATAATAATGTGTGTAATTTTTATTTTTTGAAATATTCATTTTATATATCAACTCGATAATTTTAACTATCAGGTGAATATATCATTCTTAACTCTTAGTGTCGGAATTCTGTAAATACTACCTGTAACAAAAATAATCACTAAAAATTGACTGTAATGTAAGATAAAATGTAGGTATATGATATGAATGATTCTAAGTGTCCTATTGATAATTCTATAGTGGATAACATCAATGTAGATGAGAAAAGTCTCATAGAATTTTATGTGAAAAGTAATATTTTTGATATATCAAAAGGAGATAGGTACCCGTTAATTCAGCCAGAACTTAATAGAAAAATCGCTGAGCTCACTAAGCATAAAACATTTGGTTATACAACTAATATAGATAAAATAATTAAATTATTGCAGGATAGAGATGTAGTTGATTACCAACAGCGCCTCATGAAGTTGGCAATAGATAATATAAGTGAAGATACCGTTGATATAGATTACATAAGAATTGGAGTTAAGTTGTCAAAGTCTGATTCGCATAAACTTCTTAACAAGGTTGGTAGCTTTTACGGGATTCAGACTATTAAAACTACTCCACGTAAAAAACGCCTAAGTGTTAGCAAAGTTAAAATCGGTGATATAAATTTTGGATTTAAAGAAAAAGGAAACCAGCCATTCTTTACACATAAATTTTTGATGTGTGTTGATAATGACTCTTATCGCTATATTCATGTATATATAGCAGAATTATCCAGTGCGAAGAATAAAAGCCGAAAGCTAACCTATAACTGTGTAATAGAGTTTATTCCTACACGTGTGAACAACCAACAAGTATCTTTCATGTTGTACCAGTTTTATTCATTACTGGGACCGCGTCGTTATGAACAGCTAATCAATAATGCAAAGCTTTTAGAGTTGCACACTGGCTATGTTATGTATGGGGTATCTCAGTTGTTTGCCTTTATGCTCACAGACAACAACAAAGTTGAATATGGCCATTGTTATCCAGAGGAAGCTGAGTTAGCGGTCGAATCTACTTATGCAGCAAAACTTTCTAGTGATCATTTGTGCGGCTATGACAAACTCCTTAAAGAAACTAAGTCATTTTTCGAAAGTGCACTCAAAGGTTGGGGAACAACACTCACAGGAGTAACAAAGAAGCTAGCTGGTGTTAGAGAGTTATTTACCAGTCAAGTGAGCGCCTATCGGTTAGAGTCGAAGCGTAGGTTTGCTAAGAAACCAAAGAATCTTAACGATATGTGTTCCGTTAAGTCTGCACTTAGAAATGTTAAGTTACTTAAGCCTTCTCATTTACAGGAGTTGTCTGGTAAAGAGCTCAAACAACTAGTTAAAGACAAATCGCTTGAACCGCTATCGGCTAAATGTGACCAAATTTTCTTGAGAACTAAAGGGAAATCATTGTATTTTTCTTTCGATACAGAGCTTTTGGATCGTGCGATTAACAACCGCATCAGTCTGTTGTTGGACGCAATTAATTACCCTGAAAAGGGATTAGATGATAGCTATGAATTTAACTATCAAGCAGCCTTAAAGACTGTTCGAACTATTCTTAAGCCTCTGGTTAAGGCTAATCGTAAGAAAGGTGATTCAGTTGATAAGATCATTAGTTCAAAAAAGCGTGCTATTTATGTAGAAGGGGGGCCGGGTTCAGGTAAGACTGTTTTGGTTGTTGAGCGTGTACGTCATTTGCTTACGCAAGGTTCTAAGGTTAGTGAAATATGTGTTCTTGCTTTCACTAATCAGGCTGCTGATGAATTTAAACGGCGGTTGAAGGAAGAAAAACTATACAGTAGGCACATGTTCGTTGGCACTTTTAGCAGTTGGTGTAACCAACTATTAAACACCGACCAAAAGCGAAAGATTCTTGATCAAGACGCGACGTTTGATGCGTTGAAACTCTTAATTGATAAAGATAGCAAGATAGCCAAAAGCTATACGCCGGATGAGATTGTCCGTCGTTGCTTCGATGTTTTTAGCTGTATGGCAAACTATGACACTCCAGATCTCAAGCGTTGCATTAAGAAAGTTGCGCCGGATTTAGCTGGCTATGAGCATGATATTTCAGCGCTCCGTAAGGCTTACCAAGCCAATAAGAAGGGTAAGCACAGAGACTTCAACGACATGCTGTCGATGATGAGAAAACGCCTTGAGAAAGATGAGTTTTGCAAACGTGTTCTTGAACAGACTAAGCATCTTATTATTGATGAAATCCAAGATACTAATATTGTTCAGTGGAACATCATTAAAAAACTATACGGTAAAGGTATCCATTTCTTTTGTGTGGGTGATCCGGCGCAGTCGATGTATGGTTTCCGGGGGGCTAGAAGTGAATATCTCGATAAATTCACGAAGACATTTGGTAATAGTAAACGCTTCCAGCTAATTGAAAACCATCGTTCAAGAGAGCCATTGGTTGAATTAGCAAACGTTATTCGAAGCAAAATTAATCGTAATTACAGCATTTCCTTTCCCGTTAATGGTTCTGATACTGATGCCATTCCTCGATTAAAATGTAGTGACACGTTACGGTCTGCGATTGCTTGGCTGGTGCAAGATATTCAAAAGAATGAGATGTTTGAAAGCCAACTCATCTTGTGCCGTTACAACTATCAGCGCAATTGTGTTGAAAAAGCACTCAAAAAAGCACAGATTGAACATGGTGAAGGAGAGGCTATTCAAGTGCTTACGTATCATAAGGGAAAAGGCTTAGAAGCCGAACATTGCTATGTACTCGATCCGCAGTTCAGCAAAAGCAAGTTATCTAGTTACAAGGAGGAACTGTGTAATGCCTATGTAGCGCTGACCCGTGCTGAGCAAGAGCTAACCATACTGGCATGTAATAGTAGTTCGTCAGTATATGGGCTGGATAAAAAGAACGGAAAACGCTCTGGTATGAGTATATTTCTTGAACTACCGGAAGAACTAGTTGTGTTAGTTGATTAGGGTAATTCGAAGCAGACTGGCAGATTAAAATAAGTCTGCCAGTCTCATTTCTAAAGCTGATTCGTGGTAAGCCTGAGACTTATAGACAACTTGATATTCATATCGTTTTAGCTCTCACTTTTTATCCAAGTTATGCTTGCTTCTTTGTAGTTCATCGCTAAAATTACTGTATGTAAATACAGTGGTGTTGTTTATGCGTGTGATTCCCATACCTGCCCATGCAGGAATAACAGGCTTTGAAAGTCCAGCTGCAGAGTACAGTCAGTTAAGTCTGAGCTTAGATGATCTCCTTATCGAGCATCCTAGCGCAACCTTCATAGGACTCGCTCAAGGCGATTCAATGCAGGACGTTGGTATCTTTGATGGTGATGTGCTCATTGTTGATCGCCATGAAACAGCGCGAAACGGGGATGTTATAGTCGCCAACTTTAACGGTGAGTTTGTTTGCAAGATCCTTGATTCTCAACGCCGTCTACTACTGTCTTCAAATCACCAATTCCAGCCAGTAACCATTCATGAACATGATGAGTTTAGTATTGAAGGGGTAGTGACTCGCTCTATTCGTTGCCACCGTCAAAGTCCATTATTGTGTGAGCATTAGATGTTTGCCTTAGTCGACGCTAATAGCTTTTATTGCAGTGCAGAACAGGTATTTCGTCCTGATTGGCGCGGTAAGCCAATCATTGTGTTGAGTAACAATGACGGTTGTATCGTAGCCGCTAATCGGCAGGCTAAGGAGGCTGGAATTGAGAAGTTCTTGCCTTACTTTAAAGTTAAAGAACTTTGCGCCCAACGAGGCGTTATTGTCTGTTCTTCGAACTATGAGTTGTATGCTGATTTATCTAGCAGAATGATGAATATCATTGGCCGTTTTGCGCCAGAGCAACACATTTACAGCATAGATGAGAGCTTTCTCTCGTTTAAAAACTGCTATCCCGCTATCAAGTGTCTTAACACTCAAGGTCAGTTAATTCGCCGTGCAGTGTGGAAAGAGACGCGTTTAGCTGTTTGTGTTGGGATCGGTGAAACACTGACATTAGCTAAAATTGCGAACCATGCTGCTAAGAAGGTTAAGGGTTATCATGGCGTTTGTGTGATAAACACCGACCAAGAACGAGTCGCTATCCTAAAGCAACTTGTTGTTGGGGATGTATGGGGTATTGGGCGAAGGATTGGTAAGAAGCTAGCATTAATGAATATCCATACTGCTTATCAACTAGCATGCATGCCACCTGGGCTAGCCCGAAAACAATTCAGTATTGAAGTCGAACGTACAGTTCGTGAACTTAACGGACAAGTGTGTAAAGTGTGGGATGAGGCGAGGGCTGATAAAAAGCAAATTTTCTCAACGCGGAGTGTAGGGGAGCGGATCGCCGACTTTGACTCATTATTACAAGCTTTGAGCAAGCATGTCGGTATTGCAGCTAGTAAAGCGCGTAAGCAAGGCTCAAGCTGCAAGACCATGCTACTTTTTGCTAGCAACTCACCCTTTGATGAACGTCCTGTTAGTTACAAAACTATAGTGCATTTCCCTTGCCCTACTAACTGCACCGTCGAGCTAACCAAAGCTATGAGTGAAGCTGCGCCAAAGCTATTTCGTGATGGTGTTCGTTACTACAAGATAGGCGTAGGTTTGATTGATTTAGCGAGCGAGAAACATAGCCAACTAGATTTGTTCAATCCTCCCATTGCAAAGCCTGCACTAATGCTTACACTCGATCACATTAACCAACGATATGGTAGTGATACTCTGTTTATCGCTGCTCAAGGCATAGAGCATAAATGGGCAATGCGGAGGGACTTATTGACACCTCAATATACGACTAAGTGGCGAAGTGTACCGCGTATTAAGTGCTAATCCTTATTCAGAGTTGGTTGTGTCTGATAATGTGACTCTGTAGCATCAACTTGACCGAGTTATCCTCATGTCATAACGTATTTAGGGAGCAAAGTAGAACCCTAGTAAGTCTATGATTGTATCAATGAAAAAATAGTTGAAGGGATTCATGAACATTTTAGTCGATAAAGTAAGAATTGCTGGTTTCAGGGGAATTACAAATATTGAGTTATCTCTGCCGAGAATTGCGGTATTCATTGGTACCAATAATGCGGGTAAAACATCGATAATCAAAGCGTTACAGCTTGCCTTGGGTGATTACTCCAGATATTTGACGGAAGAAGACTTCCACATTAATACAGATGATTATGTTGCCGAGCGTATACTTGTCGATATCAGGATAGTTCCTTTAGATGAGCATGGAAAAAGAGCTAAAATATTTGATGATGAGTGGGTTATTGAGTTTGAAGGCATTATTCAATCTGAGCCAGACGGCTCACAATTTGTAGCAATAAGAACAAAATGCGAACGAGATAGAGTTAAAGGTGGATTTTTATCGTCTCGATTTTGGCTTGAAGCATGGCCTGAATATGCTGTTTGGACTGAAGTTAAAACTATTTCAGGACGACAACTACGTAACCGATTTGATGCATTGCCTTTTATCTCTATTGAAGCGCAAAGGGATATCCATCAAGAACTAAGAGAAAAGACTTCATATATAGGTAAGGTGCTGTCGAGTGTAGAATATGATGCCGAGGATGTTGAAGAATTAGAAAGAATGTTGGTCAATATTAACGAAAAGGCTGTCGGAAAAAGTGAGCCATTGTCACAACTAAAAGTTCACCTTGATACCTTAAGTCAGTCATTTGAAGGGAATGGCCAGACCGACATCACCCCATTCCCTAAAAAGATTCGAGATTTGTCTAAGCGATTCACCGTTCACTTTGGAGAAAACGAACGGAACTCTTTTTCAATGGAGTACCACGGTATGGGTACTCGGAGCTGGGCTTCAATGCTTACGGTTAAAGCCTTCATAGAGCTTTCAGCTAAGAAGCACGAAGAAGAAGTTGAGCCATTCTTCCCGATTATTGCTGCCGAGGAACCCGAAGCACATCTTCATCCCAATGCACAAAGGACACTTTTTCAACAGCTGGAAAACTCTAAAGGGCAAGTACTGGTCAGTACCCATTCTCCATTTTTAGCAGCAATGAGTGACCTGCAAAATATCCGTTCAATGGTGAAAATAAATGGACATACTGCGATAAAGCAACTCCCTGATGTATTTGATGCTGAGGATTTATTGAGCCTTCAGCGTGAAGTCATGCGGTTCCGAGGTGAAGTGTTATTTGCAAGAGCCATTATCCTCTTTGAGGGGGTTACTGAAGAACAAATTGTTCCGGCGATGTTTGAACGATACTTTGGCTTTTCAGCATTCTCAGTCGGCGTAAATTGTATCAGCGTGGGGGGGAAGAATTATGCCCCATTTATTAAATTAGGTTGCTGTTTGGGTATCCCTGTTTGTGTTGTCAGTGATAACGACGGAAATGCGAGAGTTACAATTGAAGCACAATTAGTAAATGTAAGACATGCTACGGGATTGATGCTAAGTGCTGATGAGTTCCAGATATTCTATTTGTCAGAGCACAACGATATAGAAGCAGAACTTGTTAATGTTTTGGAAATAAAGGCAGAATTAATTGAGGCGTTAGTTTTATCGGAAACCAAAGGTTCAAATAATCCTCACTTTGTCGCTGCAAAACAAAAGGAATTTTCAGCATTGGACAACCAAGCATTACTGCATAAATTGAGGTCGGCAAAGGCTTCATATGCAGGATTCTTAGCGGCAGTTATTTACAAAAATCCACAGCAAAGAGCAGTGGATGGACTTGTTCCGATAGCTTTTAAAAATGCATTTGAACGGGTAAAAGGATGGATATCAGCATGATAAATCTCTCAACAGCTCAGAAGGAAATTGTCACATATCCTATCGGTACGCCGATCCAGATTCTGGCTTCTGCTGGCTCCGGAAAAACTAGAGTGCTGACAGAACGCATTAGATTCATTTTAGAACATTCGAAAAAGGATCGGGTAATTGCGCTTACTTTCACGAACAAAGCTGCGGAAGAAATGCAAGAGAGGCTTATTGATGTTGATGAGATAGAAGATAGAGCTTGGATTACAACAGTTCATTCTATAGCACAGCGCATTTTGGAGCAGTATGGCCATACTATTGGATTGCCATCTGAACTTCACATATATGATCGCGATAAAGACCGGATGGAAGTGTTTCTTCAATCATTAAGAGATGAAGGGATTGATATAGACACTTATCTCAATATTGAGGATTCGAAGGAGAAAAAGAATCGTCAACAAGTAATGCAAGACTATATGGATAATTTTTCCGTTATAAAGCGGGAATTGCTATCACGAGAAGAAGTTGAAGAACGATATTCTGTAGAGTCTGGTGTCTGGAAGATATATCAGGATTACCAGAGTGCATTGTTGGCAAGTGGCGGAATTGATTACGACGATATTCTTATTTATGCTCACAAGTTGCTACTGACTCAAGAGTGGATTGCTGACCTATATCGTACAAAATACAAACATATTTGTGTGGATGAAGCTCAGGATCTTAACAAGGCTCAGTATGAATTCATCAATGCATTTTGTGGGGATAAGATTCAAAGTATATTGATGGTAGGTGACCCTAACCAAATGATTTATGGCTTTAATGGTTCTTCGGAGGCATACCTGACGGAGCACTTCGTAACGGATTATAAGCCAACTCAATTCAAACTCACTGAGAACTATCGAAGTACCAAAGCAGTTATTGGTGTTGCCAACAAACTCAAACCTAATTCGCAAACCGAACATGGAATGGCACTTGATGGTCACTTTCATAAGCAAGCCTGTGACGATGAATATCTTGAAGCTCAATGGGTTGTAAACCAGATAAATGAGTTATTGAAGCTAGATAGTCATCCTGAGATAGAAGGCAAAATTTCTTTAGATAATATGGTGGTAATTGCTAGAAATAGGTTTGTTTTCAATGCACTAAGTTCGAACCTTGAAAGCAACAACATCCCTTTCCATTTTAAGAAAGGTGAACGTCAGACTGAGCCTACTTCATTGTTTGGCAAAGTATTAGATTTTGCAATCCGTTTGAAATTAAATCCTAAAGATTGGGTTGACGGTAAGAAATTGTGCTCGTTGCTAAAAATATCACCTCCCAAAGAGTGGAATGGTGAAAACCTCTTAGGCACTTGGTCAGAAAATGTTAAAGGGGTGAATATTCCTCTTGCGCAGCTTCAGTCTGAACTGTTGGCAATGATTGACATGTTGGATAGTGGCGAACCTAATATTCCAAAATTCTGTAAGGCATTCACAACTAAACTCACCGAGTTAGCAAACAAAACGGGCATAGATGATAGCGAAAATGAAATTGAAATAAGTCTCAAGGAGTTAGATGAGTTTAAAAACTCTTGGACACGGTTTAAGGCAAAAGGGTTAGGTAGTTCACTTCAAGCATTTCGAAATGCATATGCACTTGGCCAGTTAGCAGAAAATGCGCAAGGCAAAGGAATCACGCTAAGCACTGTTCATACTATGAAAGGGCTAGAAAAGGATATAGTGTTTTTGATTGGCATGTGTGAAGGCGTATTCCCTGACTACAGGGCTAAGACTACACAAGAAATTGAAGAAGAAAGGAATAGTGCATTTGTTGCTGTAACAAGGGCTCGGCGTTGGTTGTATATTACTTATCCACAACGAAGAACCATGCCTTGGGGTGACATTAGATACCAAACTCCATCAAGATTTATAAGAGAACTTTAACAGTAGACAAGTAGCCGATTTATTATGGTGTAATAGTTATACCTTTCGTTACATCTGGGGAAGACTCCTTACAGTCCAGATATTTTTCACTGAGTGAAACATTAAAGACTGATAGATATGTGACTATTTATGCATATTTGCTGCGTAAATCGAGTTTGAGACAAGTTTGTCACAATAATGCGCAAAACACATCGATTAAGTGCTAGAACTCGCGAAAAATGCACTTTAATAAACATTAAAGTGCAGAAGTCGCTGTTTGTCTTAAAATATGATCGATATAAGGGATGGTTACACTCTCAGCCGAAAGCATCGCGGTATCACAGATACACTGTACAATGTGTCAAATGAAGAGAACGATTTTTTGTCTTCATAAACCTGTTTAAAGTAATGTCGAACGCAAAGAACAACGCCCATCAATTGCACTTCGTGGTTGCGAATTCAATGATTGACGAAATTCCTACTGACGAAGAAGGTGTCGTCGTTGAAAGTGCGCTGATAGCGTACTTTGACTGTGCATCACAGCAGATCAACCGTGGAAATGAGCGTGCAAAATTAAGCAACAGACTCGCATTCCTTGCTGAGAAGCACAAAATTCAAAGTGTCTCCGTGCATCTCGAAATGGAGTCCCCAAACGAATATTTTACTTTCGGGTCAGATTCCATTTCGGTGGCACTCAGCCATACGTTCTTATTCCGCTATGCGAATGGAAAAATTGAAATGGAGCGCTTCGCCTCGGAAGATGAACTTCGAACTAGCCAAGATGAAGCCAATGACACATAACTTTTCATTCGAGTGGATGTTCTACCTATTGGTGATCCCCCAATTCCATATTTCATTATGTTACAAATTGCATTAAAGTTATAATTGTTTAAATTGATTTGTTTTTAAAAGGGAGTGGATTTCTAGATGAGCCGTGATGTAAAAGTGCAAAGAAGTAAGGCGCTTGAGAAGTTAATTACTGATGTTGGTGTTTATGCTCTCTGCGATTTAGATGGTATCCCTCTTTATATCGGGCAATCTGCTGATGGGATTAGAACGCGGGTACAAAGGCATCTTACGAGCGCAAGAAGTGATGTTATTGCTAACCGACAGCTCGATATATGGGAAGTAAGTGAGGTGTGGGCTTGGCCACTAGGTAAGAAGCTGACCAACATTTCAACTAAAGAGGAAAAAGGTACTCAGAAAAAAGCTATAAACGAATTAGAGAATTTCCTAATTCATTTTTACAATGAAAAAAATCCCTTGGTTAACGGTAATTTGCCGGCAAAAACTTCAGACCTACCAAACATTCCAGAGAAACAAGTTGTGAAAATTATGTCTATTGAAGAAATCTCTTCTAGGCAAGATCCTGCACGAAGATTACCACGACAAATGGAGCACTTGACCCACCTGTTTAGCCATATTCTAGAAGTTAAAAACAACTCTGAGCAGCGTAGAATGTTGAGGGTACATTTTAATCGAACTCAGAAATACTACACCGAATTCATGAAAGAATCTGGAGAGAGAGAGATTTGATCATTTAAGGTTACTAGTCAGTGATTTGGTGGTGTGCGAGTACTACACAACTGAGTAATCAAATTTCTATGTAAATTGCTTTTATTTAGTCAGGAATTGAATTTAGATAGATATTTCTATTGGATTATAAAAAAATCTTGAGATGTGAAATCTATGAAGCTTTGGTGGGTCGTGAAGGATTCGAACCTTCGACCAATTGGTTAAAAGCCAACTGCTCTACCGACTGAGCTAACGACCCTCATCAAAGTTGGGGCATGTTACCCTGAACATACCTCCTAGGCAAGAGGATATTTATGATTTTAGATACAAAATTGCATATTTTTGGCGTGTTAAAGTGTGATTGAGTGAAGTTTAACCTGCCAGTTTGTTTGTCTTCAGATCTAGCCTCGAAACGGTATTCAAATAATCGTTTCTCATCTCGTTCTGATTGGTAATGAAGTATTCGTTCATTCTCTTTGCTAAAGGTGAGAGAAGATGCTTACTTAGGTATCTAACTGCTGGTACTGCTACGGCATCACCCATTGCTTTGTAGCCTTGGTTGTATGAACCAGGGATGACATAAGTATCACCAGCGCCCATTAGCCTTGCTGTTTCTTTTATTGATAGTAGTCGTGTACCTAATTCACCATTTCGATAAATTACAAGGTACTGCCTGCTACTTCCCCCTGATGGGGTTCTTAAGCATCCTGCTACATTATCAAAGCGAATTTCTAATACTTGTTTACCATTTCTAATTCTTTTATAACCGGGAAAAACAGTATGACCTTTTTTAATGGCATCTTTTAGTTTGGCCATGTGGTTTTCAGGGATTAAGCTGATGTTGTGTTTTACTTTTTCTTCCGTATCGAAAGGTAGGTCTAACTCAATTAGTTCATCTAATCCTACTGTACGTTTTGTCGGAGGGTTTAAGTTCCACCACATCCAGTTTTGGACTTTCGTTGATACATTGATAATGGCCTTTGAGTGAGCCCAATTTGGCCCATCACAAATAAACCCATCAAGAGGGATGTTTTTATCGATGCCAATGACAAATACTCTTGGGCGAGATTGTGGCACCCAATTCACTGCATCCAACATTACAGCGCCCACGTTATACCCTCTAGATAACAATGAGTTGTGAAGAGCAATGTAATGCTCTCCTTGTTTGGAAGATACCAAACCAACCACATTCTCAGCCACTACTATAGGGGGTTTTTGTGACATTTCGTCTATTATGCGTAACCACTCCCAAACCATTCCACTTCGATTGCTCATAATACCATTCATATTTCCTGCTAAAGACAAATCTTGGCAGGGGAAGCTTGCCCACGAAAGCTCATGAATTGGCAAATCCAATCCACTAACTTTTTCAATCGAATCGAGGTGAAAGACATCTGGGCTGTGGTTGGCTATGAAAACTTTTTGCTTCTTTACACAAATATCGTTTGCCCACACAGTTTCGAATTCAGCTTTGATTGCTTCAGATACAAGGCCGCTACCTGCAAAAAAGTCGACACATCTAAACTTAGAATTATCATTTGATATTGAGGCTATATCATTTGTAGCGTATTGAATTTTAATGTCATTTCTCATTTTCATAATATTGTGTCTATTCTTGCTTCTGATAAGAAGTGTGAATTCGGGAGGCTAAGTGCAATCAAAATAGTTTTTTCGATCTTACATGAGTGAGCTCGCTAGTTGCACCATTTTTGTTTGCTTTTGGATTCTGCGTTGACATGTAAAGTAGACAATAGCCTTATGTGCTTAATAGTATTACAGTAGTTCTAAGATATCTAATTAGGTTGAAGTACTTCAGATCGCAAATTATATTTGACTGTAAGGTTAGTGAGCTGACGCAATTTGTTGCAGATGCGCTGCTAATTCTGATGAACTTTAAGTTGCCATTACTTCGTTCTCTTGACCCGCGTATATTTCTGGCTCAGTTTCAGTTCCTTCATTGGTCGCCGTAATCACGACATAACATTTTGGTTCATATTTTCGTTTTTCTGGCCTTAGCATCGGATCTTAATCACTATCGTATGTGACTCATCGTCCGTTGTGCCTAAGAGACAGATTTGGGAACATCCTATCTTTTGTTATGTATGGGGCTGGCTATGAGTATTAAACAGGCAACAGCGTTAACTTTGAAGCAATTGCGCAACGAGGTTGGACTAAGCCAAGAACAATTGGCAAGGAAGTCAGGCATTGATCGCACTTACATTTCTGGAGTTGAACGCTCAGTTCGCAACATAACCCTTGATTCGCTCGAAGGCCTAATTGATGCGTTAGGTGTGACTTCTGAAGAGTTTATCCGTAGATTACATATTGAGCTGATTAAACAGGGGTCATAGCTGCTCAGTTTGAGTTACTTTCATAGGCTGTTTTCATCTCAGGCAATGCGTAGTATCAAGGTAATGGTGTTAAGCCAACTCATTAACTAACACAATCATTGAGTTATCATACTTTTTATTTCCTTGAATAATTCTATTTGCCTCGGTCTCGGCAGCGTACCAAGCCTGACACAGTTTAGAATCTGTATCCTGCTTGTAGGCGGCATAACATTCTGCTGGTTCCAAATCGTGTTCCTCAAAGTAAAGAACAGCTAATTCCAATCCCTCTTGCGCTAAATAGTCAGGAACATCACCAACTCCTTCAGCGCCTAATTCAAATTTATCCATCATTGTTTTTCCTATGTTTTTCTTTCGATTGAGGCGTTTGCAACAGCCTTCGATAAATCGCTCAGGATTGTGGTCCCATGATTAATGGGCTGAGGCTAACTGTCTCAGATATGCCGTTAATTCAGAAGGGCTTTCAGTCGCCAATACCACTTCGCTATCCTCACCCGTGTAGATTTCTGGGTCAGCCTCTGTACCTTCATTGATTGCCGTCATCACAAGGTAGCGTTCTTGCCCGAGTTCGCGGCTATCATGTTCTTCATAGTCGACCCAAAGTACAAGGTACTGAGAATCTGCTTTAAAGGTAAAGCTTGGGCTGACGTCATTGTGCCAGCTCTTATCTGTCAACCAAGGGAAATCAGCGAGGTTAAAGCCTAAATTAAAGTCTTCACCAAACTCGCGTTTATAGTGTGTCATTTCAAGCTCCTGAGTTTTATGTCGGTATCCTATCATTTGAAATCATCCAATGGAGTTTGGCTAAAGTAATCCGTCTTTAAATTATCTAAAGATTTACCAACTAGCTCTATTTTGGCGTACCGTTTCTATTGTCTTCCTAAATTCCTCAACGTCTAATCGGGGCTTGATGATTTCACGTGCTGGTTGTGCCACAGATACATCATTTCTGATACTTTGGAAAAACCATCGGTCTTGGTAAGCTTCATTTTTATTGTATTTTTCATTAGGGTAAATTATTTCAGCCCCTGTATAGAGCACTTTGGTTACGCCATCGACGATTGAAAATTGCGCAATCACATTGTACTGCTTGGGGTCGATAGGCCATTGGATAATTTCCCATTTACGTTGATTTTCAATATAATCTTTCAAAGTGTTTGGTTGTTTTAGTTCGTTATCGTAGAAGTCATTAAGCATTTTTATTTCGGCTACATAGTTGCTTTCAGCACTAGGCCTGTAAATGTTGCATGTGTATTGTACAAACTTAAGCCCTCTATTATTTTCAAGTTCTTCCCATTGTATGTTGTCACAGGCTGAATATGAATCTAAGGCCTTTCCTATCTCATACTCATTAAAGTAAGGTAATGGTGAGTTTTTAACCCGACTTATATCTGAGCTAGTCCCTATTAGAAATAACGCGCCAATCCCAAGTATTAACACTACCACGGCGATGCTGACACCCTTCGTGCTGACCATCCAGTTAGGCATCCAAGGCCATGAAGTTTCACCGAGCTTGTAATAGCGGTAGTAGTCATAATGAGCAATAGATGCACATATGACCGAATCAATGATGCCCATTAAAGGAGTTAAATCTTTATCTGTGATAAAGGAAAGTATGCCTAAGCAAACAATATTAAATATGCTCAGAAATACCATAAGGTAGATGCCTTTCTTCCACATGCCTTTTACCATGTAGTACAAGGGACCAAAGAAAAATGCGAGCATGTTAAAACCAACAAGATAGTTACCTTTGAATTGCTCCATTTTAGGTCTTGAGGTATGTGCAGGACTTTTTGCTGAAGCAAAATAGCCCAACTTGTCTGCTTGTCTTAAATCAAATTCAGCAAACACCTTTTGCCAGCCTTTACTCAAATCATCATAAGATTTCACTGTCGGTTTAGTGGCTGTAGACGGCTTGGCTTCAATCGTTGGCTTCGCCGCTTGTTTTGGTGTTACAGACGGTGCAGCTACAGGTGTTGTCGATGATGCTTGAGTTGTCGCAGGCTTGATGTAGGTAATGATCCCCACACCGTTTAGCTTGGCTGTTAGTGCGTTAGCCTCGGCTTCGCTCAAGGCTTTCTTAATGCATATCGGGTTACCCGAGAACAACAGATGCGCTTTTCCCTCAGGGACTTTTAGAAACTTTGCCAGTGCCTGACTCAGCTTATCGCGGTCTTTTCCCTCTGCTATCTCACCTTTAAAAATGACGTTGTAAGAGTTCATTACCTTTCCTTGTAATACGTGTTGGCTTGTAGGCTTTAATAGATTAGGCATAACCTATTTTTGTTCAATAGCTTAGATGAATATCATAAGCGTAACTGCAGATTGTAATCTGTGGTTAGTAGGTAAGCAAATTCCCATAGTGGTTGCCTTGTGACGAAGGAGACACTATGAAAACATTAGCGACTGAATTTGGTCATGCGATGCGTAAAATGAGAAAGCTCAGAGGCTTATCTCAAGATGAATTGGCATTGCGTGCAGAGATTGACCGCAGTTATATTGGCCGTGTAGAGAGAGCTGAAGCGAATATCACTCTCGATATGCTATACAAAATTGCGGAGGTGCTCGATTGTGAGCCGCATGAATTGCTACCCAGTCGAGCTTCACTTAAACGTTAAATACAACCACGTTGCTTATAGGTGACTTGCCATTCTTTAAACAGTTCTGAAAGTCTCGCTTCATTTTGCTTACTACCAGATGTTTTTTTGTCTTTTATTTTGGGCTTTGTTTTGCCTAGGTCAACACCCGATAGCTCTTTACTGTACATCTTCGGGGTAACATGGCTGTAATGCTGCTCAATCATGGCAATGCTGGTTCCACATTGTTTAGCTAATACTTCCATGCTGACATCACCAGACATCAGTTGCCATGTAATGTAAGTATGACGCAGGGAGTACAACGTTCTGACACCATGTGGTGACGACTTCAAACCAATTTCCGATATCGCTTTTTCAAACGCTTTACCGAGCTCGTTGCTCGAAGAGCCATCCGCTAGTCTAAATAGTTTATCTGAAGGTTTTCTATTAGGAAATCGTTCTCGCAATGCTTGAACGCTGGAGAATATTTCATCACGGCATACGACTTCCCGGATACCAGTATGCTTGACCGTTTTGCCTTTTCTCACAGTGATATAGAAGATAATGTTGTGTTCATTTGAGTCTATGTTGATATCGCCCCATGTAAGGCTTTCCATTTCCGTGCCGGGTCGAATACCCGTGTTCACTGCAAATTCCATGTAATCGAGTAGCAGCTCACGAATTTGGCGGGTTTTTTCCCTAATACTGTTTTGCTCAAGTGCTAATACCGCATCGAAGGCTCTTTCATATTCATCATGAGAGAAATGTGCTCGACGTTGAGAGCCTGCACCTTTGGTCGATAGGGAAGGGACTTGTGCTGCTAACATCCATTTATGATCTACAGCTTCTTTAAATACCAACTGCATGGCGGCATTGTGATTCAGCAGCGTTGATTTGGCTGGGACACGCTGGAATTGCTCAATACGCCACTTATCAAATTCACGCAGCTTTTCACTATCAATTGAGGTAATGTAAATACGGTCGAAGAAAGGGATATGGTACTTACGTAATACCTGAATATAGGTCCTGTAGTTAAGCGCCCCAGTTTCATTATCGAGAGCATCTTGCATGGTGCTAATCGCTTTTTCAGCTACATCGCGAAAGCGTTTTGTGCTGACCAGAATATTACGGTCAGCCATGAATTGGTATTCCATTTGAAGCCGATAGGCCATGCCGATGGCTTTCTCTTTTTCTTTCTGCTTAGTCGCTTTAGAATACCACTTACCAGCTACTTTGATGCGGGCATACCAACGTTTGCTATTGTCTTGTAGGTAGACATATAATTCGTCGGAAATATCGTGTCTTTCGACCTGTTTGCTCATAGTCTGATTCTGAAGTTTTTGCAAAGAATTTGCAAAGTGTCTATTTTATACAGTAACTACATGAAAAATAAAAGCCTTTGTAAGCACTATATATTCAAAATCCCCTGCTTCGCGGCGTGTCGGTTCGAGTCCGACCTCAGGTACCATCATTTGAAAGCCCTGTTCTTAATTGAACGGGGCTTTTTTATGCTTATAATTCAACGGTAAATGATACAAGTTTGTTTCTGTAAGCTGTTAGCAATCATTTGCATCCTTTAGTCGGTAAATAGACAAGTTTACTTCCACAAAAAGGTCGATTCGTTAATCGGTTGAAATACTGACTTCAAACATTTCTAGATCTAACCAATAGCACACAAAGTTTTGCTCCCAAATCGGATAGAACTCCTTCGCTGCCTCAATCAAAATCTCACCGTTAATGCTTTGAAATACACCAAAGCTGAAGTCAAAATCCAACTCTTTAACCAACTCCGAATAACCGCTTCCCTGACCAACGAAACAGAACTCAGTGATGTAACACAACGTCCACTGTTCAGCTTTTCTTTCTAGTCTCATTTCTACGGGATGAAAACCGCCATGTTCTACGCTGTAATTGGGATCACGGAAGTTAATGGTTAAAGCATCATGAGGGGTGTTACTAATTAGCTTTTCTAGTGGCAGCAGTAAGCTATCGGAGACAGGCAAAGCCAGTTCCTTGTTAATGGTATTCATTGTTTATCTCACAGGTTTAGAATAGGTCGGGGTGTGTTTGGCGTAAGCTGGTAAAGCGGTTTAGGCCAATAATCACATGGTCTACAACTTCAATATTGAGTACCTTGGCGCATTCAGTGACCATATTGGTAAAGTTGAGGTCACTTGTGCTTGGTGTTGGGTCGCCTGAAGGATGGTTATGAACAAGGATAATCCCCGGCATATTCAATATAACTGCGGTTCGAAGTACTTCCGATGGCCGCATGCTAATGCTGTTTATGCATCCAGTCGCCACAACTTCAATGCAATTGATAGCTCGTTGAGTAGTAAGGTTGGCGACAATAAAGACTTCCTTTGTTTCATATTTGAGGTAGTCGAATATCTTTGCGGTTTCATCTGGGCTGGTGAGTGTCTTTTCCGCTTGTTCGCAGTTAGTTTCTCTAAACTGATACTTAACGTTTATTTCGCGAATAATTGCCATGAATTTGCCTCTGACTAAAACAAGTTAAGTCGAGGGGGGCTTCCCCCCTCAAACATTGTTATTGTGTATTGGATTTTGCAGCAATATCAGGCTTAGTGGCCTCTTTGGCTTTAACCTTTTTACTGGGAAACTTAGAGGGTGGGGCAAGTAGGAACTCATCTAGCTCACCTTTTTCCACTGCATCAATAACGATTTTGATGGTGTCGGGCAGTTTGGCTTTCTCACCCACATCGATAGCAGGTTTATCTTTGACTAACTCGATAGGTTTGCCGCTAATACGGACTTCAAGGTAGTAATGTTGTTCATTATCATAATACCAAGAGCGAACGTTATAACGTCGGCGTACCTTCTTACGCTCTCCTGTTTCAGGGTCTTTGACCATTTTTTCACGGTAGGCTTCAAACTCTTTGCCCTGAACCATGCATTCAGCCATGTCTAATTGTTGTTCCAGCTTTTCTATTAAGCGATTACGCTTACTGATAATAGGTGGCTTGATGGCAATTTCAGGGCGGGCGATAACCTTGAGAGAACTCAATAATGTTGTCATTTTACATTCCTTAGATAGGTGGGTTTAGCGGATAAAGCCGATGTGGCGTGGTGTTTGTTTACGGTTGTTTTCTTCTGTGAGTAGCGGGATAGCCGTACTTCTGTGATTATGGTTAGGTTGAAATAACATGCGTCTTGATAAAATGGCGAAATCGCCGGGCGTTAATTGTTGTAACACTTGAAGTTGGTCTTTCTCGGCATTGGTTAATTTAGTGATACCCAATACTTGACGATAGAGCGTGTGACGTTGCGTTTCAGTGAGATAGTCGCAAGTCAGCTTAAAGTCAAAGCGGCGCATCACAGCGCTATCGATAGCTGTCAGTGCATTGGTTGCAGCGAAGACGGGCTGAGTATTGCATTCAAGCTGAGACAGCAGTTCGTTGATAAGCTGGACTTCATGCTGTGCTTGAGCGCTTTCACGTTTGCTCAGTAAACTATCGACTTCATCAAAGAGCATCAGCTTCTTTGTTCTGTGCGCTTCACGAAACAGCGCTGCAATGTTCTGCTCACTTTCACCGACATACTTGCTTAGAACGTCAGAGCACTTGATGTGCATCACCTCTATACCATGCGTTTCAGCTAAGTAGTGTACCCAACCCGTTTTGCCTGTGCCTGGGGGACCGTTGAGTAATACCCTGACAGGCAAACCATTGGAGATGGCACTGTCAATATCTTCAATTAAGGCTTGCGCATCATGTCCGTCAATTGCGTTAAGGTTTAAGCAACTTGGGTCGAACATCAGCTGTCCTTCATATTTAGATGGAGGAGACTCTTCACCGCAGGCATCAAGGGTCGCTTCAATGACATCTAGTACCACCTCTTCAGCTTGCTCACCTGTCAACGTTAATGTGTTGGCAACATGAGCCGCATTCGCTATATACGCTGGTGCGGCATTGGATTTACTGGCCAGTATCAGTCTAAATTCATCCGATACTTTTAATGCTTTGAGTATGTTTTTACTCATGGCAAAGCTAAACGCTTCATCTGGTACAGGCATTTCCATTACCAGTTTAAAGCGGCGTATAAAGCTGGGTTCAAGCATGGATATATGATTGGTTATCCAAATAGCAGGTACGGGGTTTGTTTCAAGTAAGCGCATTAAGCCTTCTTTTGAGTAATGCTCATCGGCATGTTTAAACATACTTTCACATTCATCAATCAATAACAGGCTTTCATCTGACCCACCAAGCAACCCTTGCATTAGATTCAGATAGGTTAGCCGCAGGCTTGCTGGTTCTTTACTGAGAAATTCTCCTGTCACTTTGCCATCTTCAAACTGTACGCTTTGTACTTCGATTAAATTGCGGCGTAACGTTTTAGCTAGTGTTCGTGATAGCTCTGTTTTTCCAGTGCCCGCAGCGCCATAGAGAAGAATATTAACCCCTGTGAGTTGCTGTTTACTGGCGGCCTTCAGATAACGAGACACTAAATCAGCATTCACATGCTCGAACTGTTTCAGTGTGAACCTTGCTACTGGACTGCGTTTCAATATCGGTGCAAGAAAGGCCTCCCTACTAGTGATTTTTTCACTCACCAGTAACACCCGAAATGGCTCTGGGATGCTCAATACATGTGGTAAATGAAATAAGGCATCTTCAATAAAGCGATTAACGACTAGCGGTTGGAGCTGCGTAAGAATGGCATCACAGTCCAATCCTGTATCTTGTTCCATTGCCTGAATCAGAATATCGGCATCGTAGTCTGCTAACAGGTTTAGTAACTCCTTTAACCCCGGATTAGCATTCATCACAATGATAAGCACCATAACAGGTTGCATGGCAGGATTAAGCTTAAACAAGTCACATAGAAACAAGGCATTGTGCTTAACGGTTTCTGTCATAGCAGGGTGGCTATCTCTAATCGGAAACAAGGCAAGTGTGCTATCTATGTCATAGTTAATGCCATATTGCAGCTTTATCCCGACCAGTGAGCTAATGACATAAGAGGGCACGTATTCGAAGCGGTAATCTGCTGCTGAAAGTAATAAATCCTCAGCAATTTGAGTCGCCAGATAATAACAATGATTCGACTTTTTATTGTTGGGTTTCACTTTTATCATTGGCTTCCACGCCCCCGTTTAAGGTGCTTCTCTGGTGGGGTGTAGTCGAGCGTTGCGGCGGCTTGTTTCATAAATTCATGGTCACGTTTATCGTAAATGGTGGTGGTGCTGATATCAGCATGTCCCGCCATTTGCCTAACAGTATTAATATCGACATTTTGCTCAAGCAAACGGGTGATAAAGGTACGGCGTAAATCGTGAGGCGATACATTGTCTACTCCAAGCTCATAGAGGGTATCTTTAACTAATCGATACAAAGACGTTGGACTTGTTGGTTCGGCCAGTCTTAATTTACCTGTTAGTGTTGATTTACAAAGCAAATAGCCTTGTTGTTTGCCGCGTAGCTTGAGCCATAAAATGAGGTTTTGTTCTACCCATTGAGGTAAGAACAAGGTACGGCTTTTATTGCCTTTACCCGCAACTACCGTTAAAGAGTGGAGATTTTCATCATATTCATGAAGCATGAGTGCTGATAGCTCGCTGCGGCGAAGTCCAGTGCCTAAGAACAGGCTAAATATCGCGAGATTACGCGCAGCGAATGCACCTTTCTTTTCTTTAAAATAGGTAAGTACAGCAGTCACTTGCTCAGTACTTAACGGTGTACCTTGATGTTGTCCATGCTTGACCTGATTAATTGTCTCCAAGTTAGCAACTTGCGATAACTCAGCTTGGTTCATTAAGGCGGCTACTTTTACGATATTCTTTATCGCTATCATGGCGCGGTTAATCGAACGAGCAGACCATTTAGCAAGTGTCATCACCGCACGTATCTGTAGTGCTTGTTGATAGTCAATCTGGCATAGCTTGTCGTTGAGGCAGTCTTCTTGCCATTGCATTAATCGCGCAATACTGCGCATCTGTGAGCTGATAGAGCGCTGACTATTAGAAGACAGGCGGCTCAAATACAGCGCGAACGGGGTCGCTGTAGTCATTGAAAACTCCAGTAAGTGTATTAGTTGAATTGTATTTAGAGGGTTGAGCTAGAAGGGAAAAGTGATACTAGAAACACGTTAATAATATCACTTTGGAGCCTATATTTCAGTAGCTGTTTTTGACACGGTTACAGGCTTCTTGTCAGGATTGATAATGTAATTTTTAGCTTTTCTAAGAATACGTGCTTGCATCTTTTGGAAAGCCTTATTATTGATATACATTTGAAAAGGCTTAAGGAAGTCCTCTCGGCATGCAAACACCGCTTCATCGTGCTGTTTCATCGTAACCATATACCCGTCCTTCAAGACTTGCGCTTGCTGAGTCTCATGAACAGTTGCTAACAACTCTGGGCGATATACACGTAGCGACTTAACCAGACTCTGATTAGATTTCTTATCTAAATCTTTCATCATTAATTTGCCACCATCTTGCTGTATCCGTTTGCTATGTTCAGTACGACCAACCGGAATAGGGTTACAATCTCCGTTCAGAAGAAGTGGAAGAGATGATTTTTTATTCTCCATCCTAGCTTCAAGAATTTTCTCAGTCTTTGAATAAAGGGTGGTGTAAGAGCGCTCAATGTTTCCGATTGTAACTGTCTGTACGAGAGTACAGTTCTTCACATCATGCTTGCTGTGATTGGAGTATTTGTCCTTAATATTAGACTTGTCTACAATTAATACCACTATCGGGCAAAACAGCAGGTCAATTGCGAGATCATTCTGAGTAACATTAGCTTTTTTCATCTTCTGCTTGTATTGTTTGATATTACCAGACTGTTTGAGTGCTAAAAAAAAGCATTTAAATTCTGCATGGCTATGTCGGGCTGGGTTTACTTCAATACGAAGTAGGTTTGCAGGAAATTCTCGTGATTTAGCATTATCACCTAAGAAAAAGTAGATTTTTGCATCTTTACGCTCTTTAGAGCAGAAAGTCAGTACTTTCTCGTGATATTGGTTTTCTTTACGTTTAGGAGGCTTAGCAATTAAATAAAAGCCTGCTTTCGCTGCAATAACTGTGGCATCAACTATTAGCGCATTCATCTCTTGACGTGTGATATTTACCGTCAAATGCAACTTATCCAAAATAGGATAATTCGCCCATTTTTCAGGGTTCGCTAATTGCGAGCTAATGATCGCACTGTATGCATGTAGTTGTGATAATTCAAGGCTAACATTGCCGGGAATGGCGGAATCAAAAAGGATGTGCAACGCATTTAATTCTATGGCGTTAAAAGCTGTGTTTTTGACCATTTTCAAGTATACCTTTTCAGGTACAAAACGGTTGTGTGCTAAGCGATATGGAATGATGTTTTCTGGCATGCCATAGATATCAATTTTAATATCAGTCTCAATCTTTTTTAATTCAAAAGATAAGTTGGAGTCAGATGCTTTATTAATTACTTTCTCATTAAAACAATTAAAACAATTAAAACTAGTACTATTAATAGCTGATTTAGATGATTTTGTTTTCATGGTAATACCTTGCTGGACTATAAAAATTACGACTTTAAGTTAAGAATGGCTCATATTTTTGAATACCAATATGAGCCAGTTAATAGGATGAGTATTGTTAATTACATTTCTTTAATTGCTTTTCCAACATCTTTATTGCTTGCTTTAATGTTTTTTTCTTGCTTCCTGCCTCGGTTTTTAAAAAAGCAGTGAAAATTGCTTTTACATTGTTTTTTTCACGGACTTCATCAGTGAAAAAATCTATAAATTGGTTAAGTGAGATGCTAAAATTCTCCTTCGATACATTGTTAAAGAGGCTTTTTATTATTGGAGAGGAAATCAGCTTAGGTTCGGTTACTAGCACTTCCATACTGCTATCCTCGGATTGTGAACATTCAATGTCTGATATTTCTAAATCACAGCCTTCCGTTGGCTGACATTCCATCTCAACCATATCTTGCGATTCATTTGCACTGCTGTCGATGGGATGTTCATTTAATGAATTTTTCTCTCGGAAAGTGTCAATTGCCTCTTCAACAATTTTTTGAGTATATTTACCCTCGGTAGTCATTTCCTTGCCATGCTTGCTTTCAATCAATAATTTAACTTCATTAATTTCCTCATTATTCAGGTCTGTCATTGCAAGCATGGAGCTATCACTAAATAAATCTATGCCTGCTTGCCCACATATGGAATAGGCAATCTTCGCTGAGCGGGCTTGTTTCCATGCGGCATCGTATGTAATGGTCAGTTCATTTTCTACAAATGCTTTGAAAGATGAATAGCCAAGATTTTTATAGCCATTGTTGGTGTAGATTATGTAAAGTATTGATTTTGTTAGTTTAGAAGAGCTAGTTAAAGCCTTGCATAATTTTTTCATTTTCTTTGAGTTTAAAGTCAAACCTCCTTTGAATGCTTTTTTGTTACTGGTGATTGTTTTAACAAATTTAAAATCAGGTTCTGAACTAACGCTTGTACTGTGATAATTTTTCATATTTACCTTCTGTTTTGTCTTGAAACTATCTATAGGCTCTTTAAAGAAACCTAAGTATTTGAACAATCTTTCGAACTAGTCGTACTTTAACGTAGTCACAAGTTTTTCATAAGCACATGAAAAATAGCGTGTTTAACCTTGTTTGCTTTGTTTTTTTTGATTTTTTGGCTGGATAGGTACAATAGAAGCGTGTAAACTGAATTTTTAGCCGGATAAAGCATTAATTTTTTTAAATGTGTTTTATAACAGTGCCTTATGGTGCATTTGCTTGAGTGGTTAATAAATGGGCGGATACGAGAAGTTGAGTGTAAATGAAAACATCTTTGATGGGTTTGATGAAGATGAATTTGCTATTTACAGATGCTTGCTAACTAATGAGTTTATCTTAGGTTGTATAGATGAAAGAAGACCATTGTTAATATTTAAGTTGCAAAAGAGGCTTCATGACTATTTAACGAAAAATAGCAAAAAAATTGTTGAAAAAGAGATTTTGTTCATTGAGGATTATTCTTCTACATATAAACTTCTAAAAAAAACTCATAAAGACAGTCAATTTAAAAATAGTGATGAATACTTTGGGTTATGGGTTGATTTGTATGTTTTAATTGATCGTTTTCCTATCACGTTTAAACGATTCCTTAATTATGAAAGGGTTTGTGTTCACAATTCAAAAGTAAATGCCGTTAAACAAAACACTAATTTGGAAAGTGCTCTACTTAAAAGCAATGTTGAAGTAAACATAACTAAAGATGAAGTAATTGAAGTCGGTGAGCTAAGGTTTAAAATGAGAAATTATTACCTAATAGTTGAACCTTTAATGAAAACTTCAAAGATAGAATATTTTGACAGTAGGAGAGCGGATGTCTGTTTAAATACGATTTATGACTTAAAGGCTTACGAGTTAAAGATGAGAGGTGAGAGTGATTTAAGGCATCGGTTTAAGCATTTTATAATAGAATGTACGTTTATGATAAAAAATCTTAATCCAAAAAATCTTAATCCAAAAAATAAGTTTGATAAGGATAGCCACATTCTGTTCTGGGAATATTTTTCTTGTAACATAATTAAATACTCTATTTTTTATCGACGATACCTTGATGTCAAAAGAAAGCAAAATAATGAAAGCAAGAACTAACAGCTTTCAACATTTATCAATACTGTTACGAATAGTACTATAACCATTTTGACTTGACTATTTTACGTCAAGGATTTTAATTGTTTTGTGCATGTCCATAATTGCGATCTCGCAATTTATTACTGGATTTTTTAAGATCGCCTTCCATGCACTATAGCGGTTTATGCACGTGAATTGATATCGCCGAATCCCTATCTTGTAAATTGTTTAACTCTGAAGTTGTAACAAAGACTCAGGGCGAGCGCATGAGTGTTCAATAATTGACCTTAACAATAATGGTACACTCAATCGCACTCATCAATATCTGTCGCCAGCTTGACATCCGTATAGACCATGAGTGTTTTTCGAATAGCTTTTGAGTGATAAGCGTTCATTCGGTAGCCCTGAACAAAGACTGGTCTAAGAATCAAACCTTTTTAAGGTGGGAACTTCTCAAAAATATATTCAAAAGAGGCCGTTCATTGATACTGTGATTTGTTCTTGCACCTCTAGAATTAGCTGCTAGAATTACTGTAATTATATACAGTGGTATTGATATGCGTGTTATCCCTATACCTGCTCATGCAGGCATCACAGGTTTTGAGAGCCCAGCAGCTGAATACAGTCAGTTAGGCCTGAGCTTAGATGATCTTCTTATCGAACATCCTAGCGAGACATTCATAGGGCTCGCTCAAGGCGATTCAATGCAGGACGTCGGTATCTTTGATGGTGATGTGCTCATTGTTGATCGCTATGAAACAGCACGAAACGGAGATGTGATCGTCGCCAATTTTAACGGTGAGTTTGTTTGCAAAATCCTTGATTCTCAACGCCGTTTACTCCTTTCTTCAAATCAGCAATTCCAGCCAGTAACCATTCATGAACATGATGAATTTAGCATTGAGGGGGTAGTGACTCGCTCTATTCGTTGCCACCGTCAAAGCCCATTACTGTGTGAGCATTAGATGTTTGCCCTAGTCGACGCTAATAGCTTCTATTGCAGTGCAGAACAAGTCTTTCGCCCTGATTGGCGTGGTAAGCCTGTTATTGTGCTAAGTAACAACGATGGGATGATTGTTGCTGCTAATCGTCAAGCTAAAGAAGCTGGAATCGGGAAGTTTCTACCTTACTTTCAAGTTAAAGCCTTATGCGCCAAACGTGGTGTTATTGTCTGTTCCTCAAACTATGAACTTTATGCTGATTTATCTAGCAAAATGATGGACATCATTGGCCGCTTTGCCCCAGAGCAACATGTCTACTCTATTGATGAAAGCTTCCTCTCCTTTAAGAACTGCTATCCCGCTATCAAATGCCTCCTTACTCAAGGCCAGTTAATCCGCCGTGCAGTGTGGAAAGAAGCGCGATTAGCAGTCTGTGTGGGTATTGGTGAAACACTTACTCTAGCTAAAATCGCCAACCATGCAGCTAAGAAGATTGAGGGCTACCAAGGGGTTTGTTTCATTAGTAATGAGCTAGAGCGTATTGCTATTTTAAAGCAGCTTGCTGTAGGGGATGTGTGGGGGATCGGAAGCCGAATCAGTAAGAAACTTGAACTAATGAATATTCATACTGCGTTTCAACTCGCCTCTATGCCGCCGACACTGGCAAGAAAACAATTTAGTATTGAAATAGAACGAACCGTTCGTGAGCTTAATGGCCAAGCGTGTAAAGTATGGGATGAAGCGAGGGCAGATAAAAAGCAGATATTTTCAACGCGGAGTGTAGGGGAGCGGATCGCCGACTTTGACTCATTATTACAAGCTTTGAGCAAACATGTCGGTATTGCAGCCAGTAAAGCGCGTAAGCAAGGCTCAAGCTGTAAGACCATGCTACTTTTTGCAAGCAACTCACCCTTTGATGAACGTCCTGTTAGTTACAAAGCTATAGTGCATTTCCCTTGTCCTACTAACTGCACCGTCGAGCTAACCAAAGCTATGAGTGAAGCTGCGCCCAAGCTATTTCGTGATGGTGTGCACTATTACAAGATAGGAATTGGCCTAATCGATTTAGCTAGCGAACAGAACAGCCAATTTGATTTGTTTAATCCCCCGACAGCTAAGCCAGCATTAATGCTGGCACTAGATCACATCAATCAACGTTATGGCAGTGATACAGTGTTTCTCGCTGCACAAGGTATAGAGCATAAGTGGGCAATGAGAAGGGATTTACTGACACCGCAATACACAACTAAATGGCTTAGTGTGCCGCGCATTAAGTGCTAAGCAGATATTAATGTTTTCACTGTTCGTATCACTCATATGCTTGGTCTGACTAGATAAATCAGGCATTATCTAGTTACTGTTCCTTAGCTTAAAGCTTTCAATGAACCTACTTAAAATTAGTCTACCTCTCTTTCTACTGGCTCTTAGCTCAACAGCTATTGCAGCTGGAAATACATCTAATGATTCATTCAACAAAGCAAAGAAGATGCTTGAACGAGAGGTGTATCAAGATCACCGCGTAACAATCTACTGTGGTGCTAAATTTGATGCTAAAAAGAACATTGAATCACCTGAAGGTTTTGTTACTACTACTCATTTAAAAAGAGCTAAAAAAGTCGAATGGGAACACGTGGTTCCTGCCGAGAACTTTGGTCGTGCTTTTAGTGAATGGCGTGATGGTCATAACGAATGTGTTGATAGCAAAGGAAAGCCATTTAAGGGAAGAAAATGTGCTGAGAAGATGAATAAAGAGTATAGATACATGCAGGCCGATATGCACAATCTTTTCCCTGCTATTGGTGCCGTCAATGCGCTACGTAGTAACTACAACTTCACTATGCTGCCTGCTGCTAAGTCTGATTTCGGTAGTTGTGATATGCGTATAGATGATCGTAAGGCACAGCCTCCCATAGCAGCTCGTGGCACTATTGCTCGAACATACATGTATATGGAACAGACTTATCCTAAATACAAAATGAGTAAGCAACAAAGTCAATTAATGCAAGTTTGGGACAAACAAGATCCTGTTACTCGATGGGAGTGTAAACGTTCTAAACGTATTGAAAAGCTTCAAGGCAATGCAAATAAGATTGTAGATAGTCGCTGTGAATCTATTCAATAGCTAATCAACTGTATTAGTAGGCTGCTGTTTATCAATGTAAATTTTAAAGGTGAACTATTAACTAGTAGCTCTTAATGCAAACCACCGACAATCACAAATCAAAAATTGAAATATCCACAGCTTCGTCCATTACAACATCCGACTCTTCTCCCATTATCTCTGAAAGATAAGCTAAATCTGCAGCCCTACCGATGAGGTCATAGTCGCTTCGGCTCACGTTTGATATATTAGCTACGCTCAAAACAGGATCTGCATCGAAGACTTCGGTTGTTTCTTCAACAAATAACGCTGTTCCTGTGGCAATAACTAACATTGTATTGGCTGACGATATCTCTAGGTGTTCAAATTTCACACCAACAACAGCATTTCCGTTTGCACGAACAGCTTCTAGTTTAAGCTCTTTTATCGCTTCATCCCTAGCGTCAGCCAGCAATTTTTTTACGTTCGAACAATGGTGTGCTAATGGGCTAGGTTCCATTAGACAATTAGTAAGCGCTTCTTTATTCAACAAAGATTCGGATGAGACTATCCCTATGAGGGTACGAGTAACATACCCAGGTATAGAGTCCGTCGAGGTTATGAAAGTTGAATTAATTACATCGATAAGTTCATCATTTGGAATGTCTGATAGTCCATTTGAACACTGCAATCGTTTTACTGTTTCGTTCAATTTCTGCTTTTCTAGGGTTAAACGAGCAAGCTTATCTTTTGCTTTCTTGTTAGCCTCTAATTCTCGTTGCTTCTCTAGCCTGCTAGCTTTGGACTGAGCAAAGTACTCTGCTAACGTTAAACCTTCCTTGGTAGCAAGCTTTTGCGATCTTGCTTCAAACTTATGAAAATATACCTCACAGTTTGCACACTTTGTAGAATCCTCTTGCGTGTCATCAGAAATATGACCGCAATTCATGCACTCCTTTCCCATCAATCATCCATCCTTTTATATAGAAATCCCTTATTAGCTAAAAATAGCATTGAAGTTGTCCATTCACAATTCTACAGACGACTAGCCGTTAAATATGTTTGCGCAACCCTTTTGAATCCTATCGTTATAGTGACCAAATATGCCAAACTGATGGTCGAGCAGGGTTACACGAACAAGCAAATAAGATTGTAGATAGTCGCTGTGAATCTATTCAATATCGAATCAACTTTTGTTGAGTAGACTGTTGAATTTAATTTTATTGTTGTGCTTTTACTGACTTGAGATAAATAAATGTATTTTCGTTGTAAACTGATAAAAATATGACTAAATATGCAGTTAACGCTGCATATTCTACGTTTTATGTATTTCTCTCACGATTACATGCAGAACGAGCTAATAAAGCGCTAAAACACGCTAAAAGTGCACTTTAATCTATATTAAAGTGCACTTATAGAGCTTAATCGATAAGATTGCACATTATCGTGATGAACTGATGTAAACCTCAGCTTATGCTGCTGATGGTAAATAAAAAGTGTTTATAAGTCTCAGGCCTTCCCAACTCTATATTGGAATTAATCTAAAATCGTGACCAATTTAACTTGACCAGTACACTAAGCATGATTTGATCAACGATAGTAATTGTCACAGAACCAATCAGAATCATACAAGCCTGATATAAATACATAATCAATATTGATAGGCCAGTAAGTTTTAAGTTTCAATGGAGAAACGAATGCTTTTTGTCTCTCTCCCTCTAAAAACAATCTTAGGTTAGCCGAACCATTATTAACAAAAGTTTCACGAAGTCCATCTTCCAATTCATCAAATAGTACAGACATATGACGTTTAAACACTCCTTCAAGTTTATATGCTACTAAATGATTTTTTACCATTTGTTTTTCCGACGGGCTAAGTAAGTCGTCAAAAGTAAGCTCATACTTTAATGGCTTACGTTTTTCTACCACAACCTTTAACCAATTCTTCTTGAAAAGGGGAGCATTATAATAAGGGTGCGGTAAGTTTTCTATATTACTTCTTGGACTGACGTTGCTTTTAGCTCTATTGCAGTCACCACATGTCGGAACAAGATTCCATGGAAGCACAAAAAAGTTAGGATAGGTAGAAGAGGGTAAGAAATGATCTTTTGTTGCTCTGTCTGTAGCATAGCCTTTTTGACAACCGACACAATATAGGCTCTGATCAAATATTAATTTTGTGACCCCACTTTCTTTTACATACTTGTCATACAATATCTTTAGGCTCTTTATACTATCATCGTCGATAGTAGATATTTTTCCACTAACCTTATGAAAATCACCCTTAGTAGCGAGTTGTTTATAAATTTCGGTGTCATTAAGTAGAGCTGATTTAATCCTATTAATATTCTTTCTATGCTTTTTTGAAACTCCTTTTTTTGCCAAATAGAATTCAATTACAACATCAGGTTTTAAAGAGTGAATATTCTTAAACATCGTCACTCCCATAAAGTAGACTCCATGCTATTGTTGTTGCTTCTGAGCCTATTTGGTTGTAAGTAGAGATATTTTCTTTCGTTATTGTTTTATTATCAACTAGCTCGCTGATTGTGTTATGAAACCCTACATTCTGATAGCCAAATACAGTTCTCGTTAATTTTGACACATTCTGACCGTAAGTAACGATATCAGGACGGGTATATGTGACATCCTTATCTAATCGTCTAAGAACTAGAACGTTTTCTGTCAGTATTTCTTGAAGGATAATTGGAGAATGCGTGGCAAATATCAATAAACCATTATACGTATCACATATTATTTGAAGAGATTGAAGGAATGCGCCCAATAGAGGTGGATGTAAATGCGTTTCAGGTTCATCAAATAATGTAACAACACCTTGATGTAAACTATCCATTAATAATACGAGCGTATGTAAGACAATTCGGTGGCCGGAACTTAGTTCAGTATACATTTTTACAATTTTTGGTAGCTCTTCAATATGCTCAAAAAAGTAATCTACGTGTTCACCAAGATAATCAACATTTTCTAGTGGTTTTAGTACCACCTTTATATAATCTAATTGCTTACCATTAACTAAGTTCTTTAATGACTCACTAAATTCTTTACTTAATGTATCAGGGCTTTTAAATCCGCCCTTATTATCATGTAAGCCTAAGTATTCAAATCTATACCTGCTTTCAATATCTGGGATGTTGTTATCGAAAGCTGAAAAACTAATAAAAAGTACTCTCTCGATGTAATCAATTTCAATTCCATCATCAAGATCATCCGTATTGACTTTACTTAAGATATTACAATAGAAGTCACCATCTACTATTTTCTTTGTAATTTCTTTTAGGTAAGTAGTCTTACCTACGCCATTGTTACCTATTACTGCATGAATATTTGAGTTTTTAAATGGTAGATTATGATTTACTTTAAAACTAACAGGGTTTTCTTTATTAATAGTTAAGCAGTAATCGAGTATTTCTTTTTTACCTTCAAATACCATTTGGTAACTAATAATATCTAAATTAGTCACGTTTCTTTGCAAAGAATCACGAAGCGCATCCGAGGTTTTATTTTTAACCCAGACCTCCCTATTCAACGCGATATCATTGAGCATTGCCAAAAGCCTTTTACCGCCTTTATTTGGTAAATCCCTTAAAAATGAATAATATGATTTATCTTGACCTAGAGAAAAATATTTATCTGATATATCTTTAATATAGCCATTCGCAAAAGGGCGTTCGTAGTGTTTAAGGTCTGACGTAGCAATTTTTACAGAACCAATTTCAAAAAGTACTTTTTTTGTATTAATGTAAAACAACTTATACGTTGTTTGATAAGAATAATCGTCCCAAGTATAATTTTTGAGGAAAAATGACTCCTCAAGCCTATCCATTTTGGCTGGAGCAACATCGCCAACATATACATTTAAACCTTTCATCCAGAATCCTATCTTTTATCTGCCCTATCCACAAAAGAACTACAATGTGTAGGGTAGCAGTGTGGTAAGGCCTGAGACCTATAGACACTTTTTATATGGTAAAAAATTGTAACTTAAACCACAAGAGACCAATTATGATTAAAGGTACTCGTCATATAACTGAATTTAAGCAAGAAGCCGTCAATCAAGCTATTAAGCAAGGCTATTCTGTCAACGATGTCTCAGAGCGTTTAGGCTTCAGTTCTAAAACCTTATATGCTTGGAGTAAAACCTTCTCAAAACTCCCTAAGCAACGTGAAAATGAGCAAAATCTACAAACTAAATTTGCTCAGCTTAAAATGCGGGCTACATCGACAGAGAAACTTTCAACCACAATGGTTATAAAAATGGGTTTAATCATCAAGTTTTTTGAGCTGCTATATGGTTCAAGAAAGGGCTGAATATCAGCCCTAAAGCGTCTAACTAATTTTTACAGCCATTTTTATTACACGTAATGTTGCTGCTGGTGCTTGTCCAATGAGAAGGTTTTTTTGTAGTGTCGATTCCGCATCCTGTGGTTCCACCTTTTTGTCCCTTATGTACGATACTCGCTCCATCTGGTGGGGAATGTTTTACAGCCATAATGTACGCTCCATAGTAGTTTATATTTCATCCTGATCAAAATGACCATGACTACAGTTGCAAGTGCTGTGTCTTCTGTCAATATGTTATTTAACGAATATGTTGCTTTGGTAAAGTTGCGCAATAATCTGCTCATGCAAAAAATAAAAGCACAATACAAACCCTAAGGATGTACATTTGCTTAAGAGTCGTCGTAACCTTCTGCTTCTGACCAATTTTTGTAGACCACCACACCTGAATCTGGTGTTTCTTTAGTAAGAATCGGCGGCCCATAATCGCAAGTTATACTTGAGTTTTACTTTTAAACATTCATTAATCGATAGAGCATTTTGTGTATTTGATTATCTGTCATACACTATGTTGTATATAACATCTTTGATCTGATGGGAAATTATAGTGGCAAATAAACAATTAGATATGCAGAATGAAGACGCTCAACAACGCTTAGATGAAGCTATAAAAATTCAAAGTAGAGTTACTGATTCGGATATTCGAGAGTACCCCCTTAGTGTAATCAAAGACAAGTTTACTAAGGGCTTGGAGAGTGATGAAGCTGAATTGTTCGTACCTGATTATCAACGTGAATTTGTTTGGAGTGAGAAGCAACGGTCACGATTTATCGAATCTTTATTGTTAAACCTTCCAATTCCTTATATTTTTGTCGCTGATGTTGGAGAGGGGGACAATGAAGGACGTTTGGAAATAATAGATGGAAGTCAACGAATTCGAACGATAGTTTCCTTCTTGACTGATGATTTGAGGCTGGAAGAGCTAAAGCAGATCTCTGAAGCCAATGGTTTTACATTTTCTCAATTAAGTCGACCAACTCAACTGAGATTTGCAAGAAAAACTATCCGTATGATTGAACTAACCCAGTTTGCAAATGAAGAAACAAGAAGAGAAATTTTTGATCGACTTAATACTGGTGGTAAGAACTTGGTTAAAATGGAACAGAGACGCGGTAGCGAAGATGGACCATTTTTGACTTTTGTTGAGAAGTTGTCTAAAGATCCTATCTTTAGAAGTATTTGCCCTCTAACAGAAGCAAGAATCAAACGAGCTGAGTATCCAGAGTTAGTTTTACGTTTTTTTGCATATAAAGACAACTATAAAGAATTTGTAAAAAGCGTAGATGAATTTTTGACGAATTATCTTCAAGCTAAAAATGAAGATTTCGATGAAAATGAGTTACAAAAAAACTTCCATGATATGTGTAAATTTGTTGACGTCTATTTTCCTAATGGTTTTCGCAAAGAAGCTAAGCATGCCACTGTCCCTCGAATTCGTTTCGAGGCTATCTCTGTTGGAACAATGTTAGCTTTGCAGAACAACTCTAATCTTGTTCCTGAGAATGTAGCTAATTGGTTGAACTCAGATCGGTTTATCTTCCATACAAGATCTGACGCAAGTAATTCCAAACCTAAAGTCAAAGCGAGGATCGAATATGTAAGAAATATGCTATTGGGTCTGCCAGAAGGTGAGGACATTTAATGGCTTTTATTATGGACAGTCGACATTTGTACGATGAAAGAGCAAGTGAAATAAATATATATTTTGATTTTTTATTTGATTTATTGGACTTACGGCCAAAGCTAAAATTCGTTGACCAAGAAAAAGCGTTTGATAGAGACTTGATACATATCTTAAAAGCGAATGCTTATTTAATTATTTATAATTTAATTGAGTCAACAGTATGTAATGCTATTGAGGATATACATACAAAAATAAAAACTGAAACAGCTTTGTGTGCAGACAAATTAAACATAGAACTAGCAAAGCGAGCATTTAAGAAAGTTAATGAACAGACCATTTCTCAAGCTAATTTGAGTAATAAAACAGTAGGTGCTTTTATAGTAGAAGAATGGCTGAATGATCACGATAAAGTTATTCTGTCGAACAAGAACCCTCTGTTTTCCGGTAATGTCGATGCAAAGAAGCTAAGAGAGATTGCTGCATTGTATGGCTTTTCATCAGAGACAAATCGAACAGTTACTCGCAATGGACAAGCCCTAGCTAAAATTAAGCAAACAAGGAACAATCTAGCACACGGTAGTGACTCATTTAAGAACCGTGGTCAAGAGACTTCTGTAGATGAACTTAGAACCATTAAGAATGAAGTTATTGCTTACTTAGACCAAATGCTTACAAATATTGAAAACTATATAAATAGTCAGTTATATTATCGAGAAGAGTTCAGAGAAGGGGCATAGACCTATTTAGACTGTAGAATATCGAGATATATGTCTATTTATTGACAATCCTATGACCTCACCCAAGCGAACAGGCACAGCATTTCCAATTAGCTTCCCAACGTGCTTCATGCTTGGGTTCTCATTTCCTGCGACAAATGAGTAGTTTTTAGGGAAGCTCTGTAAGATAGCAGCTTCTCTTAAACTAATCCCACGGTCTTGTTCTGGGTGACCAAACCTACCATTGCCAAAACCATAACAAAGAGTTGTCATTGTTGGTGATGGTTGATCCCAAAGCATACGGCCATAAACGCTACTATAACCTTTGCCTGAATTCTTCTTGTGACATTCTGCTAATAAGTTTTCAGGCCAATCTTTCCAAGTGCCCCCTTGCTTAGAGTGTTGAATACGTCGCATGTTTAAGTCAGATAGCTTACTTGCTTTATGCAGTTTGTCTTGTAAGTCTTGCCCACCTGCTTTTAGTTTTGGAAGGTCACCGATTACTTGCCTTACGGTGACTGGTTCCTTGTGGGTGGGTTCAATTAGTTCAATTGGCCCAAATAGACTAGCTAAAAGCACATGCCTAATTCTATCTTGAGGAATACCATATGATTTACATGGTACTTTTTGGGCAGAAACAAAATAACCCAAACCTTCAAGTTCAGAAACAAAATCTGTATAAACTGAATGTTTAATAACATCTGGAACATTTTCCATTGTAATTATCTCTGGCCGACATTCTCTAATCAATCTTGAGAACTCGTACATCAAGGGCCATTTTTTGTCAGTCTTTTTATCTTTAGCTTGTGTGTAGGTTGAAAAAGGTTGGCAGGGAGCACAACCAGCTAAAATCTTTACTTGTGCGTTACCAAAAAGGGAGTTTAATTTTTCTGCTGTTACTTGTGATACGTCTGAAGCAAAAAATTTAGCAGGGTGATTGTTTGCGACATATGAATACTCACATTTTTTTTCAATGTCAAAGCCAGCTATTACATTTAAACCTGATTGCAGTAAACCATGCGTAAGTCCGCCAGTACCGCAAAACAGGTCAATTACAGCATTTTCAATAGTAGTTTGCATAGCTCAAATGTAAAAAGTAAATTGTGTTTAATGATACAGATTATTATATCTGTAGTCACTCCACTTAGCGATTTCGATAGTGTAAACCTCTAGTGAGCAACTAAAATGAATAATAAGAAATAGTCAATATGACTAATATTTCCTAGGCGATTAACTCATTTATATCTATGTGACCTGAAGTCGTATGAAGCGCTGTTTAAAGCGATAAGAGTGAATATACTGACTTGACAGAGATAGATGTGATTTTGTTGTAAATTGATAAAAATATGACTAAATATACACTTTAAAATTTATTAAAGTGTATTTTCCTTTCGGATTTTGTACTGTTTGTAGTTACTATCATTACAAATGAACAACTTAGCGTGTTCTTGTTATTTTTGATACAACTCAACCGCTCAATCTGTGAGCTCCTAGAGGGATGATGACTAGTTTTAAAGCTATTTCAGGACAGATGCGTAAGCTTGGAGCTTCACGAATATTTTTTAAGTCGTTAGCTAACAATGATAACACTAAACAACAGATCTACTTGGGGTCAGAATTTGATGTGATCCGCTCTATTCCTTCTGGTGAGATTTATGCTGATGGTATTAGTAAAAAAGGCCCTATTTTTAAGGCTCCATTGGATTTCTATTGGATGGACGAAGGCGGAAATGTTGACCGAGCGCCAAAAAGCCAAATCATTTTATACCCCAAATATCCTGAAATTCGTATGTCGGGCTTTTTATCTGGTACTAACCGAAAGTTAGACATAACACCTCGCCATTTGATGCAACCTCCAACACTAGAAGAACGAGCCGAAAGGATTGGAATACATCGTTATCTAGTATTAGGTGTAAATAAAACAACCACATGGGCATATTGCACATCATGGGAAGATGAACTTGCATTGGAATTAAAACAACTCGTCACTGAGAACAAAGCAAATTTAGTGGCTTCTGTTTTTTATGAATCTATGGCTGTTGGAAAAACTAGCGAAGAGAAACTGCTAGACAAATTGCGAGCCATATATGAAGACGGTCCAATTGAATCATGTCGATTACAAGCTGACGGTACTAAAATCCCTTATAAAGCTCAGAACGGCGGTGGTTATACACTAGAAGCACAGTTTAATATCACCCCTAACGGATTCGCTGATCCTGATTTCATGGATTGGGAGCTAAAGGCGCATTCTGGTTCAGTGGTTACATTAATGACACCCGAACCCAATACCGGGATTTATATCCAAGATGGTTTAAAAACGTTTCTTGATTTCTATGCAACTAGGAAGCAAAAAGAACGCTTAGACTTTGCAAGCCGTCACGATGTAAACAAAGCAAACCTCAAAACTAACCTAACCATGTATTTGGAAGGATACGATTCCAGATTAGGCAAAATAACTGACCCCGATGGCGGCTTAATGCTTAGAGATCAATTCGGAAAATTAGCAGCAGGCTGGAGCTTTGATAAAGTCATTGAACACTGGAAGAGAAAGCACTCAAACACATGCTATGTAACTTATACAGCAAACAAGAATAATACTCTTCCACGCTATTTGTATGGTCCTAAAGTGACATTGGGGCAGGGCACATCTTTAGAACACTTCCTAAAAGCGCTTCATAGCTGTGCTATCTATTATGATCCAGGTATCAACATGAAGTTAGAAGGAGATAAATGGAAACCGAAGAAACGAAGCCAGTTTAGGGTAAAGTGGAAAGATATTAATCAGCTGTATCATTCGCTACGAGTACTCGATTTAAGCAAAGCTTAGAATTGAATATCTATACAACATAAACTAACCATCTGGGAATTTTGTGTGTTAAACTTCACTCATAACTCCCAGTAGATTAAATTATGTTATATAGCGAAATACTTACAGGCGATCAGTTAGACAAACTAAGAATTGAAACGAATAGAAAAGAAAGCGATAAGCTACTTCATCTTCTTATCGTGATTTATGACCAGAAAAATCTTGCTATTCAATTTCAATCGCTTGGTGGCGATTTTGCCTCGGTGACAAGAGAGAAGCTTAATAAGTGGAAAGCTTCAGCAGAAAAGCATCCAATCATTTTCCATGAAAGAGCGATTGAGCATCTTAGAGAAAACTTACTGCCTCGCAAACCTGCGCACTGGGATAATCCTGATTTCACATTTATCGACTTATTCGCAGGTATTGGTGGAATAAGAAAAGGCTTTGAAGCAGTAGGTGGTAAGTGTGTGTTTACAAGTGAGTATGATGCGAATGCTCGCAGAACATATCTTGCAAACCACTATGTGGATGACAGTGAATTACCTTACTTCTTAAATAGTGAGGAAGATAACCCACATAAAAACAAATCATTTATGGATATTACAAAAGTAACAAGAAGTAGTGATGATATAGCAAGTGGAGAAGAGAGAAAGCAAAGCATCCTGTCACATATTCCAGAGCATGATATATTGCTTGCTGGCTTCCCTTGTCAGCCGTTTTCTTTAGCCGGAGTTTCTAAGAAAAACTCACTGGGGCGCGCCCACGGTTTTGACTGCGATACTCAGGGAACGCTATTTTTTGATGTGGAACAAATACTTATAGTAAGACAGCCAAAATACTTCGTACTTGAAAACGTAAAAAACCTTAAAAGCCACGACAAAGGGAATACGTTTGCGACGATAATTCGAGCGTTAGATAGAGCTGGTTACTGGATTGCAGATATAAGTAACCAGCATGAAGATATCGAAGAAGCAATTAAAATTGTACGTAAGCGTAAGCCAGAACCTACAATCATTGATGGGGCTTTATTTACGCCGCAACACCGCGAACGTATCGTTTTAGTTGGTGTGAGAAAAGATGTATTAGCTGCTAAACCTGAACTCGCTAGGTTAAGTTTGAAAGATATAGCTAAACCAAAGAGCCGGTATTCATTAGCTGATATTCTTCTTCCACTCAATAAAGCCGAGCAAGGTAAATATACGCTAACGCCTAACTTATGGAATTACCTATACCACTATGCTCTCAAACATCAGAGCAAGGGCAATGGTTTCGGTTTTGGGTTAGTTAATCCTAAAAATGAACAAGCAGTAACTCGAACTCTATCTGCTCGCTATTACAAAGACGGTTCGGAAATTCTGATAAACCAAAATGGCTTAACTGATGAGTTCCTTGAGAGTAAAAAAGAGTTCGCTATTCGCAAAAACCAAGATAGAGAACAATTCGCTTTAGAGTTTGCGAATAAGTGGAAGGAAGGTAACCCAGAATCGACTGAGAAAACCTTTAATGAAGAGATTAAAGAAGGCGAGAAGATGTATGACGACAAGTACGGTCGTTATGCTGAAGAATTTGACTCCCTGTACCGCACTCCCCGCCGTTTAATGCCTCGTGAATGCGCGCGTTTAATGGGCTTTGAAAAGCCAGAACAAGACAGAAACGAAGCCGATACTGATTTCAGAATTGTGTGTGCTGACACTTCAGCATATAAGCAATTTGGTAATTCTGTAGTTGTACCAGTATTTAGTGGTGTAGCTGATTTGTTGAAGAAAAGTTTGTAGGCCAATGAGGAAAATATTAGACGGCAGTTTTTTGTAATTGTGAAGGAATAAGGCATTAGATATATAAAGTTTATCGAGTGTGACTCATAGTCTATAGATACTAAATCTACTATGAGTCACACTTGGCATCATTATTCTGTTCGGACAAACATCGTGAAGCTCAAATATGCTACAGCTTTAACGTTGAAACAAATACGAAATGAAGCTGGGCTAAGCCAAGAACAATTGGCTAGAAAGTCTGGCATTGATCGCACTTACATTTCAGGAGTAGAGCGCTCTGTTCGTAACATAACCCTTGATTCACTCGAAGGGTTGATTGATGCGTTGGGGATTACTTCAGAAGAGTTTATCCGTAGGTTACAAGTTGAGCTGGTTAATAATAAGTCTAGTTGATTAGCGTGATTCGTTTTCTAAAACATTGATAGCGTTATGGGCAGTATCAATTGCCATCTTAATATCAAACTCTAAGCCTGAGTCTAGGCATTCATCATTCTTGCTTATAGACCAGCTAAAACCTTCGTTGTGTTGGTCTGGATTGGGTTCAACATATATTTCATAACCTTTATATACATCTTCAAAAGGTAGAGATGTGCTTGAGTCGTTATCCATGATGTCATCCTTAGGGTTTAGTGTGCAGAGGCTAATTTTTTTAGATACGCCGTTAGTTCAGAGGAGCTTTCTGTTGTGAACACGACTTCACTATCTTCACCAGTGTTAATTTCTGGTTCACTATCGGTGCCTTCGTTTATAGCTGTCATCACAACATAACGTTCTTCTGATTGCTCGCGGTCATCAGGAGTTTCATAGTCTACCCACAGGACAAGGTACTGAATACCCACTTTAAAGAAAAAGCTAGGACTCATATCGTTGTGCCAGCTCTTGTCTGTTAGCCAAGGGTAGTCTGCCAAATTAAACCCTAAATTAAAGCCTTCACCAAACTCGCGTTTATATAGTGTCATTTTTAACTCCTGAACGTAGTTACACATCTTATCATTGAGATACTGAACACCAGAAGTGTCCTGCTGAATCTAAATACAGCCACGCTGCTTATAGCTGGCTTGCCATTCTTTAAACAATTCAGAAAGCCTCGCTTCATTTTGCTTACTGCCAGATGTTTTTTTGCCTTTTACTTTGGACTTTGCTTTGCCTAAGTCAACACCTGATAGCTCTTTACTGTACATCTTAGGCGTTACATGACTGTAATGCTGTTCAATCATGGCAATGCTTGTTCCACATTGTTTAGCCAATACCTCCATGCTTACGCCAGCCAATAATTGCCAAGTGATATATGTATGACGCAGTGAGTAAAGTGTTCTAAGGCCATGTGGAGACTCCTTTAAGTTCGCTTTTATTAATGCTCTATCAAAGGTTTTGGTAAGTGCTTTAGTTTGGTTACCATCAAGTAAACAAAACAATTTGTCAGTAGGCTTTCTATTCGGGAATCGCTCTCTCAATGTCTGTATACTCGAAAAGATTTCATCGCGGCAAACAACTTCTCTTGTACCGGTATGCTTGATAGTTTTCCCTTTTCTTACAGTGATATAAAAAATTATGTTGTGGGCATTAGTATCAATATGTATATCATTCCATGTGAGGCCTTCCATTTCAGTACCGGGTCTAATCCCTGTATAAACGGCAAATTCCATATAATCGAGCAGTAGTTCACGAATTTGGCGGGTTTTCTCTCTTACACTGTTTTCTTCTAAATGTATGACTGCATCAAAAACCCTTTCATATTCTTCAGGAGATAAATGCGAACGTCGTTGCGGTCCAACACCTTTTGTTGAAAGTGAAGGGACTTGGACAGGTAACATCCATTTGCGTTGTATAGCTTCTCTAAATACCAATTGCATGGCAGCATTATGATTCATTAACGTAGACTTAGCGGGTTTACGGCCAAGCTTCTGCTCACGCCATTCATTAAATTCGGTTAGCTTATCGCTATCAATTGAAGTAATGTAATTGCGGTTGAAAAATGGGATATGGTATTTTCTTAAAATCTGGATATAGGTTGTGTATTTATCTCGACGGCGTTCTTCTTCTTTATCCTCATTATCATTTCGACGCTTCGATTTTTCTATATCAATTGAAACTAGTATGGTATTTATTGCTTGCTCAGCAACGTCGCTAAAGCGTTTGGACACTGCGAGTGTGTTACTTTTTGCCATGACATCTAATTCTATTTGGAGTCGATAGGTCATAGCGATAGCTTGCTCTTTCTCCTTCTGCTTAGTCGCTCTGGAGTACCACTTATTACCTGTTTTGATACGGGCATACCAACGCTTACTGTTGTCTTGTTTATAGATATATAAATCGTCGGAAATGTCGTGTCTTTCGGTCTGTTTACTCATAAGAAATGTCTGATTTTTTTGCAAAGAATTTGCAAAGTTATTTTTATGATATTCAATATATCTTAAGTTATTAAAAAATAATAATAAAAAATTACATTGAGAGTGATATTTGTCACGCTCTTTATTCAAAATCCCCTGCTTCGCGGCGTGTCGGTTCGAGTCCGACCTCAGGTACCATTATTTAAAGCCCTGTTCTTAATCGAACGGGGCTTTTTTTATGCTTATAATTTAAGGTGACAGTGATAAGTTCATCACTTTAATACGTTAGCAAGCCATTGCATTCTTTAGTCGGTAAATTGACATGTTATCTATTTATACACCATTTCCGGTATAAACTGAGTTAAACATTTACTTGTCACTATGTTGCGCAATACACTCAAATACTAAGCGCTAGAATGGGTAAAATGCACTATACAAACCATTAAAGTAAATTTTTAATCAGAAATACATGTGGCATATCTCATATAGATTATATTTGGCTGGCCAAAATGATTGATAGATTGCTCATGATTTTATTTCGAGTACGTGATCGAGCAATGTTGTTAGGCTTTTTAAATAAGAAATTCGTTGGTCAACATTTGCCTCATTTGGGCTTAATGAAATTTTTCCACCAATAAACTTCAGTTGCTTGTAATCACACTGTTGCATGGTTTTTTCTATTTGCTCCATCGTTAATAAAGAGTTTTCTGCAAAGCTGGGAATGTATACGGCTTGTGCTGGAGGCATGTGAGTGTCTTTCCACTGCCCATAAGGGCCGTCTATATCTGAGGTACCAGAAAAGATGATCCCTTTTAACAAGCCGCTGAGATAAGCTTGTTTAGTATGTTGCAAGGGGCCATCGGTATTACGTGTTTCAATAGCTGAACGCCCCCAATTGATACTGATACCAATATCACTATTCAGTTTACTGTTAACGTGCGTAATCGCCGTCATTTCATCTTGTAATAGCATGAAGCCCTTTTCAGCTTCTTGCCCTGCGATATGTGCATCGCAATGTTCAATGACCAGTTTTGCGCCGTACCAGTTCCATGATTGCATGGCTTCAAGCGATGTTTGCAAAGCTTGAATAGATGATTGTGTGTTTTCAGTTATCTTTGGTGCTGTATGTATTTTTAAAAAGCTTACAGCCTCTCTTTTTAAGTGATTGTTTAATTTAAATATAGCTTGCTGTGCTTGTTGGTAAAAAGCCAGTGCAGCTTGTCTACCTGTTTCATTGGTGGAGGCTATGCCAAAATGCGGGTTTTTAGCAATCTGCCCCATCACCCCTGGAATTGATGTAAAAATGAATTGCCAATTCTCATCAATATTCTTAAGAAACCATTCATCATCATAAGGATGCAGCTTTCCCACAAAGGGGTGTTCTAAGCCAATGATATTACTTTGTAATTTTAGCCCCTGGTAGTAACTCGCTTCTAATTCTTGATCCCATTGCTGGGTCGAAGGTGCTGCGGCATACGCACCAATAATATATTCCATTAAATATTAGCCTTAATAAGCAGATCACGCTGTAGGTATACCTATTACACCACTTGAGTTGGTGTAATGCAATCCAGCTTTTGGATTTTTCTGATGAGTTGGATGGTAAATATCTCATTAATATCGAATGAAAATCGTTCATGGCCAAAGCAGAAGTATCTCTATGAACATCTAACAGCAATGTTTACGTAAGATTTTTAAGAAATATATTTTTCCAATCAAGTAACTGGTAGGGGAAGGATTTTAGACACTTAACTGTTGCTCAACATACTGCTTTTCAAACAGCTTCATCATGCGGCTTAGTTGCTGACAGATTTTTATTTTGACAAAAATAAATCAAAAGGTATATTGGTATAACAGGTTGATGGCGTACCTGTGATTTGTTCTGCCAATAGTAGGGCTACTTTTTAAAAGCCTTGTTGAGTTCGCAAAACACTTTGTATGAAGCAACGTAAAGTCGAGAAGTCATGATAACAACTGTAATTGCCGAACAATTATTTGATGGAAAAAGCATCACTAATAACCAACCGATAAGTTTTGAAAATGGCAAGGTTATCGCTTTTGATGTGGTTAATAACGCCAAGCTTATTAAGGTTTCAGGCTTACTAACTCCGGGTTTTATTGATGTACAGGTCAACGGTGGAGGAGGTTTTTTATTTAACCATGACACGAGTTTATCAACGCTTAAAGCAATGGTTGAGGCACATAGTAAGTATGGGACCACAGGATTATTACCGACGCTGATCACTAGTAATCTTGAAACTATAAGTGCTGCCGCTGATACGATCGCACTAGCAATCAAGCAAGAGATCCATGGTGTTATAGGTGTACATTTTGAGGGACCGCATATCAGTGAGCCCAAGAAAGGCATACATAGCAGCAAGCATATAAGGCCCCTAAGTGAGCAGGAATTAGCGATTTATTGTCGCGATGATTTAGGAATAAAAGTGGTCACCTTGGCACCTGAGCATGTGACAAGTGAGCAAATACAGCGATTAACTCAGCACAATGTAAAAGTGTGCTTAGGCCACTCTAATGCCAGTTTTGAATTAACCCAAGCAGCACTAGCTGCTGGGGCTGTTGGTTTTACTCATTTATTTAATGCGATGTCACCACTGACATCTCGTGAGCCGAACATGGTTGGTGCGGCACTACTCGATGAGCACAGTTGGTGTGGGCTGATACTTGATGGTCATCATGTTCATCCGGCAACGGCAAAGTTGGCAAATAGGCTTAAATGCTCTGGCAAAATGATGTTAGTCACTGATGCGATGTCAACCATTGGCAGTAGTCAAAAGGTGTTTGAGTTCGATGGTCATAAAATTGTGCTTGAAGGCGATAAGTTGATGAGCCAAACAGGTCAATTAGCGGGTTCAGCATTAGATATGATCACGGCAGTCAATAATGCTCAAGTTATGCTTGATATACCTCTTGAGGAGGCGCTAAGAATGGCGAGTATATACCCTGCTAATTTTCTTGGAATAAATGACAACATACAGCAATTTGCCATAGGTGCTAATGCAGATTTTACCGTGCTTGAATGCGGTAATAACTCTGCCTTGCACGTTAGCCACACCTGGATTGGCGGCAAAAAAATATTTTAAATTTATGGAGATTTATAATGCAAAAACTGACTGGATTAATTTCCGCCCCTCATACGCCATTTGATAGCAACGGTGAAGTTAATCTTCCTGTCATCGATCGCATTGCTGAACTTCTTATTCGTCAAGGCGTGAAAGGTGTTTATATTTGTGGCACAACAGGTGAAGGCCTTAACTGTTCTGTTGCTGAACGTAAAGCGATTGTTGAGCGTTGGGTTTTGGCATCACAAGGAAAGCTCAGTATTACAGTTCATACTGGTGCCTTATCCATTGTAGATACACTTGAATTAACAAGACATGCTGAAACCCTCGATATTTTTGGCACTTCGATTATTGCGCCTTGTTTTTTCAAACCGAGTTCTCTTGATAGCCTTGTTGATTACTGTGCCACTATTGCAGCAGCAGCACCGACAAAAGCATTTTATTATTACCATTCAGGTATGTCTGGGGTGATGTTTGATATGGAACAGTTTCTTATCAAAGCTGATAAGGTGATTCCAAACTTGGCTGGTATTAAGTTTAACCATGTTGATCTTTATGAGTATCAACGATGTGTACGAGTGTGTGATGGTAAATTTGATATTCCATTTGGGATTGATGAGTTTCTCCCGGGTGGCCTTGCTGTTGGCGCGATAGGTGCAGTAGGAAGTACCTATAATTATGCTGCGCCACTCTATTTGGATATTATTGCTGCTTTTAACAAGGGTGATCAGCTGGCTGTCGCTGCCCTCATGGATAAGGTTATTGCTCTCATTCGTCCACTGGTACAATACGGGGGAGTTGCTGCCGGTAAAGCTGCTATGTTGTTACATGGTATCGATGTTGGTGATCCTCGCTTGCCAATTAGTGCGCTTTCTAACCAAGAGAAAGAGGATGTTGTTGCTAAAATGACAGCGGCTGGCTTTATGGAACACATGCCGCATGACAAAAATAACTAATAATAATTATCTTTTTGGTATTAGAAGATAATATTAATTATTTAGCATGAGGTTTTAGGAATATATAAAAAAGTTTGAACGCGAAGATTTTTATATTGTAGTGTTTTTAAAGTGAAGTTGTTGTTAGTGCGTCATATCTAACCATCAATATATTATTGGTGGTTTTTTTATGCAAGATAGTCGGGTAGGTAAATCTGGGCGGTAATAATTACTGTTCAGTGATGTGCTCTGTAGACAGTTCATCATGGCGAACAGGGTTTGCTTAATATTACCTTGCAGGTCCAATTGAGCGATCTATAGATTCCGAGTGGCAATTAGTGGAGAGCTTGGTATTTATTTGGTATGTGATGAGAGATTAGATGTGCTTTGCTATGAAAACATGTGCCTGTATAGCCAAGTTCATTAATATTTAGTCGACTAAATATTAATGAACTATGAGTGAACTATAAATAAGTTATCTAGATGAATAGTCCATAGGCTTGATTAATTTTTTGGTGTTCTTGGTTTGCCCAAATAAAATACTCTTGATCGCTTAATTCACATGCAGCCTCTTTGTCTAGCAGAATGATCGCATTTTCATGCATTTGTAAAGCGGATGCGGGACACATAGCGGTTACAGGTCCCATGATCATTTGCTTTACTGCTGCTGCTTTATTTGTTCCTGTCGCCATCAGTAACACATAACGAGCGTCAAGAATGGTGGCAATGCCCATTGTCATCGCCATCGTAGGTTGGTATTCATCTTTATCAAATAAGCGGCTGTTATCTTGTAACGTTTGCTTGGTTAAGGTTTTAATTCTTGTGCGAGATGCTAAGCTCGAAGTCGGTTCATTAAAGCCGATATGTCCGTTTGCGCCTATGCCTAATATTTGCAAATCAATCCCACCCGCATTGCGAATTTTTTTCTCGTAAGCAAGGCCTTGAATACGTGGGTTTTGATCTTGCTGACAGATAGGTAAAAATGTTTTATTTTGGTCAATGTCTATATGATCAAATAAATTATCTTTCATAAACTTGCGGTAGCTTTGTGCATTATCTGCGGCAATATTATGGTACTCATCAAGGTTAAATGTCGTGACATTAGCAAAGCTTAACTGTGCTGTTTGATGGCGTTGTACTAGCCGTTTATAAAGTTGAATAGGGGTGGTGCCTGTGGCTAGGCCTAAAACTGGAGTTGATTTTTGTTTAATAACTTCTGTAACCCATTGTTCAGCATGAGTTGCAACTTGGTCGGGATTATCTAAAATAATAATTTGCATGTTTGTTCCAATAAAATAGCATTTCAGTCGCGGCTATTGAGTACCATCATTGAAGCCATTTATCGTTTGAGCATACATGGCTGCGCCGATAAGATCCGCATGCTCTCCTGTTATAGGCGAGACCAAGCTAACTTGATATATCATCGGTAACTTGGCTATTTTAGCTGCCACTCTTTCTTTAAAAGCTGATGCATCCCCGACGCTTCCTCCTAAGACAACCACAGTCGTACCTGTAAGAGCCTTAATATTCGCAATTAAATCAACGAGCGCATCAGCACATTGGTCCAGTAGCGTGGTTATTTCTGGGTGAGACAGATGCTGTTCGAACACGTTTTTGCAGCTAACAGCAGTCTTTAAAATTGTTGATGCTTGCCTGGCGATTGATGTGCCCGATGAAATAGCTTCGACGCAATTGATTCGGCCACAATGGCATTGAACACTAAGAGCCGTGGGGCAATTAACTGACATATGACCGATATGAGCACAAAAACCATCACTAGCAGTGACCAACTGACCATTTTGGATAATGCCGCCGCCAATTCCGGTCGACACCGTAATATAAACTAAGGTGCTGTCTTGTCTTTTGGGACCTAAACAATATTCTGCCCATGCAGCCGCTGCAGCATCATTTAAAATAACTACGGGCAGCCCAAATCCTGTCTTGAGCTGCTGCTGTAAGGGTAGGGCTTGTTTGGCTGACAGAAAGTTAACTTGATGTTTACCAACTTGTCCGGTGCAGGCTACGGCGACTATTTGTGCTTTTTCAATCCAGTCTTGGCATAAATGAACCACATAACTCGCTAAATTATCGAGATCGTGATGAACAATCGAATCAGTCTTTTTTGATTCAATGATTTCATTATTATCCATCAGTGCAGCAGATATTTTTGTACCACCAATATCGATTGCGATGATCATATTGTTGTTTCCATTGAAGGCAACGCCTCTGTTATGCTAGTAGCGAACCATTTGGTAATATGTTCTACGCGGGTGATTGCCGAGCCGACAGTGACAGAAAAGGCGCCAAGTTTAATCGCTTTAGCTGCTCTTTCTGGAGAGTGATAGCGACCTTCTGCGATAACATTTAACCCTTGGCTAACCCAATGAGCGACGAGGGCATAATCGGGATCATGGGGCGGGGGATTCAAATCAGTATAACCAGACATGGTACTGCCAATAAAAGTGCAGCCATGTTGTGCCAGCATGAGGCCAGTTTCATAGTCTGCGCAATCTGCCATGGCAATACAGCCTGCATTATGAATAGCTTCAAGTAGCGCTAACATTGGTACTGGTCTTTGTCTTTGTGTACCGTCAAACGCGATAATACTGGCTCCGGCTTGTGCCAAGGCTTTTACATCTTCAATAAACGGGGTGATGCGAACTGGACTATCTATTAAATCTCTTTTAATAATGCCAACGATCGGTGTGCTGGTTGCCTTGGCTACAGCTTTAACATTTTCGACGCCTTCGATTCTTAACCCTTTTGCGCCGCCATCTACGGCGGCCAACGCCATAGCAACAACATGCTCAACCTTATCCATAGGGCCGTGATCAACCGGTTGGCAAGAGACAATTAACGACTGTTTTAATAAAGTTAATAGTTGCTTTTCTAAAATTTTATTTACTATTGTCATACTTATTTCCTAAAGGCTATTTGAATATTAATCACGATTTAATAGGGGTTGGATGCATGGTATATAAGGTTAGCCCAGTTAAGTCTTTGTTCGTTGTCTTGGACGTTTGTGTTAATAAACTGGCAATATAGCCAACGACTAAACATGACATTATACCTATGGTTGCATATAGGTAACCGTCGGCCCAGCCAAACTGCCATGCAGATATCATGGTGGATACACCGGCTAAAATACCTGTTATCGCGCCAAACGAGTTGGCTTTTTTGGTTAAGGCGCCTAATACAAATAGACCACCCAATGCGCCCATAAACATGCCGATCACTTTAAAATAAGCTTCCATAAGTGAGCGGATTTCTGGATCGATAAAGATCAGTCCAGCAAGTGTGCCGAGTATTCCCATGATAAAAGTTAGCCAGCGCGCAGCACTCATATAACCTTTTTCAGTTTTCACTAAATTAAAAGGCCTTATGAAGTCAGTTACTAACGTCGTCGCGATAGAGTTCATACTGGTCGATACTGTTGATTGGGCGGCCGCAAAAATTCCCGCAACAATAAGACCCGCAACACCAATTGGCAGTTCAGTCGCAATAAAGGTGGGAAATATTTGATCAATCTGGATGGTAGGGTCTAATTTTTCTGGATGTGTTTGATAAAAGGCGTATAGCGCGGTACCAATACAGAAGAATAATAATGCTCCTGGGGCTGCAATTATTGCATTTGCCCAAATTGATTTTCTGGCATCACTCGGATTTTTTGTCACCATATAGCGTTGTACTACGGCTTGATCGGCAGTGTAGCTCGATAAATTTTGGCCAATACCACCAATAACAATCACCCATATAGACAGTGTTGTTATGCTATCTAAACTGAAATCAGCATTGACCATAGTAAATTTATCATCACGTAAGCCAATGTTTATAAAGTCAGTTAAGCCGCCATCTAAACCTGTAACTATGATGATAAAGCAGGCTATCGCACCAAGAATTAACACAACGGTTTGTAAGGTGTCAGTCCAAATGACAGCTTCAATGCCACCCATGGTGCAATAAATCAAACATAAGACGCCCATAATCAACACACTGTCACTAGCTGATAGTGGCGTTACTGCCGAGAGGGATAATGCTGTTAATGCCATAACTATACCCATTCGACCCACATGAAATAGGGTAAATAAGCCACTGGCAAATAGCCTTACACTCATATTGAAACGTTTTGATAGATATTCGTAAGCGCTAGTGGCGTCAATTTGGCGAAAAAAGGGCATAGCAACATAAATGGCCAGAGGCGCAACAGCAACAATCATCCATATGCCAATAAGTAATACCCAGTTACTTTGGTAAACGACAGCAGGCAGTGCGACGTAAGTTAATGAGCTTAACATAGTGGCATATATTGAGCAGGCTGCTGCCCACCAAGGGATAGATTGACCCCCACGGAAATAATCATCGGTATTTCTGTTTTTGAAGACAAAAAACAGTCCGAGCAATACCACACAAATTAAATACACCACTAAAACGGTCATATTAACTAAACCAAAATTATTTTCCGGCTGTTTGAGTGATGCTTGCCATAGTCGTAATGCGCTAGGATTATTATTGCTGCGATTTAATGAGTAGATGACCCCGTCAGATGTTGTGACATTTTCACTAATATATTCAGTCGTTTTAGCGCCATTGATAACCTGGGTTTTATCGATATTGTTGGTTAAGTAATGTGTCCAACTATTAGTAATGGCATTAAATGATAAGGTATTGCCTTGATCGGTAAACGCTAAGATATGTGATTGACCAATAGAACTTAGGCTATTAATTCGTTGATTAAGTTTTTGCTTGGCAACAGAGATATCACCAAGATTTTGCCACTGATTTTCAGCGTTTTTAGTATTGGGATCAAATTTCCAATGTCTAGTTAAAGCGAAAACCTTTTCTTGTGAGTTGAGATATTCAGCTGGATTGAGCTTGTCATGTGCAAGTTGATAACCACCTATGGCAAATATTTTGGCTCCAGTACCATCATTTTGAACTGCCAATTTAATCCCATTTTGGTAAGGCATATTTTGATTGGCTAAAGGCAATGAAGGTAAGCGCTGCCATGAGTTACTATCGATAAAATGGTCAAGAGCACGTTTACTATAAGATAATTTCCCTTCTGCGTTTATCAGCCCATTGAGATCCAAAGCAAAGAATTGGTTGTTCGCATCTGAACCGGTTAACACATAGAGGATATTGTTAATGACGACTGCTGATGGGGATTTTGCTGTGCTAGGTAATACTGGCAGTGGATAGCTATAAAGTGTTTTCGATTCAGGGCGCCATATAATGAGATTGACTAAATTTGTCGTTTTTTGTTTGGCTATACCCCCGGTTACAAGGGTGGCACCAAGGAAACTGGTTGCCGCGGCAAAAGATCTATTACCTTGTTCTGCCGACAAGTTCGTCACAATAACATTACTACCATCAACGAGATATATTGCTTCTGATTCAACGCTGCTGTCTGTTACCTGCTCTGCGATAAAGAGATATGGTTTAGCAGTTAAATCTACTATACCTGATGATATCACTAGACCAGTACCTTGATGGTCGATAAACGCACCGTGATTAATGTTAACTTTGTCTATTGAAGTCGTGTTTAATTCCTGCCACTGGATTGATGTTTGAGCATGGGTTAGCAACGGCATCATCAACATCAAAGTAAACGCTGACTTTAATATCTTGTTAATCATATGTACTCAAATAGTGTTGTTTTACTGTATACCTGTTATACCACCTGTTTTAGGCTAATGCTATGAAAATATACCATTCGATTTGAGAATTTTTAGCGAACCGCTATTGAAGTGATGTTATTGCGCTGCAGTTAGCAAAAAAGCTATCTATCGATAGCTTTTCTCAGTTGTGCTGTTTTAGTTATGACGCTCTATTACTCAGCGTAATATTTGTCGAATACATATTGTATATGTTGTGTCAGCTTTTTATCCGCACCTTCCACATCACGATTTTTAATGCAGGCTAAAATTTCAACGTGATCTTGGTGGCTTCTAGCGTTGAGTTCTTGCACATTAGTTTTTGCAGGACGTGCATCTATTACCCAATCGACAAGGGCTTGATGTATAGCTAAAAAAATAGGGTTACCGGGAATTGACGCGATGACTCGGTGAAAGTAAATATCGGTCTTTTTAAATTGGTTTTCATTATTTATCGCTTTGCCGTTTAGCTCAACCGCCTTTTCTAACTCCTGAATTTGCTCACTTGTTGCAAATTCAGCAGCATGACGTACTAAGCTTGATTCAAAAAAACTTCTTAATTGATCAAAGTACTGTAAACCGTTTGGCTGTGATAAAAAGTCTTTCGACATGCCTGACAATTCAGAAATAATGGCATCTGGAGAAGGTCTAGTGACGCGGGTTCTTTCACCGCTACTAATTTTAACCAAGCCTTTGCGGGCTAGCGCAGATAGCGCATCACGAATAGAAGGCCTACCAACACCAAACGCAGCCATGAGCTCTCTCTCAGAGGGAAGCGCATCTCCTTCGGCTATTTCACCTTGACGTATCATCATTTCCAATTCTTCTTCAACTGTTTCTGATAGTTTTTTTCGTTCAACAGGACGTTTAATCGTAATTGGCATTGGGAATTCCTTTAGTACGCGAGCGATTATGTATCACCTATCTGGCTATTGTACCAATGTGTTAAAGAATGTATATGAAATTATCTTTGTGATTAATTTTTAATCACAAAGATGCAGTTTAGTTTGATATTTAAAATCGTTGAGCTTGTGGTGTACCTATTGTACCATAACGGTAGTTAGTATCTTTTAGAGTACCTGCCTATGAACACTCATCAGAAAAAGACGGTCAGTTATGGGAGTGAAGGTCAGCAGTTTGCACATCTTTATACGCCGACCCACGCAAACAATACGCCAGTGGTCATTGTGGTTCATGGTGGCTATTGGAAAGATAATCACAGCCTTGAGACTTATGCCACTCGCGCCATCGTTGATTACTTGCAAACCTTTGAGGTTGCGATATGGAATGTAGAATACCGGCGCATGAATACCGAAGGTGAAAATATCAATGCGCCATGGCCTACAACCTTTAAGGACGTTGCTGATGCCATCGATTATCTGCGTCATATCCAGCATAGCGAAAGCTTAGATTTAAGACGAGTTTTGATCATTGGCCACTCTGCTGGTGGGCACTTGGCGACTTGGGCAGCATCAAGAGAAGGTATAGCCGCTGACAGTGAGCTTTATTATAACGATCCTTTGAAAATACAAAGAGTGGTGACTATTGCGGGTATTTTAGACTTAGTGTCAGTGAACGATGTAGACCAACCAGAGCAAATATATCGACTGATGGGCGGGACGCCACACAGCCACCCTGAGCGATACCTTGCCTGTAATCCGAGTCGTTTATGCCACCCGCAAATGGTGTTAACTGTGATACATGGTGGGCGAGATACTTGCGTAAACGTTTCACAAGTATCGCAATTTTGTGAACAAACTCGAGCTAGAGTGAGGCAAATTATGTTACCCACCGCCGATCATTTTTCGATGCTACCTCATAATGGTCATTGGGTTGAGACGCAGTGGCAGCAAATACAGCAATTAATTGCAGAGGAAATTGTGGCTTTAGGCTAGTTCGTCATCCCAGCGCGGCTAATGGGTAAAAGACTTATCGGTTGTTTTATTGCTAACCATTCTTTATTTGTGGAATTAAACACCTTGTTATAGCGGCTGAATGTTAGCTAGCTCGACATTTCAATAAAGTACTGCTAGTTGCTTCATAGATAATTCCGATTGAATCACTATGTAGTCACACGATATCTGTGTAGTCGTTCACGCCATAAACGCGCTAATAGGGCACTCCAAATATCTGTCCTTGATCAGTAATCCTAGTGTTCGACATTTGATCAGTGCTTGGGGGCTAACAGTAATGACAACCTGATTTTAGGCTGAGTAAAGTATAGATAGTCGGAGCAAGAATGCATTCAGAGTGTCACCCTATACATTTAGCTTATCGCCATGTTATTGGGTTATAAGACTGTACCTTGATAGATGTTTGGGCTTCGTACTACGGGTTTAATCTCACCTGAAATCCAATAGATTTTATTTCCTTGCTGAGTGATAGTGAGTGGCCCAGCTCCGCCAGTAAATGGCACGTTATTAGTCAGTGCAGACCAATCATCTTTGTCGATATTATAAATAATCTGGCGACGACTAAAATTGATCTCTTGTTCACTCAAGCTGAAGTAATATTGTTTAAAAGCCGTCAAACCTTCATTTTTTTGTGTGGTCAATTGAAAGATAGCATCATTAAAAATAGCGCGATTTACACCACCCAGTAATACTAATTGATCATCATTAATGGTAGCCACACCACCACCGGTTACCGAAAAAGGCTGTTTGTCCAAAGTGATAGGCGCTAATGTTGTCCAATGCGACTTTTTAAAATCAAAAGCATAGGCATCAGTTAGCACAGCGTTATCAGTCAGAAAACTCAAACCGCCGAAAATGTAAAACTGACCTTTATGATTGATCGCTGGAAAATCTGAACGTTCAGCACCAGGAACAGCAGGAACATTCTCACTATTAATGCATGACTTACTGATGAGAGAGTACTGACAGACACGATTGTTTACTTTGCCATTTTGCTCACCAGCAAAGATATACAAGTCGCCATCTTGCCAAGCAGCGCCACCTGAATGCCATGTGAAAGGTAAATGATCGATCAATTCAGTGGTCAGTTTATAATCTGAATCTAAAGTTAATTTTATAATGGAATCGAAGGCTTGTTGATTATTTTTACCTCCAACAAGATAAAGGCTGTTATCGACGACTAAGGTTGCTCCATGCCCTGCTTTGATAGGTAAGTGGCCATGTGCAACCAAGTTAGCGAATTTATTTGTAGTATCGAAGACAAAAATATCCGAATAGAATTCTTTTTCCCCCTGTTCAAAAAATGGGTGGCCATTAGGGAAATTGGCGCCGCCTGCGACAATGAGGTAATTACCTAAAAAACCGCTATAGGCTCCAGAAATACCAATCGATTCAGAAAATCCATCGGGTACGGGTAGCTGACCAGCCTTTATCCATGAAATCTGTGGCGTGTTGTCGAATGACTCATTTTGTTGGGGATAATGGGTCATTTTATCTGCAGCATTAGCATCAACTGTTAACAATAATGATGCTATTAACAAATTTAGTAAGTTAATAAGCTTCAACATCCCCTCCTTAGTGGTTATTAAAAATAAAACCTAATCAGCACTGATTAGGTTTTAAGGCTCTCAAATTGCGTGTAAGGCATGCTTTATAAAATATGCTGCATGCCGTTTTAGTTATTAGAATGTCAACTTAACACCGGCGAAGAGTTGGCGACCAATAACATCATAAGCTTGAGGTGTTGTATTGGTACCAACTGCTGAACTTGTTGCTTGGATATCTGGTTGTTGATCGAGTAAGTTATTCGAACCAATATACACATTTACCGCATCATTAATTTGGTAGCTTGCTCGAACATCTACATAGTAAACAGCATCCATAGTGTTAAGATCATCCGATAAGGTCGTTTCTCCTAGAACACCTTTAGTTTCAGCACGATATGTCATCTGGGCAAACAGGTTAAAATCATCTGTGATGTTATATGAGGCATTCATAGTGTAGCGATATTCAGGGAATAATGTCGTTCCTAAATTGTCAATTTTACCTGTAAGAGTATCTATTTCATATTCGGCTAGGTAGTTAGCAATAAAGTTTACTGTCAGGTTATCCAGTGAATATGCTACTTCCAAATCAACGCCACTGGTTGAAATAGTATTAGCATTTATTGATGTCGAATAAATATTTAGAATCGGACCATCTTGCACATCTCTCACGATTCGGCCACCACAGGTCTTATCAAATTGTGATGGATCGACATCATAACAACGTTTAACCATAGTATCGGGAGTGATGGTCGTAATACCATCTTCAATTTCGATACCGTAGTAATCCACCGAAATCGAGAGGTTGTCTAGCGGAGTCATTACAAAACCTAATGTTAATGAGTCTGCCGTTTCTGCTTTTAAGTTAGGTGAACCACTTTGAGACACTAAGGTATTATTTGTCTCTGAACCCACTAATATATATTGGCCGTTTGGATCTGTATCCATTCGATTTGAAATTGCCGAGATAGAAGTGCAATTCACGTCGATATTAGATGTGCCTGTCTTGGAGGCACCATTACAGACATCTATCGTTGGGTTTGCAACACTGGTTGTTCCCGTAGAGAATATGTCATTGATATTCGGTGCTCTAACTGAGCTCGACTGGCTCGCGCGAATTCGGAACATCTCATGGATAGGTGCATCGATACCTAAACGGTAAGTTGAAGTAGTACCTATTGTTGAATAATCACCGAATCGAGCGGCAAGACTTAGGTTAAGCCAATCTGTAACAGGGACGTAAAGCTCACCAAAAACTTCCGCAACGTCAAAGCTGCCGTCGATTGGTTGAACAGGGCCTTCACGGGTGATGCCTAGTTGACGGAAACTATCAGGGTTTTCAACGGCGGATTCTTTTCGGTATTCAACACCAGCAGCAAAGCCTATGTTGTCATCTCCGATAGCAAAATCTAATTCACCAGACATAACACTGTTCACCACAAACTGTTCAACTTTACCTGTTTGCCCTGTGTTAACAGCAAGATACTTCATTGCTTCATCGGAAAAACCAGTGATACCAGCTTGACCAGCCAAACTATCAGTCGTTCCAAATGGATTCACTGGTACACAGCCATAAGTCCTGGCGATAACATCAGCACATTGGTATCCACCATTGCCGTCTTCTTCGATAGTGAGTGCTTGTTGCAAATTAGGTATGCTGAAGTCACCACTGTTCTGTTGTGTTTGTGAAGTTATGCCGTACGTTGCGCCTGTTTGCCAATCCATACCATTGTCTAAGTAGTAGGTATAGTTACCTGCCACGCGGAAAGTATCGCGTTGGTTTTCTGTGAGACGATTGCCAAATTCAAAAGTACGCCTATTGGTGGTTACACCATCAAGAGAGGTGTTATCTCCCATCACAGCTAAAAGTTGCTGTCCTGCGCTACTACCGACAAAGTATGGGCTCGTGGCGACGTCGATACCGGTTGTGCCGCCATTGCCTTTTCTGAAGACATTATTGACAACATCGATTGGTGCTTCTTCTAAATCAACCCGAGCCTGTGTTTGTGCATAGTTTAATTCAACCTCTAATGTTGATTTCTCAGAAATGTCGAAAGTGACTCCAGAAGCAATATTAAAGCGTTGATATGGCAAGACTAATGTACGATTAGAATGTTGATTGTCCCAGTCTGAGTCACTAGTTGGCTGATAATTACTGTCCAGTAAGGGTTGGTTTGCATTAAATTGATCGCCATTACCAAAGATTTTTAAATCGCCATAACCCAATAAAGCGCCATCCACATGACCAGGTCCATCTCGCCTTGCAATCGTATCTCTAATGCCATCGCCGTTGGTATCAACAAATCTCATTTCATATCGAGAAAAGTCTCTTTCAGAAGAATTCAATACCTCTTGATTAGCATAACCGGCGGAAATCCAAGCATTACCAGAGTCAAAGTTTTTGCCATAGGTAAAATCAAAATTTTGTCTTTCTGCGCCACCTTCGCTGGATTCTGCTGCAAAAGCGTTTATTTCTGCGCCATCAAAATTCTTTTTTGTGATGATGTTAATCACACCAGCAATCGCATCGGAACCGTAAATTGCGGATTGACCGCCCGTTAATACATCAACGCGTTCTATAATTGCGGTTGGAATTGAATTTAAATCAACACCATATCCCGTGTTTGCTGAAACACCAGATACATAACGACGACCGTTAACTAAGACTAAAGTTCGTGCAGAACCCAAATTACGAAGTGATGTTGTTGACACGCCGACATTACTGCCTGCACCACCAAGAGAAACGTTATCACTTGACCCATTTATCGCGGAAGTTACCGAAGGTATATTGTTGAGCACATCCCCAATAGAAATTGCTGCTATACCTTCAATCATCTCTTTACCCACTTCGGTAATAGGGGCGGATGATGAAGTGTTAGCGCTACCTTTAAAAATGTTTGAACCAGTAACAGCAATACGTTCAACATTTTTTGGGGTTTGTTCAACTTCCTTAACGCCTTCTACTGCCAAAACTGCTGGACTAAGTAAAGCAGCAATACATACCGACAACGCAGTGCGACTAAATGTTCTGTGGATGGTGTTCATACTTCCCTCTCTGAGTTTTATAGTTTTAATTTCATGTTCAACTGTTTCTGATGTCGTTAACGTTTTTAATTATTGAACAGATAATGCTCGCTTCTGTGTCATGCAGTTAACCTATCATACCATCACCCAGTCGGCAACATAAATTACTCTAAATGTAAACTTGCGGTTTACACTTTGGTAACTTAGGCTCTGATTATTCCCGTAACTGCATTTTTAGTTATATAAATATCGTTAATTCAATTTGTTATGTTTTTATGTAGGCTTTATACATTAGGCATTGGCATGGCTTTTTTGATTATGGATGTATGTTTAAATAAACAGAGTTCTATGCCATGTATTTAAAAAGCTACTTAGACTGGTGATTCGGGTGGTTATCTGTTGACTCATGTCATCAAAAGGTAGGGCTATCTCAAGGTGAATTTGTATTGTGTGTTGAGATTGAATGTAACTATATCGGTTGTTTTGAAAGACTAAAGCTGAGTGTTACGCTCGATATGTTATATAAGATTGGGAGGTGCTCGACTTTGAGTCACATGAGTTGCTGCCGAGTGGAATATCTGTTGAAGGTAAGACGTTGTCTGAAGCTTAAGTACGCTCCTGATGCTTATTGCTGGCTTATGAGATCATTGTAAAGCCTGAGTATTATTGCTTTATAGCGACTAAGGTTCACATTTGCCTATTCAGAGTTCAGATAATTATGATGGCGACTTCAAATTGAGCTGAGCATAACGACGCTAACTGTTGGGATGATCCATTAAAGGCAAGCGTAGCAGTGATATATCTGGTTCGGGTAGGTCAGTTGTTCATTGATAATGTTCATTGTTCATCTAATTGTCATCGCTAGCAATGACGTACTTTCTGGCTGTTTCATATTTAATCCAAAGAAATAACTCACAATATGATGTTTAATTGTTAACTAAATTAATACCATATAAACAAAGTTTAATATAACGCTTAATGTGTTATTTATATAAAACAAAGCATTTACTATCAGTATCTTAGGTTTTTATCGGTAAATTATTATCTCACATTTTTTGTTTTTAAATCGATCTAGTGTTGCGCTCTTACATGCAGGGCTTTAGTTTGGCTAATGTGCGTCAATTTTTGATGCTCACCTGAAGGAGTTTCCATGACAGCACAATTTAATGTTCAAATTGGTTCTTTTCGTAAAATCAACAAGATCCCTAACGCCTGGTCAAATAAAGATTACCTTCAATTGATGGCTATTATGGGCTTAAATGATGGCTTAGATGATATGGAGGAGTCTGAACTTAGAGAAATGTGCATGATGTCTTTAAATGATTTAGAGGCCACCGAAGCCGCTAAAATTGTCTTAACTCATTTATTCACTGAATTAGCAGAAGGTAAAATTGACCAGTTAAGTAATGACATGATTGGTGACAGGATGTGGGAAGAATATTCTGATTGCTTGCTTCATGAAGGCTTTTTTAGTGCTTATGCATTATTGAGAGAAGCTTTTAATGGTGTTTTTGCTGAGCCTACCGGCGTTGAGTTTACGGTTAATGTGACCGCAACAGATGCAGACGATTTAAGCATATTTGATCAGTCGTTGCATGCATCTATGGTACGTCTTTTAGCATCAGGGTTATCACCCGATGTGTTATTACATCGATTGTTTGAAGATCAAATTACCGGCACACAATTTCCAGAAGCTACTGGCATATTATGGCAGTTAGAATCTGTTACAAGCGAAGGCTTATCACGTCAGTTTAAGATGGTCAGTTCAGATTTCTGGTTTGGACAATTAGCCAATATTGAGATGTTTGAGGCTTCAGCTCATGCTGATGAATCAGATGAAGAGGAATAGTTGATCGGAGTTAGGGATAGTGAGCGTTTATTTAATAACTTTTAGCCTTGCTCGCTATCATTGACTTGCATCGGTTGCTAATCGATGGATAAGAGACCTTGTAAGTAAAAATCATCCGTTTGATATGATATAAGGTAAATGTTGTTATCTCACTTGTCGCTTATGTTAGCCAAGCTAAGGTGAAGAATATTATCTGATTAATTTCTTTAACTAATAAAAAACCAGCTGAATAATACAGCTGGTTTTTTTATATCATTTTGGCAATGCCAAATTAATGATGACTAATAATTAGTGCTTACGACGACGTAATGCAGCTAATGGTAGTAATAGTGCGGTTAACCAACCCATAGAACCACCAGAAGATTTCTCTTCTTCCTTGGTGACATTAATGGTTGCAGTACCAGGTGCACTTGTCAGTTCGCCGTCAGATGCGGTTACAGTGAAAGTGAAGGTGTCATTACCTATAGGAGCCGTAAAGTTAATTGTTGGACCACCGTTAGTAAAGTTAACACTCTTACCACCAGTTTGGACCCAATTATACGTTAAAGCATCGCCATCGATATCTTTACCATTAGCCTTGGCTGTTACAACGAAACCACCGGCACTATTCATTCCTGAAGGTGCAACAGTAGGAGCGTCATTTACGTTAGTCACAGTAATAACAACTTGTGCAGGAGTGCTCAGATTCCCTTCTTCATCAGTAGATGTATAAGTGAATGTGTCTGTACCTGTGAAGTCTGCTTTTGGTGTATAAGTAAATGAACCGTCAGCGGCCAAAGTAAGCTCACCATTAGTCACGTTATCAACAAGAGCAACAGTACTTAGTTTTCCTGCTGGAGATACGTCAATTAAGCGTTGAGCTTTAGCTGTCATGCCATCGCCCGTTACTTGAGTACGAGCTACTTTTTGGTCTGGTTTAGTATCATTATCTAATACATTACCTTCCATGGAAGTGTCTTCATCAAGTGACGGCGCATCAGCTTGGCCGAAGCTAAACTCAGTGACCATAGCTTTATAGCCGATTTCAACACTACCAGAGTTTGATGCTCTAACTTCAACATAATCATCGTTAGTAACAGCTGAACCTACACCGTTGTAGTAATAAGTCGTTCCGATAGTACCACTGATGTTTTCTGCACCTATGGTTACGTTAGCTGGCATACCAGGAATGTCGAAGTAGTTAAACGTCACTTCTTCAGTATCGCCAGTTTTTAACCAAACGCTGAAGCTGTACTTGTCACCTGATGAATCAGCATAAAGCTGTGCATCATTCCATTCAACAACTAAGAATGAAGCGCTTCCAGTGCTCACGACACCAATAGAGATAGCTCCACCACCAGTGTCGCCAACCGTACCATCACTTAAATCAAAATCTGACCAGAATGGTGCAAGGATATTATTTGGATTTGAGCTGTCAGGTAGTTCTTTATTAGCATAAGTACCAGCAGTTGAACTATTGCCAGGGATAACTATACCGTTATCAGAAATTGTGATTTGAGTATAAGTTTGGCCATTGTATTTGTAGGCTGGTACGTTAAATACAAATGTCGTTTCATCACAACCATCTAGGCAAGCTGGTGTTTGGCTTAAACCAAGGTCTGTAATATTTGGGTATGAACCAGAGCCACTTGAAGTAACCATTTCAGGCAAGTCCATTGAACCAACCCAAGTGATAACGCCAGTATTCTCATCAACAGATAGACCATTTTGCGAAGCGCCGTTCAGGACAACAGATACATCATCTTTCGATGTAAGCTTAGTGCCCTTAGGAGCTGAAGCTGTCACAGTAACAGTATTTTCGAACATGGTATTATTAACAACAGATTTTACAGTGAAAGGATCTGCAACAGTAATATCAGTATCAGTTGTATAAGTAGAGATTAAAGATGAATCACTAGACTCTTTAGCTAATACCGCTAATGGAAGATGAGCATTTTGCTTACCTTCAGTGCTGGTGATCATTACGTTACCAAAGATCCAATCGCCATATTCACTGAATGTTGAATCAACAGTAACGGTAAACGTTGCAGATGCACCCGCTTCAAGTTCAAGTGTTGATGGAGAAATCATTAGGCCAGCAGTATCAGAATTTGCTGAAAGTGCCCAAGATGATTTTTCATCACCTTTGTTGTAAACAGTACGAGTAAATGTACAGATACCGACACAAGAGTCTGCTGCAATTGAAGGCTTATCAAATGTTAATACTGCTTTTGCTGCAGCATCAAGATCCATACGACCAGCACCCATATCAAAAGGAGTTGCAGGTGTTGACGCGTCATCATCTAAAATACCATCCATTTTAGATGTTGATGTTAATGCTGTTTTAATATCAATAGATGACCAATCTGGATGTAACTGGCTTAATAAAGCAGCAGCACCCGCCACGTGTGGGCTGGCCATACTGGTACCAGTAATCATGTTAAAGTTTTCTCCACCATCGTCTGGTGAGAAAGCAGATAAAATATCTGTTCCTGGAGCAGCTAGATCAGGCTTGAGAATGTTTTCATTACCATTTGGACCACGAGAGCTAGACTGATTAATCGTATCAGCAAGGTTGCTTGCGATAATACGTTTAATTTCAGAACCTATAGTACCTTGAATCGTAGTGTCACCCATTGAATCAACAATTGCCATGCCATCATCTTGTGAGATCATAGCTGAAGGGAATGTAATGCCTGGAACTGACATGGTGATTGGAGCACCAGCACGGTTATTGTATACCACAACCGCTTTAGCACCTGCGTTTTGAGCATTAGTCACTTTATCACTAAAGTTACAAGTACCACGTGAAATCAACGCAATGCCATCTTTAAACGAATCAGCGGCAAATGCATCACAGCCTTCAGTGTTTTCAGCATCGATGTTTAGAGCTAAAATAACAGGAGCAGTAATATCCATCTCAATGATGGTATCAGATCCTGGAACCGCTAATAAATCATCACCACCAACATTGAAGCTGTTAGCAAAATAACGGCCAGTAGTACTGTTAGCTACAGTGATACCAGATTCAATACAACCAGGACAACCAACTGATTTAGCTGCGTTACCATCGTTACCAGCAGCACTTACAACAACAACACCAGCAGCTTCAGCAGCTTCAAACATTGTTTTATATGGGCTGCTTGCTGGATCGGCACCGGCTCCACCACCCCATGAGTTATTGATTACGTCTGCACCATCATTAACAGCATGTTCTAATGCTTCCATCAGCATAATGTTAGAACCGCTGCCACCAGAACAATCTTCTTTAGAATACAGTGCTTTATAAGCCATTAAATATGCGGCTGGAGCAACACCTGATAAAGTAACGTCAACACCTTGGAAAGTGGTATCTACTTTGTTACCTACAGCGGTACCAGCAACGTGAGTACCATGACCACCGTAGCCTAATGGGCTCATGTATTCATCTGGACATACCGCAAACGTTGGTTGTGACCAACGTGCAACAATCAGTTTATCGTTACAGAATGAGCTATCTACCGTTGAACAATAGTCATCGGTTGGCATCATAGAAGTTGGAGCGGTAAAACCTTCTCCTGAGAACATTGGGTTTTCAGGACGAATACCACCATCAATAATTGCAACACGGATACCTTTACCCGCATTTTCCATACCATCAACAGCATTCCACATCGCTTGACTATTAATAATGCCAAGTGAAGCATCCATGTTTGTTTCGTACATTGCTTCAGGGTATACCGAGATAACCCCTGGAATAGCCATGATCTGTTCAACAGTTAACCCTTGGCTAACAATGGTTACACCGTTAAATAATGTCTTAAACTGACGTTCAACTTTGGCATTTGCAGCCACTTTTGAAAGTGCTTTTGTAAATGCTGCTTGCTCTGCTTGCAAATGAGATGCATAACTTTTAACTGGAGCTGATTGAATATCTAGCTTGCTATTTTTATCTTTAATAGCTGTAGAGGCTAAAGTAGAAATGCCACCTTGGTACTTTGCAATGGCAGGCGACTCTAATTCAACAATATAACGTTGAGGAGCTACTACGTTGTTTTGTCTTACTGTTGGTTTGTTGTTATTTTTAACGGACAGCAGTTCAATGCCTGTTTGGTCAGAGCTATATTGTGTATTTGCATAAGTCGCACTTGATATCAGTGCAGCCGAAATGGCTAGAGCTAATTTTGTCTTCACAACTTCTTCCTTGTTTTATACATCACTCAATGTGGGGGGAGGATATCGTTTTAAGACGATGTATATTAAGTGATGGTGTTTATATTAATTTCTGCTTATGTGTTGCACTCTGTGGTGCATCAACAGCATTTGTAGCACAAAGAATTAACAAAAGTAACACTCCGATTTAAAAAAAAGGCAATTAATTGTTAATAAGTATGTGTAGGTTTGTGATTTAGGTTATGAAATGCACTTGTAGCGTTTGACAATTCTGAAGGTAATACAGACGTGGAAAGAGATTAAGCCCTCAATGATTTAGGGCTTTACCGATCGGACAATAGGGTTTTGAAGGCTAATAAGTGTTTCAGTAGACTGGATTTCATCAATTGATTGGATACGGTTAATCAGCACATGCTGTAATCCATCGATAGATTGGCACATTACCTTTACAAATACCGAGTAATTACCAGTGGTATAATATGCTTCTACCACTTCTTCTAATTCATTTAGCTTGGCAATCGCTGCTGGATAATCGCCAGCACTCTTTAAATTGATGCCAATAAAGCAGCAAACATCATAACCTAGTGCTTTGGGGTTAACGGTAATTTGCGCGCCGGTGATAATGCCAGCTTGTTTCATTTTTTCAACGCGAACATGAATTGTCCCTGCACTGACATTGAAACGTTTCGCCAGTTCCGCAAAAGGTGTTCTGGCATCTTGCATCAGTGCGGTAAGAATATGATTGTCTAATTCATCACGATGAAATGAGCTATCCACGATATTAAGCCTAACAAACCATTAATTGGCCATAAATCTACGACTTTCATTGCGTAATAGCTACTACAATCCACATATTTATTAATAATGTTTAATTTTTACTGTTCATCGGTTGGCGTCATGAACGTGACGGCTGCTTCAAAATGCATTGCTTGTCGTGAGTACGGATGAGTTATCGATAATGCTGCCGCATGCAGCAGTAACCTAGGTGATAAGCTTTTTGCTAAAGGATCGGCATAGAATCCATCGCCAAGGATCGGGTGCCCTAACGCCATCATATGAACTCTCAGTTGATGAGAACGTCCCGTAATTGGGGTGAGTTTTACTAACGTTGATTTAGCACCGTAACTGACAACCTCGACAAGTGTTACCGAAGGTTTGCCAATGGCGTGGTCGACTTTTTGCTTGGGTCTATTAGGCCAATCGCAAATGAGTGGTAAATCAACCTGAGTGATACTAGGCTTCATGTGGCCGGCAACCCGAGCATAATAAGTTTTGGCCGTTTCTCTATCACGAAATTGACGTTTTAATTCGCGCTCTGCACTGCGTCTAAGTGCGACGACAATCACCCCAGAGGTTGCCATATCTAGGCGATGTACAATTTGGGCATTAGGGTGTTCAGCTAAAACCCGCGCATAAATACTGTCATGATAAATGGCTTCTCTTCCCGGTACCGATAACAGTCCAGAGGGTTTGTTTGCGACCAGAATATCTTTATCTTGATACAAAATATCCAGCCAAGGGCTGGTGGGTGGGTTGTATATGAAATCAGCCATAGTTGCTCTCGTGAGTCAATTCGCGGCAAAGATACCGTTAGGGCTTATGATGTGCAAGTATAGAATGGTACTGAGAAGTGGCGACTTAAGAGAATGCATTGCCGTTAACGTGCATTATGGTAAACGTCCACACGACAAATGCGAGCGGGATATGCACTAATGCATAAAAACATTGATCAAGTCGACTCATGCCTTTTGCTAACCAAATTAAATACAGGTGTGTGGCGATCACTGCGGGAAATAGCACCAGCAGAGGATAAAGCGAAAATGGACTAGCATCAGCAAAAATGGCGTGAGTCACTATTGCCCAAGCCACCATAAAAGCGGTCGTCATTGGCGGCATTGCTATGCGATATTGATCTGGGTAAGGGAACATCCCATGTCCTTAAAGTCATTTATAGTTGGGTATTAGCCTTTTATTTCTTTTTTACTCTGAATCACCTTCCGGTGCACTATCGAATAATGCCGCAATCCGGCGGGTCCATGAGATACAATAACAGATAATAAAATAATAAAGATGATTAATTCAGAATGGCATTGGCTTATTTGAATAAAAAATCCTAACAATATGATTTTAAATAAGGTTAATACTCCTTTGAGTTGGATTAACCAGCGCCAATCTCTAATGATTTCCCAACTCATTAGCAGTACGCCAGATGTAATCGCTATAATCCAATAATTAAGCCATAGAGATAATTCAAGATTAAAGATAATACCGCCGCCACTGCCCACTATACCGATAATATGCAGTGCTCTTAATGACGTTTTACTGATCCGTTCGATCCAAAAACGACGGTTTGAGACTGGTAGTTTTTTTTTATGATTCATAGTGTCGTGGGCTTAATAACATTGCGCTAATATTAGCAATTTCAATATGTAAAAACAGTGATATACGCAGCAGTTCTTTTTATTATCAATGTGATTATATTGCTGGTGGATCAAATTTTATTTCCTTCAATATGGTTAGTATTTGACTCTAATATTAATTATGGTCATGGAATATTAGTGTGGCGAACGGGACAGATTTATTATCGGTATGACCAAATCCACTGAATTGCCAGTCACTATCCTTAAAGGCTCTTCACCAGAGAGAATCTAGATCACAACTTCATCGTTATTCAGTGTGATATTGACGACAATAACCGTAAATTCACATACAATTAATTCATATCTAGGGGCTGATCATATTGATGATTTGCTCATCAATTCGCTATTAGTAAATTTGGATACCTATGAAAATTGGATTTTTTAGCGCCAAGCCTTACGACATTCGCCATTTCACCAGTATTAACCAAACCTTTAAGGTTGATATTGAATTTTTTGATTACCGACTTTGCATGCAAAACGTCAAACTAGCGGAAGGCTATGAAGTTGTTTGTGCTTTCGTCAATGACTCCTTATGTGAAGAAGTATTAGTTGAGTTGGCCAAAGGTGGCACAAAAATTATTGCTATGCGTTGTGCTGGCTTTAATAACGTTGACTTAGTGGCTGCTGAGCGTTTAGGCATGAAAGTGGTCAATGTGCCCGCGTATTCACCAGAATCTGTTGCTGAGCATTCAGTGGCACTCATGTTGACGTTAAATCGTAAAATCCACAAAGCTTATCAGCGCACTCGTGACGCTAACTTTGCTTTATCGGGGCTTGTCGGTTTTAATATGTTTGGCAAAACCGTTGGCGTGATAGGTACGGGTAAAATTGGCCTAGCCACCATTAAAATCTTATTAGGTTTTGGCTGTAAAGTATTAGCATTTGACCCTTATCCAAACCAAGCTGTTATTGATCTTGGTGTCGAATATGTTTCATTAGAAACCCTCTATCCTCAATGCGATATCATCAGTTTGCATTGTCCATTGACCAAAGATAATCATCATTTACTCAACAACGTTAGCTTTAATCAAATGAAGCAAGGCGTGATGGTGATTAATACCAGCCGCGGTGGACTATTAGATGCATTGGATGCCATGGAAGCGTTAAAAGATGGCAAAATTGGTTCATTAGGGCTTGATGTATACGAAAATGAAAAAGGGCTGTTTTTTGAAGATAAATCAAATGAAATTATTCAAGATGATATCTTCCGCCGCTTATCGGCTTGCCACAATGTTATTTTTACCGGTCACCAAGCTTTCTTAACTGAAGAAGCGCTGAACTCGATCGCCTCAACAACATTAACCAATGTGACTCAGTTGATCACAGGGCAAGTTTGTAATAATGAGCTGTTTTAATTTGTTATAGTGAGCAGTAATAGCAGCTCATTAATACCAACTCACGACAAACATCAGCTTACTAATGCATAGGACATACGCTGGCAATTGCCATTATGTTGGGTAGAGCCTTGTGTTGGGTATAGTGTGAAATAAATGGAATATTATGATTACAACAACTGAAATTCACGATATTAAAACGGCCACGGGCTTGATGCGTACCACGCTTTATCGTCCGGATACTAAAGGCCAATTTGCGACTATCATTTTCTACTCAGAAATATTCCAGCAAACTGCTCCGATAGCTCGATCTGCTGCTATCTTGGCTGGGCATGGGTTTGTGGTGTTAGTACCCGAAGTGTTTCATGAGCTCAACCCTATCGGAACTGTGTTGGCGTATGACGACGCAGGTAAAGATAAAGGTAATGCAGACAAGTGGGCTAAGCCGTTAGAACAACATGACAGTGACACTCAGGCGCTTGTCGATTTTGCGCGTGCACAGTCATTTTGCAGTGATAAAGTTGGCGCTATGGGAGTATGTATTGGTGGTCATTTAGCCTATCGAGCAGCGCTTAATCCTGATATTAGCGGGGCTTTTTGTTTGTATCCTACAGATATTCATTCCAATACATTACCTTGTAAAGAGGGCAATGATTCATTGGCTCGTACTGGCAGCATAAAAGGCGAGTTAGTGATGGTCTTTGGTAAACAAGATCCACATGTGACTAAAGAAGGTCGTAAGCTTATTTATCAAAAGCTTGAACAAGTGAATGCAAACTTTACTTGGCTTGAAGTCAATGCTCAACACGCTTTTATGCGCGATGAAGGTGAGCGTTTTGATGCCGCTTTAGCGTTGCAGATGTACTTGCAAGCCGTAGCGTTTTTCCATCGAGTATTAAACTAGCACCGCAATATGTCTGCGCAGAGCTTAAGTCTGAGTATAAATATGGGCTTAAATAAAGCAGGCATTACTCTATTCGATACATAAGCCCAGTTAATGTTAATAAGATTATGTATCGATTCTCTACTTATACGGCATCGGCATTATTAAGCTGAAATTATTGTCAACATGGCTAAGCCAGCAGAGCATGAGTTGCTATCAGTCAGATATGAATCACACCACTGGGTATAGCTAAAGATTACTTAAGCCATTTTGCTCTACTTGCATTAATCTTCGCCTTGGTTTTGTTGCTTGTTGCAAGTGAACTAGGGTGGCGTGGTTCGGGTAACTTAATCACCGCTTTTTGGAGCATCAAGCTGTTAGGGTAAGTCATCACATCGCCGATATCCCGTTTGATCAATACGTGAAACAAACTGATTTCGACAATAATGCCACTCATATCCTCTTCTTTATCGACAATTTTTATGCGATCGCCAATTCGATAAGGAAATGCAAAAAAGATCAATACACCAGCAGTGATGTTGCTCAATATCGACCATTGAGCAAATAGGGCCACGCCTAATACCGCAAAGGCTGAAGACACAAATAGCGACACCTCTTGATAACCTAAACCTAATGACACCGCCATGACGGATATCGTCACAAAAAACAACAAATAAGAAATTAAACGAGTAATTAAACGGCTACGAACCTCGCTGACTTGTTTCTTTTGTGCTTGCTGACGGATCCATTTTTTGACCTGTCGCTGGGCTAGAAAGAACACCGCCAAATACAAAATTATCATCAATAAATGGTTAAACATGTCGATTTCCTATCTGGTCGTATTAATTTAATTCTGCGAGTTATCTGTATCACTTGTCGCCAACTTTATACTGTATTCTGGGGTATAATAAGGTTTTAAAGTAGAAAAATCTTGCTGTCACGTATTGGCGAGACTCCTCACAGAGTGAAGTATGTCTGATTATAAAGTATTGCACGTCGACGGTGATCGGTTTGGTGATTTTTGTGTGCTCGACGATGGCGACTATCGGGTCTTATCATTTGGTGATAATGATGAGCAAAGTAAGATGGATAAGAGTCAACCTCATGTACCGCAACATACTTATGTTCAGGCCATGTTAGCAGTGCTGTTATTCAGCCAACCCAAAAGTGTGATTATTTTAGGCTTAGGTGGTGGTGCACTCGTGCATTCCCTTAGGCATTTTGATGCAGCGATTAAAATTACTGCAGTTGAATTACGCCAACAAGTTATTGAAGTGGCTAAACGCTTTTTTCAATTACCTTTAGGTAAAAAACTGACCATAGTGCACCAAGATGCCTATGTCTTTTTAGCCCAAGCAGAGCATAAAAAAGTCGATGTTATTTTTGCTGATATCTACAGCGACAAAGGTGTAGATAAACAACAGTTGTCTAACCAATTTATTCAGCAAACAAAACAGCTGCTTAAAACGGATGGCTTTTTAGTATTAAATTGTTGGAAAGAACACAGTCGAGACTTACAGTTACGTGACACGCTTCATGAGCATTTTAATCAAGTCTTTGCTTGTTTAACCGGTGGTGGGAATTGGGTGGTATTTGCCACCAATAAAGCCAATTGTTTTTCTGCCGCAAATAATAAGCAAGATTTACAAGCCCTTTCACAAAAGCTCGATATTAACGTTAGCCGCGTGCTGACACGATTTGGTCCTTGGGAATAACATCCACCAATAAACATCATTAATCGAGTACCAGCTTTAAAGCGTACTCGGTGTTGATGATTTATACCCTTCATACAAATACACTCTCAAAGATAGTTCAATATAAAAAACCGATTAGGGTGATAGTTTTTATCCGTTATACTTAGTTAGCCTCCATCGCTATTATAGCTACATCAGATGACGAGCACAGTTTGTTTATCATCACCGAAACCATATTGGTATCGGGTTTACTGTAAATCTAAATGGAGCATGACATGACACAATCTATCATCAATAGCACTATCAAACCGTTCAAAGCAACTGCATTCCATAATGGTGCTTTCGTTGACGTTACTGAACAAGATTTATTAGGTAAATGGGCAGTAGTGTTTTTCTACCCAGCTGACTTCACTTTCGTATGTCCAACTGAATTAGGCGACATGGCTGATCATTATGAGAAGCTACAGGCAATGGGCGTTGAAGTTTACTCAGTATCAACTGACACTCACTTCACTCACAAAGCTTGGCATTCAAGTTCAGACACTATAGGTAAAATTACTTACCCAATGATAGGTGACCCAACTGGCGCAATCACTCGCAACTTTGGTGTGATGATTGAGGAAGACGGCTTAGCACTACGTGGTACTTTTGTGATTAACCCAGAAGGCCAAGTTAAAGTAGCTGAAATTCATGACCTAGGTATTGGCCGTAGCGCTTCTGAACTAGTTCGTAAAATTCAAGCTGCACAATATGTTGCAACTCACGATGGCGAAGTATGTCCTGCAAAATGGCAGCCAGGTGAAGAAACATTAGCTCCTTCAATTGACCTAGTCGGTAAAATCTAACCACTAAGATAACCCTTAGGTTAGGAATATCATCTCCAGCTAGTCGGTGTTCCCCCGGCACTGACTAGCATCTTGTAAATTCATCGATTATTTCCCATTTTTAGGAGTTGTTATGTTAGATGCGAATGTAAAAAATCAACTGAAAACCTATCTGCAAAACCTCAAGCGCCCAGTTGAACTTGTCGTATCTGCAGATGACTCAAACAAAGGCAAAGAACTCACCAGCCTAGCCCAGGACATTCTTGACTCATCAGATCTAGTCTCTGTGACTTATCAGCAAGGTCAACGTACACCAAGTATGAGTGTGATTAACCCGCAAGCTGCAACTAATATCACCTTTGCAGGTTTGCCAATGGGCCATGAATTTACCTCACTGGTGCTAGCACTATTACACAGCGGCGGCCATCCGATTAAGTTGGATGCGGATATCATTGAGCAAATCCGTCAGCTACCAGGTGAATTCCATTTTGAAACCTATATTTCGTTAAGTTGCCAAACTTGTCCTGAAGTGATCCAAGCACTTAATATGATGGCAGCAATTAACCCAAACATTACTAACGTGATGATTGACGGTGCGTTATTCCAACAGGAAGTGAGCGATCGCAATATCATGTCAGTGCCATCAGTATTTTTGAACGGCGAAGCCTTCTCTGTGGGCGCCATTAGCGTTGTTGAAGTACTGAATAAGTTAGATAAAAATGCCGCAAGCAGACAAGCCGAGCAGCTTAATAAAAAGTCGGTTTTTGATATGTTAGTTGTCGGCGGTGGTCCAGCAGGTGCCGCAGCGGCCATTTATTCAGCTCGTAAAGGGTTAAATACCGGCATAGTTGCTGAAAAGTTTGGTGGCCAAGTGGCCGAGACGGTCGGTATTGAAAACTTTATTTCAGTGTCTAAAACCGAAGGTCCAAAACTGGTGGCGAACCTTGAAGCTCATGTTAAAGATTATGACGTCGATATTATGCAAAACCAACGTGCGTTGAGTTTAGCTAAAAACGGTCTGCTTAATGTGACGCTTGAAAGTGGCGCCACCTTAAGCAGTAAAACGATTATCTTAGCAACCGGTGCGCGTTGGAGAGAAATGAATGTCCCTGGTGAACAAGAGTATCGTAATAAAGGCGTAGCGTATTGCCCACACTGTGACGGTCCGTTATTTAAAGGTAAGCGAGTTGCGGTTATTGGCGGCGGTAACTCAGGTATTGAAGCGGCTATTGATCTAGCAAACATTGTCGAACACGTCACTGTACTTGAGTTTGACAGTAAATTACGTGCCGATGAAGTGCTACAGCGTAAAGCTAAATCAATGGGCAATATTACGATAATTACCCAAGCCATGACCACGGAAGTTAAAGGTGATGGTACTCGTGTAACCAGTTTGGTTTACACCGATCGCGCCAGTGGTGAAAGTCATACCGTAACCTTAGCCGGTATCTTTGTACAAATTGGTTTAGTGCCTAATACCGAGTGGTTAAAAGGTGTGGTTGATATGACTCCTCGCGGTGAAATTATTGTCGATGAGCGTGGTCAAACATCAATTCCTGGTGTCTTTGCTGCGGGTGATGTCACTAATATCCCCTTTAAGCAAATCATTATTGCTATGGGTAGCGGCGCCACAGCATCATTGGGAGCATTTGATTATTTAATAAGACATTCAGAAGAAGCTGATGTTCAAGCCGCATAAAATGTTGCAACAGCCATTTAATGAGGTGCTGTAATCGCCTCAATGAACCAAAACAGCCCGCTTTTGCGGGTTTTTTGTTGTTATATTGATTTATAGTCTTTAAGTGAGTGGATTTACCGTCTATAAATAAGCACAAACAAGTTGATACATTAGAAAAATTTCAAGTATATTGATGTTAGGCCGATATTGATTTACACCGATATACATTGAAAACTTCGTGATTTACAGCAACAAAAATTTATACTTGGTTAAGATTAAATAAAATTATGCTCTTATTATCAAAGATGCTTATAACAATAAAACATATAGTTAATTGACTAAAGAATAGCGTTAAGCGGTATTTTTACAGCACATACAAACTCAAGGAGCGAGCACAGGCATCAATAGCCTTAATAACGATATTTTGGTCGCTGCATTAAGAAGTTTTACGTTTGCTTTATCTTCATTTGATTATCGCTTAGGGGCGAAATATGAATTGGTTTAGTAACATGTCGATCTTTAAAAAGGTAGGACTGATTTTTGTCTTATCAGTGATTATTTTTGCCGTTAACCTTGGCATCAGCACAGTTGCGATTAATAAAAACCGTGACACATTATCTTTCATGGAGACCAAAGTTGCACAGCGTGTTGAGCTTGCAAATCAAAATGTCATATTTGTCCAACGATTAGATGAGTTGTATACCCAATCAGTATCCTTTGCCGATGAAGATTTGCTCGGGAACGCCATGAAAACCTTTTCTTCACTCAAAGATAACTTAACCAATCTATCAACTATTGATCAGCCCGAAAGTGCATTGTTATCGCAATTATCTAACAGCCTAGACGAATACAATACCATGACACTGTCACTGGCAAGGGGAATGCTAGACGGTAATATTGATATGGCTGATGTAGGGCAAATTAGTCAGAAAAAAGCCAAAATATTCGAAAGCTTAACGAATGGGATCACGGCTTATAAGGCCGATAAAGTGGCAGAGTTTAGCTCTACTATTAAAGAAGCGGGTGACCGCTCTGAACAGAGTTTATACCTGTCATTGGGCATAGGGGTCGCATTATTGGTCTTTATGGCTCTTTCAACTATTTCAATTGCGCGTGCCATTAGCGGCGCTGCGGGTGATGTGGCCAACTCATTAGGTGAATTAGCTGACGGTAAAGGCAATTTACGTCACCAACTGACGGTTGTCGGGACTGATGAATTAGGGCAGGTATCAAGCAACTTTAATCGATTTTTACGCTTACTTGCTGAGTCAATTCAAAGCGTTGTGAGTGTGACTAAACCATTGTTAGACAGCGCATCATCGCTAAAAGAGCGCATGGCGGTTGCAACTAAAGCGACTAAGCAACAAAGTCACGATGCTAAAACTGTGCATATGTCGATGGAAGAAATGCGTCATTCAGTCAATGATATTTCACACAGTGCCCAACAAGCGGCTGAAGCTGCACAAGTTGCTGAACGTGAGGCAACGGAAGGTTTAGCAGTAGTACAGCGCACGGTGAGAATTTCACAAGAACTTAATTCAGGTATTGAACTCGCATCAAATTCTATCAATGAGTTAGCCAAAGATACCGAAAGTGTTGGCTCTATTTTGAACGTGATTACCTCTATTGCAGAACAGACCAACTTGCTCGCGTTAAACGCTGCCATTGAAGCCGCCAGAGCGGGAGAACATGGACGAGGCTTTGCCGTGGTTGCTGATGAAGTTCGTGCACTGGCGTCTAAAACTGCCGACGCGACTAAAGAGATCCGTGGCGTATTAGAAAAGCTTAAAGTAGCGGCTGAATCATCGGTTAGCACCATGGATGTGGCCATTGCTAAGTCTTCAGAAAACGAGCGTTATGCCAAAGATACCGGTGCAGCATTAAGTTCAATTCAATCTAAAATTGTCAGTATTAACAGTATGAATACTCATATAGCAGCAGCCACAGAACAGCAGTCTTTAGTTGCTGCACATGTTGCCAATAACGTAGTTGAAATGAATGCTTCATTTGATCAAACACTGGGTATTCTTGCACAAGTGCAGGGGATTTCAGAAGGATTAGATGGGTTTGCTAATGAGCTTAGCCATGCGACCTCACAATTTAAATTGTAACGTTAATCTTAATATAAAATGCTCAGCTAAATTTTAGTACCGCATAACAAAAAACGCAGAGAGAAATCTCTGCGTTTTTTGCTTTATTGCAGCGAAAAAAGATCTTATTTACCCCCAAACTTGAGCACATTTATGCGACATAAACCGTTTCTGCTTGTTTGCTGCATTGTTAGCCGCCATTTTTGAATTATTTAGCGTATTATAAAGCCAATTTTTGTGGGTGAAAATTGCCTCTAGGCCGCGTTTGTTTTACTTTATTGACATTGAAAAAACAGACGTTATTTTTTCATCCGTATTTTGCTTTTTAGTCACTGTAATGTGAGCTGTTTGGAAAAGGATTATCATGCCAAGCTTGATTAGAATCGTGTTAATTAATACCCACCTACCGGGTGTGGTCGAACTGTTATTAAGTGGTCACACTAATATTTGCGGTACCAATGCCTCGGGTAAAACAACCTTACAACGTCTGGTGCCGGTATTTTATGGCGAATATCCAAGCCGAGTGGTGCCTTCAACACGTGACAGTTTTGAACGTTGGTATTTACCCCATGATTCAAGCTACATTATCTATGAATATCAAAAAGATGATGGATTACTTTATCAAGCTGTTTTAGCCTCAGCAGGTGACGGTAAAGGGGTTAACTACCGCTTTATAGCCCGCGGTTTTGAGTTAGAGCATTACATTAAGTCACGTAATGGCGACACCATTATTTGTCATTCAATGGCAGAGCTTGGCCGTGAAGTAAAACGTGATGGAGTTGCTCATACTAACTTGTTAAATACCCGCGAGTTTCGCGCGATCATTCAAAACGATCGCAGCTTGCTGAATACCGGCAGTAACCGCAATGAGTTGCGCACTTATGCGCGTCAGTTCTCCTTGTGTGACGGCGACCATAGCTTGCGTCATATCGAAAAACTCGCCAAAGCAGTGCACTCGAAAGAGGGCAAAATGGAAACGGTTAAATCAATGATCGCAGCCATTTTAGAGGAAGATGGTGTTAACCCGCCGACTTCTAGACTCAATCCGCAACGAGTAGAAACCTGGATCCGTGAAAGCCAGCTGGTGCAAGGTTTTGAGCAAATCCGCCCAGAATATGACAAGCTCGAACAAGAATTTAATCAGTTATTAAGTGCCGAGCTACGCTTGGCCAGTTTATCGCGCGGTTATCGCGCTGATGAAACCTTAGAGTCTGAGCGCCAAGACCGTAATCAAACTCATGGCAAAGAGTTAAACCTCAAATTGCGCTTGTTAGATGAAGAGTGGAAAGATGTTCGTGATGAGCTAAACCAAGAATTATCAGCAGCAAAAGGCGATTCTGGTAAGTTTGAAGATGAACTCAATGCCATTGAAGATCAGCACGCCGCTTTTTTAGATGCCGATATTGAACAAGCCAAAGCAGACCTTGATAATTTGCCGAATTGGCGCAGTGATGTTGAAAATCTTAACGAACGTCATAAATTACAAACCGAAAAACACCAAGACATCGAAGCGGCTTTTAATGCACGTCGCAGTAAAATTGCTGAGCAATTACATCGTGAACTTGAAGTCTTACATCTTGAACAAGACGCTCAACGTGAAGCCCGCGATAAGCAGCGCGAACTCGCCAATGACGACCTTGCTAAGTTAGAACTGCAATGGCGTGAACAAACCGATGTGGGTAAAGCAACATTCAGCGAACAAGAATATCAACTCAAATTAACTGCTGCCGAGCTCAAACATCAAGTGGATGGTGTGACTTATACCGAAGATGAAAAAATGCGCCTAGCCATTTTTGATGAGCGTATTAGTTTGGCCGACGAAGAGCAAGAAACCTGCAATCAAAAGGTCGATCGCTTAACCACTGAAGAACGTAAACAACGGGCCAAACGCGATCAAGCGAATGAAGCGCTGCGCATTGCCACGATTCGTGTCAGCGACAGAGAAAATGCCAAAGAAGAACTGCACCATATGCTGTTCCCGCAGTCGCATACACTATTGGAATTTTTGCGAAAAGAAGCCCACGGTTGGGAGCACACCTTTGGTAAGGTTATCGCTCCAGAGTTGTTGCATCGCAGTGACTTACACCCAAGCCTAACCCAAGACAGCAGTGAAGCCCTCTTCGGGGTGAATCTCGACCTTAAAGCGATTGATGTTCCCGAGTATGCCGCAACAGAGCAAGATTTGCGTATTCGCTTAGCCAAAGCAGAAGACGCATTGCAAAGCGCTCAAGAAATGCATGCAGAAGCGGAAGATCAGCTGGTTGCCATGAATGCAGCGCTCGATAGTATTACCCGTGAGCTGACCTTTGCTCGCACAGCCTATAAAAATAGTCGTGAAGACTTGCGCCGTTTATTTGATGAAAAACGTAACGAACAACAAAAAATTAATCAAGCAGTAACCGATCGCAAAGCAGATTCGAGCAAAAGATTAGTGCAGCTTGAGCATGAGCTTAAGCAACTTCATAATCAGCATCTTGGTTGGTTAACAGAGCAAAAAGAGCAGGCGCTGGAAGCGCGCATGGAAAAAAATGCTTATTGGCAAGAAGTGGTCGGCGTCATTGATAATCAATTGGGGCAAATTAAAGCCAATATTGAACAACGCCGCGCTAATGCTAAAACCGAACAAAAGGCCGGTGAAACCTGGTACAAAAATGAGCTTAAGTCACGAGGTGTTGATGAAGGCACTATTTTGGCGCTTAAAAAGCAAATACGCGATCTTGAAGCCAAAATTAGTCATGCCGAACAACGTCGCAGTGATGTGCTGCGTTTTGATGATTGGTATCAGCATACTTGGTTGGTGCGTAAGCCAAAATTGCAAACTCAATTAGCCGATGTTAAGCGTGCTACGCTGGAATTAGAGCAACAATTAAAAGCGAAAACCACAGAAATTAAGCAACGTCGTGACAGCCTAGAAACCGACCGTAAAGCTTGTGATGCTGCCCAAGTTGAGGCCTCTGAAAACCTCACTAAACTGCGTGCAGTGATGCGCAAACTCGCAGAGCTTAAACTGCCCGGCAACAATGATGAAGCGACCGGCGGTATTGGTGAACGTTTGCGTCAAGGCGAAGATTTATTGCTAAAACGCGACTATTTAATGGGTTCAGTGAAGCAATATGTTGAGCACTTTGATTCGGTTATTGCCAGTAAATCAGGTTCAAGTTTAGCCGAGTTTTGGGAACGAGCCCGCGATGAGTCGAGCTTTGTCAACGATAAAGGCATTCGTTTACTTGACTACCGTAAGTTGGTGCCTCAGCTTGAACAGCTACTGAATGTGATGGTGCCGCAATCGTTAATGGCGATTCGTGAGCAAGGACGAATTTTTGGTATCGACTTAACCGCGTTTTATGATGTATTAACTGATATCGATCGCCGTATTGCCAGCCAAAGCGCGCGCATTACCCGTGAAGTGGGCGAGGAGTTATTTCTTGATGGCGTATCAGAATCTGCGGTCCGTATTCGCTCGCGCATTAGTGAACTTGAATTTTGGCCCGAACTTGAAGTGTTTGTTAAAGCCTTTAAGGCTTGGAAAGCAGATGGTTTTAGTCAGCTACCAGACGAGCACTACACTAACTCAATGCGCCGTGCTTTAGACATTATTGGTCGCGCAGCATTAACTGGCGGCATAGCCAAACTGCTCGAAATTGAGCTGCGATTAAAAGAAGGTAACAGCGACTTAATTATTCGTACCGATCGCCAATTAAACGAATCGTCTAGTCATGGTATGGCCTACCTAATTTTATGTAAATTCTTATTAGCGTTTACTCGTTTATTACGTGGCAAAGCCAATGTGACCATTCATTGGCCCATCGATGAGTTAGGCACTTTGCATCACACCAACGTGAAGAAAATTTTCGATGCCTGTGAAAACAATAATATTAGTGTATTAGGCGCATTTCCGAACCCAGAATCTGAAGTGTTAAATCTATTTGCTAACCGTTATATCATTAATAAACAAACTAAAAAATTGCAAGTGGTGAAGCCAAAAACCAACCCATTAGCGGCACGTTTATCACAACGGAATGCTGAAATGACCCATACCGACACCAGCATGACTGAAACTGCTAAGGAGCACATCTAATGTCAGATTCGACTGAAACAACCTTAGTAGGTACTGGTGCGTTAATTGAGCAACTGCTGCGTGGTGAATTTGTTTGCCGTGTGACTAACGAAGACGGCTGGCGCGCCCTAAAGAATAATAGTACTCGTGACCGAGTTGAAACCTATCTGAATCAAATTAATCGTACCGTTGCCAGCGCTGGTGAAGGCGAAGTGTTTTTTTGCGGCTATTTGCAGCTGGGCGAAGTGGAACGTAAAGTGATTTCGTCGCAGTTTAAAGATATTTGCGCCGCGCTTATCCCACTGGTGGAATGGTTAGTTCTGGTGCAAGAAGCCAGTGGTCAAGATGCGCCTTTAAGCGAAGGTGCCCCTATTCGCTTAACCGACTTACAAGCACGGATTGAAGACACGCCAGCTTTCAGAGAACAGCTGACTAAGTTGAGCCATTATCGATTATTTGGTTCAAGCAGTACTAACGTTGATGGCCAAATTAAGTTGGTGTTTAAGCGGTTAGTGGAGCTGGGTTATTTAACCAAACCCAATAGTGAAAAACAGATTTATATCGCCACGGGTAAACTCGATTATTTGTACGAAGTGATCCGTTTTATTGATGAAACCGAAGGGCTAAGTCTTGAGGCTCAAGCCGAAACCGCGACCCAAAGGGATCTTATATGAGCAGCAACTTACACCAAGCTGGGGTAAAGCTGCTCAAACAACTTGGGCGGCATGCCGACGTCATTATGGATGCCTATTTAGCGGGGTCGATTAGCGATACTGCCCATGATAGCGGCGTTATTGAAAAATTAAGAAAAAGTGGCATTTTATGGCGCCCTGAGCCCGATCAAGAACTGCGCTTAAAGCGTTCAGTGCGGGCATTATTGGAAGAAGCCTTAAGCGATGAGCGCAACAGACAAATTGATGCTAACGTCGGTTCGGCGCTCGCTACGATAAAAACCTTAGCCGATCACTATAAAGAAGCGCGCCGCGATGTTGATTTTAGCGCAGCGGAAGCCTATTTAGCTGATCTAAATGAGCATGTGTACAGTTTTACAGACAGTTTACGTTATTCAATCCGAGTGTTGTGGAGCCGCATTAATAATGAATTTGGCTATGTAGGCACCATAAGCGCGAAAATTCGCGAAAACGAATTAGCTCAAAGCCAAGTATCAGAACTGCTCAACGGTTTAGACATGTTCCAATTTAGCGAGCTAGGTGAAATTGCTGGTGATATCCGCGAACTGCGCCGCTTATTAATGACGAGCTTGCAAGAAACCTTAAGTCAATGCACTCAGGAATTAAGCATTGTGCAAGCGCGATTGTACGAGTTATTGGGCCGGTTTAGACAAATACAAGGACGCACCAGATTACTAAAAGGCTGGTTATTACACACCAGCATGCATCCAGATTATCAACCTGAAAACCATGTGGTGCATAAAACAGTACCTGTATTGTTCAACTGCGCTGAAGCCTTGATAGCCCCCGCGAGTGTTGATGTTGCTAATCCGCATCATGAACTTGAGCTAATGAGTTTGGTCGCGCAAGTGAAAGCCATCAGCCGTGATTCATTACCGGCCATGCTGCGTGAACACAACGTGACCTTTGAAATGGGTGACAGTGAAGATTTTGATATCCCTGAAAACCCACTGAAAATTGCTGTTGATGAGTATTTCTGTGAAGTGATTGATTCAGGTCTGCGTCAATCGGCGCTCAGTTACCTTACAGAGAAACAATTGCAGTGGGATGCAGAAAGTTGGCTATATCAGGTGATTGGTGGCTATGAAGGCTTAGCTGATGAGCATAAGAATTACTTTGAGCTTGAACCTATAGGAAAGCCTGACCCGGTATATAGTGGCAACTTTGTCATTCACGATGTTGAACTTTGGTTAGCGTAACTTTGCCGTCATTTCGTTGGCCATTAAGCTTGTCGGCGATCAATATTGTTAACGTGTAATAAACTGAAACGATCAATATAAAAGATGAAGAGTCTAGATGGCGAGTATCAGTAAACATCACTTGCAAATGTTGGCTCGCGCAGCAAAACAACGATTGCCGCGAGTGCCATTTAATGCCGGTTGGCAACATATTTATCGTCTATGGCAAATAGGTGAAACCGACGGCGCCCAAAAGCAATTGTACTTAAGCGTTAACGATCATCAGTTACTGCGACAAATGGCACAAATCGATACCGGCCTAGATATTCTAGCGCTAGACTTTGATGTGACACGCCAACAAATGTCGCAGCAAAGCGCGAATGAGAAATACGCCAATATTGCGCCAGAAGCCGACTATCTGCTGCTAAAGTTAGCCCCACCGTTATGCCAAGGCCTATTGGCCGAGCATGATTGCGCACTAAGACTTAAGGTTGATCGTGCCGTTAACCTTTGCGAACAGCTCGCCATTAACTGCATTATGGTGGTGGAAAACTTAGACAGTTTTGATAACGTTTTCCAGTATCAGTTTGATCAATCTATGACTAAGCTTATGGAACGGTGCATGGTGGTGTATCGCGGCAGTCATCATTATTCCCCCGCTGGACGCAAACATTTCTTAGGTTTGATTGATCCTGCCAAGGTGCAAGTGATTGCGTTTACCGATTTAGATCCCGCCGGGTTAATGATTGCCCATAGCCTAGATCATTGCCAACACCTCGTTGTTCCTCAATTAGCCCTCAGTGCACCCGCAACATTACTGGCATTGCCGCAAATCAATTCAGCGACAGATTTTTATAAGCAGCAGCGTCAGTTAGCTTATATCAATGAAACTATCGCGGCTAAAAATAACCCTGGTGAATACCTTGGGTTACAGCCATCGCCTTTAGTCAATCGACTTATGCCGAGTTCATCGACCTCTGATGTCATTGATGGCAGCAAAGGCTTAGCAGTAGATTGGGATCAATTAGTGGCTTGGGTGGCACGCTATCATGTCAGTATTAAGCAACAACATATGCTGGCAAAAAAGCTCATCTTGTCGTTATTGCGCTTTTAGAGGTTATAAGCACTGTCCATTTATGGCATTTGAGCCAGCATAAATCAGTGTTGAAGTTATGATAAATGGTTTTCTGCGATAAATATGTCCTTACTTACTAATGTTTTGATTGTCTAATCGTATGTTTATTATGGCATTTATAATTATTTCGATATGAAGTCTGTAAAAAGTGGTCAGCTTTGTTCAGATGATGATTGAATTATCTTTGTCTATGTCTCAGTATCACTGCGCTCGAATAAAAAAAATGCCTAGGATTGGGTATATTAATAATAATTAGCAACTAATGTTGCATTTCGAATGGGAAAAAATATGACAAAATCACTTTCTGCACGGATCTTTATTGGTCTATTTCTCGGGGTTGTGCTGGGCAGTATTGTGCAGTTTTTATTAGCCGATAATGCTTTTTTTGGTGGCACATTAGTGACTCTGGCAAGTGGTGTTGGCACCATGTTTGTTAATATGATCATGATGCTAGTCGTGCCACTGGTGTTTGTGAGTATTGTTTGTGGTGTGTGTGAATTACAAGATTTAAAAAGTTTTGGTCGTTTAGGCGGTAAAACCTTTGGTTTTTATATTATTAATACCGTGATTGCTATTTTAGCTGCCTTTACCGTTGCTATGATATTTGAACCTGGTAAAGGCGTGGATATGTCGAGCAATGGCTCGCTGGATATTACTGCGACTGAACTGCCAGATTTAATGTCGTTAATTGTGAGTATTGTGCCAAATAATCCTTTTTCAGCTTTTACCTCTGGCAATATGCTGCAAGTGATATTTATGGCGCTATTAATGGGCGGCGTGATCAAGTCAATGGGCGCATCTGTTGAAGGTGCGGTGAAAGGATTTCAAACTGCCAATAAAATCATGATGCGTTTAATTTCAGTGGTTATGAGTTTAGCGCCGTACGGTGTGTTTGCCCTGATGTTTAAATTAGGTGCAACCTTAGAGCCTGAAATTTTTGTCAGTGTTGTCGAGTATTTAGTGCTTATTTTGGCATTGTTGTTGATATGGATTTTTATCGTATATCCATATTCTGTCAGTTTATTTACCCCAGTTTCAGCGAAAACCTTTCGCGAGAAAACCCAAGAGCAAATTTTATTTTCGCTATCAACAGCCAGTTCAAATGCGACAATTCCAGTCACTATGCGCACACTGACAGACAAGTTAGGGGTGAGTAAAGCGGTTGCTGGTTTTGGTGTACCGCTTGGTGCAACCATGAATATGGGTGGGGTATCGATTTATATCACTATTGCGATTTTCTTCGTTGCTAATGCCTTTGGGATGCCTATCAGCAATGAGCAAATCCCGTCGTTACTGTTTAGCGTGTTTTTATTGTCAGTAGGTGCGGGTGGCGTTCCTGGCGGCGGCATGGTGATGATTGGGGTGTTGATTTATCAATTAGGTTTACCAACAGAGGCATTTGTTATTGTGGCTGCATTGGATCGTATTATTGATATGGTGCTGACATCATGTAACGTGGTGGGTGATACTGCGGTATTAACTATTGTCGATCAAACTGAGCAAGTACATCAGCTTGAGGCGGCAAAAGCTGCTGAAGAAGCATAGCCATAATCGAGTGATCATCATGGTGATTTAGTTGTTGATAAACATGGCCTGCACAAGCAGGCCATTTTTATGTTTAATGTTTTTACGCAAACGATGTGCTGAGGATTGTATCGTTGGGATTTTCTATTCAAACCTATGGCTAGAATGGTTAGCGATACTATAAGACCTTATCTATGCTGCATTTTATTTTCAATTTTAGACATAATCTTTAATGTAGATGTTTCTAAATCATCTAAACGGCGATGCGCAACCAGTTCATAAGAGCGATTAATATATCGATAAGCTTGCGGGTAGTTATGTTCAACCATTTCTAATTCCGCTAAATCGTTGAGCGCTTGTGTTTGCCCTACGGGGTAGCCCATCATTTTATGATATTCAATGGCTTTTTTAAATTGCTCTCTGGCATCAGCATTACGGCCGATGCGCTGATTTATCACACCAGCAAGCTGTGATATATAACCCAGCGTTAGCCAGTCTTGCACTTTTGCAGCATTAGTTTTGGCGATACTAAGCACGCTTAGTGCGTGTTCTATCTTATTGGTTTCAGTGTAACTTTGGGCTAAGAGTAATCTGAACCTGGCCAGCTCTCGTTCATCTTTTTGGCGAGAAGCTTCAATGATTGCGGTAGTCAATGTGCTATTCAGTCGTTGATATTGATGTCGCTGTAATTGAATCATGGCAAGTAGGCGCTGAGCGACTAAGTTATCGGGCGCAGTATCTATCAGCGCAGATAATTGCTCCTCTGCTGCGACGCTATCACCACCTTGCATCAGAGCTATTGCGTGAATTAGTTGTGGCGGGCTAAAACGTGAAGCGAATTGCTCTGTGATTTTACTGTGCTGTGGATGGACCTGTTGATTAATTAACTCGGCTGCAGTGAGCAATGCTTGCTCTATGCTCGCTACATTAACGACATCACTTTCACTACTGTGTTGTTGGTGTAGTGTAAAGGCTAATTGGTATTGATTATTAGTGCCTTTAATACTTGATTCAATCACCAAGACTGCGCCAGAAATCGCCATAATTTGCTGAATATCGGCAGCTTTATCTGAGTGCTTTCTAGAGATAAGCGAGATGATATTGATAATATCCTCAGTTTGCAGCAAGGGGTAATTAACCCCTAGATTGAGTTGATGGATAAGCATATCCATCGCAGCATAGCGATTCCATTGTGGTTCAATCTTGTCTGATGTGAGGTTTACCGGGAGCACTAAAACCGTACCATTTTGTAAATATGCTGGTTTAGTTAACGTGAGATAGACATAACATCCTAGGCTGATAAGCAGTAATACTACAATAGCTGCAATATATGTCTTTTTATTCGATGAGCTGACTTGCTGCATCGCTATAGTCCATTATCAATATTGAATAAATTAACTTAGAGGTTATTTAAGTTATTGTAAAGAAATGCTTCTTTCTCTCCGTACTTAGGGGGTGAACTTAAGGTTTTATCGATGGTAAGTATCTAATACTCAGACTTAGAAGATTGATGCTGATGGACTTTGTTTACTTAGCGCCCCAGACTAAAAAACCGCCCAAAGGCGGTTTTTTTAATGGCTCAATTTAGTCGATTGATGGCTCTTCGCTGTAATCAATACCGTGGTAGCTCAAGCAAGTATCGACTTCGTTGGCGCTACCTAAAATCACCGCAACACGCTGATGAATGGCTGTTGGCTCAATATCCAATATGGTTTCGTAGCCTGTTGAAGCCTTGCCGCCCGCTTGCTCAACGAGCAATGCCATTGGGTTCGCCTCGTACATTAAGCGTAACTTAAAAGGTTTTTCAGGGTTTTTATTGTCTGTTGGGTAAGTAAAAATACCACCACGGCATAATACGCGATGCACATCACCTACCATGGCGGCAATCCAACGCATGTTAAATGATTGCTCGCGTGGACCAATTGAACCGAGTAATAAGTCGGCTATATAGGTTTGCATTGGGGCTTCCCAAAAACGTTGGTTTGACATATTAATGGCAAACTCCGCAGTGTCTGGGGTGATTTGTACGTTATCGTCGGTCAGTAAAAACTCTTGGCTGTCGGGAGCTAAAGTATAAAACTGCGTACCATTACCCGTCGTGAGTGCCATCATGGTTGATGGTCCATATAATACATAACCGGCTGCCACTTGCTTGCGACCAGCCTGTAAAAAACTTTGCTCGTTTAAGGCTCCGTCTGGTGCTGGTAATACAGAGAAAATGGTACCGACCAATGAGTTTATATCAATATTTGATGAGCCATCGAGTGGATCAAAACACACCAAATATTCTCCATTAGCACTCACTTCAACCACATAATCTTCTTCTTCAGAGGCTAAACCACGAACGTGACCGTCGGTTTTTAGCGCATCTTTAAGCATGTCATTAGTGATGACATCGAGTTTTTTCTGAGTTTCGCCTTGAATATTTTCTTGTTCTGTCGCGCCTAAAACACCGGCTAATGCACCGTGACGAACAGCAACACTAATGGCTTTTGAAGTGTCAGCTAAGGTTAACAGTAATTGTGCTAAAGACGTATTTACGGCTTGTGCGCTAAGGGTTTGTGCCAAAGTCTGCATGATTTTTCCTATGAGATTTTGCGAAGTTAAGGTCGAGGTAATTCATTCTTATCAGTTATATGCAAATCATACCCCACAATGACGCTAATTTCAGCGATTGTTATCTGGGGTTTTGGTTTTGCTGTAAATTAAGGCAGAATGTGGGCGGATTGAATTGCCCAAGGATTAATAATAATGACAATAACATGGAAGCATCATGCTTTAGCGGCAGTGTCTGCCGTACCATTCCTTTTGACCAGCGCGGTTTTTTCCGCAACAGCAACCGCTAAAGGCAGCATCATGAACTCATCGACTACCGCAACATTGACGGCGATACAAGGTAACACTACGCCACTCACTATTGAGCGTATTCATGCCTCTCCCGCATTGGCGGGTTCAAGCCCTCGTGGATTAGCACTATCCCCAGACGGCAAGCGAGTTACCTATTTATCGAGCCGAGCAGATAATCAGCATTTTTATGATTTGTGGCAAATGGATATTGCTAGCGGCAGACGTAGCATCTTGATTAATGCAGACCAATTAGAAGGGGGAGAACTGTCTGATGAGGAAAAAGCCCGCCGTGAGCGTCAACGTATTTATGGTCAAGGGATCATGGAGTATTTTTGGTCGCAAGACAGTGCAAGTATTTTAATTCCTGCCGCAGGTAAGTTGTATTTATATCATGTTGCCAATAATAAAGTCGCTGAATTAGCTACCGGAGAAGGCTTTGTTACCGATGCTCGTTTATCTCCAAAAGGTCACTTCGTGTCGTTTGTGCGCGATCAAAATTTATATGTGTTGTCGTTACAGACGCAAAAAGTGATCGCTTTAACCACCGACGGCAAAGGGCCGATAAAAAATGCCATGGCAGAGTTTGTCGCCCAGGAAGAAATGGATCGCATGACTGGTTATTGGTGGGCGCCAGACGAGTCGGCGATTGCTTTTACTCGCATTGATGAATCAGGTGTCGAGTTAGTCACTCGTAATGAAATATATGCCGAAGGGATTAAATTAACTGAACAGCGTTATCCTTATGCAGGTAAAGCCAATGTTGAGATAGCACTTGGCGTCGTGACCTTAAAAGATCGTAGTATTAACTGGATCGATTTAGGCAAACAAAAAGACATGTATTTACCTCGTGTCGATTGGTTGCCAGATAGCCAACATGTGTCATTTCAATGGCAAAGTCGCGATCAACAAACGCTCGATCTTCGCATTGCTTCGATAAGTACACCGAAACAAGCTGAAACCGTGATTGAAGAGCGCAGTAAAGCGTGGATTAACTTAAACAATGATCTGCACTTTCTAAAGCAACAAGCTGCCTTTATTTGGGGATCTGAACGTGATGGTTTTAATCATCTGTACTTATTTGACTTGCACGGTAAGCAGCTTAAACAATTAACCCAAGGTGATTGGGCTGTAGATGCACTTGAGTTTGTTGATGAAGCTACTGGGTGGGTGTATTTTTCTGGTCGTAAAGACAGTGTGGTTGAGCGTCACTTATACCGCGTTAATCTTAATGAAGGCATGGATTCAATTGAGCGAATTAGCCAAGCATCGGGTATGCATGAGGCGGTCTTTGCGGATAAAAAACCCGTTTATTTAGATTACTTTAGTAGCTTGCAGCAACCACCACAAATTAGTTTACACAACGATAGTGGCAAACAACTCGCTTGGGTTGAGCAAAATGAGATTGATAAAAATCATCCGCTTTATGATTATGCCGGATTATGGCAAATGCCTGAGTTTGGCCAACTAAGAGCTGAAGATGGTCAAGCACTCGAGTACCGATTGTTTAAACCAGTGCCTTTTGATGCCGCTAAACAGTATCCGGTTGTGGTGCGCGTATATGGTGGACCGCATGCTCAGTTAGTGGTCAACAGTTGGAGCGAAGCCGATTATTTTACTCAATATTTACTGCAGCAAGGTTATGCAGTATTTCAATTAGATAACCGTGGTTCAGCGCACCGAGGTACTCAATTTGAACATGTGATTTATCAAAACATGGGTGATGCCGAAGTGAACGATCAAAAGGTAGGTGTTGATTATCTGCGTAGCTTACCCTTTATTGATGGGGACAATGTGGCTATTTATGGTCACAGCTACGGTGGTTACATGGCGTTAATGAGTCAGTTTAAGGCACCAGGTTATTTTAAAGCGGCGATATCGGGTGCGCCAGTAACTGATTGGCGTTTGTATGACACTCATTATACCGAGCGTTATATGGGCAACCCTGAAACTAACCAACACGGTTACGATGCCAGTAGTATTCTACCTTATGTGAAAAACTATCAGTCGGGTTTATTGATGTATCACGGCATGGCAGATGACAACGTCTTGTTTGAAAATAGTACCCGAGTCTATAAAGCATTACAGGATGAAGGTAAATTGTTCCAAATGATGGATTATCCTGGGTCTAAGCACTCTATGCGCGGCGAGAAAGTCCGAAATCATTTATATAAAACATTAGCAGCGTTTTTAGATCAACAGTTGAAATAATCGTTTCGCTGACTATTATTTCATTTACTAAAAAATAAACATAAAAAAACCAGGTGATTAACCTGGTTTTTTATTGTGTAAACTTAACAATATTACGCTTCTAAGTCACCACAAAAACGATAGCCTTCACCGTGGATTGTTGCGATGATTTCTGGCGTATCAGGTAAGCTTTCAAAATGCTTACGGATACGACGGATTGTCACGTCAACAGTGCGGTCATGTGGCTTTAATTCACGGCCAGTCATTTTTAACAATAAGTCAGCACGGGTTAAAATCTTACCTGGGTTTTCAACAAAGTGAAGCATTGCACGGAATTCACTGCGTGGTAACTTGTAAGCTTCACCTTGTGGGTTAACCAAAGAACGGCTGTTGATTTCTAAGCTCCAGCCATTAAAGCGATAAAACTCAACAGAACCTTTTTCTTCGGTTTCTGCTGCAGCATTATTTACGCGGGTTAATAAGTTGCGAGCACGGATGGTTAATTCGCGAGGATTGAATGGTTTAGTGATGTAGTCATCAGCACCAATTTCAAGTCCAAGAATTTTATCAACTTCGTTGTCACGACCCGTTAAGAAAATAAGGCCGATGTTATTAATTTCACGTAATTCACGTGCTAATAACAAGCCATTTTTACCGGGTAAGTTAATATCCATAACAACAAGATTTATCTTATTGTCTTGCATCGCTTTATGCATTTCTGCACCGTCATTGGCTTCGGTAACAACGTAACCTTCAGCTTCAAAAATACTGCGCAATGTATTACGAGTTACAGCTTCATCTTCAACAATTAAAATGTGCGGATTTTGCATGATATTTACCTGATTTTATAAAATTCGATTCTAGCCACTTTGTGCTAATAGGTTGCAAAAAGCGCTTGGGCTAATGCACTAATATTCCGATATTTCTTTGGTGTTTATCTATGTCTACCCTGAATTAAACACTCTCTATAAACTCTATTACGTAACGGTTAATGCTGGTTACTGAGTCTGCTTACGTCTATTTATTATCATGACACTATGATGTGCGTTTGCACTTAAAGCATGATGATGTAAAAAGTGGTGTAAATTTGTTGTAACTAAGCTTACTTACTATGAATGCCATTTAGAAAGATAGTTCCTTCTATCGCAAACTTATTTAATCGTATGAATGTTTTATCAAATGTAGAACAAATTTAGTACGACTGTAAACTTTACATCAATAAATCATCACACTCTCAACAATATTTGCTGAGCTTTTGAGGTGTATGTAGCCAACTTCGCTAAAGTGATTTATTAATGAGTAGGGGGTATTGTACTCGTTTTAGGTATTTGTTAACAAATTAAATGTTAAAAAATTAATATACCAATGAAGTACATAAAAGATTAATGTTGATAACATTATAATAGTTAATGATTTTTAAATATTATTCTTGTGATCTAGATCTCAAACCTTTTAGATATTTAAGCTATCTGATAGACTATTTTTGGCTTAATTGACGAAAATTTACTATGAAAAATGTTATAGATTCATTGTGGGATGACTATCAAACAACTCATTTTTTGTTCACTCAGCGTCTTTCTGATGATTTCCCATTTGCAATTGTTACTGCTCATAACCCCCTCGGCACTAGGCTCTCTCCTAGTCAAAATCGCTTACTTGATCGCCAGCTTCAATCTAAAATCCAACAATATAATCGTCCCTATCGCGCACTAGTCGGTGCGGCACCTGATTTGTCGCATATGGAAAAGAGCTGGGCTGTTTTTATTGATAAAGAACAGGCTGTTGAGCTTGGTCGCGAGTTTAATCAATATGCCATTTATTACGTTAATAGAGGTTTAATATCCTTGATTGCATGTCTTGATACCATTAAACCGGAAGTGGCTATGGGGGCGTTCAATCACCGACTGCGTTTGGTGTATGAACTGCCAGAGTGCGGTCATATCCGTGATGAGTGATAAGTTTATTCAAGCAATTAAACGGTTAAATAACACATTGCACCATAAAAAGATACAATACAGTGATAATTGTCTCGATATATTGCGTTCATGATGTTTTTTTAGCTTGATATTGGCTTTTATTTCGTAATCTAGAACAATCATATAACCGCAATTGCTGTGCCTGAATTATCGAATATTCACGATTTTTAGCAGAACTGTGTTTTTTACTGTTTTTGCTGATTGACTTGATAGGGTATTTGTTGCTATTTTCAACTCCCTCCTTAGGGAGGAACAGAAGAGGAGCGTTAACTAGGTAGTAAGTGAGAGGATGCCAGTCCAATGACCACTTATGATGGAGATTAGCGCCGAGGTATCAGTTTGTTTGGCAAACATTGATATCGGTCGTTTAGGCTGAATCCTAACGATTGTCACCTATTTTTTTGGTGGAGAGCTTCTGGTGATGATTGCTGTTTCCCTTCTATAAGGGTGCGTTATCTTAGCACCAGGCTCTTCGAACGTAGTGTGTTCGGAGCGTATATCATGTTAGTAAATCACATCTTATTTTGTTGTCTTTCGCAAACTGCGGAGGCGTCTGTATGAACCTTGCCCCAGATAATGTTGCGCCTGAGAGCCATCGCTCAGAATTAGTGGTTGCCAAATTTGGTGGCACGTCAGTGGCTGACTATGCCTCTATGAGTCGTTGTGCCGATATCGTTTTGGCGAATCCTGCTACTCGTCTGGTGGTGGTGAGCGCCTCCAGCGGTGTGACTAACTTATTAGTAGAGCTAACCCAAGCGAATGTTAATGATGAACGTCGTTTGATATTGCTTAAGCAAATCGCCAAAATTCAATATGCGATCCTAGACGAATTAGGACGTCCTCAAGACGTGGCCGCCAGCATTGATAAAATTCTCAGCCGGATGTCGGTATTAAGTGAATCGCTAGAGCTGGATCGTAGCAAAGCGGTGATGGACGAATTACTGTCGACGGGCGAGCAATGTTCCTCGATTTTATTTTCAGCCGTTATCCGTGAAAAAGGCACCGCATCCGATCATTTTGATGTACGTCAAGTGTTACGTACCGACAGTCATTTTGGCCGTGCAGAACCACAAATTGAAGCTATAGCAACATTGTCAGGTGATTTTTTACAGCCGTTACTTGCCCGTTATGTCATTGTCACTCAAGGTTTCATTGGCGCAGATGACAGTGGTAAAACCACGACATTAGGCCGTGGAGGCAGTGATTATTCTGCAGCTCTACTTGCTGAAGCCCTCTGTGCTACAGCGGTTGAAATTTGGACTGATGTTGCCGGGATTTATACCACTGACCCTCGACTTGCGCCTAATGCTCGCCCTATTGCAGAAATTAGTTTTAATGAAGCGGCTGAGATGGCCACCTTCGGCGCTAAAGTATTGCATCCTGCGACCATTTTACCGGCAGTTAGACAAAAAATTCAGGTGTTTGTAGGATCCAGTAAAGCACCTGAAATGGGGGGAACTTGGATCCGTCATCAAGTGGAAGATACCCCTGTTTTTAGAGCCGTTGCATTGCGCCGCGATCAAACTTTATTGAATCTTCATAGTTTACAAATGTTGCATGCTCAAGGCTTTTTAGCAGAAACGTTTGCAACCTTAGCAAGGCATAAAATATCGGTTGATTTAATCACCACTTCTGAAGTAAACGTATCGCTAACGCTGGATAAAACGGGTTCTGATTCTAGTGGGCAAGGATTATTAAGCGAATCGTTATTACAAGAGCTATCGCAGCATTGTCGTGTCAGAGTTGAAGAAAATTTAGCCTTAATCGCCATTATTGGTAATCGTATCGCCTCGACGGCAGGTATTTGTAGCCGGGTGTTTAAAGTGCTTGAAAACCATAATGTGCGGATGATTTGTCAAGGTGCTAGCCCACATAATTTATGTGTGTTGGTGGCTGAATCTGAGGCGGCGCAAGTGGTTAATGCCTTACATCAAAATCTGTTTGAGTGTTGAGATGACTAAAGCAATCCAATCGTCTGTACAGGTCGGGGAGTTGGCGACAGGGCAAGCATTGACAGTACCTCTATATTCATTCATTGGTAGTGAGAGTTCTGCGCCTAGTGTCTATATTCAGGCCAATGTTCATGGTGCAGAAGTGCAGGGCAATGCGGTAATTTATCAACTGATGACCTTGTTGGAAGGTTATCAGGTGTTAGGTAATATTACCTTTGCGCCATTAGCTAATCCGCTAGGAATTAATCAGAAGAGTGGCGAGTTTACCTTAGGACGATTTGACCCTATTACAGGTGTTAATTGGAATCGAGAGTATTTTGATCACCAAGTGGATGTTCAAGCTTGGTATCGCGAACACCAACATTTAACCGATAACGCTTTGTTTCAGGCTTATCGCTCGATGTTAGTGGAAGCATGCCAAAAGCGCTTAGCGCAACCTTTTGGGATCTCAACAGGTCATCGTCTCGCGGTAAATTTACAGACCATGGCGCACCAAGCCGACATAGTGCTTGATTTACATACCGGCCCTAAGTCGTGTAAACATCTTTATTGTCCTGAGTATGATATCGACGCCGCGAGATATTTTTCAATACCCTATACCCTCGTTATCCCCAATAGTTTTGGTGGCGCGATGGATGAAGCAACATTTTGTCCATGGTGGCAATTAACTCAATATGCAGCGAGCCAGGGCCGAGATTTTTCGGTACCCGTGTCGGCATTTACCTTAGAGCTTGCCAGCCAAGAACGCATTGATCTTGATGACGCACTCGTGGATGCTAAAGGTATATTGGCTTATTTAAGCTATCGCGGGGTGATAGCTGAGAACGTTAGCCCAGCGAAAATGGCGCGATTTGCTTGTTATTTACGAGATTATAAAAAGTGTCATGCACCTAAAGCGGGCTTGATTGAATATTGTGCTGTAGTCGGTGAGCCACTAGCTGCAGGGCAGCCATTGGTCAACATTTTACGTATTGACCTTTATGGCACTGATCAGGCTTTTCAAGCGATTAGTTTGCCTATGGATTGCGTACCGATTTTACATTTTGCCTCCGCCTCAGTTCACCAAGGTACTGAGTTGTATAAAGTCATGACCAAGGTATTTGCTTTACCCTCAGTATAATAAACAGAGAGATTTAAATAAAAACGCCTGCAATATGCAGGCGTTTTTATGTGGTCAGTCATCTGACTAGGTTTTATTGGCATTCAGGCATTCAAGCTAACTACCCAGAATTTGCAATGGAATAGCTAACATTTCATCGCCAGAGCCTGCAAAGTACCAAATAATGCCCACTAAACCTGCCACTGTGAGCAAATACCATACAGTAGAGAAAATCTGTCCATAGCGATCTAAAGGTAATAAGTGGCTCTGATGTCGTCCGCGCCACTCAAAGATAATCTCGACACTGCCAATCAGCAATAAAAAACCGAGTAAAGCCAAGCCTAAGCTGTAGCTAATGAAGACGCCTATGGCCGCGCCTAAAATGCAGGCGATGAGGCCAATCAAGCTGTTCATCGAAAAGCTAATGCTTTTTAATATATGTCCGCCATCGAGAGGTAAAATAGGCAATAAATTAAACAGGTTCAGCAGAGCATTAAATGCCGCTAATCCGGCAAAGAATACGTTACCTGTTATCCAATAAAGTCCGACACAGATAATCGATAAAATCAGCCCAAAAGTGGGGCCCATTATTGAAATATACACGTCTTGCCAACGGGTGTTGATCCGCTCATCGCTCAAGGCTAAACCGCCAACAAAAGGGATTAAATAGATCCCTTTGGTTTTCATGCCGAAATGTTTCATCGCTCGAATATGACCATATTCATGAAACACTAAGCAACCGATAAGGGCTAAGGCAAATTGAAATGAAAATAGCCAAGAATAGGCGGCAACACTGGCTCCTGCAAAAAGAACCTTAACTACCTTAGCGCTTTTTAGCAGTTTAAAACCTAGTGAGGCAAGGCCTACAACACTGATTTTTTGGTTTTTTACCACGGCAACTTCAGGTGTTTGACGCTCAATATCTTTAACTGTACGTTGTCCTTGAGTAATGGGCTCATCATCAATTAACAAACAATAATCAAGTTGAAATGGTTGCCAGTTAACATCGATTTCTAATCGTACTGGGAGTGGTGTGACACTTAGATTAGCGCTTATATTTTCGCTATTTTCGGTTTCAGTCGCGATAGATGTTTGCCTGGTCAGTTCAAATGAATGGATGTGAAAGGCTTGGTCGGCGGCACTGGCAGACTTTTGTGATACTAGCTGATTGTCCCAATAAAGTTGCTGCCAACCCGCAATCGAGCCTTCTAGTCGCAAACGTTTACCTAGACATTCAATATTTAGTAATTCCATTAAGGATTCTCAGGGGTTAAGAGCTGTGAGCATAGAGGGCATTTTGCCAGAGCGATGGGTGTTGCTCAATGGGGGAGGCCATTATATTGGTTAATTTTAGTTTTGACTTATTTAACAAAGGCCATCAAGGATAAGTGTTTAACTTAACCATGATGGCGTCAATGAGTAGGTGGTAAAGGTCTTATTTAGGAGAGCGGGTTTAATAGAGCTGCTCTAACTCAGCTACAGTCGCGATACCTTGTTCAATGGTGGTAAAGATAATTTTTGAGCTGCAGCAATGGCCTTGAAATTGGCCATACTGACGAACAAGAGGCAATAGTTGTAATACACTCATATCATCACCGAGCTTGAGCAACGAAGGCAGCTCTGCCACGCAGCTATTCACTGATGCGAGCTGTTGCGATTGTGTTTGAATACCATAGACATGACCTACACTATCGATAAGTTTATCGTTAGCATCAAGGGTAAATTGATTTGCACAAATAAAGCTTAACCAATCTTGATGATTAACTAGGTACATTAACTCATCATCTTGATCAAACTTGAGTATTGCAGGCCAATGTACTTGTTGCATAGTGTATATTTCTACCTATATTTGCTGTGTTGAATTCGCTAGCGATTGCTGTAATCGAATGATATTTCTTGATTGACATTTTTGGCAATGCACGGACCATGTTCACGTTGGGTGCGATTAAATGCATTGCCAATGTGGATCTCGACGTTGATGAATATGTGTTTTTCAGCTTGAATAACATAATTATTGTAATAGTTTTCAACTTCATTAAGGTGTTGTGTATATTCAACTTCTTCTTTAATACGTTCTGCATCTATCTGATTTTTTTGCTCGAGCATCATTTTAACTTGTTCAATCATGCCAGCATCACTTTGCCATTCCGCTTTAGGCGGTAGTTTACGCAATCTCGCCTCTAACTCTAAGCTCGCGACAACCATGCCTTTGATACTGTCATCTAATTCTTTAAGCTCTTGCTTTAACTCACCTTGATGCATAGCACAAAACAGTTCGGTTTTAGTACTGGCCGTAGCGCCAAATGCAATAGCCCTAATCCCTTTAGCAGCAGTGGCAATGCCGCCGACCAAGTCACCACGTTTTCCTTGAGCATCGCTGACCGTTATAGTGTCACCAGATGTCGAATGACTGTGAAGCAACTGCTTAGTGACTAAAATATTACCCAGCGCTTCTAGTTGTGAATATTGTACAAATTGGGCACAAATCTGTCCGGTAGCTTTAATTTTAGTACTCAGTTCATGCTCTTTAATCAAGCGACCAATAACACCCTTACTGACAATCACATCACCTTGAGCTTCAATAGTGGCAGACTCAACAAAGCCCATCACGGTGACATCACCGCTGGCTTTAACTTCCATACCTTCGTGCACATCACCGGTAATTAATATACTGCCTTTAAAATTAACGTGGCCACAGCGAACATCAACATCTTTAATTTGCAGAATATCGTCAACTTGCATGCCAGTACGGTTTTCCACTGGCTGACCAGGAACGGTGGCGATGAGTTGATTGGGGTCTTGAGGATGAAAGCTCGCGCCAGTGCCGGGCTCCATCGATTTATCTTTACCTGGAATTTGTTGCAGTACATCACCGTGGATATTAAACCCCGGAGTCCCTGTCGTTAATGGCGTTTTAATCATTAATACATCGTTGGGTTTGACGGTAATCAGTGAGCCTAAATCACGCATATCAACAGAGCCGTCTTCGCGTTCTTGTGGTTGCAATAGACGCTCGCGAGCTAAGGCAACTTTACGGGTTAATATTGCATCTTCACCGTTAACGGCTACCTTACCTGAGGCTATGATCCCCTCACAGGTTTCACCTGGGGGCAATATCGATAAACGCTGTATCAATGCCATAATCTTAGGTTTGCTGAGTCCCATTTTGATTTTTTGAGTTTTCAGGGTATTCAGTATGTCTGGTAGGGTGATATCTTTGCCGCCCCAAGCTGAAGTGATTTTCATGCTTGCTTGCATTTTATCGTCACTGACACTGATGCTCACAGAGCCATCTTTGCGCTCGGCAATCGTAAAAAAGAGTTCGTGTCCGCCAGGCGTTTGGCCACAAAGTGCATTGACTTCAGATACGGCTTTATTAATCGCGGGGATAATCGGAAATAACATCGTAAAATCAGCCTGTGTCAGCAAGGCATTAATATCATCCTCCGACACGGGGCCATGGGTATTGGGAATTATACGTAATTCCGCTTTGCTTTTATCTGCACTTAATGTGACGAGTGATGGCGTTAACATAACATCCTTTATTTTTATTTTTATATTCGGTCATTAGACGCCAGTACCATACCAACGAAACAAAGCCGAAAATGTGCGTTATTTTGCCTTTTCGTTAATTTAGCTGATATTTAGCTGTAATTCCAGCCGTAATGAGCTTTGCTGCCCATGAACTAAGCCAGTTGAGGTGAGATTTGGCGGGCTTTTAGGAGGGATTAACCTTGATGGGAATATAGCTTATATTTATTGTTTTCAGCTAACACTTCTACTTTGCCAAAATGAGTCGCAATAGTCTCTGAATAAGGTAAGTGGCGATTAGCGACAATTTGCCATATGCCTTTGCTGGTTAGTCGAGTTGCGCTTTGTTGGACAAATTGTGTGGCGATATCTGTAGTGTTGGTTAACCCATCATGAAACGGTGGGTTGGAGATAATACCGTCAAATTTACCGACAATTTGATTGAATCCGTCTGAAGGGTAAATTTTTGCGCGCATATTATTGGCTGCAAGGGTTAATTCGCATGAGAGTAGTGCCATCGCATTGATATCAATACATTCAATAGTTAGCGTCGGGTTAGCTTTGAGTAACGCCGCTGTAATGACCCCTGCACCACAACCAAAGTCGAGAACTCTGCCGTGTAAATTTTCTGGTAAATGCGACAGTAATAATTCAGTGCCCTGATCGAGACGTTTTTCGCTAAATACACCAACAAGATTACAAATTTGTAATTGCCCTTGCGGAGTCTCGAGTGAGTACTGGCTTACCCAATCACTAAGGGTTAATGCTGGCGCTGCTTGGGTTAAATAACTGACATACACCAGGCAATGGCGGGCATTATCTTGTTTGATTGGTGGTGAGTAATAATCAGGTGTGAGCTTAGCAATCGACTTTATTCCCCCTTTATTTTCACCGACAATGATCAGCTGGCCATCAATAGATAAATGCTGCGCAGCTAGTTGCAGTAAATAGCCCATTAACGGTTTAGCTTTGGGAAAATAAATAATCACACTATCAAATTTTGAACTTGCGAGTGAATCAGGTAATTGGTGACCAAAATAGCACTGTAATTTGTCATTGGTACAAGAGGACAATATCAGGTGATGATTAAAATCCAACGCTAGGGCGGTAACATGATGAGCAAACTCAAGACATTGATGTGCAAAAGTATCAGCTTCATAATTAAGCACTAACACATTTTGCTTTTCAAAATAGTGGCTGTTTCTGATTAAGGCTTGAGAAGGATTTGTTAACACGTCAGTTGCTCATAATGCTAGTGATAAGGTAAACACGCTGATACTAACACAATCCCCGCTGATAAGGGCGGGGATTGTGTGGGTCATCGTCGTTCGGCATTGATTAAGGTATTTATCTCTATTGTGGTAATAGGCTAAACATTTTAGTCGCGATATCAATGTTGTCTTGATGGCCGCTAAACAACCTTGCGCCAGGGCCTGCAGCGAATACTTGAACATCCATCGCGGTATGTCCGCCAGTTGTCCAACCGGTATTAGACTGAATATCAATTAATTTACGCAGTGCGACAGACAGTGGTTCGTTACCTTGCATACGAGCTGCTTGTAATTGGCTGTATTGTGCGTCGCTTGGAGTAAAACCCAAAAGTGTTGCGGTTAAAGGCTGCCAATTATCTTCAGCAATCGCGCGCGTAGCAATTGCATCTGGGCTGGCTTTAACCTTATGTAGCACCTGTGGATTCCACTCATATTTGTCATTTGCGCCAATAGATAACCCACCGGTATTATGATCGGCTGTTACCACCATAAGCGTGTCTTTACTTTGACGAACAAATTGTTCAACCACTTCAATTGCTGAAGCAAATTCATCCATTTCACCCATGGCCGTAGCAATATCGTTACTGTGGCCAGCCCAATCAATTAAGCTACCCTCTACTAATAACACAAACCCTTGGTTATTTTGTGACAGTAAATCTAGGGCTTTCTGGGTCATATGACTCAGGTTATGCGCTTGGTTATCGTTAATTACCCAAGGTAACTGGACATCAGCAAATAGCCCTAATACTTTTGGTTTAGTAACCGATTCAAGCTGGGCGAATTCAGTAATGTGTTGATAACCTTTAGCGCTAAACTGCTCAAGTAGTGTTGGGGTGAAATATTGCTGGCCCCCACCAAGAATCACATCTGCATCTGAGCTTAAATAAGCCTCTGCAATATCAATATAATTTCGACGGCTTTCATTATGAGCCAGAAATGCCGCTGGTGTTGCATGGTTGACTTGCGAGGTGACAGCTACGCCAGTTGATAAACCTAATGTTTTGGCTTTTTCCATTAAGGTGGTCAGCGGACGTTTTTCGATATCAACGGCAATGGCTCCATTATAACTTTTAACCCCAGTTGATAACGCAGTTGCTGATGCTGCTGAATCGGTAACATAACCGCTTACAGAGGCTGGGTAGGTGCTTGCCATCCCCACAAGTAAACGATCAAAAACCGTTTGTTCAATCTCTTCGGTCTCAGGATTATCTTTGTAATAACGGTAGGCTGTGGTGTACGCCGGTCCCATACCATCGCCAATCATAATGATAATATTTTTCGGTCTTGATGGACCGACCGTTGGCACATTATTGCTTACGGCGCTGTCTACAGTAGGCGACACTATGACTTCATCAGCCATAGCTCCAGTTATAATCAAACTAGATGCCAATATTAATCTACTGACTATTTTTGTGTAGATAGATAAATAATGCATGAATAATCCTATTTTTGCTGGCTTATACGGGCTTCGATGGCATCCATGAGCATACCAGTAATGCTAACGTCAAATGCTGCTTCGATTTCTTTAATGCAGGTTGGGCTGGTCACATTGATTTCAGTTAATTTATCGCCGATGACGTCTAAGCCGACAAAAATAAGGCCACGTTTTTTCAATTCTGGACCGATTGCCCGAGCAATTTTCCAATCACTTTCAGATAATGGTTGAGCCACGCCACTGCCGCCAGCTGCTAGGTTGCCACGAGTTTCACCTTTCATCGGAATACGCGCTAGTGCATAAGGTACTGGTTCACCGTCAACCACTAAAATACGCTTATCGCCTTGAGTGATTTCTGGGATAAATGCCTGAGCCATTGCGTATTGTTGACCATAACTGGTTAAGGTTTCGATAATCACTCCCACGTTAGGATCATCTTTTTTCACACGGAAAATCGAGGTGCCACCCATGCCATCTAATGGTTTTAAAATGATGTCTTGTTTTAGCTGGTGGAAGGCTCGGATACGTTTAGCATCACGAGTCACAATAGTGTCTGGGGTAAACTCAGAAAACCATGCGGTAAACAATTTTTCATTGGCATCGCGTAAGCTTTGTGGTTTGTTAACGATTAATACGCCTTCTTCTTCTGCACGTTCAAGCATATAAGTGGCATAGATAAATTCAGTATCGAACGGTGGATCTTTACGCATTAAAATAACATCAAGTTCTGCTAGCGGAGTATCGACGGACTCGCCTAAGGTAAACCATTGACTAGCATCTTGCTTAACTGATAATTCACGCATGTTGGCCATGGCTTTGCCGTTGACCATAGCAAGATCATGCATTTCCATGTAGAACAATTGGTAGCCTCTTGCTTGCGCTTCTAATAACATCGCGAAGCTCGAGTCTTTTTTGATATTAATGTCGCTAATAGGGTCCATAACAATGCCGAGCTTAATCATGTGTGTATCCTTAATAATATGCAGAGAGGTATCGGTATGTTAACCAATATCGCCAAATTTAACTTGTAATGCCGTAATGGCAGTCAATGATGCAGTTTCTGTACGCAGCACCCTAGGGCCTAATAAAATATCGGTAAAATGCTGGGTTTCTGTCATGGCAATTTCTTCGTCAGATAAACCGCCTTCTGGGCCAATGAGTAATCTTACTCTTTGATGTTGGCCGTTTAACTGTAAGCCATTAATGCCATGTGAAGCCCTTGGATGCAAATTCAGTTTTAATGCTTCAGTGGGTTCTGCACACCACTGTGCCAATGTCATTGCCGGGCGAACAATAGGTACGATACTGCGGCCAGATTGTTCACAAGCACTGACCACAATTTTTTGCCATTGCTGCAGTTTTTTCTCTAAACGCTCACCACTCAGTTTGACACCACAACGATCGGAAAATAACGGCGTAATAGTGGTTACGCCAAGCTCAACCGATTTTTGAACGGTAAATTCCATGCGGTCACCACGTGAAATCACCTGGCCTAAGTGTAAGTTTAATGGCGATTCACTGTGGTTTTTTTCACAACTCAATAGTGTGACAGTGATAGATTTCTTGCTGGTTTCAATAATCTCGGCTAAGTAATCATTACCGTCACCATTAAACAAACTGATGTGATCGCCCATTCCCATTCGCAATACTCGGCCGATATGAGCAACACCATCTTCATCTAATTGAAGCGTTTGCCCTTGCTGTAAATTGTCTTGGGGCTGAAAAATGCGTGGGACTCTCATCAGTGTTGACCTTATTTAATCAATTGTTCAAGGGTAGCTTGATCGCCAATTATCGAACTAAGCCGTTATTTTGGCATTGTTTGAATACAAAATCATTATGATTACCTTGGTTAGCTGCGATTAAGCTGTCGCGTTGACATTCTGTGGTACTAACCGGTTGCATTTTGTTCCATGCATTAAACAATTTTTGTTGGCTACTGCTGATTTGTAGACCATAGGTTTGTTGCATATAAAGGTAAGTTCGAGCGATCGGCCCTCTTGCACCTTTTGGTGGCTGCACTTTACGGCCTTTAAAGTCGACAATCATCTCGCATTGTCCGTACTGATCTGCTTTGCCGCCCCAATCACTAAACCTAAAGTTACTGCGGTCGCCATTGACCTCACCGACAGCAGGTACAAGGTTATGTAAATCGGCTTCCATTTTTTTAAATTGCGGGTTGTTTTTACCACAATTTTTACGTCCGCCATCTTGCCAACATTGCAGTTGATGACCAAATTCCCAGGCGGGGACGACGTGTTCCCATTCGATACGGTTGGCTCTAATAATTTGTTTTCTAACCAGATAGCCACAGCTAGCATGATCCGCTTGCCATAATTTACCTGCTATGGCGATATCACAGCCGCAATAGAAGGTGTTGAGTGGCAAGTGTTGCTGATAGATCTTTTTGGCAATGGCTTTGGCTTTACCGAAACTACTGGGGTGTTCTGCCGCAATAAGTGTTGATGAAAAAATGCCGCACAGTAGCGACACCCCAAATGACCAAGAATGAGTGGATGATAAGCGCAAAATAAACCCTAAAATTAACAAAAACATCATTACAGCGCAGGCTTAGCCTGTCATTTGGGCAGATGTTAAGCCATCGAATGCGATGACGCAATTGATAATATTTAAGGAGAAAAAGGGCTTAATGTTTGTTGGCAACGGCGACAGCGATATTGAGTTTGGCCGCGGACAATTCTGTTATGACGTCTTATGGTTAAGTGGATGCTGCCACAGGCGCAAAAATATTCGAACTGTTGGCCACTGACAGACTGAGTATTGAGTTGGTGAGTGGTCTTGGGGGCAATATTAAATGTTGTCAGCATAACGCTTTGCCATTCTTTACCATGAGGTTTTACTTTACCAAACAGATGAAAACACACTAAATGGCTAATTTCATGTGGCACAACTTCGTTAATAAAAATATCGGGGTTTTCAGCCAGTAACACCGGGTTAAAGCGTAATTTATTCGCTTGTAAATGCGCTGTGCCGGCGCTTTTTCCACGTAAGCTGAAATGCACACAAGGACGGGGGAATTGGCGTTTGAAATGCAGCTCGGCTAACTGGTAATCGGCTTCGACTTTGGCTAAGATCTGCAGTTGTAAGGGGTTACTAACGCTCGTGTTTAGTGGTTGCTTGGTGCGAGGGCGCGCTGATAATGAAGATTCCTTAGTATGGATATCTTGCGTTAACGCTTGGTGCGCGCGTTGGCTGAAATTAAAAATACTTTTAAACATTTTGGGTAGCTTCACTTGCTTGAATGATTAACGAAAGATTCAGGCAAGTAAAGTATTGACCTGTTAATTTAGTGTATCGATATTATAGTGTGCTCGCTGCCGCAGCTATCATGGCACGTATTTGCTCAACAATGTCTGATTCTACTTGCGAGTCGTAACCTTTAATGCGTGGAGTATGAATGTGTCCTACCGGTAAATTCAAGTTAAATTGATCTCGAAGTAAAATACTGCGATAGGATATTTCGTTAGATAAATAGCCACCACCAGATCCTTCTACAGAAATTTCATTTTGTAATTCAGCCAGTGATGATGCTTTAAATTGGCCCCGAGATAAGCTGCTAACTTGATTGTTATCATTAACACTCCAGTGACCTTTTACCGCTGCCATCGCCTCTACAGGTAATGAGAATTGCACAAACTCAGGACCATTTAATATCCCATCGTTTGAAGTGCCACCGTTAAATAGCGGCGCTTTTGGATTGGTGCGACTTGCTCCAGTTAATACATTTAAATTATCTGGTGCCTCTGCACTGCGGTTACGTCCAGGAAAGCGTTCAATATCAAAATTATCACGACCCATGCTAATGGTAAATACCATGTCAACACTGTTCTCTCGATAAAACGGTGTCAGTAACGATTCGATAATACCATTATCAAAATCACTAAATCTCACTGGGATCATCACAGTTTCAATCTGTACTTTTTTTCCATTAACTTCAAAATGATAACCGTCGAGAGCTAAAGCAGCTAAACCTGACGGATTACTTTGGCCGATATCCTTATCAAGGAAAAAAGGATCAAAACCAGTGACCAAGATATTAATTTGGCTGTCGGAAGAAAATTCAATATCACTAAAGCCTCGGGAGGATTTCTCCACCGCTTTGACCAAAATCTCGCGTTGCCAGTCGGCAAGATTAAATCCTGCTTTGTCTTGTTTTAAGACCTTACGCATGCTTAATCGACTCCAGTACAAGGAGCGATCATCACTGTGTCCAGACTGAACATCCCTAACAGCTTGTTGCCATAATCTATGTCCTTGATGGGCTGCCATTTCTGTCACCGCTAATTCATCGGTGGATTGAGCTAACTTGACCTCCAAGGTATCACTAATGGCTTGATAACGATTAACCACCTGAGGTAGGGTTTGTTCCGCCTTTAATACGCGAATTTCTTCAACATTTTTGGGGAGTTGTCCTGCGTTAACTGCAGCAGATAAGGTGACTAGTGCCAATGAACTTAACATTATACAAGCATTGTATTTAATCATGACGGTTCCTTTAGGACTCCTAGATATCTATCTTTAGGTTGCGTTTAACGACTTTACTGCCCGTGAGACGGACTAACGATTAGTCTAGGTTATATTTATAACACAGTTGTTTAGGTGGTTTAAGAGCACGGTTAACTCTTGTGCACGAGTAAGCTGTTTTTGAGCGCCGATTTATGTGGATATTTGGGGTAATAGTTAAATGTTGCATATATGTCAATTTAATTACTGCTTTTTGTATACTATTAACACTTATGTACCATACTATGGTCATAAGAAAGATGTAGCTGAGATAACAGATACATTAAAGTTAGTCATCATTACGATCAATCTGGGGTGATTAGTCGATAAAAAGATGATTAAAACGTACAAAGTGTGGTTCTGAGTGGGTATCCATATTGAATCCAATAATGATACTGCTCATGAGTAACTACATTACTTAACTTATGTATTAAGTTACCGATGATATAAACGATTAACATGTCAGCAGGGTTTATATTCAAGTAATATTGTCCGGTTATATCTATAGATAAGATGCACGGGCTAGCCTTGTGTTAGCCCTTTTGTGATTTCTTTATCGAAAGGATATCAACATGAAAACGTTACTCATAGCAGGTTTTCAGTGTAAGGAGCTAAATGAAGTACTTTCTCGATTAGATTTTAAGCTGCATTACATTGATAAGTATGATCAAAATAATATACCTAATAATTGTGCCCTATGCTTAATCGATCTTCGAAAAGGAAATATTGAAAATGAAATCAGCCACTTAGTTAAAAGTTTGGTCCCCAAGATCCATATTATTGTACTGATCAATAAATCACAACTCGAAATAAAAAATATTACTACCTTCATTGCGCAATATGCCTGGGATTTTTGCACGAGTCCAATCGATCCAGAAAGGTTAGAAAAGTGTCTAGGTCATGGCATCGGCTTGTCTAAATTAAAACAGCAGCATCATGCGCCAAAGCTTGAGCAAACTGGCAAAGAAACTGAGCCATCAGTGTACCAATCAGACGTCATGCAACAGTTATTTCGTCAAGTTGAGCGAGTTGCACCAACAGATATTCCAGTGCTTATTCGTGGTGAATCAGGCACAGGTAAAGAATTAGTCGCCACTAAGTTACATCAATTATCTTCCAGAAAAGATAGACCTCTTATTACCGTTAATTGTGGTGCTATGGCGGCAGGTTTAATTCAGTCAGACTTATTTGGTCATGAAAAAGGTGCTTTTACAGGAGCAACAAGTAACCGGAAAGGCAAAATTGCATTGGCTGATGGCGGTACATTATTATTAGATGAAATAGGTGATTTACCCGCGGAATTACAAGTCAATTTATTGCGTTTTTTACAAGAGGGTTTGTACGACTCTGTGGGTGGCGGTAAATCTCAATCGGCTGACGTGCGTATTTTAGCGGCGACTCATGTTGATTTAGAAAGTGCTATTGATAAAGGTCGTTTTAGGTTAGATCTCTATTATCGCTTGAATGGCATAACCATTAACACCCCAAGATTAGAAGAAAGGCGTGATGATATCATCGGTCTAGCTAATCGATTCATTCGAATGTATTCGAATGAATATGGACTGGTGGCGAAGCCATTATCGCAATCTGCATGCCACGCATTATTAAACTATTCATGGCCAGGCAATGTCCGCGAGTTAATTAATCGTGTTCGTCGTGCTGTGGTACTGTGCGACATGCCGCAGATCAGTGCACAAAACCTAGAGTTAGCTAATATTGACAAAAAGCGTCACATCGCGCTCTCGCTTAAAACCTTAAAAGACAATGCCGAAAAACAAGCCTTACAACAGGCCATTCTAATTGCTGATGGCCAAGTTGAGCTTGCAGCAAGTTATTTAGATATTTCAAGGGCAACCTTTTATAGACTCATGGACAAACATGATTTATAGCTGATTTAATTTGGTTTAATTTGGTTTAATTTGGTTTAATTTAGCCATCCGTATAGTTTGCTTATCGAGTCTTAACATTAAGATTAAGTCTAAAAATATAATTAATTTTTATATCAATAACCTAGCTATTTTCATTCTTAACTTTAAGAATATCTCTGCATTAAAAAAACACTATCTATTTGAAAATTATTAACTTTCAAATTTGGCATAAGGGTTGCTATATCCTTATATCAGGTATGGAAGGAACATCTTATGGATATCATTAGCAAATCACATTACGACATATTGCAATTGTCATTAATAAGAGGAATACAGCTCAGTGTATTATTGCTGGTTGCCCCCTCTTACGCTGATGATTCCACTGTTATTGGTTCGCATGTGATGCAAGGTGCTGGTCGAGCAAGTATCAATCAAGCGGCTGGCGATTTTAATATTCAGTCTAACAGTCATGTATTAGGCCAGCGTACATCGATCCAAACGATTAATTACAGTTTATTACCTCAACCAACATCATTGTCAGAATCCAATAAACAACTTACTGCAAGAATAGACAGCCAAGCTTTCGCTCAGTTTCAAGGCTTAGCAAGTATTAATCAAGTCAGCGGTGAGCAAAACATACAAGCTAACATCGGCAGCATTGCCATCGATTCGAGCCTAGCAACCATAGTGGGTCAGGGATTGAATGATGAGACGTTAACTCAAGTGACGAGCCAAATGGCACCGTCATCTTATCAATTATCATACTATCAAGCCGACATCGCGCCAGACAGTTTTTTGGATGCGCAGGGCGTGATGCAGGTAAATCAGATTTCTGGTGACAATAATGTTGCCATTAACCAGTTCTCGTTGCAGTTACCAAGCGGGAATTAATAATCATCGATCGGAGGAATGGAAGATGAAAAAACTCACTCTAGTGCTAAGTATTGCAGCAATAATGAGTAGTTCTGCATATGCAAATGGACCAGGAAATGGACCAGGAAATGGAAATGGAATGAATGATTCAGACAGTAGTGTTGAATTAACTAAAAAAGTAGATGTATCTAAAGACCTTGAATATAAAGGTAAAGTAGCCATTGAAGGCACTATAACTGCTAATGGGTTAGGCATGGCTGTAGTTGAAAACGTGCAGGAAACTAGCGCGAATATGGTTGAAAATTACTATCACGATAATGACGCTAAGATATCTGGCAGTGCATTTGAAAATGCCAGCGGTAACATTGGTGTTAACCAAGCAGCAGGTGATTTTAATGCTCAAAGTAATTCTGCTGCGTTAGCCTCTATTGATGCCGGTTTTGCCTTTGGTTCTGGTGATGCTGAAATCTTTAGTACTCAGGTGGGTGGCTTCAATGGTGTGTGGAATGAAGCATCAACTAACACATCAACCATTAATGGCGCGTCATTCATGAATGCCACGGGTAATATTGGTGTCAACGTTGCTGCTGGTAACAATAATATTCAGGCGAATAATATGGCCGCGTCTTCATACAATGGTCGTCTAGGTGAAGCAAGCGTGTCTAATGTGCAAAATACTGGACATAACGGCACGATGAATATTGGGGTTGTTCAGGATAACGTTGAATATGTTGATGTTAATCTAGCGTTAAACGCCAATGGCGGATATGAAGGTACATCAGCACTTAATGATGCTTACTATCCAGAAGTTATTCTTGAAGGTAATGGTTCTCACGATGTCCCACCTGGAACCGTTGTGGGACACATTGACTTTGATACTGAGAATCCAACTGGTGCCGAAGTGATGACCTTTGATGAAGAAGGTGATTTAGCGCTTAATGGTACTGTGAGTGGTCAATTACCTTTCTTCGTGCAAACTGTACTGCAGAAGTCTAATAACTCTTCATTATTAGCTGGAACAGCCTTCCAAAATGCCTCGGGTAATATTGGGGTTAACTTGGCAAGTGGCACAGGTAACTTACAGTCAAACAATTTAGCCTTGACCAGTATTACCGGAGCAGCAGAAATTATCTCTGGTGAATAAAACTAAATTGATCATTATGAATAAGGCAGGGGGGTAAGCCCCCCTGATTCATCTTATGCGCAACATTAGCCAATTGATTATCTCTGTATTGATCATTTTCAGCTTTACTCACTACAATTATGCCGCCGAGATCCCATTAACGGGTGTTGTGCCTGGCATGGGAACTTATACAAAATCTATTCAGAGTATACGTGAGCGAAAATTTGAACATGTTATAGAGCAAAAAACCGACTTTTCGTGCGGTGCGGCTAGTTTAGCTAGTCTGTTGAAATATGCCTATGACCGTCAAGATATTAGTGAACAAAAAGTGTTGATTGGCATGTTAGAGCATGCTGATTTGACTCTGGTTCAAGAGCAAGGATTTTCACTGCTTAATATGAAACGGTATCTGCAATCTCAAGAATTAAGAGGGCGGGGATATAAAATCGGTGAAGCTGAAATATCCTTGCTCAAAATACCTGCCATTGTGTTACTCAATGATGGTGGTTATAGCCATTTTGTGGTGTTTCGTCGCCAGGATGGTGGAAACGTCTATTTAGGCGATCCAGCACTAGGTAATCGGATTATGACAATGGCTGAATTTACTCAAAAGTGGAATGGGGTTGTATTTGTGGTTATTGGGCAAGATTATCGACGCGATAATCCATTACTGCATCCAAGAGCAAAACTAACGTTTAAGACACTCGATCCGCTCTCACCTATGACGGATGCTGAGTTACTTGAATTTGGTTTTTCATATTCAGATATGCTTTAAGGAGGAAGATATGAAACTAAGCATGATGCTATTACTGGCTATCGCAGCACCTGTGATGGCCAGCTCGCCTTCATTGACGGTATTTCAGCACAGCCAAGTTCTGACAGACTTTGAATTGGAATCAATGAAAGGTAAATACACTAATAACGGACAGGATTATTACTTTGGCTTGCAGATGCAAACACAGTTTATTCAAGATAATGGCGTCCAACAGCAAGTGGGAATGCAAATTGAGTTTACTCAAGTCAACAATCAGCCTTCTGTTAATATTACTATCAGTGATCCTAATGCCATTAGTAGTAATAATGGGTTTCAGTTGGATGCTTTAGGGCAAACAGCAGGATTACAACAACGAATTCAAATCGCTGGGAGTGAAAATTTAGCGATAAATGAATTGGATATGGCTCAGGGGCGATTAACACCGCTAGTGCAAGGAATTAATGTTACCGTCGGTACAACGCTTGTAAGCAATAATGGCAATACCACGTTTTCGGCTAATGGTAACACAGTTGGCTATCAGGTCGAACTGGCTTCGGGCAGAGCAAGTCAAGGAATTAGCTATCAAAATGGCAATGGACAGTTAGTTCAGAGCATTTTTATTGATGGGCTTAGTCATGGAGTAATAAACCAGTCTACACTAAGATATGAGGGTATGCCTGTTGGACCAATTGAGTCAAATATACTTGGTAGGCAAATCAGTGATTTAACCACACTAGGATTTTAATTCATTTTGTACAAGCCAAGGATGTATTTATGAATAATAAATGGACCTCAGCTGTTGCAGTGATACTGCCAGGAATATTGGCAGTACCTGCGTATTCTGCAGATACAGATCCTCAACCAGCCTCAGAATCACCCTTATCTGAACAAGATATTGCAGTACTTAAACAAAAACTGATTCAGTTGAATCAACAAATTAAATTACAACAACAGACCATTAATCAGATGGCTCAACAGGTGCTCAAACAAGAGGCTTTAAACAGACAAGCCAGCACGAAAGATGTTACCTCAACACAGCAACCAGTCTCTGCATCAACACCGTCATCTGCACCACCATCAGTCGAGCGACAAAAAGCTCAATCAAGCCAGCAAGCTGCAATCGCCAGTGACGCTTCAGAGCGAAAAAAAGCGCCAGACAGAGCAAGAAGTACTGACGATGTATTGCAAGAAGCACATAATGTCTTTTCTCGGAAATTTACCGTAGAGCCCTCATTTACCTATAGTTACTACAGTCGAAAAGATCTTATTCTTAGAGGTTTTTTAGCCCTTGATGCTATTTTTTTGGGTAACTTAAACCTAGATCGTATTCGCACTAATACAACACGATTGGATCTCACCACTCGCTATACGCTAAATGACAACTGGCAATTCGAGCTCAGTTTGCCGTATCTGTATCGTTGGACTCAGTATGATTCGGTGGGTGAAGGCAACTCTAGTCAACGATATGAAACTGCCGACATTAGTGGTGGTCAAATTGGTGATGTCAGTGGCGCGGTTTATTACCGAATAAATGCAGAATCAGTTGATTGGCCTGACTGGGTGTGGAATGTCAGAGTTCGCGCGCCAACGGGAAAAGATCCTTTTGGGATCCCACTCGAAACATCTGATACCGGTAATTTGACGTATCCGACTGAAATGGCAACGGGCTCTGGTGTTTGGGGAGCATCTACAGGGTTTAGTTTAGCAAAAACCTTTGATCCAGCGATTGTATTTTTCAATTTAAATTACGGTGTTAGCTTTACAGAGGCGTTTGATGACCTATCTGGTTCGCCAGGATTAAGCCCTGGTGAAATTGATTTAGGTAATTATCTGGATTATAGCGTGGGATTGGCTTTTGCTGTTTCTGAGCGCATGAGTTTGAGCATGAGCTTTAATCAGCGCTTCTACAGTAAAACAAAACAAAGACCAGAAGGTGGAGAATGGGAGAAAATACCTCGTACTGACACCAATACTGCAAGCTTGGGCATTGGGGCTACGTTAGCCTTATCACCTAATTTGTCAATGGTGACATCAATTGGTAGCGGATTAACAGAAGACTCACCAGACTATCAAATTAGTTTGCGATTCCCTTATCGATTTTAGTGTTAGTCACAAAGTTTCGCATTATGCGTCTCTAAAACGAGATAACCTCAAACGGCTAGTTTAGGCCATTTGAGGTTATTTATTCAGTTAATCGTCCTGCTGTTGAGGCTAAATCATATCAATAATAATCAAGAGTTGCTGGCGACATGTTTTTAAATATATAACTTTAACTCATCATTGAATGTAATGATTCTTGGCTGGTATATCGTTTGGTGAAGAAGTCTAAAAAAGCACTAATGTTACTGGCTAGCTGACGGCGACTTGAATAGACTCCATAGACTTTAAAGGGTTCCATTGGCCATTCTTGTAAAATTGGCACTAAGCTTCCGGTTGCAAGCTCTTGTTTACAACTCGTGTTCGACAGCATAGCAATACCATAATCATCTAACGCTAAACGTTTTACCATGCTGGCGCTGTTCACTCGCACTTTACGTTTGAAGGTCGCCATTATCTTACGACTGCCTTTGCCTAATGCCCAAATCGGTGCCGACAAGGTGGTGCCGAGTAAAATACCATTGTGCTGAGTTAATTCTTGTGGCGTGGCAGGGCTACTGAATTTTTTAATGTAACCCGGACTTGCGACCAAAATAGGCTGGCGTTCAAATAATAACCTGGCCACAAGATCTGATGACTGCAGCGGCCCATATTTTATGGCGATATCGTAACCTTCACCGACTAGACCAACATCGTTGTCAGTAAATTGAATATCCAGTTCTATATTAGGATAAAGTCGCATAAAACTTGAGCATAAATGACCAATGACATCTTGTGAAAATGACACAGGAATGGCGATGCGTAATGCGCCCGAAATATCATTATGGGTGTTTTCTATTGTTGCTTTAGCCGCTTCAATTTCATGACTAATAGAATCACAGTGCTGAAAAAATAATGCTCCAACTTGAGTCAGGCTTAAATTTCGGGTGTCTCGTTGCAGTAACCGCACTCCGAGTTGTTCTTCTAATTGCGCAACTTTACGACTAATGGTTGATTTAGGTTGTCCGATCTCTCGTGCTGCCTGAGAGAATCCTTTTGCTCTAACAACGGCTGCAAACAGCATCATACCGTTCAAATCGGGCATTCAAACCTCACTGTCTCATTTATGGAACAAAGCGTCCAAGCTAGTTTATATGGTAATTTACCCATTAACAAAGTTATATTTACAAGCTAAAAAAATTTTCAGAGGCTATATAAGCAGAGGATCTAAGGATGACCAGCAAAAAGCAGCCCGCTAACAAGACTCAAGCACTATCGGCTGACCCACTTTTTTTACAAGCTGAACACTTGGCTAAAGACTTTTCATTATTTCCTGCTCATAACAAGCAGAGTTTATCTGAAGAAGTGAAAGGGCTATTAACAGAAGATGCGATTCAATCAAACTTGAAAAGTTTGGCATCTCTAGACGTTGACGGTTACGTCAATAAAGTTATCCAACCAACCTTGGATAAAACCCGCCCGGGTGCGAAGCGTATGATCGCTGACTTAAAAGGCAAGATTATTGCCGAAAGTCACATCGGACCGTTTTATCGTGCTGAAGTGGAACTTAACTTCGGCACGCGTACTCGCCGTATTGGTTTTATCGCGCAGGAACGAACTACCGCCAATGGCGCATGGATGCCAGAGCATCATCTTGCAGCCTGTAAAGCGATTCGCCATTTCGCCGAATTGTCTATGCCTATTGTATATCTTATTGATACTCCTGGTGCTGATGCTGGCGAAATTGCCAATAGTCAAAACCAAGCGCATACCATTTCTAAAGCGATTGCTGAAAGTGCCAATGTTGATGTGCCGACAGTCGGTATTGTGATTGGTGCAGGTTACTCAGGTGGTGCTATTCCATTAGCGGCAGCTAATATTTTATTGTCTGTTCGAGACGGTATTTTTAACACCATTCAGCCACAAGGTTTGCAAAGCATTGCGCGTAAGTACAACTTGTCATGGCAGGAATGTGCTAAGTCTGTTGGCGTTTCTCCAGAAGAGTTATATACCGCAGGCTGTATTGACGGCATTATCGATTTCACTCCATCAGATAAAGATGAGCGTCAGCATAATTTCCGTCGTGCGATTATCAGTGCTATTGAAGCTGTTGAACGTGCAGCAATGAATTTTGTGCGTGAATCTACCGATTTAAAAGATCATTACGATCGTAGTTTGCAGCGTTTTTTAGCGCCGTCAGCTAATTTACTGACGCTTGAAAATAATACTCGCTTGTCTGTCGCCAATAACCCGACCATGTACCACAATATTTTTGGTAGTGCATATCGTTATTTACGTTATTTGACCTTGCGTAGCCGTATTCATTCAATCTCACAAGAACAGTATGGTCGCTTATCAAAAGTGAGCGTGCCAGAAGGTGACTTGTTAGCGCGCATTAAGCAAGAGCAGGAACGTGTGTTCCAAGCGTGGTTAACCAACCCAGATAAGTTAGTTTATGATGAAGAACTGAATAAGCTTTGGGGTACCTTTAGCGCTAAACGTAAAGATATTTCTGCCGAGCGTAACGTCATTACTCGTTTTATTTTGGGTGAACCAAAAGAGAACTATAAAAAAGCGCGTAAAGCATTGTTATTTAACATTGGTTGGTCGTTATACCATCGTTGGAAAAGTAATGCTGCTAACAACTTCAATGGCTTAATTAAACATTTAGAGTCATTGCCTAAGTCTACAACACAAGCGCCGTGGCCTGAGCTTAGCCAACTTACTGTGTTAGATATTGTGGTTAATGATGAATTACGTGCAGACTTTATTTGGCAGTGTCATAACGTGCTTATTTTTAATGCCCTATATGACAATGTTGTAGGTAGCTTGGCGTCAATTTCGAAAGAAGCCATGATGTCAAAAAGCTTATCTCGCGAGTCGGTGGATAAGTTACTGCATAAATCTATTGATAACGCATTATCGACAAGTGACAAAGCTAACGACAAGAGTAAGTTCTATAAGTGGTTAAAATACTTCATGGATCAATCGAATCGTGCAGAATTGTTAACGCGTGTAGAGCAATGGAAGAGTGTCGGTTTCCCTCAGTTAAACGATTCTTTATTTGTTATTTTGACGTACTTCTTCGAACGTTTATTGCCTGAATATTTCGACAGTGAAGACGATCATGACAAATATACCGGCACCATTAACCCTGTGCGTATTGGCCGTCGTAAGGATTTCTGGAACCGCTTAACCATGGGTTACCAAGACTTACTGATCCTAAAAGTGCTTCGTGAAGAGAAAAAACAAGGCAAGATGGCATGGGAAAATATCATCAAACAATTCTTTAATAAGTTTGATGAAATTGATGCCGACAAAATGTCAGCTAACATGCTTAACTTCCCTGGTTTCCGTTTATCAATTGAAGACGCTATTGATAAAAAGATCCGTCCTTGCGGTTTAATTACTGGTCTAGCTGATTTTAATAATAACGGCAGTAAGTTACGTGTTGGTGTTGCGGTTTCAAATACCGCATTCCAAGCCGGTGCATTTGATATGGCCAGTGCTGAAAAATTCAGTTCGCTACTCATCGAATGTGCTAAGCGCAAACTTCCGGTTATTTGTTTCATCAGTTCTGGTGGCATGCAAACCAAAGAAGGCGCGGCGGCATTGTTTTCAATGGCGGTTGTGAATGACCGTATTACACGCTTTATTCGTGATAACGAATTACCGGTATTAATGTTTGGTTTTGGTGATTGTACGGGTGGTGCTCAAGCCAGTTTCGTGACTCATCCGTTAGTACAGACTTACTATTTGTCTGGCACCAACATGCCGTTTGCTGGCCAAATGGTGGTACCTGCGTACTTACCATCAACAGCAACACTGTCTAACTATTTGTCTAAAGTGCCAGGTGCCATGACTGGGTTAGTTCATAATCCATTTAGTGACACCTTAGACACTCAGTTGTCGGGTATTGATCCACTCATGCCATTACCGACAATGAAGATCGAAGACGTGATCAGTAAAGCATTGTCGACGCTAGTGCCTGAAGTGATTGAGTTAGAGGACGTCATTGTCCAAAATGATCCTCGTGCACTGATGAAGCCTATTCATAAAGTGTTGGTACATGCTCGTGGTTGTACGGCTGTTAAATTGATCCGTAAAGCTCACGACAACAATATTAATGTGGTGTTGGTGGCTTCAGATCCTGACATGACATCTGTTCCAGCAGATATGCTGAAAGATACAGATAAGCTTGTATGTATTGGTGGTAATACTTCAGATGAAAGTTACCTTAATGCTTACTCAGTCTTGAAAGTCGCTGAATATGAAAATGTTGACGCGTTACATCCTGGTATCGGTTTCTTATCAGAAAGTCCGCAGTTTGCAGCATTGTGTGTCAACAATGGGGTTAACTTTGTTGGTCCTAGTGTGCATTCAATGACCACAATGGGTAACAAGTCTAATGCTATCCATACTTCTCAATCGCAAAATGTGCCAGTTGTGCCTGGTAGTCATGGTATTTTGACTAACGCAGAGCAAGCCGTAAACGTAGCATCTGAGATTGGTTATCCTGTGCTGCTAAAAGCGGTACAAGGTGGTGGTGGTAAAGGTATTCAGGTTGTGAAACGTCCTGAAGACATGATTGGTTTGTTCCAAAAAACCGCCACCGAAGCTGCTGCTGCATTTGGCAATGGTGATTTGTATTTAGAAAAATACGTTACCTCATTACGTCATATTGAAGTGCAGTTACTGCGTGACAAGTTTGGTAATACCAAAGTATTGGGTATTCGTGACTGTTCAGTACAGCGCAATAACCAAAAAGTAATCGAAGAATCAGGTTCAACTATGTTGCCTGAAGAGCTTAAGCAACGCGTAATGGAATATACACGTGCGTTAGGCGAAGTAACCGATTATATGGGCGCAGGGACTGTTGAGTTTATCTATAACCTAGATGCTAACGAAGTGTACTTCATGGAAATGAATACACGTCTGCAAGTTGAGCATCCGGTGACAGAAGCGACATCAGGTATCGATATTGTTAGCGCGCAGTTTGATATTGCTGCTGGCCGTTCAATTGAAAAGCTTGAGCCTGTTGACCAAGGTTACGCCATGGAAGTGCGCGTAACGGCGGAAAAAGCAGCGCTTGATAGCCATGGTATTCTGCAGCTTATTCCGAATCCAGGTAAAATCACTGAATGTGTATTGCCTCAGCGTGATGATGTTGAAATTATTTCGATTGCCGCTGCTGGCAAAGAAGTATCGCCATACTATGATAGTTTGATCGCCCAGATCATTATACGTGGTACTGACCGTGCCGACGTTGTATCTAAAATGTATGCGTACCTCGATAGCGTAGTGATTAAAGGTATTGCGACTAACATTCCATTGTTAAAGCTTATCCTTAAAGATCCAACCTTCAACGAAGGGGTATATGACACTAACTACTTGCCACGTTTAATGGCTGAGTTAGATATACCTGCACTGATTGCAGAAATGGAAGCGGCAGCAGAAGCGATTGAGGTTGATACTGAATCATTACGTGTTGGTGAAAGTAACGAGCTGAAGGTTATGGCTCAGGGGGCTGGTATTTTCTATACCTCTCCAGCACCGGGTGAAGCTGACTTTGTAAAAGAAGGTGACATTGTTACTGTTGAACAGACATTGGCATTGATGGAAGCAATGAAGATGTTCTCGCAACTGACGTTAGCGGGCTTTAATCGTCAAACGGGTGTGTTATATCCTGAAGACCAACAGTATCGCATTGAACGTATTCTCAATAGCAATGGCCAGCAAGTTTCACAAGGCGACTTACTATTTGTGATCTCACCAGTCGAAGCTTAATACCTATAATTGTTCAGTAAATGAAATACCCGCCATTTGGCGGGTATTTTTTTGTCATATTTGGGTATGTTGTCATACACTCAATAGCGTATACACTTCTTTTTCGACCATTTTCTTGAGTCATAATGGGTGGAGCATACTATTGAGAAGGTTGAGTTTGCCTGAAATATCTAGCGTGTTATTGGTCATGCTGTTGATATTGATTAATCTGTTCAACACTAAGCATGCCAGCGCTTCTGTGCTCGAAGTGCAGCCTTTAATCGACTCACAAAGCCGTAATATCGTCCGCTATTGTGTTGATCCCGATTGGTTACCTTACGAAGCTATCGTCGATGGTCGTCATACTGGTGTTTCCTCTGACTATTTAGCCTTATTAACAAAGTATACCGGTTTAACTTTTATGTTAGTCCCGACAACCTCTTGGAGGCAGAGTTTAGAATTACTCAAACAAGGTCGATGTGAGTTAACCCCTATTTTAAATCAAACGCCAAAGCGCGACCAATATCTCTACTTTAGTGAGGTCTTTTTTAAATCGCCAAATGTACTGGTGTCGTTGAAGTCGCAACCCTTTCTACAAGGTTTTGAAAATATCGGCGACCGCTTATTGGCCATCCCCAAAGATTATCGCTTAGTCGAGTACATCCAACAGTATTACCCCAATATCAATACTATATTGACTAATAGTGAGCGCCAAGGGTTGGAAAAAGTCGCGAATGGTGAGGCTGATGTATTTGTTGGATCAATGTTTTCTGTTAATGCATATATTCAACAACAGGGTTTAACCTCGCTTAAAATAGCGGGTTGGGGAGGGCCTGAAGATGAATTACGCATGGGGGTTATTCACGCAAAGCAAGATTTATTGCCACAGATTAATGCAGGATTGGCAAAAATCACCCAAGCCGATCATATTGCAATTTATAAGAAATGGCACAATATTACCGTGATCGAAGACATTGATTATAGCCTAGTGATCCCTGTGCTAACGGCATTAGGGACATTTATTTTATTTCTCCTGTACCGCACAATATCAATCGGTAAGTACAATGTTCATTTAGAGGCAAACAATAAACAGTTACAGCAATTACAATTACAACTTGAGCAAAAAAATAGTGATTTAGACTTTTTGGCTCAACACGATCCACTAACAAAATTGTATAATCGTCAATACTTCAACCAAACATTTCTCGATACTAGACAAGCTCCTACTGAGCAAAATCACCATAATAATATTGGCTTAATCATTATAGATATCGACTTTTTCAAAGCAATAAACGACAAGCATGGACACGCTATTGGTGACAAAATATTGGTCCAGGTTGCCCAAGTGCTGCAAACTTCAGTGAGAGAGCGTGACGTTGTCGCCAGATGGGGCGGTGAAGAGTTTGTCATCGTTTGCCAGCATGTGCAGTTGATCAATGCCCAAGAGCTATGCCAAAGAATTACCGATGAACTCACTCATTTTCATTTTTACAACGATATCAAAGTGACTTGCAGCTACGGGATTGCTCTGCTGGGTGAGGGTGAACCCATAGAGGCGTGCTTTGAACGTGCCGATGCTGCGTTGTTCAAAGCTAAACAGTCAGGACGTAATCAATATTGTAGTGCGTAGATAAAAACCTCATCTTGATTGATGTTTACGCCTCTAAACCAATTCATTATGTAGATTAATAAATGCTTGCTCGATATGGCACAATGTTCAATAGCGACATTATTGGGGGCTAAAAAGGCTAATTTACCCATTTAAGCTAAAATTTAACATTTTAAGGTGAAATAAGCCTAAAGACTAAAAAATAAACTATTATTTTTTAGTCTTTTGTTTTATATGGTATTAATGGCTTTTAATGCGGTTTTTTTTGCTAAAAGTAAATAAATATTGCAACAGCTATTTGCGCCCAGCAAGGTTCCAATTTACAATATGCGCCTTAATAACCTGATGTGCGGTGTGTCGGTTTTTTTTCGCATGCTCCGTCTACTTCTTAAACTAATCATTAAAGTTGAATCATGACCGAATTATCCAAATACAGAAACATTGGTATCTTCGCTCACGTTGACGCGGGTAAAACCACGACCACCGAGCGTATCCTTAAGCTAACCGGTAAGATCCACAAGATCGGTGAAGTACATGATGGTGAATCAACCACTGACTTCATGGAACAGGAAGCTGAGCGCGGTATTACCATTCAGTCAGCAGCAGTAAGCTGTTTCTGGAATGATCACCGTTTCAACGTTATTGATACTCCAGGCCACGTTGACTTCACTGTTGAAGTATATCGTTCGCTTAAAGTACTTGACGGCGGTATCGGTGTATTCTGTGGTTCAGGCGGTGTAGAGCCTCAGTCAGAAACAAACTGGCGTTATGCTAACGATTCTGAAGTTGCGCGTATCATCTTCGTAAACAAGTTAGACCGTATGGGTGCTGACTTCTTACGTGTTGTTAAGCAAACTAAAGACGTTTTAGCAGCTAACCCATTGGTAATGGTTTTACCAATCGGTATCGAAGACGAATTCTGTGGTGTTGTTGACCTACTAACTCGTAAAGCGCACATTTGGGATGATTCTGGTTTACCAGAAAACTTCGAAATTACTGATGTGCCAGCTGACATGGTTGACTTAGTTGAAGAATACCGTGAAATGCTAATCGAAACTGCTCTTGAGCAAGACGATGACCTACTAGAAGCTTATATGGAAGGTGTTCAACCATCTATAGAAGACGTTAAGCGTTGTATCCGTGCGGGTACTCGTACAATGGCTGTGTTCCCAACATATTGTGGTAGCGCATTCAAAAACAAAGGTATGCAGTTATTACTTGATGCCGTTGTTGATTTCTTACCAGATCCAGTTGAAGTTGATCCACAACCGCTAACTGACGAAGAAGGTAACGAAAATGGCGAATTCGCAATCGTTGATGTTGATGCTCCGTTTAAAGCATTAGCGTTCAAGATTATGGATGACCGTTTTGGTGCATTAACATTCGTACGTGTTTATTCTGGCCGTTTGAAAAAGGGTGACACCATCCTTAACTCATTCACTGGTAAATCTGAGCGTGTTGGCCGCATGGTTGAAATGTATGCTAACGAACGTATCGAAATTGAATCAGCCCAAGCCGGTGATATTATCGCTATCGTTGGTATGAAGAACGTGCAAACTGGTCACACTTTATGTGATCCTAAGCACCCTTGTACACTAGAAGCCATGGTATTCCCTGAGCCAGTTATCTCTATCTCTGTAACGCCAAAAGATAAAGGCGGCAGCGAGAAAATGGGTATCGCTATCGGTAAAATGATTGCAGAAGATCCATCTTTCCGTGTAGAGACTGACATTGATTCTGGTGAAACCATCCTTAAAGGTATGGGTGAACTTCACTTAGACATTAAGGTTGATATTCTTAAGCGTACTTACGGCGTTGACCTAATTGTAGGCGAGCCTCAAGTTGCTTACCGTGAAACTATCACTAAAGAAATTGAAGATAGCTACACGCACAAGAAACAGTCTGGTGGTTCTGGTCAGTTTGGTAAAATTGATTACACTATTCGCCCTGGCGAGCAAAACACTGGTTTCACTTTCACTTCTAAAGTGGTTGGTGGTAACGTACCTAAAGAATTCTGGCCTGCTGTTGAGAAAGGTTTCAAGAGCATGATGAACACAGGTACTATCGCAGGTTTCCCTGTGTTAGACGTTGAACTTGTGCTTCAAGACGGTGCTTTCCACGCAGTTGACTCGTCAGCTATCGCGTTCGAAATCGCTGCTAAAGGCGCATTCCGTCAATCTATGCCTAAAGCCGGTGCACAACTTCTTGAGCCTATCATGAACGTTGACGTATTCAGCCCAGATGACAACGTTGGTGACGTAATTGGTGACCTTAACCGTCGTCGCGGTATGATCAAAGATCAAAACGCTGGTGTTACAGGTGTTCGTATTAAAGCTGAAGTACCGTTATCAGAAATGTTCGGTTATATCGGTTCACTACGTACAATGACTTCAGGCCGTGGTCAATTCTCTATGGAATTTGCTCATTACAGCCCATGTCCAAACAGTGTTTCTGAGAAAGTTGTTGCTCAAGTTAAAGAGCGTAAGGCTGCTGAAGCTAAGAAGTAATTCTAGTTTCGATTTGCCCATAAAAACCGTTGCCTAGGCAGCGGTTTTTTTATGCTTGTTTTATGCTGTTAACAGCATATAAAAACCCTGACAGCATTTACCACATTATTGATGGCCATCTCTACTGAGGGTTAAGAGTGCTTGAGCCGGCGGAGTTAATGGCAGGTTCTCTCGCCATATCAAGGCTAAATCCCAGGTCATGGCAGGTTGCATTGGTTTAAATATCAGTTTGCTACTGGTTAGCCGTTGGCAAATGGGTTCGGGTAAAATTGCGACGCCCAAGTTAGCTTCAACCATTGCCGCTAAAAAATCCCACTGACCCGTTCTAAAAGCAATATTAAGTTGTACACCAACTTTACGGCTTAAACGATTAATTAACTTGGCTAATGAAAAATCTTCGTTGTAAAGAATGAAGGGGTAAGATTCAAAGTCTTGCCAGCGTATTTCCGCTTTGCTAGCCAGAGGGTGCCCTTCTGGTAAGCAGGCAAGTAAAGGGTATTTAGTTAGCGCTTGGTTCGCTAACTCTATCTTATGCGTTGTAGGCAGCGCCGTGAAGGCAATATCTAGACTGTTGTTCAGCAGTGCTTGCTCACAACCAAATCCGCCATACTCGTTCATTTGTAATTCGATTCCGGGGTATTTTTGTCGATACTCGGTCAACAAAGGCGTGATTAAACTGCTCATCATCGGGCAGACTCCAAGTCGTAATCGTCCAGACTTTAAGCCGCTAAGGTTGCTAATCCCTTCTTGAAGTCGATGCCAGTGACCCAAAATCTCCCGCGCACTTTGTTCAAACAATTGTCCTGCTTGGGTTAATTCTACTGTTTGATTATTTCTTATAAGCAACTGCTCACCAATATTTTCCTCTAAACGTTGAATGGTTTTGGTCAGTGTCGGTTGGGTCATAAAGCACTTTTGTGCCGCACGGGTAAAGTTTTCGGTTTCAACTATGGTGAGAAAAATCTGTAAGCTCTTGATTGGGATGTTCATGCTTAAATGGAATCCACTTCATGGTAATTATTCATTTTACCTATGAACCTTAAAGGATTACTTTGAACTCCTTAGCAAAAACGGAGGAATAACAATGAAATCTACTTCAAGTTTATGGGTTAGCGCATTATGGCAAGCAGCGATGCCAGTAGAGCATGATGAGATTGAATCATCGAAGACATCAAAAGCAACAGCCGTAAACAACGAGCAAGTTGTTCAGCAAAGATCTCAACCAATAATCCCAGCTTAAGCTGGGTTTATTTTTTAATCAGGCCTTAGAGTATTACTCTATCAGATGTGAATATTACTGTTTTAATTAGCTCTATATTGTTAGTCAATATTGTCAGTTACGGTTTTATGACCCATGCAGCTAACCAAATGGCAAGATAACTGATACACAACTTATGCAGATAGTAGTGACATTATTTTTGCTATAAATGCTCACAGTATTAGCGATAGCCGGTCAACTCCATATAGCCTTTACCCTTGTGACTGCCGCTAATGGTGATGGGTCCTTCCCAATATGAGGTTGATACCAGCATGTCACTGTTAGGATTTAATGCGTCAGTGGTGACATCAATGCCCTCACTGTCAATCCGAAGATGCCAAGCAATAGGGTGTTTGCCTAATGCAGTTTGTTGCCACTGCGTTGGCTCCATTGAGATGTCACCGGGATTATCTTGGCTGTTGATATTACGCCCACTGCCATCGGCAAACATTCTTCTGCCACTGTAGAAGTGATCCGTATCATCTTGCCCGCGAAGCCTAAACATCATTAGCGTTGAGTCATCATCTAAACGCAGTGAAAACCAGTCCCAACCTTGCTGAGCCTTAGTTAGAAATTGCGAACTCCACTCTCGATCAAGCCAGGCTTTACCAGTTACTTGCTCAGTCACTCCATGGCGGGTTATCTCTCCAGTGACGTCAATAAAAGGCTGACTATAGTAGTAAGATGCCACACTTTTATCGGCGCTTTTACTGCTATAACCTTGCTCACCTTGTAATTGCAGCGGTTGTTGACTACTGAGTTGTAATTGATACTTAAATTGCTCACCTGCGACGGTTAATGTAGCTGGCAATAGTTGTTCTGATTGACTTAACCATTGCCAGTTTTGCAAATGAACCTCAAATGGTTGTGGCTCCACACCTGCAAGTTGAGGATGGCCGCGAGACCATTTTTCGGCGATTAAGTGTTCACTTTTGGTGGTCACTGCGGCATGGGCCATGTAAAGCTGATTAGTTATCCAGTCATTTTCTTTAAGTGTAATCGTACTTGTCTGTGGTCTCAGGCCGATGCGAAATTGAGTCCACTGTACGCCAATGTCTTCACCGGTTGTGGTAGTGAGGTTAGCGGTTAAATACCACCACTCAATTTTAAAGTCATTGTGAGCTAAATGGTCTTGTGGAAATTGTAATACTTTACCTTTAACAACGTCGCTATACCCTTCAGCAGATGTTGATGACATGCTGCTAATGGTTGACTCTTTTTCTGCGGTGTCTTGTGCTGGTGAACAAGCCGTTAACACTAGGCCGATTACAAAAATCGTTAATATAGCCATACTGTGTGGCATTTTAAAGGCTGCTTTGGGCACTATAGTTGATATAAAAGAGATCATAATGCTTCCTGTTGTAGGCTCGATATGAGTGGTCTTCGAGTCTGCCAATACAAGGGTAAACATACCGCGAATAAACAACTCACTATCGCAATGACCACCACTTGAAAATAAGCCGCCCAATCCCATACCATAGCAATACTCCAGCCAAATGCTTGCAAGGTCACCTTGTGAATTAACAAATAACCCAGTAATGCGCCTGTGGGTAATGCAACCAAGCAGGTCAATAGCACAATGAATAACATTTGCACTAATACCATTATACGCAATTGATTGCGGCTAACACCTAGGGCATACAAGCGTGCTAATGGTGCTTGCCTTGCTTGTGTTAGCATCATGCAGGCACTGAATAAGCCGATAGCCGCCACCAGTAAGGTCAAACTATTCAGTACCACAGTAATAGAGAATGTTTTATTGAATATGGTAATCGCTTCGGTTTTTATCCGCTGCTGGCTGTACATATAAGCGGAAGACAGATTGATTTTCTGGCTAATGCTATCTTGTAGTGGAGTAATATCGCCTTGGTACGATACTGCTAGGCTAATCGGTTTAGCTGGTAATTGAGATTGTTGCCATAAAGACTGGGTAATAATCGCCTCGCCTTGAGGATTACCATAATCGTAATAAATTCCACCAACGGTTAATGTGTGCTGATTAAGTTGTGATAACTGAATTTTATCACCGATATCGAGTTGATATTTTATCGATAAGGGTTCACTGATCATCACATAATGGCCTTGGGTGAACTCAGGCCAAAAGTCATCCGCAGTGATTTTAAACACGGTTGTTTCTGTCAACGACAGATGATCGCGACTGACTAGATCGATAGGCACTTGTGTTTGTGGTGTTTCAATCCGATTAAGATTGCTATCGATAGTCCATTGATCATAAATGGCTTCAACTTTGGGATCGTTATTTAATAATAAGATTAAAGCATCTATCTGATTTGGATTTGGTCTTATGTATAAGTCGGCATGTAAGCGGGCATCGAGCCATTTTTTTAGGGTGATTTCAAAGCTACCAACTAAAGTGTTCATGGCAATGTTGGCGCACAGTGCTAACAACATTGCCATCATTGCCAAGGCAAGCGGGGCAATTATCTCTTTGGTTTCTGCAATCACATATTGCCAAAGTCCTTTAGGCATAAATGGGCTGAGTAAGTTAACCGCCCAATGCAGGCATTGTGGTAATAGCAATGGAATAGCCACTGAGATAATACCTAATAATACCAAGCTATGGCGATACTGCTCGGTAAAGGCAAATCCGACAGTACAAATGAGTAACAGCAACACTGCGATGACAAATTGGCGCCAATGAATAATATTGAATTGTTGGTTTTGTGGCTGTTTTTGGGCCCCTTGGGCTAATGGTGTTTTGATAAGGCTAATTAGCATTGGGATACAGGCTGCAAATGCCGCAGACAAGGTTAGTATCAATGCTTGTACAAACCATTGCCATTGCCAAATTCCGGGTAATAACTTTGCGCCATAAAGCTGTTCAAGGGTTATCGCAACCATAGGTTGCAACCACTGCGACAACTGTAAGCCACCAATAAAGCCTAATATACAGCCGACAAACACTAAACATATTATTTCAAGGCTTAAGGCAAACATCACAGTACGCCTATCTATACCTTGCTGCATGATTTGCACCAGCAGTTTTTGACGCTTCATTAAACTGTAGCGCACGCCGTTGTAAGCAATAAATAATCCGACCACAAATGCTAGCATGCTCATGGCATCAAGATTAAGGTGAAAACTCGCCGTGAGGGCGGTAAGCGATTCACCTTCACTGGTTCGAGTGGTGAAAGTTAGCTTACTGGTGTCAATACCTGCTTGAGTTAGGGTGTCGGTTAACCGAGCGATGAGTTGCTCATCTGACTCAGGCGCTGTTGCATTAGGATCTGCTGGCTTTGAGTCAAATACCGCAATATAACTGAGCTTTCCTTGCATATTCAGTAACGGTTGGGCTAAAGATATATCGGCAAGAATAGCGGTTCCAAGTCCCCAGTTATCATCAATGGCGATGATCTCAACAGGGACCTTATTCAGTACTAAGCGGTCAGTTTTGCGGCTGAGATTGTCAAGGCGATCACGCTGGCTTAGCGACATTAATACCTTGGCTTGGCCGCTGAGCAATTCGGCAAGGGGAATATTGGTTGACGTTATCGCGGCAGAGGAGTGAGAGTCAGTATTTTGCTGTTTGCGGCTGCTGATTGCCGCAATAATATCGCTACTGTTGACGCGCCAAAGCCGGCCTTGTTCATCTGTTGCTATACCTTCAATACTCGCGATGGTATTGAATCCGCCATTAGCCAATGCAAAGTATACCGACTCATCAATGCTGCTTTCTGTGCGGTGGCTAATGGATAAGCGTGCTTGTTGGCTGAGTAGCTCGGAGACATTGCCGTAGCTTTGTTTAGCGTTTTCATTGGTGGCATAAACCCCAATAAGCAAAGTCACTGCCAGCATAATGCCCAGTAAAATGGCACTTGCTTGCAGTGGCGCATGACGATAATGACTAACAAATAAGCGCAAACATAATCTTAAGCGACTAATTGATGAGGAGTCGGTCATCATTGTCTATCCCTGCAGCTTTTTATTTGTAGGGTTAACTACTATTTGCTGATTTTCAACATGCCAACGGTGTTGCATAAACGCTGCACACTCCTCGCTGTGGGTAACCATCAAAATGCAGCAGTTTGCTTGTTGAGCTAATTCAGTGAGTAGTTGCATTACCTGCATTCCAGCGTGTTGATCGAGGTTACCTGTCGGCTCATCAGCTAAAATCAATTGTGGTTTGTGAGCTAATGCTCTCGCAATGGCGACCCGTTGTTGTTGCCCACCAGAGAGATTTTCAATATTACGCTCCAGTAATGGGGTTAAGCCGAGTTGATGGCATAACTCATCACACCAAGGGCTCCAAGTTAATTGGTTGAGCGCCAGTGAGAATTGAATATTGTCACGGACATTTAATGGTGTCAGTAAGTTAAAATGCTGAAATATCACTCCAAGCGATCGACGTCGATACTGGCTCCATTGCTTATCTTGCCATTGTGTTACTGAGTGCATGTTATCGCCTTGACGAATTAACATGTCGCCATTGTCGATAGTTTCAAAGCCACCAATGATATTCAGTAAAGTGCTTTTACCGCTACCACTAGGGCCTGTTAGTGCAATTGTTTGACCTTGTTGCAGTGTCAGGCTCACTTGCTGCAATACGGGATGAAATGACTCGCCATCGCGAAACCCTTTACTAATATTTTCTAAGGTAACGATGCTTGTCATAATTGCTCCATAACGAATTAGCTTTGATAAACGTAATGCATTGACTGTGTCATATGATGACCAATATACGCGATAAAATCTGTTTATGTCTAAACATAAAAAAAGCGAGCCAATGGCTCGCTTAGTGACAATAAAACATTGAATTAGTTAAGCATCGACTAATGAATATGGTAATTCAATAATGGATAACTGTGAGCTTTCATCGTTAGCAATACGCAGTTGAGCATTGTTTTCAGTATCATTGGGCAGTACAGCCGTCAGAAGTACTTTGTCGCCATATTGGACACACTCAATGATATTGCCTCCCCGGCGAAAACCGTCTTCAAGGGCGATTTCTAACTGGGTGTCAGTAGTGATGTTTAGGCTACTGGTGCCAGATAGAATATACAATGCACGCTTATTACCACCGCGGTATTTCATTCTGGCAATGGTTTCTTGGCCCATGTAACAGCCTTTGGTAAAGCTGATGCCATTGATGGCTTGTAGATTACACATTTGCGCTACGTACTGGCCTGAGTGGGCGGCATCTATGTTGGGGTAACCAGCTTTTATCTCTAACGCTTGCCATGCAGTGGCATCAAATAATGTTTGGCCTGATTGGCTAATGATAGTCTCTGCGGTAGCGCGTTTTACAATGGCAATAAAACGTTCGCCATCACGAATGATCGCCCCTTGGTCGACGAGATTAAGCGCTTGCGACGCCTCACCAAAATATTGCGTAACAAAGGCTTGTGCTTCTGCGCCAGCAATACCGATTATGTGGTAATCATCGCTCACATTAGCCAACTCAGCTTTACTGAATACCGCGTATTTTTGTAAGTGGGGTAAATCTAACAATAGTGCGCTTTTTGGCAGTAACATAAACAAGCTGTCGGCTATTGCAAACGTACGAAAGCTAGCAAGCATTTTGCCTTTAGGGTCACAATGTGCGCCCCATTTCCATTCATTTTCACCTAGTGAAGTGATGTCAGTGGTAACTTGGCCGTGAATAAAGCTGCGCCCTTGCTCGCCGGTGATTTCGATTAATCCCATATGAGTCAAACTTGATAGCATTAATGCAGGAGAAGTGGCGATGAAATCCCAATCGGGTTGATTTACTGAAATGGTCATAACTATCCCTAAGCTGAGAATAAGACGGTATGGTTGGAGTGTAACGGAATAATACAATGCTCAACAGGGGGCAAGGTTTTAAAAACCAATAAAAAAAAGCTACCTTGTTACCAAGATAGCTTTTTAGAAGCTCATTAACCTAAGCTAATCGCTTTCTAAGTAAGGTTAAAACAATACTCTTGCACGAATAGTGCCTTCAATTGATTTAAGTTCTACTAATGCTTCTTCAGCTTGATCTGAATCGACTTCCATTACCACATAGCCGATTTCAGCAGTGGTTTGTAAGTACTGTGCGGCAATGTTAATGCCTTTTTCAGAAAAGGCTTGGTTGATTTTGATCAACACGCCAGGACGATTTTGGTGAATGTGCAATAAGCGTGAAGTACCGCTATGCTGTGCCAAAGATACTTCAGGGAAATTAACTGCAGATAACGTCGAACCGTTATCTGAGTATTTCACTAACTTACCAGCCACTTCAATACCAATATTCTCTTGTGCTTCAGCGGTACTGCCGCCAATGTGTGGTGTCAGTAATACATTGTCTAAACCACGTAACGGTGACACAAACTCATCATCATTTGATTTTGGCTCTACCGGGAACACGTCAATTGCGGCACCTGCAATCTGCTCCGATTTTAGCGCTTGGGCTAAATCGTCAATATCAACCACGGTACCGCGTGAGGCGTTAATAAAGAAACTGCCTTGACGCATTTGGGCAAATTCAGCTTTAGCGAACATGTCTTTGGTTTGCGGCGTTTCAGGTACATGCAGGCTGACAACATCAGCTTGGGCCAATAACTGTTCCATGGAGTGAACTTGTGAGGCATTACCCAGTGGTAATTTGTCTTCAATATCAAAGAAAATTACTCTCATGCCAAGGGTTTCAGCCAAAATACCTAGCTGAGTACCAATATGACCGTAACCAATTACACCTAAGGTTTTGCCACGGACTTCAACACTACCATTAGCACTCTTTAACCAACCGCCACGATGCGACATAGCATTGCGCTGTGGAATGCCGCGCATGAGCATGATGATTTCGCCAATGACCAGTTCTGCAACACTACGAGTGTTAGAGAATGGGGCGTTGAATACCGGGATACCCAATTTTTCGGCGGCGGCTAAATCGACTTGATTGGTGCCAATACAAAAACAGCCAATCGCAACCAGCTTTTCTGCATGGTGCAATACTTCAGCGGTAAGCTGAGTGCGGGAACGTAATCCAACAAAGTGAGCATCTTTGATCGATTCAAGTAAAGCCTCTTCGCCGAGCGACGCTTTATGGTATTCAATGTTGGAATAACCTGCTCGTTCTAGAACATCAACCGCAGTTTGGTGGACGCCTTCCAACAGCAGGATTTTGATCTTATCCTTGTCAAGCGAGTGTTTCGCCATGATATGGGTACCCTCTTATCATTAAATGATGCTTATGCTAATGAATTAGCCAATAGTTATGCTATAAATGCGGACTTCCGACGCAATGCCAAAGTAGCACTTTTTTTAAGGCTTGTGGAGGGCTAGATGGCTGAAGTAATATCTTTAATTGAGAACAATATCGCAGATGAGGAATTGAGGATGCAAAAACGCGTGATTTGGATGGCAATCTACCTATTGGTATTGTTTTGGTCTGTCAGTAATCCCAAGGATATGTTCACTTGGTGGCTAGAGGCTATCCCCGCATTAATTGCCTTACCTATTTTATTTTTTAGTCGTAAGAGCTTTCCGCTGACCACGTTAGCTTATGCCCTTATTTTAGTGCATTGCTGTGTATTATTTGTGGGTGCGCGTTATACCTATGCCGAAGTGCCATTATTTGACTGGTTAGCCCAAATTATGGATAGCGAACGCAATAACTACGATAAAGTTGGCCATTTTGCCCAAGGTTTTATCCCTGTGATATTGGCGCGAGAAATATTTATCCGCAAGCAGGTCATGCAAATAGGCGCATGGTGTCAGTTTTTGGCCGTTTGTTTTGTATTGGCTTTTTCGGCATTTTACGAGCTAATCGAGTGGTGGGTCGCCGCAGCTTCAGGTGAAAATGCTGAAGCCTTTTTAGGTACTCAAGGGTATGTCTGGGATACCCAATCAGATATGTTCTTAGCCTTAATTGGTGGTATTTGTGGTGTCTTACTGCTTTCACCGCTTCATAATAAACAAATAGCCGCCAAAATGGCCCTTAATAATAAGTCGATATAAGTGAGTTAGCTGATTTAGGTACCTAAGTGCAGTGATTGCAATAAGTCGATTAGTTCGCTGTGCTTAGGGGTAATTCCAGATGTTAAGCCAATATAACGTATCTGCTTATCCGGGTTACATCAGTGTTCAAAGCGATACAGCATCAGGCAAATTAATTATTCATACCTTAGACTTACGCCATGACCATAAATACGAGGGAATACTGACTATCCTTGCCATATAACAGGTCTTTGATGAGAGTAATCTTTGATTAACAATAAGCGATTAACCGTGATTGGTTCAGTGTTAAGTGAGCAGTTTTTCACTTTAAATTCAATAAATAGTCACTTATAAAAATGTGCTAATAGAGTGAAATAAAAGTAAACAATAGGCTTTGCCTAGTACTTAAGGCTAGTAAACCAGCTTCATTTACGTATAGTATATAATCTCAGGATGTGCTCAAGGTATGTTGAGCAATAACATACTTTTCAGGGAGAAGAGTGATGAGTTCAAATATCGATGAATTGGTGTTTTTACACCAAATCGCAGCACCTTGCCATTTAGCTATTTTGGCTGAGTCTATCGGGTTGAAAACTCGAATAGTCAAACATGCCGCAGAGCTTGAGTTAGAAAAAAAATCCAATAAATTTTATCTTGTTTCACAAAAAGGTGCCGCATTAGACAGCAAAGGTATTCCTTTGTTGGTGTCGCGCTTAGTGGAGCATGTTCCTGTTGCGTTATATCAAGTTGAACGTGGCTCGCTCGATCAAGAAGCGGCATTACTCCTCGGCGTTCGTGGTTTATTGTACAGTGACCAGCGCATGGATTTAATGCTGACGGGGTTACGTAAAATGGTGGCAGATGAATTATGGTATGACCGGCCATTGATCAGTAAAATCTTTAGACGTTTAGTTCAGAAACTTGATACCAGTGCTGAAATCCCTTCCGATACCGTTGCCATTCTACAAAGATTAACCAATCGAGAAAGAACCATTATTCAGCTTGTTTCCAGTGGTGCTCGCAATAAAGAAATCGCCCAGCGTTTGTGTATTAGTGAACATACCGTTAAAGCACATATTTCGTCTATTTTCCGTAAAACAGAATCTCGCAACCGAGTTGAATTATTACGTTGGGCACAAACCTATCAAAGTCATAGTGAATTAGTCAGCTAATATGCTGATGTATTCATAGAGTGATTAAAATAGGAGCTTAGGCTCCTATTTTATCGGTCAGGTTTATCGATAGTGTTATCTTTTAAAAGCTTACGCTAATAAGTACACTGGGTTTTCTGATAACAATAATAATGGATGTTAACAATGAGTATTTGGTTTAAGGCTGTTACTTTAGAAGATTGTGCTCGTTTAGATGCTGGGATGCATGAAAAGGGCACCTTAATGCAAACATTAGGCATTAAAATTACTGAGATTGGCGATGATTACATGGTTGCGACTATGCCCGCTAATCCAGCAGTGCATAATCCATTAGGCATTGTTCATGGTGGCGCGAATGTAGCGTTAGCAGAAACGGTTGCCAGCTATGCAGCTAATTTTGTGGTCGACTTTACCCGTTACTATTGTGTTGGCCAAGAAATTAACGCTAATCATTTAAAAGCATCACGCAATGGTGAGTTAACCGCAACAACAAAACCAATACACATAGGCAAGCGCAGTTCTGTATGGGAAATATTGATCCACAATAGCGCGGGTCAACTGTGCTGTATTTCAAGAATGACAGCTGCTGTGGTCGAGCGATAGACTATAATAGGTTAAAGATGATTATTTGATTAGCCTTGATGCTCCCGAGTTGCGCTGATGAGATATTGAGTTAAATATTAAGCGATCCCCCATAATTTACTGCGCTAAAATCGGATCTATTTTGTTGCTTAAGCGTGTTAGTGGTCATATGAGGTAATGCAGAATATTACCATAAGGAAAATCCATGGACAGTATCAATATCTGGGAATGGGTCGGTTACCTAGCCTCGATCGTTGTGGCGATTTCGCTGATGATGGCCAACATTAAAAAACTCCGCTGGTGGAACTTGATTGGTGCTGGTCTATTTGTGGCTTATGGGTTAGCGATAGACGCAATTCCAGTGGCGTTAGTGAACTTTTTTATTGTACTCATTGATGCATATTATTTGGTTAAGTTATACCGCGAGCCGACACCTCCGGCTGAATAGTTAACCTCATTTAGTTAACCTCATTTAGTTAATTTCATGGGGGTCATTAATCTGTTTACTACTAAAGCCAAAATGAATATTTTGGCTTTTTTGTTGAATGGGTTCTGACTTGAATTTTGGCTTATTTCATCAATCTTCAATCATCAATAATGCTTAATCGATGATTGATGTTAGCCGTTGTTATAAGGTTTTAGCTTACCAGTAGATAGGTACTTTTAAGGCGCTTTTACGTGACTGCTCCATTGCAAACAATAAACTGGTTTCTTTATTGTCTAGCCAGGTGTCAATATCAAGTTGATGCAGCTCACTAAGCAGCCTTAATATTTTGTATGCAGACAGAGTACTAATTCCTAATGCTAAGTCTTGCCAAGGCAAGCGAAATGCTTCGCGTTTTTTCGCTGGGTATATTTCGCCATAAGCAAATCCCACTAAGATGCTTTCATCAAGAGCATCTGCCACATCTTGATAGTCTTCGCTACTCATTGCTGATGTTATAGGCATTAATTTGCCAATACGTTTCCATGAGGCTTGCTGCAATTTGTTGGCAAATAGGTCTAATTCTGGCTCTTGACTGAATTGATGTTGACCATTTTCAGTGGTTAATAACAAATCGACTAGCGCTAATTGTAATTGACCATACTCGGCATGTTGCCATATCGAGGCTAGCTGGGTTGAAATTGACATTGCGTTAATATGGTTTTCGAGTTGCTGGCAAACAACAGCTTTATTGCTGATATTGGCAAGCATATTGGCATCATCTTGCAGCAATAAACAACAGCTTTGCAATGGACCCACAAATTCTAGCGCACGTTCAAGGTGATCAAATAATGGACTAATGTGCTTTTCCAGTAATCCAAATTGATTTAAGGTGAGTCTGAGTAAGCGCACGCAGCGGCGTAATTCCCCCCACAATACTGACTGTTGCTCCACATCATCAGTGACAGTTACTAATACATTTTCAATAAGTTGCCAGCGCTCTAGGGCTGTTTCTAATATAGCGCTTAAGGCTTGGGGGACATTATTGTTTTTTGGCAAACAGACGTGATCAATCGATTCGATTGAGAAAGGTTTTGACTTACCCGCGAGTTGATAGCCACGCTGAGCTTTACTGGCTTTGCCAAGACGAAACGGAACTGACTTAGCCACTTCACGTGCCAATTGGATTAAGGCTGAAGTATCACCAGCAAGTAATTCGAATTCGAGTTCGCAAATGGGGTCAATTTTATGTTGCGTAATAATCTCACCCACATCTAAAGCAACTTCAATCAAACTGTCATTGAGATAGATATGCCAAGTTTGGCGTTCAAAATTAGTTTCAAAAATGCATTTTAGTGATCTTGATACACTGTCGAGATCATTTCCTACTGGCCATATTTCTGCTGGGAAAAGTGACAGAACCGGCATTTTTTGATTTATGCTGACATTATATTCAGGACGAGAATGGATCCCTCCTACCACTCTGCCTGCTGTTTTTATAGTCTGTTCGAGTTGGTTGTCAAACCCTCTTACTCGTAAACCCATATCCCAACGACGCAGTTGTAAATCGTCGGTATCAAAATATCCGTTGGTGAGTTTCTTCTGCCCTTGTGGGGTTGAATTTGGATATTCATTCAATATTTTTTTCAAAAAATCATGGTGTTGTGATTGAATGAATAGTTTTAACTCTATTTCTGCGTCCATTGACTTTATATTTGCCTTGTCATTAAATATTCACTAATGCGTCATGTTATCTTCATAATGTCACATTGCTGTAATAAAAATCTCTTAGGATAGCGTTGCTCGCATCATATATACTAAGCAACGATAACAGAGAAACTGTTGTACGAAATTAAAAAACACAGTTTCATTATGTGGACGCTTGGGTTAACATGCGCCCGCTTTTTCCAAACTGGAATTTATTAAATAGGTAAACGGCAATGCCAGTAAACTCTATTTTAGGTGTGTTTGCAAAATCACCTCTTAAGCCTTTAGAACAGCATATCGACAAAGTACATGAGTGTGCATCACTTCTTGTTCCTTTCTTTGACGCAACCAACTCAGGTGACTGGGATGAAGCGGTAAAGATACGCAAACAAATTAGTTTGTTGGAAAAAGATGCTGACTCACTTAAACGTGAAATTCGCCTAACACTTCCTGGTGGATTGTTCATGCCTGTTGAGCGTACCGACTTGCTTGAGTTATTAACTCAACAGGACAAAATCGCTAACAAAGCAAAAGATATCTCTGGCCGTATTATCGGTCGTGAATTAGTCCTTCCTCAGCCAATGCAAGCTGCCTTTGGCGCTTATCTAAAGCGTTGTTTAGATGCAGTATCGCTTGCAAAACGTGCTATTAACGAGCTCGATGACTTACTCGAAACCGGTTTCCGTGGTCGTGAAGTTGAGTTAGTTGCCAAAATGATTAATGAATTAGATCTTATCGAAGAAGATTCAGATGATTTACAAATTCAAGTGCGTCGTCAGTTATATGCATTAGAATCTGAATTGAATCCTATCGATGTGATGTTCATGTATAAAATTATCGAATGGGTAGGAGGTTTAGCAGATATTGCTGAGCGTGTCGGTTCCCGCCTAGAGCTAATGCTAGCTCGTAACTAATCACAAAGGTTATCAAGGAAACAACATGGTTGATGTATTAGTCACCAACGGCCCTATGCTCATTATGATAGCGGCGGCATTTGGATTTTTGATGGCATGGGGTATTGGTGCAAACGACGTAGCCAATGCAATGGGAACCTCTGTAGGTTCTAATGCCATTACTATTAAACAAGCGATCATTATTGCAATGATCTTTGAGTTCGCCGGTGCTTTTTTAGCCGGTGGTGAAGTCACGAGTACAATTCGAAAAGGTATTATCGACGCAAGTTATTTTACTGATGTACCTGAATTATTGGTATACGGCATGATTGCCTCATTACTTGCTGCGGGTATTTGGTTAGTCGTAGCGTCAGCGTTAGGCTGGCCTGTTTCTACAACTCACTCAATTATTGGTGCTATTGTCGGTTTCGCCGCGGTAGGCGTCAGTGCTGATGCTGTTGAATGGGGTAAAGTTGTCGGTATCGTTGGCTCTTGGGTTGTGACTCCGGCCATTTCGGGTTTTATTGCTTTTATTATTTTCCAAAGTGTACAAAAGCTGATTTTTAACACCGATGATCCGTTAGCGAGTGCTAAGCGTTATGTGCCTTTTTACATGGCCCTTGCAGGTTTTGTGATGTCACTTGTGACTATCACTAAAGGCTTGTCGCATGTAGGGATAAACTTTTCAACAATTGAAGCGTATGTGCTAGCAACAGCTGTTGCAGCATTAGTGGGTTTTCTAGGTAAAATAGCGATTAGTCGTTTAAAAATGAGCGACAAAGCTGACCTAAAAACCCAGTATGGTAATGTTGAAAAAGTGTTCGCTATTTTAATGGTAGTGACTGCATGTTGTATGGCATTTGCTCATGGTTCTAACGATGTTGCCAATGCGATTGGTCCTTTAGCTGCGGTTGTTTCTGTGGTTGAAAGTGGCGGTGTTATTGGTGCTAAAGCTGTTCTAGCATGGTGGATTTTACCACTGGGTGCTGTTGGTATTGTTATGGGCTTGGCGATTTTTGGTCAACGTGTAATGCAAACCATAGGTAAAAATATTACTCATTTAACTCCAAGTCGTGGTTTTGCTGCTGAATTAGCGGCAGCATCGACGGTTGTGATTGCTTCTGGTACTGGTTTACCTATTTCAACAACGCAAACTTTAGTGGGTGCCGTGTTGGGTGTGGGTATGGCTCGTGGTATCGCAGCCATCAATATTGGTGTGGTGCGTAACATCGTGGTGTCTTGGGTTATTACCCTTCCAGCAGGTGCAGCGCTGTCTATTGTGTTCTTCTTTATTATTAAAAATATCTTTAGTTAATATAACGAAGACGCCATGCAGTATTAGCAAAAATGTGAATGCTGAATGTATTTAAGAAGGAAGTCGTATGACTTCCTTCTTGCATTCAGAGCATTTAATAAATAGCATGACGATAAGTTTTCTGAGTTTGGATAAATACCGTGTTAAGAGTACTTTCAATTCTTATATTTTTACTGGCGCCAAATGGCGTATTTGCAGCCCAAGGGCCAACGCGCTTCATTTCTGATGATGTGTTTACCTATATCCACGGTGGACCGGGTACTGAATTTCGTATCATAGGCAGTGTTGAAGCGGGTCAACCTATTACTTTATTAGGTGATACCCAAGGTGACTTCACTCAAATTATCGACCATAAAGGTCGTGAAGGTTGGGTATTAAGCAGTTTAGTAACCGATCAGCCTAGTTTTCGTGAACGTTTTCCTGAGATGGAAGCGCAACTAAAACAAGCTAGTGAGCAATTAAATAATATTACGCAAAATACTGAAAGTACCGAAGAGTATTTAACGCTGGCGAACGCAAAGGTGACTGAGTTAAGTGCTGAGTTAGCCAAAGCGATTGAAGAGCGGGATGTAGCTAAGTCAGAAGTAAAGCAAGTAGCTGATAATCAACGTTACTACATGTGGCAACAAGGTGGATTAATAGCAGGTATCGGGGCTTTAATCGGTATTGTATTGGTATATTTGCCTCGTCCGCAGCGCCGTCAAAAAAGTCGCTGGATGTAATGTCTCCAACAATCATCAGATTGTCATGGATAAGATGACAACACTTGTGTGATAAATTTTATTGCTAAAAAAGGCCAATGATTCAAACGTTGGCCTTTTTTTATGGTGTTTTTTGTTGATAAAATTTATTCATATTTAGTTAGGTTTATTTTTATTTAGTGATTGTTTAACAAATACTTATTTAGTTTTTGTTGTTTCTATAACACATTTTTTTCATTCATTTCAGTGAGCGTAATCAAACAATCATTAGCAAGTATTTAACTAGAGTGTCCAAGTTCACATTTTGAATGTATAATCGCCGAAAATTAGATCGTACATTGTATACAAAATAAATAATTCGTGAATACAGTGTCCATTCAATAACGATAATAACCATCCTTAACCTGACCTAGATGGAAGCGAATACTATGTTCAAAGCGAGTGAAGTACTGGGCGGTTGCTATGACAATGCCACTCTTGAGGAACTGTTTACTGCAGTGACCAACAACTATATTGTCGATGAAGAGCAATACCTGTCTGAATTAATTAAGCTTGTGCCTTCGTCTGAACAAGATATTGAACAAGTCACACGCCGTGCCCATGAACTCGTCAGTAAAGTTCGTCAGTTTGAGAAGAAAGGCCTTATGGTTGGTATTGATGCATTTTTGCAGCAATACAGCTTAGAAACGAAAGAAGGCATTATCTTAATGTGCTTGGCAGAAGCCTTGCTGCGTATTCCTGATGCAGAAACTGCTGATGCGCTTATTCAAGACAAGTTATCTGGTGCCAAGTGGGATGAACATCTTAATCGAAGTGATTCGTTATTGGTTAACGCTTCAACATGGGGCTTAATGTTAACCGGTAAACTGGTTAAGTTAGATCGCAATACTGATGGTTCGCCAAGTCACATACTCAAACGTCTCGTTAATCGTGTTGGTGAGCCAATGATCCGTCAAGCTATGCTAGCGGCGATGAAGATCATGGGTAAGCAGTTTGTGTTAGGGCGCGATGTTAAAGAAGCCCTTAAAAACAGCGAAGCTAAACGTAAGTTAGGTTATACCCACAGTTATGACATGCTTGGTGAAGCTGCGTTAACGGCCACTGATGCGCTCAAGTACTTTATGGATTATAGCAACGCTATTGATGATTTAGGTGCACAGCAATATGATGTTGGCAACGCTCCAAGACCGACAATTTCTATTAAATTGTCAGCATTGCATCCTCGTTATGAAGTTGCTAATGAAGACCGCGTATTAACAGAACTATACGACTCGGTAGTTAAATTAATTGTCCAAGCCCGCGCCTTGAATATCGGTATTTCTATTGATGCAGAAGAAGTTGACCGCCTTGAGCTGTCGTTAAAGTTGTTTAAGCAACTTTATCAGTCAGAAGCTGCCAAAGGTTGGGGGTTACTGGGCATTGTGGTTCAAGCGTATTCTAAGCGTTGTTTACCTGTGTTGTGCTGGTTAACACGTCTTGCTAAAGATCAAGGTGATGAAATTCCACTTCGCTTGGTTAAAGGTGCTTACTGGGATAGCGAGCTTAAATGGGCCCAACAAGCTGGCGAAGCTGGTTACCCACTGTACACCCGTAAAGCGGGCACTGATGTGTCTTATTTAGCTTGTGCACGCTATTTGTTGTCTGATGCCACTCGCGGTGCTATTTATCCACAATTTGCCACCCATAATGCGCAAACCGTCGCTAGCATTGATGCTATGGCGGGCGATCGCTTATACGAATTTCAACGTTTACACGGTATGGGCCAAGAGCTATACGACACTATGTTAGCTGAAAGCGGTGCTAAGGCTGTGCGTATTTATGCCCCCATTGGCGCTCATAAAGATTTACTGCCGTATTTAGTCCGTCGCTTACTGGAAAATGGTGCCAATACCTCATTTGTGCATAAACTTGTTGACCCTAATACGCCAATTGAGAGTTTAGTGGTTCATCCACTGGTGACATTATTGGGCTACAAGAGCTTAGCGAATCGTAAAATTGTTCAACCAGCTGATATTTTTGGTGCAGAACGTAAAAACTCTAAAGGATTAAACATGAATATTATTTCTGAGTCAGAGCCATTTTTTGCTGCACTAGATACATTTAGCGATACCCAGTGGACCGCAGGCCCGCTGGTCAATGGCAAAACCTTAACCGGCGAAGTGCAAACTGTGGTCAGCCCATACGACACCTCATTAACGGTAGGTACTGTTGCTTTTGCTGATGCTAATGCCATTGAACAAGCCATTGCGAGTGCAGATGCTGCTTTTGGTGGTTGGGCTCGTACTGCGGTTGAAACGCGTGCCAATGCACTGCAAAAGTTGGCCGATTTACTCGAAGAGAATCGTGAAGAACTGATTGTGTTATGTACTCGTGAAGCGGGTAAGAGCATTCAAGACGGCATTGATGAAGTTCGCGAAGCCGTCGATTTTTGTCGTTACTACGCTGTCCAAGCTAAGAAAATGATGGCCCAGCCAGAATTGCTTCCAGGCCCAACAGGTGAGTTAAACGAACTGTTTTTACAAGGTCGCGGGATTTTTGTGTGTATCAGCCCATGGAACTTCCCACTCGCTATTTTCTTAGGCCAAGTCTCTGCAGCCCTTGCTGCAGGTAATACGGTTATTGCCAAGCCTGCAGAGCAAACCTGTTTAATCGGTTATCGCGCTGTGCAACTGGCACATCAAGCCGGTATTCCTACCGATGTGTTGCAATTCCTTCCAGGAACTGGCGCTGTGGTTGGTTCTGCAATCACTGCTGATGAACGTATTGGCGGTGTGTGTTTTACCGGTTCCACTGGCACGGCTAAATTGATTAACCGTACATTGGCTAATCGCGATGGTGCAATTATTCCATTGATCGCTGAAACTGGCGGTCAAAATGCCATGGTAGTTGATTCAACCTCACAACCAGAGCAAGTGGTAAATGATGTTGTATCGTCATCATTTACCAGTGCAGGTCAGCGTTGTTCGGCATTACGAGTATTGTTTTTGCAAGAAGATATTGCCGATCGCGTCATTGAAGTGATGAAAGGTGCGATGGAGCAGTTAGTCATTGGCAACCCAAGTTCTGTGAAAACAGACGTAGGCCCAGTGATTGACGCAACTGCCAAAGCTAACTTGGATGCTCATATTGATCATATTAGCCAAGTAGGTAAGTTGATAAATAAACTTGAGTTACCTGCTGGTACTGAAAAGGGCCATTTTGTTGCGCCGACAGCAGTTGAAATCAATTCGATAAAAATGCTTGAAAAAGAGCATTTTGGACCGATTTTGCATGTTATCCGTTATAAAGCGGCTGATTTAGGCAAAGTGATTGATGAAATCAATAGTACCGGATTTGGCTTAACCTTGGGGATCCATAGCCGTAACGAAGGCCATGCGTTAAACCTTGCTGATAAAGTCAATGTGGGTAATGTGTATATTAACCGCAACCAAATTGGCGCCGTTGTTGGTGTGCAGCCATTTGGTGGTCAAGGATTATCGGGTACAGGCCCTAAAGCCGGTGGTCCACATTACTTAACCCGTTTTGTAACTGAAAAAACTCGTACCAATAACATTACCGCAATTGGCGGCAATGCGACGTTATTATCATTAGGTGATACTGACGAATAACGGAGTGAGTAACTCAAGTTGACTAAGCCCACTTCTCGTGGGCTTTTTGTTATTATGCCGCCTCAGGTTTTGTTTACTTGTTTGCGGTTATTTACTCTTGGATTGGAATGTTATTGCGTTTTAAACCACGACTGACATTGCTACACAATTTACCAAAGCGACTGATATCACCAAATGAAGGCGTTATGCCTTGGTTAATCGCTGATTCCCAGTAGGTGAGTTCCGCATCAACAAGCTCCAATAGTTTTTTTGGGCAACCAACACAGGTATTGGCTGGACCACAACGAAAGATATCAGCTGAATCTAATGGAAAAGTCTGTTTTACTTGGGCAATGAGTTGCTTCATCGCGCTGATCCTATCGGGTTTGTGCTGCATATTTCACCTATGATGATGAAGTCGCGGCTGTTATCGCTAGCCGGTAACTTGATGATTTACAGTCATGGAATAGGTCAATTAATCGTTCAGTGAGAACTTTCACAATAACAAATCAGCCAAAGGGCAATATTAACGTAAATCAATTTTTTGCTGTAAAAATAGCGATTAATCGATAAATTGATTATGTTTATGTAAAATATTTGTAGCATTTTTTGAGGTTTAGAATAAAAAACGCTCTGGAAGCAAAGAAGTCTAGACGTCTAGATTGACAGTGGTGAAGAGTTCTCTTATTCTTGGCACAACTTGTTATGATGCGACTGCAATATTTAGCAGCATTCACTGTGTTGTTAAATAATCACCGATGACCGAGATTGAGTCGTACTCGCTTTTCTCATCCGACAATCCCAATTCGTTAAGATAAAGAGAGATCACTTTGACTAAAGCTACTTCATCAGCCACCACGGAGCCAAATAGCCCCGCATCGTTTGTGGCATTATTACCATTATTTTTGTTTTTAGGATTATTCATTGGCGCTGGCTTATATTTTCAAAGTCAGGGTATTGATTATGCGTTCTACCAATTACCCAGTGTGATTGCTATTTTACCTGCCATTGTATTGGCAATATTGTTATCAAAACAGCGCATCAATAATGCGATAGAAACCTTTATTGAAGGGATTGGCCACAGCAATATTATTGCTATGTGTTTAATTTATTTATTAGCGGGGGCTTTTGCTGCAGTGGCTAAAGCCACTGGCGGTGTTGATGCTACTGTTGCACTTGGCTTATCGTTTATTCCATCTAATCTATTGCTACCGGGCTTTTTCGTTATTGCCGCTTTTATTGCAACCTCGATGGGCACATCGATGGGCACGATTGCTGCGGTTGCTCCTGTGGCATTAGGCGTGGCTGATCAAGCGCAAATTGATTATGCCTTAATGGCGGGGGCAGTCATGTCGGGCGCATTATTTGGTGACAATTTATCGATTATTTCTGATACCACGATTGCGGCAACGCGTACTCAAGGTTGTGAAATGAAAGACAAGTTCCGTGAGAATTTAGTGTTTTCGATCCCAGCGTCGATCCTCACCTTGATTGCTTTTTCGTTTGTTGGTCAGGGCCAAGCAGATATTGCAGCTCAGGACATTGAAATCTTAAAAGTATTACCGTATTTAACCATTCTGGTGTTGGCTGTGGCCGGGTTAAACGTATTTGTTGTCTTGTCCCTCGGAATAGTATTAGCCGGCGTGACAGGCGTGCTGAGCTCTGATTATAGTGTTATCCAATTTGGTAATGATATTTACACTGGCTTTACTAATATGCAGGAAATTTTTATTCTGTCGATGCTAGTGGGTGGCTTAGCGGCATTAATGCAGCAACAAGGTGGATTAATCTTTGTCAGTAACCAAATTGAAGCCTTAATCCGTCGTTTTTCTAAAGCTAATGGTGAAGCATCAAGCCGAGCGGCAGAGCTAGGAATGGCCGCTATTGTTGCCGCGACGAACACTTGCGTGGCTAACAATACCGTGTCGATTGTGGTAACGGGTGATATTGCTAAAGAGCTTGCTGAAAAACATGGCGTTTCGCCAAAACGCGCGGCGAGTATTTTAGATATTTTTGCTTGTATCATTCAGGGATTAATCCCCCATGGTGCCCAAGCATTATTAATTGCCTCGGTGTTTACCATTAGTCCATTAGTGGCAGTATCTAATGCTTGGTACTGTATGATTTTGGCCGTTATTGCTGTGATTATCGTGATTTTTCGTAAACGAGTCTAATCGGCTATACGCTCAATAATCCACTGGTTTCATTGGCTCAAGCAAGTAAACGTCAGCTATGGAGTCGACAATGCCCAATCTTAAACGATTGGGCATTGTTTTATGGGGCTATTGATTATCGGCTTTTACTTTTGTACTTTACGCGTTAATATCCCGCACCCATTTTTTGTATAAGTATCGAACAGTGACAAGTAGAGTCCGTAATTATGATTTACATCTAGTGATTGTATTTATGTCATTGGCGGCGGCAGTTATCGGCTCTTTTGGTGTCGCAAGTGCGCTCATTGCTAAAGTGGATAGCATCAGCATAGAGATGTTAATGATCCGCCCTGACGCCCTTGGAAACTATATGAATTCCTCGTTTGCTGTAGTGTTTAATTTATCACTGCTAGCCAGTGGTTCATGTTTCTTACTGGCGATGGTCGCTGTGTTTAATATTTTCCCTGATTTAATCAGCCGTTATATCGCTGTTCTTGGTGGTGTGGTGGGGATCAGTATTGTATTAATGGGTGTATTTCCGATTAACTTTTTAGAGTTACATCGCAAGGTGTCGACGCTTTATTTACTCAGCTCTCTGGTATTGCACAGTATTTGCTTAGTGGATTATTTCAAACCAGGCAGCACGATGACCAAACGAATGCTTACCTTGAGCATTATTTCCTTATGTAGTGGCTTTGTATTGCTGATGCTGCTTGATTGGAGTCAGCTTGATTTTAGCGAGTGTTCAGCCGATTTTCCTCAATATTGTGTGGTGTCCTTATCCATGTGGTCATTAACCCAGGCAAATATTTTATGGTGTGTTTGCTTAGGATTAAGCTTGCTAAAAACCATTAGAACACAACAAAATAACCTGTATAAATTAATCTAATCCCGTTTGTTACTGGGTATTATTACTTGAGCATCGTTTATGACATCAATGCGACTAAGCCACTATTTAGCTGTGTGTGGTGTGGCTTCAAGACGCCAAGCCGCACGACTGATTGACAGTGGTCGAGTGAGCGTTAATCATCAATTAGCCCAGCATAGCGATCGAGTCAAACTGTCTGAAGCGGTAACGGTTTTGGTTGATGGCCAACCGATTTTGCCGGTGCAACCCAAACAGTATTTTATCTATCATAAACCTGTTGGGATTGATTGCCGCTTATTAGCCGATGATCCCCATAGCTTACTGCATGTGTTGCCCGAATCGCCAAGGTTATATCCTGCTGGGCGTTTGGATAAAGATTCTCGCGGATTATTATTACTCACCAATGATGGTCAATTAACTCAAGCATTAATGCATCCTGATTTTTATCATCCGAAGACCTATGTTGTTCAAGTGAATAAACCTATTAAGCCAGAATTTTTACTGATGATGGCTCAAGGGGTGCAATATGGCGATGTGCACACACGACCTTGTGATATTAGAGCATTGAGCCCTGCGGCGGATGAAGACAGATTTAACATAGTCTTAACTCAAGGGTTAAATCGACAAATACGCCGTATGTGTCAGGCACAAGGCTATAAGGTAGTAGATTTAATTCGCACCCAGTTACTGGATGTGTGTCTTGATGATCTAGCAGAAAAAACAATGCGGCCATTAACGGCCGCAGAGTTATTGAGTCTTCAACGCTCAGTAAACTGAGCATAGGGTTAAATGGTCATTATTTAACAATGTCCATTTCAGCTAATAAGTTGTCAGCATTATCTAAATACTGCATGACCCAAAGCATATAACGACTATCTACTTGGATTGAACGGTTGGTTTGTGGATCATATCCCCAGTCACCAATGATACTCTCGTACACGCCGTCAAACAGTAAACCGACCAATTCGGCGCGGCCATTTAAGGTCGGAGAACCTGAATTACCGCCAGTAGTGTCTAAGGTTGATAAGAAATTAACCGGCACAGAGTCAATCGCTTTAACATAATAGTCGCCGTATTGTTTTTGCTTAATTAGCTCAAGCTCTTTAGCTGGCGCATCAAATGGATCTATACCCGTGTCTTTAGCCAAAATACCTTCTAAACGCGTAAACGGCACCGCAACTAATCCATCCTGTGGTGAGTAACCTTTCACATTGCCGACAGTCACACGTAGGCTTGAGTTCGCATCAGCATACACAGGTTTACCTTGCTCGCGGTTATAGGCAATGATCGCATCCATATACTGTGGACGCACTTTCATTAATTCACCTTCTAACTGCTTTTGCTGTTTTTCTCGCGCCATATCGGCGTCAAAGGTTTGTACCGCATACTGAATGAATGGGTCATTTGAGGCGGTAAAGTCTGCAACCGATTTATTCATCCATGCTAAGCGAGTCGCTTTGTCATTCAGCTTGGTATTGGCGTACATATTGTCGAGTGTTGTGGCCAATGCTTTAGCATCAAACTTATCGCTAATACCAAAGGCTTTGTCTAACGATGCTAAACGTTGTTTTGCAGGTAATGCCGCATAGCGGGTAAGTAAGTCTGCGAGAAGTGCTTTATCTACATTGGCTGCATAACGGCGATCAATTCGCTCCATGCTTGAGGTAAAGTTAGTCATGTCGCGGTCTTGATAACCTGGTTCACGTTCCATATCCGCTAAGGTTTTTTCATGGGCTAAGCGATATAAATTACGCGCAGTGGTCACCATAGTGGTGTAACCAATATAGCCTAGCAACATATCACGCTGCTGATCTTGTTGACTCTTAGCGACCAGTTTTTCTAAGCTTGATAAGGTTTTGCCATATTGTTGCTGGCGTTTTTTGTCTTGGTTAATCCAGTTAGCTAAATCAGTTTCAACTTTTACGCGCTCAGCAAGCATGGATGATTTACCATAAAACTCAATCATAGAGGTAAAGTTTTTAGCATAATTTGCTAAGCCAGCAATTAAGCTTTCGTATTTAATTCGCTCATCGCTGCCCTCTGCTGCAGTCTGTTTGATGATATCAATCATGCTTTCTTGCAGCTCTTTACCTTGCGGATAAGCCCAGCCAAATTGATTTTTAACTTCATCTGCAGTGCGATATCGATTTGTACGGCCAGGGTAGCCCGCAACCATGACGAAATCGCCATTACTAACGCCTTTAGCTGATACTTTTAAAAAGCTTTTTGGCTCATAGGGAACGTTATCTTTACTGAAATCAGCAGGCTTACCATCTTTTGATACGTAAGCACGATAAAACGAAAAGTCACCGGTATGACGTGGCCACATCCAGTTGTCGATATCGCCACCGTATTTACCTACGCTAGCGGCTGGGTTGTAGGCTAAACGCACATCGCGTATTTCTAACTGTTTAACTAAATAATATTCTAGGCCACCATGGAAACTATAAACTTGGCAACGGTAACCATCTTCTTTTTCACATTCAGCAACTAAGGTTTTTTCTTGTAGCTCAATACCTTTATAAAAGTCATTGCCTACTTTATCCATTTGGCCAGCGGTAATTTTATCGGTTACCTTAGTTACGGCTTCGGTAACGAAAATACGAGACCCCGGTGTAGCAGGTAATTCTTCGGCATAGGTTTTTGCTAAGAAGCCATCTTTAAGCAAGTTTTTTTCAGGAGTTGAATTGTACTGAATTGCGCCATAAGCACAGTGGTGGTTGGTGACCACTAAGCCCTTAGGCGATACAAATGAAGCGGTGCAACCACCAAGGCTGATCACGGCATTCATTGGAAACTCAGTCAATTTAGAAATTGAATCAGCGCTGATCTCTAAGCCTTTTGCTTTAAGCTCATCAGCCATTGCGGGAAGTTGATGTGGCTGCCACATCCCTTCATCTGCCGACGCGCCAAAGCTGGCTGCAATAGCGACAGTTAATAACCATTTTTTCATTATATAATTCCGTTTAGGGTTTAGCGTGCGATGAATATTATTGCTGTTGTCTCTAATTTTTTGCTTAATTCTTGTTTCATCATGGCTAATGTTAGTAGTCCATAAAACAAAAAAGTCAGGCTAAGCCTGACTTTAACAAATGTTTAACCATCTTAAAAGCGTTTGAAAAACTCGCTTACAAATCCGGTTAATCAGTTAGTTCATTTAGGTTAATGCCACTATTAACTGAGCAATAACAATTAATATACCGAGTAAACCTGCGACAACAAGCCCTAAAGTACCACCAGATACTTGATAACCGCCCAATTGCTGTGAGCGTTGTTTTAATGCCATTGCAATGGGTAAGAAGATGATCATCACTACCAATGGGATAGCAGCAAAACCAAGGACTTTAAAAAAGCCGTCGGGGTAATAAAGCGCGCACAATAGAGGTGGTATAAAGGTCATTAACCAGGTTTTTGCACGTCCAGCAGCATCGTCGTTGGCTCGCGTGAGCTCGGCTATGTAATCGAACAAGCTCATGGTGACACCTAAAAATGAAGTAATTAATGCGAGGTTAGCAAATAAATCAATAGCTTGGCTGATAATTTGTGATTGGGCTAAGCTTTGTAAGGCGGTAACAAGTTTAGGTAATGAACCTCCAAAGCTATGTACTGTTTCACCACCTAAAGAGCCTAAGGTCACTAATAACCATAGAATGTAACAAATCAGCGGAATGGTTGAGCCAATTAATAGCACTTTTCTAAGAGAAACGGCATTACCTTCTAAGTAGCGCACAATGGTAGCAATACACACATGGAAACCAAATGAGGTGAACACCACAGGAATAGCCGCTAACCATAATTGCTGCAGCGCAGTGCCTGAAGCGACTTCGGTTGAATAATTGTTTAATGCACTTATTAGGTTAACGTCGGGTAATAGAAATGCCACCACAATGACCAGTAACACCACCATAGAAGTAAACAAAATACGTGATACTTTATCAATCCATTTTACGCCAATGGCAATTAATCCGCCAAAAATAACCGTAAACAGTATGACTGCCACTTGGTTGCTCATGTTTATGCCAATGGGCTGTAAGCGGGTTTCTAATAGCGACGACCCTCCCATCAAATACACCATAGTCAGAGCGAACAATAAGCTGAGAAAAGAACCTCCTTGGATTAGCTGGCCGACTTTACCCAGGGTTTTACCGGTAATGGCATGAACATTATCGCCGATACCAGAGTGAAGATTAATTTCTAGCATCAATAATGAGGTATAAGCGGATAGGCCCCAAATGACCACGAGTAAAATTAATGCTGGGATTATGCCTAATGCCGCTGTTGCTAATGGCAGCGCAAGCATGCCACCCCCAATTGCAGTCCCTGCTACAATCGAAATAGAGCCTAAAGTTTTAAAATTCACCGAAAACGTCCTGTCTAATTATTATTTTATTTGTGTCGGACATTAGCAGAAGGGTGACAGAGCAGGCAAGGATCTTTGATGGTTATAGGCTAACAGCTGCGTTTATAAACAATTACTCAACATTTAGCTAAACGGTTTTACACTATGATTTTGCAATAGCGTATCATTACGTCAGTACTGCGTTAAGCTCTTTACTGTATCAATGCGTTGATTAAATCTAATCATAAGCTATAATGCCCATCGTTTTAGGGGAGTAGCTAACCTAAGCATATCGACACGATATGATTAGGAGTAAGTGTCAACATACTTGGCCTCATGCCATGGTACTTACGGCAAAATTATTGATGTTAATGATTTCGCCATGCAAGACCTAAGCACTGTCACTGCATCAAGGGGTATGCGGCGGTCTGTGCTTAGTCGTCATTTACCCCTAGGATTATCACATTGGAAGCTTTATTTGCCTCAACCTTTACTGTTGCTATTGCTGAAATCGGCGACAAAACTCAATTATTGGCTTTACTACTCGCTGTCAGATTCAGCAATAAAACGGCTATCATATTAGGCATTCTACTTGCCACGTTATTAAACCATTTTCTTGCTGCATGGATTGGTCAATGGGCCATTGCTTGGATTGATCCTCAATGGGCCACCTATTTGGTAGCCGGTTCATTTTTTGCCATTGCTTTATGGGTGCTCATACCCGATAAAATGGATGACGATGATAACCGTTTTTATAAATTAGGTGCTTTTACTGCGACGTTTATTTTGTTTTTTATCGCCGAAATTGGTGACAAGACACAAATTGCTACTGTTGTCTTAGCGGCAAAATATCAATCATTAACCTGGGTTGTTATCGGCACCACATTGGGTATGCTGATTGCTAATGTCCCTGTGGTATTGGCAGGTCATTTTAGTGCGAACAAACTACCAATGAAGCTTATTCATCGCGGTTGTGCCGTGCTATTTGCACTGCTTGGTGTCGCGACACTCATGTGGTAAATGGAGGTTCAATGCCCGATAGCCGACTGCTTGATGCACAAACTGCTCGAGGATTACCTTGGGTGGTTGCCATTGCTTTTTTTATGCAGTCGCTTGACGGGACAATCCTCAATACCGCTTTACCCGCAATGGCCAATGACTTAAACGAAGATCCGCTGCGCATGCAAGGCGTCATTATCGCTTACATGCTCACGGTTGCTCTGTTGATCCCCGCTTCCGGTTGGATTGCAGATCGTTTTGGTACTAAGAAAATCTTCTTTGGTGCCATCCTATTGTTTAGTTTTGGTTCATTGCTTTGTGCATTGTCGCATTCGTTGGACATGTTAATTGGCGCTAGAGTCATTCAGGGCTTGGGTGGTGCATTAATGCTGCCCGTTGGTCGGCTAGTTGTGCTGCGGGCGTACCCGCGTTCTGAGTTGGTGCGGATCATGGGCTTTATCACCATCCCCGGTTTACTCGGTCCTTTAATTGGTCCTGTGATGGGCGGTTGGATGGTGCAATATCTCACTTGGCATTGGATCTTTTTGATTAACTTACCTGTCGGCATTGTGGGGTGTTATGCGGTTTGGAGGTTTATTCCTGACCTTCGTGGTAAGGAAAGATCGCGTTTCGATACCCTAGGCTTTTTGTTGTTTGGTGCGGCGATGTTGTTGATTACCGTTGCTATGGAAGGATTAGGTGAACTGCATCTGCCACACTTGCGAGTGATGTTGCTGTTGTTTGGTGGCATGGCATGCTTAATTGCCTATTGGCTTCGAGCTGGGCGAATTGATCAGCCACTGTTTTCACCATTATTGTTCCAAACCAGAACATTTGCTATAGGTCTGTTTGGTAATCTGTTTGCTCGTTTGGGCAGTGGTGCATTGCCTTTTTTGGTGCCATTGTTGCTGCAAGTCGCTTTGGGTTATTCACCATCTCAGGCGGGAATGAGTATGCTGCCATTGGCTGCTGCGGCAATAATGGCCAAATCAGTGGCTCGTCCCATTATTGAACGTTTAGGTTATCGATTTGTATTAACCGCTAATACACTGGCTCTGGGATTGATGCTGGCGAGCATAGGCTTAGTTAACGAGCACACCCCTTATTGGTTGTTACTGGGCGTGTTGGCCTTCATGGGCGCGATTAACTCATTGCAGTTTACCGCAATGAATGCCGTGACTTTAATCGATCTTGATGATGCTAGTGCCAGTAGCGGTAACAGCCTATTGTCGGTAGTCGGGCAATTATCATTAAGTTTGGGAGTTGCCTGTGCTGGTGCTTTACTCGGTGGTTTTAGTGCCAATATTGGTAGCGATAACGCCGCGACAGTACTTGGGGCGTTCCAGCTCACTTTTGTGACAGTCGGGGTGATGACTATGTTAGCCGCCGTGATTTTTTCGCAGTTATCTAAAGACGATGGCCGTTTGATAAGCGATTCATAATGGTACATCATCTTGCTATTTTCTGATAAAAGTCTTTATTTTCAATCTATTGCTGTTTAATTAAATCGTCCTGTGATTCGCATTGAATTTGTTATTTATAACGTGGTTTTGTCACCCCAATCATGCTCTATACATGATGCTGTTTGACATTAATTACAATCACTCTGTTTGTTTTTTGTGCAGCCCTGCACATACTTAATTTTATAATTGCTTAAAATGTAAGCATGCATAAGCGTTGTTGATAGGCGTGTGCAGTTAAATGTGTAATCGCATGTTAAAGGAGCCACGATATGGATATGAAGAAACATGGTTTATCAATAGGCATAAACCGAATTGAAAATGTGTTTTTTGTGACATTAAAAGCAACGGGCACACTAACCCACGAAGACTATCTCGTCATTACCCCTATGTTAGAAGGGGCTTTAAGCCAAGTTAATCAACCTAAAGTGAGTTTATTTCTCGACGCCACTGAACTTGAGGGCTGGGATTTACGCGCTGCTTGGGATGATTTATCACTGGGATTAAAGCACAAATCTGAGTTTGAAAGAGTGGCTATTTGGGGCAATAAAAATTGGCAAGAATGGGCGGCCAAAATCGGTAGTTGGTTTATCGCGGGCGAGATTAAATATTTCGAAGATGAAGATGACGCATTGAAATGGCTGCGTTACTAAATTCGCATAGCAGGTATAAGCCAATCTTTAGTCGCGACTATTGATTGGCTTCTTGTGCAGTGTGTCGTTCGTAAAAAAGCCCTAGGAATATAAAAAATATTCACTAGGGTTTTTAGGACGCTACAAATAAATTATGCAGTTGTATTAATATTATGGCCACTGTTGCCTACGGGTTGCGGCGCTGGTGCTAGTGCAGCTTCGATGAGTTGCAATGCCATTTGTCCTTCAGCTTTTTGCTGATCTTTAGCCATAACGGCAACTTTTAAGCTGTTGCCTGAATCAATCGTTGTAGGCATTGAAGAAGGTGAGTTAATGCTAAGTGACATGATTAACCTTAATATAAAAAACCAATGGTATAAGTATAACGGCCGAAAACCCAAAGACTTGATTATTTTTTATCAAAAATAACGCGAGATGCTTTTTTTGATTATAGGTTGTGCACAACCAATGTTATGATTAACCCATATTAGTGGTTAGTGGAGTTTGACCTATGTCTAGCAAAGTGCTTAATGAATCTCAATTACCTTCAGTGCAAAACCCGCTAGCACTTGAAAACCAAGTGTGTTTTTCGTTGTATAGTGCGACTAATGCAATGATCCGCGCCTATCGGCCATTGTTAGATGAGTTATCACTAACTTATCCGCAATATTTAGTGATGATGGTATTGTGGAAAGAGCCAGGAATTAGTGTCAAAACCTTAGGTGAAAAATTACACCTTGATTCTGGAACCTTAACGCCCTTGTTAAAACGCCTAGAAAGCAAAGGTATAGTGAGCCGTGGTCGCAGTGAATTAGATGAACGTGTGCGAGTGCTGCATGTTACTGAGCAAGGCCAACAATTATATCAACAAGCCTTGAGTATTCCTGAGCAAATGCGCTGTAAAGTGGGTGGCACTATTGATGACTTACAGCAACTCAAACAACTGTGTGATCACGCTTTTATGATGTTAAATTCTGGAGAGGCAAACAGCTGTGAAATGTGACTATTTTGAGCGTGGCGATTGTTTGTCATGCCGCAATATTCAACTGCCAATGGTTGAGCAAGTAAATGTAAAACAGCAAAAATTAATGGATTTGTTTCGTGACATGTCGGTTAAACAATGGTTTTCACCGATATTAAGTGCAGAATCTGGCTTTCGTAATAAAGCCAAAATGGTGGTATTAGGTGCCGCTCATGAGCCTATTTTAGGATTGGTTAATCCACAAGGGGAGCCGATCAGCTTATGTGATTGTTCGTTATACCCTAAAGATATGCAATTGTTATTACACCGTTTAGAGCGATTTGTGCAGCAAGCGGGTGTGCCTCCTTATCGAGTCGATAAGGCCAAAGGTGAGCTCAAATTTATTTTGCTGACTCGTAGTCAAAGTAGTGGCCAGTTTATGCTGCGTTTTGTTTTGCGTAGCGATAACGCGATCGCGCGAATTGAACGAGAATTACCGCAGTTACTGCAAGAATTTCCTCAAATTACCTTAGTGTCGGCTAATATTCAGCCGATTCATATGGCTATTTTAGAAGGTGAAAGAGAAATCTTTTTAACCGAAACTACGCGCTTAGAAGAACAACTGAATCATGTGCCGTTATTTATTCGGCCAAAAAGCTTTTTTCAAACAAATCCTGACGTTGCGGCGCAGTTGTATCAGATTGCAAGGGAGTGGGTTACTGAGTTTAAACCTAACTATATTTGGGACTTATTCTGTGGTGTCGGCGGTTTTGGGTTGCATTGTGCTGATCATCAAATTCGCTTAACGGGTATAGAGATTGAATCAGAAGCAATAGAATGTGCCATCTTGTCAGCCAGCAAACTTGGGCTGACACAAGTGGATTTTAGTGCTCTTGATTCAACCCATTTTGCACAAGGGCAATCAGCTGAAGTCAAACCCGATCTTATTATTGTTAACCCACCGCGGCGAGGATTAGGTAAAACCTTATGCGATTCATTGAGCGAGTTTGCGCCCAAAGCCATTGTGTATTCTAGCTGTAATCCACACACCTTAATGACAGATTTAGCCTGTATTACGGGTTACGAAATTACCAAAGTACAAATGTTTGATATGTTTCCTCATACGGATCATTTTGAGGTATTGGTTATGTTAGAGCTGCTGCAATAGGCCGAGTTAATCTCAACGTTGAGTTGATATAAAGCATGTAAGCCACGCTCAGAATATTTGAGGCATTTCATCGCAAGCTGGTGGTTTTTATTTCTGACAAGTTGAGGTAATACGATTTAGCCGAATAATGGATTATTTGATAAATGTTTATTTTCTCCAACTAAGCTTTGTGGCACTACACGATGACTCTACCTAACGAGAAAATATAAGTTGCTGATAAATATTAGTATTATGTATGGTGATGGGGGCATTTTTTTATTGTCATAAAAATGCCATCTCATTGTCATAGCATTGTTAATCACTATAAAAAGGTATTCGGACAATGTGGCAAATATTTACTCGCTTTTTAGCATTAGGTCTAATCAGTTTTGGCGGCCCTGCAGCGCATATAGGCTACTTCAGAAAAGTCTTTGTTGACGATCAGCAATGGTTAGACAGTAAACAGTACTCAAGCTTTGTTGCCCTAAGTCAGTTTATGCCGGGGCCAGGTTCCAGTCAGGTTGGTTTTGCAATTGGTTATCATCGTGGTGGTCTATTAGGTGGTCTTGCTGCCTTTTTAGGTTTTACCTTACCGTCTTTTTTATTGATGTTTTTATTTGCCGTTACCAGTGCACAATGGCTCGAGTTGACTGCTGTTGCGGGTGCCATCCATGGTTTAAAACTACTCGCTGTCGTGGTTGTTGCTGAAGCAACTTTGTCAATGTTCACCCAATTCTGTCAACGAAAAACCGCTAAAATACTTATGGCAGCAACAGCTGTTGCCATCATTTTAATGCCGTCATTATTAATGCAAATTGGGGTGTTAATTGTGGCAGCGATTGTTGGAGTCATGTTGATGACTCGAGGCGACAGTATTACGCCAGACAACCCTCCGATAGAGCTTAATTATGTTTGGTTAGGGCTATTTATTACAGTAATAGTGGCATCTTTATATTTTATTAATCAACCAGATAGCCTAGGACAAATTTTTGCACAATTCTTCCAAGTTGGAAGTTTAGTCTTTGGTGGCGGACATGTGGTTTTACCCTTACTTGAAACCAGTGTTGGCGAATACATTACTGCCGATCGTTTTCTTAGCGGTTATGCGCTTGCACAAGCCATCCCTGGGCCCATGTTTACTCTGGCTACTTTTTTAGGCGCTGATTTATGGTTAGAGTCACCTATTTTAGGGGCGATAGTTGCCACGCTGGCAATTTTTCTTCCTGGATTTTTACTGATGCTGGTGGGGTTAAAAAGCTGGCATAGCATTAGTCAACGTCCTGCAATTGCGGGTGCGTTAGCAGGTGTCAATGCTGCCGTTGTGGGATTATTGCTGGCAGCACTTTATCAGCCAGTATTCACAAGTGCGGTCATCATGCCGCAGGACATGGCATTAGTGATTATTGGTTTTAGTGTATTAAAAGTCTTTAAGCCAAGCCTTGTATGGTTAGTCATAGGATTTGCAGCAATGGGTAGTGGGTTGTCTATGTTGTAAAGCGGTTATTATATTGTACGTTTTGCGATAGGCCGCACTTTTTTGAGTAGTCATAGTTTGTTAATGTAACCATTTATAATAAATAGACTATTATATTTGTAGACTATTATCTTAAAAGACCTTCAAAAGGCTACCACTATGCTGAGATCTTCATTACGCAATAAACTATTGGGCTTATCGTTAATTCCGCTAACGTTGATCCTCACAGTATTACTGAGCATTTTTTATGTTAATGAAGGCTCATCGCTGAAAAGAGATATTGATAATTTTCGCAGTGAATTAATTTCAGAACGCAAAAATCAACTCAAAGAATCCGTTCAGATTGCCCAGGGAGTCGTTGAATATGAACTCTCTTTGGGTGATAAAGGTAATGTTAATGCGGCATTACGAGACTTACGTTTTGGCACAGCAGGGTATTTTTTTATCTATGATGATGCGGGGATGAATATTTTTCATCCGACTATGCCTGAACTTGAAGGCCAAAACAAAATTGACATGGCCGATCCCAATGGCACTAAAATTATTGTTGGGCTATTAGATGCCGCTAAATCCGGGAGCGGTAATTTTTCTTATTATTATAAAAAGCCTGGTAGAGAACAGTTAGTTGAAAAACTCGGTTTCGCGGTAATGGTCCCCAATACCCATTGGATGTTAGGCTCTGGCGCTTACATTGATGATATTGAAGAGTCTATTGCGGCTTATGAAACCTATAAAACTGAAGAGATGAATCAAAAAGCATTCTTATTTTTATTAATTGCTTTGGGTTTAACAGGGATAACTGCTTTTGCTGTAGTCATTATGGCCCATAGAATGGTGGTGCCTATCCAAAATATGGCTGGCTCATTAAATGATATCGCCAAAGGTGAGGGTGACTTAACTAAACGTCTTGAGATAACGAGTATCGATGAGATCGGTCAGTTAGGCAGTGCTTTTAACCTGTTCATTGACAAGTTACAGAATATTATTGGTGATGTAGCGGGGGCGACTGATAGGGTTAAACATGCAGCGCAAAGCATCAGTGGTCAAACAGTGTCAATGACTGAGCAGCTTTATAACCATAACAATGAAATTGATCAGGTTGTTACCGCGATTACTGAAATGTCTGCGACCGCTCATGATGTGGCTCATAATACTAATATGGTCGCTGAAGCAACACATGCGGCTTCTGATAACGTCGGAAAAGCGCAAGACTGTGTCGATACATCATTAACTGAAGTGTCTAACTTGATGACCCAAATTGACAATGCCGCCGCCAATGTAAAGTCATTGAGTGAGCAGTCGAAAAAGATTAACTCAGTGCTGAGTGTGATCGGTGGAATTGCAGAGCAAACCAATTTACTGGCACTTAATGCGGCCATTGAAGCTGCCTGAGCTGGCGAGCAAGGTCGAGGCTTTGCTGTGGTTGCTGATGAAGTCAGAAATTTAGCCAGTCGCACTCAAACCAGTACCGTCGAAATTAATGAAATGCTGTCTGAACTGCATAAGTTAGTCACCAAAGCGGTACAAGCCATGGAACAGAGCCAAGCCAGTTGTTTAAGTTCAGTTGAGTCTTCTAGGGCCATTTCTGAAAGTTTAGGCGCTGTTACCTCATCAGTGACCAGCATTAATGACATGAGTACCCAAATAGCTACAGCAGCTACCGAACAAAGCTCAGTAACCGAAGAAATTAATCGTAATATTAATTCAGTGCAAGAGATTGTGAATACGCTATTAGCGGCCAGTCAAGATGCTTCTGATATGAGCAAAACGGTGGCCAATGAAGGCTCGACGCTTTCTAAGTTAGTCGGTCAATTTAAAATATAATAGTGACTGTTATTGGGTTGGAAAATGAACCTTAAGGGTTCATTTTTTTTCGTCATAATCTGAAGTATTTTTTCACTATTATGGGTATTTTTTAGCATTATCAGTCAGCCATTCCTAGGCTTAATTCTTAACCGAATCCTTATTCAATCTTTTGTACAAGCTGTTATGCAACAATATGGCGTACATTTAGTCGTTACACCCACGGTTATGCTTTTTCTGATATTGATTCAGTGAAATATATTCGTCATTTGTTTATTAATAATCATCCTTCCGGTCTAGGTTTAGCGCCTATCATGAGGTAAAATGCGCCGTTGCACCTTTTGTTAACTGCTAAATTTAAGTTGAATATTCATGTTTGAAGTTAATCCGGTAAAATTCAAAATTAAAGAGCTCGCTGAACGTACTGAGCTACTTCGGGGGTATCTTTGACTACGCTGCCAAAAGTGAGCGCTTAGAAGAAGTCAGCCGCGAGCTAGAAAGCCCAGAAGTGTGGAATGAGCCTGAACGTGCGCAAGCATTAGGTAAAGAGCGCGCTGCGTTGGTTGTCGTGGTCAAAACCATTGATGATATGGACTCAGGTCTTGAAGATATCGAAGGGTTACTTGAACTTGCCATTGAAGAAGATGACGAAGAAACCTTTAATGATGCAGCTGCAGAACTTGAGGTGTTAGACACTCGTCTAGCCGATCTCGAATTTCGCCGCATGTTTTCTGGTAAGAGTGATGCGTCAAACTGTTACTTGGATATTCAATCTGGTTCGGGCGGCACTGAAGCGCAAGACTGGGCCAACATGGTGCTGCGCATGTACTTACGCTGGGGCGATGCACATGGTTTTAGCCCCGAGTTAATGGAAGTCACCGACGGTGATGTAGCCGGTATTAAAGGTGCTACGATTAAGTTCACTGGTGAGTATGCTTTTGGATGGATGCGAACTGAAACGGGTGTCCACCGTTTAGTGCGTAAATCACCTTTTGATTCATCTGGCAAACGCCATACTTCTTTTTGCTCTGTTTTCGTTTATCCAGAAATTGATGATGATATTGAGATCGATATTAATCCATCCGATTTACGTATCGACACTTATCGTGCATCAGGCGCGGGTGGTCAACACGTCAACAAAACAGATTCTGCGATACGTATTACGCATTTGCCAACCAACACTGTGGTGCAATGTCAAAACGATCGCTCGCAACATAAAAACCGCGATTCTGCCTTTAAACAGTTAAAGGCGAAGTTGTATGAGTTAGAAATGCATAAACAAAATGCCGATAAGCAAGCTGCTGAAGATGCAAAATCAGATATCGGTTGGGGCAGTCAAATTCGTTCTTATGTATTAGACGACGCCCGTATTAAAGATTTACGTACAGGGATTGAGAACCGCAACACTCAATCAGTGCTGGATGGTGATTTAGATAAGTTTATTGAAGCCAGCCTAAAATCAGGACTTTAATTAAATTAACTTTTTCCGCCATGTAAGTGTGGCGAGTAAACGCGAGAATATAACATGACTGAACACGTACAAGATGAAAACAAACTGATTGCTGAACGTCGCGCTAAATTAGAGCACATTCGCACCAGTTGTCCTGCTAATGCGCATCCAAATACATGGCAACGTAGCCATAAAGCGGCTGAGTTACAGGCGCAATATGGTGAGCAGACCAAAGAAGCGTTAGAAGAACTCGCTTTTCAAACCAGCATTGCAGGCCGTGTTATGGCTAAGCGTGGTCCATTTTTAGTGATTCAAGATGTGTCTGGTCGTATTCAAGCTTATGCTGGTAAGCCAGTCCAAGGCGATTTAAAAGAGCGTTATCAAGGTTTAGACATCGGTGACATTGTTGGTGTTAAAGGTCAGCTGCATTTATCTGGCAAGGGCGACTTGTACGTTAATATGGAAGAGTATCAATTACTGACCAAAGCATTGCGTCCGTTACCTGAGAAATTCCACGGTTTAACCGACCAAGAAACTCGCTATCGCCAGCGCTATGTTGACTTGATCGTTAACGAAGACTCGCGCAACGCGTTCATTATGCGCTCTAAAGTGGTTTCTGCCATTCGTAACTTCATGATCAAAAAAGAGTTCATGGAAGTTGAAACCCCAATGATGCACGTTATTCCTGGTGGTGCTTCTGCACGTCCATTTGTGACTCATCACAATGCATTAGACATGGCCATGTACTTACGTATTGCGCCAGAACTATACCTTAAGCGTTTAGTGGTCGGTGGTTTTGAGCGCGTATTCGAAATTAACCGTAACTTCCGTAACGAAGGTTTGTCACCACGTCATAACCCAGAATTCACTATGATGGAATTCTATATGGCGTATGCTGATTACAAAGACTTAATGGACTTAACTGAAGAAATGCTCAGTTCAATCGCCATTGAGTTAACGGGTAGTGCGCAAATGCCATACGGCGAGCACACAGTAGATTTTGGTGGCCCCTATGCACGTTTAAGCATGTTAGAAGCTATTCAAAAGTACAACCCTGACAACGCGACTATTCAAGCGATGACTTACGAACAAGTGAAAGACGTAGAGTTTATGCGCGACTTAGCATCGAGCCTAGGCATCAAGCTAGAGAAATTCTGGACTTGTGGTCAGTTATTAGAAGAGATTTTCGGTGAAACCGCTGAAACTAAGCTGATGCAACCAACGTTCATTACTGGTTACCCTGCGGATATTTCGCCTTTAGCACGCCGTAATGATAACAATGACTTCATCACCGACCGTTTTGAATTTTTTATCGGTGGCCGCGAAGTGGCTAACGGCTTTAGTGAGCTCAACGATGCTGAAGATCAAGACAACCGCTTTAAAGCGCAAGTTGATGCTAAAGATGCAGGCGATGACGAAGCAATGTTCTATGACGCTGACTACATCACCGCACTAGAGCACGGTTTACCACCAACAGCAGGTCAAGGTATTGGTATCGACCGTTTAGTGATGCTATTCACTAACACGCATACCATTCGTGACGTGATTTTATTCCCAGCGATGCGCCCACAAGCGTAATGGCATAGGTTGGCAGTAGCTGACACTGAGGAATAATCAAAACCAGCTTTCGGGCTGGTTTTTTTTGACTAAAATTAACTGGAAATTTGTCTCGTACTGGTTAATTTGCTGCTTGCAAAAAACGCTAGCCGATGACGCCACTTTTAGGTTGGATAAACTTTGCCGATGCTGTCACGAAAGCTTTATTGTTAACAAAGAGCGCAGCTTCTAATTGGTACATCCCTAAACGTTGGCTCACCAATCGACCGACAATTTTGATGGCATCACCAACCTTTATAGGGGCAACAAAGCGGATGGTCATTTCGGCGGTTAAGGCCTTAATACCTTGCATCAGCAAACAATGTGTCATAGCCGCATCGACTAAGGCACTGGCAACGCCGCCATGCAAGAAGCTGTTGTAGCCTTGAAGCTGCGGACTCACTTTATGATAACCAACCACTTGATTGTCACCGTCAGCAAAAAACTTACACTGTAACGACAATGGATTTTGTTTAGCGTCGCCACAGACAACACATTGACTGTGGCTTTGTTTGCTCTCTTGATAACGGTTCACACAAGACCTTATTTATTGATGAGTATAAATCCCAGCAATGCTTTAAAAGCGCGCATTAACCATCTGGTAGGTTTTATAACCACCAGTGAGGTTACGCACTTTAAAACCATGCTGTATTAACATGCTATAAGCGACATGTCCGCGTAAACCCACCTGGCAAAATACCAGTAACTCTTTGTCTTTAGGGAGTTCGTTTAGCCGGTCTCTAAGCTCTGGTAATGGAATATTCATTGCGCCTGCAATTGATCCCACGGCCGTGAGTTCCCCAGGGTTTCGAATATCGACAATGATTTGCTCTGCGGTCAAAGCGTGTAAATCTTGACTGTGACAAATGGCTTCATCACCTAATAATACATTGGCTGCGACCATACCTGCTTGATTGACCACATCTCGTGCAGAACCAAAAGGAGGCGCGTAAGTCAGTTCAAGGTCGGCTAAATCATACACTGTCATGCCCGCACGTTGTGCCACGGCCAATACGTCTATACGCTTATCTACGCCATCAATTCCCGCGGCCTGAGCGCCTAAAATACGGCCAGAATCAGGACAAAATAATAATTTTAAGGTAATAGGATGCGCCCCAGGATAATAACTGGCATGACTGGCAGTGTGCACATAGATTTTTTCATAAGGAATAGCTTGCTTGAGTAAACTTTTTTCATTTAATCCAGTAGAGGATATGGCCATATCAAAAAGCTTACAGATAGCTGTGCCTTGAGTCGCACGATATAATTTCTTCCCCCCGAGCATGTTATCTGCGGCTAATCTGCCTTGGCGGTTTGCTGGCCCTGCAAGTGGGATCAGTGTCGGCTTACCAGTCACAAAATCAGCTGTTTCGATAGCATCACCAACAGCATAAATATCAGCATCAGAGGTTTGCATCCCAGCATCAACCGCAATACCACCCAGCGGCCCCAATACTAAACCGCACTCAGAGGCCAAGCGAGTTTCAGGTTTTACACCAATGGCGAGAATGACTAAATCTGTTGCTAAGCTATTGTTATCTGTTAAGTCTAATGTCAAATGGTAATGGGGAGAGAGAGGTTTATCGTAGTCATCAGTATTATCGGCTTCAGAGAGTTTTATAGGGCAATCATTGACAGCGGCCAAGCCTGTTTTTAAGCGTAAATCAACCCCGTTATCAACAAGCTTTTGGTGCAGCATATTGGCCATTTCAATATCTACTGGCCCCATTACCTGGTCAGCAAGTTCGATCAAGCTCACTTCTAATCCGAGATGGCGTAACGCTTCTACCATTTCTAAACCAATAAAACCTCCTCCCACCACGGTAGCGTGTTTAGGTTTATGCAGTAAAAGGGTAGACAACACTTTATCCATATCAGGAATATTACGTAGGCTATGAACAAAATGATGATTAATGCCACTGATTGGAGGCTTAATGGGGGATGCACCTGGACTGAGTAATAGTTTATCGTAAGACTCTAGATATGTTTCATTAGTAATAAGGTTACGTACGTTAAGTTGCTTTGCTTGTCTGTCGATAGCAATTACTTCGTTAAATACACGCACATCAATATTGAAACGTGACTTGAAGCTTTCTGGTGTTTGCAGTAATAGTGAGTCGCGCGATTCGATTTCGCCGCTTATATGGTATGGCAAACCGCAGTTGGCAAATGAAACAAACTCGCCACGCTCTAGCATGATGATTTCAGCCGTTTCAGATACCCGTCTTGCTCTTGCTGCTGCAGATGCACCACCGGCAACACCACCAATAATGACTATTTTAGTCATAGCTGTCTCCAAGAAAAAATTGATTAATAATGAAGTGACTATTTATTAGGTTTTCTGTTTATCTGATTTTTTGTCAAGTGCATGTTGGCAATTAAAGCAATAACCATACATATTGAGGCTATGGTGATGAATACTCATACCGTGATGCTCTGCCGCTAACCCTAAGCGCAGCTCAATCAAGGGATCGATAAAATCAATTAACTTACCGCAAGTTAAGCAAAGTAAATGATCATGGCGGGGCTTATTATTGAGTTCATAAACTACACTTTCAGATTCAAATAGTCGTCTAACAATGAGGCCAGCCCGCTCAAAATGGGTCATAATTCGATATACAGAATTGAGGCCAATTGCTTCTCCCCGAGCATTTAACCCCTGATAGATATTTTCTACTGTGAAATGCTGCTCATCGACTTGAGTTAAAAACTCAAGTAACTTACATCTTTGTGTGGTTATTTTGAGGCCAGAGTCTTTTAATACTGCTTGCATTAGACTTACCTAAACACGCCAATGCGTGTTACCAGTGTGTACTATTTAGTTGATATATTTGTCATCAACGCTTTGCCATAAATAAGGCTATCAACCACTTTATATCGAGCTCCTTTCACTAAGTTAGCCAAGGTTTGGCGGGATATTCCCATCGACTTAGCGGCTTCTTGCTGCTGCATTCCTAGCAAGTCAACTAAGCGCAAAGCTTCAATTTCATCTTCTGCAAGTGGAACCTGCTCTAATTGCACCATAGGAATACCATTAGGCTTAAAGCAAATATTGGCTAATTGACCACATATGGTTCGGGGGATTTTGGGTCTTGCCATTTAGCACCTCATTTATAGCATATGCTATATATACTGAGTTTAGTTTGTACATGCAAGATTATTGTTTATGTCGATTTAACATATAAACAGATCTTTGAACTCACCAGCAAAATTTAATTTTATACGAGGTTTATTGCATCATAGTGCTAGCCAAAATAACTACAATATTGCTACTTATGATTGCTACTTATCATTGATAATTCCATGTCAATACTCACTCATAAACTCCAGGTTTCAAGCGCGCCGTCTGAGCTTAGGGTTAATAATTTTCCATTGGTTTGTAGCACCATTGAAAATACGGTTGTACCAGCGTTATAAGCGGTAATGTCCCAATGAGAAAGCTCTTTTCCTGAGTCGGCATCCCAATAGATAACACTTTGTTTTGAGGTTGCGGTAATTAGGTTTTTACCATGGTTAATGAATAACGCCTGTCGAAAATAGCGGTAACGTTCAAGGTAATCAAGTTGGCTAATGGGTTGCGTGGTTTGAGTATCGATAATGACATTATTGTCGAGGGCATCGGCAATGAACAAGCGTCGATTGGCTTCATCAAAACTCACGCTAGTGATCTGCTGCGGGCGAGAAAAGCTGCTTATTAATTCACCGCTATACGTGGCCCAAATGTGTGCATCGCCATCAATCCCAGTCGATAGTACTTGCTGTTCAAAATTGGATAGCTCAACATGATTAACGGCAGCGCTATGTTGTTTAAATAATGACATTGTCATGCTGCTCCTTTGGATCACAGTAATTGAGCCATCATTCATCCCCACCAAAATAGTACTGCCTGTTTGGCTCAGAGCAAGGCTCGAAATACTGGCATCAGGATTGAAACCCTGAGCGAACCAACGTATGTCTAACTTTCCTGTGTTAAGGTTAAAAATAGAGATTTGGTGTTTACTGGCCGTCGCAAGGTAATGTTTATTCGCTGACAACGCCACGAGGTAATTGGTTTCATCAAAGTCATCGTCAGACCATTGCTGTAATAATTTGCCAGTCGCAACTTGCCATATCGATAATGTACGGCTTCTGCTTAATGTCACTGCTATGCTGGCATCGCTTGATAGTACGCCATCAATGAGCGTCTCATTAACCAGTCGCTGCAGATGATCAGGCGTTTTCATTACCACCATTTTGTCGCAGCCAGAAATCGCTATTATCGCCATGATACTGGCGATAATAAGGCATGTATTAAGCAGGAATTTTGATCCGATATTAGTTAACAATGTCATCTCTTTATAAAAAACGTCCTTTTAACATAATAGCATAGGGACATATTCCTAGATCTATTCGTCAACATAGGCTGATTTTTTGATATAGAAAAGTCTGCGTTCAAATTATGCATCTATTAAGAAAATCCGAATTCAGGCACAATAACAGCTAACAATATGTTATTTAAGCCAAGGAACCCACATGACGCACATTACCTTAACCGCTCCCGATGATTGGCATCTTCATTTTCGAGATGGGGACATGTTAGGTGAGACGGTTCCGGCTACAGCTAGATTATTTAAACGCGCCATTGTGATGCCGAATTTAGTTCCACCAGTGACGACAGCTGCTATGGCTATGGCTTATAAGGAGCGTATTTTAGCCGCTCGTCCAATTGGAAGTGACTTTAAGCCATTAATGACGCTATTTTTAACCAATAATACCAGCGCTCAAGACATTATTGATGCGAAAGCGGCAGGTGTTGTTGCTTGCAAATTATACCCTGCTGGGGCGACAACCAACTCCGATGCCGCAGTTAAAGCATTAGATGAGTTATTCCCAATATTTGAGGTGATGGCGCAGCAAGGTATGTTATTACTGGTGCATGGTGAAGTGACCGAATCGCATATTGATATTTTTGATCGTGAAAAGTTATTTATCGATCGCTACTTATCGCGTATTGTCGAAGCTATTCCTAGCCTTAAAGTCGTGTTTGAGCATATCACCACAAAAGAGGCGGCTGAATTTGTTGCCGGTGCTTCTGCTAATGTTGCCGCAACCATTACACCACAGCATTTATTGTTAAACCGTAACGATATGTTAGTAGGTGGTATTCGTCCGCATAACTTTTGCTTACCCGTATTAAAACGCAACATTCACCAGCATGCTTTGCAAGCTGCAGTGGCGACTGGTTCAAGTAAATTCTTTTTAGGTACCGATTCAGCGCCACATGAAAAACACCGCAAAGAGTCAGCTTGTGGCTGCGCAGGCTGTTACAGTGCCTGGAGTGCGTTAGAACTATATGCTCAAGTATTTGATAACTTGGGTGTCTTAGATAAGCTCGAAGGTTTTGCCAGCTTACATGGCGCAGACTTTTATGGTCTGCCACGTAATACAGGTACCGTAACGTTAGTCAAACAAGAATGGACAGTACCAGAAGAGATTATTTTACCTAACGGTAGCCCTATCGTGCCATTTTTTGCTGGCCAAACGGTCAATTGGAAAGTGAAAACTGCTTAATTTAATCACTAAGCTAGCCAGGTAATTAACGCAGCATGCTGTTTATTATCGTGAGTAGTTAAGTGGAAATAGCTTAATTGTCGAATCGAATTATTAATGCCTGTCAGTGAGCTGACAGGCATTTTTGATTTTTGCATGATTAATATTGATCAGCTGATTTTACCTGTGTTTGTAGCAGTTCCTTAAATTCAGCTCTAGGTAATGGCTTACTGAATAAGTAGCCCTGACCATAATCACATTTTAATGAACGTAGCAGATGATACTGTTCTTCAGTTTCTATACCTTCAGCAACAACCTTTAAGTTAAGTCCATGTCCCATGGCGATCGCTGCCCCGACAAGTTCCAGATCTCCGGGATCAACGGTAATATCATTAATAAAGCTTTTATCTACTTTTAAGGTGTCAAACGGATAACTACGCAGATAACTGAGTGACGAATATCCAGTACCAAAATCATCCATCGAGATGCTGACACCAATATCATTTATGCTGGTTAAGTTACTATTGATAATCGGGTCACCATTAAGTAATACCCCTTCGGTGATTTCAAGTTCTACAGAACTGACGTGGATCTGGTGTTTCTCAAGCTGCATTTTAAGCATATCAATAAAGGTATTTTCCCTAAATTGCTTAGGGGAAACATTGATAGCAATTTTAAATTGAGACTGAAACTGTTGCTGCCATTTTTTCGTGGCATTAAATGCAATATCAATAACATATTGACCGATAGGGATGATCAGTCCGGTTTGTTCCGCAATAGGAATGAATTCATCTGGTGTTACTTGGCCGAGTAATGCATTTTTCCAGCGTAAAAGCGCCTCAGCACCAATAATTTTACGACTTTTTATTTCTACAAGTGGCTGAAAGTAAACCTCGAATTCTTTTCGTTTCAAAGCATTACGTAATTGCTCTTCAACTCTTAGACGTCGATTTATATCCTGGTCCATTTGGTGGGTATAGAAATTATAGGTATTTCTACCGCGGTCCTTTGAATAATACATAGCAGAATCTGCCTGCCTAAGTAACTCTTTAGGGTCTTCGCTGTTATGCGGATAAAGAGCTATACCAATACTGACCGTAGACACTAACTCACGATTGTTGAGCACAAAAGGTTGGTAAAATCGTTTGAGCATTTTAGTGGCAATAACTTCAACTTCAGCGGGCGAGTTAATATTGCCCAATATAATGATAAATTCATCGCCGCCTAACCTACCTACGAGATCATTATTTGATATCGTGTTTTTTAATCGAGCAGCGGCTTGGACTAATAGTTCATCACCAATAGAGTGGCCCAAGGAATCATTCACTTTTTTAAAATCGTCTAAATCTAAAAATAATACCGCGACATTATTTTGGCTTCGAAACGCATCTTTGAGCATTTGCGATAATCTCTCGAGTGAGAGTAGTCTGTTGGGCAAGCCTGTTAAGCTATCGTAGTGAGCCTGTTGAATTATTCGCTCTTCTTGCAGCTTATATTGAGTCACATCCTGTTTTAGAGCTAAATAATGTTTAGCGACGCCAACGTTATCAAAAATAGGTGCGATATGTGCGTGTTCCCAAAAAATATCGCCATTTTTCTTTTTATTTTGTAGTTCACCTTGCCACGCATCCCCTCTAGAAATGGTATCCCATAATTCCTTATAAAGTGACTTAGGGGTTAATCCTGACTTCAATATACTGGCATCCTGACCAATAACGTCACTGGCGCTATAGCCTGAAATCCTTTCAAATGCACTATTAACATATTCAATTTTGCTGTCGATATTAGTTAATATCATTGATATGGGGCTTTGTTCTATTGCTTGTGACAAAGTGAGAGCTTGTTCTTCTGCCTTTTTTTGAGCGCTTAAATCGATATCGATGCAGTACATTTCTGCTTCGTTGTCGGCATTGTTCATTAATGCATGAGATGAATAAACGGCAACATTGCTGCCATCAGCATGCCTTAGAAGTAACTCTTCCGCTGGGATCGGGATACCATCATTTATCCACGCATTAACATTATTTATCACATGCTCCCGATATGGCAGAGGAATAATGAGATCTTCTAGTTTTTTACCCATGGCCTGTTCTTTGGTATAGCCATACAGTTTTTCACTGGCATGATTCCAAAAAATGACCGAGCGATCTTTATCATAACCTTGGACGGATATTGCGGGGATTTTTTCAAAAATTTGTCTGAATTTAGATTCACTGCGTAATAGCTTTTGTTCGGCATTAATGCGTTCTGAAATGTCTCTAACAAAACAGAAAAACATTCCTTCATCACTATCCCAAAAGCTAATATTCACCTCAACATGAAATAAATGGCCTTGTTTATGTCGATGAAGCGAAGTGAAGTGTAAACGTTTTTTTCGCTTAGCTCTGTCGATATTTTCATCAGAAAATTGATGCTGGTTACTGGTTTCAATTTGGTTAATGGGCATGTTTATTAGCTCTTTCATGCTGTAACCCGTCATATTTACAAAGCTTTGATTTGCTTCGATGATATTGCCTTCAAGTGAGGTGATTAAAAAGCCATCTTGGGCAGTACTAATAATGTTGCGGTAAGTTGTTTCACTGCGACGTAATTGCTTTTCAATGTGTTTTCGATAGGCGAGATCTCGTCCAACACCAACAATGCCGTTAATGTGTCCTAATGAGTCTGTAAAAGGTGTTTTCTGGGTGCTAAATATATGTGCAATACCATCAGATGTTGTAATCCATTCTTCATTTCTCCATGGTTGTTTTTTCTGTAAAACAAAACGGTCTGCTTCGATAAACCTATTTGTTTGTTGCTCATCAAAGAGGTCACTATCTTTATGATATTTAATTTGTTCCGGTTTGAGTTTTAATAGTTCAGCGAATGCTTTATTACAGCCTAAATAGATGCCATCGATCGATTTATAGAAAATAATATCGGGAATGCCATCAATGATACTTTGTAATAGGTTTTTTTCGGTTTCAAGAAGGGATTTATTATGCTGCAGTTCTTGTGCTAATTGCTGTCTTTGCTGATGTTGTTTTAACAGTAATCCCAATAACATGGAGCCACAGGTATACACTGTAAGTATGGTAGGGCTGATAGTGAGGATGATGTCGTATTTATCTGCAACAGGTATTAATAATACATTGAGTAACGCGGCTAATTCTACTACCAGGCTCATTAGTAGTAAGTTTTTCCAGTTTATCTGCTTGTTTGATGATTGAATCCAGTATCGCCAACCTAAGCCAATGGCAGAACTGATGAAAATAATTAATGTACCAGCAAATACCCCCGCACCACCTTGATAAATACGAAACCATGCAGCGAGTAAAGAGCCAATCAATGTCGGAATAAAACCAAAAAACAGACCACTCAAACTCAATAAAATCCAGCGAGCATCAAAAAAAATTCCTTGACGAAATTCCCAAGGATTGATCATTAAACTCACCGTAATCATGCCGATAAAAATGCCACTTAAGACATCTTTATATTTTGGGGAAACGATGTTTTGTAGCGTAATTGCATCATAAATAACCACAAGAGCCAGTAATAACACGGCGTTGCTCATCAAACTGAAAAAACTATCCATTGCTTCTCCGCACAAAATCGCATTGCCTTGTTTTACTTTAGTCCAAATCTACCAATAAAAAAAATATCTACTTCATATGATTATCTTGTCCTAACGTGCGTCTGCACCGTATCAATATGCTGAGTAATAATATCTATAAATGTATTTGTATCAATGAATGAGAAATGCAAAGAGCAAAAAGGTAGCCAAGACTACCTTTTTGGGGGAACTTACAATTGTTTACTATGTAAGGTTTATATGTCGGTTATTTATTGTCAGAGCGTATCACCAACTCAACGCGGCGATTTTGCTTTTGGCCATTTTCATCAAGGTTATTTGCTATAGGTGAGTACTCACCCACTCCTTTAGCTTCAACTTGTTGTGCAGAAATAGAGAACTGTTTGATCAACCGGGTTTTAATCGCCGTCGCACGTTTTTCTGACAAGGTTTGGTTATAAGCTTGCGAGCCTTGATCGTCTGAATGTCCTACCACATAAAACAGTTGTTTAGGGTGTGTTTGTAGGTATTGAGCGACCACTTCTACAATTGGATAAGCTTCTGGTAATAGTTCATCACTGTCATATTTAAACAACAAACCGTCTAGCGCCACATGGCCTGTTTTGGCTATTTCATCGGTTAATCCCTGCAAATCAATACCTACACGATTATTGTTTAATGTAGTTTCTTCAATGATTCGGACTTCTGCTGCAAGATTGCCAACAAAGCCAATTACATACACCATTACGTACACATTTCCTTCCGGTCTTTCTAACTTATACAATCGATAAAATTGGCTGTCGTCACGGCCATTGGACATCAGTAATTTTAAAGCGTTATACATTTCTGTTTTTCGACCACATAGCTCACCTGTACAAGCATAAACTTCATTAAAGCCAAGCTTAGTTAATGCGTTTTGGTAATTAGCATTAATCTCGTATTCAGAATAAGTTCGAGGTAAGTTATAGCCAATATCGGTGATTTTACCGTCTAATTTTAGCGTCTCAAGTTTGTTACCATTCTTACCCACTAATACGGCAATTTGCCCAAAGGAATGGGTGGTATACTCATCGATATATGCGCCAGGTATACGAGTCAACATTGGGTGATCAGCTGAGTTTTTTTCATCTTTGTTGCTATTGCCTGTTACTGCTATTTCACTCACCTCTTGTGATAAATAACCTTGATTAGTGGTGACTAAATCTAGCGGCTCATCGATTACTTCGATAATATCGATCTCTACGCTGGTGGCGCGCTGCCAACCCGCCGCATATATGGACACATATACTTGTTTTTTAGGAAGGGTGATATAGGCAGTAATTAACGAGGGTGAACTTTTTGAAATTGTATATAGCGGTTTTATAAATTTGGCTAATTTCTCCTCACTACCACAACTTTCTTGCTCGCATTCAAAGAGGATACTGGCATTTAATGCCTTGAGCTGGTTTTTATAGTTATTGATTAAATGGGCAGGTGTATAAGACGGCGGCAATTCATAGTTAGTTCTAATCAGTTTACCTTTCACTTCTTTGGAAAGAATTTTTTTGTCTTCAATTGACGTTATCAATTGTACTGGTGTGAAATGCCGAAGTTCATTCTTTACTTCTTTTACGTCTTTAGGCTCAGAAAACAATTCTTGTGTTGTCGTCGAGTAGGCATTCATCGCTGGCATAGTCGTCATGATGACGGCAAATGATATAAGCACGGGTTTTAACATATCAACTCCCTGTTGAAATAAAGTATCCAATAATATTAAGAAAGAACCTTAAACGTGCCCATAAGATATTCAAACATCATCAGGGTGTAAATGAATTGCGATTAGAATTACAGATTGATTATTATTTTTGATGTTTGTTTTTATATTAAACATTCAAAAGGATGTTTTTCTGCGGAATGAATAAATCCCCATAAGCTAACGCTATGGGGATTTTTCATTAATATCAGTCTGCTACCTTTATTGACCGAAAATCAATGGATTAACTTGGTCGTAAAGGTGTTGATACAAGGTTTGGGTAAACCCTGCGTTGTTATCAAACGTTACCGAGACATTATTTGCTGTAGACGCTTGCATTGCTTTATTGAGTTCAACTTTAATCAGTTGTTGATTATCAAGTACAAAGTAGTCTGGATACACGTATTGTTGTGCAGAGCCTTCGACGATTTCTGCAACTTCAATTAATAACTGATCACTTGGGCTATTGCTTTTAGTCATTTGAAAACGTTGTTCAATACTGCCGTCACTATCAAGTAGTGCAATAGTTTGATTTTCTTCATCGATGCGAATGTTATCAGGAAAATAAAACTTAAATAAGATTTCCGCCATAATAGTAGTAGAGAGCGTTTCTTCAGTCACAAAGCTTGATAGCTCATAAGTTTCATAATCATCAACGACACGACACATTACGTCTGCGGATTGAGTCACGGTTAATCGGTATAGAGTATCAGGCCAGGTTAATGTATCTAACTTTAATATTTCTGGGGCCATATTTAAAACCGATTGCCAATAATCACTCGTATTAGCGTTAGTCACTTTATCGATATCAATAGTAATAGGTACATACGTACCAGAGTATACAGTGTTGTAGGTATTACCAGTAATTGTGGGTTCAATTATTGGACCATTATCTTCGGTATACCAGCGTTTATCTGTTTTATTCCAGCACTCTGTTATTATTTCATTTCCCTCATCTAATGAAGCTTCAAAAGCTAGCGCCTGATTAGGTTGAACCGCAACCCAAGAGAGTGTTTTGGTATTGTCGGCATTTTGTATTGAAAACGCATTCATATCAGCCGACATGGTCAGTGATAATGTATTGGTAAAGCCTTTTTCGTTGATGATATTACCCAGCACAATATCCCAATCGTTTTGGGACAAAATACGTGAATCAATAGGTAACTCTGTAAACCCTAATGCGATCGCAGCGTCACTAAACAGTATGTTGGCTGCGAGAGTATATATATCAGTTGAGAAAAACTCTTCTGCTGAAAGGCCGCTGGCGCTTAGTTTTTGCCAAAGTTCCAAATATGTAGCTGCCAGAATTTTCTCTGCTGCAATTAAGTTGGGTATTTGGGTTGCAATGACTTGCTGTAAATAGGCAATTGCGTACTCGAGGCGGGTAAAGCTTGTTTTAGCCGATGCATCAGCAGAAACAGAATATAAGCTTGCTGCATCTAATTGATATAAGATTGCTAATAAAGCATCTAACTCAGTCGATAGCTGATCAATTTCGCTGTCAGACAAACTTTGATTTTTCATCTCTATTACACGAGAGAGTTTAATATGTGTCAGGTTGTTAATCGCACCATTGTATTGTGGACTAGCGATTAATGTGCCTTTCCCTGCATCACTAACGATAGCTTTTGGCGCAGAACGGTTGGTTGGATTTTTAATATTCAGCGCCAAAGAGCGTGCTTGAATTGCTTGAGTTGCCGTTGCTGCTTCCCAATTAGCCACTAAATAATAATCTGGTGTTTCGACTTCACTTTTCCAGTCTATTTGGTAGTTACCGTCAACATCTGTAATCGTAAAAGGTTCATCATTATCACAGGCCAAGTTTTGGTTTAAATCGGCACAAACAGTCGCACCAGATAATGCACCTTGATATACCGCGAGACCGATTACTTGGTGATTGTATTCTGATACAGGCGGCGTAGTTGGTGTGCCAGAGTCTGGTTGAGTTATTCCGGTATTAGTATCATCGTCAGATGAACCGCAACCGATTAAGAGTGCGCCAGAGATCAATATGGCTAATATGCTTTTATGGTGCATTAATGTGTCCTTACATTATGGATGAAGTGTTGTTAAAACAATGAAAATATCTAATGTTAAATATTAAGTGAGCCTAACAATGTATCGTTTAATTGATACATTGTTAGGCGCACTTTTTAAGTATTAACTGGAGTATTAAATAGGGGAATCAGCCAGCAGCGAAGGCAAATAATTGGCCGCGGTTTTTAATCTTGGTCTTTTTATAAATATTTTGGACGTGCATTTTGACTGTGTTAACCGAAATGTTGAGCTCTTTGGCCATTTCTTCGTTGGTTAATCCATGCAGTATGAGTGACAAGACTTGTTGTTCTTTTTTGGTGGTGACCGCAAGTATTTTGGCGCGATTACCTGATGATGGAATACGCTTTCTTTGCAAGATATATTTGGATACCGCTTTGGGGTGGAAGCTGATTTCTCCATCTTGTACTTTTTTGATACTTTGTATTTGGTGGGCTATATCGTCATCGACACTGATTGCACCATGAAATCCTGATGAAATAAGAATGACTTCTAATTCCGCATTTAATGCAGGACAAAATGCGATATGCAAATCATTTTTAAATAATTCGACGCATAAATAGCCAATATCTTGTAATGGATTTTCAAGATAATGAACCATAATATTGGTGTCATTTTCCAGACTAGACGCGTTGGATAATTCTGATAATGCATCACTAGCACTAGTCGGAATTAAGTTAAATTGGATCAGGTTCGCAAGGTGCTGAAATTGCCCATGAAGAAGGACAGGGAAATCTACAATTAGAAGGTTATTGTTGAACATGTCACATTCCTTGTTTAAAAACACAGCGTCCTGTTGCTGTCATCTATCAGTCTTTATCGTAATAAAGCGGGTAAAATTCTAGCATATCTAACATAAATAAAAAAACCATTCTGTATTAATTTTGATCAACATTATGCATATCAAATGTTTATCTCTATAAATACATAATCAAACACTAAGTGCTTATATTAATTGTTTTTTATATAAAACTGGCTTTTTTAAATTTGGTACAATCTCAATTCTACAGCATTACAACCTCTTTGAATACTGTAAAATGATTAATTTACAGACTGAAGATATCTTAAGTGATATGTCATTTATGCTGTAGTAAATGTGAGTTTTGCAAGCCCTTGAGTTTAGCGTTTCGGTTTTCTTGAGTGGCTAACTTTACCTTTGTTTGCTGTCGGCTTTTTAGGCTTAGCTCCTCTATTTTGCATAAAATGCTCAGGGCCTTCAATTTTATCTCGTAAGCTTTGGGTGGGCTTTTTCTTGGCTTTTTTGGGGGCGTTTTTGACCTCTGACGAGGAATGCTCAATTAATTTCATTAAGGTACTGAGCTCTTGCTCATCTAAATCGCGCCATTCTCCCACTGGCAACCCTTTAAGCGACACGTTCATAATCGATTGGCGTTCAAGTTTAGTGACTTCAAAGTTGAAGTGTTCACACATCCTGCGGATCTGACGATTAAGGCCTTGGACTAATATAATTTTAAATACAAATGTTGAAACTTGTTCAACTTTGCACTTTTTAGTGATGACCCCTAGCATGGGCACACCCGCTCGCATTCCTTGTAAGAAGGCTTCTGTGATAGGTTTATTAACGGTGACCACATATTCTTTGTCGTGATTATTACCGGCTCGGAGGATTTTATTAACTAAATCACCATTGCTGGTAAGAAAAATTAATCCTTGCGAATCTTTGTCTAAACGACCAATTGGAAATACACGTTCGCTGTGGTTAACAAAATCGACAATGTTATCACGCTCGGAGTTTTCAGTAGTGCTCACAATACCCACAGGTTTGTTGAGTGCAATAAACACTAAGTCCGCTTCATCTCGAGGGGCGATATCATGGCCATTCACTTTTACTTTATCGCCGAATTCGACACCGTCACCAATTTTGGCACGCTTACCATTGATAAATACATTACCTTGTTCAATATAGCGGTCTGCTTCACGACGTGAGCAAATACCACTCTCACTAATGTACTTATTTAGACGGGTTGCAGATTCACTCATAGTGGTTCCTTTAACAATATAAACGGGCGGTATGGCTAAGCTAGATCGGCGCAAATAATATCATAAAATACAGTATTCTGTTCACCGCTATTTGTGGCTTAGTATGCTGTTGGTGTTGGATAAAAGTGAATGTTACAAATCAAAGCCCATTTGCGTTGTGCTGTGCTGATGTTGCGGTAATAAATTAATATCTGGCAGCGGCGATGCACTGTGTGTTAGCTGCTGTTGGAGTAAGCGGTATAAATCTACCGCAAGTTGCGGTGCCGCATGATTATCTGGAGTGTGGACAAATAAATAAGGCTGCTTACCTTGAGCTATCCAAAGTGGTAACTGTTTAAGCCAGTTTTGAAAAAAATGTACGTTGGCTTCATCTTGTGGGTGACCAATAAAGCGCACCACTGGATTGTTGGCGGTAGCAATAGCGTGTACAGGTACTCGGGGCTTTTTTTTATGGGCATCAATGACGGCAGGTGTAGTTGGTGCGGCGGCAAAAACCGGCCGAGTGTCCATAATAATTCGATTACAATTTTGGGTGATAAGCAAACGGTTTAATGCTTGTTCCGCTTCTCCTTTGGCAAAAAAAGCACTGTTACGTACCTCTACGCCATAAGTTAACCCTTGAGGAACTTGAGTTAAAAATTGTGCTAATTGCGGTAACGATTGCGGCCCAAAGCTGGCGGGAAGTTGGATTTTCCATATCCCAGTGCGAGTAATCAGAGGTTCCATGACGTTGAAAAAATGTTTCAAGGCAGGACCTGTATGTTGTAGCTGTAATTCGTGCGTAATCTGCTTGGGCAGTTTAAAGGTAAAACTAAAATTGTCATGGGTTGCTGCGTACCAATTTTGCACGTTTTGTAACGATGGTATGGCATAAAAAGTGGTGTTGCCTTCGACACTATTAAATATTTCTGCATAGCGTGCTAGCCGGTGAGCTTGGCTATTACCGTAGATAGTTTGTTGCCACTGATTTTGTGACCACATGGCCAAACCTAGTCGCAATGGTGGATACTGTGTGTGCGATATGTCGTTATCCAAAACAATCCTTAGACTTGATAAATGCTTCTTGTGCCAAAACAGCGATATTGTGGTAATAAACGTTTAAAAAACAATATTTAGTTATTTTGTCTATATCTAATGGCTTTACCCATCTGATAAAATTAACACAATATACATCCGCGATGTGTTTAACATATCAACGACAAATAAAATGGTGCGTTATTGTGATCTTATGCGTTAGATGGAGAGTTCGTGTCTAGTCCAAATACAGACAGTCAGTTTGACAATTATCGGCCTAAAACGTCTCCCGCCAAACCGCTACCGGTTCGTCGCAGTAAAGCGGGGTGGCTGTTGATAGTGTTATTATTAGCAACCGCGTATTTGGTCGAGTTTGAGGTAAGAACATCGTATTATCAATCTTATTTTTTGCACCAATATGCCAGTAAGTTAACCTACAAAACCCGAGATTATCGCAGTGATGCGGTCATCTATCCGCAATATGGTCCGTTTGATGAGCGCCATGGTTACAGTCAATTACCGAAGAAAATTGCTCGATTAATTGAGCGCAATTACCAAATTACTCAGCAAGTCGCGTTTTCGCCGATGTTGATGGATTATACCCAAAAAGGTTTTTTCCCGCCGTATCATGAAAAAGCCCAATCAGGGTTAAGTATAAAAGATTGTCGTGACATGACGGTATTCGACTTCTTGTACCCTAAACGTGTTTATCGAGATCAAGATAAAATTCCAGATCAAGTGGTTAACACTTTGTTGTTTATTGAAAATCGAGAAATGTTAAGCCCTGAAGCTAACTATAATCCTGTCGTTGATTGGCCTCGATTTGTGTTGGCTGCAGCAAGCCAGGTTGCGGATATTTTTGGTGCGGATATGTCTAAAGCTGGTGGTAGTACCTTAGCCACCCAAATTGAAAAATTTAGGCATTCAAATCATGGTTTAACCTTAAGTATTAAAGACAAATTATTGCAAATTGGTTCGGCCATTGTACGAGTGTATCAGCAAGGCGAGAGCACCGTTGGCGCTCGGCATCGCATAGTACAAGATTATCTCAACACAGTACCGTTATCATCGGCTCCCGGTTTTGGTGAAGTCCATGGTATTGGGGATGGTTTATGGGCTTGGTTTAAAACTGATTTTAATCAGGCCAACCAATTACTATTGAGCCGTCATACACCACAAAATGGTGCTCAGCGTGGCGAGGTGTTTCGTCAAATTGTGGCACTGATGATCGCCCAACGTCGGCCATCATATTACTTACGCCAAGGTCATGATGATTTAGAGTCGCTTGTAGACAGTTATTTGCGTTTATTGGGTGGCGATGGCTTGATTGAAACGCAATTGATGGTGTCTGCTCTTGAGCAAAAACTAACATTTAATAATAGTAAGTTGGCAGTCACTAACTTGCCTAGCAATAAAGGGGTTAATGCAGTAAGAATCCGCACCGCGGGCATGCTCGACTTAAGTTTGTTTGATCTTGATCGCTACGACTTATCGATTAAGAGTACATTTCATGGCGACTTACAGCAGCAAGTTAGTGATTACTTACGCAGCTTAGCTTTTGAGCCAAATGCACAGCGCATAGGATTATTGGGAGAACGTCTACTGTCGGTACCGCAGTTAGACAAAGTGCTCTACAGTTTTACTTTATATGAAAGCACCGATAGTGCTAATCGCGTCCGCATTCAAACCGACAGCATTGATCAGCCGTTTGATATTAATGAGGGCAGTAAATTAGAGTTAGGTTCGACAGCGAAACTGCGAGTACTAGCCACATATTTAGATATTATTGCAGAGTTACAACAGCGATTTTCAGCCATGACAGTGGTTGATTTACGCCAAGTGGATGTGGAGCGCAAAGACAAAATTACTCGTTGGGTGGTCGATTATTTAATTACCACCCGTGACCGTAATTTAACCCGAATGTTAGATGCCGCTCTTCAGCGCGAATATTCGGCCTCACCAGAAGAACGATTCTTCACTGGCGGCGGTTTGCATGTATTTAACAATTTTAATAAGAAAGAAGACAGCCGCGTACCAACCTTATATCAAGCGTTACAAGAGTCGATAAACTTACCCTTTGTGCGCTTAATGCAAGATATTGTTAATTACAGCAGTAGTTATAACAGTGAAGGCAGTGTGTCACAGTTACTGCGTAATGATAAAGATCCTCGTCGAGAAGAATACCTCAAAGCATTTGCTAAACGGGAAGGCAGTTCGTTTGTAAAACGTTTTTATCGTAAGTATCGTCACTTAACGCCAGAACAGCGTCTTGATATGTTTTTTGATGGTATTCAGCAACAGGAACAAAAGCTAACAGCCGTTTATCGTTATTTAAAACCCTATGACGGGGTCCGTGAGTTAACAGCCTTTTTAACTGAGCGTTTACCGAGCAAAACGTTTACCGATAAACAAATTAATCTGTTATACAGCAAGTACGGCGAAGAAAAGTTTAATCTGGCAGATCAAGGTTATATTGCTCGGGTTCATCCATTGGAGCTGTGGGTGTTACGTTATTTAAATGACTACCCACAAACCGAATTGACCCAAGTATTAGATGACGCGCAGCCACAATTACAAGAAGTGTATCGTTGGTTGTTTAGAACTCGTCATCAAAATGCACGTGATGTTCGAATTCAAGTGATGCTAGAAGTCGAAGCATTTTTAAGTATTCATCAGCGCTGGGTGAGAATGGGTTATCCATTTGATTATATGGTGCCATCATTAGGCTCGGCTTTAGGGAGCTCCGGTGATAGGCCTGCAGCCTTGGCGGAGCTAATGGGTATTATTCAAAATGACGGCTATCGTTATCCCACGGTGAGAATTGACCAATTACAGTTTGCAGAAAATACGCCCTATGAAGTGACATTGGCTAATAACAAGCAAACAGTATCCAGAGTGATGCATCAAGAAGTTGCTCGGGCCCTTAAACGGGCGTTGGCTAATGTGGTTGAAAATGGAACTGCCAGAAGGCTTAAAGGCAGCTTGCTTGATAACAACGGCCAACCTGTAGTTATGGGCGGTAAAACCGGGACAGGTGATAACCGTATTGCGACTGAAATTCGTAATGGTCGTAAAGTGTCTTCAACGGCAATAAACCGTACTGCGACATTTGTGTTTTATTTGGGCGATCATCATTTCGGAACTCTAACGGCGTTTGTGCCAGGAGAGAAGGCCGACGATTTCAGCTTTACTTCCGCACTGCCATTACAAGTGCTTAAAGGTATGATGCCTATTTTAGCGCCAATGATAAATCAAACTGAGCAGTGTCAAACTGGCTTATAGTGGGTTTATTAGGTGTCTTTGAGTCAGCTAGAAAAAAGCTCATGCGATTAAGCATGAGCTTTTTAATTAATTCAATGGCATTAAACACTAAAGAGGCTCAGCATCACCACAATATGACATACTACCGCGACACTGGTTAATATTGTGCGTAATGTGATATAGCTGGTGGTCGTTGATAATTGTTTAGCTTTAAATTCAACATAGAGTATGTACAGATAACCACTGACGAGCAGAATAAGTGCGGACAATACAAAGGGGGTTAATAGTGCAATCCAGCATCCAAGAGCGATTATGTTACTAATAATCAGTAATTTGGCTATATTGTCATCTAAGGTTAATATGACTGCCTTGCCCCAAAGTGTACCGGCAACAAAGCTTAAAATTACAGCACTATAGCTAACAAACCCTAACATAGTCATTTCGGGTGCTAATAGGCTATGATTGAATGCCAATACACTGAGAATAATAAAAGGTAATAGGCCTGCAAAGCCTAACCATTGCCATGTTTTAATGCTGTTCATCCTGTGTTCCTTAAATGCATGTTGATACGACAACTCATCGTCATAGTGCGTCGATGAATAAACATAACCTCAGCGCTGGATAATAAACGGTTATCAAATTACCCTTTGAGCCACTATCTACCCTGTATCGACTTATAATAGGCAAGTTATTGATGTGTCAATATGCCTTGTTAGTGCAATACGCGGCCAGTTTGTTATTACAAACTTGAAATAAAACCGTTTTTTAACGATTTATCCCATCTCTTATGCAGAGTTGAGGTTATCTATAATATAAATGATCTTGGTGACACAACATAGAAAAGGCGAACCCGAAATGAATATTTCTCTTCATCCTATTACTGAAGCAGATTTAGATATATTGTTTGAATTTGAGAACGACCCTATTGCGAATAAAATGGCTGATTTTCCAGCACGTAAACGCAAGGCTTTTAATGCACATTGGCAGCAAAAAATATTGGCCAATGAGAAAGCCACAGCCCAAGGTATTTGGCTAGATGATGTGCTAGTGGGTAATGTTCTATCATGGATTAATACCGACCCGGCAGCAAAATCTGATCCTCAAATGCGTTTAGTTGGCTATTGGATTGGCCGTGAATATTGGGGCCAAGGTATTGCTACCAAAGCGTTAGAAATGTTTTTAAAGCAATTTATATCGACTCCTGTATTTGCTTACATCGATAAGCAAAACCAAGCGTCACTAGCACTAGCGTATTCAAATGGATTTTTCGACGTCACCGCCCAATATCCCAAGCTAATTAGCAAAGATAATTTACGTTTATTTAGGCGTGGTAATGTGTAATATGCTAGCAGTTTAATACTTACCACCTGATCCACCGCTTCAACTGCCACTTATTAGCGTGCTTTTTGGCAGTATTTTCAGCCTGAGATGTTTTAGTCTCTGTTGCATCAGTGTCATTGATTTTAGATGCTACATTGTTAACCAGTTCAGTTTGCTTGGCAGGTTTGAAAATACCGCTCATTAGCAAGATGTTGTGACACCGTTTCGGAAGCTCATGGCAACATTTAGTGAAAACCTCGTTGTAATGAATAAAGCTGCTGATTATTTTAATGTCTTCAGCTGTATATGTCAGATTCATTTCACTCAGTATTTTCTGTCACAATAGGTTCATCGTACTGAAGATGTGTTAAGCATCGTATCAAACGGCTAGTTTCATTAACCACAATCCATATAATCAAAACATAGAGCCTTTGTTTTCACCAGAATGAGCGTGATAAACTGCGCATCCACCTGTTTGGAGTTTTTATGTCTTTTGCAGATTTGTCGCTACATCCCATCTTGATCGATCGTTTAGTTGAGCTTAATTATCAGCAGCCTACACCGATCCAGTTACGTGCTATTCCGATTATTTTAAGCGGTAAAGATGTGATGGCGGGGGCACAAACTGGCACGGGAAAAACGGCCGCTTTTGCTTTGCCTTTACTGCACCACATTTTAAGCAAGCGCACAGTACCAACAACACCAGAAACCCCCAATACAAAGGCCGTCATTAGCTGTTTAGTATTAGTACCAACGCGTGAACTGGCCCAACAGGTTCAGTCGAGTATCGAGCAATATGCTAAAGGCAGTGATATTGGCTGTGTGATGGTTTATGGCGGGGTGAGTATTGGTGCGCAAATACAACAGTTAGCCGCAGGTACTGATATTTTAGTGGCAACACCAGGGCGTTTATTGGACTTATTACGTAAGCGCGCATTGTCGTTGTCGCAGTTAACTCATTTAGTATTTGATGAAGCTGATCGCATGTTGGACATGGGTTTTAAAGATGAAATAGTCGAAGTACTTAAGCGTTTACCAAGTGCCCGGCAAACTCTGTTGTTTTCAGCCACGTTAGATGACCGTATGCTCAGTTTTAGTCGCCGTTTATTACGATCGCCACAAGTGATTGAAGTGGCCCAACGCAATGTTACAGCCAGCAGTATTGTTGAGCGGGTATTTAATGTTGATGCCAAACGAAAGTGCGCCATCTTGTGTCATTTAATTGCCCAAGAAGGTTGGCAACAAAGTTTAATATTTTGTCGCACCAAACAAGGCGCCGACACACTGGTAAAGCAAATGAAACAAGCGGGAGTTGCAGCAGAAGCATTTCACGCAGACTTATCACAAGCAGTGCGCGAGCAAGTATTGGCCGCCTTTAAAGCCGGCGATGTCACCGCATTAGTTGCCACTGATGTTGCGGCCAGAGGACTCGATATTAACGAATTAAATTATGTAGTTAATATGGAATTGCCGTTTCAAGTTGAAGATTATGTCCACCGTATCGGCCGAACAGGCAGGGCCGGTAAGCCAGGGCAAGCCATTACTTTACTCAGTGTTGATGACGAACCGTTATTGATCAAACTTGAAGTTTTTTTAGATCGACGTTTACCACAACAATGGTTGGCGGGATTTGAGCCTGATCTTGATGTGATCGCTCCGCTAACCCGTAAAACCACTAAGTCTTCATTAAAACAACAAGCGCGTAAAAAGGCGTTGGCAGCATCTCACGGTAAAAAGCGTTAAAAATCTATTTTATTCGCTGAATCGTGATGTGTTATTTAGCCGCCTATTTAATATTAAAATGAGTATCTGAAAATCATCACATTTGGCGGTGTGGTGATTGTCTTTTTATTGCCACATTTTTGTCATCCAGTTTGTACCTTGTTGTCACATTAGACGCTTATCTTAACTGACAAATAATTATACCTACATTTAATCAGTTATTTTCAGAGCATATCTAAGGACTATTTATGAGCAAGGCGACATTTGATCCAACTCGTTTTAACAACAGCAAAAATACACCTTTCAATGAAGTGATGGAAAATCATTTATCGCGTCGTAATTTTGTTAAGCGTGGTTTAGGCCTTAGTGCGATGACTGCGTTTGGTGGGTTCGGGTTAAGTGCTTGTGGTTCTGATAATAATTCTGCAGCAGAAACGCCAACAACGCCTACCGCACCAGTTACGCCAACTCCACCGCTTAAAAGCTCAGCAGTATTAGGTTTTGAGTCTATTGCGGGTTCTAAAACTGATGCAGTAGCAATTCCTGCAGGGTATTCAGCTTATGTATTAGCACCTTGGGGAACGCCGTTAAATACCAAAGCAGCAGCCTGGAAAGCCGATGGCAGTAATACCGCAGTAGATCAAGAAAACTCAGTCGGGATGCACCATGATGGCATGCATTTCTTTCCGCTTAACGATGCCGCAGATGATGGTTTATTGTGTATCAACCACGAATACATAGATGAAGATGCTCTGCATCCAAATGGTCCGACGTATAGCACTGATGGCAAGCGCACAGTAATTGATGAAATACGTAAAGAAATCAATGCTCATGGTGTTTCTGTTGTACGAATTAAATTAGTTAGTGGTATTTGGCAAGTGGTTGAAAATGACCGCCACAACCGCCGTTTTACAGCTGCAACTGTGATGGATATAGCAGGGCCATTAGCGTACAGCTCATACCTTGAAACCCGCTATTCACCAGATGGTAGCCAAACGCGCGGTACGTTAAATAACTGTGGTAATGGTTATACGCCTTGGGGAACTTACTTAACGTGTGAAGAAAACTGGCCTGGTTACTTTGTTAATAATGGCACCTTAACGGAAGATCAAACCCGCATTGGTATTTCAACATCTGATACTCGTTATGGTTGGACCCATTTAGCTGGTGATGACGAGGAACGTTTAGATGAATTTTCTCGTTTTGATATAACGCCAACAGGTTCAAGTGCCACAAACGATTATCGTAACGAAGCCAATGGTTATGGTTATATAGTTGAAATTGATCCATACAATCCCAATTCTCGTGCGATTAAACGCACTGCATTAGGTCGCTTCCGCCATGAAGGTTGTGTGTTTGGTAAGCTTGAAGAAGGCAAACCAATCTCATTTTATTCAGGCCACGATTCACGTTTTGAATATTTGTATAAGTTTGTTTCTGATGCTCCATGGGATCCTGCAGATGCAAATAGCACTAATCGCCTAACTGTAGGCGACAAATACATGAATGCTGGGACTTTATATGCAGCTAAGTTCAGTGAAGATGGCATCGGTGAATGGTTACCATTGACATTAGATGGCATGACGACTGACGGCAAAACTCTTGCAGACAGCTTTGATTCACTCGAAGCCATTATCATCAATACAGCTGGCGCAGCTGACTTAGTGGGCGCAACACCAATGGATCGTCCAGAGTGGACAACCGTAGATCCATTTACTGGTACTGTATATTTAACCTTAACGAACAACAGTAAACGTACCGACAGCACCAACCCTGCTAACCCACGATTAAATAACAACTTTGGTCATATTATCCGTTGGGATGATGGTGAGACTGCAACAGAGTTTACTTGGGATATCTTTGTGTTTGGTTCACCAGCTGATGGTGATGCCGAGACCAACTTATCTGGCTTAACGGATTTAAACCAGTTTGCTAGCCCAGATGGTTTATCGTTCGACCAGCGCGGTATTTTGTGGGTACAAACTGATAATGGAGCCTCGGAAGTCACCGAAGAAACCAACGATCAAATGTTGGCAATTGTTCCATCAAGCATGCTTGATGCCGATGGTAAACAACAAGTGTTGACCGCAGACAACCAAACTCAGCTTAAGCGTTTCTTTGTTGGTCCTAACGGCTGTGAGGTTACTGGTTTTGCGATTACGCCAGATTATAAAACGGTATTTGCTAATATTCAGCATCCTGGCAACTGGCCATATTCAGACAAAGCTGACGAGATAACACCTGCAGGGATTACAGTACGTCCACGTGCGGCAACTGTGATGATCCGTAAAAACGATGGTGGTGAAGTGGGTATCTAGTCTGAGTGATTATCGTTAAAGATAATCGATTAGATTTAGACTGATTTCTGACGACTTTTCAAGTAGATAAAAATCCTGATAGACTTATGCTATCAGGATTTTTTTTACCTTTATACTATCGATAATTCATTTTATTAAGTGTTTAGTTTAAAAGGTTTTTTAAAGAATAGGTTTATAAGGACAACCATGCTGAATGGAATTCATCACGTCGCGATTATTTGTGCCGATTACCCACGCTCAAAAGCGTTTTACAGCCAAATATTAGGCTTAAAAGTTATTGCGGAACATTATCGCCAAGCACGTGATTCTTACAAACTCGATTTAAGTTTGCCCGATGGCAGTCAAATTGAGTTGTTTTCATTTAATGGCGCACCGCCAAGACCCAGTTATCCAGAGGCTCAAGGTTTGCGCCATTTAGCGTTCAAAGTTGATGACATCGATGTTGTAGTTACTCATTTGCAACAGAATAATATTTCGGTTGAGCCTGTACGTATTGACGAATATACCGGCAAAAAATATACCTTTTTTAGCGATCCAGATGGACTTCCGTTAGAGCTTTATCAAGTCAGTTAACTTATTTCGACCAGGCCGCTCTTTCTGAGCGGTATTCAAACGGTTACTAATAACGCCTACCTGTGTGTTTATTTCTATATTTTGTTAATTAAATTGCACTCCGCACGAATCTTTACATAAATGATAATGATTTGTATTTGCGATCTTTGTTTCATTTATGTAAAGTGCAGCACATAAATGAAATTTAGTTAATGCTTATTAATAACAGGATGATTTTAAACATGAAGTCTAATAATTACAGTAAGTTATCATTAGGTGCTCAAGCGGTAGCAGCAGCATTAGTATTCAGTAGTCCAGCGCTATACGCTGCAGATACTAAAAATGAAACTTGCGATAAGGATATATTGGCGAAATGTAAACCAGCGCAAACGGACGAATCTATAGAGCGAATTCGTGTTCATGGCGTGCAAAACTCGGTTTACATGTTTAATAACTCTGCCGATAAACGTCGGATGGCTGCACTTGTCGATACGCCGCAAGTGATTACAGTGTTAACTCAAGATCAAATTCAAGAGTCAGGTAATACTGATTTAAAAGACATTTTGTCAGCCCAAGCCGGTGTGACCCTTGGTACCGGTGAAAACGGTAATGCGTTCGGTGATCGCTATATTATTCGTGGCCACGAAGCTCGTAGTGACGTGTTTGTTGATGGACTTCGCGATCCTGGCATGACCACTCGTGAAAGTTTTGCTACCGAGCGTGTTGAAATAACCAAAGGTCCTAGTTCAACATTTGCTGGCCGTGGTTCATCAGGCGGTGCCATTAACAGTGTGACTAAAAAAGCCTCAGTAGCTTACGATTTTGGCCGCGTCGATCTTGGTGTTGGCACTGACGATCATACTCGTTTAACGGTTGACTATAACTTACCGATATCTGAAAAAGTGGCAGTGCGACTTAACGGATTAACGGCTGAAGAAGACAAGCCCGGTCGCGAAGGTATTACGAGCGAACGTCAAGGTGTGCAGTTATCAGGTGTGTACGAAGCCACCGATGCATTGTCATTTACTGCCGACGGTTACTACCTAGACGCGAAAGATGTACCAGATTTAGGCAGTTATTTTGATCGTGAAACCCGTGAACCGATTAAAGATATTCCTGTGTACGCTCAAGATGGTGACTTTTTAAATTCAAAAGTATCCACGTTCACCTTACGTACCGAATATGAGTTAAATGACAGCATTACTTTGTACAATGCGACACGTGTTGGTCATACCGAAAACGGCTACATTACAACAGGTATGGGCGGCTCGACGCGTGCAGCTACCGATCCAACAGCACCTGGTGCTAGCACTCTAACGCTGAGTACTCATCAAGGTAATCAAGATGTTGATTATGTCAGTACTCAGTTCAATCTATTTTGGAATACCCAAGCACTTGGTTTTAATCACAAGTTAGTATTTGGCCTTGAATATACAGATGAAAATGTCGACAACGGCGTATATAGCATCACCAACAACAATCAGGGTAATTGTTTAACCAATGGTCGCGGTGGCGTATCAGAGTCATATTGTATTATTGATGCTAACGGAAATGCTGTCGATAATATTGGCCAATTAATGAATCGCAGCTATGTTGATGGTGGCTCAGATGCTGTATACGACATCGAAACCGTATCGGCATACGTAATGGATACGGTCGAATTAACCGATCAGCTAGCCTTGTTCTTTGGTTTTAGACAAGACAGCTTTGATTACAGTAACGACACAACGGGTCGTGGTGGCGAAGTGGATTATGCCTATTCAGATACCATGTACAACGGTAATATTGGCTTAGTTTATGACTTATCTGAAGATGCTAATATTTACGCTAATTACAGTACTGCTACAAACATCAATGGCGGGGAGTCTGACTTAGGGGCTAACTGTGGTTATGGTGGTATTTGTGGTACGCCAGATCAGGCAACTGAAGCTGACGCTGAATTGGTTGAAAACTTGGAGCTTGGTACCAAGTGGATGTTGTTCGACGACAAAATGATGTTTTCGGCATCGATTTTCCAAATCACGAAAAGTGATGTAATGGAAAGTGTTGGCGACAGCTACTCAACTTTGGGGACACTTAATACAGGTAAAAACCGCGTTAAAGGTATCGAGTTTGGTATGGTCGGCAATATTACTGACAAACTCAGCATACAATTCTCGGCAGCTAAAATGGATTCAGAAATTTTAGAGTCTTACAATCCAGCTAACATTGGTTTAGTACTGAGTAATTTTGCAGACGAAAGCGCTTATTTACAGCTGCGTTATGAGCTAACAGAGTCATTCGTATTTGGTGGTAGTTACACTTATCAAAGTGAAATGTATGGTGGACAACCAGACACTGCTGCAGGATATGATAGCGACAATAGCCGTTACAGCATTGTGGTACCTAACTATCAAGTAGTTGATTTATTTGCCAGTTACAATGCCTCCGAGGATTTAACTTTCCGTATAAACGTGGGCAACATACTCAATGAAGAATACTGGACTGCAGCTTATCGTTCGGGCTCATTTATGTACTTAGGTGATGCCCGTAATGCTAAATTATCGATGACATATGAGTTTTAATTAAAGGTGTTTGCATGATTGTTATTGAACAAATTCTCTCGAAACAGGACGTCAGCGCTTATCGTCAGCAATTGGCTGAATGTCCGTGGGGCGACGGTCGTAAAACCGCAATGGGGATGGCGGCGTCGGTTAAAAATAACAATCAAGCAGATGCACAACACGCTAATGTGCGCCAACTCGCTAATCAGCTACTGGCGCGTATTGGCGAAACGCCTAAAATTGTATCGGCGGCGTTACCGCACAAGATATTTCCGCCGTGCTTTAATCGTTATAGCAAAACCGAAGAGTATGGCTATCATGTTGATGCAGCCATTATGCGGATCCCTAATACCGCAGAAGTCATCCGCAGTGATGTATCAATGACGGTATTTTTGAGTGAACCCGAAGAGTATGACGGTGGTGAGTTAGTTATTGCCACCGAATTTGGCCAGCAACACATTAAATTACCGGCAGGATACGCTGTAGTATATCCGTCGAGTAGTTTGCATAAAGTGACTGCGGTAACTCGAGGGCAGCGGATTGCAGCTATTACATGGATGCAAAGTATGGTTGCCGATGTGACTTTACGTCAAACCTTGTATCAGCTCGATCAAAGCATTCAAAATTTGATTAAAGCTGAACATACCGATCGTGCTGAATTAGATAACTTGCATAATGTGTATCATAATTTAATTAGACAATTTACTCAGCTGTAATTGAAAATACTCATATCGGATCTAAGGGTTAGGGAGTATTGCGAGGCTTAAATGACTGAGCTTATATGACTGAGTTTGAACGACGCTGTTTTAATCACTCTGTTCTAATGATTGCTGATGTTCACTTGGTCGAAAATAGTTAGGCGGTAATGGCAAGTGATGAAATAGGTGTAACGCCAAGCGAGTTAGTCTCTATTAGATATACGGTGACAGTACGGTTGCTAATGCGTGCTATCACCGTTAAAAGTGCGACTAGTTTACTACCATTTGACCAGTGTAAAGGATGAAGTTACGCAACAATATAACCCCCAATAAGCTTAAGCATGCGGTTCCGGCAACATAGGCAAACTTGCGTTTTGAAGTGGCGGTCATAAATAAGTTCATCGCTAATGGGGCCGATAATCCTAATCCCATAATCCCAAACCAAAATATAAAGCCCCAAAAACCTACTCCGACAGCATTGAATGCCGCCACCTTGCTTTGGCCACCACTGAAGACTAAACCCAGGAAGAAGGTGAACATAAGTAGTATCTCGCCTAAAATCAGTGGGATCTCTATTTTATGAATGAAACGAACTTCTGCACCATTGGGGTTGCCTTTGAGTAACACACCACCTAATAACGTTGCCGCAGCACCTGAAGATAAGCCTGAAACCAAAAACAGCAAAGGTAACACGCCAGTATTCCACATAGGGAAGTGAGGTTGAGCGGATAATAAAAAGCCGGTATAGGCACCTAACGATACACAGAAGATAACCAGTAAGCCGGTTATACCTGCTTCATAATGCGCGATAATGCGTGTTAGCTTACAAACAATCGGAAAACGTTGTTCACAAAAATCATCAATGATTTTTCTGAATGTAATTACAATCCAGGCATACATAAACACTTGATAAAGCATTAATATAAGCACACCCATCGACATTACCGATGTAGGGTTGTAAAACACTAGGATCTTCCAAAAGTCCAAAGGTTTGGTTAAATCTAATACCAACACCCCCAAGCCTGCTACCACGGAAATTGCCGCAATAATACACGCAGCGATAATAAATCCAGACTGATGTGCTTTATCTTTTAGGCAAAAATGTTTCAATAAAACAGAGAAGAACATGGCGCCTGCGGATACCCCCGCTAAAAAGAGGTATATTGCAATGGGCCAGTGCCAAACCAAGGTATCAAAATGAAAAGCACTCATAATATAATCTCCCCTAGTTTCGCTTTAATGCGAAATATTTTAGGCCGGGTACCTAAACGTTGCTTAAAGCGCTCAGTCGGATTAGCCTTCAATAGTGCAACCAGTTCGGACTCGGGATCTTTAAGATTGCCAAACACTAATGCTTTTGTCGGACATATTTCTACACAGGCAGGTTGTTTACCCTGTTTGAGATTCGTTTCGCGGCAAAAATCACATTTGTCGGCAGCTTTAGTCACAGGATTAATAAAGCGTACTTCATAAGGGCAGGCTGCAATACAGTATTGGCAACCGACACATTTATCTGCATTGACTGCAACAATACCGGTTTCTTTATTAATAAAGGCGGCACCGGTGGGACAAACAGAAACGCAGGGTGCCTCTTCGCAATGTTCGCAAGAATGCCGAGAGAAGTGATAAAATTGATTTGGGTATTCTCCAAATGGTCCAGTTCTTTCAATGCTTAGTCGTGTAACGCCTTCGGGGACATGATTCACTTCTCGACATGCTTCAACACAGGCATTACAGCCAATGCATTTGGTTTCATCATGTAACAAAGCGTACTTTATGTTGTTTATATCGGCTTCCATTTCTGCATTGGCATTTTTGCCACTGAGTGGATATACCGACACGCCTGCAACCAATGCACAGGTGCTTTTAAGAAAATGCCTTCTTGAGTTTTCCATGATTACTTACCTCGCACCGAGTGACAATTTTGGCATTTATTGCTGCGTTCTGAGTCACTTAACCCCAACATCGGATCTAATTTAGGATGCAATTGATGACAAGATGTACAGCTGGTTTTTTGCGCATGTACGTTATGTGTCCATTCTGCGTCAGCTAACTTTGTTGGCGTATGACATTTAAGGCATACAGCATTTTTAGCAGTAACAGGGATGTCATTGTCCGAAGAAAACACCATCAAATCATTAGGCTTTCTAGGATGATTGCCTTTTTCACCATGGCAAGAGCTACAACTCATTTTTAATGAGTCATGGCTATGATATCCCTGCATTGCTCCATTTCGTTTATGGCATTTCATGCATGAATCATTGTTAATTTTGCCAGTAAGTTCATCGCTGAGAGCGCCTTGGCTAAGAAACAGTGATAGCAATCCTATGCCGAGTGGCAATAGCCATTTATTCACGGACATAATGAATCCTCGCGATCAGAATTTAAAAAGATAAAATATCGAGTGAAAACAGCTTGTCGTCACCCGATAAGGTCTTCATACAGGTAGGGATAGTTTTAACATTTGCATGTCACAAGGTTTGCCTCGAGCCATTTCAACTAATTTAATGTTGAATTTTTCGAACAAACTTTTTGAGTTAGCATCATCTTGATTACTAAAATCAGAGATAACTAACTTCACTTCTGACGAATCATGGTCAATGACGACATAATCGAGTCGTGTATGATTTTCGGCAGCAGTTTGTGAATCCATTTCAAACACGGTATCGATTGGAACGTTACAACAAACGTCATATTTTTCGCCAATCATGGTTTTTAGTGATTTTAAAAAGTCAAAACTTTGAGTATCAAAAAGCATTTTTTTAAATTTTACTGTGTGGTCCTCTGTATTAGTTTTGAAGAACTTTATACAAGTCATAATGAAAACAACTAATATAAATGGAACAACGATAAATAAAACTGAGTATATAAATACATAACTTAAAAAGACTGAAGTGAACATACCAACCTCCAAACACTTATTGTTTTATTAACTGTACGTCGTCGACGTACGATTAATACTATCCTTGTATTTTCATTTTTAATTGATCGTAATCAATTAAATGAGGTGATTATTATTTATTTGATTGTAGTTATGATTTGGATCTTATTGTTATTTTTAGCATGTTAAATTAAGAAAAGTATTTATTTAACTATATTAATATTTAAGTTTACAATAGAGTTTTTTAAAATGCTGAATTGAATATTGCCGAAGTTGAAATGCTCATTTTGACATTTTTCTTTATAATTTTTGTGCAGGCTTAATCGTCACCTCGGTAGTAATCATACTTAAGCTATTTCCTCTTTAAAGTGTTTTTGTAAAATGAGTTGTTTTTGATAACTGATTTTTATGATCTGGATTAAGTAATCATCAAATACTTAAAATAAAGTTATGAAATATTATATAAATCGATAATATGATATGTTAAATACCTCTAAGGGAGTATCTGTGATGAAGAAGATTGACTTAGATAAATTAGACTTATTAACACTTTCTATATTAGTAAGTTTGTACGAAAACAAATCGGCTACTCATGTGTCTAGAATACTGGATGTACCAGCATCAAAGATTAGTCGTTGTTTACATTCAGCAAGATTGCTATTCGGTGATGAGCTTTTTATTAGACGTAAATATGGATTGGTACCGAACGATTATGCAGGGAGGATCTATCCTATTGCAAAAGAAATTGTGGACTGTGCTAAAAATTTCAATCGGCTGAATAGTACCTCATTGCCACATAGTCGACATTTTGAATTAGTGATGCCAGGAATGATTGCTCATGCTTACCCACGTGCATTAATGCATTCAATTAAAGAGCATCATAAAGATATTCATATCAATGTGAACAATTGGGATAAACATGCTCTAGAAAGTGTCTCTAACGACCCTAATAGTATTGTCTTGTGTGGCTGTAAAAGCCCTGAGGAAATTCATTGCTTTGATCAAAAGTTACACGTTGAAGTGCTTGCCGAAATGGGGTCACAGTACTTGTTAAGTTGTAAAAATCATCGCATTTTAAAGCAAGAAATCACTTTAGAAAGTATTGCCGAGTATCCATACATCAATACGCTTATGGGAGCCCAAGCGCCAATAATCAATCCGTTTCAAGAGTATTGTCAACTCAACAATCTACCTCTTGAAACTGAAATGACTATTACAAATGTATCTTCTTTATTTGATTACCTTTCTGATTGTAAGTCGTTGGCATTAACACCTTACAAGGCCGTTTACGACATGGTAGATGAGGAGTCAGGTTTACATGCTTGTCAGATATCTGAATACGAAGTGAATCGTCTTTTTAACGTTGTAGAACCATTAAAGTTAGTATTGGTGACGCATCCCAATGCAGATAATGAAGATGCTACTTGGTTAAAACAGCAGATACGCGAGTTAACCAGTGAGCTTGTTTAACAATAAAGTCTATACAGATGTTGTTTTAGCTATATGAGCATTATAAATATATGTTTTGATATGAACTTGGGTGTTGCATCTAGACCTTAGTATGAGTTTTCTTGATAGTTTTACTTCTTAATGCTTATTGAGTAAAAATTGGCTTTGGTGTAGGCGGTTATTGGTGTTTTTTAATAAATGATATTTTCAATCACATTGTTCACGATAGCCTAGGTTGCTTTGTTAGTTATTTAATCCAACATGTGTTTTTCACTTTTCGATTTATATACTCGAATTTAATCCGTATCGGAATTACATTTAATGTAATTCCTTTTTGTGTATATTTTTTACTTGTTTAAAAGTCCTTCATGCGAGACTTTTAGTTAATTGCATAAATGTATAATTTGGCGTTTGATTTTCTCGATACTAAATTTGAATATAAAATATATGTTTTTTTGCAACTTAGAAGTGCAAAACGTTTTTGGGTAATATCGTCGCGACTAATACTATTTGATAAATGTAAATGATGAATATAAAAATCTACATACTATATTTAATGTCTTTTATAGTAAAAAATATGAGGTGAGTCATTTTATCATAAACGTTACTTAAGGCTGAGCTAATGTAGTGGTGTGATAATTACCGCTTAAAAACAGGTTAAATCAGTATTAAAGCATCAATTACTTGCCACCAATCTTGGAAATTTGTTAGCAATCTTCTTTTGTCGTCATTTGTTTTTATAAGTAATTGATTTTAATTTAAATATTGGTTTTTTATTGCTTGGTTGTGGTTAAGCTTGTGGTTGCACATGAGTGCCTGCGTTAGTGAGTTGGGTATTGCTGCATTTAGCATTTAACACCTATGCTACATACTATGTTTTGAACCAGTGAATAACGCTCATACTTGTATATTTCATCGAGCGATTAATCACAGCTAAAAACGTTATAGATCAACTGATACCCTGGTAAGATTCATGATCATATTTCAAGGGCTTTACTAACTTATTCACGTTAAGCTAATCTTCTTGTTTCCTATCAAGCTGTATTTGAGGGAATAACAATATCAGTCAATAAGGATATAACGTGGACACCCTTGAGTTAACTTCTGTTACCCCCACCAAAACTAAATCGTTTTTAGCTGGTGCGCTTGCCGTTATGCCGCTGACGATTGCGGTGATCCCTTGGGGGATACTTGCCGGATCGTTTGCACTGGAAGTGGGCCTAACGCCAGTTGAAAGCCAAGCGATGTCGGCAATTATCTTTGCGGGTAGTGCCCAGTTGGTTGCACTCGGTATGATAAAAGCCGGTATTGGTATTAGCAGTATCTTGATCACCACCTTACTGATCACCTCTCGACATTTGCTGTATGCCATGGCGATGCGCACTCATATAAGCCCTTTACCCCTTAAATGGCGTTTAGGCTTAGGTTTTTTACTCACAGATGAACTGTTTGCTATCGCCAATCAAGCTCATAAAGGCGACTCGCCAGCGCAACATCAGTTTGATCGCTGGTATGCTTTGGGCGGCGGCTTAACCTTTTATCTTGGTTGGAATATTGCTACTTTGCTTGGCATTGTCGCAGGGCAGTCTATCGACAACTTAGGCGAACTCGGACTCGACTTTGCCATCGCTGCCACCTTTATCGCCATCGTAGTCCCCACAGTAAAAAAGCCATCAATATTAGTGTGTGTCCTGGTGTCGCTTACCTTAGCTGTCGTGTGCGCAGTATTTGCGATTCAAGCCGGGCTATTAATTGCGGCAATATCGGGCATGGCAGCAGGCATGACTTACGCCAAATTGACTAACGAAGACGCTGTGGTTTCAGCTAGAGTTGATTCGAGTAACATTGATTCTGCTATCGCTAATTCGAATACCGCTGAATCTACTTCTTCAGTGACCGCAAATAAGGATCACAAGCTATGATCTGGCTGATTATTTTCTCCATGGCGGCAGTGGTGTTTATCAGTCGACACTTGTTGTTAGAACCTAAATTGCCTATTCGCTTAAGTAAAAATACTTTAACGTTTTTAAGCTATTCAGCCCCATCGGTATTAACCGCTATCTTAGCGCCAATTGTGTTTGTGCCCGAAGGCCAACTTGCTATTAGTGTATATAACCCCTATTTAACGTGTGCCCTGGTGGCCACAGTGCTGGCTTACGTCACTCGTAATACTTTGCTCACAACCGTACTCAGTATGGGACTGTTTTTTATTTTGTATTAGCAACAGACCCTAGATTAATTTCAATCATTGTTAACTGACATTCTGTTGCGCAATAGATTAGAATAACCGCCATATTACGGACCAATTAGAGTTGAATATGCACGTACACATATTAGGTATTTGTGGCACTTTTATGGGTGGTTTAGCCCTACTAGCCCGCGCAATGGGCCACAAAGTAACCGGCAGTGATGCTAACGTTTACCCGCCGATGAGCACCCAGCTTGAGCAACAAGGTATTGAGCTAATCCAAGGTTTTGATCCCATTCAATTAGGCAAAGAAGGCGATAATCAACCAGATTTAGTGGTTATTGGTAATGCCATGAGTCGCGGTAATCCATGTGTAGAAGCGGTATTAAACCGTGGTATTAAATACACTTCTGGGCCGCAGTTTTTGTCTGAACATATTTTGCAAGACCGTTGGGTGTTGGCGGTAGCGGGTACTCACGGCAAAACCTCTACCTCCAGCATGCTCGCGTGGGTTTTAGAATACTGCGGCTACGAGCCGGGATTTTTAATTGGTGGCGTGCCGCAAAACTTTGGCGTGTCAGCCCGTTTAGGTAACTCAGTGTTTTTTGTGGTTGAAGCCGACGAATACGACAGTGCCTTTTTTGATAAACGCTCTAAGTTTGTGCATTACCATCCACGCACGTTAGTGATCAATAATCTTGAATTTGATCATGCCGATATTTTTGCCGATCTCGCAGCCATTCAACGTCAGTTTAATCATGTTATCCGCACTGTGCCGGGCGAAGGTAAGGTTATTTGGCCTAGCGATGTTGAAGCTGTGCAGCAAGTGATTGATATGGGCTGTTGGAGCGAACAAGAAATTTATTCTAAATCGCCAACCTTAGCCACAGATATAGCTAATCATTCAGACAGTCCTTTAGTAAGCCAAGGTGAACCAAGTGCTTGGCAGTCGCGTACTATTGCCGACGACGGCCATGTGTTTGAAGTGCTGTTTAAGGGCGAGTCACAAGGGATATTACACTGGGCATTGATAGGTCAGCACAATATCGAAAACGCAATTATGGCTATCGCTGCGGCACGTCATGTTGGCGTAGCACCAAGCCATGCTATAGAGGCATTGACACAGTTCAGTCCACCTAAGCGTCGTTTAGAATTATTGGCTACCGTTAATGGGGTGTCTGTGTATGACGATTTTGCTCATCATCCAACCGCTATTGCCACCACCTTGCAAGGGCTAAGGGCCAAAGTGGCTTCCAGTGATCATGTCAATGGCAAGATTATTGTAGTGCTAGAGCCGCGATCAAACACCATGAAAAGCGGTGTGCATAAAGATACGCTGGCCAATTCGATGGTGTTGGCTGATGTTGGCTACTTATATCAAGCGGACAATATTGGTTGGGACATTCATGCCAGTATGGCTAATGCGCCACTTCCTGTGACTGTGTTTAACAATATAGAAGACATTATTAACACAGTAGCCACCACCGCCAATAAAGGTGATACCGTGGTCATTATGAGTAATGGTGGCTTTAATGGTATTCACCAGAAAATAATTAAGGCTCTAGCGTAACGGCTTTAGCCGATAGAGGGTACAACATGGCCTATGCCAAAAAAGCCAAAGCAATTAGTCTCGCCTGGACCGGCGCATCTGGCGCACCATATGGCATTAAGTTGCTTGAATGCTTGCTCGCGGCTGATTACCAAGTTTTTTTAATGGTATCCAGCGCAGCACGTGTGGTGTTAGCCACCGAGCATGGGTTACAACTGAGCGCAAATCCAGATAAAGCCAAGGCTCAATTACTTGAACAACTGCATAATTCCGATGAGCCATTAAAAGGCGAATTAGTGGTGTTAGGTAAAGATGAATGGTTTTCGCCGCCAGCATCAGGCAGTGCGGCACCAAAACAAATGGTGATTTGTCCGTGTTCAACCGGCACATTAGCTGCTGTCGCTACTGGAATGAGTAATAATTTGCTCGAAAGAGCAGCAGACGTAGTATTAAAAGAGCGTGGGCAGTTAATCCTTGTTCCGCGTGAAACTCCTTTTAGTGCCATACACTTAGAGCATATGTTAAGCCTTACACGCAATGGTGCGACCATCATGCCAGCGGCACCAGGTTTTTATCATAATCCCAAATCGGTTCAAGATCTGGTAAACTTCATGGTTTCCCGAATACTTGATCATTTGGGTATTGAACACGACTTAACGAGTCGCTGGGGATACGGACGTACTCAGTCACACGACATCGACAATTGAGAGATTTATGAAGCACACCATTGAAATGATGATTTCTGAGCAAGAAATCAATAAAACTTTAGACCAGTTAGCTGAACGCATTAATGCTCATTACGCTGACAGTGAACGCTTATTAATGGTTGGCCTATTAAAAGGTTCTGTAGTGTTTATGGCCGATTTATGTCGCCGCATCAAAGGCCATGTTGAAATCGACTTTATGGCAGTATCAAGTTATGGTAATTCAACCACTAGCTCACGCGACGTTAAAGTGCTTAAAGACGTGCAGTCTGATATCTCTGGCCGTGACGTGTTAATTGTTGAAGACTTAATCGACTCAGGTAACACCTTAAATAAAGTGCGCGAGATGTTACTACTGCGCGAACCAAAAAGTTTAGCGCTTTGTACCTTATTAGATAAGCCAGAACGCCGCGAGGTTGATGTACACGTCGACTTTATCGGTATCACAATTCCTGACGAGTTTATTGTCGGTTACGGTATCGACTACGCAGAGCAATACCGCAACTTGCCTTATATCGCTAAAGTTGTACCACTGGATTAAGCAAACATAATTTATAAACTCCCGCCGATGTGGGAGTTTTTTTTCATTGTAAGTTGAGGATTTCAATATGGCCGATAACGCCAATGCATTGGTGATCGATAACCTTAAAAAAACCTATAAAGGCGGTGTAGAAGCCGTTAAGTCAATTAGTTTGACGGTAAAGCAAGGTGACTTCTTTGCTTTGCTTGGCCCCAATGGTGCAGGTAAATCTACCACCATCGGCATTATCAGCTCATTGGTGCAGAAAACCGCTGGCACGGTTTCGGTATTTGGTTTCGATATAGATAAAGATCTCGAACATGCCAAGTTATGTATCGGGTTAGTACCGCAAGAATTTAATTTTAACCAGTTTGAAACCGTGCAACAAATTGTGGTTAACCAAGCGGGTTACTACGGCGTGCCAAAAGCCGTAGCATTACAACGTGCTGAAAAATATCTCACCCAACTTGATTTATGGCAAAAACGTCATGCTCAAGCGCGCGAACTGTCTGGTGGCATGAAACGCCGTTTAATGATTGCACGTGCGTTAATGCACGAACCTAAATTACTAATATTAGATGAGCCAACAGCTGGCGTCGACATTGAACTTCGTCGTTCAATGTGGGAGTTTTTAAAGCAAATTAACAAACAAGGTGTGACGATTATTTTAACCACACACTACCTTGAAGAAGCCGAAATGCTGTGTCGCACCATTGGTATTATCGATACCGGTTTGCTGGTCGAATGCACCACCATGAAGGCATTATTGAGCAAGCTAGATGTTGAAACCTTTATTTTCGATTTACGTCATGATCTCGATGTTGCCCCTCAGTTAACCAATATGAACTGCCGCTTAACTGATGCACATACTTTAGAAGTCGATGTGGCGAAATCGAATAACATTAATGAGTTATTTACTCAGTTTACTTCAGCCAATATCGAAGTCTTGTCGATGCGCAATAAAGCCAACCGTCTAGAAGAATTGTTTGTAGAGCTGGTAGAGAAAGCCAAGGAGTCAAAATAATGAAAAGTCTGTATTTTGTGGCTTTTAAAAGTATTTTAACCAAAGAAATTAATCGCTTCACCCGTATTTGGATCCAAACACTAGTGCCGCCAGCCATTACCATGACGTTATATTTTTTAATTTTTGGTAACTTAGTTGGTAGCCGCATCGGTGAAATGGGCGGCGTGACCTACATGGAGTTTATTGCTCCTGGTTTAATCATGATGTCGGTGATCACCAGCTCATACTCTAATGTGGCCTCATCGTTTTACAGCGCCAAGTTTCAACGCAACATTGAAGAAATCATGGTGGCTCCAGTACCGCATTACGTGATGATAGCCGGTTATGTCGGCGGCGGTGTCGCCCGTGGGTTATGCGTGGGCCTAATTGTGACCACAGTGGCGATGTTGTTTGTTGATATCTCCTTACATCATGTTGGCTTGGTTGTTATCACCATGTTTTTAACCTCAGTGTTATTCTCACTCGGTGGCTTGATTAATGCCGTGTTTGCCAAAAGCTTTGACGATATCAGTATTATCCCGACCTTTATTCTTACGCCACTCACCTACTTAGGCGGTGTATTTTACTCGTTATCGTTATTGCCACCTTTTTGGCAAGGTGTATCGGGTTTAAACCCTGTGGTGTACATGATTAACGTGTTCCGCTACGGATTTTTAGGTTTTGCCGACCTTAGTGTACCGTTATCTATCGCCATCATGGTTGGCTTTTGCGTCAGCTTGTGGGCAGTAGCTTACTATTTGATTTCGCGCGGAATTGGTTTGCGTAGCTAAGTCTCATAGGCGGTAAGCCGCAGCCAAAGCGGTTGTTATCATCTCAGTGTAAAAGGGCTCGTATGAGTCCTTTTTTATGGGCGTTATTTCATAGATAAATCCGAAAACGAATTTATACCTTTGAATTAATAATGAATATCAATATTTTAGTTTGCGTGCTGTAACTAGTTAACTGTAATCCATCGGGCTTTGTACACCTATTTGGTGCAAACCTGCAACATGGGTACAGATTGGAGTTGTTTTTACATCATTATGGCCAAGCAATTCCTGCACGGTTCTCATATCGTGACCACGCCTCAGTAAGTTGGTCGCAAAAGAATGCCTAAAAGTATGAGCGGTAATGCGTTTAGTGATAGTCGCTTTCTGAACGTTGTTGTCTAATTGCTTCTCAATATCCAGTTCCCATCATTATTTCCCCCTTTACGTTACCTACACAGTATGTATATATCGTCATAATGGGTTTGATGGAATAACAATAATATATGAATAAAAAGCAGTCTAAAGGACTATGTTGAGAAAAATAGGGCTGCTCTAATATATTGATCTTAATTGGTTTATTTTTTACATTTGCCATCGACACGTTTAACGTGCAATTTAAGTTTTATATTTGAATGTAAGAGTCATTGAATTGCTTTACTTCAAAGACATAGCAAATGTAGGATGATATTAATCAATAACTTAAACGTGCGGCTTTATCGGTCGAGCCGTTCAATAAGCTGTTAGCATTCTGAGGACTTAAATGGTCATATTCAAATGATAGAAATCAATCATCGCGTATAATAGTTGTGTGACAATTCACCATTTTGTAGTTTAATTATCCCTTGTAAAATTAATTAAAATTAGTTGTGTTAATGAAAAGAGCAAATGTAAATTTAATGTTTAAATCTTCCGGTGTTGTACTGTCTATATTGTCATTTTATAGTTTTGCTTCATTGAACTGTTCAGGTTTTTCTGGGTGTGAAAGAAAGTATTGTGAGATTGAGCAGCAAATAGAAAGTGCTCAGTTAGCTAATAATCAAAAAAAGATAGAAGGACTAAAAGTTGCCCTAGCGGAAGCCAAGTCCAATTGTAGTGACACAAAACTTAAGCAAGATTTAGCTTACGAAATTAAAGAAACTAAAGATAAAATTGCCGAATATAACTTAGATTTACAAGAAGCAAAGGGAAGTGGCAAGGATAACAAAGTCAGAAAATACCAAAATAAGATTCAAGAAGAAGAGCGTAAATTGGAGTCGCTTCTACAAGAGTTATCCGAATTAGGTTAGATAATGCTAACAAACGCTTCAAGAGGGGCAGCCAACGCATGGCATTTTTATTATGCGTTGGTTTTTGTGATTACGGTGTTTGCGGAAGGTCAGTAGTCGCGTTGTCTGCCCCTTAAGCGTGCGTTATCAGTAAATGAATGTATGGAGTAAAAATGAAATTTGATGCTATAAATTTTAAAGATAAGTTCTCTAAATTTACTGAACACTGGTCTCCTCGTGTTGTTGCAGAAATGAATGATTACCAATTCAAATTAGTGAAAGTTGAAGGCGAATTTATTTGGCATGATCACCCTGATACTGATGAAGTATTCATCGTTTTGGAAGGTATCCTTAATATAGAGTTCCGTGATGGTCTAGTAACTCTAAACTCCGGAGAAATGTTTGTAATCCCTAAAGGTGTAGAACATAAACCAGTTGCTAACAGTGAATGTAAAATAATGATTGTTGAACCTAAAGGTGTTGTTAACACTGGTGATTCAGGTAGTGAACTTACAGCTGAAAATGATGTATGGGTGTAAAGTTACAGCTAACGAGAATTTAAAGCATGACTCGTAACGTTTTGCTCGATACCGCTTTGCTGTACATTTTAGCAAACAATTATTAGTCCTTTAAATAGGCGTTATCATTACAAGGATTTGATGAAAAGTTATGATTATAAAAACAAGAATACTATCTTTAGCTTTTATACTGTCTATGGTTTGCTCTTGCTCAACGACTCCACCAATTGTCATTCATAACGAATACGGTGAGATGTCAGCTGACAACGAACTGTTTCGAAAAGAAGCTAGTGAATGCGCGTTAGAAGCTAGGCAAGGCATTAGGAGTACAACATTAACTAAAAACTCAGAAGAGCCTGAAATAGCTTTTGCAAGTGTTCAACTTTTATCTTTTTTTAGCGCAAACGCTTCATGTATAAAATCAAAAGGTTGGCGTATTAAAGAGTAATGCTAACACATATGAGCCTGGCGTCAGTCAATCGGCGAGCCTAGCTTATTTGACTGCTTTTGCCGTCAAATTAAAACCAATCAACAAATTCATCTACTTCGTCTGTCATTTAGCTGTCAAATCGCCGTGCTCTTAGAAATCAAAACATGCAATATGGTCACTTTGCTAAAAATAGGCGATACATCCTTGATAGGCATTGGCTATAGCAAAGTCGTTGATCCAGCCTTGTATGTATTGTCGCACTTTAAACAATAGCTGATCTCACACTCACGCCCCAATTTCGGTCCGTGAACGTTTCATCATTTGTTTGAAAATGTGCAGCCTTTAGCATGCCACAGTGAAAGCCCGATTTTGGACTTGGTGGTGCAAAAATAAAGCAGAAATTGGCGTTACTTACAAAAATGCTATGTTAACTTCGCTTATCGCTGGGGACTTTCGTTCAACTTATTCCACATATTTGGCGTTGTGCCAAAGCTTTTCTTGAATTGGCGAGTAAAGTGACTTTGATCTGAAAAAAAACAATCTTGTGCAACTTGCGCAATGGGTATTCCTTGCGACATAAGCGACTTGGCTTTTTCAAGACGTCTTAAGGTTAAGTATCGATAAGGGCTAGTGCCAAACAATGATCTGAAATCTCGAGTGATTTGCCATTTACTGTAGCCTGTAATCGTGGCTAACTGATCCAATGTTATGTCATTATCTAGCGAGTCATCGATATATTCCCTGGCCATCTGAATAGCCTGATAATTGGCTGTCGTATGCTTGTGATGTATTGTGGTTTCTTTTTGTAAGGCCATGGCAAAATCATAGATAAGGTCTTGGTATTCTAACGGCTCTAGAGGCCGTTGGAACTCAGTCAAGAATCTCTGTGCAATATCGACTAAACAGGGTTTGCCTGTCACGCCATTAGGTAAAAATGGCAAATGATGCCCTTGCAAAATATTTTGTACGTCGACAGGATCAATGTTAATGGCTCGATAACCGAAAGGAGCATCTGTTCCCGCTAACCCGTCATGTAATTCATCAGGATGTAAAACAACGACTTCACCGGGTAAAGAATAGCGCAGGCTTCCTCGGTAATTAAAGCACTGTACGCCAGTGGTGGTTAATGCCAGAGTATAAGTATCATGTCGATGCGGAGCAAAAGTAAAGCCAACCAAATTCACCTCAATACGAGGTTTGTCGCCTACAGCAGTGTTGAACCATGTGCTCAATTTTGGGGTCGTCATAGTGTTAACGTACTTTAGTTCCGATAATTGAATATATCATGATGAGGAGGTGGCGATATTATTTTCTAGCAAATATTCAAAAGCGTCTTGAGTTATATCGCTTTCAGTCTCACCAGTATGCTTAAATGACTTTGATTCAATCAACAACACTTGGGCCAATTCATTTGTAGTCACTTTGTGCTCTATCCCTTTCGCTACCATGTACAATTCTCCAGAGCAGAGATGCACTGACTCGGTTCGAGTGTGCACGACGATATTTCCTTTCATTACCCAAAGTAACTCGTCTTCGTTAGCGTGGCAGTGCCAAGGTATCTTATCGCCTATAATTTTGACCAGCATAATCCTAGAATCGTTAACATCTAAAAGTACTTTTGGGGTAAAGGTGTCTGAAAACATATCGAAGCAATCTGAGACATTTAATTTTCGATTCATAACGACTTCAATTTGTATTGGTTTAGTGTAGGCCAAGCATAGTTGATAAACCTGGAACTTATAGAACGATATTGCGATTTTACCGGCGTATTTATAGCCTCAATCGCCGCAATATCGTTCTATAAAATGCCCATGGCCTCTCGTAATATTTGATATCACAGTTGATATGTATTTATTAGAGAGTCGTCAAAATGAAATTTAAAGGTTCAAAGCGCATTGCAAAGCTATCCTTCTTACACTTGGTAATCATTTTACTCGCCGGTTGCGGTGTCACTGGGCTGATTAACTTGCAAAGCGGTAATCAATTTGCCAAGCAAGACTGGCATGGGGCAGATAGCAGTTTCACCGTACCATTTGAATGGCATGACGGTCACGTTATCATAAATATAGCCTTAAACGGCCAGCAAGATTTGCGCTTTGCGCTCGACTCAGGGGCCGCAGCGACGGTGTTGTTTGAAACTGAAAAAACCAAAGATCAGCCACTGTCATTTGAGATGCAAATAGATCTGCAAGGTCGGAAAGTTAATGTAGTTAACGATGCGGAGATTACTATCGGTCAGATAACGTTATCGGAAATGACAATTATTCAGGTCCCCATCGATCAATCTCCTTTATTTGGCTCTTATGATGAAGCTTACTTTGATGGTGCTATTGGGTTTGATATTCTCAATCGATACATGACTCGTATCAATTATGCAGACAAAACGGTTACCTTTATTAAAGATAGTTCGACCGCTTTAACATCAACTGAGTGGGTAAAGTTACCCATGGCTATTCATGGCCGAATCCCTTACATTTCTGGTGCAATACCCAACCAGCAAGGGCAGCCAGCCCATTATGATTTAGTTGTAGATACTGGCGCTCCCGATTATCTATACATTAATTCGTTACTTGCGACCGACTTTAATTTTCCATCTTCCTACTTTGAAAGTAATACCAAGAATTTTAATGGCGAACATACGGTAAAAACTAGCCGGATTAATTATTTTCAAATAGCAGGCACAAGTTTTGAAAATATCGCAGTGCATGATCTACCTGACTTCGAAGACGACAATGGTATTGGCTTAATTGGTAGTGGTCTGCTGCGAAATTTTGATGTGGTTTTCAATTATGAAAATGGCTACTTAGCTCTGAAAAAGAATATACAGTTTAACCCTCAAACTTTTATTGACCGAAGTGGTTTGCAACTAGAGCCGCATAGAAATGGCGGATTAGTAAAGGGTTTAGGGGAGACCGCTGGCCTAAAGGCACTCAAGATTGCCCTAGGCGATGTGGTTACCAACATAAACGGTAATAAAATCAATGAAATTAACTTTGATGAAATTAGGGGCTTACTCAGCAGCGAAGCAGAGCATGTCGAAATCTGTTGGACGTCTAGCGGTGTTGATATGTGCGGCACCTTGGTTTTGCAGGATCGCTTTTAGGGCGAAAAATTGCCACGATTAATCAGACCGGAGCTCATTATCAGGAGAACCGGTCCGGTCGCTGTATCGAAGAGTAACCATTTTCATTAGTCTGGCGATAATCATGCAGGTGGTTATATTTGAAGCCCAGACGGTTTATTCATACGGCTTTTTAGTCGATGAGGTCGTCATTTTTGTGAGCATATATTAGCTCAAAATAATTGACGGCTTTACTCAGCGTGTTAAGTCGCAAATTACAGCGACGTTATATCGCGACGTTAGTTGTGCAAATCGGCTATGCACTTTATGGTTGAGCGAATAGAAAATTCTCACTTTGAAAAGGTTTTATTTAAGGAACTATTAATTAATGAACTTTAACCCCATAGCGATGAAGGCTTTGATAACACTGTTATTTACTTTTCTTGTAAATAATGTGCACGCTAGCTCTGATGAGCAAAGTACTAATGACTTTTTCTCACTTGTTGAGATTAAAAATGCCCCTAAAAAGCCATTACAGCCTATTAATTATGTACAGGCAAGTGATGATGTTTCCTTGGCCTATCGTGCTTATCTGCCAAAACAGCCCCAAGCAATGTTAATCTTTTATCATGGCGCAGGGGCTCATAGCGGCCTTAGCTACAATCACATCGGTACGGGTTTACGTGATAATTTTAATATCGCTGTATATATGCCAGACATACGAGGTCATGGAGGATCTGGCGGAAATCGGGGTGATACTCCACAGGTTGAACAAGTGTGGTTAGACATTAATACAATGGTTAACGTTGCTCGTGATAAATACCCTAATCTTCCCCTATTTGTTGGTGGTCACTCAAGTGGTGCTGGTTTAGCGCTAAATTATTCTAGTTGGGAGCAAAGAGCAGAGATTGATGGCTATGTATTTCTAGCGCCATATTTTGGTTATCGTTCAGAAACTAATTACGATGCTGGTGAGAGTAAACGCTTCGAGTTTTCTACAGTAACAACCTCTGACTTTGTCATCAATACGATGAGCGGTGGTTTATTTTTCGGTCATTCAAAAGCAGTAAAATTCAATTTTCCAGATTCTGTGTTAAGAGATAACCCTGAAATTGTCCCGTTTAACACTGTTAATATGTCGAACGCTGTGACCCCTCATTCACCTGACTCTCAATTATCTGATATACATGAATTTGGTTTATGGATAGGAAGGCAAGATGAGGCGTTTGATCCATTAAAAGTCACTATGTTCGCAGAGAAATACAGTGGTAAAGACGCTCGCAAGGAAATTGAAATAGTGGATAAAGAAAATCATTTTTCAATTATGTTGAATGCTGCCAACTTTATTGGTCCATGGTTAAGAAATGCGATTAAGTAGTGGCAATTTTTGCATCATCTAACTCTTAGTACCTAAGAATTGGTTTGTTGGATGAAAAGTCAGCAAACCAACCCAAGACAAACTCTTATGTCAATAAAGCTTTGAGCTCATATAAAGATAAAAAATTGAAATAACACAATTGAAAGATGTTGTATTACAGTGAGATGCTAAGGTCAGCTAACCATCGCCATTAAAGACTCGCCCATTTTCTGTGGGCGTTAAATCCAAGTTTACAAATTGGCTTATTAATATGAAGATTCTCATTAACTTGCTGAAATATACAATCCTATCGCTGTTATGTGTACTCGCTCTGATATTACTCGCCATCCCAATATCAATTTATGAAATGCCTAACGATTTGCACGCCGTTGATAATACGGAAGATATTGTGCTCGACAATGCAAATTACATTGATGTATTAACCGGTAAAACAATAAGAAATCAACGAATTTACCTTTCCAAAGGCCAGATCGTCTCTATTGGAGAAAGAACATCTAGCCAAAGTCGAGATGCTCGGGTGATCGATTTGCACGGCGAATACGTCGTGCCCGGCCTGTTTGATATGCACGTTCATCTGCATGACAGAAAATACCTAGCCTTGTACCTCGCATATGGCGTTACCTCTGTGAGGAATATGAGAGGGTTACCCATGCACCTTAGATGGAAAAGTGAGTTAAACAGAGGTGATTGGCTTGGCAGCAATTTGTATACGTCATCCCCCGTTTTAGATGGTGAAAGATATGCACATGCTCTTCAGCAGGTAGTGATATCACCAGCAAAAGCACGTGAACTGGTTAGAAAATATAAAGATGGTGGATATGATTTTATCAAAGCCTATGGCTACTTAGATAAGGAGGTTTTTGAAGCCATTACTGATGAAGCCAGACGGTTGGATTTCCCCATAGCCAAGCATGGCCCTAATCCGATAGATGGGCTTGGATTGCAATCTAACAGTGGCTTGCAATCTCTGGAGCATGTGGAAGATATTTTTCAAGGCCCGCTTAATTTTTCATTTGATCAAAACAGCATGGCTATTTGGGTGAGCCAATTAAAGGCGATTAATCCGACTGTTACTCCGACGTTGGCGACATTCCATCACTTGACCAAATTAAGCCAAGACAAAGCCGCGTTCGTCGATAGCCTGCCGTTGAACACCTTAAATCCTCTTTATCGCATAATTAATACTGAGTTTGGCGTTAAAAGATGGCTAGGAGCATCACAGGAACAAGCGGACTGGAATAGCAAAGAGGAGCAGTTTCTTTTTGACATCGTTAGGGAGCTGGATAAACAAGAGGTGACATTATTGTTAGGCTCTGATGGCGGAACCTTATATATGCCACCAGGGTTATCAACCCACCTTGAAATTGAACTGATGGTGAAAGCGGGAATATCGCCAATAAAGGTCTTACGGGCTGCGACTATCAATGCGGCAACCGCATTGGGAGTTGACGATAAATACGGCTCTATAGAGATTGGCAAGGTAGCTGATTTGGTTGTGCTAAAAGATAACCCTTTAGATGATTTGCAAGCACTCGCTGCACCCATTGCGGTTATTAAGGCCGGGCAATGGATCAACAGCAGTGAATTATCGGCATTAAGAATCTCCGCAGAGAAACCATCAAATCTATACATAAGTATGGGGAGGTTGCTTGAAGACATTATCTCACGAGCAATGCCCTAGCAATATTGGCAGTGATTATTTTAATTTAACAGGTGCATCAATTAGGACGCTCGTAAACTCGCACCAATTACGTTGGCGTTATATGCTCAAGGATGATTATGCGAATCGTTGACAGCGATCGAAACGAGCATATATTAAGTCATTGCAAAGGACTAAAAACAGCTGACTATTGATCGTGCTTCGCTTATTTTAGTCATCAATTTTGTGCTCATTATTAGGGCGTTAAATACAAGGATAGTTTTGTGGAAATAAAACAAGTCAGTTCGATATCGGGTTTAGTTGAGCAATTACATTCGTTACTTGCTGATTGTATCGTGAGTGGTGCCTCTGTCGGTTTCTTAACACCAATCAATGACCAAGAAGTGAAATCATATTGGGAGTCTGTTGAAACAGAACTTGAGTCGGGTACTCGAAAGCTGTTTTTAGCCTATGACAATGATAATGTCATTGGCGCAGTTCAATTATCTCTTTGTGCTAAAGCTAATGGTGCACATAGAGGAGAAGTTGAAAAACTCATGGTTGATACGAGGGCTAGAGGTAAAGGCGTGAGCAAAAAGCTGATGTCGCTAATGGAAAGTACCGCATCTGAAATGGGCTTGTTACTACTTGTGTTAGATACTCGGTTAGGCGACGTAGCTTCTTCGTTATATCGTTCAATTGGTTACACCGAGGCAGGTCAAATCCCTCAATTTGCTCGTAGCTCTACAGGGGAGTTGGAAGCAACGGTCTACTTCTTCAAGTTATTGTAATTTAAAAAGTGTTCAAGACTGATTCCCCATGCTTGGTGGTTTCAGCTCAAGTTGAGTTTGGTGTTTAAGGTGCTATGGTTTAGTTTAGGTCGTCGCGTTGCTCACCGCTTAACGCAGCGTTACGTGTGTTGCAATTGGAGGCCCCGTGAAAGCAGAAATACAGGCAAAATTTGCGACTTACCCCGCTGAAGCGCAAAGACTGCTTAACGCCATTCGTCATCTGATTCTTGCCGTTGCGGAAGAAAATGACTTGGGTGCTGTTGAAGAAACGCTTAAGTGGGGCGAGGCCAGCTATCTTGTAAAAGGCGGCACGACGATTCGAATGGACTGGAAGCCAAAAGATCCTGATTCTATAAAGGTATATTTCCATTGCCAGACTCGATTGATTGAAACCTTCAGGGAGATATATCGAGATGAATTCGCATATGAGGGTAAACGTGCGATTGTGGTTCCTCTGGATGCTGCTATTAAAGAAGGGCCTCTAGGCCATTGTCTTCAAATGGCATTGAAGTACCATAGTTTGAAACATCGACCTTTGCTTGGCGCTTGAGGGACATTGGAAAGGTGACGATTGCACTGAAGGTGCAATTATCCAAGATGCTGAGGTGTTATCTTGTAAAGAAGAAACGCTAGAGGCTGGAACCTTTATGGTTTATTCCATCAAATACAAAGGTAAAATGACGAACTCTAGAGGCTATTATAGTGCTGACACTGTAGATGTTCATTTGTATGCGCCAAAGGCAAAAACATTCATTAAGCTAACTCAGCAGCAAAAAGATTACTTCTATGTTGAAGAGTTACTGAATATTCTGATAAATACACGCTAATAGGTAATTCAAGTGGGGCTGTTACAGTTTGCTTGGTTCACTTCGTACAGCATGTTAACAAACGATTAGCTGCCCATTATTGGGCGTTAGATTACACTCGGAGCCATTGAATGCCTTCCAAAGAAATATCTACGTACTTCAAAGCAACAGAAAATCGGCAAACTAGAGATGATCTTAAGCGAGCGATAGAATTAGTTGGTGACCGTAAGATAGCGATTGATTGTGGCTGTGGTTCAGGAAGCGATATTGCGTTCCTTCGATCTAAGCAGTTTCAAGTGCATGCTTTTGATATAGAATCAGAAGCTATTGAACGCTGTAAAAGGCGGTTTGGTAGTGACAAAAACGTTTGGTTATCACAAAGTACGTTTGATGCTTTCACATACCCTTCAGCTTCACTCATAGTGGCTGACTCAAGTCTGTGTTTTTGTCCTGAAAATAAGTTCGATGAAGTATGGCACAAGATTACTCGCTCATTACTGCCTGGTGGGATATTCGTTGGTTCGTTTGTCGGGTGCGAAGATACAATGGCTGGCCCTAATTATAACAAGGAGGCCTATTGGCCGGATGTGCTCGTAGTATCAGAAAGTGAAATTATCAATTTGTTTCGAGGCTATAGAATAGAGTCTTATACTGAACACAAAAGTTTGGGTGTTGGTCCTGATGGAGAGCATCAGTCTTGGCATAGGTATGCCGTTATCGCACAAAAAATCTAACAAATTGCAAAAGTATTGTTCTTCTTAAGGCGTTGGCAGGCTTTATAGTGTGTGCTTTTAAACCCTATAACTTATAAGTGTTTGATTTAACATATTTTAAAAATCAAAGAGTCACTATTTTTCATTGAGTTTAATGCTAACTGCTATCGGTACAGTTTTCACTACACTTAAAATCGATTTTTATCTAGATATTATAGTGTTAAGTTAAGTTATCGGTGTAATGGTTGTAGCAAAGGTAAAAAGTAAGTGCACTGCTAATAAGAATATTACATAACCTGAACTCGGTATCGCAAACGTCTCTTAAATAGTCTTTTGCCTTGTTAACTGCGTTGAATTAGCTTGCAATAGCCCGGTTATGGATGCAGTTATAACTAGTTCAGGTTACATATTCTAATTGTTTCAAATCCTGACATGTTTTCCAAAATAAGTTAACCGTTAATCAGGAACATCATTAAAGCCCACTCGAATAAACATTTAATCAAGTGCTTGCACATATCCTGAGGAGGCGATTGCTAAACATAAAAGCAAACTCTTAAGATCATCTTCAAACATCCCAGCTGTGAAATTTACCTGCAAGAAAATCGTGCTTATACCTTCCTCAAGTATGGTTTCACTGTTTCCAATATTCCTGAATATTCTATGGCGAACTGACATGTTCACAGCAAGCAACTGTGTTGCCTCATGCTTGAAGTAATTGATCAAAATAACTTTAAGTTTGATATTCCCAATAGGCTGGTGTGCCATAAACATCAATAAAGTAATCAATCAGCACCCTAACGTTTAACGGTGGGCGACGCGCATTAGGATAAATAGCGGTAATATTCTGTGGTCCAGTTTTAATTGTCGGTTGATAGTCGTTGAGCAGTGACACCAGTGTGCCATTGTTTAAATGGTTGCCGATTAACCAATTAGGGAATAATACCAGCCCGCTATCATTTAACGCTGAGATAAGTAATGACTCGGCATTGTTCGATACCAGTGTCGGCGTTACGGCTTGGTGAAGCCAAGTGGTTGTATTGCTTTTGAATAACCAGCGATTTTGCCCAGAATAACCGCTATACACTAGGCAGTGATGGCGAGTGAGATCGCTAGGTTTTTCGGGGGTGCCGTGCTTGATTAAATATGCCGGAGAGGCGACCAAATGGTAGCGCTGTACTCCAAGTACTCGGGCATGAAGTGTTGAGTCAGCAAGTGAGCCGATTCGAAAGATGACATCTGCGGCGTCAATATGCGGATTGATGAAATCGTCGGTTTGAATGAGCTCAACTTGCACCTTTGGATATTGAGTTAAAAAGCCTGCCAACCAAGGGGCTATGTGTTTCTGGCCGAAGAAAACGGGTGCATTAATTCTTATTAAACCTTTTGGCTCGGTCGCCCTATCTTGTAGCTCATTGCGAACTTCATTTAATTGCTCAGTCATCGAGCGGGCGTAATCGTTAAAAATCCTGCCTGCTTCAGTTGGGATAATTGCGCGGGTATTGCGGTAAAACAGCTGCTGTCCTAGTGACTCTTCAAGCTGCTGAATCACTCTTGATATCATAGACGGCGAGACACCTTCACGGCGTGCAACAATAGAGAAACTCTTACTTTCATAAACTTCGATAAAAAACTTTAACGCTCTGATATTGATTGAGCTTGCATCGTTCATCTGTGCAATTCCTGCAAAGGTGTTTGTTGGATTATCCCATTTTTCGCGATAAAGCACTAGGTTATGATGCGCGCTTTATGATTAGGGGTTCAGTTATGCAGTTGATGTTGATTTTACTTGTGGTGCTCGGCGGGATGGGATTATCCGTTGAAGCGGGGTTGTTAGGTCCGTTAGGGGCTGAGGTGGGTGAGCTATGGGCAACCTTTAGCATATTTGGGGTAGGTGCGGCGTTAACCTTTATCTTGATGCTTTTTTTCAGCCCAAGAAATAGTCCGTCATTTTTTTCCCAGCCTTCTTGGACACTGCTTGGCGGAATATTAGGGCCAATATACGTTGTGATTTTAACGATTACTGCGCCAGCAATCGGTATCGCCATGACTATGATAGGGATTTTAACCGGCCAAGTGTCGAAGAGTCTGATCATTGATCACTTTGGCTTATTTGCCAGTCAACCGCGGCCAATTGATCGAAAACGGCTTATCGCACTGGGATTTATCGTAGCAGCACTTATTTTAATGGCACAGGGTTAAGGGGGGAGTAATGACATTTATTATGATTATGTTGGCGGTCATCGGTGGCGCAACATTGAGTATTCAAGCGGCAATTAATGGACAACTTGGCAGTAAAGTCGGCGTATTTCGTTGTGCCTTTTTAACCTTTTCGTTAGGCGCCTTGGTGACGGGTCTGCTTATTTTTTATTTTGAACCTGCGCATTCGTTAACTTTGCTAGAGGTACCTAAATGGCAGTTGCTGGGCGCGATGTGCGGCGTACCATACATAGTTATCATGGTGTTTGCGGTGCAAAAAATTGGTACAGCGGTAGCAACCGTAGCCGTTATTTTTGGGCAACTGTTAATGAGCATGTTAATCGATAATTTCGGCTGGTTCGGCAATGACGCGATAGTGTTTTCGCCAAGTCGAATAGCGGCGGTTATCTGCTTAGCTATCGCGCTGTACTATATCCATGCCAGTAACCAAGCCAACGTGGAATAAGGCTAGATGACATGCAGTTTATTGTTATTTGATCGGGTGTTAAAGCGTGTTTAAGTGACGTTGAGAGTCGTTTGGCGATACAAGCGACTCAAGTCGGACGGTTAACGCTTTGCGCTTTGGCGGCGTTATAGGTAAAAGAGAGCCAATCACTTATGAATAAATTAGATATATTCAGCAAATTAATCTATCCACCGGTTAGTGACGTTAAATCGATACTTGGACTTGGACTTGGACTTGGACATGGACATGGAAATTGGTCATTGTTATTGAGCCGTTATAAAAAGTTCAAATGAAAAATTATCTGAACCCATAGAAAAATATCAAATGAAACAAATGTGGTTTACTCAGGCGTTCATGATTTGTTATTCGAAATGCACCAAAGTGAGGAATTAAAAATGTTGTCCCGCGGTGAAAATGTGGTTTAAATGGACAGATATCTTCGAAAGACGGTTGGTTTTAAAAATACAGCCTCTATCAAGAATTAGGCATATAAGACGTTACTGCTACTCACACAAAACCGTTGCTACCTTTTGTACTCCAGCGTATTGGCAAAAATTGCCAATTATTTTGTGCGGCAGAGTAATGTGTTAGGCGTTAGTCAGTCACACAGAGCGATAGTTGCTCCTTAAGTTAATGTCTACATGTGTTCAAGCGCATTTTAAGTGTATGGGAGAGCTATATGCCATTAGAAAAACAATGGTCCTTTGAAGATAGTGCGATATGGAAGCTAAAGTTAAGGCTTCAATTTAGTGGTTGGTTACAATATATTATCCATGCAATATGGATCTTGGTATTGCTACTGATTGCTGGGATTGGCTGGATTATTGGGCATTGGCAAGCTTTGTTGTTTTGGCTGCCGCTTGGTCTGGCGACATTGTTGAGTATCGCGCTGTTTGGCACCATTGTTATGGTTAAATATGGACTCCATCCTACCGAAAAGGTACCTGCCAATAAACACCATCTTGATATATTTGATCTGATGCGATCTCGCAAATCATGCCGTTCATTTCAGTCTCGCAATTTAACGGCGGAACATCATGCTGAATTACTTAAGACGGTTCAGTTTCATAGTCAACCAAGTCAATTACTTGGGCAAAAAACCATTCGGTTTGAATATATTAAAGCCGCATTAACGGTTTGGCCAGTGGTTGGTGCACACGAATTTTTAGTTGCCATTGCCCCACGCGAATATGATCGCTTATCAATAATAGATGTCGGTCGTAGTTTGCAAAAAATTGTTATTCAAGCAACACGTATGGGGATTGCAACTTGTTGGATAGGACCTGGCGCTGATAATAAAAGCATTCTGCAGCACCTCGGTAATAAGATCGACCCAACAAAAGATCATGTTATTTGTGTGTGTGCAATCGGCTATGATTCTATGTATAAGCCATTATTTATTCGTTTGTTTAATAAGTTAATGCATAAACGTTTACCGTTATCGGAATTGTTTTTTGCCGATCCGTCATTCGAGACGCCGCTGGATACTAAATCCAATCCCTATTGTGATTATGGACGTTGCTATGAGGTTTGTCAGTGGTCACCGTCTTCATACAATGGACAGACTACCCGCTCTGCTGCCGTAACAGAGCAAATTAATGGTGAAGAAAAACTCATTCGCTTTGATTTCTGCACTTCTATTAGTTCACGGTATTACGCCGCTGTTGCTCTTGGCATCTGGTGTGCGAATTGGGAAACTGGTTGTGCGGCTCTGAATAGACGTGGCCATTTTGCAGTGCTTTCATCTAAAGAAAGAGCGTCTGAAGCTGTTCCTGAATTTCCACACTATGACATAAGCTGGATTGTAGATTGATATGAACTAAACCAATTTTTATTAAGCTTTGTAAGTATACCTATAGAATTTAAATAGTGAATATTGCTAACAAATGCATGCCACACAGTGTCGCAGATACGAGCGTTAATTTGAGGTGAGAAGGAGCGTAGTCGATGTTGAATAAATTTATTTGTTCGCTAGTTATGATTGCATCGCTGACCGCTTGTAGTGCCACCGGCGCTAAATTTACTCAAACGCAAGCGCCCGAGGCAAATAAAGCTAAAGTATATTTCTATCGTCCTTGGGCCATGTTGGATGGCGCAGCAGCTCCGACAATACAGCTAAATGGTGTCGACAGTTTCAATATCAGCAACGGAGGCTACCATGTTTTGGATCTTAATCCTGGTAGCGTGATAATTGCAGTTAAAGAAGGAGGGATTATGTCCAATTGGCGTGCCGGTGGATTGCAAATCTCTTTTGATGCTCACGCCAATAAAACGTATTTTGTTCGCTTAACTGCTGAGCTTGCCAATGCAGCTTATGTGGGCGGCGTATCAAGTATTTCTGGTAATTACTCGCTTGGGCTTATTAATCAAGAAACGGCATTACAAGAGTTACTTGAGACTAAGACAAACTAACAAGGCGTAGCGTCGCTTTTACGACAGAGCTTTGCTTCCTAATCATTGATTATATTGGCCATTGTAATTGGCACATATGAGTCAACAGGCGAGCTATTTTATAATTAATCTACTTTGTATTTAGATTTCTTCTATGGTTTTGTCTTTTAACGATTCAGCTGTTTTATCCGTTAACGTTATCAATAAGCTCGTGAGTAAGCTCATGCTGTAACCGAGTACAGCGCCTATAACGAGCGGTGGAATAATGGCTGCGATATCTGCATTTAGAGCAAACGTAATACAACAGCCAATAAATGTGCCGGGAATAAAAGCAAAGTTTTTATTACTGGCTTGTAAGCACATAAGCGCAGTAACAATTCCCGTTAATGCATAGCTTATTACGGGCGACCCCAAAACACCGCTACCCGCAATAATTAACCATCCCCAGAATACGCCGGAAAGATTGGTCATCATCGCCATTATCATGCCTTTAGCGCCCGATTCAGTTTGAGCGAAGAAAGTACTGCAACCGAGAAACCCGACCCAGGTTACCAGATGAAACACATCAGCAACTCCAGCCCAAATAGCCGCTAATAAACCCGCAGAAATTGCAATTTGCCAACGATGGGCCATAGCCGCCTCTTAAAAGATAAACTTAGAACTCTGAATTCTAAATTTAGCACAATAAGTGAGGTAGTTGCAGTTTTGTCTTATAAAACTCGATCCAGTTCGCAAATAATCGCAAAGGCTAATAAAACCAAACATTATTGGCTAGGTAAGTGGATGACTTATTTTGTAGCCAGGAAAGCTGATTCATTGCAGTCTTATTATATGATTAAGATTGGGTTGAGCGATCAGTAAAGTGATACAAATAAGATGCTTGTACTCATTGTTGGGGCAAATACTGCAAATATCTAGAGGGTAACAAACCCTAAGGTTCAACAGGTGTTAATTGTACGCATCGGGCTTGTGCTTAGCTTTAGAGATAAGCCTTTGGCATGAAGGGTGATTAAAATTGATACTAAGATCCTAATGCATTATGGATTCGTCTGGATCAGTGCTGTTGATGCTTATGATATTGATGAGAGTGCGATGAGGCTATTTGAAAGTGACTTTACCGCCTATCATTTTAAATGCTGGCGCGCCTCTTATTAAGGTATCACGGGCAAATATCTGGCCGCACTCTGGGCAAGTGCAGGGAACTTTAGTGCTATCTTCAACGATTCGTTCTTTGAAGCATTTGACTAAGGCACCTTTACCTCCCTTACGATATTTAAACAGTTGGGTTTTACATTTAGCGCAGAAGATATCAACGGTACGTGAAGGGCCTTTTTTATTCGGTTTTGCCATCTTTAGGTTACTTCAAAGTCGGTATTCGACCCATTGTAATGAAAACCGTAGGATTAGGCTAAAGTTGACTCCATGAAAAATGGTAAAACCGCTTAAATCGCATATGGGGTAACGCTTTTGGTGGTCGTAATGTAAATAGATCTATGATTGAAAATGAATAACGCTGCGGTTTCAATAGCGATTGGTTTGAAAGTGACTATATAAAGGGAGTACCGAAGTTTACCTCGTATATTCGCTGTGGAGTAGGAACTAAAATTCGCGGGTAAACCATAAAGTAGAAGCAACAATATATTAAGATTCGCAGCTGATTTTTTGATAAGCATCGTTGTTAACTCAAATGCTTATTAAGCAAAAATGACGCAGCCAACTCAATTGATGTCTAAATTGAGTTGCCTACGGCAACACTAAATGCTCTTAATTACACCATCATTATCACTCAGCATCGACTCAATAATTATCGCTGATTGATAAGGTTTAATATTATGCCTTAAACTGGTTAGTGAGTTGTTTTAAGTCCCGTGATGTCGACTCTAAATCTTCAGAGTTTTGATTCATTTCACTGAGCAGCGTAAGGTTGTCCTGACCAGATGAGACAATACGATTGATATTGTGGGTTAAGTCTTCTGCCACGGTACTTTGTTGCTCTACTGCTGTTGCGATATGAGTCGCCATATCGGTAATTTGTTCAGTGGACGTTAAGATTCTATTAATGGCTGTTCCCGAACTTTGGGCATTAACAACTGAAGCCTCACTTTTACTCTGACTATCAAGCATGACTTTAACGGCTGACTTAGCACCGGATTGCAGCTTGTTGATGCCAGTTTGAATTTCAGCTGTACTTTGTTGGGTACGGCTAGCAAGGGCGCGTACTTCATCGGCCACAACCGCAAAGCCACGGCCTTGTTCCCCAGCTCTCGCAGCTTCAATCGCGGCGTTTAATGCCAGTAAATTTGTTTGTTCTGCAATACTGCGGATAACATCTAAGATAGATACTATGTCTGTTACGTCCTTATCTAGCGAGTTGACCACAGCGGCGGCTTCCGTCAATTGGTTAGATAAATCATTAATAGAGTCAATAGAATGATTAATAATGTCAGATACTTGTTTAGCATCCATGTTGGCTTGAAGTGCAGAGTCGGCTGATAGTTGCACGCTGGTAGCGATTTCTTTGGCTGAGGCCGACATTTGTGTGATTGCTGCTGCGACTTGATCTGTTTCTAATTGCTGGTCGTGTACATGACCACGACTGCTTTCTGCACCAGTGTGTACATTTCTCGCGGCTCGAAATACATCATCAACCGAGACTTGAATTGACTGCACGAGTATTTGAATTTTATCTACAAATAGATTAAATGAACTGGATACCTTGCCAATTTCATCTTCACGACTGACATTGAGCCTGCGGGTTAAATTGCCTTCGCCACTGGCGATATCTTCTAAGGCATTAGCGACATGGGTGAGTGGCCGAGTGATCAACTTACTAAAAAGAATAGACAGTGCGGTGACGAGAAAAATATCCAGCAATAGACCTTTTAAAATTATTTTAAAGGCGAGTTCTGCGAGCTCGTCTTTAATACTGGTATCGTCGATGTATAACTTGACTGAACCTATCTCAGTAGCGGTCTCATCTTCCACATATTGCAATTTTATGGTTCTAAAATTAGCACTCATTTCCCCCTTGGATTGGGCTATCTGATCACCTTTATCGTTATGATAAGTTAAAAAAGCAACATCATCGGACTGCTGTTCTGAATCAAGTATCCGAGTCATTTGAGACTCGTCGTAATTCCAAACCGCGCTAGGAAGGCTTAACTGTAATCTTGAGGCGACTAAATCTAGTTGCACATCTTGTTTGTGTCGTAATTTTTCACTTTGAGCAAAATAGTCATACACCCCAAAGATCACTACTAAAAAGGTGACTGCGACTAAGGCTGCCATGATTAACTTAAAAGAAATTGATTTGAATAGCGTCATAAAATTACTCATTTTAACTTGAGTTCAATAACGCATCGTAATCTAGTTTATTACGATACTTTAAAATTATAGGTATCGATAACAGCGTCCGAATAAAGTCGGATCACATCGACACTTAATGTGCAGTACTGCTTCATTGTTACTTTAAATGTTCTGTCATGAGTGCATTAATATCAATTTTACTTAAACCTTGGTCATAGATATCTTGCCATTTCTTTCCCTCAGCATCATTGCGAAATGCAATATAAAGGTCTTTATTCATCAATAGCTTAGCATTCATCTGAACCTGATCTTTATCCTTAGCAAGTTTGCTGCTGTGGGTGAGCATGTAATTGAGAACGTTAGCGTCAATTACAGCTGCATCGATGCGACCACCGAGGACTTTTTGTACGTTAATTTCATCTGATGTGACCACTTGAGGTTTGATCTCTTTACTGGCGATAAGTGCATCAAGTTCTTCTGTATTGACGTAATCTTGAACTACGCCCAGTTTATACTTGGAAAGGTCGCTTACCTTAGCCCAGCTGATCGGTGACGATTTCTTTTCAACTAAACCTAGTGGACCTTGTCCCATGGGGGCAGAAAAAGTAAATTCGCTTGATTCATATAGGTATTCTGGAAAATACCCCACATATTGAGAGCCTGACTCTGAGGCTAATTTCACCGCACGGCTCCAAGGAAAAAAATCGACCACAAGCTCATGGCCCATGGCTGTAAATGCAGCTTGGGCAACAACCACACTGGCACCTTGATTTTCTAAGGTTTTTCCTGAATACGGCGCCCAATCTAATGAGGTAAGGTGCACGGTTTCAGCGTTTGCTGTACTGCCACCGATAGCGAATAATAATCCTAATATGGCATAGTTAAACTTCATAAAATCTCCTAGAAATGAAAGATGTAAATCAGAGTCAATAACACGTTAGTACCTTGAGAGGTATCAAGCGTTTTTCTTGCTTACCTAAGGTAAAACCTCAATTTTTTTATTGTTAAATAAACTTATTATTTAGCAATAGTCTTGTTGTTATCATGTTTCCAATATCATCCATGAGCATTTAAATAAGTCGATTTACCTAACTTGTATGCCTGTGATTATTCATATGTTACGACACTTTATGGCATACAACGTCTGACCGAGACAATGACTCCTTTAGTATAGACTTAAATTTTAAAACAAGAGCAAGCAATCGAATTTAAACCATAAACCTCATTAATTGATGTTTATCGACTTTTGATTTTGAGTTAATTAAGTCGTTAATGTGATGTGGTTCAGCGTGATATGGGCTTTAAGTCTTTGTGGGAATGGGGCTGATATAAACGATTTCTTTTTATTTACAAATGTAGCACTGCGGCACAAGTTTTAGCTCAAGGGGATGAGTTCTTTGTTGTGCGTTATCGGATGCTGATCAACGACAACCTGATGTTAACATTGCAACAGCTCCCTAGTATGGATGAGAATTTTGAGTATCGATTTAAGTCATGGGATGTTATAAGTTGCATTCAGTGACAATCTAACAAACGACAATAGAACCGTTTCATTTTCGTTAGTTGGCGCGATATTTAGATTCATGCGGTTAAAAAATAGGTTAACGATAAAATGATAAAAGTTGGTGTAATAGGCTACGGATATTCTGCGAAAACATTTCACATTCCATTGATTGAATCTTCAGCATCTTTTGAATTAGTTGCAATCAGTAGTTCTCAAACAGAATTACTTAGGATGAAATATTCTGCTATTTCACTTTATGATAATGCACCAGCGTTAATCGCGGGTGCCGACCTAGATTTAATCATTATTACCGCGCCCAATAATGTTCATTTTTCATTGGCAAAATTATGTTTAGAAAAAGGCATTAATGTTGTTATCGAAAAACCTATGGTGACCACAAGTTTACAAGCTATAGAGTTAATTCAGCTTGCTAACGATAGCGGTTTATTATTGTCTGTTTTTCATAATCGGCGTTGGGACGGCGATTTTTTAACTGCTAAAAGCCTTTTGCAACAGAATCGATTTGGTTGTGTACGATTCTTTGAATCTCATTTTGATCGTTTTCGCCCCACCGTTCGGCCAAGATGGCGAGAACAACCAGGCGAGGGGACAGGTATTTGGTTTGATCTTGGTGCTCATATCGTTGATCAAGCTATCTGTCTTTTTGGTTTGCCAGAAGCTCTGACAGCAAGATGCTTACCGTTAAGAGAAGGATCGCAAACGACGGATTACTTTCATGTGATACTCCATTACGAAAATCTTGAAGTCGTGCTGCACGCGAGTTCATTTTCAGCAGCTCCCAATATGCGTTTTCGTATTGAGGGTACACAGGGAACATATGTTAAATACGGTTTAGATCCTCAGGAAGAGCAATTAAAAACCGGTATTACTCCAAATGGTCCATTGTATGGTGTGGAAAAGGCAGCCAACTATGGCCGTTTTTACGGTGAAATTTCGGGCGATACTAGTGGCCAAATTAGGGAAACCACAGTCGAAACAGTCAATGGTTGTTATCAGCAATATTATGCAGAAATAGCACAAGCTATCACTTTAGGTGGTCCTAATCCTGTTGAACCAAATGATGTCGTCGAGGTGTTACGGATACTTGAGTTAGCGGAATTAAGCAGTATGAGCGGTAAAACAATGCTCATGCCTAAAGTTAATCGTTAATCTTTTGGATTCACTTGTGTCTATGATGAGCGTAATAGCTTGCTCTACCTCAAACCGAGGTTAACATCGATTTGGCCATCACAGTGTCAATGATCATCCACATTAGAAAAGGTGATCTTTGGTCATTGTTGATTGCTGTACTGCATTTTACATTGCTGCTGATACCACAGCATTAAGCCACCATAGCAACGATAATCACTGTTATGGTGACAAGTGTTTTTTGTCAGCCGTCAGCCTTTTTCTCATCATTCATTAACCAGGTTAGGCTCATTTAGCTGTGAATGGGGAGAAAGACGCTTACGGTTAATCCGCCTTGTTTTGCATGGCTAAAGTTGAGTTCGCCTTGATAGCTATCGACGATATCTTTACAGATGGACAGACCCAAGCCGTGGCCTTGGATACTCTCATCTAGCCTGACTCCACGATTAATAATCATAGATAATGCCGTATCTGAGACTCCCTCACCATCATCGCTTACCTCAATGAGATAGCCAGCTTTAGGGATACTTTGCTGCTTGATCTGTATTTCAATATTTTTACTGGCATGTTTGCAGGCGTTATCAAGCAAATTACCCAGCAGTTCGAGTAAATCGTCGCGATCAAAGGGCATGACTAAACCGTTATCATAGTGGCTTAGAATGATCTGCTGGGGGTAGATGCGCAACATCACTTGGATAAGTGGCGCGAGATCATCATCTAGAACGGTAAAGCGACCTGGCATAGAGAGGCCAACAATTTTAGTGCGCTTAAGCTCCCGCTCTATAATGTGGTGCAGGTTTGATAATACCTTGCTGCCTTGCGCTCTTTGTTCCGGTGGCAGACTTTCTAGATAGGACTGCAACCCTTGCAGAGGGCGTTTCATTTCATGAGCTAAGTTACCAAGGGCATTGCGGGATCGTTGTACTCGCTGCCCCAACTGATTAACTAAGCGATCTATCTCTTCAATCAGCGGAACTATCTCACTCGGCATGTTGCCTGGATTAATTTCTTGCCCTTGGGTACGCATCTGCCTTATGGCTTCAGGCATCTGTTCTAAGGGTTTAAATCCGCGTTTGAGTAGCTGATTTTGTGCAAGTAATAGAATGATAATAGTGAGTAATACCGCCGCGCTGGCAAAGGCTAAAAAGTGTACTTGAGTTTGTTCAAGTGCGCTGATGTCTTCCGTTATCCAAAGGATAACTAATTGATCGTTCTTGATAATCGCTTGACTAAATATTAACCAATGTTCTTTGCCCACAAATTGGCTGGCTTGTTGTTGCTGACCTGCTTTTAGGGCGGGAATACTTATTTCATGGTCGAATAAGGAACGCGATCGCAGAGTTTGCGTGCCAATCTGAATGGCAAAGTAATGTCCTGAATTTACCCTATGGTAGACATTGGGTAAACGGTCTGAGGTGAGCGACCAAGTGGTATCAGGATGTTGTTCAAGTGCGGAGATCAGACTGTCGGCATCATGTTGCAGGCGTGAGGCGACAAAGTCTTGAGTTAATATTTGGATACCCTGATACAGGAAATACAGTAATAACACCATAGTAAAGGTAAGAGTGATCAGTAAGTTACGGGTAAGATATCCTTTGAGTGAATACACGCTTATTGCTCCTTAAGCCGATACCCTTGGCCACGACGAGTTTCAATATAATCTTTGCCTAAACGTTGACGTAAGCGATTAACATATACCTCAATAACATTACTGTCTTTGATGTGTTCCTCTTCATATATGCGCTCACTTAGCTCTGTTTTAGAGACTATTTTGCTTGGATTGACCATCAAATAATGCAGCAGGCGATATTCAATTTTAGTTAGCTCTATCACTTCACCATCGCAATTAGTCACGGCTTGTTTGTCGACATCAAGAGAGACGCCTGCATGTTGTAATACATTATCGGCACGACCAAAATGACGGCGAATTAATACTTCGAGCCTTGCGAGTAATTCTTCGACATGAAAAGGTTTGCCTAGGTAGTCATCTGCTCCCGCTTTGAGACCATCAACACGCTCGTGCCAGGCATCACGCGCGGTGAGGATAAGTACTGGCATGGCTAAACCTTGTCGTCGCCATTGACTGAGAACCTCTAAACCTGGCTTGCCGGGTAAGCCGAGATCGAGGATCACGGCTTCGAAGTTTTCCTCCTCTCCAAGAAAAGCCCCATCGATACCATTATCTGCATGTTCGACTGCATATCCCGCCTTGTTAAGGGCGGGAATGAGCCGAGCGACTAGATCGGTATCATCTTCAATAAATAGCAAACGCATTAGTCGACCTTTTCTTTTAACCACTCGCCGGTTTTGGCGTCAATCTTGATCTCATACACTATGCCATCATCGCGTAAAATTTCGAGTTCGTAGATGATACGTCCATGTTTTTGCTCAACCTCTAGGTCGAGCAATCGGCCATTTAATCTTGATTCATAGCGTTGCATTATGCTGTCAAATGATAACACTTTGCCTTCTTTTACCCACTCTACGACTTTGCTTGAAAGATCATCATCGTGAGCATCACAGCTTGAGCTGCTAATCATCCCAACGGCCAAAACCAGGAATATTAACGGTATCTTCATTGAATACGCCCTTCTCTGCGAGGTTGTGGCAATTACTGCATTGACTGAATGAGCCGACTTTAGGGTTATCTTGTACCATGCGTTTAGGGATCTTATCGTGTTTACGAATAAAAAATGCCTGCTCGGTGATTTTTTGCGGCCCCATGCCTGCTATTAATGGCTTACTGTTTTTTAGCACTTTACCATTTTTAGCTGCATGTAGAAGCAGATACTCCTCAATTCTAGCCGTTGCTTGAGGGTCTAGGCTGGCGTTATCACCAAAATGATCCTCAAGATTAGCTGTGATGGCGCGCCATTTTTCTGCAGGTAATAAATTGGCAGGGTAGGCCATGTGGCAACTGCCACATTCGGCGCTATATTCCACATTTTGTGGAATTCCCCGCCCTCGGTTATGGTCATCGTCGGCATATCCTGTGCCTGTTAGAGTCAGGCTGATACCGATAATACCAATGGCTAGTGCGGCTGCCGTAATCGATGAACCTGCAATCCAGCTTATCAGATGCGTTTGCTTTGTCATGATATGTTCCTTTGTTCGCTGTTGTCTTTAATAAAAATAATGATTGTTTATCACTGGTTAATCTTTGTTATTGCTGGCTTAACCAGAGTAAAGCATCGCCTTTTTCTTGTGCGGTACAGTCGCGTTTGAAGGTCCAATTACAGTTACGAGTAAACCATTTTTCTATTTTTGCTGTGTCTGTTAGACGAGCTTGTGTGATAGATGGCGCCATAGGATCAATCATCTTACGGGTATTTTGGTGCATGCCCATTTCGCTGACTTTAGCCGTGTGGCAGCTAGTGCAGCTACGACCATCCATTTCCTTCATCCATAATGTTTGTCCCGCTGCCGCAGAGAATGGCCCTGCGCCTAGGGATTGATAGTTTTGCAGTTGCCTGCCAATGCGCTCGGCACTTAAGGGGAGGCTATCCACTTTACTGTTAGCGGCATTTACACCAAAGCTGGTGAAACTAATGCTTGTGATAGCAAGGCAAGCAAGGGTTAAACTTATATTACTCAGCATTAAGACCGATATCTTAACTAGATTAAGCTTTTGGCTAATGGTGGGTTGAGTCATTGTGTTCATAGGGCATTCCTTTTGGGTTAAAAATGTCAGGTTGACGCTGAAAGCTCACTATATGAGTGCTTTCTATCTCAAAAATAGATTGATTAAATCAGTGTTACTTTTCTAGTGGACGGTGTTTTTTGCCGGTAATCATGGCTCTGATTAAGTTTTCTTTGTGGAGCAAGCTGCTGACTAACACGCCGCCGACATGGATAACCACTAAGAACACGGTAAAGTTGGCAAAAAACTCATGGACTTCTTTTATTGCGCCTTCTGGCCAAGTGGCAAAAAAGCTGGTGGCTAATGGCCCATACCCATCGGTGGCGTATAGGGCCATTCCTGAAAATCCGGTGATGGCGATACTGATTATCAAGGTGATGATCATCAAGGCTCCAGCAGGGTTATGGCCGACATAATCTTTGGCTTTACCAGTGGCAAGTGCCTTGACATAAATTAAGGCGTTTTTAGGCCGAGTGACAAAGTTACTGAAGCGCGCATGATGAGTTCCAATTACACCCCATAACAAGCGAAACACCAGCAGGGTTAAAATGCTGTAACCTGCGTAGCTGTGGATCGTCATCCATTCATCTTCGCCCTCTGTGAGGTACGCTAAGGTAAAAAAGCCAACGAGTGACCAATGGAATACGCGGATCAACACATCCCAGACTTTAATGGTTTGCAGTGTATTTGATGACATAATGTGACTCTCCTAATTGTGGTCTAGGAGTAGGTTACTGAACCCAAACTTAAACCTCGCTTAAATTTTCAGAAGGTCAAATGAGTTGCTTTAAGCTGAAATGATATGAGCCCAGCGGGCTTTATGATTGATTAGCAAAAACGTTGCTGTTGAGCTTTATGGTTTCGAACAACGAAATAGCAAGGATGTGTACACACTTGTTGAGTGGGGATTGTCACTTTGAGGAACATAAATATTGAGCACCCTATTAATAGAGTAAGGCAGAATCATTATTGACTAACACTGCTTGTATTCATGTCGATGGCGATAGATTGTTATCACTGTTTATCGATTTAAAAGATGGTTTCTTCAAAGCAATAGCCTAGTTTTCGGCCAACAAGGTTATTTCAGCAAAGCAGAACTGCTTGCTGTCAATCAAGCAAATGAACCGTTGCAATGGCAATAATGGGAGCCACGCTATAAGATTCTGGCCCCATGGTTTTGTAGAATAGACTTAATGCTTTGTCAGATACTGGTTAAACATTTTTAACGGCAAGGGTTTACTAAATAAATATCCTTGGTAGTTTAAACAACCTTTGTTAGTCAGTAGTTCTTTCTGTTTTTCTGTTTCAACGCCTTCAGCGATCACCTCTAGATTTAAACTATTTGCCATGGCAATAATGGTCCGCACAATTGCCCTGTCATTGGGGTCATTTTCAATATCTTGAATAAATGATTGGTCAATTTTAAGCTGATCCAAGGGTAAGCGTTTCAGGTATTGTAATGACGAATATCCGGTACCAAAATCGTCGATAGAAAATTTGATCCCCCGTGCCTTAAGAGCGGTCATTTTTGTAATTGTATCTTCCATATTTTCCAATAAAATACTTTCTGTAAGCTCTAGCTTAAGTTTCTCTGGGTTAATATTCGCCTGACTCACGATAGTTAATACATTCTCAACAAATGCTGGAATGCCCATTTGTCTTGCACTAATATTCACGGCCAAGGTCAAATGAGCTGATTTCGGTTCTAATGCCCAAGTTGCAAGTTGCTGACAGGCTGTTTCTAAAACCCAATCTCCCAAGGGCAAAATCAAACCTGATTCTTCCGCAATAGCAATAAACTCTAAAGGTGAAACAATACCTCGATCCGCAGTATTCCAACGAATTAGCGCTTCAGCTCCCGTTACAATACCCAATGAGTTAATCTGAGGCTGATAATAAAGTTCAAATTGTTTTCCCTTGCTAATGGCTTCGCGTAATTCGGTTTCAATACGAATACGCGAAATAAGATGGGCTTGCATGTCGGGGTCATAGAAAAATAGCGCACAGCCACCTGATTTTTTAGACTGATACATAGCAATATCAGCTTGCTTAAATACTTCATCAGCATTTTGATGGTCAGCACTTAATAATGTAACACCAATACTAGGGGTTATAAGATATTGATGAGACGCAAGTTGGTAGGTTTCTGACAATGAGTGGAGAATTTTTTTGCCGACAACTTCCGCTTCTGACACCGCGACAATCGCTTGTTCACTGAGCCCTTTAAGCATGACCACGAACTCATCACCACCTAAACGAGACACGGTATCACTCTCTCTTACACAAGCTTTGATGCGACTTGCAACCTGTTGTAATAATAGGTCACCCATATCATGGCCTAATGAAATGAGTCATTGAGCGCCTTGAATTTATCTAAATCAATAAATAAAAGAGCGGCTTGCTTTTTACTATGTACTCTTGCAGCGAGCTCCTGATTTAAACGGTCGAGTAATAAGCGCCTATTCGGAAGCAGGGTCAGTGAGTCAAAAAAAGCCAGATTATTAACTTCATCTTCTGCATACTTTCGTTCAATTGAGACACTGGTTAAGCGAGCCGTTCTCTTAATGAGTTCGATATCATCTGCAGAAGGTGTCGCCACTTCCCGGCAATACATTGCAAAAGTACCTAATGTTAAGCCTGATGAAGAGATAATAGGCTGAGACCAGCATGAAGCTAAGTTTGCCTGTGTTGCCAGTGCTTTATAATTACTCCAAAAAGGATGTGTCTGAATGTCTTCAACAATGACCAGTTCTTTAGTGAACGCCGCAGTACCGCAAGAGCCAACACCTATGCCAATTTCAACCCCTTCAAGTGCTTCATTATAAAAGTCAGGTAAGTGAGGGGCGATCACTTTAACAAATTTTTTACCGCTTTTATCAATCAACAGAATGCTGCAAATAAATTTTTCTTTTAGCCCCTCGATCCCTAAGACGATCGATTCAAGAATATCATCTAAATTTTTATTTTGGGCCAATAACTCTAATGTATGTGTATGGAATTTATCATAAGCTTCAATTTTTTCTCGCTCGTGAATCTCGTGATTGAGTTGAGTATTTTGGTCATTAAGACTCGTTAAATGAGTTAAAATACCTTCTTGCATACTGACGATACTATTTGCCAGCAGCCCTAGTTCATCTTGCTTATAATTTGAGAGTCGAGTCACCTGATTTGTCTCACTAAACCGACGCACAACCGCGACCAAGTTCTTCAAGGGGCGCACAAATATTCTCGCCACTATGAGCGAAATAAGAATACCGAGAAAACTCAATCCCAGAACAACCCGCAGGCCTGTTTCAGTCAAAATGTTCGTTTCAGATAAAGCAAAATCAATCGGCACAGTTAATCCGATAATCACGAAACGATTACCGGTAGATTGACTAAAAGGAATACTGGTAAATCCACCGATACTTTCAATATTATCAAAACCTAGCGTTTGTCGAATCGTGACGGCTTGTACGCCAGAATTAATAATTTGATCAACCGCCTCAAAGGTATCTTGTACTAAAAATTGTCGTCCACGATCAAAACCAAAGGTTTCTAGTCTATTTGGATGAATAAGAAAATCACCTGTCTCATTAGTCAAATACAGTTGATACTCTTCAGACATATCTGACTTCAATATGCTAAACATCAAATTCAAGTCGACATTAATGACAATCACCCCAATGGCTTTGCCTTTATCATCAATAACAGGCGATGCCACCTGCAATGTCGGTTGGCCTAATCCAGCATGAGCCCCCCGTTCATGATTAATAAAAATTTTAGAAAAGAATACTTCGCCTTTATTCAGTTTTAAGGTTTTATAGACATAAGGATAATGTTGTTTTTCTTGTAGATGGGGTTGAGGGATCACAACTAATTGGCCATCATCCCGATCAACCCTAACCATCTCGCGCCCATACTCTTGCGCGCCAATTAATCTAACTTGAAAATATTCAGGGTAAACCGACAATAAACTTTTGAAATTATCTGACAAAGATTCTCGAGCAATCACTGAGGCATTATCATGACCAAATGAATCGTCTACTAACTTAGTATTTGCTAGAACTCTGGTTTGGTTAGCCGCCTCATTAGCCATCGAATAAAAACGTCGGCCGAGAAGTTTTGTGGCATCAATCATTCCTTGCGTCGCTTTATCCGATAAGATATCGCGGGTGGCATTAAAGGTGAAATAGCCTGTAGAAGCACTGGCTAAAATCCCAAACAGGGACAGCAAGATGGTAAGTTTAATCGCAATGCCAAATTTAACAGGCTGATTATTTGATGACACTGCAGCCATTAAAATTCTTCCGGCACTTCGCCAGAGATAATTCTATCCCATAGCAATTTACGTTTATCCATATTTTCGACCCGCTCCAACCAGATGAGTTTATCCGACGCTGTTAACCCTTCCGGTTCTTCAAGCGTATTTGCTAAGCCTTGTCTTTCTGATAGAGCATGACTCACCTTTTGTTCTAATAGGAAGTTAATCCAATTCTCCGCTAACGTTTTATTTTTAGCATCTCGAGTAACAGACCAACAGTCTAACCAAGCTAAAGCGCCTTCCTTGGGGATAACATAGCCAATATTAGCTTGAGTTTCTTTGAGCATTTTGACTTGTTGAGAACCATAATTTGCGAACATTAATGCAATATGGTTTTCGTTAAATAGCAGCGTCGCTTCTTCCGGTTTTTCATAGTAAGTCAAAATATTTCTACGCAAAGCAATAACTTGCTGGGTCACCAGGCCAAACTCTGAATTTGGAATTTGAAAAGGATTTTTTAAACCAAGCGATAACGCAGCAAACGAAAAGTTGTGCTCACTGCCCGCATACATCAATACTCGGCCTTGATAACGTTTATCCCACATTATCGAAAAAGAATCAGGAGGCTGACTAAACTCATTTCGATCATAAATAAGACCCATTTCTGAATAGGTGTAGGGAATGGCATATACTTTGCCGTTTCGGATCAGACCCGGTATTGAAGAAAGGTCGCTAAAACGTGGCAATTGATTTTGACTATTGGGGATATTAGATAATGTTAAGGGGACGCTAATACCCTTATCAATATAACGTTGTAATTGGGCAGTATTGACAGCAAATACATCAAATTTATCCCCAATACCTGCATTTAACCGATTCCACATAGTGTCATCAGATTCAACCAAGGTGACATTAACCTTAACCTGATAACGCTGTTCAAAAATGGTAACTAAATCTGGATCTGCATACCCAGGCCATGCCAATACACTTAATGTATCTTCAGAATAGGCAGCAAGGCTAAAACAAGCAGATGACAGGAATATAATAAAGCAACGCATTTGTTTATACGTATTAGACATCTAACTACCACCTGATGTTAAAGCATTTCAACATTAATAATACAAGGATTTGATGCACTTAGAGAAAGTATTTTTTGCTTAAATAATGCTATTGAATAAAAATTATATTCTATAGACCTAGGATAGTAGAAAAGTGGTAATTAGCAGCACGATAAATAAAAATAACTTACAAGTATTATATCAAGTGTTTAGCAAACGGGTCTTTAGCATGTGAAGCGATGAAAACAATTTTTTCATTCTGCAACTAGATTGTTGATGAGATCGGTAAACCTAATGTTAAGTTAAAGCCAGTCTCTGCCCTGAGATATCAATGTTACTCATCATGGTATTGTGGATTGTGTCGATGAAGATGGAGTCGTTAATTTTATCCTGAGGCCGCTGCTGGCTGTTGTTTTTCGGCCAAAGGTATGACATTGATCTTGCCCAGCCTTAACACCATTGCTCTGAGGTTTTATCTATAGTGCTGGTGATTATTTTATCGTAATGATCTGCACCATGGGACAGAGGCGCAGCACAATATTATGGTGGGGCTAAGCCATGTTGCTGGCGAATAAATCGCCTTGATGATTGAAATCGGCAGAACTAGGATAAAAGATCAAAGACATGGCATTATGTTTGGCATGATTAAGTCAAAGCATGAGCATTGAAGCTTGAGGTATTATTGCCCCTTGGTCGCTTTGATGGTTAATCTTTCTTGATTCGATAAACGGATTTGAATCCCGTCAATAGTGGTAATCTTCTCTGCTTCAATATCTTTTTTACGGACTTTGTAACTTGCTGTCATCGCTTCTATAGGGGATGAAATTGTTACATCAACCACAGTGTTGTCGTCATACAAACTCCAGCCCCAATAACCTGCAGTTGCTAACATCGACATAGCAATCATTGCGTAAATAATTGCCCGACTAAAAAAGGGATATTTTTCTGCTTCAGCCATTGCAGCGCTGTGACTGACTTTATTACCTCGACCGCGACGTAAGTACACAATAGCGCCAATAATGACTAATAGTGTGACTAGAATTTTTGTCAGCACGTTATCTTCCTCTTATCATTAATTCACCGTGATTATACCGTGTTTTGATTGATTTACCGTTATCTAGCACACATCAATTGTGTGACCCATATAAACGCTAACAGTGCTGGTATATCGACACTATGGCATTTATGCATAACCATTGTTGAGTTGATTTTTTTACTGCTTTCTTTTTTGTATATTAGATTGATGAAATTCCCAAACCGTGAGGATATATTATAGGGTAATGGAGGATAGAGTTCATCTCTAATACTACTCATACATATTTTATTATCAAAGAATATTTCAGCGTGTTTAATCATCTAGCGAATAAATTTTTTATAATGAAAATTGATTCTACTCACATGGTTTTTTGAGTAATTTTTACATGATTTAATATAATTACCTGTAAAAAATACAAAGTTAAATGTATTTAGGTATTTAAATTTAATGTGGTTGTAATAAAAAGCTATTTATATCATTCATCTATGATTTTTATAGTTAATATTATCATTGTGGCATGTCATTCGCATCATAACTAATAACAATCGATACTTTATCGTTTTTAAATTGATATTGTATTGATTTACCTATTTTATGTTAGATAGTAATGTTTGGATGTAATCATTTATTATTGCTATTTATTCGTAATAATAGAACTCGAAAGATTATTTAAGGAGATTAAAATGGCTACAACAAAAGAAAAAAATCAAGACTCTCAAGAAAAAGTCAAAGATGCTTATCATTTGGCTGAAGAGGCAACATCAGAAGCCGTTAGTTCTTTAAAAGATCACGCCAAAGAATCACTCAATGAAGGCTCTGCAAAAGTTAAGTCTGCAACCCATCAAGCTGGAAACATGATAAAGGAACATCCTTTACTCAGTGTTGGGTGTGCATTTTTAGCTGGCTGGGCAATTTCGAAAATTACAAAGTAAAAAGGTAACCGGAGAGATTTTATTATGGAAAACACCAAGACAGTGTCGAGTAACAATAAGATCTCTGACGGTACGCAAGCCGATCCGTTATCTAATTCAGATGAGGTTAATGCTAATGTTGACGAAATAACTGATATTTTTAATAAGGTATCAAAAGTCGCGCAAGATATTGGGCAGTGGTCAGAATCTACTGTCCAACTTTTCTTTATGGAAGTCTCTAGAAATGTTGTTGTGGCGAAAAAATTTCTTGTTTGCCAACTTTTGTTTATTCCTTTATTGGTACTTTTTATTTTCAGTATATGTGTCAGTGTAGGAATTGTTTCATATAGCATTACTCACAACATGCTTATCGGAGTAGGACTATTTTTATTCACAATGAGTGTGGTTTTAGTCGGTTTAGTTTACTGGCAAAAATACCTAATGCAGTTTTTTGGCTTTAAAGACACTATCTCGCAATTAAAGGAGGGTATGGATGTCATCTCTAAAGCATCTCAATCACTCGATTAAGCTAAAGCGTATGCAAGGTAACGTATCAGCTAGACAGAGTGAATTATCGATCAATTTATTACTTTACTCTGTTAAAAAACAAACCCAAAAGCATCCTTTTGGGGTCACTATTGTTGTCACCATAGCCACTATTATCTTTGCTAAATATAGACGCAATATTAAATCACTTTATCCTATGGCATCTTTAGGTTTTAATTACTTTAAGTAAAATTAAAACCGAATAAATAATGATAATAGTCATTATCTTGCTCATCATATTATCAAGTTAATTGTTTGCATTGTAGTGAGTCTGAATAGTGGTTACTCCTATACCTAGGTTTCCGCTTGGTGCTATAAGGTGTCAAGGCGTATTGTTTTTGGCACTGTTGGTAATAAGCGTGTCACAGTATTTTAATATTGCTTGTTTCTTTGATATCAAATAATCAAGAGTGATTCTACTCATTGGCATAATAGCTGTTATTGCGTCACTGTTGATTGTCTTATGGTAGCGACTGGCATCAAAAATCTACCTCTAGCGCTATAATCATTTATATGATTAATCAATACTTCGCAACGTAAACTTTGATACCACATTGATTTTGGTTGTTATCAATGTGACTTATCGCATATATTTTAAAGATGTTAATTATTTACTGATTAAAGTCGTGAGTCATCACATACAAGTAATACTGATTGTTTAATAATCGGCTCACTTATTTACTTAATGACGTTTAATATATCAACATGACCATAAAAGATATCATCGATGAGGAAGTCACTTATCCGTCGGATTATATGATTCTTTCGACAACCGATTTAGACAGTATTATTACTCATGTTAACGATGACTTTATGACTGTCAGTGGTTATAAAGAAGATGAACTTATCAATCATCCCCACTGTACAGTTCGTCATCCTGATATGCCTAAAGCTGCATTTAGTGACCTATGGGACACTATTAAGCAGGGGAAAAGCTGGATGGGATTGGTGAAGAATCGCTGCAAAAACGGTCAATATTATTGGGTTAATGCTTATGTCACCCCGATTAAACGTAATGGGATTATTTGCGAGTACCAGTCGGTAAGAACTCAGCCTGAAGCAGAGCTGACTGAACGCGCCCAAGCCTGTTACGATGCCATTAATGCTGGAAAAGCCGCCAAGCCAAAGTTTGGCGCCAGTATTATTACCAAACTCTTATTGGCTTGGTTGTTATCAGTAGGGTTATTGATGTCCTTACCTTACTCCAATGGTTTTTTCACGGTACTCGCATTTATTGTGGCCATTATCTGTTTTTGTCGGCCGCTTTATGTTCTTAAGCAGCGTTTTAGCCAAATCCTGATGTTGAGTGAAAAAATACACGATAATCCGCTAAATCAATTTGTTTACACAGGTTATACCGATGAGCTTTCCCATATCGAGTTAAGTCTACGGATGCAAAAAGCTGAAACGCTGGCGGTGGTTGGACGTATAAAAGACAGTGGCGAGGAATTGCAGCAAGGTTTAGAAGAGCATCAACAACAAAATCAAGCAAATCAAAACCAGTTGGTGACGCAGTCGCAAAACCTGGAGCAAGTTGTCACAGCCATCGGCCAAATGAGCTCTTCGGTTACCGATATCGCTAAAAATACCACAAATTCAACAACAGAAATTCATCACTTAGTTAACCAAATACAGTCAACTAAGGCGGCATTAGCTAGCAGCCAAATCGCGACTACGGAAATTAATAACTTATTGGAGGAGTCTCGTCTTGCTATTTCTTCATTGGATCAGCAATGTCAAAACGTAAACCAAGTGGTCGATGTGATCGAGAGTATTGCGCAGCAAACAAACTTACTTTCACTCAATGCTGCTATTGAAGCTGCGAGAGCTGGAGAGTCGGGCAGAGGATTTGCGGTGGTCGCAGACGAGGTACGTAACTTGGCCAGTCGCTCGGCAACTTCTGCACATGAAATACACGCTATTATCAATACACTGAGTCAGACAACCGCAAAGGCGGTTGCGCAAATGGAACGAAGTGATATTTTGACCAATAGGAGTATCGATTCCAGTAAAATGCTCGAGCAAAGCCTGATTTCGGTGAGCGAAGTGATGGGAATTATCGAAAGTAATGGCGAGCAAATTTCAGTTGCTGCAGAAGAGCAAGCTGCTGTTGTTAATCAAATTTATACTAATGCTATGATATTACAAGATGGCATTAATCAATTCGAACAGAATTGTCATCATGCAGCAATACATAGTCAAGAAATTAGCGGTCAGGGAAACCGTCAAACTGAGTTGGTAAATCAATTTAATTAGATTGTACTATCATCGATTTGGATCTGATGACTTAGCTAAGGCTGAGATCATTTTACTTTGCTTATCCTGTTGTTAATCGCTTCTGTTAGCTGCTTTTTAGATTCATCTTCGCCACAATATTCTGCGAAACCTAATCCCCAACCATGGGGGTTAACCTGGGTAGCGAGATCGACTACTCGGTAGCAATAATCTCCTTGTTTTACAATTCTATTAGGGTCTAATCGGTGATTTAAGGTGTTGGGCTGGCTTGTATCGACTTTGGGGGTTAACTCAATGAAATCTAATTGAGGATCCATTTCGCTCATGGTGCCAAGGGGTTTATTTTGTTGCGCTGTTTGGGTGCCTATGAGTTGCTCAAGCTGGTCGTTATGATGTTGCTTAATGTATTGACTTGCTGCTTCTTTAATGGATGCTGCAGTGTTAACTGTGTCAGAAGATGAGTTTGATGTTGAGTCTGTTTTTGGCTTGGCTTCTCTAAGTTGATTATTGAGTTTAACTGGCGAGATGGTCGTTTTTTTTATCAATATAGGTGTTATCTTAGCGGGCTCTCTGTTAATGAGTGCTGTCGTTTCTGCTGCTACAGATTCTACTGGTTTGAGTATTGTTGTAACCTGTGATTGTGGCACGTTTTCGGTGTCATTGATTTGTGACTGGTATTGTTGTGAGGTTATGAGGTAGCTTTTAATGGCTGAGTATTTTGTTGGCGTTGTGAGTGCTGTCATTCTTTGCTGTGCGTCTTGTTGCCAAAACCAACTAATAAACAATACCAGTACGCTGTGGATCACTAATGCGCAGACCAATGACTTAAATAAGTACGATTTATCAAATGTGTTCGCTTGTAAGTTGTTGCCTTCTTTATATGCGGTGATCGTATTCATTTAGCGTGCGTGTCGCCTTGGTTTTATGCTTGTTACTTTAGATTGTTAATAGAAAGTAAAGTTCAGTTCTATTGGCGAATTAGGCAGTTAAGTGAGTGGTACCGGTTAATGTGCGAGTATGGCATTTTTATAATAGGATTACTTTTTGCTTGTTATTTAGACTTTATGTTTTAGTATGAGGCATGAGACTTATCTGTTTAGAATAATGCTATAAATGAAATGTATAGCCAAATAGTAGCAAGTGAAAATTATACTTTTTAGCTGTATTCGCTATCAGAGGCTGATAGTTTGGTTTCTCCTGCGATTATTACGTTATTTTTCATCGAAAACACTTTCGTTATATTCTATTTACTTGTATCACCGCTGGTTTTTTATTGCTTAGTGGGGGAATTTTTGGGGTTATTGTAGGTAACGTTTTTGATAAATATGCTAATAAAGTTAACGCTTAATATTAAACGGTTATAGGTGAAATACGTTCTCTATTAGCCTGAAAAATCATTGCGTGCACTTTTTCTTAGCTCACTTTATGACACCTTTAAGTATCTATTTTAGGCGTCGATTTACGGTATAAAATGCAAAAGGACATGACATGAAATACCTATCAATTGTCATTATTACAGTATTATTTGGCTGTTCTTCTCAAGATTTTAGTGCGCAGATTAATGATCCGTTAATCGAGAAAATTACGGGTGGCGACTATTCACGTAATAGTGCTCAATGCCCCGCGATGAAAAGGCAATGTCCTGAAGATCAATATGAAGAATGGATTCAAAAAAATGGCCAAAAAGCGTGTGCGTGTAACTAGATTTTTACAATAAATAGCTTTGAATAAGGGCTGAAAAGCTAAAAAGAATTCAATGATAGTCATAACAATATTGGCGACTTCAACAGACTATTAAGCTCGTTTTATGTTGTGTTGATCGCATAGTTTTCTGTTAATGATAATGGAATATAGTCAATTATATTTGGATGTACAGGGAAGTAATACGATGATAAAAATCATTACTGTTGTTGTATTTTTGGTATTCGGTTTGTATGGAAATGTTCAAGCGAGTGACAGATATAAGCCGCAATCTAATTTATCATTATTACGTTCATTAGAACGTGGCTATATGATTATTGGCACTACACATACAAATGATGTTAATGATCTTCAGCTGGTCGATATAGAAAGACTTTTTAATGAGCTTAATCCCACTTTAGTGTTGCTAGAAGGTGGTTATTGGCCCGATAAAATGAATAAAGCTGAAGCGGTTAAGTGTTGTGGTGAAATGGCATTTTTACAATTTTTAGCTAAGCAGAATAATGTCAAAGTAACAACTTGGGAGGGTGATAGCCTAAGTGAAGCTAAATTTGTTTTAGAACAGTTTGATGAAGAAAGCCTAAAGGTATTTTATTTATTAAGGCAAGCTCCACAGTTGCTCAATAATACTAGCCTTGCTGAAGCTACAAATAAGATGACTATATTACTCGGTCAATCTGGTTTTCCTGCAACTGAATATCAACTACATGCGAAGCCACATTCAATTGCTGAGTTAGACATTATGTTGTCCACAATGGTGGGTAAGCCTATGTCATGGGTAGAGTTTACATCGGCGACTATTTTTGACCAGCAACTAAGCACCCTTGAATTTTCAAGGTTTCAAGCGATTAAACATCGTGTGAATGAATTTCGGGACCATAGCGCCATTAAAAAAGTGAAAAGCGCGCTCAATAATAATGAGCGGGTTATGTTCGTGGGTGGTGGGCTTCATTTTATGCCTGTCATGAATGCAATCATGCAGTGAGGTACCGCAGATATAAAACATATTATTATTTAACCTCAATTAGGAGGTTAAATAAGCGTATATCAAATATTCTTTTGCACCGTTAACTGAGATGTCTTCACTTACAATACCTTAGCTATTAATGCGTAATGTTGCCTTACTATAAGAGCAATGTTCATGTGTGAGTATTATAAGCTCAAGTTTAGCGACTTAACCCTCTTGTTCATCTATTAACTCAAGTTGTGGTTAGTCAGAATATCTGTGGTCATCACAGATAACTTTGGTTGATTATTCTTCAAGTCATATGGTGTGTATAGTCGATTTTTTCGAAAGGAAACGACACTATTATGCAATATTTATTCAGTTAGATGGCTGCTATGATTGAAAGATTATTTTTTAGTCGCCGAGGTTTTCATGAAAGTATTACAGCGTATTAACGCCTTGCCCGCAATGGACGGTGATGGTGTGAACATCAATCGTGTTGCTGACTTTGACAAGCTTCGTTTCGATCCATATTTAATGATTGATGAGATTAAGTCTGATGATGAACAAGATTTTATTGGTGGTTTTCCGCCGCATCCACATAGAGGTGTAGAAACCTTTACTTATATTCGTAAAGGTGGCTTTGAACATCGCGATCAAATGGGCAATGTTAAACCTATTCGTGCTGGTGACGTACAGTGGATGAGTACTGGCAGTGGCGTGGTGCATTCTGAAATGCCATTAGCCGATGCCAAAGAAGGGCTGCATGGGTTCCAAATTTGGATCAATATGCCAGCAAAACACAAAATGCGCCCGCCGATTTATCAAGACACCAGCCAACAGGCTAACCCACGTTTAGATAACGAACACGGTGCATCACTTGTTGCCTTGGCGGGGAGTTGGGGATTTATTAATCAACCACATAAGATTACGTCAGCTATTCAGGGGTTAGCTGGTCAAGGGGCCATTGCCGATTTAACCTTAACTGCATATGGTCATGGCACCTTGAGCCTTGCTGAGCACCAAACCGTATGCGTTTATGTGTATGCAGGTGAACTTAACTATATTGATTCACAAGGTCTACGTGAAACCGCAGGAGCAGGGCAGTTGTTAGTGTTGGACGCACAAGAAGTGTGCTGTTTTCAAACTGAGGCTACCGGTGCTGGGCTGTTAATATTAGCGGGCAAGTCTATTAATGAAAAAATTGTCCAGATGGGCCCGTTCGTAATGAATACCCGAGCTGAGATAGAGCAAGCTGTTCGCGATTATCAGCAAGGTCATTTTGGCCAAATTGTGTAGTCTTAGGTGCACCATAAGTAGAGCTCTCGGTAAATATTTGTCTGCGAACTAGCAATAAAATTGCTACAATAGCTGACATCTGGCTCGGGTTTGTTTTAATACCTGTGCTAACACCAATCTTATTTATTATCTGTTCCTTCTGGCAAGATAAATCGTTCAAAAATAGCAGTAAGCATTTTTTCATATACATCATTGTATATGTTCATTTTGTTTCGCTATTAACGGATTTTTTGCATGATAATGGCTCATTTATGTAATGGTATTGGTATATTTTTTTGCAGCTTTTGTCTGCTTTTTACCTTTCGATATCAGAGGATATTTGCCTTGAGTCAGTCTACAGAACAAGTCGTTAACCCGGCTTTCGCATCACTTAATTTAAAACCTGAATTGCTTGAAAACCTCCAAACTATGGGTTTTGAATCAATGACTCAGATCCAAGCCGAGAGCTTACCGCCGATTTTGGCTGGTGAAGATGTTATTGGTCAAGCGATGACTGGCTCGGGTAAAACTGCCGCTTTTGGTTTAGGGCTTTTGAATAAGTTGGATGTAAAACGCTTTCGTATCCAAACTATGGTGTTGTGTCCAACACGCGAATTAGCCGATCAAGTCGCTAAAGAAATCCGTACCTTAGCTCGTGGTATTCATAACGTAAAAGTGCTTACGCTTTGTGGTGGTGTTCCAATGGGGCCGCAAGTGGGTTCACTAGAACATGGCGCGCATATTATTGTCGGCACGCCGGGGCGGATTGTCGATCATTTAGATCGTAACCGTTTAGATTTAAGCAACATGGATACGCTGATTTTAGATGAAGCGGATCGCATGCTAGAAATGGGTTTTCAACAGCATATTGATCAAATTATTGCTGCCGCGCCGCGTGAGCGTCAAACGTTATTGTTTAGCGCGACTTTCCCTGATCAAATTAAGTCGATTGCCGATCAAATTATGTATAACCCAGTAATGGTTAAAGTTGAGGCTAAGCACGACAACTTAACGATTGATCAGCATTTCTACCGTATTGAAGATAGCCAAGGTCGTCTTGAAGCATTGCGTTTATTGTTACTGGATAAGCAGCCAGAAAGCTCTGTGGTGTTTTGTAATACCAAGCGTGAAACCCAACAAGTGGCTGACTCATTGCATGAGTTTGGCTTTAGTGTATTAGCATTGCATGGCGACTTAGAGCAACGGGATCGTGATCAAATGTTACTCCAATTTGCTAATCGTAGTGCGCGCATTTTAGTGGCCACTGACGTCGCGGCACGTGGTTTGGACATTGATGAATTAGATGCGGTATTTAATTATCATATTGCCTACGATACCGAAGTGCATATTCACCGTATTGGTCGTACTGGCCGTGCAGGCAGTTCGGGCAGCGCTTATACTTTCTTTGGTGAAGAAGATGGTTACAAAATGGCGATGATTGAAGAAGCCATGAATAAAGACGTGGTCAGCGAGCCTTTACCGCCAATGAGTGCGTTAAACAAGCAACCGCTTGCTGCTGAAATGGTTACAATTCAAATTGAAGCCGGTAAAAAGCAAAAAATTCGTCCAGGTGACATTGTTGGTGCATTAACCGGTGGTAATGGGTTAGATTTTAACGATATCGGTAAAATTAAAGTGACTGACATTCGTGCGTACTTTGCTGTAAAAAGTAATGTGTCTAAGCAAGCATTAAACATTATCAGTAAAGGTAAGTTAAAAGGCCGTAGCTACCGAGCTTGGTTTATGTAACGGCTGCACTTAAAACGAATCGCTTAAAACGTACAACTGATAACCCAATTTTGTCTAATTGCTATCCGTGAGATTCAATTGGGTTATCAATGAATAATAAAAAACCGGTGAACAATGTTCACCGGTTTTTTTATGTTTATCGCAAGTTAGCGGTTAACGAATTAGCTTTTTACTTTAGCGTTGGCATAAGGATTACTGCTTGCAGATGTGACTGGTGCAGTACCACTGCGACGTGGTGGACGATTACGCTGTGGTGGCTTATTACCATTGGCTCTTGCTGCAGCTTTAGGATCTACAGGCTTATCTTGTCCACGAGATTGCTGGCGAGAATCGTGGTTACGTGCAGGTTTTTCAGCTTGAGTGCCGTCATTGGCATGTTGTTGAGCATGCTTACTGCGGTTCGGGTTGGGCTTTTTGGCTCCACTGCCGCCAGATCTGCTACCTGCTTCTGGGATAGTAAACGGCGCTTCAAAACCAGCAAGTTGCTTACGCTCAATGACACGATTAATTAATCGTTCGATATCATGCAGTAGCTTAACTTCTTCAAGGCCGACTAATGATACTGCTTGACCTGTTGAACCTGCACGGCCAGTACGGCCAATACGATGCACATAATCTTCAGGTACGTTCGGTAAGTCAAAGTTAACCACAAATGGCAGTTGATCGATATCTATACCACGGGCAGCAATATCGGTCGCGACCATCACTTGCACCGCGCCGGCTTTAAAATCAGCCAAGGCTTTAGTGCGTGCTGTTTGGCTTTTATTACCATGTATGGCAGCGGCTTTAATGCCCGCAGCGTCCAGGCTTTTGGCTAAACGGTTAGCACCATGTTTGGTACGAGAAAACACTAACACTTGTTTCCAATCATTGGTTTTAATCAGTTCAATTAGTGCCAGTGATTTACGCGTTTTATCTACTGGATACACACATTGAGTCACAGTGTTTGCCGTGGCATTACGCGGCGTGACTGAAATTTCGACTGGATTGTTAACTAGACCTTTCGCCAACTCACGAATTTCATTCGAAAATGTAGCTGAAAACATTAAGTTTTGGCGTTTGGCAGGTAATAGTGCCAATACCTTTTTGATATCGCGAATAAAGCCCATGTCGAGCATGCGGTCTGCTTCGTCTAACACCAAAATTTCTAATTTGCTGAAGCTAATGGCTTTTTGCTGGCATAAGTCGAGTAAACGACCTGGCGTTGCCACTAAAATGTCAACTCCGTTTCTGAGCGCAGCTAATTGTGGCACGATAGACACACCACCAAATACTACCGCCGATTTGAGCGGTAAGTTGATGCCGTAAGTTGCGACGCTTTCTTGTACTTGTGCGGCAAGCTCGCGGGTAGGTGTTAACACTAATGCACGGACTTGACCACGTTGCGCGCGTTCACCTTTAGATAATAGTTCTAAAATTGGCAGGGTAAAACCAGCTGTTTTTCCTGTCCCTGTTTGTGCTGCTGCCATAACATCTTGGCCGGCTAAAACTGCTGGTATTGCTTGTGCTTGAATTGGAGAGGGGGTGTCGTAACCTTGTTTTTCAACCGCTTTTAAAATAGCAGCATTCAGACCAAGTGAGGAAAAACTCATAGAAAAATCTCTTTGGGCAACGCATTGTTGCTTTGAATAAAAGGTAGCCATTAACGGCGGCCGTGAAGCTTACCTGAAAACCGTTATAAGTGCTATCAAATCCCTGCGTGGCCAGCGATATATCCCCTCATAAAGCGACTCATAATGGGCTATTTAATCGTTAAAACGCGTCGATTTTGATGTCGAAATACAGCGATTTAATGAAATCGTGTTAATCTTCACACTTGGATCAGTGCTAAAAGTCGACTTATTACATACAATAAAATCATCACTCGTTTTGTATTAAATATATTCAGCGACTTAGCTGAGCTGGTTTACCATAAGGTGTCTTTTACTGATGAAATTAACGGCTCAAACCCACATAGAGAAAATGGCATATGAGCTGCGAGATCATGCTCATGCCGTGATCAAAAATGTGCTGTTAATGTCTAATATTTCAACCTTATCACTCCAGCTAGCTATGCGTGAGCTGGCGCAACATAGTCGAGTCTCATTGCATTTTCATCCCGATCAAATAGATAACCGAGGTCTCACTGTAGTTGATGGTTTATTTCGTGATGGCGTGTATAAAAGCCAGTTTGAAACCCACGTGTCTAATGGTCATTTATCACCCGAGTTAGGTGGGTCTCGTGACCATTGGGAAAACCAATTATTTGGGCACTGTTATTCTGGCATTAAGCATCGACCTAAATATGGTGCGTTAGATTTTGGTTTATGTCCGCTAGGCCCAGCACCTCGCTTTGGCAGCTGCTATTTAGTCACTCATCCTCAAGTCTTATCACGATGTACTTTTAGTTACATGGACTCTTATCGATTGCCTAAAGAAAAGGGCACCATAAAGTGCTTTGACGCAATTCTAGCGGCATTACTCAGTGAAAGTTTTGAGCGTCAATATGCGTTGGGGATTTCAGGACTTAAGCCGAGTAAGCTGATTGACTATTTTAGTCAGCATTTGACTGATGACATGAGCCACCGTTTTGACAAGGTGCCAAGTGGGAATTTAGACCATTATATTGAAGCTCAAATTCACGGCACTGTATCGCTGGATCAAGATATTGCTATGCTAGTGGCGGATCCCTCCTTTAAAGGGACGGCTATTGGTGATTCATTGATTGCTTTGTGCCATGAATACGAAATTGAATTGTATTGGCATCAAGGGCGGCAAATCAATGTTGCGCAAGTACCCGATGATTTCCGTGGTGCTGCTATGCCTATTTTGGCTCAAAGCATTGCTGAAGATGAGTTAATTAATGCAGAAATTATTGGTCGCGCGGCCTATCAATTGCAAAAAAAACCAGCTTCGTGGAGTGAGCGTGGAGCACATTCAAAAAAGCGACAAGACCTAAAGTTACTTTGGCACGTATTAGTAAAATATGGCCAGAGTCGTGATCAATAGTCGTGCTCAATAAACGGGGTTACCCACAGTAACTTACCGTCACCATTTAGTCCTTCTGTTTGCTCGTAAGCCGTGTCATGTTATTGCTCATGCTTGTGATGAGCATAGTTATGTTGACTTGCAATCCATCGGACTCTTTTTAAACGATATACTTTATTGAATGGAATACGTTTTAGCCACAATGTCGCTAAATTTAATCTTTACATAAGCCTTTATTAGCAAAATGTGAATCAGATAACATTTACACTGCTTTAAGTGTTAACTCAACGCCAGTACTGCGATACTGCGTGCTTAAAGTGGTCATCGATAACGCTACCGGAGTTTCATGGACAAGTCGTTAGAAAAGTCATTAGCCAAATGGCTCAAAAGTCAGCAATCCTCTTGTGGTATTTTCCTCAAATTATCTGTGTTGTGTGGCGTGCTAAATGGCATCGCAATAGTGGGGCAAGCCTTATTTATTGCGCAAATTTTGCAGGGGGTGATTATTGATATGGTCGCTCCCGCTGCATTGAGTCGTGAGTTCTTTGCGCTTACCGCTTTGTTATTGATACGCGCATTGTTAGCACAAGTACGTGAACGGATAAGCTTTGAGGCCGGTAAACGTTTACGTGAAGATATACGCCAAGCCGTACTTAATAAGTTAGTTGCCTTAGGGCCAGTATTTATTAAAGGAAAACCTGCTGGTGCTTGGGCAACCTTAGTATTTGAACAGGTTGAAGATTTACATGACTTTTATGCTAAATATCTACCGCAGATGATGTTAGCCGGGTTTATTCCTTTATTGATATTAGTGTGCGTGTTTCCGCTAAATTGGGCCGCGGGGATCATTTTGTTGGCTACCGCGCCATTAATTCCGCTGTTTATGATTTTAGTTGGCATGGGTGCGGCTGATGCAAATCGTAAAAATATGCAGGCGTTGTCGCGTTTAAGTGGCTACTTTATGGATCGATTAAAAGGGCTGCAAACCTTAAAGCTGTTTAATCGTGGTGAGGCTGAGTTAGTTAATATTGAACACGCCTCGGAAGATTTTCGAGCTAGAACTATGTCGGTATTACGCTTGGCTTTTCTTAGTTCAGCGGTTTTAGAGTTCTTTGCTGCTGTGTCGATTGCGGTATTGGCGGTGTATTTTGGCTTTAGTTATTTAGACCATTTAGATTTTGGTCATTATGGCGTACCCATTAGTTTATTTACCGGTATGTTTGTGCTCATTTTAGCGCCAGAGTTTTATCAACCACTGCGTGATTTAGGTACTCATTATCATGCCAAAGCTCAAGCCATAGGTGCTGCTGAAGCGCTGGTCGAGTTGCTTGATTATCAAGTCAGTACACCTACTAATGTCGAATCTACCTCAGAAACTATGGCTTTTTCTGCTAGCAGTATCAGTATTCAAGCTATTGGCGTTGAAGTGTTTAGCCTAGATGGCCAGCGTTTAGCTGGGCCGATATCCTTTACGTTACCAGCTGGTGAGCAGTGGGCGATAGTTGGCCCCAGTGGCGCAGGCAAAACCAGTTTGCTTAATGCCTTACTAGGCTTTTTACCTTATCAAGGCTCATTACTGATTAATGGTCATGAGTTATCACAGCTTAATGTGGCGCAATGGCGTCAACATCTGGCTTGGTTAGGCCAAGACCCGCAATTATTTCATGGCACTGTGAGAGAAAACGTTGCTTTGGCCAACCCACAATTGAACGATGAACAGATTATGGCGTTGCTTGAACAGGCCAATATCAGTGAGTTTGTTATCCAACATCCATTAGGGCTCGATTTAGTTATTAGTGATCAAAGTGCTGGCGTATCGGTAGGCCAAGCGCAGCGTTTTGCTTTAGCTCGGGCGTTAGCGCAACCAGCAAAGTTATTTTTATTAGATGAACCGACAGCCAGTTTAGATACTCAAAGTGAGCAATCGGTGCTGGCCGCCTTAAATACCGCGATGCAGTCGGTAACGGCATTAACTGTGACCCATAAATTAGACGATTTACACAGTATGAATTGTGTTTTGGTGATGGAGAAAGGATGCGTAGTGCAACAAGGCCATGTTAATGATTTACAACAGGTTGACGGCTTATTGTCGCAAATGATTAATCAACAACAGGAGGTGTGCTAATGTCGCAACCCGTTGACGCCACCCCGCGCAGTATTATCCAAGTATTACGCCCTTTTGTTGCTTTGTTTCGCCGCCAGTGGTTGATGATGTTAGTCGGACTGTTACTCACATTTATCACTTTACTGACAGGGATTGGTTTATTGTCATTATCTGGCTGGTTTTTATCTGCCAGTGCTGTAGCGGGGTTGACGGTAGTAACCGCGCAAACGTTTAACTTTTTCACTCCTGCCGGAGGGGTGCGATTTTTCTCTATCGCCCGCACGGCAAGCCGTTACGGTGAGCGCTTAGCCACCCATGAAGCAACCTTTAAATTGTTGACCCAATTGCGTGTTTGGGCATGGAATAAATTGTTGCCTTTGAGTGCGGCTAACTTACAAGGTTTACGCAGCGGAGATTTACTCAATCGTTTAGTGGCGGATATTGATACCTTAGATCACCTCTATTTACGCCTGCTTACTCCAATGGCCGCGTCCTTGATGATGATTGGCACTTTGTTGGTATTTCTTGGATGGTTTGATAGCCATTTAGCCTTGAGTTTATGTGCTTTATTACTGGCTGCTTGGCTTATCTTACCACTGGTATTTTATTATTTAGGTAAGGCACCAGGACAAGTACTGATGCAGGCACAAAGGCAATATCGAATAGAGTTGCTCGATGTTATTCAGGGGCAAGCTGAGCTAAGTATATTTGGCGCTAATCAGCGCTATTTGGCTAAGCTTGAGCAAGCACAGCACAGTTTATTTAGCCAGCAAACGACGATGGCCAATATCACTGGCTTAAGCCAAGCGTTATTGATATTAATCAATGGCACTGCCGTTGTGCTTATGTTGTATTTTGCCGGTCAAGGTGTGGGTGAGCTCTCGCCTCCAGGACCTTTGATGGCGCTTATGGTATTTGCCACTATGGCCAGCCTTGAAATGATGATGCCGATAGCGGGTGCATTTCAACATTTATCAAGCACAGTACTTGCCGCGCGACGGGTGACTGAAATTACCGAGCAAACACCGAGTGTAGTATTTAATCTTAATAGTGATTTGCAAGCCTATCATGGGGCCTTGCAGATCACTGATATTCACTTTGGTTATCATAGCCATTCTCCGGTGTTGCAAGGCTTAGATTTGAGCATTCATGCCGGTGAGAAAGTTGCTATTTTGGGCCCTACAGGGTGTGGTAAATCAAGTTTATTGGGATTGATTACCCGTGATTGGGCGGCGCAGCAGGGAGCGATTACGCTTGATGGTCAACCAATAAGTGGCTATAGCGATATTAATTTACGGGCAGCAATGACTGTTGTAAGCCAACGTATTTATCTGTTTTCCGGTACCTTACGTGACAATTTAGCTTTGGCGTTGCCGTACTTACAAGGCGAAACCAAAAAAGCCCATGATCAACGTTTTATTGAAGTATTAGATAAAGTGGGCCTGCAAACCTTGTTGCAAGGTGATACACCATTAGATTGCTGGATAGGTGAAGGCGGCCGGCAATTATCCGGTGGCGAACAGCGCAGAATTGGCGTAGCTCGAGCACTATTACGTGATGCACCTTTGTTACTGCTAGATGAGCCGACAGAAGGACTTGATAAACGAACTGAGCGTGAGATTCTTAAAGTGTTACTCGATTTTGCTCAGCACAAAACGCTATTAATGATCAGCCACCGTTTAACGGCTTTAGAGCAAATGGATGCCGTGTACCTGTTAGAACAAGGCCGATTGATACGGCAATCTAACTGATTCATGTAAGGTTATTGTTGGGCTTAAATGTTATCCGGCATTCACTATACTCTTTCATTTTACTGGTGTTTTGCGCGGATATGTTAAGGGGGAATACCTTAATTGGCCATAGATTTAAGGTGAGTATTTGTGCCTAGGATTGTGGCCACCAAGCCGCGTGACCAAGTTTGAATGTACAAACCATTTTGACATTAAAATTACATAAATTGTTTTATCCTGAATGATAAATTGACCGGGTTCACATTTTTGCTATTCAGTTATGTTTCAAAATTACAGTCCTCGCCCGGAGTGTGATCTTAGTTACTATATTAGTAGTTGCAAACATATAACATTAGCTATCGAATATTTTTAGATGGTGAATGTGATGGCTGGTGTTACCAATCCAGTAATAACTATTAAGCGCGGACTTGATATCCCGATTGCTGGAGAACCGCTGCAGCAAATCGATGACGCCCCTAAAACGACCCAAGTTGCGTTAATTGGTGAGGAATATGTGGGTTTAAAACCAACGATGTTGGTTGAAGTCGGCGATAAGGTCGTCAAAGGCCAAGTGCTGTTTGAAGACAAGAAAACCCCTGGCGTATTATTTACCGCGCCTGCAAGCGGAGTTGTTTGCGCGATTAATCGCGGAGACCGTCGCGTACTGCAGTCGGTGGTGATTGATTGCGATGCTAAGCAAGATCCTGCCATTATTCTTGGATCAGTCGATATTCATGCGCTATCAAATCAAACCGTTAAAGACGGTTTAGTTCGCAGTGGTTTATGGACCGCGTTGCGGACACGTCCTTTTTCTCGCGTACCTCAATTAGATGTCGCTCCTGCTGGTATATTTGTTACCGCTGTTGATACTAATCCTCTGGCGCCAGACCCACGGGTCATCATTGCCACTCAAGCACAGGCTTTTCAAGCTGGATTATTTGCCTTAACGTTTTTGACAAGCGGTCAAGTGTATTTATGCCAAGACGATGGTGCCTCATTATTAGCTGATGCAGCTAGCGAATACGACTTATCAAAAGTGAGTGTGCACCGCTTTAACGGCGTGCATCCGGCCGGATTAGTCGGCACCCACATTCATTATTTGTTACCCGCCAGTATTGAACGCCAAGTATGGCATGTGGGTTATCAAGACGTGATCGCCTTTGGCAAACTGTTTTTAACTGGCGAGCTGTATACCGATCGCATCGTGGCATTAGCTGGCCCTAACGTGTTAAAACCACGACTAGTGCGCACCCAAATGGGCGCCAAACTCAGTGAATGGGTTACAGATGAAATTAATCAACAACAATCACGGATAGTGTCGGGTTCAGTGTTGTCTGGCCATACCGCGGTAGACGTTTATGATTATCTTGGCCGATTCCATAATCAAATCAGTGTATTGACTGAAAATGAACGTCAAGAATTGTTGCCTTGGGTTCGCCACGATAGCAGTAAGTTTTCCCTTACCGGCATCATGATGTCAGGTTTTAGTCATACCAAAAAACTCTTCGATTTTACCACCCATGCTGGTGGATCTCCGCGCGCAATGATGGCCTATGGCCAACTCGCCCGCGTAATGCCATTAGATATTTTACCCATCTTATTAGTACGCGATTTAGTGGTGCGAGATACCGATGAAGCGCAATTGCTTGGCGCATTAGAACTCGACGAAGAAGATTTAGCCTTGTGTACCTTTGTGTGCCCAGGAAAATATGACTTTGGCAAAGAACTTCGTGCTTGCCTAGATATTATCGAGAGGGAAGGTTAATGAGTCAGCAACAGAAAAAGCCCAGCAAACAAGACAGCTATTACGCTCATGGCGACTCGATGCGCAGCTATTTACGATCGTTGTGGATCGCCAATGGCCGCAGCACCAAAGGTGATGTACATATTCGTGATGCTATTGATGTTAAACGTACTATGCACATTGTGGGCATGTGTTTATTCCCTGCCATGTTAGTGGGTATGTACAACATTGGTCTGCAAGCTCAAATGGCTATTATTGCCGGGGCAACACAGCCGGATGTATGGCAACTTGCCTTTTATAATTTATTGTTCGGCTCACTCACAGAAAGCGCAGGCTTGATCAGTTTGTTCGCCTATGGTGCCAGTTTTTATGTGCCATTTTACTTAACGGCGTTGGTGGTCAGTTTGATGTGGGAAGTGGTGTTTGCCAAAGTGCGCCGCCAAGAACTGCACGAAGGCTTCTTTATCACTGCGTTACTGTTCTCACTCATTTTACCGATATCGACACCTTTATGGATTGTGGCTTTAGGTCTTAGTTTTGGGGTGGTCGTGGCCAAAGAAATGTTTGGTGGCATGGGGTATAACTTTTTAAACCCTGCGTTAGCAGGCTATGCGTTTATTTATTTTGCATATCCAACAGAGGTGGTGGCGTTAGGTCAGTTTGTGGCCGTTGATGGCTTTTCTGGTGCCACCACATTAACCCTTACCGCGGCAAAAAAATTAAGCTTTATCGATGTGAGTTGGTTTAGCGTGTTGACCGACACTAGCTGGTGGAATGCCTTTTTAGGCTTTACCCCAGGCGCGGTTGGTGAAACCAGCACCTTAGCCATTTTAATTGGTGGCGGTATTTTATTACTGACTCGCGTAGCTGATTGGCGTGTGGTAGCTGGTGTGATGCTGGGAATGATCATTACCGTGGTGCTGTTTAACTACTTTGGTTCTAGCCGAAATCCGATGGCGGCAATGCCGTGGACATGGCACTTAGTCACTGGTGGTTTTGCATTGGGAATGATGTTTATGGCCACCGATCCAGTAACGGCATCATATACCCGTAAAGCCAAGTTTGCTTATGGTTTTATGATTGGTTTTATGACCATTATTATTCGCTTACTGAATACAAAAATGCCCGAGGGCATTATGTTGGCTATTTTGTTTACTAATTTATGGGCACCGTTATTCGACTACTTAGTCGCACGTGCCAATATTAAACGGAGACTAAAACGTCATGGCCATTAAGAAAGATAGCATCGCTGGAACAATGGTTTTTATTATCATTTTAAGTCTAGTTTGCTCATTTATGATCACAGGTACCGTTGAGATCTTAAAAGAGCGTAAGTTGGCTAAAAAGCGTGAAGAAGTGCAGCAGTTTGTGTTAAAGGCAGCAGATATCGACATTAGCCAAGGTGACTTTAGTGAGTTATTTGCTCAACGAGTGAAACCTAAGATGGTTAACTTAGCGACCGGCAAGGTCACTGAAAAAGCCAATTTACTAGATTTTGACGAACGCATGGCATCGATTAACCCAGAAACGTCTATCAAGCCGAAAAAGGATATCGCCAAAATTAAAACCATGGCGACTGACATTCGTATTTTTGAGGTGTATGACACTAATGGTCAACTTGCCAGCATTGTTATGCCGATTTATGGCAAAGGTTTATGGTCGATTATTTACGGTTATATGGCGATAAAACCCGACTTAAACACTATCGAAAATATCGTGTTTTATGAACATGGTGAAACCCCTGGTATTGCAGATTTCATTACCGACCCACAGTGGTTAGCTTTGTGGCAAGGTAAAAAGCTATTTGATGATAAAGGTAAAATTGCCATTAAAGTGATTAAAGGCGGCGCCAAAGACGGTGACATTCACGGTATTGATGGCGTAAGTGGTGCTACTCGTTCAGGTGTTGGCATTCAGCGCTTAGTCGAGTTTTGGTTTGGCGTAGAAGGATACCAAACCTATCTACACACGTTAGCTGCGGAGGGTAAGTAAATGAGTAATACCACTTCAACTCGCGAGATCCTGACATCACCTATTTTTGCTAATAATCCAGTGGCAATGCAGGTATTAGGTGTCTGTTCGGCTTTAGCGGTCAGTAATTCGATGCAAACCGCATTCGTCATGACACTTGCTGTGACCTTTGTGTTGGTATTTTCTAACTTGATTATCTCCAGTATCCGCAATTTTATTCCTAATAGTGTACGGATCATTGCGCAAATGACGGTGATTGCCTCGTTGGTGATTATTGTCGATATGGTGTTACAAGATGTGGCGTATGAATTGTCAAAACAGCTGTCGGTGTTTGTCAGTTTGATCATCACTAACTGTATCATTATGGGCCGCGCAGAAGCCTTTGCCATGAAACATCCTCCTCACTTAGCCGTATTTGATGCCTTGGGCAATGCCTTGGGTTATGGCTTAATTTTAATGGGAGTAGCGTTTATTCGTGAGCTTCTGGGGCGTGGCAGTTTGTTTGGTCACAGCATATTTACCACTATTGAAAATGGCGGTTGGTATCTTGCCAATGAGATGTTCACTTTACCACCCAGCGCGTTCTTTTTAATTGGCGTGATGATTTGGGTCATTAAAATCATTCAGCGTAAGCGCGGATAAGGAAACAGCATGGAACACTATCTTAATTTATTTATCCAAGCGGCGTTTATCGACAATATGGCGCTGTCATTTTTCTTGGGTATGTGCACTTTTTTAGCCGTGTCGAAAAAGGTTTCTACTGCATTTGGTTTAGGCGTTGCAGTGATTGTGGTCATGGTGCTGGCTGTGCCATTAAACCAAATTATCTACGTCAATATCTTAGCCCCAGGCGCATTAGCTTGGGCTGGGTTTCCTGAGCTGAATTTAAGCTATTTACAGTTGATTACCTTTATTGGGGTAATCGCTGCGTTGGTGCAAATTTTAGAAATGTTTTTAGACCGTTATATTCCAACGTTATATCAGTCATTGGGGATCTTTTTGCCGTTATTAACGGTGAATTGTGCCATTTTCGCTGGGGTCATTTTTATGGCTAACCGTGACTATAACTTTACTGAGTCTGTGGTATTTGCGGCGGGTTCAGCTGTGGGTTGGGCGATGGCGATTGTGTTATTAGCGGGATTGCGTGAGCGAATGAAGTTTCATGCTATTCCTGATGGGTTACAAGGTATTGGTATCACCTTTATTACCACCGGCTTGATGGCTCTGGGCTTTATGTCATTTGCGGGCATTACGTTATAACGCAGTAAAGAGAAGGGTTATTTAATGGAAATGGCAATAGGTATTGGCATGTTTACCATAGTGGTAAGTTTGCTAGTGGTGGTAATTTTAGCTGCCAAAAGTAAGTTAGTGAACACTGATGATATTACAATCAGCATTAATGGTGATGCCAGCAAAAGTGTACGAACTCCTGCGGGTGACAAGCTATTGGGCGCATTATCTGGGCAGAATATTTTTATTCCATCGGCTTGCGGTGGTGGTGGTACTTGTGGCCAATGCCGCGTGAAAGTGAAATCCGGCGGTGGTGATATTTTAGCGACTGAACTTGATCATATTACTAAAAAAGAAGCCAAAGATGGTTGCCGATTGGCTTGCCAAGTCACAGTGCGAACCGACATGGATCTTGAAGTTGATGAAGAAATTTTTGGGGTTAAAAAATGGCAATGTGAGGTTATTTCAAATAATAACCAAGCGACATTTATTAAAGAACTGTTATTAAAAATCCCCGACGGTGAAGAGGTATTATTTAAAGCAGGTGGCTACATTCAAATTGAAGCTCCGGCCCATGAAGTACGTTATGCCGATTTTGATATTCCAGAGGAGTATCGTGGTGACTGGGTTAAGTACGGTTTGTTTGATTTAGTGTCTACCGTTGATGAAGACGTATTACGGGCTTATTCAATGGCCAATTACCCCGATGAAAAGGGGATGATAATGCTAAACGTGCGTATTGCAACGCCGCCTAAAGCAGGTATGGCACCAGGTAAAATGTCGTCGTATATTTTTAATTTAAAAGCGGGCGATAAGGTGACCATTTCTGGCCCATTTGGTGAGTTTTTTGTCAAAGAAACCGATGCTGAAATGGTGTTTGTTGGTGGTGGTGCTGGTATGGCACCGATGCGGTCGCATATTTTTAATCAGCTAAAAAGTGTCAAAACCAAGCGCAAAATGAGCTTTTGGTATGGTGCTCGTTCAACTCGTGAAGTGTTCTATCAGCAAGATTTTGATCAACTAGCCGCTGAAAACGACAACTTTGTATGGCATGTTGCTTTGTCTGATCCACTTCCTGAAGATAACTGGACGGGTTATACCGGCTTTATTCATAATGTGTTATTCGAAAACTACTTAAAGCAGCATAAAGCGCCAGAAGACTGCGAATTTTATATGTGTGGCCCTCCGATTATGAACGCATCAGTGATAGCCATGCTAGAAAGTTTAGGGGTTGAGTCGGAAAATATCTTACTTGATGACTTTGGCGATTAGTTGTTGTGTGATGAGTGCCTTATGGGGCAATCCTGTGCAGGCTTGTGGCGTAAAAGGCTGGTTTAATAATCAACTGGTTTAATAACGCACTCGTCAATCACCATCTCGTTAGTCACAGAGTACTCATATTAACGCGCTAATAAAAATCCCCATACTGTTTTAACAGTTTGGGGATTTTTAGTCATAGAGGTAAACAAAGGATTATCGTTCAGAACATGCTAAACGCATCACCTCGGCTTTGCTAAAACTAAGTACGTTACCGTTTTGTTCAGTAAGCAGTAAATTTTCGCGAGCATAACGCTTAATCGTAGTAGGGCTTTTGTCGAGTATTTCACAGACTTCATTTAAGGTTAAATCGTTATCATCACTCATGCTCATTCTCCTTACGTTATGGTTATCTTTACCCGTTACGTTATTAACATTGAACAACATGTGTATTAACTTGTCATAAACGTACCTAGTTGTCGAGAGTAGTCTTAATAACGATGCATCATGGCATTATTGATGATCTGAGTCGCAGGGGCTACCTGAGGCTTTAACGCGACCTGATACATCGACTCTGCGACCATTTTCGCATCAATGGGTTGATATTGACGAAGAGGTCCGATAAATAAAAATGATAGGCCACCAAAAATGGTTTGGCCAATATCTTCCAGTAAACGCCTATTCGTTCGCGGTCCTAATAATAAGCTCGGTTGAAAAATATTCAGAACGGGTAAAGATAATGCCTTCAGTGCTTGCTCGACTTCACCTTTAATTCGATTATAAAACACAGTTGATTTAGCGTCCGCGCCCGATGCGGTTACCACCATAAATTTAAGCGCAGGATTCGCTTGTGCTTGGCAGAGTTTCGCAAACGCTACTACGGCTAATTTATCGACTTGTATAAAGGCCTCTTCACTGCCAGCTTGTTTGATTGTGGTGCCCAAACAGCAAAATGCATGATCAACTTTTTCGTCCAAGGTAAGCTCATGTAACTCATCAAGTTGGCAGCCAATAAACTGCACCTTTTGCTCACCAAATTGGTGTTCTACTAAATTTGGTTCCGAACGGCCAATGACCAAGACTTTACTGTACTGTTCACTTTCAATGATGCGAGTTAACAAGGCATTACCTACTAACCCCGTCGCACCTATAATTGCTGCAATCATATAATCCTTTAGAAAGCTAAACACACTGGCTAAACTCTAATCTGTCGTCTTAACGGTTTCAATAAGAATATTTTAATCGTTATTATTGTTCGGTTTGCTCACACGATATTAGTCCCCTAAACGTGAGCGTTGACTCGAGAGGGTTAAGATTTTTAGCCTATTTAGCTGCACGACAAAACCTAGATTGATTTTATGGGTGAGATGCTTGGAGGGTTATTTGTCTGGGGTGGAGCACTCATTGTGCCTAAGTACGGTTATTTAGATGGCCTTGAGATAACCCATGGCATAATGAGGCGATAAAAAAAGCGCCCAAAGGCGCTTTATAAGCAAACATCTCACTCAATTAACTCACATCAGTCATATAACGATGGGGTATCTTCGGTTGGACGAGTTTTAAAACGACGATGTAGCCACATATATTGAGCTTTATTACGGCTAATCAGCTGTTCAACAATCTGGTTACCACGAATGGCGTCGTCTGTTTCATTGTCGCCAGGAAAATTCTCTAAAGGCGGCATGATTTCAAGGGTATAGCCTTTATCATCGCTATTACGTTCAACAAAAAAAGGCACCACATTGGCTTTACCGAGTCTTGCCAGTGACGTTGCGCCTGTAATTGTGGCGGCATCGGGGACGCCAAAAAAGGGGATAAATACGGCGCTCGAACGACCAAAATCTTGATCGGCGGTGTACCAAATAACATCAGGACTGCGCAAACTGCGGATCATTTGCCGAACGTCACGTTTAGGCACTAAGCCTTTGTTTGAACGTAAGCGACCTTTAACTTGTAAGTATTCCATCACCGGATTGTTATGTGGACGATACACGCCAATTCCCGGAGCAAACTGGCCAAATATTCGCGCGCCCATTTCAAGTGGTAAACAATGCACTGCAAATAAAATCACCCCTTTGCCATTGTCTAAACTTTGGCTAACATGCTCAGTGCCTTTAATGGTCATGTGTTGTTGCACGCGTTCATTTGACCACCACCATGCGTTAATGGTGTCAAATACCGCTTTACCGGTTTCTTCAAAAGTCCGTTCAAGCAGTTGCTGTTTGTCAGCATCGCTCATATCTGGAAAGCATAAATCGATATTACGCTTAGCGGTGTGGGTTCTTCCGCCCGCCACTTTCATGACTAATCGACCAATACCACGGCCGATTTTCATTTGCCAAGACAGAGGTAATAGCAAAGTTAAACGCATTAAACCGACGCCAAACCATATAGGCCAGTGTTTAGGATGATATAAATCAGAAGAAAATTCGGCTTTCTCGACCACGGACAACTCGTCTAGTTCACAAAAATTATTTGTTATTCTACCTCATATTTTGATGAAAATTAGGTACAATCACGGTTAAATTTTACAAGACAGCGAATACACCATGAAGGTTTCTCTCCCAGCTTTTGAAAATGCGCGCGTTTTAGTGATCGGCGATGTGATGTTAGATCGCTATTGGGTAGGCCCTACGGGACGCATTTCCCCCGAAGCCCCTGTACCTGTTGTTAAAATTAATCAAATTGAAGATAGACCCGGCGGCGCCGCCAACGTGGCATTAAACATTGCGACATTAGGTGGACATGTCCAGTTAGCGGGCATTGTTGGTCAAGATGAAACCGCACAAGCATTAACCCAAGGGGTAAAAGTGTTTGGCGTTGAACCGCAGTGGTTAACGGTAGCAGACAAGCCGACGATTACTAAATTGCGGGTATTGTCACGTAATCAGCAGTTGATCCGCTTAGATTTTGAAGAGCAATTTGATAAAGCCACGAGCCAAGCATTATTCGCCCAAAGCGAAGCCATTTTAGATAATATTGACGTATTGGTGCTGTCAGATTACGCCAAAGGTGCTATCGATGAACCGAAAGAGTTTATCGCTAAAGCTCGTGCTAAAGGGGTAACCGTTTTAGTTGACCCTAAGGGACATGATTTTGCCCGTTATCATGGTGCATCATTAATAACCCCCAATATGAGTGAGTTTGAAGCGGTTGTTGGTAGCGTTACTAGCGAAGATGATTTAATCGAAAAAGCCCAAAAACTGATTAAGTTACACGATTTTGGCGCGATTTTAGTCACTCGTTCAGAAAAGGGTATGACGTTAGTGTCGCAAGACCAACCAGAATTGCACATCCCAACCGTTGCCCGTGAGGTTCACGATGTTACGGGGGCTGGTGATACGGTGATTTCTGCTTTAGCAACTTCGATTGCCGCAGGTGCAACTTTGGCGCAAGCTTGCGCGATTGCCAATACTGCCGCAGGTGTGGTTGTGGGTAAGTTAGGTACATCAACGGTAAGCCGTATTGAACTGATTCAGGCACTGGCGCTTAATCATGGCGAGTCTGGCTTTGGCGTAATGACTGAAGATCAATTAGCTTATGCCATGGATCAGGCCCGTTTACGCGGTGAGCGCATTGTCATGACCAATGGGTGTTTTGATATTCTCCATGCTGGCCATGTGAGCTATTTACAACAAGCCAAAGCCTTGGGCGATCGTCTTATCGTGGCTGTGAATGATGATAGCTCGGTAACACGCTTAAAAGGCCCAGGACGTCCGGTTAACCCTGTTGATCGTCGCATGGCTGTGTTAGCGGGACTCGCATCGGCAGATTGGGTTGTGCCATTCTCTGAAGATACACCACAACGGATTATTGCGCGCTTGTTACCCGATGCATTGGTTAAAGGTGGCGATTATAAAGTGGAAGACATTGCGGGCGGGGCTGAAGTCATTGCCGCTGGCGGTAAGGTTGAGGTGCTTGGATTTGAAGATGGGGTGTCCACTACTGCCATTATTCAAAATATTATGTCACAAAAGTAGTCGATGCTTAGATACTGGCAAGGGGCATTACTCAGGTTATTAAGCTTTAGCCTTGCTTGCGCAATGTTATTGGTTTGTCACTTTGTTAATGCCGGCCAGCTAAGTGTCAGTCAATCTGTGGCGATAGACCCTGTCATCACCACTCAGATCAGTGCAGTAGATAGTTTGGCGGATCAGACGATTCGCCAAGCTTATTTTATCCCTGTCGCCTCCAAACAAGCACTCGTGTGTTATTTACCTGCCCTTGAGCTGTGTGTCGGGTTACTCCCTGCTTCATTACAACAACAAACGGCTTTTTCTGTTGCCAATATTCGCCGCGCTATAGGGCGTAAAAGTGCGATGGCACTGGTTGCTGAACATGACACTGTAGCAGGGGTTATTGTGATTAATCGAGCTAGAGACATGCTCGAGCAGAGTGGCTCTATTGGTTTAGTCACTTATCAATTGCCATTAGTAAAACAAGCCCAATTAACCTTGTGGCATGAAATAGGTCATTTATATAATATTACCTTGCAAGGCACTATTTTACCTTCCTCTTTAAGCGAATATCAGCATGAGTGGCTAGCCGATTTGTACCTTCTGTGGCAGATTGCGCAGCATTATCATCAGCTCGATTTAGCTTGGCAGCAGTTTCATCGACGTAATCTGGCACTTATTAATGACAGCGGTAATTTGTCACATTGGAGTGCACCACAACTTCAAATAGTGCTCAGCCATTATAATGCTCAGCAATTGCTCGATTTTACTCGCTATGAAGATTTTATCACCGCAGTTTATCCATTAATGCCGCTATGGTCTACGCGTGACATGGGCGAGTTTTCTAGCTTAGTCCAACGTACTTTTAGCGCAGTTCAGTCTCTACCTGGGTATATATTTTGGCGTCAGCCCGAACTCATCCAAGTGTTGTCACCGACTTTGGATCGTTTAATGGGTAAGGCTGAATCCCAGCGATGGTTGAAAAATCAATTCTCAACGGTAAAGTAGTTTGTAAACGCTTATTGCGCTTATTTTTTACCGTATGCAGTTCATTCTATAGTGTTTTCTAATAACCTTTGATTTTAAAGAGGTAAATAAATCGTTATCGCGATAATGTTCTGTTTTATCCTGTCTATCTGGATATTGTACGGTTAAATATGTTGTAAATTTGCTAATTCATAGCAGAATTTTCTAGTTTGGTCTGGTAAGCTCTTGCACCAAAAATAATTAGAGAGACCAAGTTTATGGCCAAACGTTCGCGAGTTGAAACTGAGTTAACCGTTAACCAAATTTTAGATGAAGCCTTTAAACAAATACTCACGATTGGTTTTGAGGCGATGTCGTATACCACGTTGTCTGCTGCCACCGGGATCAGTCGTACGGGTATTAGTCATCACTTTCCTCGTAAAACAGAATTCCTAGTGCGTTTAGATCAACGTATTGGGCAGTTTTTTATTGAAGGACTCGATTTCTCTTCGCTAGAGGTATTAGAGCAATCATGGGGAGAAGTGATGCAACAACCTGATCGAAAAGCAGTTTTACAACTGTTTTTCAGTTTATGTGCCAGTACTGATCAAAACATCAAAAAGCTAAATTCGCTTAATGTTGTGAGTGAGGTTGCTATGAGTCATTTTGCTGAGAAAGGACGCCAATGCGTTGAACAACTTATCGGCAATAGTGCATTGGTTTTATTGCAAGATAGCAGCGTAGATTAACAATAAGTCATACACAATATTTGACTAAGTTGTTATATGCACCAAATGTTTGGCTATTTAAATTTTTACCCTGTTAGTAACAAATCGATGTTCAAATTGACATTATGATCAATACCGCATCGAAACAACCATCCCGTATTGGCATCTGAGCCTTCAATATACTGAATCGAGCAGATATCATTACGGTATGGTATTTCTTCTACGATGAAGTTACTGTTTACTTATTCCAGCTTCTGCTTTCGTATCTGTCACACATGTCTTGTGCTTTCTCGTCATCAAACTCACGTAATCCACTTAATACTAATGTTTTTACACCGCTACCGATAACCTTGCCTTCGCTTTGCAGTTCAAAGGTAAGGGTAACATCACCACGCTTACCATCAATGACTAAGTTTTGCTTAACCAAATGCAAACTGATAGTACTGAAATCAAAGTTATCTAAATGAAAAGACATACTTTCATAAATGACTAATGGACGATCAGGGTTAATCATTACCTTGTATTGCTTCATCATTGGCACAAGTACATGAATAAAATTTAAGCCTGAAAAAGCCACATAGCTTTGAATGAATGCGGCAGTTTGTATATCGCATTTACACACTTCACCTTGACGTTGAATATGCAGATATTCTTTACCTTTGGTGTCACTAATACTAAATTTTTCGCCAACACTCTTATCAACGTGAAGTTCAACATTGTCACCTACCATGCCAGCAAACTTAAATTGCATATTTTGGCTTAAGCCATATTGGGTCAGCACGAGGGCAAACAATAAATCGCCCGGTACGCAAAAACGTTTAGCGCCCACATCATGGATAGGATTAAAATCGCCAGCGATTTTTTTTGCGAAGTCACTGGCTTGTTGAGCCGAAATAAATACGCTTTGATCTTGCTTGGTAAAATAAGGTGATAAAAACATAAACAATAATTCTTATTGGTCAGTTGCCTGCTGTCGCATATGGTATTTGTTACTCAACATTCAGTAACAAGAAAGCGAAAGCGTAGGGCAAACAAAGTAATTAATAAAATCAGTAGTTGAGCGAGAGTTTACTGTAAAACGCCAAATACACTCACCCGATGACTATGTCGATAGCCAGATTAGGCTAAGCATGGTAACGGTTTAAGATGGCTTTTAGTGACAGATAATAATGCATTTCCATATATATCAATTCCTTACCTATTTTGTCCAGTTAGGCTTTTGCGTTGAACTCATCTTTTAAGTCTGCAGCATATCCTAGTCGCATAAGATTGGCTTATTTAATTAACTTGCACGCTTAAGCGAATTGAGATTAATCATCGTCATGTTAAGGCTTAAGTTACCAAGGCTCGCTACTTTGAGAGTCGTATTTACCAAAATAAGAAGTTATGTTTGCCATCTTTTTTAATACTGTACATGGCTTTATCAGCCTGCTCGCAAACATTCGAAAAATGGTCTAACTCATCAAATAGACTGATACCAATACTGAGGCCAATTTTAATGGTTTCTCCCTCTAATTCTATGGGGTGTTGATACTGTGATAACAATGTTTTAGCCATGGTTGTTAATAATTCAACGTTATTGGAATGGGCTAAAATAACAAACTCATCACCACCAAATCGAGCCACATAGTGATGTTGAGACTGGGCGCTATCAGTAGTACTAAAAATCTGCTCACATACTTGGCAAATATGATCTGCTACATGGATTAATATGCTATCGCCATATCTGTGTCCTAAGCGATCATTAATCATCTTAAAACCGTCTAAATCGATGAAGCAAAGGGCGCCCTTATGGGGAGGGTTAGCTTTTCTTCCTTGCTCAAATACTTCGATGAGAGCATTTCGATTGAGGAGATGAGTTAACTGATCACGATGAGCTCGCTTAGCGAGATCTTCCTCGTAACGTTTTTCTTTAGTGACATCAATATGGGTGCCCATAATGCGCAGCGGTTTACCGTCAATGTCATATTCAACAATACGGCCACGGTCAGAAACCCAAGAAACACTGCCATCTTTGTGTATCATCCGGTGCACGGCGTGATAGGTTTCGGCTTTACCTGCAACATGGTTGTCAAAGGCCTGGATAACCCAGTTTTTATCTTCAGGGTGGAGATTGTTTTTCCAGCTGTCGATATGGGCGGGTAGCTCTTCGCGAGTAAAACCGAGGAGGTGTCCCCATTGTTGATTAAAAATAGTTAAATTGCCTGTAGGAATATGTTGCTCCCACAAACATAAGCCAGTGCGATCAAGCGTGGCACTGAGTTGTTCGTTTACTCGTTTATTCAATAGAGTAAGCCGATTATTTTCATACTCTAATTGCTTGATTTTTTGCTCTTGTTGCGCAAGTTCAAGCTGTAATTGAGTAATGACGTCCTGCGGTGTCATCAATAATCCTATAGAGTCTAATCGTTCTAGTTTAGCGGGTTCTTAAACAAAAAAATACCAGCAAACTGCTGGTATTTTAGCATTAAAAGATAACCTTATAAGGCTTTAAGAATCGCCTCAACACTGTCCTTAGCATCACCAAACAACATTTGCGTATTGTCTTTGAAGAACAATGGATTTTGTACACCTGCATAACCCGTATTCATTGAACGTTTAAAGCCAATGACATTTTGTGCTTTCCATACTTCTAATACTGGCATGCCCGCGATAGGGCTAGTTGGATCTTCCATCGCTGCGGGGTTAACCGTATCGTTGGCACCTATGACTAGCACAGTATCAGTACTGCTAAAGTCTTCGTTGATTTCGTCCATTTCCAGCACTATGTCATAAGGCACTTTAGCTTCTGCAAGAAGTACGTTCATATGACCAGGTAAACGACCTGCTACAGGGTGAATACCAAAGCGCACTTTTATACCTAACGCTCGCAGCTTTTTAGTGATTTCAGCGACAGGGTACTGAGCTTGAGCCACAGCCATGCCATAGCCTGGGGTGATAACGACGGTATCAGATGCTTTTAGCATATCAGCGACATCTTCAGCGGTTGTTTCACGGTATTCGCCAACAGTGTCATCGCCTGAAGAGGCAACACTGTCATTACCAAAACCACCGGCAATAACTGAAATAAACGAGCGGTTCATTGCTTTACACATAATGTAAGACAGAATTGCACCCGACGAGCCCACAAGTGCACCGACGACAATCAGTAAGTCATTTGATAGCATGAAACCGGCCGCTGCTGCTGCCCAACCTGAATATGAGTTCAGCATAGACACCACAACTGGCATGTCTGCACCGCCAATTGATGCGACTAAATGCCAACCAAATGCAAACGCAATCAATGTCATCAGAATCAGTGGTGTGATTGCACCGCCAGCCTGAACAAATAGCACCATCAGAATAAACGACACCACAACAGCCAATAAATTTAATTTATGACGATGCGGCAGCATTAACGCTTTTGATGACACCAAACCACGTAGCTTAGCAAAAGCCACAATCGAACCGGTGAAGGTAACTGCACCAATAAAGATACCTAAAAACACTTCGACCAAGTGAATGTTAAGCATGGCACCGGTTAAATGCTGTGTTTGTTGAGCTTGACTTGCTTGGGCAAATGCCGCTTTTGCGGTTTCGAGCGTAGTGTTGAGATCTTGTCCCATAACGACGACAATTTCCGACACTTCATGTGGCTGAATATCAATAAAGCTATTAAAGCCAACTAATACTGCTGCTAAGCCCACAAAGCTGTGCAAAATAGCCACTAGCTCTGGCATTTCAGTCATTTCAACTTTTAATGCTAAGCGAATACCAATCGATCCACCAATAACCATGGCAAGAATAATCCATTCTACGCCACTTGTAGCAGGATTGAGGATGGTGGCAATGAGTGCAATCGCCATCCCGATAATGCCAAATAAATTACCATTCTTGGCGGTTTCTTGTTTTGATAATCCAGCTAAGCTGAGAATAAAAAACACCGCGGCAATGATATAAGATGCTGTAACCAGTCCTTGAGACACGATATAACTCCTTAATCTTTACGGAACATCTTCAGCATACGCTGAGTGACGGTAAACCCGCCAAAGATGTTGATACTGGCAATAAGCACCGCGACAAACGCAAGCGCCGTGACTAATGCTGAACCTTGACCTATTTGCAATAACGCCCCGACCACAATAATGCCTGAAATCGCATTAGTGACCGACATTAACGGCGTATGCAATGAGTGCGACACATTCCACACCACGTAATAACCCACCACACAGGCTAGGATGAACACGGTGAAATGCGACAAGAACTCAGCGGGGGCAACCGAAGCGACTGCTGCAAAGCCGGCAAGACCTAACACACCTAAAATGTATTTAAGTTTTGACGGTGCTTTATCGACTTTCGCCGCTTTAGGCTCGATGCTGGCAGCTGGTTTTTGCGGCGCGGCAGACACTGAAATCGCTGGTGGTGGGAAAGTAATTTCGCCGCCACGGGTCACGGTCATATTGCGCATTACTACATCATCAAAATCGAGTACTGCGTTACCGTCTTTGGCTTTACACATTAGCTTCATCAAGTTGACTAAGTTAGTGCCATAAAGTTGTGACGATTGCGCCGGTAAACGACCTGGCAGGTCGGTATAACCTAATACCTTGACGCCGTTGTCAGTAATAAAGCGCTCACCAGTGACGGTATATTCACAGTTACCGCCCGTGGCTGCCGCTAAATCAACAATCACTGAGCCAGGTTTCATGGTATCGACCATGTCTTTGGTGATCAGTTTTGGCGCCGGGCGACCCGGAATTAATGCGGTGGTGATAATAATATCGACATCTTTAGCTTGTTCGGCAAAGAGCGCCATTTCAGCGGCTATAAATTCTTCTGACATCACTTTTGCGTAGCCGTCTGACGATCCGCCTTCTTTATTTTCAAATTCAAGCTTTAAGAAACTGCCGCCCATTGACTCAATTTGCTCCGCCACTTCAAGGCGGGTGTCAAATGCGCGAACTATGGCGCCTAGCGAGCCTGCTGTGCCAATAGCGGCAAGACCGGCTACACCAGCACCAATAACTAATACTTTGGCTGGTGGGACTTTACCTGCGGCGGTAATTTGCCCAGTAAAGAAACGACCAAACTCGTGAGCGGCTTCGATCACCGCGCGATAACCACCAATGTTGGCCATCGATGATAAAGCATCGAGTGATTGTGCGCGTGAGATACGCGGCACCATGTCCATCGCCATCACAGTAATATTGTGACTTGACAGTTTTTCAACAAGCTCAGGGTTTTGTGCTGGCCAAATAAAACTTACCAGGGTAGTGCCTGGCTTCATTTGAGCGATTTCTTCATCACTTGGCGCATTGACTTTAAAAATAAAGTCCGCTTGATAGACGCTGTCGACAACATCTGCCCCAGCGGCTTCAAATGCAGCATTATCGAAGCTTGATTTCACACCTGCCTGTGCTTCAATTGCCACACTAAAGCCGAGTTTTATTAGTTGTATCACAGTGGCTGGAGTCGCGGCGACTCGAGTTTCACCTTCGATACTTTCTCTCGGTATTCCAATCTGCATGACTGTTTCCTGATGGTTGATAAAAAGACCGTCTATTGTTGTTCCCCACCAATAGACCATTCCGTTTGAGTATTACAGCCTAACATGGACACTTTAATGATAGAAAAAGTGCAGCATGTAAACATTGAAGTCGGGTAAACTATTTAATCAATGGCTTTACGCTGACATAGTTACATTGTATTTGCACGTCGTTTTACTCAGAGAACAATCAAGCTGAACATTATTCATCAGTTAATTGAACCTCCTAGCTTGCGACAGGAAGCGTGTTCGGTACAAGTGCCTTTGGGCTAATTACTTGGTTTTAAATAGAGGTAATTTAAAAACTTTTAACTGCGCCACACTTTTGTAGCTTAAAAAAACAACTTTGCATATTCCTAAATGGAATAAAAAATTATCTTTTATTCTTTTTTTGTTTTGATACTCAGGAGTAAGCTGTTCCACATTACACTGTTATAAGGCCGTCTTATGTTGTTAAAAGAACTTTCAGCTTTAGCTTCGCCTTTGTCTCAAGGACAAATCGATAAGCTAAAACAACTCACATCAGAATTATCTTCAGTTCAGCTCGCATGGGTCAGCGGTTATCTAGCGGCGAGTGCTAATCATGGTCAAAGCGGTGTCGAGACGACAGCAGAGACAAGTACAGCCCCAACAGTTACGATTTTATACGGTAGCCAAACGGGTAACGGCCGTGGTGTTGCCAAAGAGTTAGCGGCTAAAGCGCAGGCGCAAGGTTATGCGGTTAATTTGACATCAATGGGTGAATACAATGTGCGTCAGTTAAAGCAAGAAACCATCTTGCTATTAGTTGTCAGCACTCATGGTGAAGGTGAAGCGCCTGATGATGCCATTGAGTTACACAAGTTTTTAGCTTCAAAGCGTGCCCCTAAATTAGATAAGCTACATTATTCTGTGTTAGCGCTAGGTGATTCAAGCTATGAGTTTTTCTGCCAAACAGGTAAAGACTTTGATGCGCGTTTAAGTGCATTAGGGGCAACATCATTATTACCTTTGGTAGAATGTGATGTTGACTATGAAGATATTTCACAACAATGGCAGGACAGTGTTGTCGAAACTGTTAAGCCGTACATTCAAGCCTCAAGTGCAAATGTGGTGTCAATTGGTGCCGCATCTGTTACGGGTGAAAGTGAATACACCAAGCAAAATCCCTATACCGCTGAAGTATTGGTAAGCCAAAAAATTACTGGTCGAGGTTCTGATCGTGATGTACGCCATGTTGAAATTGACTTAGGCGAGTCGGGATTAACTTATCAAGTCGGCGATGCGTTAGGTGTGTGGTTTAGCAATAACGAAGTACTTGTTGATGAAGTGATCGCCGCGCTCGGTTTAGCTGCAGACGATAATGTCACAGTGTCGAAAGAGTCAGTATCATTAAAAGCTGCGTTAACCGATAAGAAAGAATTAACTCAGTTATACCCAGGCTTAGTGAAAACATGGGCTGAGTTGAGTGGTAATGCACAACTTGCTGCCATTTGTGAAGACAAAGAACACATCAGACAATTTATTATTAAACATCAATTTGCCGATTTAGTGGCTGCTTATCCGGCAAAGGTAAGCGCGACACAGTTAGTTGATATGTTGCGCCCAATCACGCCACGCTTATATTCAATTGCCTCTAGCCAAGCCGAAGTGGAAGCAGAAGTACACTTAACGGTCGCGTTGGTTGAAGACGAACGTCAAGGCCAAGCTCGTTTTGGTGGGGCATCGCATTTCTTAGCCTCGGCTGAAGAAGGCCAACACGTTAAAGTCTATGTTGAGTCTAATAACCATTTCCGTTTACCCGAAAATCCAAACACACCGGTGATCATGGTGGGTCCTGGTACTGGTGTTGCGCCTTTCCGCGCCTTTATGCAGCAACGTGCAGCTGACGGCACCTCGGGTGATAGCTGGTTATTCTTTGGTAACCCGCATTTTGAACAAGATTTCTTGTACCAAGTTGAGTGGCAGCAGTACCTTAAAAATGGCGATTTATCGCGTTTAGATGTGGCTTTCTCACGCGATCAAGCTCATAAAGTGTATGTTCAGCATCGCATTGCAGAACAAGCCGAAACGTTGTGGCAGTGGCTACAAAATGGCGCCCATGTGTATATCTGTGGTGATGCAGAACGTATGGCAAAAGATGTCCATCAAGCATTAGTCAATATTGCGGTTGAACAGGGTGGCTTAAGTGCTGATGACGCAGAAGCTTACTTTGAAACACTACGTAGTGAAAAACGCTACCAAAAAGACGTGTACTAAATTCGACCTCGGTTGTTAGCACAAATCTAGCAACCCAATCGCACTACTGAATTGAACAGAATTAAGAGAGGCCTAGGCCATGAGTGAGCAAAAGTTAGCGTTAAACGAATACTTAAAAATCGACAGTGATTATTTACGCGGTGATATCCAAGAGGGTTTAGATACCCAAGTAACAGGATCGTTTAGTGATGGCGATCAGCAGTTGATCAAATTCCACGGTTTTTATCAGCAAGACGATCGCGATTTACGTAATGAACGTAAAGAGCAAAAGTTAGAGCCACTGCATAGCTTTATGCTACGAGCACGGGTACCTGGTGGTATCTGTACTCCAGCACAATGGTTAGAAGTGGATAAAATTTCATCTACGCTAACCACCTCAAACAGCATTCGTTTAACCACGCGTCAAACGTTTCAGTACCACGGCATTCCTAAGCGTAATCTAAAAACCTTGATCCAAGGTCTTGATCGCGCAGCACTTGATTCTATTGCTGCTTGTGGTGATGTAAACCGTAACGTGATGTGTAACCCAAACCCGGTTGAGTCTAAACTGCATGAGCAAGCATATGCGGTGGCAAAGCATTTATCGGATCATCTATTACCACACACTCGCGCTTATGCTGAAATTTGGTTAGATGAAGAGAAGCTATTAGGTACCGAAACCGTTGAACCTGTTTACGGCAAAACCTATTTGCCACGTAAATTTAAAATGGCTGTCGCCGTTCCGCCACATAATGATGTTGATGTATACACCAACGACCTTGGTTTTATTGCGGTAGCAGAAGCGGGTGAATTGGTTGGTTTCAACTTGGTTGCTGGCGGCGGCATGGGCTCTACCCACGGTGAAGTTGAAACCTTCCCACGCTTAGCTGACGATTTTGGCTTTATTAAAACTGAGGATGTGACTAAGTTTGCCGAAGCGGTAATGACAGTTCAGCGTGACTGGGGTAACCGTGTTGTCCGTAAACGTGCGCGTTTGAAGTACACCATTGTTGACCACGGATATGATGCCTTTAAAGCGGAAGTGGAAAAGCGTGCTGGGGTTAACTTTGAGCCAAAGCGTGATGTGATCATTGGTGATCGCGGCGATCGTTATGGCTGGGTTGAAGGTATCGATAACAAGTTCCACTTAACTTTATTTATTGAAAGCGGCCGTATTAAAGACATGCCTGGCCAAACCTTGCAAACGGGTTTACGTGAAATTGCTAAAATCCATAAAGGCGATTTTCGCATGACATCTAATCAAAACATGATTATTGCGGGTGTTGCGGCAGAAGATAAAGCCGAAATTGAAGGTCTAGCGCGCAAGCACGGCTTATTAGGTCAAGTGTTAAGTGGTACACGCGGTCATTCAATTGCCTGTGTGGCACTACCAACTTGCCCATTAGCGATGGCTGAAGCTGAGCGTTACTTCCCTGAGTTTATTGATCATATCGATGCACTACAGGCGAAACATGGCATTAGTGAGCAATCAATTGTGGTACGTATGACGGGCTGTCCAAACGGTTGTGCTCGTCCATTTGCCGCCGAAATTGGCTTAGTGGGTAAAGCTCCAGGACGTTATAACTTGTATTTAGGTGCCAGCTTTGAAGGTACGCGGTTAAATAAAATGCATAAAGAAAACATTCAAGAAGCTGAAATTTTAGCAGAATTGGATGGCTTGTTTGGCCGTTATGCCACCGAACGTGATGCTGGCGAAACCTTTGGTAACTTCACTGTGCGCATTGGCGTAGTGAAGGCGGTTAATGACGCCGCTAAGGATTTTCATGCGTAATGACGTGGTAACGACTGCATCAACAAGTGCAGCCGTCGATCATTCTATCACTCCGGCTCAATTGCAGGCGTTGTTATCAGCGCCTAAAGCTGAGCAAACTGCAGCGCTAGAAAGGATTAACCAGTTTTTAGCAGGCTTAACGGCGCAGCAGCGAGTGGCTTGGGGCTTAGCCTACCTACCTGGTGAGCATGCGCTATCGTCTAGCTTTGGTATTCAAGGTGCAGTGATGCTGCACATGGTGACTCAGGCGCAAAGTGATATTCCAGTAATTTTAACTGACACGGGTTATTTATTTGCTGAGACTTATCAATTTATTGACCAGTTAACTGAGCGCTTAAACCTGAATCTTAAAGTGTACCAAGCGGGCCAAACCCAGGCGTGGCAAGAAGCGCGTTTTGGTAAGCTGTGGCAGCAGGGGATTGATGGGTTGGAGAAATATAACCGCATCAATAAAGTTGAACCTATGCAGCGTGCATTAGCTGAACTCAATGTTGGTACTTGGTTTGCGGGCTTACGCCGCAGTCAGTCTAGTACTCGTGAAGCCTTGCCAATTTTGGCCATTAGCGGTAAACGCTTTAAGTTATTGCCTATTATTGAGTGGAGCAATAAAGATGTGCACCTATATTTAACCGAGCATGACTTGCCATATCATCCATTGTGGGAACAAGGCTATGTGTCGGTTGGTGATACTCACTCAAGTAAGCCGCTGGAGTTAGGCATGTCTGAAGAAGACACGCGCTTTAATGGTTTACAGCGTGAATGTGGTTTGCATTTCGATATTTAGGCTTAAGCTATTTACCGTAAAGTATTGCATTCATCCGCAGTCAAATGCAGATGAATGTGTTTACTCTTTGCTGTGCTGCTAGGTTACTCTTTCTGTTAATGAGCTTCTGTTTAATAAGGCGTATTTCGTAAGCCGATTTTCAATCATTTATAAGATTGAACTTTGTTGCAATCTACTCTTATTTCATCACATCGTAATAGGTTATCGCCACAATATGACTGGTGCGATTGATGCTGTTTTGGGCGATGGAATACACAGTATTTTCGCTAATTGATTAATTTACTTAGCATGAATAAAAAAGAATTAAATTTTATTTAAATTTTCATGCATCCGCGCCGATAGTAGTCTAAATTTAGAAGTCCCCGTAGATGGTTTTTGTTGACGTTTTGGGATTGTTTTTGCAATCCAAGTACCTTCAAAAGCTTCGCTCGCATCCTCGAGCACATTGATTGACTTGTTAGCGTATAAGCAATCGATTAGGTTGTTCCCGATAACTCTCTATTGAAGAGTTATCGGGAAAACCGACTTTTAATTTATCATCTGCTTACTGTTTTTTACGCCCCCTCGCCATGACTAAACTTGTGCTATTGACTTCTAAACTTGGTAGCATAATGTCGTGCTTTGATAGTGCGATATTCGTTTTTGCTGCATAAGTCGTATGCAATAAGGTAAGGTTTAATGCGTTTGTTAACATTTAGTGCTAAATTATTCCGCAGTTTATCGGTGGAATCGATAATACTTATCTCAAAAGATAACAAATTTTCAAATGCTAACTCATTTCAAGGAAGAGTTAACAATAATATAAATTGGAGTTTATAAATGAATAAAATGGCAATTGCTGCTGTGGTATTGGCTGTTGGTGCTGGTGGATATCTTTTGTCACAACAAGGGACGTCAGTGGTTAAAAACGACCCCATGTTGGACTATATCCCTGCTGATACATTAGCGTTTTCTGGGCAGCTGGTTCCATTTCCGTTAAAAGATTATTTGTATAGCATTGCAGGTAATTATCAAGCTTATGACGTTGATAAAATGCTGCCGTTAGATGAGAATTCATCAGCAAAAGAGCGCTTTTTTGTCAGTTTATACAAGCAATACATGAGCGTATTGTCTGAACCAGAAACCTTGCTATCGACTTACGGTTTACCCGATACCATTCAGAGTTATTTTTATACCTTAGGCGCATTGCCGGTAATGAAAATTGAGTTGAGTAATCCTGCAGCATTTTGGGCGGAACTTGATCGCGCCGAGCAGGAAAGTGGCTTAACTCACACTGTAGGTCAGTCTGGTTCTGTTGAGTATCGTGGGTATGCATTAACCAATGCAGATGATGAAGAACACATAGATATCGTCTTTGCTGTTAAAGATAACTGGTTAACCGTGACATTGAATACGTCATTTAACCAAGCTGAATTACTTGAAACTGCATTGGGTGAAAAGAAAGTTGAACATCCAATTAGTGCAACGACCATATTGCAAGACATCGCGAATGCACATGGTTTTATGCAAGACAGCATAAGCTTTATTAACCATGTTGAACTGGTTAAAGGTCTGACGTCAACAGACGGTAACATGCTAGCCAAGCAAATGACCAAAATGATTGAAATTGAGGGCGAAGATCCATTTGCTGAACTGAAAACACCTGTGTGTCAAACTGAGTTAAATGGCATAGCAGCTAACTGGCCGCGCAGTGTTATGGGATTAAACTCATATTCGATTAGTCGTGAAGAAAGCAACATTGATGCCTCTATGGTGTTTGAGAGTAACAACCAAGTCATCCTGTCGGCATTAAATAAAATGCGTGGCTTTGTGCCATCATTTACCACTAAAGGTCATGACAACATCTTATCGGTTGCGCTGGGGGTTGATGTTAATCAACTGGCACCAGCATTGAATGAGGTGTGGACCGATTTACAAACTCCGCAATATCAGTGTGCTGCGTTGGCTCAAATGCAATTACAGTTGAGCGAGTTAAATCCTGCTATGTTGGGAATGATGACAGGTATGGCTAATGGCGTTAAAGGCATTAGTGTGACACTTGCCGATTACAAGTTAGCTGACAATAATGGCCAACCTAGCTTTGAAACGTTAGATGCATTAATCAGTGTCTCGGCTGAAAAACCGATGATGTTAGTCGACATGCTTAAGCCATTTTATCCGCCTCTTGCGAATATCGACTTAAAAGATAACGGCGATCCGGTTGATATTACCCCAATGCTGATGTTACCTCCTGAACTTGGTGTGAGCGCTAAATTAGCCATCAAGGGCAATCATTTAGTGGCTTATACTGGAGACAGAGGCACAGAGCTTGCTGATTTAATGTATAAGCAATCGCTTGAGTCTAACGGATTCTTTAACATGGCGGTTGATTATCAGAAAATGTTTGCCCCGTTAGTTGATATGGTCGAAATGAGTGGCGAACCAATGCCAGAAGAAATGCTTATGTTAAAAGACTACAACATGCGTTTACAGATGTCGGTAGACTTTACTGATAAAGGCTTAGTCATTGGTTCTAAGGTCAACAGTAAAGCCAATACAAAATAAGGTCACTTGGTGATTTCAACAAATTGGTAATAAAAAAGGTGACCCATGTGGTCACCTTTTTGATATTGAGTGGCTGTGTTACAACAAATCGTTTAACGCAATACCGATACCAATTCGTTGATTATGATGGTTATAATCAATTAAGCTTTCACCGTAACCATTAAAATATTGAGTATAAACACGCAAAGTACCAATAATCGGGTAGCTCCAGGTCAATTCAACTGCACCGCGATTATTATCGCGTAAGTTGTTACGCAGTAGCATGGTAAAGCGGTGCTCATCTAAGCCGTATACTCCCGTCAGTTCGAAGTTACCCATGTAACTGCCAATGTCTGGATTGTCATCGCCTTTAGCTGAATTAATGTCTTCTTTTGCATCTTCAGGGATACGCCACCACACTCTAAGTCCCAGAGCGAAAGGACCACGGTCGAATATTGCGCTGCCGTATATTCGGTTCCAGCTGCGCGATAATTGATTGGTTTGACCATTAGACTGATGCACAGCCCCCACACCTAAAAATGAGTTGGTAAAGCCAGCAATTTTCCAATCATTATTAAATAACATAAATACTTCAGGTTCATGATTGGTTTCACGAAATGGCGATGAAGCTTCTTCATTGTAAACTTGCCAATATGATTGGTTGGTGTAGGCGAAGAACAAATGGCCATTATCACCAAAAACGTTATACATAATCGGAAACTTAAAACTGATTTGGAACTTTGCTTCTAAGTTATCAATGCTGAAATCTTCATCTGGGTATTTAATTTCAAATGGCAATGAGTTGGTTCTGGTTTGGTAGGTAACAGGAAGTAGATAATTAGCTTTGTGCGGAGTGATCACAAACGGCTTTTCAGATGTTGCCAACTCTCCTTTTACACGTTCGTCGACTAAAGAATCTTCTGCAAGGGCTATCGAGCTATAACCCCATAACAACAACGAGAGTCCAAGATATTGTGTGCTTTTTATCATTGCATCATCCATAAGCATAATTAATAGTAATTTTAATGTGATTCTTAGTATGAGTATCTTTCGAAGTTCATTGTCATCAATTGCTAGAGATTTGTCGAATTAAGTTAACAATTGTTTTGATTCTAGTGGATCATTTTATACATTTTTGCATATGACATCGATTAAACAGCAAACAAATAATCTCATATTCTATTTAGTTATAAAAACTAACTATTAACTATTGTATATGGAATATAGAAAACGCTATATTCGATCATGGTCAAATATCTTGAGGTAAATGTGATGGAATTAGTATCTATGCTGGGGCAAAAAGCCAAAGGCAAAGTGTGGTTAGTTGGTGCAGGTCCTGGTGACGTTGAACTGCTAACGCTAAAAGCCTATCGCATCCTAAAGAATGCTGATGCTGTGCTGTATGACGCATTAGTGAGCCAAGATATTTTAGATTTAATCCCTTGTGATGCTGAAAAAATCGCTGTGGGTAAGCGCGCAGGTAAACACAGTGCTGCTCAAGGAGACATTAATCAGCTATTAGTGACGAAAGCGTTTACCCGTAAAAATGTTGTGCGCTTGAAAGGCGGCGATCCGTTTATTTTTGGCCGCGGTGGCGAAGAGTTACAAACCTTAGTGGCAGCGGGTATTGCTTTTGAGGTGGTTCCTGGCATTACTGCGGCCAGCGGCACAGCAGCTTACGCCGGTATTCCCCTAACACATCGTGACTATGCTCAAGGCGTTACCTTTATTACGGGTCACTGCCAGTTAGCGAGCCGCCCGATGGATTGGCAAGGTTATGCTAACTCTAACAACACCTTAGTGGTATATATGGGTATATTAAACGCTAATATTATCAGTGATGGTTTGATTAATGCTGGCCGCAGTGCTGATACGCCAGTAGCGATAGTGTCTAACGCCACCACCTCATCACAACAGCGGTTTATCGGTAAATTAGGTGAGCTGGCACGATTAGCCGCCGATCCTGCCTTGCAGATGCCTGCGCTGATGATTATCGGTGAAGTCGTTGAATTAGCTGACAGCTTGAATTGGTTTGACCCACTTACAGCGCAACAAAAAACAGATTTAGACTCAGTCGCCAAGGCGCTGTAGTCAAATAATTTAACCCGCTGCTTTTTTGCAGCATATTTAGGTAATGGAGAATCATCATGGCAGGCCGTTCGTTAAGCCATTTACAACAACTGGAAGCTGAAAGCATCCAGATTATTCGTGAAGTTGCAGCTGAGTTTGGTAACCCTGTGATGCTTTATTCTATTGGTAAAGATTCATCGGTTATGTTGCATCTTGCGCGTAAGGCATTTTACCCAGGTAAAATTCCATTTCCATTACTGCATGTTGATACCGGTTGGAAATTTAAAGAGATGATCGCGTTTCGTGACGCGCAAGCTAAAGCATTTGGTTTTGAGTTGTTGACTCACACCAACCAAGAAGGCGTTGAACAAGGCGTGGGCCCATTTACCCATGGCAGTGCTAAACATACAGATATCATGAAAACTCAAAGTTTAAAGCAAGCGTTAAATCAGTATGGATTTGATGCTGCTTTTGGCGGTGCTCGTCGTGATGAAGAAAAGTCTCGCGCGAAAGAGCGGGTCTATTCGTTCCGTGACAAACACCACCGCTGGGATCCGAAAAACCAACGTCCAGAGTTATGGCGCACTTATAACGGCGCGGTAAATAAGGGCGAAAGTATTCGTGTGTTCCCATTATCAAACTGGACCGAGCTGGATATTTGGCAATACATCTATCAAGAGAACATCGAAATTGTGCCGTTATATTTTGCTGCGCCTCGTACCGTAGTGAACAAAGGCGGTCAGCTCATTTATAAAGATGACGATCGTATGCCTATTGAAGAGGGTGATGTTGAATCGGTTGAACGAGTTCGTTTTAGAACCTTAGGTTGTTATCCGTTAACCGCGGCGATGCCATCAGAAGCTGATACCTTAGAGAAAATTATTGAAGAGATGCTGTTAACTCGCTCAAGTGAACGTCAAGGGCGCTTAATTGATTCAGACCAAAGTGCATCAATGGAGCAGAAAAAGCGTCAAGGCTATTTCTAAGTCATTGAACAGGGTTATTTTACCTATCCAGCATGCGAACGAATTTGAGTGAGAAAGATTATGGACCAAGCAAAAACTAATACTGACCGCATGGCGGCAGAGATCCAACTACACGGTGTAAAAGAATATTTAGCATTACAGCAGAATAAAGGCTTACTGCGTTTTTTAACTTGTGGCAGTGTCGATGATGGTAAAAGTACCTTAATTGGCCGTTTACTGCATGACAGCGCCCAGATTTATGAAGATCAACTTGCAAGCCTGAAAAGTGATAGCGCTAAAATGGGCACTACAGGTGAAGCCATTGATCTCGCGTTATTGGTAGACGGATTACAGGCTGAGCGTGAGCAAGGCATTACTATCGACGTCGCTTATCGCTATTTTTCCAGTGAAAAACGTAAGTTCATTATTGCTGATACTCCAGGTCATGAACAGTACACGCGTAACATGGCAACGGGTGCATCTACCTGTGACCTAGCGGTTATTTTGGTTGATGCACGTTATGGGGTGCAAACCCAAACTAAACGCCATGCCTTTATTGCCTCTTTATTAGGATTACGTCACTTTGTCGTTGCGGTAAATAAGATGGACTTAGTTGGCTTTGATCAAACTGTGTTTGAAAAAATTCAAGCTGACTTTACTGACTTTGTAAAAGATTTTGGTGATTTAGATATTCACTACGTGCCGTTATCAGCCTTGAATGGTGACAACGTGGTTAATCGCAGCACTCAGTGTGATTGGTATCAAGGTGGCACATTACTTGAGTTACTTGAAACTATTGATACCCAGCGTGAACTGAGCGAATTACCGGTTCGTTTCCCAGTGCAATACGTGCTGCGTCCTAATCTCGATTTTCGTGGTTTCTCGGGCACCTTAGCGTCAGGCATTATTAAAGTGGGTGACGAGCTGGTCGCTCTGCCATCGGGCAAGCGCAGTAAAATTGCGCGTATTGTGACGTTTGACGGTGATTTACCAGAAGCGGTAGCAGGCCAAGCCATTACCATTACCCTTGAAGATGAGATTGATATCTCTCGTGGTGATTTACTGGCTCATCCAGCAACTGCGCCAGACATTGCTAACCATATTGTGGCAGACTTAGTCTGGATGGATGAAAAACCATTACAAATCGGTCAGTTATATGATGTCAAAGTCGCGGGTAAGAAAACTCAAGCCGTGGTGAGTGAGATTGAATACATCACCGATGTGAATACCCTTGAACGCAGTGCAGCATCGACATTAAGCTTAAACACCATTGCACGAGTTAAGTTAGATCTAACTGAATCAATAGTGTTAGATGCTTATAGCCTAGTGCGTGATACAGGTGGAATGATTTTAATTGATCGCCTATCTAATGCCACTGTAGCCGCCGCTATGGTTGTGAGTGGTCATCAAGGTGACAAGCAAAGTCATACTGAGTTTAGTGCATTTGAAGTCGAATTTAATGCGTTAGTACGTAAGCATTATCCACATTGGAACGCGCGCGATATTAGCGTACTTGGAAAATAAATAATGAGCGAAATGTGGTTGTTAGCGATTATCTTGTTAGCACTGGTCGGTGGGCTTCTTGCTGGGCTTGCAAAACCGGCTGCCATGTTTTTCTTCGCTTCATTACTTTGTTATCTGCTCGGGCTTGTTGATTTAACGGTCGCATTGGGTAGTTTTACCAATAACGGACTGATCACTTTAGTGCTGTTGGTGCTTGCCGCTACAGCACTGGAAAAAACCTCATTATTAGGCAAATTAAGCCATGTGATAGGTAAAGGTTCGTTATTTTCTACTCTAGCTAAGTTAGGTGTATCGACAGCCCTGTTGTCATCGTTTACTAACAACACTGCAGTAGTCGCCTCGTTAATTGGTGTGGTGCGCCGTAATCAAGCGCATGCGCCATCTAAGTTGTTACTGCCGTTAAACTACGCAGCCATTTTGGGCGGTACACTTACGCTCATTGGTACTTCCACCAATTTGATTGTTAACTCCTTTGTTGAAAATGCCGGTCTTGAGCCTCTAGGTTTTTTTGAGTTTTCACAAGTCGGCTCATTAGTGGTCATTAGTGGCTTAATAGTGCTGACCATTATGGCCAACTTTTTACCTGACAGACGTGAAGAAAACGAAGATGAGTCTCTGCCTTATCTGTTGGAAGCGCATGTGGCTAAAACGTCGAGTTTAGTGGGTAAGAGCGTACTCGAAAATCGTCTGCGGGCGCTGAAAAAGCTCTACTTAGTTGAATTAGAACGTAGCGGTATACGTATTTGCCCTGTGCCACCACAAATGGTGCTGCAAGCTGATGACGTTTTACGTTTTAGTGGTGCGGTTGAGTCGGTTGAGTTATTGCATCAGTTTGATGGTTTAGAATGGTTCGGTAAGCAGCATGCAAAAGGCCAAAACCTGGTTGAAGCCGTATTAGCGCCATCATCGAGCCTAGTTGGCACAACCTTGAAAGATTCGCGTTTTCGTGAAGTGTTTGATGCTGCAGTAATGGCTATTCGTCGTGGACATTTGCCGTTAAAAGGTGGGCTTGGCGACATAGTGTTACAACCGGGTGATGTATTACTATTAACCCCTGGTGACCGTTTTTCTAAATGTCCTAATTTGACCACCGACTTTGCTGCTATCAGTGGCTTAGAGTTAAGCGTCCGTTTAGATAGTAAACGCGGTAATTGGGTCTTGATCGGGTTTGCACTAACCATTACGGCGAGTATTTTAGAAGTATTGCCCTTAGCCAAAGGTTTAGTCTTATTGTTACTTAGCTACGTGGCGATTGGCGCAATAACCTTAACTGAGCTTAAACGTCGTTTCCCATTAGAACTCGTGGTGATTGTAGGCAGTGCCTTGGGCTTAGCTAACTTGATGATTACCACAGGCTTAGCAGATGTCATGGCGCAAGCGATGTTAAGTGTGTTTAATGGTTATGGTGTGTTTGCCGCTTTTGTGGGCATTTATCTGATCACCTTAATTGTTACAGAGTTAATTACCAATAATGCCGCCGCAGCACTCGTGTTCCCGGTTGCCTTTGCTGTTGCAACCAGTTTTGGTGTCGATACCCGACCCTTTATTATGGCAGTAGTATTTGGCGCCAGCGCGAGCTTTATTTCGCCTTACGGTTATCAAACCAATCTTATGGTCTTTAATGCTGGTAATTATAAATTCAGTGATTTTGTTCGCTTAGGTTTACCGTTATCAATTGTATATTCCCTAGTGGTTATCTTTTCGATCCCATATTTCTTTCCGTTTTAAAAAAGTATTTAGTGTGGTGTCACAACCACTCGATAGGAGTAGTGATGAGCAATATTGTTTGGCATCAACATGCCATTGACCAAGCTGCCCGTGGAGCCCAAAAGGGCCAAAATCCAGTGCTATTATGGTTTACTGGATTATCTGGCTCAGGAAAATCAACCCTTGCAGGCGCATTAGAGCGAGCGTTATTTGAACACGGTTTTCATACCTATTTGCTCGATGGTGATAATGTTCGTCATGGTCTGTGTAAAGACTTAGGTTTTAGCCTTGATGATCGCGATGAGAATTTACGTCGTGTCGGCGAAGTCGCTAAATTGATGGTGGATTCAGGCCTAGTAGTGCTATCGGCATTTATCTCGCCTACCCGTGAAGAGCGTGATCGTGTCCGGGCGTTATTTCCCCAAGGCCAATTTGTTGAAGTGCATGTATCTACTCCATTGAGCGTGTGTGAGTCACGAGACCCTAAAGGGTTATATGCTAAAGCTCGTAAGGGGGAAATTAGTAACTTTACTGGTATTTCATCACCTTACGAAGTACCAGTATCTGCGGAGCTAACCATAGATACCAGTAAAGGCGATTTAAGCACACAAGTGAATGGTTTGTTGGCTTATTTAAAAGCCATTGAAGTGCTCAACCCAGCAAGACAAATTGCGGGTGCTGGCATTTAAACTGCACTAAATCGACAATTAAATTGATAACCTAATCAATCGACAAAAAAGGGCTGATTATTCAGCCCTTTTTATTGTTGAGTTGCAGTTAATCTCAACATTCACGCCTTAAACTTTGCCGCTCTAAACCAGTACTTGCTTTAATACTCTTTGCCAGTTTCCACCCATAAAACGATCGCGATCAGTGGCTTTAAAACGGGCTTTTTTCAAGGCGTCGTCGATACGGCTCATGCGGTCAATATTATTGAGCTTGGGGATAACCACATGCTTTGGCTCAACATCAAACCCTAATACATTTTTGTCTTCTAGGCTGTGCCACCATTCTAAGTATTCTTTTATTCCTTCGCTGTTATCGTTGTCTAACGCTAATAAATTTTCTTGGCCGCGAAGTGGAAAATCATTGGCAATGGCGACACTATCGAATCCGCCAACTTTAGCAATATAAGCCAGTTGATTGATATAGTCTTCAATCGTGGGTACAGGTTTGTTCGTCAGCCAAAAGCTCATCATAAACACCCCAAAAACACCACCGCTATCGCCAATAGCACGGATCACTTCATCAGGTGAGCAGCGGGCATTGTTTACAATCGCGCGCGCAGCACCATGGCTTTGGATAATAGGAGATTGACTGGCTTTAACAGTATCAAGGGCTGTTTGAGCACTAGAGTGACTGACATCGATAAGAATATTTTTACGATTCAGCTCTGTTATTAGCTCTTTGCCTGCAGATGTTAATGGCGTATTTAAACTATTTAAGCCGTTATTATCTAAGGCACCACCAGCATAACGATTACCATAATGGTGTGTCAGTTGCAGTACCCGTAAACCCTGTTGATGTAAATTGTCTAATTGCCGCCATTCATTGCTTAAACCATCATCTTCAACACAATCAGCCCCTTGAATTTGAAAAAACACCGCTGTTTTTTGTTGCGTTCTGGCTTTACTTATATCTGTCCCTGTAAGTCCTTGCAGATACACATCGGGATTCGCTATGACTGAGTCTGCCGCTTGTTTAATGCTGTTGATGCAGGCTTGATAAGTGCGTTTATAGTTTTTAGTGCCATCGGCTTGTTCAATGGTTTCTACTGCTGAAATATCGGCAATAAAGGCATCGAGTTTTGAGGCCTTTACATCATTGATGTCGGTAGGTAAAAAAGATAACCCATCTACGTATAAACGGTGTGGTTTAGCTGCCCATGCTGGAAAGGAGCTTAAAGGGCTTAATAATGTGGCTGCTCCAAGGCCTTTTAAGATATGACGGCGAGCTTGGTTACAGACTTTTTGAGGCATTATTATTCCTTAGTGCTGGCGAGTGTTTCAGGTGCCAACATCGTGTGTATAGGCCACGATGGCCTGCGCTAATGCAGTTAAACCATTAGTACGAGATGGACTTAATTGGCCACTGAGTCCAAGGTGGGCAAAATACTGGTTTACATCAAATTGTTGTATTTGCTCTGCGGTTTTACCTTGGCAAGCAACCAGTAATAATCCCATTAAGCCTTTTACGATACGAGCATCGCTATCGGCGATATAAAAATGCTGTTCGTTTAACCTGTAATGGTACAACCAAGCTTGGCTTTCACAGCCTTTTACTTGTGCGTCTTGGTGCTTAAATTCTGCCGCTAATGGCGGTATTAATTTACCGAGTAACATAATTTGGCGATATTTATCTTGCCAGTTATTCGCTTGCTCAATGAGGTTAACAGCATCAACTAATTCATCTGATAATGGTAAAAATAATTGCGCTGAAGGTGTGATGCTTGGGTTTAACATGGTAATTCAATTAACCTCGGCTGTAGATAAAAGATGCGTTAGGATCAGCCTGTTGTGCCTTATGACTATAACAATAACTCTTTTACAGCATTAAGTGCATGAATAAATTGATCAACATCCTGCTTATTAGTATAGATGCCAATCGATGCTCGGCAACATCCATTTAAATTAAGGCTAGCCATTAGCGGCATGGCACAATGATGACCACAGCGAACCGCAACAGCTTGTTGATCGAGTAAAATCCCTACATCTTGATGGTGTTCACCTTGTAAATTAAAGGCCACAGCACCCACATTGATAGGGGCAATACCATACAATTCAATATCGCCCAGCTTTTGTAATTGTTGCTGTAAGTATTGCATCAATTGTTGTTCATGTGCGAGCAGTTGTTCGCGCGGCAATTGGAGCAAAAAGCTGATGGCGGCCCCGAGACCAATCACTTCAGCAATGGCTGGAGTGCCAGCTTCAAGGCGATTAGGTAGTGCACCAAATACAGTACGATTAAAGCTCACTGTTTTGATCATTTCGCCACCAGTGAGCATTGGAGTTAGTTGATCGAGTTGTTTATAGCGACCATATAAAATCCCCACACCAGTTGGACCATACATTTTATGGCCAGAAAACACATAAAAGTCACAATCAATTTGTTGTACATCCACCGATAAATGGGCAACTGCCTGAGCACCATCCACTAAGGTTAAGGCACCAACAGCTTTGGCTTTGGCGACGAGCTCATTGATCGGGTTTACTGTGCCTAGTGCATTTGATACATGGCTGATGGCGACGACTTTAGGCTTAAGCAGCAATAGTTGCTCAAATGCTGTCATATCAAGTTGGGCATCTGCGGTGAGTGGTATCGGTTTAATTACTGCACCAGTGCGCTTTGCCAGTTCTTGCCAAGGCACGATATTGGCATGGTGAGCTGCAGTATCAATTAAAATGACATCATTCGCTTTTATCTGTGACGTCAGCCCAAAGGCCACCATATTGATCGATTCAGTGGTGCCGTGGGTGAAAATAACTTCTTGAGATTGCGATGCATTAATGAAGTCGGTTACTTGCAAACGTACGGCTTCATATTGCTGAGTCGCTCTTGCTGACAATTGATGAGCCGCGCGGTGCACATTGGCATTATTGAATTGGTAATACTCGTTCATCGCGTCAATCACCACTTGGGGTTTTTGACTGGTTGCTGCTGTGTCTAAGTAGCACAAAGGATGATCGCCAATGGTCTGTTTTAGCGCTGGGAATTGATCGCGTAACGCTTGATGATCAAATAAAACAACAGACGATGCAAGCTTCATAAATAGGGGTTCTATGTTGAAAATAAAAGGCATCAAGATCTTCTGTGATCTTGATGCCTAATGCAAGGTTTTGTGGCAATAAGCTCAATATCGCATTTGCGCTTAGGCTAATAAACTTAAGGGCAAGGGAAGCGATATAAAGCCGATAGTTCATTAATTCTGCCCATCAACTCTGCCGATAAGCTCACCTTGTGGCTGTCGATATTTTGCTTTAGCTGATGTAAATCAGTGGCGCCAATAATATTAGAGGCGACAAATTTGCGGCTATTCACAAATGCCAAGGCCATCTCGGTAGGTGTTAACCCAAACTCACGAGCTAAATCGATATAAGCCTGTGTGGCTTCTAGCGCCATAGGGGTACTGTTATAGCGGGCAAAACGTTTAAATAAAGTCAGGCGTGCACCTTCTGGCCACTGATTATTTTCATATTTACCGGTTAATGCGCCAAAGGCTAAAGGTGAATAGGCTAATAACGGCACATCTTCACGATGACTAATTTCAGACATCGCGATTTCGTAACTACGATTAAGCAAGTTATAAGGGTTTTGCACGCTGATAATACGGGGTAAATCATGCTTTTCGGCTAATTTTAGGTATTTCATAAACCCCCAAGGGGTTTCATTTGAAATACCGATATAACGCACTTTACCTTGCTTAATTATTTCAGCTAAGGCTTCAAGGGTGTTTAAAATAGGAGTGTAATGTTCTTCTTTGTCATGCTCATACATCATTTCGCCGAAAAAATTAGTGTTTCTATCCGGCCAATGTAGTTGATATAAATCGATAGTGTCGATTTGCAAGCGTGATAATGAATCATCAACAGCTTGATGAATATTGCGCCAATCGAGTGCCATATCACTGCGAATATAATCACTTTTACCACCTGGTGCGGCTATTTTAGTCGCAATAACCAAATTATCACGGTTGCCCTGGGCTTTGAGGTAGTTACCTAAAATTCGTTCAGTGTCGCCCTGAGTTTCAGCTTTAGGCGGTACAGGGTACATTTCTGCGGTATCAATAAAGTTAATGCCTTGCCCAATAGCATAATCGAGTTGAGCAAAAGCTTCTGCTTGAGTATTTTGTTCACCCCAAGTCATGGTGCCGAGACAGATCTTACTGACCTCAAGGCTAGAATGTGCGATACGTTGATATTCCATTTCATCCTCCTATGGAATGTGCTTAATCTGAGGCTAACAAGCTTTTGTGTCCTTGCAAAGCGCTATCATTTAGCAGAGAGAAAGAGTGAGTAAAAAATGTGCAATATGAGTGTTTTAAATCACTAAATTGGTTTTATCATAGCGATTTCACAGGCATCGTGGCCAGTTTCGCCTAAATGCTGACAATGACTAAAGCCAAGCTTTTCATACAGGGCCAATGCTTCAACTAATACCGCCGTGGTTTCCAAATACATTGATTGATAGCCTTGCTGTTTAGCAAATTCAATACATTGGCCCGTTATTGCCTTCGCCATACCTTGGCCGCGAATAGTGCGGGCAAAATACATTTTCTGTAATTCACATACCCCATCATTGCCAGGTAACGGGGCTACACCAGCGCCGCCGACCACTTTGCCTTGGTATTCAATCACCCAGTATTGTGAGCCTTGTGCGTCATAAACCTCGCTTAAACAGTCGAGGGTTTTGTCTGCTACGCTAAAGCCTTTATCTGGTGTTAAACCATATTCTGCTGATACTTCACGGATCACTGCGGCTAGGGCAGCATTGTCGTCAGCGTGTAGCGCGCGAATTATGGGAGGCTGCGCGTTGGCACTGATTGCATTTGTTGGGTCATTGTTAGTCATTAAATAATTCCGCATTGATAAAAGGAGCCATTGCCAGCACTAAAGCTTGGGTATAAATGCTTTCTCGGGTGGCTAAACCTCGAGTTAACAAGCCAATCGCGCCACCTTTTTGCTTAATATTATGGGTATTAAATACTCGGTCCATTACTTTGCCCAGTTCTTCACCCGCTTGTAAAGCGTTAAAAATATTCTGTGGTAGCGGTAAGTTGGCGCTGCGACCGACAGATAATTTATCGTTATGAATAATGGCCATATACGCAAAAGTGGCGGGGCCGTGATCAAACTGATCAACCCCACCTTCCATCGCCACATAAAAGTCTGCATTTTGATTGGTGATATGGGCGTTGTCTTGGCAAAACTTAGCTCGATTAATCGCCCCCAATTTAGTTTCTGCTTCGGTCATGGGCTGTTCTGCTACTAATGATGGGGCATGCATGCCATGACAACGGATTTGAGCATCAGGAAAATATAATTTAATCGCCTGTTGTGCTGCACTGATTTTAACTGGGTTGGTTGAACCAACAATAATCTCTAACGTTTGCGGTACTGCAAGTGATATCGGCATAGGGAGAGTTCTTTTTTTTGAGTTAATCGTGATGTTCACGCTAGTGAAATTAACCACATTGTATTGGATTTTCGTGCTTTTTGGTTTGATGGATGAGTGAATTTTATTACTGATAATTGTAAGTCATTGTAAATAATGGTTTTGTCTAGTTGGTATGAAACCTGCTAATTAATGATTAATTGCTGCTAGTCATGCCTGTAACAGTTAACTCTGTTAATCACATTTGTGTAGCGGCCAAGCTTATTTTTATTCTTATAAAAGGAATTAGTCATATGTCTATACGTATCGCAACCATTAGTGTCACGGCCGGACTTATTTTAGGGGCAACAATCTTTGGTGCGTCGCAAAGTGAAGCTGAGTCTGTATTTTCATCATTAAAACCGTCGCTAGTCACTCATGCTGATCTTAATTTGGTACAGCAACAATTGAATCTTGATGCTGGGTCGTTAACTGAGCTAGTAGCCAACACGGGAGCGGGTAAGTTAACGGTTGTTGGCGTAAAAGGTTTAAACGAAGTCGTGGTGCATGCCGATATTTATAGTCCGTCATTAGATCAAGATGATGTTGAAATTAAACTCAGTTTGACCCGCAAAGGTAACCAAGCCTATTTGCTATCAGAAATCCACAGTGATCATGTTATAGGTGAATCACCTTTTATCGATTTATTAGTGAAAGTGCCACCCACACTAGCCCTTAAAATAAATGATGGCTCAGGTGCCATTCAAATAGATGATATCAGTGCCGATATTGATTTAACCGATGGTTCTGGGAGTATTGTCATCAACCGTATTGGTAAATTGGTATTAGTTGATGGCTCTGGGTCGATTGATATTACCGATGCTAAAGGCGCTATTAGGTTGCAAGATGGCTCGGGATCTATTCGTATTAGTGATGTTGTTGGCGATGTTGCTATTAATGATGGCTCTGGTTCAATCAAGGTTAATCAAGTATTGGGACTGGTTGAAATTGAAGATGGTTCCGGTAGCATTAATGTTGCTAACACTAAAGGCTTAACCATACATAATGCCGGTTCTGGCAGTGTTAATTATCATGACATCGATGGCCCATTGATACTCGACTAATTCGCCCTTAATACTTAATTGAGATGAGCGTAGATAAGGTTATTAGCTCAAGATATTCACATTAACGCTAATCAAACCGGCTCAGGTACATTTTTGTTTTAACGCCAAGTTTAATCATGGCATCATGTCTCTTCGATATGAGTCAATTAGCATTAGATAAGTAAGAGTTCATCATGGCAAAGAAGTTTTATGTAGTATGGGCCGGCCGAGAAACGGGCATTTTTACCAGCTGGGATGTCACTAAGCGTGCAGTGGATAAATATCCACAAGCCAAATACAAATCCTTTGCCACCGAAGCGGAAGCCAAAACTGCGTTTGCTCAATCACCGGCAAACAGTATTGGTAAAAGTGCACCCGCTAAAAAAGCGGCAGGCTCAGCAACAGTGACATCTGCTGGATCTGTATCAACCAAAACTCAAGGTGCCAATCAAGCAGTGTTAAGCCAATTTGATGTGGTCATTTATACCGACGGCGGTTGTGAACCTAACCCAGGTAAAGCCGGGTCGGGAATGGCGATATATCGCAAAGGCGAGTTAGCCGAGTTATGGTTTGGTTTATATAATCCAAACGGTACCAATAATACCGCTGAACTGAATGCGTTACACCAAGCATTAATTGTCGCTAAAAAGGTCATAGCTGCGGGTGAAACTGTGCAAATTATGAGTGACTCACAGTATTCAATTAAATGTGTTTGTGAGTGGGCATATGGTTGGAAAGCTAAAAACTGGACGCGAAAAACCGGCGAAATAGCGAACCTTGAGATTATCAAGCAAGCACATGAGCTATATGATGCAATGAAAGCGGATTTGGTATTACAGCATGTTGCTGCCCATATTGGCATTGAAGGTAATGAGTTGGCAGACAGAATGTCGATCCATGCTATCGATCAAAAACATAAAAGCTTTAGCCAATATCCTGCGCCAATGGATATCAGCAAGATTCTAGGGTTACGCACTGGTTAGCGATTGTCGCGATAATCTCTCAATAACAGCGGTTTATTGAAACCAAAAAAAACAAAAAAGCCGGATAATTCCGGCTTTTTGCATTTATCTTATGATCTCTCAGCGTTACTTAGTATTTTCTTCGTACATTAAGTAATGGCTTTGCTGCATACCCAGTGACTCATAGGTTTTTTGAGCAATCTCATTGTCATGTTCAACATATAGGCGGAAGCTCGCTGTGCCGCCATTTTCTGCCGCTAAGTCTTTTACTGCTTGATACAGTTTGGCGTAAATACCCTGACGACGATTTTGCGGGCGTATATAGACGCTTTGGATCCAATAATAATTACTTGCGCGCCAGTCGCTCCACTCGTAAGTGACCATCAAAGAACCAGTTATTTCACCATCAACTTCAGCGACTAAATATACTCCGCGCTCTGGATGGTTCAGCAAGCCTTCAACCCCGCGGGTTAATTGCTCAGTGTCTAATGAAAGGTTTTCGGTTTCCATTGCCATAGCTTGATTAAACTGAACTAGAGCTTGTAGGTCGGCATGTTGGCCTATTCTTATTGTCATGAATTTCTCGTTTTTATAGGATGTTCTGTGGATATCATACCTTTCCACTTAATAAATGTATTGGCCTGTTGCGTCAGTAAATGTGTACGCCAATAACGGGTGACATAATATCTAGCACATGTTTACAGCGTCAATGCTTGAGTGTGGTCTCGTCGAGATCTCTCTGCATTGGCTCTAGGTTTCAACCCTTAATATAAACATTCAACTATTGTTCAATCCGCTTGATAGCATGTTTACAGGCCGGTAATAAAACAGCTGAATTAATTTTGTGCAACATGAGATTGTCCATAATATAAAAAGATAGCGACATTGGCATGTTGAAAAATAATCCACTTAAGCTGTTCATGGGACCATTTTTATGTGTGTTAATACTCATAATGTACGGCGACACGCCAGTCTATGCATGCATTAGGGCTGACTTATTTAAGATTGTCCACTAACGTATAATTGAAATTATTGTGACGATGCAGTAATGTGACGCCACGACAATTTAGATGAATGTCACAAACTGCATAAATTGATGGAGATAATTATGAAAGTTGCTGTATTAGGTGCTGCTGGTGGTATCGGCCAGGCGCTAGCTTTACTGTTAAAAACTCAACTGCCTGCGGGCTCAAAGTTGTCTCTGTATGACATCGCACCTGTTACTCCTGGTGTTGCGGTAGACTTAAGTCACATCCCAACAGACGTAGAAGTAAAAGGTTTTGCTGGTCAAGACCCAACAGATGCATTGGTTGGTGCTGATGTCGTATTAATGTCTGCTGGTGTTGCGCGTAAACCAGGCATGGATCGTTCTGATCTATTCAATATCAACGCAGGTATTGTACGTAACCTAATGGAAAAAGTGGCAGTAACTTGTCCTAAAGCATTAGTGGGTATTATTACTAACCCAGTTAACACTACCGTTGCGATTGCTGCTGAAGTATTAAAGAATGCCGGTGTTTATGATAAAAACCGTTTATTCGGTATCACAACACTTGACGTTATCCGTAGCGAAACCTTCATTGCTGAGCTTAAAGGCTTAAATGTTGCTGACGTTAAAGTTAACGTTATTGGCGGACACAGCGGTGTGACCATTCTTCCATTACTTTCTCAAGTTGAAGGCGTGACTTTCACTGACGAAGAAGTGGCAGCAATGACGACTCGCATTCAAAACGCAGGTACTGAAGTTGTTGAAGCTAAAGCCGGTGGCGGTAGCGCAACATTATCAATGGGCCAAGCGGCATGTCGCTTTGGTTTATCATTGGTACGTGGTCTTCAAGGTGAAGCTAACGTTGTTGAATGTGCCTATGTTGACGGCGGCAGTGAGCATGCTACATTCTTCGCCCAGCCAATTTTACTTGGCAAGAATGGCGTAGAAAAAGTATTACCTTACGGTGAAATCAGTGCATTTGAAGCTAACGCTCGTGATGCAATGTTAGATACCCTTAAAGGTGATATCAAATTAGGCGTTGAATTTGTTAAGTAATTAACACTCTCAATGATCTAAAAACGCGAAGCCAAGGCTTCGCGTTTTTTTTATTTAACATGACTAGTATCGCAATTAATTTAGCCTTTATTTCCAGCATCCCGCCGTGTCAACCTATGTGAATTTCCCGCGCTATCATCCCAATCCATGACGACATATTCGCCCCAAATGCCCTATGTGGATCTAAAGTGCCATTGCTGTTTGCAGTAAAATTGAGCAAGTTATGGTTATGTTAAATTTGGAAACCGCTGAAATGAGCAATAAACCATACAGCTTAATTAAATCCGTGCTTTTACTGTGGTGGATTTTTTTAATCCAACCTATTCAAGCTAATGAAACACCTTATCTTTCACTAACCGATTTTGGTGATAATCCTGGTGCGTTAACCAGCTTTTATCTTCCGCTAACGGAAGACCTAGATACCTCTGATAGCGCTAATTCGTCGTTAATTGTGTTACTTCATGGTTGTATTCAAGATGGCGTCGAACTGGCTAACAAGAGTGGATTAACCGCTTTAGCATTAGAGCATCATTTTGCGGTATTAGTGCCACAACAAAGTTATGACAATAACGTAAAACGGTGTTTTAACTGGTTTGCTAGTCAAGATACACAACTCGATAGCGGTGAAATACTGTCAATAAAAAACATGATCTTAGCCACTCAAGCAAAGCTTGGGATAAAGCATGTCTACGTGATTGGGTTATCCGCGGGTGGGGCTATGGCCAGTGCAGCATTGGTCAATTACCCTGATCTATTCCAACGCGGTGCTGTCATTGCTGGGTTGCCATATCCATGTGCTGATAATTTAATTAAAGCGATATCGTGCATGAAGCGTGGCCCGGCTCAGTCTGCCGAAGAGTTAGCTCAATTTGCTCAAGCCATACACCCACAGCAAAAAAGTTGGCCTTCACTGTCCATTTGGACCGGTGACAGTGACACTGTCGTCGACGCGAATAATGCGCAGATGCTTGCTTCTCAATGGCAAATATTGACTCAATCTGGCGCCAAACCAGAAGTCAATACTCAGTCTGGCTACAGTATTTCGCGCTGGAAAGACCCTCAAAATAACACAGTAATAGAGCTAGTCACTCTTAAAAATTTCGGCCATGGAATTGCCGTTAATCCAGATATTAAAAATGGCGGAGTAGAAAGTGACTTTCTACTCAAAGCACCAATAAGTAGTGTCACTGAGATAATTAAGCTTTGGGGGCTTTAATCAAGGTCTTCACATAACTTTTTGTTTTTAATATGTAATACCAGGTTTATTTTCAACACCTATAGACCAAAGCACATACTACTATAGTACCGATTCAATGCACTTGAAAATACTATAAAGTCAATATGTGAACAGTTTGTTGTAAACCCAAATAAGCAGTAAAAACCATTAATAATAAATATTACAACGGGGATCTGTATGAAACAGAATACTATTAAAATGAGTTGTATTGCCCTAGCAATTTCGTCTGCGTTAACCGCTTCGTTTGCCAATGCCGCAGATGCAGAAAATAGCAGCGCTGATAAGCCCGCAGTTTTAGAACGCATTGAAGTAACCGCACGTAAAACAGTTGAAAGTTTACAAAATGTGCCTGTTGCAGTGACGTCTGTCAGTGAAAAAGAGCTGTCAGAAAACGGCATCAGTGTGATGACTGAAGTGCAACAATTCTCTCCCAACACGACATTACAATCTAGCCGAGGCACTAACTCTACGCTAACCGCGTTTATTCGCGGCGTGGGCCAAGAAGATCCGCTATGGGGTTATGAGCCAGGTGTGGGGATATACATAGATGATGTCTACATTGCACGCCCACAAGGCGCGGTATTAGACATTCTTGATGTGCAACGCATTGAAGTGCTGCGCGGGCCACAAGGTACCTTATACGGCAAAAATACTATCGGTGGAGCGATTAAATACGTTACGAAGAAAATGACTGGTGACGGAGAGTTGAGCCTTAAAGGTACTGTCGGCACCTATGGCCAAAAGGATGTTAAAGTTGCAGGACAATTACCGCTTATCGATGACAATCTCTATGTTGGTTTTGCCTTTGCTAGCTTAAATCGCGATGGTTTTGGTGAATTTAAAACTTCTGCATTAGATGGCCAAGACACTGAAAACTATAATAAGGATGTTATGGCCGGTCGCTTAAGCGTTGAATATACGCCTACTGATGACCTGTTTATGCGTTTTACTTATGACAAAACTCAAGATGAATCAAATTCAAAGGGGGGCTACCGCCTACTGCCTAGTTTATTAACCGATGCCCCAGTGCCAGACAGTATATATGATTCTTATACCAGTATGCCTACTTGGAATAAGGTTGAAACAGAAGGGTGGGGAGCAACAATTGAGTATAACCTCAATGAAAATTGGAGTGTAAAGTCTGTCACAGCTAAACGTGAAGGTTACTCACCAACAAACATCGACTTTGATAACACCAGTTTACGTATTTTTGACGTGCCTGCCATTTATGAAGATGAACAATTTAGCCAAGAGTTTCAAGCAAACTATGTTGGTGAAAATCTTACGTTAGTCTCTGGCCTTTACTATTTTAAAGGTGATTCCTGTGGACTTTTCGATGCTATTTTAGAAGAAGCCTTTAAAGCATTCGGCGGCCTTACTCGTGAGATTAGTGGGTGTAATAATAGCGAAAGTTATGCCGCTTACGTGCAAGGTTCTTATGACTTTACTGAAAAATTATCGATGACATTAGGCGGTCGTTATACTCGTGAAACGAAAGACGCTACGGTTTATAACGGCGTTATATTTGACAGTATTTATCCTGAAACCGGTTGGTATCCTGGGTTTGTGCGTGATGAAGCGTTAATTGAAGCGCAAGTCCCTAAAGTGCTTGATGATGAAGAAACATGGTCTAAATTCAATCCTCGTGTGGGGTTAGAATATCAAGTTAACGACGACATGATGCTCTTTACCAGTTATTCACAGGGATTCAAATCGGGCACATTCAATCCTAGGGCGACCGGCGCTGAACCTGCTGTTGAACCTGAAACCGTCGACTCATATGAAGTGGGTATCAAGAGTGAGTGGAATGATAATCTTCGCGTCAATGCAACGCTATTTTATCTCAACCACAAAGACCGACAATTCGTCTCCGTGTTACCTGGTGAAGATAGTTCAGACCTAAATCAGCGTTTAGGTAACATAGGTAAGTCTACCGCCAGCGGACTGGAGCTTGAAGTTGAATATGCTGCAACAGATTCACTTAACTTGTTCGCCAATCTGGGCTTAATAGATGCTACGTTCGATGAAGTAATTTCTTATGATGAACTTGGCAACAAAATTGATATCAGTGACACTTACACTATTACTAATACGCCAGATACCACTGCAAACCTTGGTTTCAGCTATAATATTGAAGCTGATATTGGCAGCTTTATCATTAATGGTAATTACTATTACCGTGGTGATTATGACTTAGCGGTAGTGGATAACTTACTGAGTCAAGATGGATACGGGTTACTCAACTTTGGTGTCAATTGGTATAGTAATGACGGCCATTGGAATGCTGGATTGCATTGGAAAAACGTCACTGACGAGGAGTATTTAGTCGGTAACTACGCTTTTGTGACGCCGACAGGCAACGGAGATTTTACTCCAGGGCTTGGTGGGGATAATACTTTAATTGGCTATTATGGCGATCCAGAAACGATTTCGTTAACGGTTGGCTACCAGTTCTAAGCATTAATGAATCAATTGTCTATTAAAGGATAGCCGGCTCCCTATAGAACCGGTTATTCTTTTTTATAGAGAATGAAGTTTGCGCGATTTAAAAAATAATAAACAAAACCCGCGCAATTTTTTAGGAGCCGAGTATGTCTCAAATAAAAGTGGCAATTGCAGATGATCACCCGCTATTTCGTGCCGCCTTAACACAAGCGGTGCTTAAAAATTTCAATGATGCTGAAGTGTTAGAGGCGGAAAACTTCCAAGAGCTAATCAGCATAGTGGAACAGCATTCCGACATCGAAATTATCTTTATCGATTTGCACATGCCTGGAAACGATGGATTTACAGGATTAACCTTATTACAAAATCATTTCCCCGATATTGTCGTTATTATGGTGTCGTCTGACGATCAACCTGAAATCATTCGCAAAGCCATCAATTTTGGCGCCAGTGCTTTTATTCCCAAGTCTGCTAATTTAACCCAAATCTCGACCGCCATAGCCACAGTGCTTGAAGGAGATATTTGGTTACCAGAACACACTAATATCACTGCCGATCAGCATACAGCTGCTGAGCATCAACGCTTAGCGAAACAACTCGCCCAGTTAACTCCTCAGCAATACACTGTGCTTGCTAATATTGCTAATGGTCGCTTAAACAAGCAAATAGCCTATGACTTAAACATTAAAGAAACCACGGTTAAAAAGCATGTCTCGGCTATTTTGCTAAAGCTTGAGGTGTACAACCGCACTCAGGCAGGACTGGTGTTCCAACAACTCATGATAACGTCCAGCGAAAACCAGCAGCTAAATGCTTAATATCAAGTCGATATTGTCAAATACCAACATAAAAAACGCCTCAATTTGAGGCGTTTTTTAGCTAAGCGGCATCTACAATGACAGGGTCTAATCAACCGACTTTAAACATGTCGTGAGCATTATGCTGTCGATACAATGTCATCAATACAATGTCATCAAATCTATGTCATCAATTCTATGTCATCAATCTAAGGCATAAGTTGTTTAATAATCCGTTTTAAGGCAATCGCCTTAAGCGGTTTGCGTACAAAACTAAATTGAGCGCTGCTAGTATGTTGTCTAACTGCTTCTGAAGGGTCTGCAGAGCAAATAACACAGGTGGTTTGCTTGTTAATGCTATCGGTATGCTGAGCTAATAAGTACTGCACCAAATCAACGCCATTTTTATCATCTTCTAAGTGATAATCTGCAATAATTAATTTTGGCTGTGGATTATCGGCTAGCTGCTGTATAGCACTGGGTTGATCTTTAGCGGTAATCACATGGCATCCCCAGCCACTGAGTAATGAAGAAATCGCTTTCAACATAAGGTCATCATTGTCGATAACCAGTACAGTCATATTTAGGTTGTCGCGACTGATCTCCTCTTCGGCAATGTCTAATAAATGCACCGGCTTTTTCTGCTGCGACACTCGCGGTATTTCAACGCTAAAGCAAGTCCCTTTTCCCACTTCTGAATGCAGTGATATTTTAACATTGAGTAATTTGGCGATACGGTCACATATCGCCAAACCTAGGCCTAATCCAGGGATTTCACGAGTCAGCTCTAAGCGTTCAAACTCACAAAAAATGGCTTGGCGCTTATCAACAGGGATCCCCGGACCATTGTCCCAAACTTGTATCAACAAGGCGTTCTCAGTCCGCCGCACACCTAATAACACCTTAGGCACAAACTCACCGTGCTTACGGATATTTTTTGTTTTATGGTGTGGTTTAGCATCATCTGGCATGACTTGATGATGCGTTTTACCTGAAGGTGAATAATGAAATGCATTCGACAAAAAGTTCTGAATAATACGCCTTAATAGCCTTTGATCGCTGTGTACAAAGCAGGAAGAGACTTGATAGTTAAAATCTATGCCTTGTTGCACCGATAATGCCTTAAATTCATTAACCAGTGTGGACAGTAAATCATCAATGGCAAATTGGCTTTTTTCGGTTTTTAACGAATTGCTGTCTAAGCGTGAAATCTCAACCAGATCCGATAGTAAACTTTCTACTACGTTTAGAGAATCTTCAATATTAGTTGCTAAATCATGCAGTTCAGTCGACTTAACTCTTTGTTTTAACATCTCAGTAAACAAGGTTAATGCGTTAAAAGGTTGCATTAAATCGTGGCTTGCTGCGGCTAAAAAGCGGGTTTTACTGCTATTGGCCGCTTCGGCTTCTGCTTTGGCTTTTTCCAGTTCCTTGGTGCGGCTTTCTACCCGTTTTTCTAATGTTTCATTCGCCAGTTGTAAGGCTTTTTCTGCTTCAATATGCGCGGTAATATCCGTGAAAGTACTCACAAATCCACCGCCAGGCATGGCTTGACCGCGAATTTCTAATACTTTTCCATCGAGCATAGTTCGCTGAAAATGATGCGGGCTACCCCCGCGCATATGCTCTAAGCGCTTTTCGATGAGTTCCTGGGCTTCGTTACCCACGATAATGCCTCTGTCGATGTTAAATCGAATCAGCTGTTCAACATGAAGCCCCGCTTTGACAAAGTGTTTAGGGTAATTAAGCAGTTCAATATAGCGTTGGTTCCATGCAACTAAGCGCATATCAGCATCGACAACGCTAATGCCTTGCTCAATATTTTCAACGCCAGATTGCAGCAGTTCACGGTTAAACTCAAATATTTGGCTGGCTTCATCGACAATGCTCACCACATCTTCTAAGGGAACATGTTGGGTGCGAGATGCGGCGCTCATTACCATGCGTGTTGAGGCAGAACCGAGCACCCCAGACAGTTTCAAACGCGTGTAATCAACTAGCTGTTGCTGTTGATCTTTTCCAGCGAGTTTTTTGGATTCGGCGAGGAGGGCATCAGCTTCATCTTTATTAATAAACCGATTTAACAAACTGGCTAAATCATCTACAGACAAGTGACGCTCTGACTGAACGGGTTTTCGATTAACAAATAAATCGGCTTGCAGCACCTCGCCAATGCTTTGCTCTTTAACCAGTGAAATGATCACAAAGCAGCCGATGTTAGCCGCTAAGCTGTAAAACACCCCGTGGCTGATGTTGTCTAAATCAGTTAAGCCAAACAATGCTGTCGGTGTTAACCAAGTGATACCAAATAAGCCAAGGTTAACCCATTGGGCATCAGGGAACGTAACTGGCAAGAGTAGGGTATAGAGCCAAACAATACTGCCCATAATTAACCCCACAAATGCGCCTTGAGTGGTTGCATTGCGCCAATACAAGGCGCCAACTGCGGCTGGTGCAAACTGCGATAACAATACAAACGATAGTAAGCCGATACTGGCTAAATGATTTTGCTGATTAATAAAACGTTCAAATGCAAAGGCTGATAACAAGATGACCGCGATAGATATGCGCCTTAAATTTAATAACATTCCCGCCAGTTGTGGGGTTTTTTGCTGGGAATTAAACTTCGGTAGACGTAATAATAATGGGGTGAGGATTTCTGTCGAAATCATGGTGCTTAGCACAATAGCGGCCACAATAACCATTGCCGTTGCGGCGGCAAGTCCACCGATATAAACCAATATGCCTAACCAAGCTTGCTGATAAAATAACGGCAGTGTGAGTACATAGGTATCGGCGCCCACGCTACCACCGGGGAAGCTAAGCTGCCCAGCCAAGGCGATAGGTAATACAAAAATATTGATCAGTAACAGATATAGCGGCACCATCCAGCGAGCGGATTTAAGCTCCTGGTGATGATTATTTTCTATCATCATCATGTGGAATTCTTGCGGCAATGCATAGATAGTAATCGCGCCTAAAATCACCTGCGAAATAACAAGGTAAGTAGAGTCTGCATGGGTGGTTTCAGTAATATTTTGGCTTTGACTGAGTAGGTCGCTAAAGCCATCGAAAACATAAAACGTAGCAAATATACCTACAGCGGTAAGGGCAAACAATTTCACGATAGAGCTAAACGCGATCGCCAGAACTAAGCCTTGGTTATGTTTACTGGCCGATAATTGACGTGTGCCGAATAAAATACTGAAAATAATTAATACGATAGTGACCACAAATGCGGTACTAATGCCCGACTGGAATGTGCCTGTCAGTAAGTCGAAACTGGTACTGATAGCCCTTAACTGCAAGGCGATATAAGGAATCGTTCCTAGCAGTGACACTATGGCGACGCTGGCAGCAATTTTAGGTGAGCGGTCAAAACGGCAAGCAATAAAGTCAGCAATTGAGGTCAGGTTTTGGCTTTTAATTATTTGCAAAGTGCGCATTAACATTGGCCAAGCAAGCACTAAACAAATGATCGAACCAATGTAAATGGGAGCAAGCCAAGCCCCTGTCGTTGCTGCTTGACCCACAGTGCCATAAAATGCCCATGAGGTGCAGCACACGCCTAAGGATAGGCTATAGACCCATGGCTTCTGGCTTAACTTTTTTATGGCGCGATTTTGTCCCCACTGCGCCACCACAAAAAGCATTGCAAGATAAGCAATCGAAATGGAACTGATCAACCAAGTGTCAATAGATAACCAAGCCTGCAAGTGATTCCCCAATCATTTTTTCTTATATGTTAGCGAAACTACACTAGACGTCCTGTTTGATAAAGATTTTTAATATCGCGGTGAACTAAGGTAGTACTTATTTATCCATACCCATCAGATAACATGATTAACCTACATTTGTGTCATTGAAGGTTTACATTACGCCTATGAAAATAACCCATAGATATTTGGTCGAAGGTCTGGTTTTTACGAGTTATGTTCTCTTTGCCATGGCATGGGTTGGCGGCACCGCGAGTATGGGCAGCATCATGGCATCGATGCACATAGATAGTTTAGCTTCAGCAAGTTTTATCAGTGGTGCCGTCACTTTGGCTAAAATAGTCGGCACCTTTAGCGCCGCTTATGTGGCAGTAAAGTTTGGTATAAAGTATGCCTTTTTACTCGCGGCGCTATTAATTGTCGTCGGTATAGTGACTCCTTTTGCGACCAATTATGAATTACTGCTGGTGAGCCGCTTTTTGATGGGCTTAGGCGGAGCCTTTATGATTGTGTACTTTAACCCCATTGTGATGCTGTGGTTTGCACCAGAAGATCGCCCAGTCATTAATGGTCTAAATGCGGTGGCATTTAACGTCGGCACAGCGATTATTTTATGGGGCATGACAGGTATTAACGCTATTACGGGCAGTTGGCAAAGCAGTTTAGTGTTATTTTCTGCCGCTAGCCTGATATTAGCCATACTCTGGTTACTGGTTAAGTTTGATACTCCAGCAGCCACTGTTCATGCAGCAGGTGCAGAGCCCGCAATATACGGTTACCTTGAGGGATTAAAAGATCAATTTAATTGGGCTTATGCGTTTACTTATTCAGGATTATTGTCGTTTTACATCTGCTTATTTACTTTCTATCCTCAAGCGGGAATAAGTCAAAGCAAATGGGTGATTGGTTTTGGGATTGTCGGCACGATTGCGGGGATGCTTTATAGTCGCAAAAATCCGTTACGCCTGCCGATTATTCGCTGGAGTGGCTTGATTATTGTTATCACCGTTTTGGGTTTATCCTTTAGTACTCAGCCTTGGTTACAGGTTTTATGTGCCATAGTCTTGGGCTTTTTTATCTTTTTCCCCGTGACAGCTTTAGTGTCCATCCCTCACGAACTGCCTATGATGACCGGCCAAAAAATCACCGTGGTTTTTAGCCTATTTTGGTCAATCAGTTATCTGGTTTCTACTATCGTGTTGTGGGTATTTGGTAAGCTGGTTGATTTAAGCGATGGCAGTTATTTTGGCTCATTTGTGATGATTACCATACTCAGCGGCACTGTGTTTGTGGGCAGTTATTTTCTACCAGAAACAGGCAAACCAAAGGAGTTAATCTAATGCGAGGAATCGTTTCCCCTAAGCTGACTGATTTTCTAGCGTTAGCTAACAGCAATATTGCCTTGGCTAAACAACATAATGTCCAATTTACCCCAGCGATATTACGCGAAAATCTCAATAAACTTGGCGCTCTAATGAGTGACTCCCCCTCAGTGAGCTATATTGCCGATAAGGCGTTTACGTTAACCGACCGAGCTATTCCGATCAGAGTGTATAGCCCTGCACCAGAGCAGCCTTTGCCTGTGTTGGTGCACTTTCATGGTGGCGGTCATATGTGTGGCAGTGTGGCGCTGTACGATCCGATTTGCCGTCATCTAGCCAGTATTGTGCAGTGCGTGGTGATATCGGTTGAATACCGACTCGCGCCTGAATTTCCATACCCTGCAGGGCTTGATGACTGTGAACATGCACTGATCCATTATGCCGAGTTACTCGATGATGTTAACCATCAAGACTCAGTCACCATTATTGGTGACAGTGCTGGTGGTGCTATTTGCACTAGCTTAAGCATGAAAAGTCTAACTGATAAACAGATTAAGATAGATCAACAAATTTTGATCTATCCCAGCGTCGATTACACATTAAGCAGCCCATCACTTGATAGTAATGGCACCGGCTTCTTACTCGAAACACCTCGTATAAAGTGGTATTTTGAGCAGTATTTTCAACTGCCCGAATCATTGTCAAAGCAACAGATAGAGCAAGTTAAACTGGCTTCACCTTTGCTTGGTCCCATTAACGCTCACTTACCGAAAACATTAATTTTTACCGCAGGTTGCGATCCGCTTAGGGATGAGGGCATAGCGTATGCTAATGCCTTAACTGCTGCGGGTGTGGAGGTTGAGCACCATGCGTTCGACGGCATGATCCATGCCTATATGTTGCTGCACGACTTAGTCAAAGAGGAATGTATGGCAACCTATCAACACATAGCTGCGTTTATGGCCAAGGCCTAATTGATCTCATATTAGTCTGTTAACTGCACCATTATCTTGGCTAGTGGCTCAGTTGGCCAAGTCTTCTCTGCTAATAAAAACAACCCGCACTCACAGACAGTGAGTGCGGGTTGACGTGATTATATAAGGCTAAGGCTAAACCGAATGCTAATAGTTAAAGCTAAGGTTAGTTAAGCTTATTGCGCCGTCCAGGCACCGTCCATCGGCAGCGCTGATCCTGTAATGCCTCTTGCTGCACCACCACAAAGAAATAAAACAAACTCGCCGATTTGTCTGGGAGCTAACATTTCTGGTAATGGCTGTTTTGAGGTTACCAGTTGGTATTTAGCCTCGTCATAACTCAAGCTTTTATCGCTTGCAATGCTGTCAATTTGTTTACCGATAAGCGGGGTATCAACCCAACCAGGGCAAATTGCATTAACGGTAATGCCTTGTTCAGCACATTCAATCGCGACCACTTTTGTTAAGCCCACAATCCCATGCTTTGCCGCGCAATAAGCCACTTTATTTGCTGAGGCGACTAAACCATGCACTGAGGCAATATTGATGATCCGGCCCCAGCCTTTTTCAGCCATAGCAGGGATAACTTGTTGAATAGTATGAAAAGCAGCAGACAAGTTAATCGCAATGATGTCATTCCACTTTTCTATCGGAAAATGAGCCACATCTTGTGTATGTTGAATGCCGGCGTTGTTCACTAAAATATCAATACTGCCTAGGGCATTAACCGCATTGTCGATAAACTCATGTATGCAGTTAGCCTCTCTTAAGTCAGCATTGCTAAAAAAGGTGTTGATTTGGTATTGTGCCCGAAACTCAGCAGCTAAAGTTTGCCCTTCATCATGATCCATCAGGCCATGCAATACGATATGGCAACCTTGCTCAGCCAGCACATGTGCAGTCGCTAGACCAATACCGCTAGTTGAGCCAGTAATAAGCGCCACTTTGCCTTGTAGTCCTGTTTGTAACGTCGACATAATATCGGTTTCCTCAATTCAATAGCGGCAATGACAGCATATGTGATCGCCCATAGTGTGATGTTTCATAGCAAAGTGATGTCAACGACATGGTTTCACTACAATCCGAGTCAGTACTCTCAGAATAAAGCAATTACAGCACTATTTATTTGGCACCTTAGTACCATAGGGAAACGTCATTTGTTACAGATGGTGGGTTAATCGTGTTGATGACAGTTTGCTTATAGACAGCAGAGATTGTTGAATACTGGCCATGAGCAAGAGGCTAACCGACTCCTTAATGAGTCCGCTAGCAACTCATTTACCAACTAATCTGTTGCCCTTGCCAATCCAAGTAACTGGCTTCACCGTTTGGCTCAATATTGGCCATAATGTGATACAACTGGCTGGCGACAAACTCTGGGGTAAATAATTTACCTTGAGGTACATTGGCTTGAAAAGGTTTTGATAATGGTGTGTCAGTGGTGCCTGGATGAAACGCAATTAACTTAACTCGCTTAAGTCGTCTTGCATATTCTACGGCTGTGGTTTTAATCAGCATGTTTAACGCCGCTTTTGAAGCGCGATACCCATACCAACCACCCAAACGATTGTCAGAAATACTGCCGACCCGAGCACTCAATATACTGATCACACACTTATTGTCAGCGTCTACCTTATGACGGGCTTGCGATAATAACGGCGTCAATGCACTCAGCCACAGCATGGGCACAATGCTGTTGGCATAAAATAATTGCTCTAGGGCATTAGCATTAATATCTTCAATGCGTTTTTCTGGCATCAAGCTAGGTTGTTGAGCCTGAATTTGCACGTCAGCTGTTTGTGAATGCAAAATACCATTACACATCACAATGCGACTGATTTTGCCTGCGACCTTGCCGATACTGTTAACACAATCAATAATCGATGCTTGCTGGTAATTACAATAAAAATGCTGGTGGGTAATCTTGTTACTTAGATTGGCTAATGTCAGCTCGGATTGTCTGCTAACAGTAATAACATTTAAGGCTAAATCATCAGTTTGTTCTGCCATGTCAGCAAGCCCCTTCAAAGCAGCAGCAATGGCATGGTCGATAAAGGCTTGGGCGATAGCCGATGATGCCCCAATAACTACCAAGGTCTGTATTGAAGTTGACTCACTCATAGCTAATCTCATACCTTATTTTTCATAAATGAAGCGCTTATTTAACCTTACAATTGCCATTATCACAGCGCTTTTGGCCAGTGAGTAAATAAGATATCCGGTAGCGATTGCGGGCAAAAGCTAAATAAGCAATATCAGCAAGCGGTTTTATCAATGGCAAGCGCAACAGTTTTATCCAACCATGTTTACCGGTTAGGCCCCATGCTTTAGCCGTAACATCTAAACCATAAAGCCAGCTGCCATCAGCCTGCAATCCATGTAATACGGTATTAGCATGTGCCACGTCTAAATCAGGAAAACGATCATTAATATCATCGGCATTAATATCTTCAAGCTTGATGCGATCTAAGCTATCGTAACGCTTCAATTGCTTCATTTCATTGAGGCAAAGCGGGCAAGTGCCATCGTAAAAAACCGTCAGTTCCATCATTAACCTCGTTCGAACTAATGTGTATATAAATCATTGTACGCACAATAGGCCCAGCTAGTTTACCTTTATGTTCTCACCTTAATGCAACAGGCGGTTCAACCGATCAAAATCAATATTTATGATCTTTTTATTGCACCCTCGCGTATCTATTCAAAACAATTCACAAGGGCTAAATAATGCCATTAAGCCAAGCCATTATTAAGGTCACCAATTTACGTTTACGTACTTTTATTGGTTTTAACCAAGACGAGCGCGAAAAACAGCAAGATGTGGTGATCAACATTGAGATCCATTATCCAGCCGATCGATCGTTTCAAACCGACGACGTTGCCGATGCGCTAAACTACAAAATCATCACCAAAAAAGTGATTCAGCATGTAGAAGAAGGGCGTTTCTTGTTACTGGAAAAATTAGTTGCTGACGTGTTAGATATTTGCCGTGAACACCCAACTGTTACTTTAGCTCGGGTCACTATTGATAAGCCGCATGCATTGCGATTCGCAGATTCTGTATCGTTATCTTTAGAGTATCAAGCCTAACCCAATATTAAGGATGTTATTATGACGACCATTAATGACATAACCCGTGTAGAGTTGTCTGCAGAAGCATTAAAAGTACAACAAGCGTTAGTTGCTCACGGACTGGAAACTCCTTTGGTACCGAGTGACATGACTAGCGAGCAAAAATATCAGCGTATTAAAGGTTTAATGACTGAGGTTGTGTCTACTTTAGGGCTCGATTTAACCGATGACAGTTTGGCCGAAACGCCGCATCGCATTGCTAAAATGTACGTTAACGAGATTTTTTCAGGTCTTGATTATGCTAACTTCCCTAAAATCACCCAAATTGACAATAAAATGGGTGTTGAAGAGATGGTTAAGATCAGTAACATCAGTGTGGTCAGTACCTGTGAGCATCACTTTATTACTATCGACGGGCTTGCCAAGGTGGCCTACATCCCCAAAGACAACATTATCGGTCTATCGAAAATTAACCGTATCGTGCGTTTTTTTGCGCAGCGTCCTCAAGTTCAAGAGCGCTTAACTCAGCAAATTTTAGTGGCTTTGCAAACCTTGCTTGCCACCGAAGATGTCGCCGTGAGCATTAATGCTACTCATTATTGCGTAAAATCTCGTGGCATCATGGATACCTCATCAAGCACCCAAACCACTGCACTTGGTGGCTGCTTTAAAGCCAACCCAGCTAGCCGCGCTGAATTTTTAGCTTAGTAAACCACGGTATCATTATGATTGAATGACTCCCACTAGCGGAGTCATTTTTTTATAATTTAACCGACTATCTTTTGTCATTATTAGTCGGTAGGGTAAATGTTTCATTATCCATTACTTTGAGATAACCATCTAATTTTGCTTATGATAAAGTCACACGTTATCAGAGCGACAACCAATAAAGGCAACATTATGGAACGAACAATACTGATCACTGGCGTAGGTAAGCGTATTGGCTATGCACTGGCTAAGTATTATTTGGCTCAAGGTCACCATGTTATTGGCACTTATCGCACTCACTACGACAGTATTGAACAGTTGGGTAAGTTAGGCGCGAGTTTACATTCATGCGATTTAACCGATGCAGGCGCCATTGATGGCTTAATTAGCCACGTCAATCAGCATCACGATCGCCTCGATACCATTATTCATAATGCATCCGACTGGTTGCCCGACAACAGCGGTTTAAGCCCGAGTGACACCATGGCGAGAATGATGCAAATTCACGTCACTGCGCCTTATCAAATCAACCTTGCTTTAGCGCCATTGCTTATTAGCGCGGCTAAAATCAATCACGACAGTATTGGTGCCAGTAACATTATTCATATTACCGATTATGTCGCCGAAAAGGGCAGTAAAAAGCATATTGCTTATGCTGCCAGTAAAGCTGCACTGCATAATATGACACTGTCATTTGCCAGCTTGTTAGCACCGCACGTTAAAGTGAACTCTATTGCCCCTGCGATGATCTTATTTAACGACCATGACGATGATGCTTATAAAGTAAAAGCGTTAGCCAAAGCGATTTTGCCAAAAGAAGCGGGTAATGATGAAATCATCGCCTTAATCGATTATTTGCATGCGAGTCATTATGTTACGGGTCGCAGTTATGCGGTTGATGGCGGCAGACAATTAAAATAGCCAGTCAACATCATCATTAAAAAGTGTGAAGCGATAATTTAACATAGACTTCTAGATGGCTAATTGCTAGTGTGGATATCAGTGCAATATCACACAGCCTATTACCTGAAGGAAGTTACTATGACTGCAGCAAACATGAAACTGGAATCACTGGCATTACATTATGGTTACGAGTCAGAAGCAACCACTAAAGCTGCTGCAGTGCCGATTTACCAAACCACCTCTTACACCTTTGACGATACCCAACACGGGGCGGATCTGTTCGACTTAAAAGTCGCCGGTAATATTTACACCCGCATAATGAACCCCACAACCAGTGTACTGGAACAGCGCTTAGCGGCGATAGAAGGCGGCATTGGTGCACTGGCTGTAGCTTCTGGCATGGCGGCCATTACTTATGCTATTCAAGCATTAACTCAAGTAGGCGACAATATTGTCAGTACTAGCCAATTGTATGGCGGTACTTATAACTTATTTGCGCATACATTACCGCGCCAAGGCGTTGAAGTGCGTATGGCTGCCTTTGATGATTTCGATGGCCTCGATGCGTTAATTGATGACAACACTAAAGCATTATTTTGTGAATCAATTGGTAACCCTGCCGGCAATATTGTCGATTTACAGCGTTTGGCCGATATTGCCCACAAACATGGGGTGCCGTTAATTGTCGATAATACTGTGGCCACGCCAGTGTTGTGCCGCGCATTTGATCATGGCGCCGACATTGTCATTCACTCATTAACTAAATACATTGGCGGCCACGGCACCACTATTGGTGGGGTGATTATTGACTCGGGTAAATTCGATTGGGTCGCCAATAAAAAACGTTTTGCGATACTTAATCAGCCCGATCCGTCTTATCACGGCGTAGTTTATACCGACGCCTTTGGCCCCGCGGCATTTATTGGTCGCTGTCGAGTTGTGCCACTGCGCAATACTGGCGCAGCATTGTCGCCACACAGTTCATTTTTATTACTACAAGGTTTAGAAACCCTAAGTTTACGCATGGAACGTCACTGCAGTAATGCGCTCACACTAGCGGAATACTTGCAGCAACACCCAAGCATTAGTTGGGTAAACTATGCCGCATTACCTGACAGCCCACACCATGCAACTTGCCAAAAAATCACTGGCGGTAAAGCCTCTGGTATCATTAGTTTTGGCATTAAAGCCGCCAATGCTGAAGCGGGTAAAGTGGCTGGTGGTAAGTTTATTGATGCATTGCAAATGGTGCTTCGTTTGGTCAATATCGGTGACGCTAAATCGCTGGCTTGTCACCCAGCCAGTACCACTCATCGCCAACTGAGCGGCGCAGAGTTAGCTAAAGCTGGTGTATCAGAAGACTTAGTGCGGATATCTGTGGGTATTGAACACATAGACGACATCATCGCCGATGTTAGCCAAGCATTAGATAAAGCAATTGTGTAAGCCTATTTTTACCTAAGCAATATAATGAAAAAAGCCCCATCAATAGCGTTTATTGATGGGGCTTTTTCTATTCTGTTATGTTTAATTCCTACCTTCTACACAGTCTAGTTGGTATATAAGAGGAACCTGCAGTATCAAGGTGTCTCCGTCCAAAGTGTCCGAAATAGCATAATGAAAATGTCGTAGTGACATCATGGCCTTTATCACACATGCCTGTATTTCAAGGCATGTAGACTCCTGTTTTGCAGATATGTAACAGGCTCGGAGGGCATGGTCGTTTTTTGACATCCATGTCATCACGACATTCGTCAGTCCATTCACATCAGATGTACCATCTGAGTCGTTAGGTGATTTTTATTATGCTATGAGGACTAACATTTTGCCGGAGCTGGCGGGGAGATCTAAGAGCGGGAAGCAGTTTTCCCCTTCTTGGTCTGGTGTGGGCGAAACGCCACGACCTTAATAGTATTAAGCTATTTTAAATAGCTAATCGCCTCGTTGGGGTAATAATCACTGGTAAAGGCATATCCCAAAACTCGGTAGGAACTTGGCTCACTTGCTGACAATCGTGGGCAAAGCCTACTGCTAAGGGCTTGTTATCGACCACTTGTGCCAAAGTGCGGTCGTAATATCCGCCGCCCATGCCCATACGGTTACCGTGTTCATCAAATGCCACCAAAGGGGTGATGATCATATCGAGTTTATCGACAGTAATAACATGCTGCACATTCAATTGTGGCTCTTTAATAGCGTATTGATTTTCAAGCATCACAGAATCGCGATCATAACGAATAAACAGTAAGTTGCCTTTACTGAACGGATGAAGCCGAGGCAAATACAGGTTAATGTCGAGATCCCATAATGCTTCAATCAGCTTTTGAGTCGCTAATTCACCGTCTTGGGTAAAATACAAGGCAACATGCTTAGCCGACTGAGCTTGAATTTCAGCAAGCATGTGGCGGCTAGCAATTAAGGCTAATTGGCTTTGTTCTTCAGGACTAAGGCTATTTCGCTCTTGGCGAACATGGCGGCGAATGTTGTCGCGGCTCATGTCTGTGCTATCGAACAGCGGTTCTTGAAACTCAGAAGGGGTGGCAAAGTAGCTAATACGTGCCGAAGATGTTGACGTAACCGGACGATTTTCTGTGTTAGTCATAAAACGAGTGATGGTCATAAAATTAGAATGCTCCCCAAAATACCGCTGCCGGCGTAGCCCTTGAACCGTAGGTTCAAGGCGGGTAAATGTTCATTTCCTAAGGCTTCTCGGTACGAGCCGAGCATGCACAATGTCAACAAAAGCATTCACCCTGGGTTTGTAATTATCGGCACAGGGACTTAGCCAACTGGCGAATATCTCAGGGAGCAAAACTGGTTGAATCAAGCTTTGCTTCATTCTTAAATCTTAGTCTAGCCTTCCTAGCGGCTTCGTTCAACCAACGATGTTTCCAAGGTTGATTGCAATAACGAAATACGCTCATCCATTTGCGCCATGTACTGCTTATTCTTTTGCTTTTCTTCGTACAGTTCATTACCAATGTTTAATGCTGCCATAATGGCCAGCTCTTCACGGCTCAAATTGTTAGTACGAGATTTTAAGGTTGTCAGTTGGTTTTCAACTTCTCTGGCTACCGTGCGCAAGGCATCTTCGCGTCCTTTTGGACATGCGATAGAGTAGGTGCGCCCTAATAGGGTGATATCAACAGCACTGTTACTCATAATGTCGCCACAGATCCTTAGTTAAACTCAAGCATGTGGCGAACTATATAGGGCTGAATTTAAAAGAGCAAGGCAACAACGCGCCTTTTTAACTATTTGCTGGTTGTCTGAACAAATACACTCATTGTCAATTATTATAGTCACTTTATGGCTCACAAATTTAACCACATTACACACTAGCATTTGGAGCATCATCCTAACTCTGCTAGCATTGATGCAGATATTGCGCTATTAGGAATTAACCATGGCAACCCCACCTTCATTATGTATTGAAAAACTAAAACAGGCCCTAGATTACGCAGAAGTTGGCCAGCATCCAGTAGAAGTGCACGGCGCACTGGTTGGGCTTATTTGTGGTGGCGTTAAGCAAGAAAATTTAGCCTGGTTAACACCGTTAGTTGAGTTAATGAACGATGGGCAACCGTTAGAGCCTAATTTACAACTGCTGATCAGCGAATTGTATCAAGATACGGTTAATCGATTAGTGGATTTCGAATTTGGTTTTACCCTCTTATTGCCAGAAGAAGAAGCGTCATTAAGCGATCGCGTCGAAGCGTTAGCCCTGTGGACTCAAAGCTTTTTAACCGGCATTGCCATTATTCAACCACAGCTAGCCAAAGCATCGCCAGATGTACGTGAAGTGATTAAAGATCTGGCCGATATTGCTCAAGTAGAATTTGATGTTGGTGATGATGAAGAGTCAGAAGTTGCTTACTTTGAGCTACAAGAGTTTGTCAGAATGTCAGCTATTTTATGCTACTCAGAGTTTGGCTTAGACATGCCATTGAATGACACCGATGAGTCTTCAACTTTCCACTAACATTTTTGGTATAGGCAGCAACGCAGCGTATGACCACAGCACACACCATCACAGCACAGCTAAATGTTGATATTGCCATTGTCGGTGGCGCCATGGCCGGAGCCACGTTAGCCCTCGGGCTAGCTAAGTTATCTGCCACCTTGTCGCGTCCGCTGCGCATCGCCTTAATCGAAGCCCACTTAGCGAGCAATAATCACCCAGGTTTTGATGCTCGCTCCATTGCCATTGCGCACGGTTCTATTTTCGAACTGACTCGTTTAGGTATTTGGCCCAAGTTGCAGCATCTAGGCACGGCGATCGAAAATATTCATGTTTCTGATCGCGGCCACTTTGGTATGACCGAACTTAACGCTAAACCCCTTGGCTTAGGAGCATTAGGGCAGGTGGTTGAGTTAGCCCAAGTGGGCAAAGTGTTGTTTGAGCAATTGGCTAAATCATCTGTTGAGGTGCTTTGTCCGGCTACCGTGACTGAGTTGCAGGCTCAAACCAATGGTCACTTATTAACTTTAGATAACGGTACGCAATTGCATTGCCAGTTATTAGTTGCTGCCGATGGTGCTAATTCCGTGGTGCGTCAACATCTTGGCCAACCGACAGAACAAATCAATTTCGATCAAACGGCCATTGTCGCCAATGTGAGTACTGACCAGCCGCACCAGCATTGGGCTTACGAACGCTTTACGCAAACAGGGCCATTAGCTCTGCTGCCTATGAGTTCAGTGCCCATGACTGCTGCGGCGCATACTGCTGTGTCAGCCAGCGCTGCTCAGTCGCGTTTTTCCGTAGTGTGGGCATTACCGCCCGCTCAAGCAGAGCAACTAAAATATGCCGACAAAGCCGAGTTTTTAGCCGCATTACAACAAGCCTTTGGCCATCGCGTTGGTCGCTTCGTTGATGTGGGTCAGCGCAGCAGTTATCCACTGACGTTATCGTACATGCCAAGACCTATTTACCATCGCTGCATCTTTATTGGTAATGCGGCGCAAACCCTACACCCGATTGCCGGACAAGGTTTTAATCTTGGCCTGCGTGATGTTGTGGGCTTACTGGATGTACTGAAACAGGCTTTCAGTACGTATCAATTAGCTAATCCCTCAACCGAGGTCGATGTCGGCAGTAATGCTATCTTGCATCAGTATTTAGCCGCACGCCAAGCGGATCGCGACAGCACGCTGAGTAATATCGAATTTTTAGTACGTGGCTTTTCCAACCAATATTGGCCGATGGTAGCGGGTCGCAATCTTGGTTTACGCCTATTGTCTTGGCTACCACCGTTAAAACGTCCCATCGCACAAACCGCAATGGGCTGGCGTTAACTCATTTTAAGGTAAGGATTGAGCATGTTTTCTACTCAAACATATGATGTTGCCATTGTTGGCGGTGGTATGGTCGGGCTGGCAACGGCAATTGGGTTAGCGAATGCCGACCTTAATGTGGTGGTCATTGATGCTGGCGAAACCCAAGCTGTGAGTGGCGAGCCCAAATTGCGTGTTAGTGCCGTTAACAAAGCCAGCCAACAATTGCTCGAAAATCTCGGTGCGTGGCAATACCTTGATGACAGCCGTGTTAGCCCTTACCAAAAAATGTCGGTTTGGGACAAAGACGGTCTAGGCAAAATTGAATTTGACGCTCACAGTATTAGCGAAGCCTATTTAGGCTCAATTATCGAGAATGATGCCATTAGCTATGCACTGGCTAAGCGCGCCAGCGAAATCAGCAATTTAACTCATTTACAAGGTCAACGCCTTGAACGCATTGCCTTTGGCGAACGTGAAGCCTGGCTAACCCTAGCCGGCGGCGACAACATCAGCGCCGCAGTGGTGGTGGCCGCCGACGGAGCCAATTCTTGGGTGCGTGAACAATGCAATATTCCGCTGACATTCTGGGACTACGGCCACCATGCCATAGTGGCTACTGTGCGCACTGAGTTAGCCCACGATGCGACCGCCAGACAAGCCTTTTTACCCGGTGGTCCGCTAGCCATGTTGCCCTTGTATGACGATAATTTATGTTCCATCGTCTGGTCGGTATCGCCCGATCAAGCCGAGCAATTATTAGCATTAGACGATATCGAATTTGGCAAAACGTTAACCGCTGCACTCGATGGTCGTTTAGGCCTGTGCCAGGTGATTAGCGAGCGACAATCGTTCCCATTACGTATGCGTTATGCGCGCCATTTTGCCCGCCATCGATTAGTGCTGGCTGGTGATGCTGCCCATACCATTCACCCGCTTGCTGGCCAAGGGGTTAACCTCGGCTTTTTAGACGCCGCCAGTATTATCGACACCTTTAGCCAATTGCACGAACAAGGCAAAGATTTAGGCGAATACAGTCATTTGCGCGCCCTTGAACGTTGGCGTAAAGCTGAAGCCATGGAGATGATTGCCACCATGGAAGGCTTTAAAAGATTGTTCGCCGGCAGCAATCCGCTTAAAAAAGCCATGCGCGACATAGGCCTAACCCTAGTTGATAATGTCGCTGGGCTGAAAACAGTGTTCATCAAACAGGCTATGGGTAACAAAATGACATTACCTAAACTTTGTCGTGAGCCAATTTCATCGTAGCGAATATAGAAACTTGTTTAATATCAGTCTATACAGCTAAGTCGGCGTTTTTACTGTAAAAAATTATGTAAATAAATTACAACAATAGATTAGCTAAACTAATGCGACAGGACTCGGATTAGAAAAATTTTTTGTATACAAAGTAGGTCTGCGGAGTATAATTTTGGCCGCATTTTATCAAAAACCTACATAAGAAAGGCCTCAAAAAAAGGGATAATAATGGCTAGCAAAACCGTACTTTTTAACAAGCATTTAGAATCTAAAGCCAAAATGGTTGATTTCCACGGTTGGGACATGCCGATTAATTACGGCTCTCAAATCGAAGAACACCACGCAGTTCGTCAAGATGCAGGCATGTTCGACGTGTCTCACATGACGGTAGTTGACGTTACCGGCAGCGATGCTTGTGCCTTTTTACGTAAGTTACTTGCTAACGATGTCGCCAAGCTTACCGTACCAGGTAAAGCCCTTTACGGCGGAATGCTAGACGAAACCGCTGGCATCATCGACGACCTTATCACCTACTACTTAACCGACACTCATTACCGTGTCGTGGTTAACTCCGCAACCCGCGACAAAGACATGGCTTGGATCAACAAGCAAGCTGCAGCATTTGATGTGGTGGTGACTGAACGTCCAGAGCTTGCGATGATTGCCGTGCAAGGCCCTAATGCTAAAGCCAAAGCGGCTAGCGTATTTTCTGCTGAGCAAAATGCTGCCGTTGAAGGCATGAAGCCATTCTTTGGTGTGCAATCTGGCAGCTTATTTATTGCCACCACAGGTTACACTGGTGAAGCGGGCTACGAAATCATAGTGCCAGAAGCCGAAGCGGAAGCCTTATGGCAAGCGCTATTAGATACAGGCGTTAAGCCATGTGGTCTAGGTGCGCGTGATACCTTACGCTTAGAAGCGGGCATGAACCTATACGGTCAAGACATGGACGAGTCAATTAATCCATTAGCCGCTAACATGGGCTGGACCGTAGCGTGGGAGCCAAGCGATCGTGACTTTATTGGCCGTGACGCACTTACTGCAATTAAAGCGGCTGGCACTGACAAATTAGTCGGTTTAGTCATGGAAGAAAAGGGCGTATTACGCCATGATATGGCTGTGTTTTTTACCGACGCTGAGGGTGTTGAACATCAAGGTGTGATCACCAGCGGGTCGTTTTCGCCAACATTAGGCTATTCTATTGCCATGGCCCGTGTACCTAATGGTATTGGTGCGATAGCTGAAGTTGAAATGCGTAAAAAGCGTGTTAACGTAAAAGTCATCGCCCCAAGTTTTGTACGTAACGGTAAACAAGCTTTCTAAAGATTCAATAAAATGAGTTGCGGTTTACCCAAAAAGAATTTATTGATTAAGTATTAGAACATCTGATTAAGGAACAACAATAATGAGCACTATTCCAGCAGACTTGAAATATGCATCTTCACATGAGTGGATCCGTAAAGAAACAGACGGAAGCTACACAGTGGGTATTACTGAGCATGCTCAAGAGTTACTAGGCGACATGGTATTTGTCGAATTGCCAGAAGTCGGCGACACAGTCACTGCCGGTGAAGATTGCGCCGTAGCAGAATCTGTTAAAGCAGCATCAGACATTTACGCACCGGTTTCTGGTGAGGTGATTGCGGTAAACGAAGCTCTAGAAGATTCACCAGAGCTTGTTAACAGCGATGCTTTTGGTGAAGGCTGGTTCTTCCGCGTTATGCCTTCTGACGAATCAGAAGTTGATGGACTGCTTGATGCCGAAGGCTATCAAGAAGTGATTGACGAAGAATAATCGCCAATGACACAGGAAGCTCCCTAGGGAGCTTCTTTGTTATGTGCAGCTAAAAACAATGACGAGCGCGCAACATAATAAACCCTAAACAGGTTATTCACGTATTACCCATTTTCACCCTAATCCAGTTCTGTGCCCTACAGCCAAAACTGGTCGATTTGGAACAAGGTTTAACATGACCAAGCAAACCCTGACACAACTAGAACAGCACGAACTTTTCCTGACTCGCCACATCGGCCCAAGTGAAGCACAACAACAAGAAATGTTGAACTTTATTGGTGCAGAGTCACTAGAAGATCTCACCGCCCAAACCGTTCCTGGCAAAATTCGTTTACCCCAAGATCTCACCATAGGTGACTCATGTGGCGAAGCCGAAGGTATCGCCTATATCCGTAACATAGCTGACAAAAACACTGTATTTAAAAGCTATATCGGTATGGGTTACTACGGCGTGCAAGTCCCTAATGTCATTTTGCGTAATGTATTTGAAAACCCAGGTTGGTACACGGCTTACACTCCATACCAGCCAGAAATCGCCCAAGGCCGTTTAGAAGCGATTTTAAACTTCCAACAAGTGTCAATGGACCTTACCGGTCTTGACCTTGCGTCAGCCTCATTACTGGACGAAGCCACTGCAGCTGCAGAAGCTATGGCATTAGCCAAACGGGTATCTAAAGCTAAAAAAGCAAACATCTTCTTTGTGGCCGATGATGTATTTCCACAAACATTAGATGTAGTTAAAACTCGCGCTGAATGTTTTGGTTTTGAAGTGGTTGTTGGCCCAGCAAACGAGTCTGTTAATTACGAATTATTTGGTGCCTTGTTCCAGTACACCAACCGTATTGGTCAAATTACCGATTACACTGAGTTATTTGCCAAGCTACGTGACAACAAAGTCATCGTGACTGTGGCTGCCGACATCATGTCATTGATGTTACTTAAATCTCCAGGCGCCATGGGTGCAGACGTGGTATTTGGTAGCGCACAACGTTTTGGCGTACCAATGGGATACGGCGGACCACACGCAGCTTTCTTCGTTGCCCGTGACGAGCACAAACGTTCAATGCCTGGTCGTATTATTGGTGTGTCAAAAGACAGCCGCGGTAACAGCGCATTACGTATGGCTATGCAAACGCGCGAGCAACATATTCGCCGCGAAAAAGCCAACTCAAACATTTGTACCGCGCAAATTTTACTCGCCAACATGGCGTCGTTTTACGCGGTATTCCATGGCCCACAAGGCTTAAAAACCATTGCTTCACGCATTAACCGTTTTGCCGACATTTTAGCCGCAGGCTTAACCGCTAAAGGCGTATCACTGGTTAACACTACCTGGTTTGACACCATCAGTGTTAAAGGTGCCGACCTTGCTGCCATTAATGCCCGTGCGTTAGCGGCACAAGTTAACTTGCGTATCGATGCAGATGGCGTATTTGGTATCAGTGTAGACGAAACCACTATCCGTGCCGACATCGCAGTCTTGTTTGACGTTATCTTAGGCGCAGGCCATGGTTTAGACGTAGCAGCACTCGATGCCGACATCATTGCTAACGGCAGTCAGTCAATCCCTGAAGCCTTAGTACGTCAAGACGCTGTATTAACCCATCCAACGTTTAATCGCTACCAAAGCGAAACCGAGATGATGCGTTATATCAAGCGTCTCGAAAACAAAGATTTAGCCCTAAACCACTCCATGATCTCGTTAGGCTCGTGCACCATGAAGCTCAACGCGGCAGTGGAAATGCTACCGGTAAGCTGGCCAGAATTTGCTAACATGCACCCATTCTGCCCACTAGACCAAGCACAAGGTTACACCCAGTTAATTAACGAGTTGTCTGAGTTTTTAGTGAAAATCACCGGTTATGACGCTGTGTGTATTCAACCAAACTCAGGTGCACAAGGCGAATACGCTGGTCTGTTAGCGATTAAGAAATACCACGAATCTCGCGGCGACGCGCATCGTAACATCTGCTTAATCCCGCAATCTGCTCACGGTACTAACCCTGCATCAGCGCAACTGGCTGGTATGCAAGTGGTGGTGACTGCTTGTGACAAGCAAGGCAACATCGATTTAGAAGACTTACGTGCTAAAGCATCTGAGCTTGCTGGTAACCTGTCGTGCATCATGATCACTTACCCATCGACTCACGGTGTGTATGAAGAATCTATCCGCGAAGTATGCGAAATCGTTCATCAATATGGCGGTCAAGTTTACTTAGACGGCGCCAACATGAACGCACAGGTTGGTTTAACATCACCAGGCTTTATCGGTGCTGACGTATCGCATTTAAACCTACACAAAACCTTTGCTATCCCGCACGGCGGCGGTGGTCCAGGTATGGGCCCAATTGGTGTTAAAGCACACCTTGCGCCATTTGTAGCCGGTCACGTAGTGGTTAAGCCCGGGCGCGAAAGCGACCATAACGGCGCCGTATCTGCTGCACCGTATGGTAGTGCCAGCATCCTGCCAATCAGCTGGATGTACATTAAGTTGTTAGGCACTAAAGGGGTTAAGCAATCTACCCAAACTGCGCTATTAAACGCTAACTACATCATGAAGAAACTCGCCCCACATTACCCAGTATTATTTACTGGCCGTAATGAGCGCGTTGCCCATGAATGTATTATCGACTTACGCCCACTAAAAGAAACTTCTGGCGTAACCGAAATGGACATCGCTAAGCGTCTAAACGACTACGGTTTCCATTCACCTACCATGAGCTTCCCAGTAGCGGGAACCTTGATGATTGAACCTACTGAATCTGAGTCTAAGGTTGAGCTGGATCGTTTCATCGAAGCGATGATTTCTATTCGCGGTGAAATTACCAAGGTAGAAGCAGGCGAGTGGCCAGTGGACAATAACCCACTGCACAATGCACCGCATACGCTGGCTGACATTATGGACACCGAGTTTGATTCACGTCCGTACAGCCGTGAAGTGGCCGTGTTCCCAAGCGCTGCAGTTAAGGCTAATAAGTTTTGGCCAACGGTGAATCGTATTGATGATGTGTATGGGGATCGCAATTTGATGTGTAGTTGCGTCCCATTATCTGACTACGAATAATTGCTGCTTAGTCTTGATAATACTGCTTCAGTTTAAGGTTTTCGCTGCTCATTGACACCAGTCAACTCCGCGGCGAAAACCTCAAACTTCATTGTCTTATCATCGCCAGCGACGCAATTATGGTGGTAATGCACTAATCGTCATTCCCGCAAGGTTTTTGAGCGGGAATCTAAAGTATTAAAAAGCGACCGAAAGGTCGCTTTTTTGTTTCCAATACATCAGGAACGACCAAAAAACTGTCATTCCGATTATGTTTATATTTACGTCATTCCGGTAATGCTTTTTAGCCGGAATCCAGCTCTATTCTTTTATTCTTAGCTTATTGCTTTTATGGCCTGCGCAACTAACGTCGTGGCGCTTCGCCCACACCTGACTAAGAGGAAACCAACGGCTGTTCCCAGTTTATTATTTATAAAAGAATTGGCCCAACCGGCACATCAAAATTGTCCTTAATGACTTAAACCGCAGCGAAAGGCCTCCATGGCTAGCTAACACATTCTTTTATAAAGCGTCTTCAACGGCCTCAAGGTATAGATGATTCAAGGCAGTGAAAGAATGAGTGGTTCTTCATGGCAAGTTAAATAGATAATTTTTTAGCCAACCATCATAGGCTTTGAAATCTTGTACAGATGTGAAGCAAGCTTGGCGATTATTACCCCGTTGAATAATATGTTGTGGGATCCCGATAGGGCTAACCCTTGGTTTTCTTGGCATGTGTAACATCCATGTTCAAAGTGACTTAACTGCTAGAGTATAGCTAATAAATTTAAGTTTACTCTGACCCCATTTATTATTGACCCCATTTATTAAAAGGATGGAGTAACTACGCATGAAATATTAGTGGAGTTGTGGTTGCCAATAAAATAAATATAGACTAACTAAAAAATTAACTAATACTATAATGTTAACTGAAGATTTTAGTCGTTTCTCGCAGTATTAATCGAAGGAATTCAATAATGAAATGGTTACCAGCTAAGTGGGTGTTAGATAAAGAGGCAGAACTATCATTTCAACAATCTTTAAATCAACGCTCACGCACAAATGCAGTAATGATGAGTTTCATCTTAATTACGGTGTTGCTATTTTTTACTCTATCTTCATTTGCAGCCGCTAATTATATTTTCGCCGACATCTTAACCCATATCGTCAGTCTCATAATTGCAATGGTAATGATTTTCAGTATTAAAAAATCAGCCGCTTGTTACCTTGATTCGATACTGTTATTTTTTGCGGTACTGTTTACCCTCATCAATGGTTTATTCTTTTATAGCTATGCTATTAATCATCAAGGGCTCCATGAAGGCGGCCCTATGCTTTCAGCCATTTTTATTACAGCCATTCCTATACTTCATTTAGGGCAAAAGTTCATTATTTGGCTGTTACTGGGTGTCGCTCTGCTTACAATCCAATTCAACACCGAGGTGGATATCATTTGGAGTATAAACTTCTATGTGATGACAGTTGCTATCATGACCGCGATGCAATATCAAACGGATGTGCTGCTGAGAAAGCAATATAAATACGAGTTAATTCAAACACAAAAGGCGCAAACTGATGAGTTGACAGGGATTCATAATCGCTATAATTTCGATAAGCAATTCTCGACTCTGTTACATAATTTAAAACAGGGGCAGTACCTTTCATTGGCGATGATAGACATTGATCACTTTAAAAAATATAATGACCGCTACGGGCATTTAATGGGCGATAAAGCCTTGGTCAGCTTTGCCCAGTTACTTTCAATCCAAGGTGCCGATATGGTGGTACGCTTTGGTGGCGAAGAATTTATTTTGGTTTCTGTTAGTTCAAATCAAAATCAGCACTGGCTTGAAGATTTCCCCATGCAGCTTAAGCGGCTCGAGATTGAGCATAGCGATTCAGCAACCGGGTACCTGTCAGCATCAGCTGGGGTGGTAAGTGTTAGTGCCAATCAGCGTCATCTAGTTAATAAAACCAAGCTTTTAACCTTAGCCGATCGCTGTTTATACCAAGCTAAAAAAGCCGGTAGAAACCAAGTGAGTCGCCAAAAGGTATCTTGTTAAGAATAAGACTTAAGTTAAGGTTGAGGCAAGGCAAAGAAAAGTGGGGTTTCGTCAGCCACTTATTCCTGTGGTTTATACCATCATCATTTTATTGTAATGCTCTTCAAAATCAGTCCTGATGAAGACATCTTTAAACTTGGTAATAAACCTATCAGAGTCGATTTCTCCCAAATCATTAATATTTACAGAGTCAGAATGTGATTCTCGGTTAATAAACCTAAAGAAAGGCGAAAACTCAGCATCTGCCTCTTCAAGTTCATCCAAAGCGGCTTTGAGCGCATCTGTTTTATGTACAAAAGAAAAATAATATTCTAGAATATTTCTCATGATATTAGGTAAAACAATGTTGTTAGTACTGCCATTTTGAGCATCTTTTATGATCTGCCAGTATGACTGGTAATCATTTTTTATATCGCCTTTTTGCATAGATAAAATATTGCTATTAGTGTTTTTTAGCACTCTAAATAAATTACATTTTTTTTCAAAATCTTGTTGGTTTGAAGGGAGATATTTAATCATTTCATGCAGAAAATAAAGGCTATGAGTGAGTAGTATTACTTGTGCATATTGGTAGCCTCTAGTAAGCTTTTTATGCGTGAGAGCCCCTATTTCATAAATATAATTATGAGAAAGGCTTGATATAGGGTCATCAACTACAATTATTTTCTTATTCCTAGGTGTCGGTGAGTTACTATCTACGCTACCCTGGCATAGTTCTAAAAAGTATAGGTAAGTAATAAGAGTTTTTTCACCTTCACTAAGCGATTTATATACATCATTGCCACTCGCAGTGACACCACGACAAAGGTAATAGTGATTACTTTCTCCTAGTTGCTGTTTAATCTCAAAACCTTCTAAACCTATCGATTTTATTTGATTATTTATACTGATTACCGACATTTCTATATTAGTTATTTGTTTACGGTTCTCAGCGATAATTCCATTTTGCAAATCAATATCCGTAGTAAGTGTTTTTTCATCACCTTTAACGGATGCAATATCACTATCTATTGATTTAATCAAAGTATCATGAGCTTTAATTTCAGCATCGTATTTTATACGAACTAAATTCCAAAATTTATTTTTAATATCAGTTAATTATTGCTTTTTCTTCCCAAGCTTTACGTTGAAAGTGGCTATATATGTGTTTTTATAATTAATGATATCATTAATTATTTGCACTAAATCAACTGTAGTTTCCAAACTAACTTTAACACTTGGATCAGCTAATTTTTGATTCAACTTTGTAAGGTTCGCTTGTAAAACACCCGATAGTTTTTCTTTTGCTAAATCTAATTTCGTATCATTAATAATTGAATAGTGAGTGCCTGATAATGTAACGTTTAGATTATCGATAGCTTGCTTATATTCGCTCTGTAACGTTTTTAATTCCCCTTTTTTTTCTTCGTAAGACACATCAAAAAGGTTATTAATATTTTCAATTAATTTATCATCTACAACTTGTTGGCAAAATGGACATTTTCCTTCAGCGTCATCTATATAAACTCTACCATTATCAATCCAGGTAGCATTTTGGAGTTTATTAACTAGCTCAGCTAAATAGCTGTCACTAGAGCCAACAATAACTTCACTTAAAATAGTATTTGATTCGCTCGAAGCTAGGTCTAAAACTACTTTTGGAATCATGCTTTTTGGTACTGCGCTTTTACTATTCAACTCCTTAGATTCAGTCGCTAGACTATCAAAGGTGTACTCAGGAACTTCTATAAGGTTAGTTTTCAATAGTTCTTCATAAAACGCAGCAGCAGAGCCTTTAAAACCGATTAAACAGTGATCTAAGTCTTTTTTTTCATACTCTTTTTTAATTTCAAAGCACTTGTCTTTAATCGCTTTAATTTGAGTGTTTTTTTTATTCTCGTGTTGAGTTTTAAGAGTTTGCTTTCGACTTCTTTGTTTCTCTAGCTGGATAATCTCTAGTTCCGCTGTGCTAATAGCTTGCTCAGCCGCAACATTAGCCTCACCTAAAGTAAAAACTCCTTCAAAGCTATCTTGAGAGAAGTTTTTTTCAACAAAATCAGTGTTATAAACCAAGATTTGATAGTCTTGAGAATTAGGTAACACATAACTGCAATTCCTATAGCTAGAGCGTGTAGTATCTTGAAGGTATCTTGCGACTGTAGATTTACCAGTACCGTTATGACCATATAACAGCACTATTTTTTTATTTGTATTGAGTGATACAGGGATAGGGTTTTGAAAACTAGCTACTCCTTGTATAGAGATTGATTCAATCATATATTTCTTCCGTGATTAATAATAATGGCTATGAATAAATATTAAAGGAGTTGACGGGCGACCCAGAAGTAATAAATGGGTCAGGGTAAACTTTTCCAAAACCATCATTTCCCAACCTCACTCTTACTCAAACATCTCTGTGCGACTTGATACACAATCGCGTCGACTTGTTGTTGGCTGAGAGTTTGGGTTCGGACAGCTGGTATGGTTTTGACCAACTGCTTATGATTTAGGATGGGGAACGGTGGTTTTGTTTGGCTTGTTACAAACCAGCCGGGGAAGACCAGCACTGGGCTGGCGAACACTGGTTGGCCTGTGGCTTTGGTGAGCCATTGGCTGACCCACTTTGCTTGGCGTTCGGCTTGTTCTATGGGTTTGGTTTCCGTCCAAGAAGGGAAGCATAAGCGGCCGTCTTTATAAAATAGTTGGTAGTCTTTACCTTGGGTAGCGCTAGTCGCTTTACTGTCGCGTTTGCGCTTGTGGCGGCCTTTGGTTTCTATGGCGAATACGCCATTTTTACCTATGGCTAAGTGATCGATGTTAAAGCCGTCGGCTTGGATGTCGTGAAACACTTGATAGCCCAAAGCTTGCAAGCCGATGAGCTCATTGGCAGTGGCGATTTCTGCGGTGTGGCCTAAACGTAATTTGGTGAGTTTGGAAAAGTTTTTCCGCGTTTTGTGGCCGCAATATCCTAGGCCAAGGATGACAATTGGAGCGAAAGCGATTGGGAATGAGCTGTCGCTAATATGCTTGACGATACTTTCGTAGGCAAACGGGAACGTTACAACAATAACTGCCATCGTTAGGCCGGCGACGAGATCAAACTGTAAGTCTTGAATTTGTTGCTGTAAGCCATATGCGGGGATTCGCTGGAGTTGCTCGCGATCGACAGGCAGTTTTACCGTGTGGTCACGGTATTTAAGCATTAGGTGCATAATCAACACCATCAAAAACATACCCGAAAGCAAGATGATGGTGGCGAGTACATTAGTGAACAGGTTTGCCATTGTCATCCTTGAAATTTAGTGTGGTTATACAATCGGTTGCTAATATAAATCCATTATATGGCTTGATTAATATACTCCAGTTTTACAAAAATGTAATAAAAAGTAGCCGAAATGTGATTTTTTGTGCTTTAGCTCTAATTGGCACTGGAGATGACGCGTTTACACGAGTTGATGCTAGCTAACATATGCGGGCTTTTTGTGGTTATGGCTGAGATTAAGTGCTGCCACTGTTTGCTTTATTTTATGATTCGAAAGCATCAATAATGTATCGTGATGCTTTAGTGCTTACTGCTGAAATATCAAAAAATGCTGTGTAATCAGTGCTGATACGGTAGACTTTACCTTAACTTTTAGATAACAAATGGATTTATATTTAGATGCACGGTAAAAGCTTAGTTATTTTAACTCTACTCATCAGCGTGTTTAGTTCTGCGGTTTATGCTCAAGCAGACCCCATTAAACCTGTGTTGGCTGAAGCCAATCCATGGGCTCAGATTGCTCAAACGGACTTAACCTATATCTACCAAACGGTTAAGGCTAATCATCCCGGTGCCATAGATGATCAAAATTTATATTTTTCACAGTGGTTAGAACAAGGTTATCGTGAGGGGTTAGCGCGGGCAAAAAAAGCGACATCGTTACAGGATGTAACCAATAGTTTGAGCTATTTTGTGGCAGGTTTTGCTGATGGTCATTTTGGCATTGCGTTTAATCAACACCCTGATATGCAGTCTTGGGCTGGCATAGGTATTGAAAAACAATTTCAGGATTATAAAGTCTATTACACTGCCGAAGATTGGGGCGGGCGGCTTCCTGCGGTTGGTGCCAAGCTTATTTCTTGTGACAATATTGCGGTCGATACCATGATGAATGAGCATATTCTTAAATATCGATTCAACAACAATCAATTGAATGCGCGCAAAGTGTCTTATGCTAAAAAGTTACTTATCGATGATAAAATTGGTGAATTCACTAGACCAAATAGTTGTGTGTTTGAGTCAAAGGGTGAGCAAACTGCCTTTTCATTGCATTGGCAAAAAATTGATCGCAATGATTTATACCAAACGCTCACTCCTGTGGCGTTACCCAAAGAATTTAGTATTGATGAATTTACACCTAAGCATTATTGGGTCCGGTTGCCCAGTTTTTATCCATCGGGTGCTGATGAAACCAAATTGCAAGCCATGATAATGGCGCTTGCTGGTTTACGTGATGCAGAACTCGTGGTGTTTGATGTGCGTGGCAATGGTGGCGGCAGTTCGCAGTGGGGCCAAGATTTAATGAGTAGCCTTTATGGTAAAGCTTATATCGCGCAAGTAATGCAAAATAATCCAGATAATAGCTACGCTATGTGGCGTGCAAGTGAAGATAATCATGCTTACCTTGTCAGCTTGAAACCTATGTTAATTCGTCAGTTTGGCGCTGACAGTGATATCACTACTTCGTTTTTACAAACCACTTTAGATATGCGGCAAGCGATAGATAATCAACAATCATTGGTGAAAGAAGCGTTACCTAAAAATAGCCAAGCTTTGCAGGCTGCTGTTAATCGCCATCAGACTGAGAAAAGCCTATATCAAGGTAGTACGATTTTACTTACCGATAAATCTTGCGGCAGTGCTTGTTTAGATTTCGCCGATTTGAGTTTATCAATACCGCAGCTTATTCATGCTGGCCAAGAAACTTCTGCCGATACTGTGTATATGGATGTTCGCGGGATTAATTTACCTAGCAAACTTGGCGCATTTTCACTGGCGCAAAAAGTATATCGAGATCGAAAAAGAGGCCATAACCAAAGTTTTGTTCCACAGTATCAGTTTAATGGTTCAATGACGGATACACAGGGATTACAACACTGGGTTTTAAGCTTGATCGCTCAGAAATAGTGGCTTAGGTTTGCTATGAGTGAGGGAGAACATTTTCCCCTCACTTAAAGCCATCACATTAGCAATAGCTTTAAATCCGCTCACAGTCTTTATCAATCACTTTTAAGTGTTTTTGAGATGTTTAGATTGAACAAGTCATTACACAATAATGACTTGTTCAAAACGGTATTATGTTGATGAGTTAATTCCCTACAAGGGTTATTGAATCGCAGCGACAACGCAATTGCGTCCTGCGGCTTTGGCTTGATATAGGGCGGTATCGGCAGCTATCAGCAAGCCTTGGGCGGTGTCTTCATTATGATGTAATATTGCATAACCTATGCTGATGGTGACGCTAAGTAATTGGCCCTTATCTTCAACTCTTAACTCACTGACTTTCTGGCGTAACTTTTCAGCTATCAGCATGCCGCCTTCTGCCTCAGTGTGGGGCAACACCACCACAAACTCTTCGCCACCATAACGGGCAACAAAATCTGCGGGTCGATTTAAGCTTAGTTGCAATTGTTTGGCGACGGCCACTAAGCAGCGATCGCCGCTCAAATGACCGTGTTTATCGTTAAACGCTTTAAAGTGATCAACATCGACAACCAACAAACACAGTGGCTCTTGGTATCTTTTGGCGTGGTCTATGTCTATTGCCAGTTGTGTTTCTAGATAACGGCGATTAAATAAGCCTGTTAATGTATCTTTGACACTTTGCTGATATAAGGATTCATTGGCCCTGTGGGCTGCGACATACAGACGGTTGACCTCCCATAACAAGGCGAACAGTAACGCCATAGAAGAAACCGAGCTGCTCACTCTTGCAGCATACCAACCTAAACTGAAGCGGGCGCCAGCCAATAGGGTTAACGTGACATCAATCAGGCTGGCCAGCAACGCCACACTCAGCCATGTGTAAAGCACATTGTTACTGCGTGCCCGTCTTACCATAAAGAATAATGCCAGCACATTTAATCCCCACACCATTAAGGCATAAGGGCTATTTAATAGCTGCTTATAGCTGTCTTTATCAATTAAGACGGGTAATAAATGGCTACCCCATGTGGCGAATAAGGCCAAACCTAAACTAACCAGTAGGGAAATAAATACAAAGGCAATCAGCCAATATTTGATATTGAGATCAGCAGGGTTTTGGTTAATGATTTTTTTCGGGGCAATTAATGCCAGCAAGAGCAAGATCGGAAACGATGCATGCCAAAATACCCAAATCCATACCGCACTTTGCTCCCCAGCATGCAGTAAACCACTAGGTGAAAAAACACCTGGAAACACTAAAAGTTGCACCGTCACTAAAGGGATAAGGAATAAATAAGCACAAGCAACAAACCCTGAGAAAACCTGCCGGTTACTGGCAAACTGCGACAGCAGTAAATAGGCCGTAATACTTTCAAGCAATACCACTGAAGTGCTGTATGCCGGCAAAAAAGGGGCAATATCGACCAAAGGTATTGAAATAAAAGGGCTAATTATCAGCGCTGAGATCAGTAATAATGAGGCGGAAAAAAAAGCCGCCCGTTTATGTGGTTGTTTGGATACAAAAGGATAAATTCCCGGCACTACAGCTCGCTAATTGAATGTGTTTATGTGGCTACTATAGGAAAATATCCATGTATTTACCAGCATTCGCGCCCAAAGACCCATCAGCAAAGTGATCATCTGTGGCTCAGTGCTATTTGGCTTTTAAGCGTTTTATCCCCTCGTTGATGCTAGTTAGGTGCTCGGTTTATCAGTGTCATTATGCAAAGCCACTATGGCTGAATTAAAACATGTTTACGGCCTAACCATTTGTCTAGAATACGTGGCCGAGTAAACTTTTAACATTAACTCAAGTCTCCAGTTTTATGTAAAATGCCTCAATAAACATCAAAACGGGTAGGGCGTTAAGCGAAGTACTGGCTTTGTATTAACGATAGCGCTGCGTTATGTTTCTTACCTGACTGTTTTAGTTCACGACTTGCCTGCTTAATGATTAGGAACCCATGAATAAAGAATACCAAGTACGGATCGATCGGGTGCTTCAATATATTGAGGCTAATCTGACTAACCAGATTTCACTAACAGAAGTGGCAAACGTCAGCTATTTTTCGCCTTATCATTTTCATCGTATTTTCTCTGCCATTATGGGGGAGACAGTTAATGATTACATTGTGCGCCGCAGGCTTGAGAAGGCGGTCAACATACTGATTTTTAAAACTCAACTGCCTATTACCCAGGTGGCGTTAGACTGTGGTTTTTCATCCAGTGCTAACTTTTCTAAGGCGGTAAAACTCTATTTTGGCTTTAGCCCGACTGAAATAAGAAACCCAGATAAAATAAAAGATAGCAAGATTGGAAAAATATACAGCAAGTATGGAAAAGTGTTTTGCCCTGCTGATTTGTATCCTAGTCGTATCACCAATGAGGTGACGAAGAGCCCTAATTTAGAGGATACCAATATGAAAGTGGAAGTGAGAGATTTTGATAGCCGACGTGTATGTATTTTGGCTTCAAAACGCGGTTATGAACCTGAGTCGATATATACCGCATGGGACAAACTGATTGATTGGGCAGCAAGCAATGGCATAACGCAAGATGCGCAACAACGCTTTGCATTTGCTTATGATAATCCAACGATAACGCCAGCGGATAAATGCCGTTATGATGCTGCGATAGTCATTGGGAGCAATATAGAGGTTAATCCTCCGTTTACCACATCTGAAATCCCCAAAGGTAAGTATGCGGTACTTTATTTTAAGGGCATCCCTGAAGACACGATCAAGGCTCAACTGGGTCTGTACTCTGATTGGTTGCCAAATAGCGGATTTGAACCTGATAATTTTCCGATGTTAGAACATTATTTGAATGACGCCAGAGTTGACGGTTATGTTGAGATGGAAATTCATGTCAAAGTTAAGACCATTTAATTGTGGTTACAAAAGTGGGGTGGGGCAGAACCTGCCTCACTTTTTGTCGTTTAGGTTTTACCAGTGATTGTATTCATGTATAGGTGAAATATAGCTTTATGGCTGACTTATTAAGCATTCCTAGCATAATTTCATCCTTAAATTTAAATCACTGTAAAACAAAAGCGACCGAATGGTCGCTTTTTTGTTGGTTGAAAAATGCAGCTTTAGCCTTAACCACTTAAATGAACCCTGGGTAAGTCAGTGACCATGTTTATTGCAATGACGCTACAATTTCACGGAAAAACGCGATGGTTTCTTGTTTTGAATTCAACTCATCAAGAAAGCCCAAATCGGCGCTGTTTTTAACTATCACTACATTGTGTTTTTGGTTTACATAAATATATTGCCCGTATACGCCGACACAGAAAAATTCACCTTGTTCGGCTTCTGGCGGTAGCCAAATTTGATAGCCATAACCTAATTTGCCGACTTGAGGTTGTAGGTAATCAGCTTGTGGTGTGGTGGCGGCTTTAATCCAGGCTGCTGACACGATTTGCTTACCATTAAATGCACCATTGTTCAGTAATAAGCGGCCAAAGCGGGCGTAGTCACGGGTAGTAACATTTAAGCCGCCTAAGGCAAAGGCAGTGCCCTGGGAGTCGGTAAGCCAATAGGCATCGCTTTCCATGCCAATGGTGTTCCAAATATTTTGCTGTAAAAGCTCGACTAATGATTTACCGCTCACTCGCCTAAGTATCATGCCAATAACGTGGGTGTCCATACTGACATAATGAAATGCTTTGCCTGGAGCTGACTCATTAACCAGTTCGCTGGTCATTTGATCTAACGAGCCGCCAATCGCCAGTACCCGGCCCATTTTATTAATGTCAGAGTAGAAGTCTAGGTAGTCTTCGTTCCACTTAACTCCAGATGACATTTGCAGTACGTGTTTCACTTTGACATTACCATAACCAGATGTGGCAAGCTCGGGCAGATAAAAGCCGACGGTTTTTTCGATATCAATCTTGCCAGCATCAACCTGCATACCGAACAATATCGATACAAATGATTTGGCCATTGACCACGAGATGCGTTTGTCATCACTTTTAGTGCCGAGAAAATATTGCTCAAAGGTTATTTTGTCGTCTTTAAGCACCAGTAATGCTGTTGTTGCCCTTCGAGTGAGAAAATCGTCAGTGTTAGTGACGTGACCTCTATAAAGAAATGATTCAGGTAAGGCAGCTAAGTCGACGTCGAACACATAGGGATCGCCTTGTTTGACGATTTTTTTGTTAAAAAAGACATTCTTCATATTGGAAAAATTATCTACCACGAGTGCCTCATCAAATAAGCTGACCACGCTGTATAAGCGAGTAACGCTTTGCCAATTAAACGCGACAAGGATGATGACAATAATAAAAATGCTTAATAAGACAGCTTTGATGAACTTAAACACAGTCGACATTGACGTTTCCTGGTAGATAAAATTGATGTAATGACAATAACCTATAGCGATCATCGACATAAATCAAATGCTTAACAAGCAGGCCGTTGTCGCCCTTGAACGTGATGTGAACCATGCAATAGGTCGTAATGTTAAATCCTTAGAATCTGCAGAAATAATATCCTCACCGTGGTGCAGCAATGGTAAGTTGCAGCTGTCTATTTCTATTTAGACACAGCTGTTCAATTTGCTCCGTAATTACAGCGCTTGGTTGCAGAGCTAAAATCGCGGTTGTGTCCAAGTTTTGTTTGATTATCCTCGTGGTTATTGATGATATTATTTACTGTGTGTTTTAAATTAACGTTCGGTTGACGATTTTGTTACGTTTTTCTCTATTGCTAAAGTAGGTGTTGGCAGCGCTTAATACATTATGTGTGATGTATTTTGTTGAAAAATATCAATAACTTCATTTTGTTTGTTTATTTTAGCCCTTCATTACTTTAGAGTATGCGCCGCTAGGAAAGCAGGTTAGCCCGACGGTAAGGTTAGGCTACATTTGAGTTAATGGATAACCCCCACTTTTGATGATTTATCCATGCTTTATATCTGCTTGAACCTCCTAGCGTAAAATAATCAAATAAAGGAATGATTGATGAAAAACGTTACTGCATTAGCACTAGTATTAGGTTTTGTGGCTTTACCAGCTATGGCTGCACAAGATGCACCATTTCACCACGAAGCGAGTTTAGGATATTCTGCTAATACTGAAGAATTCGGTGATGGTCTATGGGACCTTAACTACCGTTTCTATCTTGACTCTGTATCACAAGAAAAAGGTCCATATGCATTAAATGGCTTTTTAGCACAATCTACCAATGTTGGTGCTAGCTATAAAATGCAAGATGATATCGACCTTGATATTTTCTCTGTTGATGGCACTTATGTTTTCGATTCAAAGTGGTTTGTTGGCGCTAAAATCGAACGTTATGATGTTGGTAGTTTTGATACTGACACTTATCAACTTGATCTTGGTTACTACTTCAACGACAGCTCAAAAGTTGCTGCATTCTATGTTGATGGTAGTGATATTGATTCAATCTACGGTCTTGAAGTTCGCAGCTTTATCGATCTAAAAAACACTACTGGTGTTGATTTAGGTACTAAGTGGACTCATACCGATGCTGACGATATTTTCAACGTTAATGCTGATTGGTATGTAACTAAATCATGGTCTGTTGGTTTAGGTTATGACGATAACGGTTCAGACGATAACTTTACCGCCAAAACAGCTTATTGGTTACGTATGTCAGATGCTTTTTCAGCTACATTTGAGCTAGGAAAAGTACTTGATTCTGACGTAGACGGTTTGTTTGTTGGTGTGGGTGTTGTTGGTCGTTTCTAAGCGCTAGTTAGAAATGATTGATATGTAATTGTTGATATACATCGATGATTAATATAAAAATTAAGGAGCCTTTTAGGCTCCTTTTTTATTGTTTGTTTTTTCATCGTTATGCGAACTTTAAGCATTGAGCATTTCTCAGTAATAAGTATTAAGTCATTTGGGCCACGTTTAGGATTACGCATTCTGGCAATGCTTACATCTTTGTCATTCCGGTAATGCATTTGAGCCGGAATCCAGGTTTTGACTTTGTTTAAGGTGTCCAGTGTGCTTGTGAACACTCCGTGGTTTAGCCCTTTGTAGTTAAATCAAGTACGCGTAATCCACCCACTAAAACGGTCATTTCTGGCACCGTTATGTCAAGTTGGTCTGCTTTATTAACTAACATATCAACAGGCGACTTATAGCTTTACTCTGCGTCAAAGTGGTTCCTAAAACGCTAAAGTAAACTTAAGGTATTTACATCTGTCATCGCTTATATGGCATTACCACACTGGAATTAAATGGCACTGATATAGTAAAACCAACATCTTTAGCGGCATTTTTTATTGTAGCGGTATCCTCTAGAACAGTTAAGTAGGCCTGTGATACTTTGTTTTTACGAATGAAGCTGTCTTTGTAGTCTTCTTGAATCGCTTTTAGTGTTGAATCATTCATGCTATCTAACTATCGACTTGATGTACCCGAAGATTAGAATCTGGTGCCAAATGACTAAGCGAAACTAGGGTATAGGAAAGTATCTAAATGGTTCGTCTCACAAAAAGTTCACAACGACTCGTGCCGTCGAAATTCTAATTAAAGTGTGCTTCCTTATGATTCAGCTCACTTATTCTATAAAAAATAGCTAAAGAACATACCCAATATAATATAAAATGTTCAATTTATTTAAGTTTAACTAATTACTTATAAGGTTATGTTGTTGTTTTAAAAGGATTTGATTTTTACATAGAAGTTAGTTACTCTCTATTAATGGATTTTTAGAACATGGAGAGTTAAAAGTGGGACTATTTACAGATCGTAATTATAAGCTTGAAGATGCTGCACATGAACCTGTTATTTACTTAGCTAAGTTAATGGAACTTGATCAATATTCAACTTATATTCGAAGTAATAGCGAAAAAATACTTCCGATATTAATTGGAGTATTACTCTATCGTCAATTAAGTAGACCTGAAAAAAATAAAATTTTACCGATGGCAAATAGCCTAAATAATCCTCAGTTCCTCAATTCGATTCAGGCTTTACTGTCTCAAAATATAGCTAATCCGAACTGGAACAAGTGGTGTTTATCTAACTCTGAATTAAGAGATTACTTCCAACGTAATAAAACTGTAAGTGAGTTTATTGGTACTTGGTTCTTCACAGTTGAACCTAAACTAGAGGTGAGTTTTTTAGCTAGTAGTATTTTTTCAGTGGCAGCATTAGGGGTAAGTGGTTTTGCTCTAGAGGCTTCTGGAGGTGCTGTTACTGAATCGATGGTATCTTCGTTATCAAAAAAAACAGGTTTAAATATTACAAAAAGTTCTGTAAGAGCTTTAGGTAGGAGCACAATCATTGTAATGATTCTAGCAAGCACAATGAAGATGCTGAGTGATAGTGATATGAAGTTAGCTAAAAAAGAGCTCTTACGTAGAGGCTTATTGAATGTTGAGGATCTTTAATTGATATTTTGGATAATAGCTTATTTATTTTCTTTATTCTTAGTCTGTGTTCATTCCGTTTCTATAATAAAGAAATTAAAACTAAAACAGAAAATTAATTTTTTTGATAAATCTATTTTCTGCTTCACTTTGTGTTTGAATCTTTTCTCCATTTCAGTATTTTCAATAATATCTTTAGATTTTCTCAATGTTAGTTCTATATTCAAAGTTGCAATAGTCACTTTGAGTGGAATACCTCTATTTATGGTAGTGTTGTTTTCTATGTCGCTCTCAGAAAAGTCGTAAGGGATGGGTTCTGGTGCATAATGTTTTGAAATATAAATTTATTTTATTTATGGGCTTGTTTTTTTCGGCTAACGCTTATACTAGTGCTCTATCTACGATGACTTGTAAGATATTAGTCATTGCAGACACAGATATTGTCAGTAATCAATCAGAGTATGATCATGATATTAAGTATAATTTCCAATTTGAACATAAAAATCAGATTATAAGCGCTACGGTTGGTGTGATTAGACCCGAACATAAGTCCATATTGCTAAATAAACCTGCAAAAGAAATCTCCAGATTTGAAGTTATGGAAAATGCTTCTATCGAATACGGAAGAATATTGGAAGAAGAGCTTTTCTATGATGTCAGATTAATATATACACAGAATGGTTCTTGGATCCAACATAATACCAAATTAACCTTTTGGGCGGCAGAATTCCCAAGCGTACTCAATAGTCAGACATTATTCGGTTTTTGGTCAATGGCGACCGATGAAGAATTATTTACTATTACATTACTTATATCACCGCAGGCACCAACTTCTGATGAATATGACCTATTAGCCACTGATATAGCAATCGATATCGTCAATCAAATAATAGATCAATGTCAGATTCAATTACTTAGTGATGCAGTTTAATCTATGGCGCTCCGAGAGGGGCAGAGTTAAAGTATCAATTTTTAGCATACCTTATATTAATATATTTCATCAGCAACTCGCCATCGCTTAAATCCGCTTAAAATCCTTATCGAGCAGATTACTGACGAGCAATTGTCCTGCTTGATTGACTCTACATTCGCTATATTTTGCTTGTGCAAATTCCTCTGCTCGGCCTTCTTCAAAAAAAAATGCGTTACCGGCAAGTTTTACTCTGCCGTCACGAATGTGGTACTGAACCAGTCGCTGGGCGGGTGTTAATACCGCGCCACGATAAATGCTGTCGAATTGGGCAATGCGATTGTGGTCGAGAGTGACAATCATAAAGCCATCATGGTTATCGGAGTCTTGCTCGACTGACCAGCTGATCGCAGTCGCAATATCATAATTTAGCTCCATATAGTCGCCTTGCATTAGGGAGCGTGGATCGACGGGGGCCAGTTTGAACAGGATTATTTCGCCATTAGCTAACAGCTGCTCTTGTTGATAGATTTTGTAGTTAATCAGGGCAAGTATCACCACTGCCGCAATAATAGCCCAAAGTGACCGCTTACTCAGCTGACGTGGATTGAGCGCCCCCATGCTATTCGAGGTCATTATGCTTGCTCCTTATTAAGTGGTCTGGGCACTTGAGCGCTTTCAACCATAGCGCTCACTTCAGCCCCATTTTCAGTGATATTATTAGGCTTATTTTTACGCTTAGCGCGAGTATTTTTACTTATGGCAAATCTGAGCATTAGTAATACTATGCCGCTGGCCATTAACCATAAAGATTTATCAAACAAGTCGATGTGGAGTGAGTAATAATACATGCCGATAAAGGCGAGTAGGGCACATACCGAAATGATGACTAATTTTCGTTCGTTGTAAAAATAGCCTAGCAGGAGCATCAATACTGCGACGCTTAATCCGCTCATGACGATGGAAAGTAGGCCGATTAATATTGCCGCGAGGATCACCATCAACTTGTTCCGAGGACGCACAGTAACAATTCGATTGGTATTGCTATCGGTAGTTAAATTGAGCAGGTTAACAATGTGATTCATCAGCCATAGCGTAGATAACAAGCTTATTGTAATGGCCAAATACTCACTGATGCTAGAGTTAAATGCTATTAATACGCTGGGTCTTTCTATGATATCGCCCATATCAGATAACATGAAATTGGCGAGGAGCAAATTAATAGCAATGGCATAACCTAACATTCTAAGACGCTGATAATACTGCGGCCATCGATAAACGTGCGACCAAATAAGCACTAAACACAGCAGCAATAATGGCAATATTAATAGCGTGACCTGGTTAATCACTAAGATAGCCAAAAAGCTAGGCACCATGGCTAATGCAGCCACAAATTGGTTGGTTTTATGAGGAATGATAATCCAGTGAATCATAAACGTGACCAGGTAAATCAGTGCAATCAGGGTCTCATGACTAGACTCTAGCCTTTCGTAAATCCCCAAAAGCCACATTATTTGTCCGCTTAAGCTAAATGCAAATACCATCTGCAGAATAAACTCTTGCCGATTGGCGCCCAGACGGTAATAAACTAAACAGCTTAGACTTAGTGCGGCACCAAGGCCGATAAAAGATTGGTCGATATCGCCAATGATGGATCCACTGACTAGCACACAGGCCAATAAAAACAGCGCCGCAACCCAGCCGCCAATAATTTGCATGGCAATAATGTACCAAGGGCTGGCGAGTGTGGTTTCTGGTGTTGTATTAGTGTTTACCAGTTGGTGGTTAACCAGCGTTTGCCATAATGCCGTGGCGTTGAGGTTACTCATCGGTGGCTACCTCAGTTTTAACATCACTATTGCTCGCGTCTTTATGCTCAAGACTTGCCATTTCGCTGAACTGTTTCTGCCATTTTTTTAGCCAATATAAGCTGCCACTGGTTACACCTACGACTACCATAGCAATCAGAAAAAAACTCGCTATTGAGTCGTTAGATTCTAATAGCGCTCTTGAAAGTAGTGACACAATAGCAGCGCTGATGCTGGTTAATACCAGGGCAAGTGGATATAAGGCGGGGGCGCGATAACGGTACCATATAAATAAGCTAGTCAGGGTGAGTAGGTAAAGTAGCGCATAATAAACAGCATGTTCACTGGCTTCATACTGATAGTTTAAGTCAAAAATGACCCAAATGATTAGCCAGGTAAATGCACTTACGCTAGCAAGTAAACTGCTTTTTTCAACCATGGGGCAGTTAAAGCGTAATTGGCCAGGCCATTTACAGCGTTTAGCTATGGTAAATGCTAGGTGGATGACTAAGTTCGTTACGCCAAAAATAGCGATTTGTTGGATGTCTTCCTGTAAAAAACTAAACACAGAAGCAAAGGATTGAAAATATAGTCCTTGGCTTATATTGATTAAGACCACCAGCAGTAACCACAACAGATCAAAGCCTGCGATGTAGGCAAAGGGTAAAATTAACACTGCCCAAATAGCAAATAGTTGCCAAGGATCTGCGCCGGTTTGGTATGTCTGTCCCACCAGTGCCAGTAATGCTCCAAGCATGATGCTGGCACCGAGTAACATGGCATTGGGCAAACTCCAGCCATAAACATTTTGGCTCTGTTGTTTAAGAGTTTTTTGCGGTGAATGCTGCTTTTTTTGCATGCGGTTAATCAGATAAAACCCACTAATAAACAGAGCAAATAACCCTTCGACTATGGCAAATTTACTCAGGTGCGCTAGTGCGTCCCAATTGAATGCCATGAAAAATATCATCCCAGCGCTAAGTAGCAATACCCCAAGATAGAGTAATATATTGGCAATTAGTTGCTGCCAATTTTCTGTGTTTGGGTGTGGATAAGCTACTAACATTGCAGCTTTAAGGTTTGTGGGCTCGATTTTGTTGTCTAAAAACCATTGCCATATGTGTGAACGTTTTTCAATCATCCTTGTTCGTTATCCTTTTTCTGAATCAATAGCCGTCCAAGTTTGCTCGTACTAACTCTAATTCAAGCTCACGTTATTGATATGCAATTTAAAGCTATGGAAAAAATCAAACAGCGTTTTAAACATAGCTCATCTGCTGAGCACTTTTCATTAATATTAGCCCTTATCATGAGAGCTTAAACTTGGACTCTTGCCTGACAGATGGCATCGCGAGTGTTGTGTAGACAGTAACCGATATTGATTGCGGCTATCAACGACTATTTGCCGATACGATACTGATTTTGCTATTAATATCATCAAAGTTGCCAGCGCTTGGTCTCTGGAGTAGGCAACAAAATGGCAGTAATAGCTTTTATACCTCATATGCGTTACCTGCCGTGATGTAACACTGCGCTGATGTGCATGAGGTTACTGATTAAATCCGTTTTTAAGCCATTGATGAGACATCATTTATATTAGTATCTTCTAGTGGCGACTCACATTTATAGCAGTCGCTATTGAGCATCAGGCTGGTATTGCCTACAATAGCGCACGTTTTATTAACTACAGCACAAGACAATGAACGACACTACAGCTAAACCTGCTTTACCTGATCGCCTTAGCGTTAATCCACGTAGCCCACATCATGTGGAAGCCGTTTTCGAACACGAGATTGGTATTTTACTTAATGGCAAAGAGCGTAATGATGTTGAAGAATATTGCATCAGCGAAGGTTGGGTAAAAGTTGCCTCGCACAAAGCATTAGATCGTCGCGGCCAACCGCTTACGATGACAGTAAAAGGCAAGGTTGAAGCGTTCTATAAATAGAACTGAGCATTATCTCTGAGCCTATTTATTCACTGTGTAAAAAAGCGAACCTGAGAAGGTTCGCTTTTTTGTTAGGCGCTGTAGCTATGTTTTACCGCGGGGATGGCTTCTATTCCATAGCTTGGTGCTGTGTTAAAGCCCATTACCTGAGTATATGTTGACTCGTTTACTCATGCTCAAAAACACAGTTGCTTAACACTCTTTATGGCTAAGCATAGCCTTTACTCAAGTCATACAAACGATTTGATAACTCTGAAGACGAACTACTGACATTCGCTAATTCAAGCGCATCTTTAGCATTTAAGTCATTACTTACTCTAATGTTTTCGGCTAGTTGGTTAATTTCGCCCGATACGCTTGATTGTTCACTGGCGGCCATCGCGATATGCGAGGTACTGCTACTGATGTCACTAAATACTTCAATAATTTCGTTAAACCCTGCAATTACTTTTTCTGATCGAGCTAAAGATTCTACGGATAAGGACTGTGAACTGACGATGATGTTCACGCCCTGACTAGCCGATGTTTGCAGCTGCGCGATCATCGCTTCAATCTTACTGGCTGACTCTTGAGAGCGGCCTGCGAGGGTTCTTACTTCATCGGCAACCACCGCAAATCCGCGCCCTTGTTCACCCGCTCTAGCGGCTTCAATGGCGGCATTCAATGCTAACAAATTGGTTTGCTCTGAAATACTCTTAATCACATCTAACATGGTTCCCATTTGCTGCGAGTCAGAAGCAAGACGATTAATTATATCGGCTGTTTTTTGGAGTACTTGTGACAGCTCTTGGTTAGCTTTGCTGTTTTCTTCGACATCAACCATGCGCCGTTGAATAAGCCCTTGGGATTCGTCGACGGTTTCTGATGTTGATTTTGTGTTTCGTGCCACTTCGGCAGCGCTGGCAGACATTTCAGTGATGGCCGCTGCGAGCATGTGGTTTTCTGTGAGTTGTGATTCAGCCCGTTGTTTTAGCATAGAAGACATTTCATTGAGCTGTTTGGCTCTATCTTTGGCTTCTACCGCTTCGTTTGCTATTTGTCCAAGCAAGCCTTTGAGATGCTCACTATATTGATTAACCGCTTGTTTTAATTTACCTATTTCATCATAACGATCTATCTTGAGCGTTGCAGCAGAACCGCCACTGATTAACATGCGAATTTGCGCAGTGGTCTCATTGACCCATTGCATCACTTTGTTAGCATTAAAAATTAGAATACCAACAAAGAACAGCAGCATGGGAATGAGCGTCGCATATAAACTAAAGCTTAAGTCGCTGATAGGTTTTTGGATAATGGGATCAGGCAAAACAATACCAATTTTCATGCCTTCTTCGGCCATGTCCATTATTGCCAACATAGAACCACTGTCTTCCACTACGCCCTCTGGTAAGTGGATAATGGTCTGGCCGCTATTGATTGCGCTCAACAGCGGTTGAAGGCTGCTATCTTGGGCGGCGACCTCACTGAATTTTTTCATATCAAGTGATGATGAGCGAATACTTGGAAAGCTGATTATTTGATTGTTTTGGCCCAATACAAAGTTAAAACCGCCTGACTCTTGGTTTTGGCGCTTAAATAATTTATCTAAACCCGCTAGCATTAAATCAACGGTTGCGACGCCCCAAAACTTACCTGCTCGATTGATCGCGACAGTACAGGTCACCATAGCAGTGCCACTGACAGGGTCTTCATAAGCTTCAGACCAACCACACTGTCCGGTTTTAAGTGAACGCCCAGCGATATACCAAGCTTCGTTGTGATAGCCTGGACCATCAGGCTTATTGTAATCATCAATTTTGTCTAATTGCCCTGAAGCATTACGTGCCCAAAAAAAGGACTTTAATGCCACACCAGAGCTAAACGCATTAGGTTCTGGCCAAATACCACCACCAGCGATATTGCCATTGCCAAATTGGTCAATAATTTTGGGAAATAACGCGCTAAATTGCTGCTCGTCTAAGGGTAAGGTTTCTGCTAATGAGGCTAAGCTTTGGGTTAGCACCGAACCTTTGCTTAGTTCAATTCTAACCTCGTTGACACTGGCTGAAATACGCAGTAATTCTTTCTTTTCAACTTCTTTTTGAATTACCGGTAATGCTAAGGTCTGCATTACAATATAAATAAGCATAATCACTGTGACTAATAAGCCCACACTAAGATACTTTGCTTTTTGTGCAATCAATAACGTTTGCTTTTCCATAAAAGGGTTACCCTGCGCGAGCTCGCTGAACCGAATGTTACTTTAACTTTAGTCTAGGTTGTTGGTTTTATGTTAATACTTTAGTTACTATTTTTTACATTTGTTGTTATATCGTCATCGACAACTGCCACGCTTAAGTCAACCTTGCCAAGGGTGTGTTACTTTTAGCGCATATTTAGCCGTTGTGGTTGCCTTAGCGTTAAACCACTTAGCCGCATCATGTGGCTGTAATTTTCGAATTTGAGATTTGAGATGGAGATGGTGTTTAATGGCAAAGAGCGGACAGATGTTGAAGCCGGTTGCAGCAGTGAAGGTTGAGTAAACGTCACCTCGAAAGCATTAGATTGTCGCGGCCGAGCACTTAAGATGACACCGACTTTAAGTAAGGCTTATTCCATCTTCACTAAGTGTTGAAAACAACAGGCTAGCCGTCATGACTGACCTGATATATATTCACGGAATATTTTTTAACTTTATATACATGAAATATAATAGTTTATTGCTATTTTGTTATTATAACTAATTAGTCTGTTGTAACAGAAATAGCGAGTTCAAAGGTAGTGTCTGTTCATCATGTATTTCATTCCTTTATCTGTAAACAATCTCTGCCAACTATTACAATGCTTAAACACTGGATGTTGCCCATCATGACTTTCATTCATGTTGAATAGCTGTAGAATCCGCGCCTTGTTTTACCGCTAACCAATATTTGTGTATTTATGATGATAGATCTGGCTTTGCTGCCTTTATATTTAACCACTGTGGTCGCGTTATTGTTAATCCCTGGGCCTGACATGCTGTTGATCGCCAGTTCGAGTTTGAGCTATGGTCGCAAAGTGGGTGTGTATGCCAGCTTTGGTAATGCGACTTCTGGTTTAATTTTAACCTTGCTTGCAGCTATGGGCGTTTCTGCTCTTGTGGCGATGAATCCAATTGCGTTAGAGCTGTTAAGGGTATTGGGCGGAGCGTATTTATTGAAAATGGGCTGGGATTGCATGCGCAGTGGTGCCAGCGATGCGCCCGAGTTTAGCCAGCAAGGTAATGTCGCTAAACTACTTTATCGTCGTGCGGTACTGAGCAATTTACTTAATCCTAAAGCACTGATCTTTTTTGTGTTGTTTCTGCCCCAGTTTGTTTCTACCCAACTCACTGCCAGTTCAGGTGAACAGATGCTGGCACTCGGTTTACTGCTGAACGTAATGGGCTTGACGTTCAATTTGCTGTTGGTGGCATTAGTGGGCAGTTTGGGCAAACCATTGCTGAAAAATGAAAAGTTTCGTGCTTATCAAAATAAGTTTATGGGGATAATATTTTTTGCTTTAGCCATTTGGTTACTGGCATCGCAAGTGCAGAGTATTGCTTAACCATTACGGTTAAAGAGGCCATTAACTAAAAACCACGGTCATTAGCCGTGGTTTTTTGATCTTATTGCTGGCGCATTCACATCGATAATGCATTTGGCGAGCGACGATTTATCGTTATGATTCACTTTTAGCGAGTTTAATCGCCGCTATCTCTTTTTCAACCGCGGCTACCACGGCATGAGGGCTGCTCAGGTATTGTGAATGGTCGATAAAAATGGCGTTATCATTAACTGTCATCACCAACACAGGAAAACCAGTGGTACCAATGATTTGTTGAATTTCTTCTATGCCTTCCAGTACGTATTCTGCATCCATACTGAGCTCATCTTTAAACACTTTATTTGATGGTGATAGCTTAAATTTTTCGACGATGTCATTAAAGTCGTGTTTATTACTAAGCGGGTTACCTTCAATGAAATGAGCTCTTTGTAGCGCATTGAGCACAGCTAATTGCTTGTCAGCTTGTTTGCCCTCTAACCAGGCCATAAAGTTTGCGGTTTTGATTGAGCTTTTAGGGCTGTTTGCGTAGCGAATATGGTCGCGACCAAATTTAAGTCCACTTATTTTTGCCGCTGCTTGCATTTGTTCTTCGCCAGCACTGTCTTTGCCGATGTAATGCGCACTGTGTAATAAGTGAATATTCATTTCTGGATAGGCTTGTTGCAATGCGTTCACCAAAGGTGTGGCGGCATAGCTCCAAGGGCAATGTGAGTCGTAGATAAAATAAAGCTCAGTGGTCATTAAATGAATTCTTGTTTGTGATCAGATGAACTGATCCTAAATAGTTTATCGCTATTATTCAATCAATCCTTGCAGTAATGACGACAACCGATATTGACAGACTGTCGTAGAGTGCTCGATGAGGTTAATACTCATGTACCTGCAATATATTAATAAGTAAGAAACCCAGCAATATCGGCGGTATTGCTGAGTTATACCACCAATGCTTGCGGATCAGGGGCGCGCATGCGATCCCACCATTCTTTGTTGGCAACAATTTGGCCTTGATCATCAATGGCTGGGTAGGGGATTTGCTTGCGTCGACAGGCTTTGGCGTAAACTGGATGACCTTGTTCAAACAACATAGTTTGGCAATAAGCGTGATCAAGTTTGCGGCTGCCGTACATATCGGCTTGCTCACGTTGGCGCTGGGCTTCATACATGACTAATGCTGCCGCTACAGACACATTAAGCGACTGCACCATGCCTCGCATGGGGATGATGATGTGTTGATCGGCCGCTGCAATCGCTTCTGCGCTCACACCATCACGTTCGTTACCCATCACGATAGCGGTAGGTTTGGTGTAATCAATTTCACGAAAATCCACGGCCGTGTTTGAAAAGGTCGTCGTAAGTACCTGCATTTTTTGTGCTTTAAAAACCTGATGAGCTTCTGCAAACGTGTAATGCTTAACCGTATTCACCCACTGTTGGCTACCTGAAGCGGTATTACCAGATACTCGCATATCGATATCTGGCCATACGGCATGAATTTCATGAATACCGACACAATCAGCAGAGCGAAGAACCGCAGCAATATTATTGGTCATATGCACTTTATCAAGGCAAATCGTTAAGTCGACTTGGCGATTATCCAGCATCTGGTTTATTCGGGCAAAACGTTCAGGGCTCATGGGGTAACTCTAGTTGATTTTTCACTCTATTTAACCTTTGCTTGCCGCACAAAATGCGTTCAATGCAACGAATAAATGAGTAATATTGACAGTAAGATGATTATTTCGGCTGGTATTATAGCGCTAAAATGCCAGTCCTAAAAAGTCATTCATCGCGGTAACACCAAGACTTGCCGATTAATGTAGGCAATAATCACAAGATCGCTTTTTTAATGTATGGTGATAAGTAATAGGTAAATAACTGTTTTTAGCTAACTAAACTCATTTAAGCTAATGATAATAACAAGTAGATTTTACAGCAGGCCATGACTGAAGACATTACCATCCAATTACCTTCACTTATTCATCGAATCGGCGGTGAAAAAGCTAAGCAAGCCAGAGAGATTGCGTTGCAATATCACTGTGATGTTAAGCGTGTGCGCCGTTCTCGAAATTGGGCCATTACAGGCGAGGCTATAAGTATTCAATCGTTTATTGAGCGATTAAAAACTGACAATGATGCTGGCTTTGGTTATCTAATTCAAAAAATTGCTACAGCGTTACTGGGTCATGCCGACAAGTTAGAGCCATTAGACGTAAAGCTTAGGCGTTTAATTCGAGAGAATCCTAACTTGACTTTAGGCGAGCTAATCCAGCTTACCCAGTGCACGTTAGCTGAGGCGAGAGTGGCTCGTTTTGACGTTGACTGTTGATTATTTCAACCGTGTGCTTTCACTTTTTATGCTGAAGGAATGCAATCGTTTTTGATGGTAAACATTGCTGTGGTTTGGGGCTGGAATCGCACGTATTAGTATATTTTCGCTACAAGTTAATGAGATTATCTTGGTATTGCAGTGGGTATAGTTGAGGCATAGATAATATCGCAGAAACAAGACCTTTGTGTTGATCCATATGCCCTTGGATAGCAGATTTACAGTATTAATGTGAGCTTTAAATGGTAAACATAAATAAAAGGTGTAACGCAATTTGCATTACACCTTGATGACGATTATTTTTTAAGTCGCTGACGTTTTAAGCTGTCTAGTTATGCTTAAAAACGATATTCAACCCCGATACTCGCTTGCTTGAAATCTGTTTCTGTATCGGAACCGTTAGTAACATTATCTAGGTTAATTTCTGCGTCATACCAAGTGTACTCGGCATTAATTAAAAAACGGTCTGTTACTTTAAACCCGACACCAGCACCGGCAAATACACCTTCATCATCTTTATTGCCAGACAACCCGACCACGTCATAGTCAGTGGAGTACCATAATTGGCCGCCTTTGGCATACAATTCTACTCGATCAGTAATTGGCAATGTGACTTTTAGGCCTGCGGTATAACCATCTGTTTCTGCACGAGATAAGTTGTTGCCGTAATGACCAAAATCAATATAGCTACCTTCTAGAGCTAAGTATTTATTGAAGCGATAACCTACTAAGCCCTGGAGCACATCATTGTCGTCGTCAAACTCATCATCTCCATCGACTTTCAGGTAACCATAATTAGCGCCGACATAAACACCATTTTCTGCCACATCATTTTTTAAGTCATCAGCTTGAGAATAAGCACTAAAAGATGCTAATGAAATTAGTCCAGCTAAAGTAACAATAGTATTTCTCATAAGGTACTCCTAGTTAATTACGTAAATACATCTAGTACTCTACAAAACGGATGCCAACTTTATAAAAACAATGGAGTAGGGGGATTGCTGTTATCAATTTTTTAATTTAATATCATATGGTTATGCTTTGAGATTTTTTTAGTAAATGAAGTGAAACTGGCTATGCAATAAATAAAGTTGCTTAAATTTTATCTGTTAAACGAGGCGGAAATAGTGCGTAACGGTATATTTTTCTGATTGAATTGTAATTTTTTCATATTAAAAACATAATGTTACGATGATGTTGTTGGTGTGTTGTCGTCACTTGTATGATTTGCTGCTGAGTATTTTATAATATGGTTACTTTTCTATAACTGAGCAAATCGAAGTCGTTAATTGGATATGTTGATTTCGCTGTTTAAAGTACAGGTTTGCACGGTAGTGCCCAAGTGTGACTATCAACATGATCGACAACGACAACGATCACTACAAGTCGGATAGTGGAACCATTAACACGATCGGATTGTATTAAGTTCTTATTAAAATAGTAGAAGTGATTTTATGTGGTTTTTTGTTAGCGATTAAGACTAGCCTAAGGTTAATGCTGAATATCAGGTTTGCTGGGGCAATACTGTTATCGTGAATGAGTGCTTTTGATGATGCTAATTAAGTGGTTTGTCTGTGTTAATGAAATTTACTCAATTAAGACCTTTACAAGCTTAGATATTGATGTATTATACAGTCTGCTCTGACATTCAGAGTTATTAATGAACATTAAGTAAAAGAAAAGCCTTAGAATCTCTTCGTTATCGTTGTTATCCTCTGTGTTTCCCTTAGCTTCATCGTGACATTCAATAATTCAAGCTTGAGCGCATCGCATTATCGCGACAGATTGATTAATTTTAAATATATAAGGGACAACAAAATGTCTAATAAAACAACTGGTTTAGTAAAATGGTTTAACGAAGATAAAGGTTTTGGTTTTATCACTCCTGATAACGGCGGCGCTGACGTGTTCGTTCATTTCCGTTCAATCACTTCAGAAGGTTTCAAAACTTTAGCTGAAGGCCAAAAAGTTTCTTTTGATGTTGAGCAAGGCCAAAAAGGCCCACAAGCTGCTAACGTAGTAGCTGTGTAACTCGACGTTATAAAGATAACGCAAACGGTTTAACGACTGTTTGCGTTTTTTTATGTCTAAATTTTAGTATTTTTATTAACTGTACCCTGCGTTAAGCAAATCTTCAGCCTATCTCCCCCGATTGTTTTATCCACTGTTATCCCATGCTGTACATTATCTCCTGGTCACTGACTTCTTGTGTCGAGCGTGAGGCAATCTTTGTTATTACGAGTTGGGTTATGTAGAGTCGTATAGCTGATGATGAATTTATCGGCCATTTATAAGTAAAGTGTTTATTATTTTTTACTGTTAGCTGTTAATATAACAACGTTTTTTAGGCATAAATATTAAGGATAATAGATGCAATCAATTCGAGTTAAACTGCTAGCATTTTTTTCTGCTCTACTTATTTCATTTCCGACTTTCGCGGTAACCAATTGGGTTAATTTTGACATTATTAATGGCCATATTAATCTTCCTGTGACCATTAATGGTATTGAAGGTCGGGCCATTTTAGACAGTGGTTCTCAGCTCAATGCGATTAATTTAAGCTTTATCAATAAGTATAATCTTGAGTTTGATAAAGGCAGTAAAATCGATGTCAAAGGCATTTATAGTACTGAATCCTCTCAACTTTATAACAATGTCACGGCAAACTTGTTTGGTGCCAATATTGAACTTGATCAATTGGCTGGTTTACGTTTAGGTCACTATGATGTGGAGCTTTTATTAGGCGCAGGTCTACTGGAGAAATTTATTTTCCAGATAGATTATCCCAATAGTCGTTTGAGATTATTTGGAAGAGATTCCATTGATTTAGCCAAACTTGAAAACATTGACATGCAAATGGATCGTGGCACTGGTCAACCGATTGTGAGAGTAGAGCTTAATGGGGAAAAGAATGCTTGGTTGATCCTCGATACTGGTAATAGTGGTGGCTTGTTTTTAAAACGCACTCTTGCCACTGACTCAGATTGGTTAACGCATTACGGTGCGCAAGCCACAAACTCATTTGGTGTCAATAATGCAGGCACAACGGAGAGTTTCCGATTGCCAAAAGTTAAGTTCGGTCCTTTTACGATTGAAAATGTGCAAACGAGCGTGCCAAGCGAAGGGCAGATTGAGGTGATTACAGGGCAAGATGATCGCAACAGCATATCCCATATTAAAGGTAAAAATATTAAAGGTCTTCTTGGCTTTGATATTCTTAAGCACTTTGTGTTGACCATAGATTATAAATCTGGACATATGCACGTAGGCTTACCTGAAGACTCTTAATCCAACTCAGATTTAATTGAGTGTGCTTGACGACATTGTAATGTTATTAATCTTGCATCATCCCGTGTGATAGAGACGTTATTTTTGTCACACGGTTATTCAATGTAATCAGCTTCATCCATGTCTTTTGTGTGTTTTTTCACCTCAACAAATCAGTATCTTGCCAACTTTTGGTTAATTAACCCAAGACTATTGGGTCAAAAACACCGATAATTCACCTCAATTAGATTAGTAGGCCGTTTGGCCGCGTAAGACTGTGGACATATTCAATGGAAATCAAAGTAAACTTTCTCGACAATTTGAAACTCGAAGCCAAATTTGACGACTTTACCGTTACGGCAGACCAACCTATTCGTTATAAAGGTGATGGCTCAGCTCCAAGTCCTTTTGATTATTTCTTAGCTTCGTCTGCGCTTTGTGCTGCCTACTTTATTAAGGTTTATTGTAAAGCCCGTGATATTTCTACTGAAAATATCAAGCTTTCGCAAAACAATATTGTTGACCCAGAAGATCGCTACAACCAAATTTTTCAAATTCAGGTTGAGTTACCAGACGATATTTCTGACAAAGATCGTCAAGGTATTTTACGTTCAATCGATCGTTGTACCGTTAAAAAAGTGGTTCAAACTGGCCCAGAATTTAAAATTGAAACCGTTGAAAATCTTGATGCTGACGCCAATGCCATGCTGATGGGACAACCGGCTGGTGACGCGAGTACCTTTATTTTGGGCAAAGACTTGCCACTCGAGCAAACCATTCAAAACATGACCCGTTTATTGGCTGATTTGGGCATGAAGATCGAAATATCTTCATGGCGCAACATAGTGCCTAACGTATGGTCGTTACACATTCGTGATGCCGCCTCACCTATGTGTTTTACTAATGGTAAAGGCGCCACAAAAGAAAGCGCACTATGCTCGGCTTTAGGTGAGTTTATTGAGCGTCTTAATAATAACTTTTTTTATAATGATCAGTTCTTTGGTGAAGAGATCGCCAATAGCGAGTTTGTGCATTATCCCAATGAAAAATGGTTTGCACTGGAAGAGGATGATGCACTTCCATCAGGTTTGTTAGATGAATACTGCTTAGATATTTACAATCCAGATGAAGAGTTATGTGGCTCTCACCTAATTGATACCAACTCAGGTAATACTGACCGAGGTATTTGCGCGATTCCATATACCCGTCAATCTGATGGTGAAACGGTATATTTTCCGTCTAACTTAATTGAAAACTTATTTCTAAGTAACGGCATGAGCGCGGGTAATAATCTGCAAGAAGCGCATGTACAGTGTTTATCTGAAATTTTTGAGCGTGCTGTAAAACGTCAAATCATTGAGCAAGAAATTGTACTGCCAGATGTTCCTATGACAGTACTTGAGAAATTCCCTAGCATATTAGCGGGTATTAAAGGCCTTGAAGAACAGGGTTTTCCTGTCGTGGTGAAAGATGCTTCGTTAGGTGGTCAGTTCCCAGTGATGTGCGTCACTTTAATGAACCCTAGAACCGGCGGTGTATTTGCCTCGTTTGGTGCGCATCCAAGCTTTGAAGTGGCGTTGGAGCGTAGTTTAACTGAACTATTACAAGGCCGCAGTTTTGAAGGCTTAAATGATGTGCCAAAGCCGACATTCAATAGTATGGCCGTCACTGAGCCTGAAAACTTTGTTGAGCACTTTATTGACTCAACAGGGGTTATCTCTTGGCGCTTCTTCAGTAGTCAGTTTGACTATGAGTTCTGTGAGTGGGACTTTAGCGGCACCAGTGAAGAAGAAGCCGCAGGCTTATTTGGTATTTTAAAAGCCATGGGTAAAGAAGTGTATATTGCTGAATTTACTGATTTAGGTGCATCAGCTTGCCGCATTTTAGTGCCTGAATATTCAGAAGTGTATCCTGTTGATGATTTGATTTGGGACAATACCAATAAAGCGCTTCATTACCGTAAAGACATCTTGAACCTGCACTCACTAAGCACTAAAGCGTTATCTAAGTTAGTAAATCGCTTAGAAGAGAGTCAATTAGATAATCAGACCGATATCCGTACTTTAATAGGTATTGTGTTTGATGAGAATACGGTTTGGGGCCAGTTAACCATTATTGAATTAAAAATTCTGATTTACCTCGCATTGGGTTCTCATGAAGATGCGATTGAGTTAGTTGGTGAGTTCTTGCAGTTTAACGACAATACAGTACAACGTGGCTTGTTTTACCAAGCTGTCAATGCTGTGCTTGAAGTGACCTTAGATGACGACTTAGAGCTTGAGCATTTTATGGGTAACTTTAACCGCATGTTTGGTCAAGAAGTGATGGACAATGTGGTTGGTTCGGTTAATGGCACAGTGCGCTTTTATGGCCTAACAAAAACTAGCATCAAGCTAGAAGGTATTGAGCCACATTTACGCTTGATTGAAAGTTACAAAAAGCTGCATCAAGCGCGGAAAGCTAAAGCGGGTATATAGTGCTTAGTTAAGTATTAGACCGTGATAAATCTGATAGTGAAAAAGCGAACCTAACGAGGTTCGCTTTTTTATTGTGGCAGTTACCTTATTTTTATTGCTGATGTAAATTGCTGTCTGTTGTCGTGGCTCGAGTTAGAGCCTTGTCTTCAAGCTTGTCGATGGGGACTAAGACTTGTTGATGATGGCTATTTAAGTGCTGAGAATAACCGAAGCTCAACACGATCGATAAATGAGTTTACAGTTAGGCTATTTAACTTTAGGTTAGTGAATAATCAAAATATGAATGTGTGTAATAACATGATGTTATTTACTAACAAACAAGGACGATAAATGAAACTGTCACTTTTATTGATTGGATGTATTATTTGCAGCCCTGCATTAGCAGATAATCCATTACCACCTATTTTAGATTTTTATCCTCAATGCGTGTCTCAGGTTATTAATACTGCGAGTAATAAAATCATTTATGATATTGATCCTGCATTGGCGACCTCTTCTACGTCCGGTGTAATGGCACATAGAGAGATGTATTTACAGCGGGCATTGGTGGATATTCAGCGCCAAGCTCAAATCGACAATGCTGATGCCGTGATTATCCAACGGCTCAATGTTACTGGGGTTGATAGAAGCATTAATCTTCAAGATAGCAGTGGCAAAGTAAATTCCAACATAAAACAAATTCATGTGTCATCTACTGTTGAACACCTTAAATTGTGTGATGATAAACAACTCACCGCTAATTCAACCCCCTATAACAGTAAAGGTAAGGCCGTTTCATTTACTGAAACCGTAGTGAAGCTTGCTTTACCTGAAGATGGCCGTTTATTCACACAGGCACAAAAACACAGTGCGCCCGATGCCGCTATTACTATTGATAGCGCTTATGGGGTGCATATAGGTGATAGCGTTGACAGTTTGCAAAGTGCGTTAGGGCCGCACAGCATTCAGTTGCAACTCAGTGATGGGACAATCGCTTATGGTTATGGTCGTAACTTATGGTTTTTTGTGAAAAATGCTTATGTCGTAATGATTTCACAAGACCCAGGACTAGTAAATAATCATGGCAAAAACCAAATTGCATTAAGCGAGAATTATGACAATGATGATTGGATTATTGAAGGTAAAATCCATCCTGGCGATAAACAGGAAACCGTAGCGAAATATTTATTAATCAATAAACATAATGGTGATTACCGCGTTATGGGTAAAAACAGTCAGCTGACATTACAGTTTGAAGATTATAATGAAAGTATAACTAAAGCCGCAGTGTCTAGACTTAACCGTTTTGCCATTATGCCCTTAGTCGATGCCAGTCATAAGCCTGAAGTGAACTTTGCCAATTTTGATAATATTGATATTGCAAAGATTATCGCACTGGATCATAAGCAGACTTATACCTTGCAGCCGCAGCAGCTGGTGAATCAAATTCAGCTTAATGAAAATGGACCTAAGGCAATAGTAAACAGCAACGTGTTACTTGGGTTTAATGAGCAAGGTACGATCAATAGTCTTAAGGTGACCGAGTCAATGTTTGAACCGCAAGACATCGACGAGTTTAAAAAAGTATTAGCGACTTATCAAATCCCTACCACCAAGACGGCCTTCTTGGCGCGTTATCCTGATGCCGAAGATAACTTTGATAATGTCATGATCACTAAAGGGACAATATTAATGTCGGTTAACTTTGATTCCTATGACGATGATGCTGAGTTAATTGATTTAAGCATCGTTTTTTAATATTCATATTATCCTAGAAGGTATATCGAACGCCGATGCTCAGGGCATCGGCGGTACCTTATTTATTCTCACTGCGCTAAAATATGTGGTAAACGAGTTAAGCCAATTGGGTAATAAATGAATATTGAAAATGATGTGATCGACAATTTAGCTGAATTAGAACGCTTTTTACTGTCGGTGGAAAAGGGCGGTTTAGGTTTAGAAGGCGTTGCCGGTGTCGGTATGGCAACCAGTAATGCCGATGGTCGTCATTTTGTTGCGGTATTTGGTGATAACCACAAGCTATTACTCGGTCGCTGGGTGACACCTGAGGTTTTCGAAAAAGGTCAAGAAATAGTTAAAAATGGGGTTAAATCGAAGCACTGATTGTTGACTCTATTTTATTTTAAAAAGGGGGCAGAAATTCATTTCTGCCCCCTTTTTACGATTTACTACTTAGCATAATTACTTATCTGAATTGGTTGAGCCAATTTTATGAATGGCTAAGTCTGCACCAATAAATTCATCTTCTTGGCTCAGGCGTAAACTCGATAGTTTATTCACTAAGCCATAGACGATAATACCGCCAACTAATGCGACAACGACTCCGGCAATAGTGCCAACAAGTTGCGAAGTAAAGCTCACTCCGCCAAGGCCACCTAAGGCTTGCTGACCAAAAATGCCTGCAGCAATACCACCCCAGACACCGCATAAACCATGTAAAGGCCATACACCTAAAACATCATCTATTTTACTGCTGCGTTGTAATTTGGTGTACACCAATACAAATAACCCGCCAGCCACACCGCCAACCACAAATGCGCCAACCGGATGCATTAAATCAGAACCTGCACACACAGCCACTAAGCCTGCTAGTGGTCCGTTATGAATAAAACCAGGGTCATTTTTGCCAACAATAAGCGCCACAATAGTGCCACCCACCATGGCCATTAAACTGTTTACTGCCACTAAACCGCTGATCCCGCCAAGCGTCTGTGCTGACATGACGTTAAAACCAAACCAGCCGACAATCAGCACCCATGAGCCTAAGGCTAGAAACGGAATGTTCGATGGCGCAAATGCAATGCCGGGTTTACGGCCGCGGCGGGCGCCAAGCAAATAAATAGCGACTAGTGCTAACCATCCGCCCATAGCATGGACGACGACAGAGCCAGCAAAATCATGAAATTGAGCACCAAATTGGCTGTCTAACCAGGCCTGAAAACCAAAGTTACCGTTCCATATAATCCCTTCAAACAGGGGATACACAAAGGCAACAATCAATGCTGAAGCCAGTAAGAAAGGCCGAAAGCTCCCGCGTTCAGCAATCCCCCCAGATACAATTGCTGGAATGGCTGCTGCAAAGGTTAATAAGAAGAAGAATTTAACCAGTTGATAACCGTTATCTGTGCTTAATGCTTCTGCGCTGACAAAGAAGTGGTTACCGTAAGCAATTTGATAGCCAATGACAAAATAAGCGAGGGCTGAAAAAGCAAAGTCGGTTAAAATTTTTACCAAGGCATTAACTTGGTTTTTGTGTCTTACAGTACCCATTTCTAAAAATGCAAAGCCAGCGTGCATGGCTAATACCATAATTGCACCAAGTAAGATAAACAAGGTGTCCGCGCTTTGTGCAATTACGCCAATAGCATCACTAATATTATTCATTTTAGTTTCCACAAAACAATTCTCTATTGAAATTCATGCGTTTATAGAGCAAAAATCATTCCTAAATCACAGGCCACCTATCATTTAGTTGAACTCTCGTGGTGCAAACGTATGAAAATATTGCTTAAATAATCTATAAAATGTTCAATATGAGTGCAATTTTTGGGCAGGTGAATGCTGAAAAGTAACACGTATGACTGATAATTATGCTGTTAATGCTTTAGTTTGGTGCATTGTCGCTTGCATTTGGTGCGTTGCATAATCAGCCGATTAACTTTATGTTAACAATATTGTTTAAGATAAATCGTTTAAGTAATCAGTCGACAATCAGACGTTTTATGACTGTTCGAATTCACGCTTTTGGTTTCTAGTTCTTAATGTTAGGTTCTTAATTCCAATCGTTAGAAATCTTAATGCTTTATCAGTACTAACAAGTCACTAGCATGCCCAATAATAACTAAAATGGCGGGAGTAATATGACAGCAGTAAGAGTGGCAGGCGTGGGGATGATCCCCTTTTGCAAACCGGGCCATCATCAACCGTACCGAGTTATGGCGGCTAAAGCGATTAGGTTAGCATTAACCGATGCCAACCTTGATGCTAAATTGATCGAGCAGGCTTATGGTGCATATATTTATGGCGATAGTACCTGCGCTCAGCATGCATTTTACGATGTCATTCAAAGCGGTATTGCGATCATTAACGTCAACAATAATTGCTCTAGTGGTTCGACAGCGTTATTTTTAGCGCGCCAGGCGGTATTGTCAGGCCAAGTGGATTGCGCATTAGCATTTGGCTTTGAAGAAATGCAACCTGGAGCATTGGGCTCTCACTGGACAGACAGAGAAAGTCCGTTCGAGCGCCTTGACCCCGTGTTACAACAATTCAATGCCCCACAAGGCCCAATCGCACTTCGCGCCTTTGGTGCTGCCGGGCGTCACTATATGGACCAGTATCATGTAGGCGCTGATATTTTTGCTAAGGTAGCTGAAAAGTCGCGGCGTCATGCATTACAGAATCCGTACTCTATGTTTTCAACGCCATTAACTTACCAGCAAGTGCTTGATGATAAAGTTATCTATGATAGTTACTTAACTCGGCTTATGGCATGTCCACCAACCTGCGGTGCTGCTGCAACCATAGTGTGCAGCGAGCAATTTGCTCGCAAACACGGGATTACATCCAAGGTAAATATTATTGCGCAGGCAATGGCGACGGATACCGAGCTGTCGTGGCAAGATCCAATGTATGTCGTTGGTAAAGGCATGACACAACGGGCAGCTGAGCAGGTTTACCACCAGGCCGGTATTGGTCCTGCTGATATCGATGTGATTGAGTTACATGACTGTTTTACCCCTAATGAAGTGATCACGTACGAAGCATTAGGTTTATGTACTGAAGGCGGCGCTGCAGAATTGATTGCCAACGGTGACAATACCTATGGTGGCCAATACGTTATTGGTCCGTCTGGGGGCTTGATGTCTAAGGGGCACCCTATTGGTGCGACTGGGCTAGCACAATGTACAGAATTAACGTGGCATTTACGCGGCCAAGCAGGAAATAGGCAAGTGGATAATGCCAAATTGGCCCTACAACACAATGTTGGCTTAGGTGGTGCGGTGGTAGTGACCTTATATGGTGTTTAACTAACGGTTTTATTTCATGCTGCGCTACATTGCCGTCGATATATGAGGGAAATGAAGCGCAACACTGTGGGCAGTTCGTTAACTGGCTTTTTTACGACTAAAAGTACGGCGGGAAAAGGTCACCACACTGAATGAAAGAATCAAGGTGCCAATAAGCGATACCAAGGTGATCAGCATGACATAACTGGCAGGCATATTAAGCCCATCATGTAATGGTCTAACAAAGCTAGCCACTTTACCTGCAAATGCTCTGTCACTGTGTGTGAGTACCGATTCAATTGTGCCTTGTTGGTAATTGATGCTGATACGATCGGCTTCTCGTAACCAAACACCCTGATGTTGATCAAATTGGATGCTGTATATCAGCTGTTGTGGCATGTCGGTATCAGGCTGCGGGCCTTTATTCGGTGTTGAGCGAGGCTTACTCACAGAGATCAGTTCTGCCTCAGGCCAAATTTGCTGTGCGCTAGTGAGCTGACTTAACCAATCGTTTGCTTGGCTAACAGGATAAGCAACTTGCTCGAGTGCGGCTTTTGGTTTGAGAGCACCAGTCCATAAACTGTTATAAGTAATTAAAAAACCACTGACACACAATATAAATAACGGTACTGAAATAAACAGTCCTAATTGAATATGGCTTTTAAGCAAACTGCTTGAGCGAGTATTTTTAGGCAAGCTCTGCTTTAGTCGAAATCCCTTACGAACTCGCCACCACAGATAAATACCAATTAAGGTGACAATACCGCCAGCCAGCGAAGCCCAAGCATTGATGTATTTGCCGCCATTATCGATCAGAAAATTACGATGTAACCAGAAAGCCGTTTCATAGAAAGGTAAGTCAAATGAAGAGCTACTGCTGAGTTCATTGAGTTGATTGTCTAGGGCTATCGCTTTACCCCGAGTACTAGCTTGAATATATGGGGTATGCTCGGTCGGAAAACGAATAGTACTCATGCTAGGGTAGCGCTCGAATAAACGGCTTACCGTATCGGCTTTTTGTTCAAGGGTGAGCGGCACAAATGCCTGACCTTTGTTGTCTGTGCGTTTAAGTAAATCAACGCTCCCTAAATAAACGCCTGTCGTTAATACAATTAGCATTGTGATACTAATGAAAAAACCTACCCAGTTATGAAACCATTTTAACGCCGAAACCATGCTCATTTTGTTTACTCTATTACACACTGTCGAATTGCAGCTGGTTATAAACCAGCTGATTTTTATTGTGTTTTCAATTTAATCATCAAACCACAATCTGGGGAATGATAATTAATCTCATTTAATTATTCAATTAAAGAAGTGTAAAGATGGCGTGATTGAGTAGGTTTCAAGCTTTACTGTAATTCGTCGTGCGGCTATTTAACCCAAGCTAAGGTTAATTGATTTACTGACCACTGTGGTTAAGGTGTTTACTGACAAATCATCACTCTTTGTAGGCTGGCGCATTATAACTCGCTAACATGGACTCTTAATATGCCCCCTAATATGACCCCTAATACCAATGCCAGTGTTTACACAAATGGTATTGGTATTATTTACGCTTAGTCATAGATTTTTTGTGAAAGAGTGTATGTCGACACTCTTATACTAGTGCCACATTAATCACTTGTTTACTTGATGGCGTAATGATCACCGGGATCGATTTTGATGTTGGGGTAGATGAACCGACTCCGACACTGTTAATGGAGACTAGCGGATTTGTTTCAGGGTAATAGGCGGCAATGTTACCGCGCGGGATATCATAAAAAACCACACTGAAGCCTGATACTTTGCGAACGATGTTGTCGTTGGCGATAGACTGTATATCAATAAGTTGGTCTTCAACGAGATTAAGCTGAACGGCATCTTGTTGGTTCATGAACAATACATTCCGCTTGCCTTTAATCCCGCGATATCGATCGTCCATGCCGTAAATCGTGGTGTTGTACTGGTCGTGAGACCGCAGGCTTTGCAGTAACAAAATAGGGTGTTCGGCGGATGACTGAGTTGTTTGAGCGTTGCTTGAACAATCTGCGATGACAGAATCGGGCAACTCACTCGGATTAAATTGAGCTAACTGATTACTGGTATTCCAAACCAGCTCAGCTGCGCTATTGCCGAGATAAAATCCGGCTGGTTGTTCGATTCGTTGATTAAAATCGCTAAATCCAGTAATCGTGTTTTCGATAAGATTGCGGATAAGGCTATAGTCGTCGCGCAGAGCTAGCCAGTTTAGCTTATTGCCTGCATGACTTTGATTAGTATGGCTGTGATTGAGATGACTGAAGGTAGCATGAGCCATTTGGGCGACAATATCGATTTCAGATAAACACTGTTCTGAGACTGGGTCGGTCATACCTGTTGACGCATGAACCATGCTGAAGGTGTCTTCAACGGTGATTTTTTGAATACCGCTAACTTGCTGATCTAATTCGGTGCGACCTAGACAAGGCAAAATTAATGCATCGTGAGTCACTTGTAAGTGGCTGCGATTAAGTTTGGTGCTAATTTGCACATTGAGTTCAGCATTGCGCATTGCTTGGTAAGTAAAGTCGGTATCAGGTGCCGCCGCTGCAAGATTACCGCCTAAGCATATTAGCACTTTACTCTGTTTACTGTGCAGCGCTTTCAGTGCTTCAACCACATTGTGGCCCGCTAGGCGCGGTAAGGTGGTAGCAAAGTAATTATCCAATTTATCGATAAAATCGGCAGATGGCTTTTCATTAATGCCCATAGTGCGGTTACCTTGCACATTACTGTGGCCACGGACAGGGCATAATCCAGCGCCTTTTTTACCTATTTGACCACACAGAAGGTGCAGGTTAATCACTTCACTTATGATGTCGACCGAATGCTTGTGCTGAGTTAACCCCATGGCCCAGCAGCTGATCACGGTTTTACTGTTACTGAACAGCGTGGCCGCTTGAATAATCTGTGCTTTTGTTAGCCCAGATTGTTGTTCAATTTTATCCCAGCTCGTGTGCTTAACTTTGTGTTGATAGTCTTCAAAAAACGCACTGTGCTGTTGAATAAAGTCATGGTCAATTTTGTCTGGACGTTGTTCAATAATAAATTTAGCCATACCGCGCGCTGCTGCCATATCGCCGCCCAACTTAGGGGTTAAATACAAATGACTAATGGTAGTGGCTGCTGGAGTGAGCAATTCTATGGGATTTTGTGGACTGGCGAATTTTTCTAAGGCGACTTCTTTAAGATTATTAAAGGTCACAATTTTACAGCCTTGCTTGGCAGCCTTACGCAGAGTATTCATCATTCTGGGGTGGTTGGTACCAGGGTTTTGGCCAAACACAAAAATGGCTTCCGCGGCGTCAAAGTCTTCAAGTACCACGGTACCTTTACCAATGCCGATTGATTTTGTTAGTGCAACCCCGCTGGCTTCATGGCACATATTAGAGCAATCGGGAAAATTATTGGTGCCATACAGCCGCCCAAATAATTGGTAAAGATAAGAGGCTTCGTTACTGGCGCGGCCAGAAGTGTAAAACTCAACTTGATCTGGGCGACTTAAGCTGTTGAGCTTGGTGGCGATGATCGAAAAAGCTTCAGACCAGGTAACCGGTTCATAGTGATCGGTGACAGCATTAAAGCGCATCGGTTCGGTTAAACGGCCCTGATACTCTAACCAATAGTCCGTTTGTTTTGCCAGTTGGCGCACTGAATATTGGCTGAAAAACTCGCGTCCAACTCCTTTACCGGTCGACTCCCATGCCACTGCTTTAGCACCATTTTCGCAAAACTGAAATGCACCTTGTTTGTTATCACCCCATGCACAACCTGGGCAATCAAAACCATCGGTTTGGTTAACGCGAAGTAAGTTTTTGAGATTTTGCTTGGTCTGTTGGCTACGCAGTACATGAGTAAACGTCGCTTGCAGTGAAGGAAAACCACCGGCTTTGGTTGGTTTTTGATAATGACTAGACATTGATTTCTCCGATAGGGCTCAGCGATAAACGGTTAACATCGAAATGAGCATCGTAATTTGAATAATAAATAGGCGCTGAATACTTGGGGATGTGAATAATATTAAGGTTATATTGTAGTGCCAGTTTGACTGCGAGTTGGCTGGGCGAGGCTAGACTAATAAGGTTATTAGCGCCAAAAAGAACCGCTTTATGGATTAACTCACTACTGCAACGACTGGTAATTAATAAGGTATTACATGATGTTTCTTGAGTCGTAGTTGTTTGCCTTAATAACATGCCGATAAGTTTATCTAGGGCATTATGGCGGCCGATGTCTTCACGACAGGCAACAATATCGCCTTGTGCGGTTAAGCCCAGGGCAGCGTGTATTGCGCCACTTTGCTGCGCTTTTATTTGGCTGTCAGTTATGCGCTGTTTCAGGCTTTCAACATCAGTAATGTCAATGGGACGGGTGATGGGCAATATGGATAATTGTGGCAGTGCATGTTCTATTGCTTCAACCCCGCAAATCCCGCAACCGGTAGCCCCAACGAGTCGACGTTTTTTACTGTTTAAGGCATATAGACAACGATTAGAAATGGTTACTTCAATAATAAAGCCGTTATCAGATGGCGTTATTTGAATATCATGCACGTCATGATCGTGTTGAATAATCGCTTCTGAAAACAAAAAACCAATGGCAAAGTCTTCAATGTTATCTGGCGTTACCATCATCACAGCATAGTTAATGCCGTTAATGCTAATGGCAGCCGCCGCTTCCTCTACCAGATGTTCTATGGGGGGTAACCATTTGTATGCAGCATTCATGGGCGTAGACTCAAAACGGGATCTTAATCACAGTTTAGTGACCGCTAATGCACAAAGCCAATCAAACAAATTTATGTGGTGATAGTTTTTATCTATTAATATGTTGAAATTGATAGCTAGTATTAAGGGTGAGGGATGAATCTTAGACAGTTACATTATTTTTATGAGCTAGCAAAGTTTAAGCATTTTGCTAAAGCAGCCAAGGCTTGCCATATTACTCAGCCTACCTTATCGGCCAGTATCACGGCTTTAGAAAAAAGTTTTGGTACTGAGCTGGTGGTGCGTGGCAGTCAGTTTGTCGCGTTAACCGATGCTGGGCAGATTGTGTTGCGCTATGCTGAAAAAATGCTCTTGGATCAAGTGGCGTTAAAGCAAGAACTCAGTGTATTTAGTGGGCCGTTAATTGGTTCTCTTCGGATTGGTATTGTGCCGCAGTCGAGTGTGGATATTATGCCGATCATTAAACAATTTAATGAGCTGCATCCTAATATTACGATTACCTTGTTGGTGACCACTAATGAAAAGCTCATCGAGCAACTGACCTTACATCAAATCGACATAGGTTTGGGGTTTGATGACAATCTTACTGAGGCGAATCGGCGCACATTTTATTTTTATCCTCAAATGGATAACGATATGGCCGTGCTAGCAAGTCAAACATTAGTGTCGCAACTTGATACCCCACTGAGCGATGGAGCATTAGCCCTTAAGGATTTGCAGCAAAGGCCATTGGTATTGTTAAGCCAAAATATGCAGTTTAGGCAATATATAGATAATGCGCTGGCACAATCTCAGTTACGTTTTAATGTGGTGTTAGAAACTGATTCGCTATTTCATTTAGTCAGTGCGGTAAAGCACGATATTGGTTATGCCATTGTCAGTAGTGGTATTGCCAAATCGGCTGAAAAATTATTTAATTTACATTATTGGCCATTGCAACATATTCAATCAGGTAACACAGTGTTTATTACCCGTAAATACAGTGTGTCGCCAGCAATGAACGAGTTTGTGAGTTTGATTAATACGGGCTAATTTCTGCCTTTGTTTACCATTTGAGCGCCATGCTAGTCAATCTATGGTGGTGAATATGATGCATCACACTTGATTAAGCTTGGCTGGTGACATCCTAACGGCAGCAAACATCAACCCCACTTAAGACAACAGGATTTTTGATAGGTTATTGGCGCTTTAAATGATTAGCAGTTAACTGTGGTTTATGTTTGCTGCTAGCCTGTGAATGTTGATATAATAGCGGGCTAAAAAATTATCTATTCACAGACTTTTTTATCTCGCAATCACTGCCACATCGCCTGCAGGAATAACTATGATTAACCACTTTAGTGTACTGGGCGTTAGACCCAATGCCAAAGAAGATGACATAAAAAAAGCCTATAAACGTTTATCGAACAAGTACCATCCTGACAAGTTACTTGGGGCGTCTGATGATGAGAAACAACAAGCATCGGTTCAGCTCCAACGAGTCAAAAAAGCTTACGAAGTGTTATCAGATAAAAAGCAGCGAAATGCGTTTATCAATGATTTTAACAACGTAATTGTCACTGATCCCACTGCCGCAATGCGGGAGTTGTGGGACGAATATTATTCCTGAGTATCCCATGGCTAAACATCTTAATATTTCACGCATTAATGAGCTAAAAAATAATGCCCATGACAATATCGAATCTTATAACGATCCTGATACGCCCAATGCACTAGCAAAGTTTACCAGCCAAATCAGAGCGATATTGTTGGCCGATCCTGGGATGCTCGATTCTGTCCCTGAATATTTACCGGTAGCGCTTTATGATAGAGTCAAGTTCTCTCCTGAATCAAAGCGTCAATGGGCACATTGGATTAGCTTGAATATTCATCCTAGCTGGGATGAGTTTAAAACCACGATTGCATTTAACAATGCAGATCTACCTCTAGCACTTGCGGTACGCAAATACAGCGAAGATCTGCTCATTGAAAGTTGTGCTGTGGTGTATTTGCTGGAGACGCAGGGAGAATCAGCGCCCAAGCAAATCGCTGATGAGGATGATTCTGATGGTCTTCATGAGCATGAGCGTGATGAGAACGATGACGACAATGACTATGATAGCGATGAAGAAGGTTATTATGACCAATATGATGAGGATATCGAATGAACAGTCTCATTGAAATAACCGCCGCTGAAATACAAGAGCTGGCGAATGTTGAGCCTAAACAGGCAAGCAAGAGATTTGAGTTAATTGCGTCGTCAATGTCTGATGATCAGTTGGTTGAAGTTATAGAAAAAATGGACATAGTTACGCTGACGCAAATTAACAGTCAGCATGATATTTCGTGTCCATCGATCATGTCTGAGCTTATGTCGCCAGAACAGATCCGTGACATCGTCTGCCAGCAACCGCTTTACTGGGAAGAAAAAATCAAGAGTAATGCTGAAGAGTTAATGCATCATACGTTTGATTTTATGACTTACCTTATCCGTATCCAGGACAGCGAAGAAAAACAAACTGCTATTTTAGAATGTTTGGCTGAAGACCCAGCGGCACTGTTTTATCTATCGATCCCATTTATTGAGCTTATCTTAGGTGGTAGCAGTGATGATGAAGATGAGATTAACGATACTTTTGATGATGAAGCGGATGAGGAAACTGTGGGGTATTCTGATTGGCAAGCCGATGAAGAAGCTCATAGTCTGAGCATTGATGATCCGCGAAGTTTGCTGGCGCTGATCCGCGATAGAGCACCTAATGTCGAGAAGTCGATCAAGAACATGCTGCGTAATACTGGCTCTGACTGGCAGTTAATTATCAGCCAATTTGCTAGCGAATTAGTGATTCAGGCGAAAGAAAAGAACCAAGTCACTGACGAGTATGCTGAAGTTGATGACATGTTTAGCTTTCTTGATTAAGGGTTCTGCAAATGCAATTGGTATTACGTGACGAAAATCAGGGTCCCTATTTGAGTCGGGTGTTGGCTTATGGCCGAACCGAAGATGTGCTTAGTAATGAGCAATTGGGACAGATCAAAGCGAAAGCCATTTTGATGAGCCTTAAGTTCGCAGATAAGTTTTATAACAAGTATAAAATGCATTTGCTTGAAGAAGCGGCGCAAGATGTGATTGGTATTGTGAGTATTGGTTTGATGGCGTTGTCGAACCAAAATCAAGATATTGCTATTGCGTTGCTGCTCAATGATGACGGCGTGGTTAAGTCGTTTCAGAAAGGCTGGGGTATGCTAACTAAAGTGAGCCAGTACAGGCTTCATGGCAAATCGGTTTATGGCGATGTGGATAAAATCTTGCTTGATCAAGTGTCGAGTCCACCGGATTGTGATGAGTGGCAAGGTTGGGTTTATTATCAAGAAGCCTTAACCGAGCATAATCGCCAGCAATCTATTAATGCATTGTTAGCTCAGTTTTATATTGCTGGCACCTTTGACCCTATGGATTATATCAATCTGGAAAGTACCTTAGCAGAAGCTGTGCTTTATCGGATATTTTTCGACGGTAAAAAAGTGCGCCCAGATCTTAAACGGCGTATGACGAGTGTAGAACTTCAGCCGCAGTGGTTTAGTCTCGAATTTATCGAGCAACAAACTAAGCTCGCCCTGGCTGAGTTACCTAAGGAGCTTGAAGCTGCTATCCGTTTGGATTTAGGTAAAAACTTTAACTCTGCACTGCTACGCACATTAAATTTCTCTCGAAGTTATCAAGAGTTGGCTGCTCAAAATGCCTCTCCTGAGCGATTAGAGCGATTTGAATACAAGGAAGGTTTAGTCGGTCTTCTTGGTTGGCCCATCTATATCGTCATGTAATGTCACTTTAGGAAGCTTACTTGTGTGTAAGCTTCCTCTATTCGCTTGGTATCTTATTGGTTTTGTGCCATATTTTAGTTCAAACCATCATCTTGTCGTCACATGTTTTCGTGAGAAATACCGCTCAACTGAGTGATAAGTGACTGTATTTAAAAGTTAACTTATTACTAGCTTGTACGTTAAGTGTTCCTTAGGCCGTGTTTGCTGGCCATTTTTTGTGTTGATTAACTGTCTTTAGGAGCCATTATGTTCAGTAGCCTACGTGCTTATCGTTCGTCAATCATATTGCTGGGTGCTTTATTGCTTGGTGGGCTATTCGGTGGCTTAGTGCCTGAACTCGCCATAAAGCTCAAGCCGATAGGGCAAATTTTCCTAAATCTATTGTTTATGATCATCGTACCTCTGGTGGCTGTGAGCGTGATGTCATCTATCGCGCACATGACGGATTTAAAGAAATTAGGCGCGATACTGGTGTCGATTATGCTGGTATCAATTGTGATGGCAATTATTCCCGCTGTCGGTGTGGTATTGCTGGCGTTAGCGTACGATCCTGCCCAAGGCGTGACACTTGATTTAGCCAATACGGTTGATGCTGCATCAGGCGGTATGGATTTTGTTAGCTTGTTAACCACCAATGATTTTGTCGGTTTATTGTCTAAATCAAACATTTTAGCTTTGATCATTATGTCGGTGATTGGTGGTGTGGCCATTGGTCAATCAGGTGAAGATGGCCAGAGAGTTGGACGCATGCTAGACAGTTTAAATACTGTGATCATGAAAGTTATTTCGCTATTAATGTATGTTGCGCCTATTGGGCTTGGAGCTTATTTTGCTGCGACCATGGCTAGCCAAGATACTGAGTTAATGGGCACGTTTGCTCGAGCTGTTGGATTATTTTTTGTCGCAATGGCGTTATATATTACCTTAGGTTCAACTCTATACGCATGGATTGGTGGCGGAGTAAAAGGGGTTAAGCAGTTTTGGCAACACATGCTTGAACCCGCAGTGACCGCATTAGGCACTAGTTCATCATTAGCGACATTACCTGTGACCATTCGTAGCGCCGCTAAAATGGGCTTAAACGAGCAAATTGCAGAGATTAGTTTGCCATTGTTAGTGAATCTTAATAAAGGTGGTGCAGCAGCGATCACCGCGCTAAAAATCGTGTTTATCTATTCGCTATTAGGTCTCGATTTTACTCCAGATGTGTTTATGCTAACGATTTTGATTTCGGTATTGTCTGCATTTATCATTGGTGGAGTCCCGGGAGGAGCATTTTTAGGCGAAATTTTTATTGTGACTACCTTGGGTTTACCGATGGAAGTTATCCCTATTTTAGTGGTCATTGGTGCAATCACCGATGCCGCATCGACAGTGATTAATGTGGTACATGATTTAACCGCGACCCAAATTATTCAGCGTATTAATGGCAAACATTATGTGCCTAAAATACTCGATAGCGAGCTGAGTGAGGCAATTAATAAAGCCAATTAAAAAGCTTACTATGCTATGTCATTGCTTGATATTGATTATGCAGTGGCATTTATTAAGCCACTGCCACGCAATTGCGCCCTTGTGATTTAGCTTTGTATAAGGCTTTGTCTGCACGCTCTAATATGCTGTCAGCAGAGTCTTGTGAATTGTATTGTGCAACGCCTAAGCTTATTGTGAGTGCCAGACCTTGAATATTTTGCTTGGCGACATATTGGCGTAATCTTTCGGTTAGCTCTATGGTGTCATTTAAGGTTGTATTGAGTAATACCATCACAAACTCTTCACCTCCCCAACGTACTAGTAAATCATCATTGCGCATTTGGCTTTGGAGTAAATGCGCCAATTCACATAAGACTTTATCACCTACCAGATGACCGTGATTATCATTGATGCGTTTAAAATGATCGATGTCGATCATCACTACCGAAATAGGCGATTGAAAACGAGATATCAGCTTAAGTAACCTTGGTTCGGTGGGGTTTTTATTATCTACGCCGCCTATATCGATCGATGGCGATTTATTATCTCGGCTGCCAGAATCAGGCATTACGTCGTTATTCACGGCTTTAATGGTCAGCAGTTGTTCTAGAACCTTATCGAGTTTGTCGCGGTTATACAGCCCGGTGAGTTTATCTGTTTCAGCCATTTTTTGGATTTCTAAATTGCGAAGTGCGAGCTTCTGATAGCCGGAAAAACGAGTTTTTTCGTAAAACCTAATCAGTAAAACTTGTGCTATACACACTTCGATAATATTAAATAAGGCTTGAGTTCTAATCGTTACAGGCTCAGGGTCTTGAGTTTGCTGGTACACCAAAAAAGCACATACGGCGAAGGTGAGGCATGAAATTAGTGTTCCCCATTTCCGTCCTATAAGAAAAAATGAAATCAGTGGGACGAGCGTTGACCAAAATAATGAGTAGGATTGACCCTTAGCTGAAATGGCAAATAGCATGATTAAGCTGCTCACCATTATGGTGGTCGCCCAAGAGGCTATTTTAACATGTCCTGTTTTGCGGAAATGGTAGAAAATAACAAATGAAATACATAAGCCAACACTATCGAGTAAGGTGTATTCTAAGCTGTTAAAATACAAAAGATTAATCAGGGCAAGAATGGAAAAGTAGCTCATTGTAATCAGCAATGTATAGCCGATTAATTGGACTCGCCAGTAATCGGGATGATCTGGTGGATATTGGGCGAATTGTTTTAACCAAAATTTCATCGTAAGCAAATTCCAAAGTAAAATTCTATCAATGCTAACCGTTAAGCCTGGTAATCATAGGGGCTATATTTCAGATTATGCGAGCACCAGCAATAATGATTATTAGAGAAAATATAATAATAACGGCCACCTAGTCAGTTGTTTTATGTGCTGTGGTATCGAAACAAATCCTATTATTGTATGACTCGGTTAAAACAGACTTAACTTGATGATAATTAGCGTAGAGCCCCGAGATAAGCTGTTTGGTGTATGGCTGATGGATATTTCTTTTGATTGTCTTTAGTTCAGCGGCGAACCCAACAGCCTCTAATGCTCAATAATTTGTCTGTATGAGTATAGGCTATTTTAGCTATGCCATTGTCTATATTGATAATCACTAAGGTGACATTAGTTAGCTTCACTGTTTGAGTGAGTATATTTTGCAATAAACGGGTGTTAACTTGTTTATAAGCAGCTATTGAATGAGTGTATACGCACACTTGAAGCCTGAGCTCTGGCACAGTATCATGCGCTTTTTATTGCGATGAACCCGTATAATGCGCTATTTAACCACTCGTTATCATACTGATACTCCTGCAGAATTTATTGATGCCAATCAAAAAACTATGCTGACTCGTATTGCTGCCCGTGCAATTGTCATTCGTGATAATCAAATATTGATGCTTTATACCCAACGTTATCATGACTATTCATTACCAGGTGGTGGAGTCGATGCGGGCGAGGAGATAGAGCAAGGGCTCATTCGGGAGTTACAAGAGGAAACCGGCGCGCAAGAGATCCGCAATATTAAGGAATTTGGCTTATATGAAGAATACCGCCCATGGCAGCGAGAGGGTTATACATCGGTGAACATGCTGTCTTATTGCTTCACTTGTGAGATAGACAATCAGCTGGGTGAGACTCAATTTGAAGCCCATGAAATCAATAATGGCATGGTGCCGGTGTGGATTGATATTGATGAGGCTATAGCGCATAACTTAGATACGATTGCCAATAACAGTAAAAAAGGCTTATCGATTGAACGAGAAACCTTTTTACTGAAGCTGATCAAACAAGAGTTACTGTGAGCGAGGCGTAAGCTACTCGTGAGCCTGTCATCAGTGAGTGCGGGCGATAATCAAGTCATTCTCAGCCAGAACAGTGCCATTGGGCCAATGGTATTAACATCAGCCTAATTCATCGACCTAACCAATAGATAACTCTTTTGCTCTTGATGTTGCACACGCCATTGCATTGGCGACAAGCTCATCGAGATCGCCATCTTGAAATGCCAATATTGCCTGTTCTGTTGTGCCCTTAGGGGAGGTCACTTGGTGGCGCAGGTTAGCCAAATTATGCTGACTTTTCATCGCCATAGATATTGCTCCCATTGCACTTTGAAGCACTGCTTTAGTGGCAGTTTCTTGTGGCAGACCTTGTTCGACAGCCGCTTTTTCCATTGCTTCTAAAAATAAGAATAAATACGCTGGAGAGCTACCCGCCGCCGCCACTATGGTCGACATTTGGCTTTCTTCTGTTAACCATACCGTTTCACCAACAGCCCGCATGAGTTTTTCTGCTAGGGCAATATCATGTTTGTGAGTGTCGGGACTTGCGTATAATCCTGTTAATCCTTCACCAATGGCGGTCGGTAAGTTTGGCATGGCGCAAATGACTTTGGGTGAAAAATGTAATTTCTGGCGCAGTGTGGCATGTTTGACTCCTGCGGCAATTGAGATAACTAATTTACGGTTATCGTGCTGCATCACTTCACTCAATTGCTCACACACTACCGGTACAACAAAAGGTTTAACGGCAATAATGATGACATCAGCAAACGCAACTGCGGCGGTATTATCTTGATGTACTTTTACATTGAATGTATCGATTAAGTCGTGTCGGGTGGTTTGACTTGGGGCGCACACTAGAATATTGGCACTGTTGTGACCTTGTTTCAGTAGGCCGCTGATAATAGCTCTGGCCATGTTGCCACCACCGATAAAGGCGATACAGGTATTGGGATCTAATGACTGATGTTGAACGATGGGAACCTCCGAAAGTGTCGCTAAAAAGAAAAGGCCATGCTTTCGCTTGGCCTTTTATCTGTGGTGCCGATTGGATTATGCGCGAACTTGACCTTCACCACTGACTAAGTATTTCTCAGTCGTGAGTGACTCAAGGCCCATTGGGCCGTAGGCATGTAATTTACTGGTCGCAATACCAATTTCTGCACCTAGACCGAGTTCGCTACCATCAGAAAAACGTGATGATGCATTTACCATCACGACTGAGGCATCCACTGTGCGTTGAAAACGCGTAGCCGTTAACTCATTTTGGGTACAAATCACTTCTGTGTGATGGCTACCAAAGCGACGAATATGATTAATCGCATGGTCAAAGTCAGTCACTTGGCGAATAGCAATTTCTAAATCTAAATACTCTTGGCCAAAATCATCATCGCTAATAACATTGGCATGCTCAAAGTATTGTTGGGCATTCTTGCTGACATTAATACGTACTTTATGAGCGGCAAGCTCGGCTGCTACTTTCGGTAAAAATGTGGCTGCTACGTCTTGATGTACCAGTAATCCCTCTAGGGCATTACATACGCCAGTGCGTTGGGTTTTACCATTCAGTAATAAAGACATTGCGATATCGAGGTCTGCGTCTTTATCGACATATAAGTGACAAACACCTTTAAAGTGTTGAATAACAGGGATTTTACTGTTATCTGTCACAAAGTTGATCAAACCTTCTCCACCGCGTGGAATAATCACGTCAATAAAGTCACGTTGCTGCATCAGCTCCAGCATTAAAGCGCGATCTGGGTCGGGTACAACCGTGATCAGTGCGGTAGGTAACTGATATACTTGCAACACATTTTGTAAGATAGAAGCAATGATTTTACTTGAATTAAGCGCTTCTTTACCACCACGCAATATCACAGCATTACCTGATTTAAAGCATAACGCACCGGCATCAGCGGTAACATTAGGGCGTGCTTCATAAATCATGCACACAACCCCTAAAGGCACGCGCATTTTTTGAATGTTAAGCCCATTAGGTCGCTGGCATATTTCGCGCACCATACCGACAGGATCGGGTAATGATGCTACGGTTTCGATGCCTGCCGCCATGGATTCAATACGATCAGGTGTCAGTGTCAATCTGTCTATCATCGCCGCGCCTAAGTCAGCTTTTTCGGCGTGTTCAAGATCTAATAAATTCGCTTTAATGATATCGTCGCTGTGTGCCCTAAGCGCACGAGCCATATCAAGTAAGATGGTGTTTTTAACTTTTTCATCTAATAGGGCTAGAGTTTGTGCAGCTGTTGCTGCGGCTTGCGATAAATCTTTAATTAAACTCATATGTGCTCCAAAATGGCGATGTTTTTGTCAGAGATCAGTGGGCCCGTTTTTTGTTGGGCGTTATTGGCAAATTCACGATCTTCCTGGTCTGCAATAAAATGTAATAAACAACTACTGTAGTTTGATTTGGCTTTTGCCAATTTAGTGCCATCGCCTTTGCGCACTAAAACAGTATCGCCGACGGAAAAGTTGCCTCTTACGGCCACTACATCGTCAGTGGTTAGTTGGGTATCATGTTCTTCAAGGTCCGCGCTAAAGTCATTGTCGACAATTAACTCACCTTGAATTTGTGAGGTATGCATCATCCAATGCAAGTGTTCTTGCATAGGTACATCATACGGGGTAAATAGCGTGCCCGGATTCTGACCTTTTAAAAGTTGATTAAAGGTATCTGCGTCGAATCCATCGACAATCATGGTTTCAATTCCGTGAGAAATCGCTTTCTCTGCCGCTTCGATTTTAGTTTGCATCCCGCCAGTACCTACACTACTGGTCGCTCCGCCAGCCATTGCGTAGATTTCAGCATTAATCTCACTTACTTGCTTAATTAGTGTGGCATCTTCATGTAAATTAGGGTTTTTGTTATAAAGCCCTTTTACGTCAGAGCAAATAATTAACGCATCAGCATCTGCTGCAGCTGCCACCATAGCTGATAAATTATCATTATCACCCACACGTAATTTGGCTGCTGTGACAGCATCATTTTCGTTAATAATGGGCAGTAAGCCATTGTCTAACAGAGTAAAAATTGTATTTTTAATGCTGATATAACGGTCACGGTCGCGTAAATCACCATGGGTCAGTAATAGCTGCGCTGAAGGGAAGTCAAATAACTTATCCCAGGTCGCCATCATATCTGCCTGGCCTGCTGCAGCCATGGCTTTTTTAAGTGAAATACTTGGCTCTGCAGTTTCAGCAAATCGATGTTTACCAGCGGCAACTGAACCCGAAGATACCAAAACTACTTGGCACCCTTGAGCACGACAGGTCGCGATAAATTGGGCTATACCTAACAAATAATGGCTGCTACAACCTTGTTGATGGGGCGCAATTAATGCGCTTCCCACTTTAACCACAATCCGTTTCCAATGTGAAGTTGACATAGTATTGTTCTCCATTACTGTTGCTCGGTTAAAACACGATTCGCTTCATGGAAGGTATCGACTGTTTTATTACAAGGATCCGAGTCAAGAGCACTGGTAATCCAAATCACTACGCTACTAACAATAAAACCTGGGATCATTTCATAAATCACGCTGGTTAATGCTTTTCCGTCGCCAAGTACAGGAGCATATATCCAAAAGAGGACGGTAGCTGCACCCGAGACAATACCCGCAACAGCGGCTTTATGAGTAAGGTTTTGTTTATAAAGACTGAATAATACTAATGGACCGAACGCTGCACCAAATCCAGCCCAAGCATTACTCACTAACGATAAAATACTGTTAGAACGATCAAGTGCTAACAAACTCGCCACAATGGCAACGCCTGCTACACCATAACGGCCCATTTTGACCATTTCTTGTTCAGTTGATTCTTTCTTTGATACCACTCGATAGATATCTTCAGTTAGTGAGCTTGATGATACTAATAACTGTGAAGATATCGTGCTCATAATCGCGGCTAAAATAGCTGCCAATAAGAAACCACTGATTAGAGGGTTAAACAATAATTCTGAAAATATAATAAAGATGGTTTCAGGATCACTGACTTTCATATCAAATTTATTGGCATAAGCAATACCAACAAGACCTGTCGCCAGCGCACCAACGATAGTGACTGTCATCCAGCTCATGCCAATTCTGCGGGCAATTTTGATATCAGACACTGAACGGATAGCCATAAAACGCACAATAATATGCGGTTGGCCAAAATAACCTAATCCCCAAGAAAGACTAGAAATTAACCCGAGTATGGTGACATTTTGCATAGCATCAGAAAAGTGCGGAATCGACTGGTAAGCGTAGTCCAACATTTTGTCTGCACTACTGAACTCTTGGTAGGCAACAATAGGTACCAAAACCAAGGCAACAAACATAATACAGCCTTGAACAAAGTCAGTCATACTCACGGCTAAAAAACCACCGAGTAGGGTGTAAGAAACCACAACACCTAAGGTAACTATCAGACCAAGTTCATAATTTAAATCAAATGCCGAAACAAATAACTTTCCGCCAGCAACTAATCCTGCAGAGGTATATAAGGTAAAGAAGATGACAATGATAACCGCTGCGATAATCCGTATATGACTATTAGGTGCATGAAAGCGTTTTGCAAAAAACTCTGGGATGGTCAACGAGTTGTCCGCTACTTCGGTATAAACCCTCAGTTTTGGCGCGACAATTAAATAATTAACCAGAGCACCAAGTAATAGGCCTATTGCAATATAGATGGTTTCAAAACCCACTAAGAACATTGCACCAGGCAAGCCCATAAGCATCCAACCACTCATATCCGATGCGCCAGCTGATAGTGCGGTAACTTGTGGGCTGACTTTTCGGCCACCCAAAATATAGCCAGATACATCGCTTGTTGATTGTTTATAAGCAAACAATCCAATGCCTAGCATTACCATGAAATAAATTGCTAATGAGACATAGGTTAGGTAATGCATGAATTATTTGCCTCCCAACGCTTTGTGATTTTGAATCCCTTCAGGTTTCAACATAACAAAGAGATAGGTGCTTAAAAGAGCGCACAAACATAATAATTGCGAAGCTTCTTTCAGCTTTAACGTCACTGTGTTCCACATATTCGTAATGAGATTTTCTTCGCTTAAAGTGCCTGTTGACATAATGTCCTCCTGGGTTAGAGCTAATCGGTTTATTGTTTAAGGATTTAAATTTAACAATAAAAAACCACCAAGATAGTTAGTGGTCTAATCATAATAGCATGATTAGACGTCAAATTTCCAATTGATTATCGGATAAGGCTACTTTAGAGGGTTTTATCTCGACTGTGCATGCTGTTATTGGCCATGCTATTTGAGCTGACAGGGCCATACTTGATGAGCTGGGGAGGGCTTTTTAGCGATTGTTATTATTCAATCATTTAGGTGAATACTCTCATGAGAATATAAATTGTTGTAAATTATATTTTTTATTTATATGTAGGATCAGTTTTGTTGTTTTAGGGCCATTTGATTGGCATATCAGAGTCTTTGATAGGGTGTTTAATCATCGAAATATTAATCGAATAATTATTTTTATATTTTATTTCAGTATCTTATGTTTGTTTTTGATAGTTAATGTGTAACAAGTAAATAGACTTTTCATTATGTTTTATTGATTTACACACTTTTTATTGATGCATATAGAGGGTTAGGATAAATGGTAAAGCCATAACACTATTGTTATTGCTGACTATGATTTTTCATCTCAGTTAAAGTGACTCGTTATGTTATGGCGCGATTATCTAATCCATTACTCGATTCAATATGCACGTTCGCGCAGCGGATGTATCGATTAGTTCACCTTGTTAATAATTACAGCTCAAATGGTTTTTGTTCAAATTATTTTTGTGGTTGACAGTTTGTATCGCAAAGCCACTTTTAGCGTTAACGGTTCGGTTTGCAATTGGGGTTGAGTTGATTATGTAAAGTAGTGGATACATTTTATCGAGGTTACTAGTGCCTGATTTTGCCAGTATCACCTTGTTAAACAATCTAAAATTCTTATTCAGTTTAGTCAGGCTTAGGCATTTATCTGATGTATTATTAACATAAGTTGCCCCAGTGATAGCGTTGATATTTGAAGAATGTGAGATCCAGGTTGCGCTTAAACACAATAATATTGTATTTAATTAGACGTTCGGTCTAATATGATTATTATGAACAATTTAAGCTTAGATATAATAATGAGTGCAGATATAAGTCCAAGCCAGAAACCACGTCGTGGAAGGCCTCCTAAAGTGTCGCGTGATAATCCAGATACACGGGCTGAGCTTATTCGAAGTGGTCTCGAACAACTGACAGAACAAGGCTTTGCCTCATCGGGTATTGAACCGATTTTAAAAAAAGTGGGCGTCCCCAAAGGCTCCTTCTATCATTATTTTGCTAGTAAAGAAGCATTTGGTCAGGCGGTATTGAAAAATTATGCCGACTATTTTTTATATAAGCTGGAAATTCATTTACTGGACGAATCATTTTTGCCATTAAGGCGAATTAGGAATTTTGTCGACAATGCCAAAGCAGGCATGATCCGTTATGAGTTTAAGCGTGGTTGTTTAGTGGGTAACTTAGGGCAAGAAGTTGGCGTATTACCAGAAAGTTTTAGGCCGCAAATTATTGAGATATTGGTGAGTTGGCAAGACTGTCTAGCTCGGTGTCTTAAAGAGGCGCAATTACATGGAGAGCTGGCAGAAAGTGCAAACTGTCAACTTTTAGCTGAAAACTTTTGGGTCGGTTGGGAAGGGGCTGTCAGTCGAGCAAAGTTGGTGCAACAGGCCACACCGCTGGATAATTACTGCGATCTTTTTATGGCTGCATTACCTAAGTAACGTTAGCTTAGCCACTCTATTTTAAGTTGGTGTATTTTTAAGTTTGTACAAGTTCACTCAAAATGTATTCATTAATAGACGAGCAGTCTAAATTAGGAGAAGACAATGTTTCATGGCATGTTAATTGAAAAAGATGACCAAGGTTATCGTACTACAGTAAAAAGCATTGATGAAAATGTGCTTCCTGCAGGAGATGTGACGGTAAAAGTACTTTATAGCACGCTTAATTATAAAGATGCCCTCGCTATTACAGGTAAAGCACCTGTGGTGAGAACATTTCCTATGGTGCCTGGTATTGATTTAGTGGGCGTAGTCGAACATAGCGATAGTGATAAATTTGCCGTTGGTGATACGGTATTATTGAATGGTTTTGGTGTCGGTGAAACCCATTGTGGTGGTTTAGCCACTAAAGCACGTTTAAAAAGTGAGTGGCTCATTCCACTACCAAGCGCATTTTCCCCGCAGCAAGCCATGGCGATTGGCACCGCAGGCTACACGGCAATGTTATGTGTAATGGCACTTGAGAAAAATGGTGTCACACCCGATAAGGGTGAAGTGTTAGTGACCGGTGCTAATGGCGGTGTAGGCAGTTTTGCTATCGCAATTTTGGCCAAGCTTGGGTATCAGGTAGTGGCATCTACCGGGCGGGTTGATCAAAGTGATTATTTGAAAAAGTTAGGCGCTAAAGACATTATTGATCGTGCGAGCTTATCAGAAGCTGGTCGACCTTTGGCTAAGGAGCGTTGGGGTGGGGCGGTAGATTCTGTTGGCAGTCATACATTAGCCAATGTGTGTGCCAGTACAAAATATGGTGGGACTGTGGCTGCATGTGGTTTAGCACAGGGGATGGATTTTCCAGCGAGTGTCGCGCCTTTCATTTTACGCTGTGTGACGTTAGCGGGTGTTGACAGTGTGATGCGACCGTTAGCCGATCGTATTGAAGCATGGCAACGTCTTGGTGAAATCCTTGATCCTGCCATTTTTGATGACATAGTTCATGAAATCAGTTTGATTGAGGCGATTGATGTCGCCAGTGACTTATTGGCAGGTAAGGTTCGCGGCCGTGTTGTTGTTGACGTAAATCGTTAACATTCATGTTTAATCAGTTAGCCTAAGTTGATGATCGATTAGCTCGCTAAATATTAAAAATGCGACTAAGTAGGGTTATTTTGTTTAAGATGAGCTAATATTGATTTGTGGTTTATTTTTGAACTATTATGTTTGTGAGATAGTATCAAGCAATCAGTAAATAAACGCTGATATTAAGATATTTTTAGTGTTGATATCAGCGTGATAAGGCCATTAAATACTTTAAATATTATAATCTTAACTCTTTTTTATTTTACGATTATTTTTATGATGACTGAACCGTAACAGTTCTTAATCATTATGGTTAACATGTCAAGGATGATGAAATATTTATGCGCGAGAACATTCTGCTACACAAGCAAGTGACAATATTTATTGTTGATGACGACGATGTAGATGTCCTTGGTATTGAAAGAGCCCTCAAGAAACTTAGAATCGCTAATCCCACCATACGCGCCAAAGATGGTATCGAAGCGCTAGAACTGCTTCGTAAAAAAGCCATTGCCAAACCTTATATTATTTTACTTGATATCAATATGCCTCGAATGGGCGGAATCGACTTTTTGAAAGAACTCCGTGCTGACGATGACCTATGCGGAAGTGTTGTCTTTATATTGACGACTTCAAGTGACGATCAAGATAAAATGTTAGCCTACAAAAAAAATGTTGCTGGATACATAGTCAAAAAACAAGTTGGCGAATCCTTTTTGAACATTGTTGATATGTTGGGGCATTATTGGCGTGTAGTGGAGTTGCCGTACAATGAATAACGTCGCTGCTAACCAAGAGTTACCTATCACGCTGTTAATTATCGATGACGACCTTGTGGATAGGAAATCAATTAGGCGTGCTTTAATGTCCAGTCATCGGCCTATTATTATAATAGAGGCCAAAACAGGCGAAGAAGGGATCGCTCAGTTCGAAAACAACATTGTTGATGTGCTCTTGATTGATTACCGGTTGCCAGATATTGACGGTTTAGCATTAATTAAAGTTCTATTAGCGCGAAAAAAAACAGACGCAACGATTATTATGGTGAGTCAGCATGAAGATGAAATTTTATCATTAAATGCACTCAATGTTGGCGCGCACGACTTCCTGTTAAAAACCGAGGTCAATTCCGAACGTTTAATGAGAACTATCCGTCAGGCGCAACATCGTCAGTTTCTTGAAGGCGTAGTGCGTGAGAAAAATAACGCATTAGAATGGCTAGCAAATAGAGATTCATTAACACAATTAATCAATCGTTATACTTTTGAGAAAACACTTAAAGATGCTTGTACTAGAGTGTTATTCACCGGTGATAACATCGCGCTTCTGTTTATCGATTTAGACAATTTTAAAAAAGTGAATGACACATTAGGCCATTTTACTGGGGATAAGCTGTTACAAAACGTAGCCACTAGATTAGCTTCAGTAATTAAAGACGGTGATTGTTTAGCGCGTCTTGGCGGTGACGAATTCGTTATTTTGGCGAATAATATTGATTCAGAGCAACAAACATTCGCCATTGCCACTCAAGTTATTGATGCATTGACCCCTCCTTTACAAGTCGGAAATACGGCTTTTTCGATAACAGCCAGTATTGGTATTTCTATGTTAGGTGAGTTTGCCTCTTCACCTGAAGCAATGATGAAGTGTGCTGATATTGCCATGTATAAAGCTAAGCAGAACGGTCGAAATCACTTCTGTTTGTATACCGATATTCTTCATCAAGAAACACAGAGCAACGCCATTCTTGAAGAAGAAATGTCTTATGCGCTGCAATTGGAGCAGTTCGTAGTTTATTACCAACCTCAAATTTGTACAAAAACGAAAAAAGTTAAAGGGGTTGAGGCACTGATCCGTTGGGATCATCCTACCCGAGGTGTTTTAGCGCCAGGCGTATTTCTTGATATGGCTGAAGAATTAAACTTAATTAGTGAGATCGGTCAGTGGGTATTACAAACGGCTTGTAATCAATTAAAGCAATGGCAGTTGCAATATAACCTCTTAGACGAAGAGCTGACCATATCGGTCAATTTGTCTGCCTTACAATTACAAGATGTGCGATTGCTCAGTTTAGTTTCTCATGCCTTAGAATCGAGTCAATTATCACCATGTTGTTTAGAGCTAGAAATTACTGAAAGCTCGATTATTCATAGCCCTGAAAACATAGTTGAAAGGCTCCATGAGCTGACCAGAAAAAATGTAAAATTAGCTTTGGATGACTTTGGTACCGGCTATTCATCGATTAAACATTTACACCTGTTTCCTATTCATTCTTTAAAAGTGGATAAGAGTTTTATTGCTGCCTATAAACAAAAAAAATCCCAAGATAAAGTGCTTGAAGCCATGATTAACTTTGCTAAATACCTTGGACTATATGTGATTGCCGAAGGGGTAGAAACTGCAGAGCAGCTTGATTTTTGCCAATCTCAAGGCTGCGATTTGATACAAGGTTATTATTATTCTAAACCGATTTGCGCCGCAGATTTTGAAGCTAAATATTTAGCCATATAGTGAGTGAACTGCATATTTGGTAATGAAACACTATTGAGATAATTATGTTAAAGCAAATACCTTTGTTAAATCGTATTAAACCGCATTCATCGGCAATCACTTTTGTATTTGCGGCAGTGTTAATGCTGATTATTTGTCATTTTGTTTATTGGCAAGAAGTCGGCTCGATACAGCGTGAAATTGATACCGTCGCGCGCGCGAAAGCCGACATACTTAGAGAACACATAGATAACTTAAAACGTGAAACTTTATTCCTATCTAAACTGCCTGATGTAAAAGGCATTGCATCACTTGCTCACCAACCAGTATTAGACACTGAACAGCAAGCCCAATTTAATACCCATATTGCTCACTTAAAAGACGTATTTAAATATTATATTCAAAGTATTCCTGAGCTAGAACAAGCGCGTTTTATTGATAGTAAAACGGGCTTTGAGACGATTCGAGTAGAACGAATGAAAGGTAGCGTAATCGCGTTACCTGATTCATCTTTACAACAAAAAAGTGATAGAGATTATTTTATTGAAGCTCAAAAATTACAAGAGGGTGATGTATACGTATCGCCTTTTAATCTCAATCAAGAAAATGGCTCACTTGTCTTCCCTTACTTACCGGTAATGCGGGTGAGTACATTAGTTTTTTCTCAAGCGAAACCGCAAAAAGAATCGATTGGGCAAATCGTGATTAATGTGTCTGCTGAAGTACTATTTTCTCAACTAGATATCACCAGCACTTACTCAAATATTAATATCTATTTAGTCAATGATGCTGGTGATTACTTACTTCATCCAGATAAGACGAAAACCTTTGGCTTTGATATTGGTCAACGATACACACTAGAAGACGATTTTACTGATGTTGGTGACGGTATGTACCTCACCAAGGATGACAGTGATTTTTTTAGTTGGCTTAAGGTATTATTTTTTTCTGATGAGAATGTTTACTTAGATAGCACCAATACACAGCGAAAAGTGGTGGTGCTTGCGGTGGCAAATAATCACCTAGCAATAACCAAAACACTCACGGTGATTTTTTGGTATTGGGTCATTATTGGCATTTTAATACTGCTATTGAAGAACACAAAAAATGAAGTCGCATTAAAGGCTAAGCAACAACACCTCAATACTGTTTTGACTATGGAGCAAGAACTAAACTCAATATTAAGCCATGCCCCTAATGGTATTATGGTGGTTAATCGACAAGGTATTATCACCCTCGCCAATACTCAAGTTGAACGTATTTTTGGCTACGCCCAAGGTGAGTTGTTAGGCCAATCGATGAATGTACTATTACCGGCAAGGTTTTGTCATGTACACCCTAATTTTATGCAAGCGTTTTTCTCTGCACCTGAAACTAAATTAATGGGCGGCGGTCGAGAATTATATGGCTTACACAAAACCGCCAAAGAAGTACCGCTAGAGATAGGTTTGAGTGTTATTGAATATAAGGGTGAGTTACAAGCTATTTGCGGTATTGTTGACATCACATTGAGAAGGCAATTAGAGCATTTGTTTGAGATGGTTGTAGATACCTTACCCAATGCGGTTTTGCTGGTTGATTATAATGGCGTTATTGAGTTAGTTAATAAACAGACTGAGAGGTTGTTTGGTTATTCAAGAGACGATCTCTTAGGTAACAATATTGCTATGCTGGTGCCTGAGTCTTTTCGTGAACAGCATTTAGCCTGGCGACAATCGTTCTTTATTGCCGCGGGTGAAGAGATTGATACCGAACGCTATTATATTAGTGGTTTATGCAAAGATGGCACTATATTCCCGTTATCCATTGGGTTATGCACTATTGAAACGCATAAAGGTAAAAAACTGCTTTCATCTATTGTTGATTTAACGGATAGCGAACTCGAAGCAAGCGCATTAAAAAAGGTCACCGAAAATTTAGACCGCACCAGTAAAATGGCTGGCATTGGTGGCTGGGAGCTCGATTTAATCACCAACGAGTTGTTTTATTCTGAAGAGACCTATCGTATTCATGGCTTGCCATTGGGTTCTAAATTATCTCTAGACGAAGCAATTGCATTTTATACGCCAGATTCACAACCGATTATCCGCAAAACCCTTACAGAAGCCATTGAAATGGGGAAAGATTGGAATGTTGAGGTGCGTTTTACTAATGCTGCCAATAAGCTCATATGGGTCAAGGTTGCGGGCACTATAGAGTATGAAAATGGTAAAGCCGTTAGGCTTGCAGGAACCATGCAAGATATTTCAGAACGCAAATATTTCATTGAGGAACTTTCCAGAAGTAATACCGAACTGGATAACTTTGCCTACGTTGCCTCCCATGATCTTAAATCGCCTTTACGCGGCATTGATCAATTAGCCAGCTGGTTAGAAGAAGATTTAAAAGACAAATTAGAAGCTGAAGATGCTGAGCATTTACGCTTAATGCGTGGTCGTATTAGCCGGATGGAAAAACTGTTAGATGACTTACTCTCCTATTCAAGAGCGGGCAAAAAAGGCGATGTTATTCATTCAATTAATATAAAGTCTGTGGTCGAAAATGTGTTTGATTTATGCAATACCAAAAATGCCTTTTCGCTGGAGTTTGAGTCCGCGACAACCGACATAACGACTGCTAGTGTGCCACTTGAACAAGTGATAAGAAACCTGATTAATAATGCGATTAAACATCATGACACCGGAAAAGGCACTGTATATGTATCTATGGAGGTGAACGCTCCTTTTTATGAATTTGTGGTTAGAGATGATGGCCCAGGGATACTTGATGAGTTCTCTGAGAAAATATTTACCATGTTCACCACCTTAAAACCTCGAGATGAAGTGGAAGGCAGTGGCATGGGATTAGCGATTGTGAAAAAGATAGTGGTCGCCATGGGGGGCGAAATTAGCTTAGATACGAGTGTGCAAAAGGGCGCTTGTTTCAAGTTTACTTGGCCAATGGAAATACAAAACTTGATGCCTAACTCCAGAGATGTCGAGTAGTGTTAATTTTGCCATCGTATGGGTTATCGTTGAAAAAGATTTTATAGGCGCCTCAGCACTTTAGTTTAGCACTTTAGCTCAGCTTTTTAGTTCAGCAACTTAGCTTGGCACCTGATTGGTAAGCTAAATTCCGCTGTAAATCGCCACATAAACTGAAATGTTTAGCCCTTCGGATAACTCAACAGTTAGCGTATCTGTTGAGTCTTTTGGAGGCGATGTTTGGTTAATTTATAAAGTCGTTTATTTGGGTGTCACTATTTATCGCTTATACGCTTAATAATGAAATAAGTGATAGTGAAGCGTCATCTGTAAGAAAGTCCATTTAATTTCAATACGCATCAGCGACTATGCAAGATGCATAAAGACGATAGCGTCATTTCACGGTAAACTATGTAGATTGTAGAGACAGCTTTTTGAGGTCATGAGAAAACATGGTAGAACTGCAGCAAAATAATCCACTTCACGGTTTAAAATCAGAAACGATGATTTCTGAGTTAGTGGCATTTTATGATTGGAAAATTTTATACGCCGCGTTGCGTTTAGAATGTTTCAACACTAATCCCAATATAGAAGCTTGTGTTAAGTTTCTTAAAAAAACCGAATGGGCCAGAGAACGCGTTGAAAATTTTTATTTGTATCGTTTTAAGCGTATGCCAAAAGGTAACTCTGCACAATTTGAACTAAAACCCCGAGAACGTGGCTTTGCTGACGGTATTTTACCACGCAAACCGCAACCTTTAACGGTTGAGTTAGTCGCAGAAATGAAAGCCAAAGCAACCGCCGATTATGAACAAATGAAGCATAATCAAAGTCGTTCATATGCTTCTCCGTCATCAGTTTCATATTCATCATCGAGTCGTTCAAATGACAGCGATGCAGCGACACAGCGTAGTAATAAAAATAAGCCTCAGCCGACATTTGATCCAAACAATCCGTGGAATAAATAACGGCTCGATTAATCTCATGTCCATACTAACGCAACCCAAAGATAATCATAATATTTTTGGGTTGCGTTTTTTATTGGGCATAAATTATATCTTAGTTAGCGATATAGCGTTCAGTGCCTTTCTAAGATTAGGTTGGCTATTTTTGTCAAGGTGTAGACACGCGACACAATGATTGCTTAAATAGAAATGCATGTCTTTGTTGTAATTAACTACGGCGCATTCGTATCAAGGTAACTGGGGTTATGTTGGTCGTGCTGTTAGCTTAATTTGAGGCATAAGGGATTAAGTACCTCACCCATTTTGCTATTAGCATTGGGATACAACAGGATAATAATAATGAAACTGAATAAAACCTTACTCGCCATGGGTATCGCATCTAGCGTGGTTATTGTTGGTTGCGGTGACGACACTCAATACGGTAAAACTCCTCAAGTCACACCTGAGCCTGAAGCCGCTCCTCTACTGCAAGCTTTTGCCCCTAATGGCACTTTAAAAGCGCAAATTCGTCGTACCCAATATGGGGTGCCGCACATTACCGCTGACAATTTAGAAAGTCTTGGTTTCGGTAACGGTTATGCCCAAGCGCAGGATAATTTATGTGTGATGGCGGATGGATTTATCAAAGCCAATTCAGAACGGTCGATGTACTTTGGTCCTCATGCATCGCTTGATTTTACAACTGGTCTTCCGACCAGTGAAGATAATGGTAACCTCATTTCCGACTTTGCATATAAAGCGTTAAAAATACGCCAGCTTGCTGAAAACCAATATTCGCAGTTTAGTTATAATTCGCGAGCACTAATGGAAGGGTTTAGTGCTGGATATAATCAATATCTTAGTGACATAGAAGCCGGGACTCAAACTGGCGAGCCATTTTGCGCCGGTCAGCCGTGGGTTAAACCCATTACCGGTGTTGATGTGGCCAGCTATTTATTTTCTATTGCATTATTACCTGGTGCGGCAAACTTTTTAGATTTGATTTTTTATGCTAACCCCGGTGATGGCCAAGAATATTTACCGCGTATAGTGGGGCCGGCACCGTCTGCAGCACAGACCGCGTTTGTACATGATATGAACAACACCTTAATTGCCCGTGCGGCAAACATTACCACTCCAGAAACGAATCCTCGTAATTTGGGATCTAATGGTTGGGGATTAGGCAAAGACAAAACCGAAAATGGCAAAGGTATGGTGTTGGGTAATCCACATTTTCCGCATACTGGTAATTTACGCTTTTGGCAGTCACATTTAACTATACCAGGACAAATGGATGTGATGGGCGGTTCGTTAGTCGGTATGCCAGGGTTGGTTAACATAGGCTTTAACAAAGATGTTGCTTGGACGCATACCTTTTCTACCGCCGAACACTTTGTAATGTATAACCTTGAGTTAGTTTCAGGTGATAGATTGCAATATTTGTATGACGGGTCGCCATTGCCGATCACCAAAGAAACGGTTTCGATATTAGTTAATGGCGGCGCGGCAGGCATGCTGGTGGCGGAAAAAGATATTTATACCACAGCTAAAGGTCCAATGGTTGAAGCGCCGCCCACATTAGCGCCGTTTGGGTGGGATGATGGCCAAGCTTTCTTTATTCAAGATGCCAATATGGCCAACAAAGATCCGATTGATCATTGGTTAGCCATGAACCTCGCTAGCAATAAAGATGAATTTCAACAAGCGTTTAAAAATTATGATGGGGTAATATTCAATAACACCATGTATGCCGATAAAGAAGGTAATGCATTTTATATTGATGATTCTACTGTGCCGGGTTTTTCTGATTTAATGATCGATATTATTAGAACCACCCCAGCGATTGTTGCGGCTAAAGCACAGGCGGGATTTACTATTTTACCTGGTAATACCTCCGCATTTAGTTTTAGCGAGCCTATGCCTTACGAGCGTGCGCCCAAGCTTGAGCGAAGTGACTTTGTACAAAATTCAAATAACTCATTTTGGTCGACCAACCTTGCTGCTCCTTTAGAAAACTTCTCTCCTTTATACGGACCAGAACGAGGCCCATTGTCGCTCCGCACTCGCATGGGGTTAACCTTAATGAATGATGCTGCGGGTGATGACGGGAAATTTAATATTGACGAATTAGAAGCTGCTTTGTTATCTAACCGCGCCTATCTCGCTGAAATTGTGTTAACTGATTTAATTAGCCAATGTGATCAACAAGGTTCTACGCCTGTGATGGTGAGTGCAACATTGTCTAAAGATATCTCAGCATCGTGTGCAGCATTAAAAGCCTGGAACGGTAAACAAGATAATGACAGTAAAGGGGGAGCGTTAATTCGTGAGTTTGCCCATCAATTTGATCAAAATACTATGTTAACTGAGCCGTTTGATTATATGAGCGCCGCAAGCACACCTAATAAGCTTAATACTGATGGCAGCGCATTAATGGCTTTAGCCCATGCGGCGTTGAATCTCGAAGCGGCAGGCTTTGCTGTTGATGCTGCATTAGGGGACGTGCAATTTGTTGAAAAGTCACTCCCTGATGGCAGTGCTTCTAGGGTTAAGTTACCTTGGCCTGGTAGTCATAATGCTGAGGGGGGATTCAACGTATTTTCAACCAGCTTATCTGGTGATGACACCTTAATCCCTCAACATAAATACGCACCAGTATTAGATGTTGTGACAGGTAAAGCGACAGCATCAGGATTAACCGCACAAGGATATCAAGTGCGTTATGGTTCAAGTTGGATGATGACCGTCAGCTTTACTGATGATGGTCCTAAAGCAAAAGGCATTTTGACTTATTCGGAATCGAGTAACGTACTAAGCCCGAGCTTTTCTGATCAGAGTGAATTGTATTCTACACAAAAGCAGTTACGTCCGTTGTTATTCACTGAGGCAGAGATCCAAGCATCACTTGAATCCACTACAGAGCTGACCTACCAACGAAATTAGTAGTGGTCAGACCAAATAAACCAACCTGTTAGTTGCAGGTTGGTTTTCCATCAACAATTAACTAAGTTTGTGATTAAAATCAATAAAGCTATCAAATTAGCCCCATTCTGTGCCGCTTTTAGATTATCAACCCCTACTTTGGTATAAGAAGACCTAGCTTGACCTATTCTTGTAACTACAACAAACTCACAACTAAATATTATTATAATTAATGGGATAACAAAACAATGTTGATTTTTCTTATTTGTATTGGCGTGCTGCTGCTTGCATACAAGTTTTATAGTCCGTTTGTAGAACGACAAGCTGGTATTGACCCTAACGCAAAAACCCCCCAAGCGCGTTTTGAAGATGGTGTTGACTATGTTCCTGTTCATCCAGCGAAAGCGTTTTTAATTCAATTTCTTAATATTGCCGGAGTTGGACCGATATTCGGCCCCATTTTAGGTGCGTTGTACGGCCCTATTGCACTGGTGTGGATTGTGCTGGGTAATATACTGGGTGGTGCAGTACACGATTATTTTTCTGGCGTAATGAGCATTAAGGAAGACGGTAAAAGCTTACCTGAAATTGCAGGGCATTATTTTAACATCTACTTTAAAGCGGCCATGTTGATCTTTACCGCTATGCTGCTGTTCTTTGTTGGCGTGGTGTTTATCATGAGCCCAGCAGGTTTGCTGAGTAACTTAGATTATTTTAAAGATACTATTTTTGCTAATAATACCTTTTGGGTATTAGTTATTTTAGCTTACTACTTCTTCGCAACATTACTGCCGATAGACAAAATTATTACTAAGCTTTATCCCTTTTTTGGCGCGCTAATGATTGTGATGACAACCTCTATTGCAGTGGCGTTATTAATCCATGCGCCACAACTACCAGAATTTGGCGATGTATTTGCTTATTTTAATCACAGCCACTACAACAATGATTTATTAGAGCCTAATCCAGACGGTTTACCTGTATGGCCATTATTGTTTGTGACCATTACTTGTGGTGCCATCAGTGGTTTCCATTCAACGCAAGCTCCGATTATGGCCCGTTGTTTAACCAACGAAAAGTATGTTCGTCCAGTGTATTATGGCGCCATGGTTGCTGAAGGTATTGTTGCTTGTGTATGGGCAACAGCGGGTATTGCTGCATTCCCTGGTGGTTATGTTGAGCTAAAAGCTATTCTTGCTCAAGGTGGCCCAGGTATGGTGGTTAATCAAGTCGCAACCACTTACTTAGGTGTTATCGGTGGTATTATGGCGGTTATCGCGGTTGCTGTATTCCCTATTACATCTGGTGATACTGCATTTAGATCGTTACGTCTAACCATTATCGATGCGTTTAAAATTCCACAAAGCATGACTAACCGTCTGTTAGTTGCGGTACCTGTGTTAATTATCGCTTACTTTATGACCAAAATTGACTTTACGTTAATTTGGCGTTACTTCGCATTCTCTAATATGTTGTTATCTACCAGCGTATTGTGGCTAGCGACTAAGTATCTGTTTGATCGCGGCGCGTTCCATTGGATTGTTAGTCTGCCTGCTATTATCGGTACTTGTGTGACTTTGTCGTACATTTTAACTGCCGGTATTGGCTTAGGTTTTCCACAAGAGATGAGCCAGCCAGCGGGTATCGTGGTGGGGGTAGTGTGTCTTATTGCTCTGATTATTGCGCACAACAAGCGTAAAGTGACTCCTGCTGCATAATTTTTTACAGCGTTAATTCATTCAAAGGGCTGCTTAATGCAGCCCTTTTTATTGTTCAGCTAAAAATCGATGTGATTAGTGACCCACACGATCAAGCTTTTGTATCAGTTCCATCTTAATACTATTGGGTGTTTGGCTGTGCCAGTAGCCACTGACGTAAGCAAATAGCGGTAACATAAACATAGTGGTCAGCAACACTATTAATATCCCTCTGGCGGATAGCTGAATACCATTACGAGTACTAAATTGTAGAGCTTGTTTTTTTGGACAGGCTGATACACAACGCATACAGGCTTGGCACTCGTCGGAGCGAATATTTTTTTGAGTATGCACTGATATATTAGCAGGGCATGCGCGAGTACATTTATCGCAACTCATGCCTTTGGCATCAATTAAACAATGTTGAGTATCGCGGCGTATTTTGAATGGGCTTAAAAAACTGACAATACCTAACAGTGCGCCATAGGGGCAAATATAACGGCAAAAACCTTGGCGACGCCATGCTGCTAAGACAAAGATAATACTAAAACCTATTAGTGCAACTATGGATGGCATCATAAAAAATACAGCCATTTTTAAGTCAGCTACTTTGTGATAATTGCCCTCTAAGTAGTGTGGAATACTTGCCGATGGCATAGAAATGACCAAATAAAGCAGCGCTGCGAGTAGCAAATACTTGACCATTCTCAGTGGCCAGTCAATCCATGCTGGTGGTAATAGTTCAGCATGAATAACACGCTTTCTTAGTTTATACAGGTATTCACCAGCAAGTCCCAGCGGGCAAGCCCAACCACAAAAAGCGCGTTTGCACACCACACCGGTCAGTAGGACGACACAGAGCATCACTACCGCCGCGGGGTGATTTTGATCCCATAGGCCTAAGGTTAAAATTGCTTTAAGTTCTATGCCGCCAGCAATAGGTAAAAATGCATCACCGATATCGGGTCGCATTAACCAAGGTGTTTCTCCTGCATATAATAAGCCTGCGTTGATGGCATATTGCACCCCGACTAATAACATCGCCAGGGCAAAAAAATGTTGGCAAATTTCACGTACTTGGTTGGGTCTACCTTCAGCATTAGCAAATGCAGGTTGGTATTGCCCTACTGCGGTGACGATTAATACTGACACGAGCAATAGGAGCAATAATGGCCAAAAAAAACTGGCTAAGGTGGCACCAAGTAATAATGCTCCGCTAGCGAGTGCCCCCCATTTTTTGCCACTCCAATACAGTAGGCTAGTGCTATACACTAGGGCTAGCATTAAGGTGATTGATTCAATTGTGCTCATTATCCAATGCCTGTGCTGTGGTTCTCTCGGTTAATAATGATAAAACCTCAGCATTCAAGCGAATGTGAGTTGGGTCGCCAAACTTAATAATAGTTTTCTAAATATATGATCTATATTGGTTTGTTTTATTTATGTAAACATTGTTAAGTCTTGTGTTAATTAGCTTGTTTCAATTGATTGTCATTAACCTGTCTTATTTTTTCGTTAACGTATTAAGATGATTTTGTGACAGTAAAAAGTGGCTAATGGCTAGGTTTTCATTTGAGCATTCCTTCGAGATAGATACCTTAAAGCGCTTGATTGCTCAGCATCAGCAGCAATTTCGCCATCAGTCCTTGGCAGATTTATATTACCGTGGTGAAAAATTGTCGGTTACAGCCATTGAGCTAGGTCAACAGCAACAGCCATGTCCTACGGTATTGTTTGTTGGCGGGGTCCATGGGGTTGAGCGCATCGGTGCCCAAGTGATTTTGGCCTTTTTAGACAGCTTACTCAATCGGTTACCATGGGATACTCACTTACAGCAATTATTGCAACACGTGCGCTTAGCCTTTGTCCCCGTGGTGAATCCGGTTGGCTTTTTGCGTGGCAGCCGAGGCAATGGTAACAATGTTGATTTAATGCGTAATGCTCCCATTGATTCAGATGAAGACGTGACCTTTCTTGTCGGCGGTCAGCGACTTTCGCCGCGTTTGCCTTGGTATCGAGGGCAAAATGGTATGGAGCTAGAAACCCATGCGTTAGTGAGCTATGTGCAACAATTACAGCAAGACAGCAGCAGTGTTATGGTGCTCGATGCTCACTCAGGTTTTGGTTTACAGGATCATTTGTGGTTTCCACATGCGCATACTCGACAACCCTTTGAAGGAATAGGTTATATTTATCAGTTAATGCAGTTGTTCGAAAAAGGCTATCCGCATCACAGCCATTATCAGTTAGCACCTCAAAGCCATTTCTACCGAACCCACGGTGATATTTGGGATTATTTGGTGGCGAGTAATGTCAGCGGGAAACCGTTTATTCCGTTAACCTTAGAAATGGGCTCGTGGGCTTGGGTACGTAAAAATCCACGTCAGCTATTTAACTTCTCTGGTTATTTTAATCCGCAAAAAACACATCGGCATCAACGTATTTTACGCCGTCACCTGGTATTAATGCAGTTCATTATAGATGCAGCTTATGCGCAAATTATTGAACAAATAAAACCCCAACAACTGACGCAATTGACTCAACAAGCTAAGCGCTTCTGGTCTAAAAAGGCTAAGTGAGGATAAACGATGACCACCTTAGTGTTACTCAGAGGCTTAATGCGCGACAGCCGCCATTGGTATGGTTTTGATCAGCGTTTAAACCAGCAAGGGCTCAATGTCATTTGTGTTGACTTGCCCGGTAATGGCCTATTAGTCAATCAACCTAGCCCAGGTAAGATGCAAGACTATTGCGAGGCGGTGTGGCAACAAATTGATGCCGCTTTGCTCAAGCAGGCCATGCGGCCAAGCCAAGTTAAGTTGGTCTTGGTGGGATTATCGATGGGCGGTATGTTGGCGCTAACCATGGCGGCGCAGTGTCGCTCACGAATTCAGCATGTGGTGTTAATTAACAGCAGTGCGGCCAACTTGTCGCCTTGGTATTATCGGTTTCAATGTGTCGGCTTAGTGACCTCTATAACGCATGTTTTGCTGAGGTTTTTGCGCTCTGGCTTAGCGAGCTCTCAGCAAGCCAACACAGGCAAAGGTCACTGGTTAGAAGCGATTGTCGTTGATTTTACCAGCAGGCATTTTAGTCACAACATTGAAGTGATTAATGCTTGGAGTTTACTGAGATTGCAATGCCATACATCATTTATCAATGGACTAAGGCAATTGTACGCTTCGGCCCGTTTTCATAGTCCTGAATTGAATAACATACCGGTCAGCGTGATAGTCGCCAATCAAGATAAGTTAGCTCACCCCAAATGCAGCGAACAGTTAGCGCTATTTTATCAAACACAGTTACATAAAATGGATGATTGCGGCCATGATGCCAGTCTCGATCAGCCACTGAAATTACAACAACTATTACTGGATATTATTCGTTAGAAGTCATTTATTAGGGCTTATCGAATCGTGATTAGTGACTCTAGCTTGCTTGCCATTTTTTTATGTCTTGCTGCCAAGCATTGGCGGTAAAGTCGATAAATGCTCTGACGACGGTTTGTTGATAACTGCGTGACAAATACACGGCCCATATGGTTTTACCTGGTACCGTCAGTTGGGGTAATACTTCAACCAGTTCTTGGCGTTCAAGGTAGCCATTGGCTAAATCGGTAGGTAAACACACTATGCCATTGCCGCGACGGGCTGCATTGATTAATACGCCCATGTCGTTGGCTTGTAAATTACCGCTCACATCCAATAGGTGAGGTTGTGAGTCTGCAATTATTTCCCAGCGTTGCTGACTAGAGTGGCGCAAACAGTTGTGTTGCAATAAGTCATTAACCGATTCGATGGCTGAGTGTTTGGCGAGATAGTCTGGGGAGGCGCAAATGACGCTATCGATGTGCATTAAGCGTCTAACTATTAAGCTTTCATCTGGCTGATGGGTGTAACGCAGGGCGATATCAATCCTGTCGTTAACTAATTGTGAGACATTATCCGACAGTAATAGTTGTATATTAACCTGAGGATGTTGCAGGCAAAAAGCCTCAACTACGTCATACAGTTTGTGTTGCCCAAGTCCAATGGGCGAGGCGATACGGATACTGCCTACCAGTTCATTATTATGACTATTGGCGCGACTCTCCATCGCGGTGACTTCACTTAAAATACGCTGGCAATAATTCAGTGCTTCTTCGCCTTGTAAGGTAAGACTCACTTGGCGAGTGGTGCGATGTAATAATCGCAACCCTAACCATTGCTCAACTTCTTTGATATGGCGTGACACTTGTAAACGGCTTAAACCTAGTTGCTCGGCAGCTTGGGTAAAGCTGCCACAACTGGCCACTTCCACAAAGCTGCGTATAGCAGATATTTTGTCCATAACATCATCCTATCGCGACAGCCAAAGGTTATAAGCTTTCTATATTTTCCAATAGGTTATCGGCTTTGTTAATAATGGCCTGTTGCGTGTGCGCATCCATTTTTTGCCAGTTTTTATACACCATAGTCATGCGAGGGTTGTGTTGAAATTTCTCTTGATGGCGTTGAATAAAATGCCAATATAAACTGTTGAATGGGCAGGCATTATCTTCTGTCTTGAGTTTGACATTGTAATGGCAGCTTTTGCAATAGTCGCTCATTTTGTTCAAATAGTTACCGCTGGCGGCATACGGTTTGGTGGCCACAATGCCGCCGTCGGCAAATTGAGTCATCCCGCGGGTATTGGGCATTTCGACCCATTCGATGGCATCAATGTAAATGCCCAAATACCACTGGTCGACGTCATCTGGATTGATACCCGCGAGTAAACTAAAACAGCCCGTGACCATTAACCGTTGAATATGGTGGGCATAAGCATAATCGAGCGACTGTTTTATGGTGTGGTGCATGCAATTCATCTTAGTGTTGGCGGTCCAAAAATACTCCGGCAGGGGTCGTTGTGCTTGCAAGGCATTTTGCGTCGCGTAGTCGGGCATATTGATCCAATAAATACCGCGGACATATTCGCGCCAACCGAGTATTTGGCGGACAAAACCCTCTACTTGGGCCAGTGAAATATCATCTTGATGCGCTTGCCAATGGGCGATAACTTTATTGATGACTTCGCTAGGTGAAATCATTTTGCTGTTAAGCGCAAACGATAATCTTGAGTGATATAGACTCCAATCCGCACGACTATTTTCGGTCATTGCATCTTGAAAATGACCAAAGCGGATTAATAAATTCTGGCAAAAAAAGTCAAGTAACTCACGTGATTGGCGTCGATTAAGCGGCCATAATAATTGGCTTTCTGCTTTGCCTATAGTGTTGATATTATGACGCTTAAGTCGGGCTAAAATATCACTGACGTCATTGGCAAACATTAATGGTGCAGGAATATCGCCAAGGTCATTCTTTTTAAAGCTGGCACGGTTTTGCTGGTCAAAGTTCCACTGGCCTCCCAAAGGTTCTCCATCTTGCATCAGCACATTAAAACGTTTGCGCATCCGCCGATAAAAGAACTCCATTTTGGCGTGTTTTTTCGGGGTGAATTCAGTTTGAATATCGCTAAACGGCAGTAAAAAATGTTCACTGTCAGTGCTATTGATAGCAATGCCTGGTAGTAAAAGAGAGCCCAATTGCTGGGCTAAACGGTATTCGTCAGCGTGTTGGTATTGAAAATGGGTTAATTGATGCGTTGCAGTAATGTGTTCAAGCAAGGCGGGTAGGTCTGCATAGTGCTGGGTTTCATCTAAGGTCAGGTACAAAACTTGATGACCACTCTTGGCTAAAGCCTGTGCAAATTGCGCCATAGAGGCAAAAAAGGCGCAGACCTTTTGCACATGATGAGTGACGTAGCTTGCTTCTTGTCCCAACTCGGCAATCAAATACACCACATTAGGATCGACTTGTTTAAACCAGGAGTGTGACGCATTAAGTTGATCGCCCAAGATGAGTCTCAATGTGCTGGTTTCCGGCAATAATGTTGGTGAAGCATTGGTGTAAAGTGTCGTCATGGTGATTACCTTTATTCAGATTTATGTCGGCGACAGCGTTCAGAACAATATTTAACCTTGTCCCAATCTTTAGCCCATTTTTTACGCCACGCAAACGGGCGTTGGCAAACTAGACAGACTTTATGTTCAAGATGGAGTTTTTTATGTGTCATGACTGTCTTTAGCCTGAGTTGTTGTGGCTATCGGTTTGCCCTTAGTTCGTTTTCGCTTAGGGCTAACATGACGACCTAATACTGCAGCGATATGGCGTTTAACTTGAGGTTGATCGCGATATGACCACAAGCGATCGCGGGCAATTTGTGATGCCAGAGTAAGATCTATCATAGGTTCAGGGTAATCACGGCCTAAGATTAGATCATTGAAAATAGCTTCCATTGGCGGTTGCAGCCAAGGTTGATGAATATACTCATTGGGTAAGTTAGTGAGCTCTGGGCACCACAATCGAATAAACTCCCCGCGTGGATCTTGGTCTTGTGACTGCTTGATGGGATTGTATAAGCGTATGGTGTTAATGCCTGTCACCGAGGCTTGCATTTGCAGTTGCGGGTAATGGATCCCAGGTTCAAAATCGAGAAAATAATTGGCTAACGGTAAGCTAGCATGTTGCCACGCAATGTTTAAATGATGGGTCACAAAACTGACCAACATGGCGCGCATTCTAAAATTGATATAACCAGTCTCTCGTAAACAGCGCATGCAGGCATCAATAATGGGGATCCCCGTTTGGCCTTCAGCCCAGCGCTGAATATCTTGCGCTACGTTGTCGTCACTGCGATAAGGATAATCTAAATACCCAGGGTTTACCGGGGTGAATTCCATACTGCATTGGCTTTCAAATTTCTGCATAAAGTGGCAATGCCAATGTAGGCGCGACATCATCGCCAATAAAGGCTTTTTCCACGCTTTATTGCTGGTTTGTACTGCGTTATAACGGGTTAATGTCGCTTGATACACTTGCTTTAAACTGATGTTTCCCCATGCTAAATAAGGTGATAAGCGTGAACAGTGGCTGCGACTTAAGCTCGGGCTCGAAATACTGCGTTGGTAGTCTTTACCACGGTAGCTTAGAAAACTGCTCAGTATTGCTCTAGCCGCTTTAGGACCACCCGTTTGGAATTGATCATTGTCTGTAATGATGGCCTGATCGATAAGCGGAGTATGGTAGTTGTCGAGCTTTTGCAGCTGACATTGTTGCCAATTGGGGATCGCAATAGGGCTGTTCATCACTTGTTGCCAGTGTTGATCCCAGGCTTGACGATGCTTGCGCCCTCGAACTACCGCACCTGTTGGTGATTGTTGCCAAGGGATCTGTTGCTGATGACACCAGAGTGCCACCGCTTTATCGCGCTCAAAGCTGTTGTGTAGACCAATCTCTTGATGGCTGAACATAGTGTTAATTTCAAACTGTTGTGATAACTCGTCCAGTAAATCAATTATTGGTACACAAAAGACATACACCTGACCATTAAATCGCGCCAGTTGTTGATTCATATCTTGCAGCGACTGCCACACAAAGCGCCAATGACGTTGATTATAATGCGAGTCAGCCAGCATAAAGGGTTCAAAATCATAAATGAGCAAGCAGGGTAAATCATGGTTAAACGCATCGACCAGCGGCTGATGATCAGACAAGCGCAAGTCGCGTTTAAACCAGACGATATTAATAGCCTGTTTGATCGTGTCGGGCATGGCGCCAAAAATCTCATGGTGAATTAGGCTATTAGATACGCATTAGCACGCCGTTTAGATTGCTTTAAACTACACAATTATGATTTATTTTGTATCTCTAAATGAAACAATTAAGCGCAATAAGTGATATTTATCTCGGATTATGTTGTCTATACACTGGCTTCATTGTTAATTAATAGAGCGAGACAAAACATGAAACTAGCAGTATTAGGCGCAACAGGTTGGATTGGTGGCACTATCATGCAGCAGGCTATTAGCCGTGGTCATGAAGTGGTTGCCGTCGTTCGCGACGCCAGCAAAGTCAGTCAAGATGTGGCCGTACGAACACTTGATTTAACCACTATGACAAGCGATGCCATAGCTAGCGCATTTGCCGACGTTGATGTGGTGATAGCGTCAATCGGCGGCCGCGCCGCACAAAATCATCAAGTGGTAGCACAAACCGCACAGCAATTATTACAGCACTTACCTCAAGTAGGCACACCGCGTTTGTTGTGGGTCGGTGGTGCTGGTAGTTTAGAAGTCGCGCCAGGCGTGGCGTTAGTGTCAACAGCAGAATTCCCTGAAGAATATAAAGCCGAAGCCATCGCCCAAGGTGAAGCATTGGCAGTATTCCGCGCTACCGATTCTGCTATCAAGTGGACTTATGTTAGTCCCGCCGCCTTTATCTTCCCTGGCGAGTCCGAAGGCCCGTACCGTGTAGGTGGTGATGAATTCTTTACTGATGCAGACGGCCAAAGCCGAGTGTCAGTAGTCGATTACGCCAAAGCCATGTTAGATGAAGCCGAAAATGCCAAGCATATTAATCAACGTATTAGCGTTGCTTACTAAGTTTATTGAGTGTGCTGATTTATAGAAACAGGCCTAAAACTATACGTAAAGGCTATGCTCTAAAAACGATGCTATTGATAGCATTTTGAGTTTAACGGTACATGCCAGATAACCATGAAACAATCATTTATCATCGTTAAATGGGTACTAGGCACTACCTATTATCTTATATAAATCATAGCTATAATAAAAAGGGTGCCAAAATTATTGGCACCCAGTAGCCTTAACCTTTTTTCTTTCTAGGTTTGACTATCTCTGTCGTATTTGACTCTTTTTTCAATTTACGTTTTTCTTTTAACGATAACAATGGTTTTTTCATTTCATGCTTAGACATATTATCACCTAATAATAAATAAAATATTAATAATGCTTATTTAATGCAATAAACGAGATTGTTGAAATAAATAACCCATCGCCCTCCTTAATCATCTGTCAGAGTTAATGCGTAGCTTAATTTAAAAATTTAAGCGTAGATTACCTTTCTACTCAGAATAACGTTTCTCAACCATTTAATAAGATTGTGAGACATGACTATTTAATAAATCTATTTTTAACAGTCAATATAATTAAAATTCGCCATTCTAAGCGAGCTTAAAACTATAGCAACTCAATGATTTAATTAAAGATGAGTATTTTTTTGATCTGTAAAAACAGATGGGCGTAAAGGGACGCCCGCTTAAACGGGGAATTCTAGGGCGAAGCTCCCTAAAAAAATAATAGAATAAAATATAAGAATTGATATTTTCATAACGTCAATATAGCAGCTTAAATAATAACTTCAAGCAAATTTGTGGAAATAAAAAAGATAACAGTAACCTTAGTAATTTAAATATATGACAAGTCATGAAACCATCAGTTTTCGCTAGATTTAATAAAATTACGGTCACATCGTTATGGTCTGCTATTGATTGAAATCGCTTAATGATGAGTATGCACAATTGGTAACGTCAGTGGATCCAACCCGCTAAATCTCTCGACCCAACATACACAGATTTTTAACAACATTTAGATTAACATTTCTGGGTAAAAAGCTTCGGGATAACATTTTTAGGATAAAAAAGGCTCAATGATGTATTACATCAGAAGGTGAAACATTTAGTAAGAGCATGATATATATTTCTATGAAAAATATATCATGCTCTTAGGTTTTAATATTAAGCTTATAAGGTTCAAGTGATTGATTTTATTTCAATTTTTTAGATTTAATTTCAACGTGTATCAATAATTTCGAGCTTAGCGGTTGTATTCGCCAGCTCTTTCAGGTTGATAGAAAATTTCTTTAATTTTAATTTTTATTAACCCTCCACCAGGCTTAGGCCATTCAATTTCATCACCTTGAGAAAGCCCAAGTAACGCACTGCCAACAGGTGCAAGAATAGATATTTTATCACCACTTAAATCAAGGTCTTTGGGATAAACAAGAGTCATCATAAATTCATCACGAGACGATTCGACAGTAAATTTAACTGTTGAATTCATCGTCACAATTGTAGGCGGCACTTCCGTTGGTTCAACTATATTTGCACGGGCGAGCTCTTCTTCTAGCTCACTAATGCCGACCATTTTTTTTGTCGGTAATGACTCAATTAACTTAAAGAGTCTTATAGAATCCAGTGACGAAATAGTTATTTCAGGTCGGTTACTCATTTATCCCTCAAACAGTCCAGTAATTAATGCTTTAAAATTCACCTTATGATCAAACTTTAATTTAAAAGAAAGTTTAATGAGGTAAAATATATTGATTATAAAATTTATGTACGATCTGAGATGCTATCCCTAATACATTAAAAATACCTTAATAAATTTAATTATTAATCTATAGTGATAAAATATATACGTCGCCTAAATAATTAACCATAAGGACATCAATAAAGCTACTATCACTACCGCCCTCGGTATTTTTATGTATTATCCCATTGATGGCAAAACTCAATAAAGCTTTTCAGCAGCGGGCTATGGTATTTGTCTTTATGAACCACTAACCAAAATGGTCGTTGCATATTAAGATGATTGCTCGCTTGAGGTAGATCCAGCCGAACTACGCGGCCATCGTTAATGGCATATTGTGCCGCTAAAGTAGATAAGCAACCTAAGCCGAGTCCCGCGGAAACACTGTTAATTAGCGCTTCTGTAGTATTAAGTTCAAACACTTCATGCCACGACGCTATTTGCGGCGCTATGGTATGTAAAAAAAACTCTCGCGAGCCTGATCCTGCTTCACGTAATACCCATTCACTGTGTTCTAAATGGCTAAATTTGCACTTAGCTTGTTGGCTTATAGGTAACTGAGGCGCTGCGATAATACACATCTCATCATGGCTGAATTGAGTAGCGATAAGTTCTGGATGATGACTTTTCCCTTCGATCAAGCCGATATCTAGTTCGTAATCCAGCAGTTTTTGGCAAATAAGCCGTGAATTAGAAATCACCACACTTTGCGAGAAATGCTGATATTGCTGCCGAAATTGGCTCAATAACCCCGGAACAACATGGTTCCCTAGGGTGTCACTGGCACCTATTTTCAATTGACCTGAAAAAGCGTGGTCTGCATCAAACAATTGGCTGATGTTATTTGCTCTACTAAGCAGCTCGTCGGCCAGAGGTAACAGCTTGTGACCTTCTTGATTAAGAATTAAGCGGTTGTTAACCCGATCAAATAGCGCATGCCCGAGTTGTTTTTCTAATTCTGCCAGTGCCATGCTCACCGCTGCTTTAGACAAATATAACGCCTCGGCTGCTGCCGTTAGGGTTTTATGTTGAGTAATGCTGCTAAAAACATTGAGCTGTTTGAGTGAAATATTCATCGCGCCTGACTTAGTGAAGGTATTGGCTAATAAACCGATAAAATGGCGGCAGTGACTTTTAAACCGCTAATCGTTTAGTTTTTCTGAACGTGTGTTCCGTATAATTGGATATATATAAACAAAGTGCAAGCGTAATATTGGCTTATTCTCTGATGGGTAGTTTGAGGTTGTAATGATTCGAACAGTAAAAAATTCACTAATGGCCGTACCAACGCCGATGGCAGGGCTGGCGTTGGGCATTGCAAGTTTAGGTTGGAGTTGGGAAAACCTTTTGGATTTGCACCATTATGGACAATGGTTCTCGGCTGCTATTGCCAGTGTGTTGTTACTGATTTTGAGTGGTAAATTTATATTACATTCAAACCTATTGCGTCAAGATCTTGCTCATCCTGTGGTAGGCAGTGTGGTGCCTACCTTTGCCATGGCATTAATGGTGGTATCAAATTCGTTGGGCCATGTCTCTGCGCTAGCGGGTGATTTATTATGGTCATTTGCGGTATTGCTGCACATTAGTTTTTTAGTGGGGTTTATTTATCATCGCAGTAAGCAGTTTTCATTAACTCACATGGTACCGAGTTGGTTTGTTCCGCCGATTGGCATTGTGGTTGCCGACGTTTCTTTTTCAGGTAATGAGCATTTATTATGGGTTGCACATGGGGCACTGTTTTTTGGAATGTTGTGCTATGCGGTGATGTTACCCATGATGCTTTACCGTCTTATTTTTAGAGAACAAATTCCCGATGCAGCTAAACCAACACTAGCCATTCTAGCCGCGCCAGCCAGCTTATCTTTAGCAGGCTATCTAACCATTACTCAGCAACCGTCTCCGGTGATCGTTGGGCTATTATTTGGTATTGGGGTGTTAATGACGGCAATTATTTATCTGTCATTTTTTAAGTTATTACGGCTTCCTTTTAGCCCTGGTTACGCCGCTTTTACCTTCCCTATGGTGATAGGTGCGACTGCGTTATTTAAAATGTCGGTATGGATGGAAAGCATCGGTATTGCAAACGAGTATGTACAGCAAATTCATGCTTTAGCAGAACTTGAACTGCTTGTCGCTACTGTGGTGGTCAGTTATGTTTGTCTGCGATACCTGCATTTTTATCAGCCAAAGAAGGTACAACTGGCTTCTTAATTTGCAATAAATATACTATAGGTCAATGCCTTCACTAACACTGTATGCGGCATTTAATATGAGCGAACCAGCATGACTCCAGCAATTGAAATGGCGAAAAAGCATAAAATAGATTTTGAAGTGCATGAATATCATCATGATACTAATAGTGAATCTTATGGTTTAGAAGCGGCGCAAAAACTGGCTGTACCCACTGCACAGGTGTTTAAAACCTTGGTGGTGAGTGTGGATAATCAATCGCTGGTGGTTGGCATTGTGCCTGTATCATCGATGCTGAGTATGAAGTTAATCGCTAAAGCTGCGGGTGCTAAAAAAGCCCACATGGCAGAAGCATTAGCAGTAGAGCGTTCGAGCGGTTATGTATTAGGTGGTGTTAGCCCATTAGGTCAAAAAAAGCGTTTAATGACAGTGATTGACGCCTCTGCGCAGCAGTTCGATTGTATCTATGTCAGCGCTGGCAAAAGAGGCTTAGAGATTTCACTAAGCCCAGCCGATTTACAATGCTTACTCAATGCTAAGTTTGCTGATATTTGCGCTCAAACATAATGACATTTGCCATTAACTAACCGCGATGCCTTTGTGTGGGGCTCAAGCAGCTGATCATTGCACTATCAAGAGTCAAACTAGTAAGATCCACTTCAGCAATCATAGTGATACAGGATTATTAATTTATTTTTGCTTTAAACTCTGCTTGAGTTTGGTTATTGGCTTTTTGGTACCAATAATCCAGCATTCTCATCACTTCTGCTTGGGTGATATCTTCAGCTGTAACTTCAATTACGTCAGCGCTCGGGCTAATGACCTGACTACTGTGATCGCTTGCTATGGTTGCCCCAGATACAGGATTAAGTGATGGGTTGATTACAGTGCTAGACGCGACAGCCGCTATGGCAGCAGAAGCATTATATTGAGCCATTTCTTGGACAAAATCGCGTCCAATTTGTAAGCCTGATTTAATCAATTTATCTTGGGTAAATGCAATCTTGTTACCACTGCTATCGGTTAATGTTATGGCTGGTTTTAGATTAAATTTTTTGGCACTTGCCGCTGAGTTTATTGGCGGTAGCGTTAATCGATAATCTTGCTCACTGGCGTTAAAGCGCAAGACAATTACGTCAGAGATAAAGTCATTTTGGCTACCATTATCGCGGTAACGAGCTTGATAGCGAAAGGCTATTTGCTGCATACCATTAGGCAGAGTTGAGTCTAGCAATACCTTAGACTGTTGGTGTGATGCCTTATTATTGACGAATACCGTTTCGGTTCTGTCGGGCAAATGCAAACTAGCCGCGATAGCGTATTGGCTGAATAAACTAAAGCAAAGTAACGCGATAATGCTACGCATAATGTGATTCCGTGTAGATTGATTAAGTGGTTGTGAATGCTGGGCGATAATGCTCTGGTAATTCAAAGGTTTTTAGACTGTGACTGATGGGGCATACAAAGCGGAAAAAACACGATGTTAGCGCTAAATCGGGGCAATGTTCAGCACCATTTCCATGTAAACGGTCGCCCACTACCGGATGGCCAAGACTAGCCATATGAATCCGAATTTGATGTTTACGTCCTGTGTCTATTTTTACTTGCACCTTGGATTGATCCAACGCAGCGTCGTAGGTGAGTAAAGTGGCGTATGATAGCGCGGGCTTATTATCAACAGGGCTATCAATGGTAATGGGCTTGCTCGGAAATGCACCTTCAACAATCACTTGATAGTATTTTTCTAATGCACGTGTTTCAAATAGTTTAGCGATGGCTGCAGTGGTTTTTTTACTGTGTCCAAGCACTAATAAACCGGTTGCAGCGCGGTCCAGACGATGAATAATAAACGCATTGCGTTGCGGTTGTAAGTTCAACTCGGCGTAGCGGTTGATGGTGGTGTGATCACTCCACTTTGAACCTTGGCAACGCATACCATAAGGCTTATACCAAATACTGTATTCACCTTCATCAAACAGTAACTCTGCTGGAGCAACTTGTTCGTCTAAAATATATTGATTGTAATAAAGATGCAGTTTATCTCCGGGTTGCAGAGGTTTTTTCGCGCGACGAATACGATTGGTTTGCTTGCCGTGACTGTGCCATATAGCGCCTTTTTGCATGGCATCTTTTAGCACTTGTTTACTCAAACCACTGGTTTGTGCCAGTAAATTGATAGCATCAGTACCATGTTCAGTTACATCAATATGGTATTCAGTTTTATCTACAATCATTTGCAACTCTATAGATCCATTCGGTACACGGTCATTTAGGGGTAAATGTTACCTTATTTGGCTGCTGTATGTTTATTAGTTAATGAAACTTTCTCTTGAGTCGCGTATCTGGGTATCATCTGCGGCAAAGTTGTTTTAGCATAATGCGACAAAACATAGCAGCAATTGGAGTAGGTAATTTGGAACACATCATTTGGGATCTTGACCCTGTGCTGATCTCGTTCATGGGGTTAAAGGTTCATTGGTATGGGGCATTATTTGCGTTAGCGATTGCGACTGGCTTTCAAGTGATGAAGCGCATTTACACAAAAGAGGGTTTAGATGTTGAATCTCTCGACAACCTGCTGGTTTATTGTGTGGTCGGCATTATTGTTGGTGCGCGTTTAGCCCATTGTATTTTCTACGATCCGAGTTATTACTTGGCACATCCGTTGAAAATTTTCGCCATTTGGGAAGGGGGACTTGCCAGCCATGGTGGTGGACTAGGGGCGATATTGGCCTTGTATTATTACCAGCGCAAAGTGAAGTTACCGTTTTTATTTTTACTTGATCGTTTAGCGATCGCGACTGCCATATTTGGCTTTTTTGTGCGTTTGGCAAACTTTGCTAATTCAGAGATTATAGGTGATCCAACCACGCAGCCATGGGGCATTATTTTCAAGCGGATTGATATGATACCGCGTCACCCTGCGCAACTGTATGAGTCGTTTGCTTATTTATTGATATTTGTTGGCCTTTACGCCATTTATAAATATACCAATATGAAGCAAAAGCACGGTGCGATATTTGGCGTGTTTTTAGTGTCGGTCTTTAGTGCGCGTATTGCGATTGAAAGCGTTAAAGTCAGTCAAGCGGCCTACCATGAATCAATACTCAGTGCCGGACAATGGTTAAGCTTACCGTTTTTATTCACTGGCATTGTATTGCTGATTATGGCTTACCGTAAACCCAGTTAAGCGCTGAGATACTATATAGAATCTATAACAAAAACGTCCTATGCCAGATGGCATAGGACGTTTTTTTACAAGGATGATTTAGCCATAAGTGACTTATTTATCCTACTGTTATTTTCTATAATGGTTTCATACCAGCAGGCAAATATTTAAAGCGCTGCATTTGTTCGTAATGCGTGTTGACAATTTTTTGCACTTGTTCAGTCGTGAGTTTAGTTTTCCACTGATGCTTGCCACCATTTCTAAAGAAGGCATTAGCATTTTCGTGTTTCTCTACAAAGCCGCGTTTATTTTCTTGGGCTTTTAGTTGTGCGAAAGAAGAGTGCTTAATGGCATTTTTTAATCTAACAGGATCCTTTTTCAAGCCTAAAAATGACTCCACTTTTCTGAAGGCTTTTTTGGGGTCATCCAAAATATCTTCGTAGCGTAAAATCAACTTTGAAGCATCATCGGCGGTCCAACTAGACACGTGCATAGACCAAGAGGTAATGATTTGCGGCACATGTGGTACTTCATTTGGTGTGCCAGTCATTTCTTCTGCCATATAAGCTATGGCTTCATCTATGGTGTAATCAAAGTAATTGGCCATTGAAATGGCCACATCTAGCGGGTTACGGACCACATAAATTGCCCCTGATGTTACCGTCGAATTATGCAGTGGCTGGCTATTATATTCGCCCAAGTAGTTGTGGGTTTTGACAAATGTAGTGCCATTGGCTTGGTGAGCAATATCAGCCTGAACCTGTGGCCTCAGTACACTAATTTCTTCTAAAGTCAGTTCGGTGGTGGCCGTTTTATCTTTGGGTAAATAAGGTCGATAACGGTGCGCAGCCGATTCCGCTGTCGAAATGGTGTGCATGGTATTGATGTCGATTGGCTGATCTTGATTTTGAATGTAATTTTCTAAAAATGCACGCACCCAGGTATTACCCGATTTAGGGTAAGAGGCCACCCAAAGTATGTTTCCCATCCGTAATCCTTTGTTATTATTTTTGCGTCGTTCAATACTGTAAAACTACCGATAATTGTCCGAAATGGCAAGTTTACTGGGGTGTTTAGCGAGGAATTAGAGTGTGATTATAGCGATGATAATATCACTCAATGTAAACCTTGTTATGCATATCACCCTTGATCCCCCACGGTTTATTGTTAAGTAATAAGATTGATTGCTTTACATCAAATTGCGAGCAAATGTAACATGCTTGTTAATGAATGCCTTGCGACAGTTTGCTAGAGGTAATTTAGGCTGTATTAGGTATAAAACAACAAGGAGAGTTTTTGATGAATGTTAATGCAACGCTGGTTGGTCAGTTAATTGTTATTTTCGCATTGGTAGTGGGTGTTATCAGTTATTTTATTGGTCGTCGTAAAACACAATCGCCGATTCTGGCTGGTGTGCTTGGCGCTGTATTATCAATTGTACCGCTATTTGGTTTGATCTATTTAGTGGTGTTGATGCTAAAGAGTGATGTTAATTTAGGCGCAGAAACCGCAAGTCGTTAGCAAGGATGTGTACAATATTGTGACTAAGGACAGCACATATGAAGTATTTACCTTGTTTAGTCGCTAGTGTTTTAGTGTTATATGCGAACTCACTAGCATTTCAACTATCGGTAAAATATTCGCCGGTAATCGATTATCTTCTATTGGTGCCCGATTTGAATAGTCACAGTTGGGAGTACTTATTAATCGCGGGATATGAATCCTTGATTCGGCTGCTGGCAACTTTGTTTATTTTATTGATATTTAGGAAGATTGTTCCTCAGTCTCCCTTTAATGTTAAGGCTGCTGCTTTGATACAGTTGCCATTCGTGCTTCTAGTCGTACTAAATTTCGATTCAACTGATTCAACATTAATTCCTGGCTCTGCTTACGAAGCATTCCGTTTAATCGGTTCTATTTCAGAGTGTGTTTCAGTATTAATGGCTTACGGCTTAATCGTTGCGTACAACAAATTCACCTCAGAAAAAATTGCGGTTACCTCTTCACCATAGCGTTGGGTATTATCAGTTGAGCCTTAAAAGGTGATAGCCAAGTTTTGTGGTACTTTACCGCGCTAACTCGGCTCTCATTCAGTCGCTGTGTCCGTGGGGTTACCCTGTAAACGCTTTGATTTTACCTAAGCAACCCTTTATACTTGCCGCTGCATTTTTATGCAGTGCGCGTTTATTAAATTTTAAGCTTAATGTACATATATTAAAGAGGTTGTCTTTCCGTAATGAATATTAAGCCGCATTAGTTTTTCCTCCCCTATTTGGATCGCTAAGATCCGTCCGTAATTGCTGCCTTGTTGGTAGTTTTTGTTGTATATCATTATCCAATATCATTTTGTCGTATTAATGAGTTAATTTCACTGCTGACGCGCGCAGATATTTCTGGCGTTAACATCTGTTATTGGCATATTGGCTAACATTAAAACAGAGTAAAACACATGATACAAAGCATGAAAAAAGAGTGGTTCTCTAACATCCGTGGAGACCTATTAGCCGGTATTGTTGTCGCGCTGGCGTTAATTCCTGAAGCGATTGCCTTTTCGATTATTGCCGGGGTGGATCCCAAAGTTGGCCTATATGCTTCCTTCTGTATTGCAGTCGTGATTGCGTTTACCGGCGGTCGTCCGGGCATGATTTCGGCCGCGACTGGCGCTATGGCGCTATTGATGGTGACCTTAGTCAAAGAGCATGGTCTTGAGTATTTATTAGCGGCGACGTTATTGACCGGCCTGTTTCAAATTGCAGCAGGTTACTTAAAACTGGGCAGTTTGATGCGATTTGTCTCGCGTTCGGTCGTGACCGGTTTTGTGAATGCGCTGGCCATTTTGATTTTTATGGCACAGTTACCTGAGCTTACAAATGTGACGTGGCATGTGTACGCCATGACCGCAGCTGGACTGGGGATTATTTACTTATTCCCATTAATCCCTGTGATCGGAAAATCCTTGCCGTCACCTTTAATATGTATTGTTGGCTTAACCATTTTTGCGGTGTATGTGGGATTAGATATCCGTACCGTAGGCGATATGGGGCAGTTGCCAGATACCTTACCGATTTTCCTTTGGCCAGAAGTGCCATTAACCCTTGAAACCTTAATGATCATCTTGCCTTATTCTGCTGGTCTTGCGGTTGTTGGTTTATTGGAATCGATGATGACAGCAACTATTGTTGATGACTTAACCGATACCCCAAGTGATAAAAACCGCGAATGTAAAGGCCAGGGTATTGCCAATATCGGTGCGGGTTTACTGGGCGGTATGGCGGGTTGTGCCATGATCGGTCAATCAATTATTAACGTTAAGTCTGGTGGTCGTGGGCGTTTGTCGACATTTTCGGCGGGTCTTTTTCTGTTAGTGTTAATCGTATTTCTGGGGGATTGGTTAAAAATGATCCCGATGGCAGCACTTGTCGCGGTGATGATCATGGTGTCTATTGGAACCTTCTCTTGGGATTCTATCCGTAATCTTAAACATCATCCTTTATCGACCAATCTTGTGATGGTTGCCACAGTAGTTGTCGTTGTCGCTACCCATAATTTAGCGATTGGGGTATTTGTGGGTGTGCTACTTGCCTCGTTATTCTTTGCCAATAAAGTGGGCCGTTTTATGGTGGTTAAAAGCAGCGACACTACTGCAGAAACCGGGCGTCATTATCACATTATTGGCCAAGTCTTTTTTGCCTCAGCAGATAAGTTCAGTAACTCATTTGATTTCAGAGAAGTGGTTGATAAGGTGACGATTGATTTATCTCAAGCACATTTTTGGGATATTACCGCCGTATCTGCTCTGGATAAAGTGGTGATTAAATTCCGCCGTGAAGGGACTGAAGTTGAGATAATTGGCCTTAACGCCGCCAGCGCGACCATAGTCGATAAATTTGGTGTGCATGATAAACCAGAAGACGTTGAAAAAATGATGTCTGGTCACTAAGCCCATAGCAACAGCATAAAAGGATAATAATGATGACAAATGTGATTGCCTGTATTGATGGTTCAAAAGCCACACACGCGGTATCTGATGCTAGTGGGTGGGCGGCGATGAAGTTGCATGCCCCGGTGACGTTATTACATGTATTGGATAAGTCTGCCTACCCGACAGAGTTAAATTTGTCGGGAAATATTGGCCTTGGGAGTCGTGAGCATCTGCTGGCTGAAATGGTTGAGCTTGAAGGACGCATGAGTAAACTCGCGCTCGAACAAGGTAAATATATGCTCCAAGATGCTCAAACCAGCATTGTAGCTGGACAACCTTCAGTGGTGGTGCAAACACTGCAGCGCCATGGGGATTTAGTGGAAACGCTACTGGAGCAGGAAGCCGATGCCAGACTGGTGGTTATTGGTCGTCAAGGTGAGCAACATCAAGATCAGGCGCAAGCGATTGGCAGTCATTTAGAAAGTGTTATTCGCACGCTTAAACAGCCAATTTTAGTAGTGATGGCTGAGTTTACAACGCCAAGCCGTTTTATGATTGCCTATGATGGCAGTGCCACCTCGAAAACCGTGCTTGAACGAGTGATAAGCAGCCCACTACTTAAAGGGCTCGAATGTCATTTAGTGATGGTGTCAGATAATCAGTCTCAAGCGCTAACCGAATTGACCTCAGTTGCCGACTCTCTTACTGAGGCTGGTTTTGAGGTGATAACCGCAGTTTGTCAGGGCGAGGTGCAAACGGCTCTTGAAGCTTATCAACTCGCACACCAAATTGATTTAATGGTCATGGGGGCTTATGGCCATTCACGTATTCGTGAGTTTTTTGTTGGGAGTAATACCACACGGATGATCAGTAAAAGTCATATTCCATTGTTGTTATTGCGTTAAGTAAAAGACGGCGTCCTGCTAGGGATAGCTTCGCTGCTAGGGCGTGACTTCGTCACTACTAGGGTCGCTTCGCTGCTAGGATTTTATAGGATCTCGCCGCGTAGCGTCCTAGCAGCGCAGCGATCTAGGCTTTTGCTTTTAAGCGTTCTGCGCTTTAATTCACTAAGACACTAGCGGTTAGGCCAAGCTCGTCGTACTTGGCCGTAGTGACTTTTCTGCTTTAACTGCACACACCTTATACTCAGGGATTTTAGCAATCGGATCTAATGCATTGATGGTCAGCTTATTGGCTGCCGCTTCGGCAAAGTGAAACGGTAAAAATAATACTCCAACCTGAGCCCGCTTAGTGACAAAGGCGGCTATCTCTATTTCTCCTCGGCGAGTGCTCAGTGTTAGCATATCACCGTTATTGACACCCAATTGCTCGGCATCAAAAACCGATATCATCACTCTGGGCGCACCTTTAATATCCAGTTCCGGGGTTTTGCGCGTCATGGTGCCAGTATGGAACTGTTCCAGCAAACGGCCTGTTGACAGGGTTAATGGATACTCGCTATCGGGCATTTCGGCAGGGAGACGGTAACTCACCGGGATCATTCTGCCTTTGCCGCGTAAAAATGTCTCTGTGTGTAAAATCGGTGTGCCAGGATGGTTTTCATCAAGGCACGGCCACTGTAAACCATCTACCTTGTGTTCAAGGCGTTGCCAGGTTAACCCTTGGTATTGCGGGGTAACCTGGTTAATTTCTTGCCAAATATCTTTGGTGCTGTGGTAATGCCAGTCTGCATCAAGGCTATTGGCAATCATTTGGATTATTTTCCAGTCTACCAGCGCATCTCCTGGTGGAGTTAACGCCACCCGTAATTGTTGTACCCGACGTTCGGTATTGGTGAAATGGCCATCTTTTTCGGCAAAGGCGGTTGCGGGTAATACCACATGAGCCATTTGGGCGGTTTCGGTTAAAAAGATGTCTTGCACCAGCATAAATTTAATTTTGGATAGTGCGGCGATCACATGGGCTTGATCCGGATCGCTTAGCACTGGATTTTCACCTAAAACATACAGTGCATCGATTTTGCCTTTGACAATTGCTTGCATGATTTCTGTCGCTGCTAATCCTATGTTTGGATCAAGCGAAGTATTGCCCCAAGCTTTAGCAAACTTAGCTTGATGAATCGGGTCATTAATTTTTTGATAGCCGGGATAATAATTGGGTAAGGCACCCATATCACAAGCACCTTGAACGTTACTTTGGCCGCGCAACGGATTTAGCCCGCCGCCATTGACGCCAATATTGCCGCACAGTAGTTGTAAGTTAGAGGTAGACACCACGTTGTCATAACCCGAGGTATGCTGGGTGATGCCCATGGCGTAATACAAGGCCGTTTTGTTTGCGGTGCCGATCATTTTTGCCATAGTGGCAATATCTTTTGCCCTTACACCAGTAATTAACGCCGCATTGGTTAAGTTATAATCGGGCTTCATCACTTCTTGCTTAAGCAATTGATAGTCTTCAATACGGCTATTGATGTAGTGCATGTCTTGACAGTTATTGATGATAATTTGCTGCATGATGGCATTGAGTAACATCACATCTGTGCCCGGCTTATGTGAGACATATAAATGGGCGCTGTCTGCGATAGTGGTTTTTTTTGGGTCGGCCACAATTAAGCGCGCGCCGTGTTGATTGACGGCTCGTTTAATATGCGAGGCAATAATAGGGTGGGCGCTGGTGGTATCGGAGCCGATGATAAAAATCACATCTGAGTCTTTAATACTGGGAATATCATTGGTCATGGCTCCGCCACCAAGGGTATCGGATAAGCCGGCAACTGATGATGAATGACACAGTCTCGCGCAATGATCTATATTGTTGGTACCCATAATGCTACGGGTGAATTTTTGCATTAAATAGTTTTCTTCATTGGTGCATTTAGCAGAAGACAGTGCCGCAAACTTGCTTGGCCCAGTGGCATCTTTAATAGGTTGCAGTTGCTCGGCAATATAGCGAATGGCCTCGCTCCAAGTGGCGGGTTGTAGCTGACCATTTTTACGAATTAATGGCGTGGTAAGACGTTTAGGGCTGTTTAAAAAATCAAATCCAGAGCGTCCTTTAACACAAAGCATCCCCTCATTCACCTGTGAGTGAGTATCGCCTGTGACGCGCATAACGTGATTTTTGCTTTGGTCGACATGCAGTTCAACCCGGCAACCAACGCCACAATATGTGCACACTGTTGAGGTTCTAGTTAACGCTCTATCGCTGCCTTGGGTTTTATCGCGGGCATCAACCAAAGCGCCAGTGGGGCAGACTTGTACGCAGTTACCACATTGCACACAATCGCTGTCATTCATCGACGCAGTAAAGCCAACACGAGGGGCGTTGCGGCTAATGCCTGCGGTTGTAGCGTCAGGAAGTGCTTGATAGCTATTGGCTTCAAAAGCGATAACATTATGACCACTTTGCTGATGGCAGGCGTCAATACAGGCTCCGCAACTGATGCAACGATTGGCATCAAAAGTAATAAAAGGTGCACTGTTATCGACTTTAAATTTACGCGCCTGGGTTTGGTCTAGAGTTTTGCCATCGACTTTATATTCGGTGGCATAGTCACGTAACTGACAAGCGGTATTAGCTTGGCAAGCACATTCTAAACAGCGCATAGCTTCTTTTATTGCCTCATCGGCAATGAAGCCTAGCTCAACTTCGCCAAAGTTCAGTGCGCGATTTAATTGCGATAGCTCAGGCATTTTTAGTCGCGAACGTTTAACTGTGCCCGGGTATAAGTCTGCAGACAATGACGCCGTGTTATCGGCTTTTGTGGAGTTAAAATCTTGAGGCTGTAAATGACAGGTTAACCCCTCAGTGAGTAATCCTTCAATTGCTTCAGCGGCTTTTCGGCCATCGGCCACCGCACCCACGGCGGTTCCTGGGCCGGTGCGAGAATCACCAATAACAAACAGTTTCTCCACTCCAGCAGACATGGTTTGCTCACAACCAAGAAAAGTATGCCAGCGGGTGAGGGCAAGGTGACCGGTGTCGATTTGGTTTTCTGGTTGCTCTAAAAAGTCTAAATCCACCTGTTGAGATACTGCCGCAATAACGGTATCAAAAGCTTCTTCAAAGGTTTCACCTGTGGCTTTAGGCGAGCGTCGCCCTGATGCATCGGGCTCACCGAGCGCCATTTTAGCAAACGTCACAGACTTGACTCGGCCTTGGTCATCACTGTGGTTTTCAATTGGATTGGTAAGAAAGTGAAACTTAACCCCTTCGACCTCGGCTTCGTGTATTTCATAGGGTTCTGCGGGCATTTCATCGCGACTACGGCGATAGATTAAGGTCACATCAGCACCATCGCGCACAGCGGTTCGGGCACAATCAATTGCGGTGTTACCCCCACCAATCACGGCGACTTTTTTGCCAGTGATCAATGTCTTGTTGGTGCAATAATCGCGTAAATAGTCGACACCCAAATAGCAGCCGGCTAAATCGCTGCCAGGGTAATTCATTGGCACCGCTTTTTGTGCGCCAATGGCGAGGCAAACAGCATCATAATTGGCGACTAAATCGTGTAGATTGATGTCACGACCGAGTTCTACGCCAGTTTGTATCTTAAGTCCGTTGCGAGTGAGTAGTTCAATTTCTTTATCCAGAATGTCTTTGGGTAAGCGGTACTCTGGGATGCCGTAACGTAACCAGCCGCCCGCTTTTGCTGCTGATTCCATAATAGTGACATCGTGACCATTATTAGACAGATAATAACCGGCAGTCAGCCCCGCAGGGCCACTGCCGATAATGGCAATACGCTTATTGGTTGCCGGTGCTCTTGGTGGTACATAAGACTCTAGATCATGTAAATCTAAATCTGCGGCATGACGTTTTAATTGGCGAATCGCCACAGGTTCATCAACAAGCCCTCGGCGACACTGGGCTTCACAAAAAGCTGGGCAGACACGGCCAATTGACAGTGGCATAGGTAAGGTTTTTTTGATGACTTTGACCGCTTCTTTATGCTCACCTCTGCCGATATGATACAGATAAGACTGCACGTCAACGCCCGCAGGACAGGCAGTTTGGCAAGGGGCTTCACAATCGGCAAAATGGTCGCTGAGAATATGCTTAAGTGCATCTTGACGGATTTTGCTTAAAGCGCTCGATCGAGTTATCACCTCTAAACCCGCTTCAAGCGGCGTTTCACATGCGCGAACACATCGTAAACTGCCATTATTATTTTTTATGTGTACTTGGCATAAGTTACAGTGCTGTTTGGCTTGATTGTGGGAGAAATCACACAAGCTGGGGATATTAATACCGGCGTCAGTGGCAGCTTTTAATAAGTTATCTGCCTGAGGCAGCGATAACGATATGCCGTCGATAGTGATATCTATCATTGCAATACCTTCTAATTGGTTGAGTCACTGGCTAGGTTTTGCTGCCATTGAGAATACGACGATGAGTGCTTTATTGAGCGACCAAAGCGCAGATCGACTGTGTCTATAGAGGGGAGAACTATCAGTCATGCAGGTCCATCTTGATAACTTTTTTCTCGCCTCCCTAGTCGTATTAACAGCCATTTACAATAGCCATATACAATGTAGCCAGTTTAATTTGCTGGGCGATACTCAATTGTGACCTAGATCATTTTTAATGAAGATAAATAAAACTCATAAATTTAATTGCTATTAAACAATTGCTTGGAGTATTTTTTAACTTGTTGGTATGACGCGTTTGGTGAGGTTTTTATATTGCTGTTCTGTATGTTAAACAGTTGGATGCGTTAATGGTTTCGCTGGCGCTAAATTGAAACAGGCTCAACGGATGCCGTTGAGCCTGTTTGTTGTTGCTGCAGTATTTGTTGCCTTGTATTTGTGGCTATTACAGTGGTTATTTCAGTTTAAATACCACTTCGACTCTGTCGCTAATTGTCACTTGGCCTTGCTGATAAGTTTGCGCGACATCTGAACTTACTTTCATGCTGGCGCGGTACATTTCTGGTTGATTTGATTGTTGCGGAAAGTATCTCACCTGCCATACTCCGTCAATTTCTTCACCAAAACCTTTGGCTAACGATTGCGCTTTTTGCTTAGCATCCACAATGGCAGCTTGGCGTGCTTGCTCAATAATATCGGCTTCTTTGCTGGATTTTAGCTGTATATTACTGATGTTATTAATGCCTTCTACTAAAGCGCTGTCGAGTAATTCATTTAAGCTGTTCAGATCCACTACTGTGACTGTCATTTGGCGACTAGCGCTATAGCCGGTTAGCTTACGGGGTTCATTTTGCACATACATGTATTGTGGGTTGAGTTGTAAATTAGCACTTTGAATGTGTTTTTTATCAACACCCGCTTTGAGTAAACGCTGCATAAATTGGCTGACCGCTTGGTCGGCTTGATCTTTAGCCGCTTTAGCGCTATCGGCTTCGACTAATACTTCAACATTGATGATAGCCATGTCTGCAGACGCTTCTATGGTGCTGGTTCCCACGGTTTCAATATTTGCGAAACTAAGCTCGGCCGCTTGCACCGTGGATAAACTGCTGCTGGCGGTTAAGGTAAATAATGCGCCAGAGATAATGCTGGTAAGTAAAGTTTTATTCATTGATGACTCCGCTAATGGTTAGCTTAATGCTGTGAAAATACAGGTTTAAATGGGTCTGTTAAGAGTGTAAACGTAGCCAAATTAAAAAAGGGTTTTTTTATTGATCATTATTTACATTAAAAGATATCAGCATAGGTTTTAAGCTGCTCAAGTCATATGAGCAACCCAGACTTTATCATCTTAACATTCATATTGCAGGGTGCGCTTTTTGCTGCTGGCGGTACTCGCTTGGCGTGGTACCTTGCCAGCGCTTAAATGCTCGGCGAAAATTAGCCACATCCACATAGCCTAATTGATAGGAAAGTTGTTTAATACTGCCTTGAGATTGTGACAAGTAGTGCTTGGCAATCTGATGATTTACCGACGCCACAATACTTTTATAGCTACTTTGCTGTTGGGCTAAATGGCGATGTACCGTGCGAGGTGTCATGTGAAAGTGCGCTGCAGTGTCGCTTAAGCTTGGCAATGGCACCGGGCTTTGCAGTAAATACTGGTATAGCTTGTCGCTCAAACTTTGTTGACGGTTAAGCTGCTTAAGTTCGTTAATACACCATTGTTTAGCTTGCATAAATGAGCTGGGGTCGGCCATATCAAGAGGTTGTGTCATTGATGCTAGGGTTAACATTAGCTGGGTCTTAGCTTGATTAAAATGAACCGGAGCCTTAAATAATTCTGCGTACTGCTGCCAATAACTGGGTGCTGCAAAACTGATATTCACCTGGCATAATGGCGACGATTGCGGCGTGAGTTGTTGTAATAACTTAGTCAGGGTCACTAAAAGAGCATCCATATAGGGTTGCTGTATTATGCCCAGTGGTTGAACTGCTTCAAGGGTAACAACCAAAGCCTTGGTCGTTTCATGGATGCTTATCTTAACCAGCGGCGTACGAGTGTTAATAAACTGCTTTAATGTCTCAATGGCTTGTTTGAGAGTGCTGCTGTTAAGCATGGCAAATCCCATCATGCCATGAGTGTTAATACCGATACGATTACCCACATGTAAACCTAAGTCTGGTCTGGCCGAAAGGTGAATGGCAGAGGCGATTAGGCGTTGATAATCATCAAAACTCACTTGATAGTGCGGGTCTTGTAATTGCTCAAGAGTCATACCATTATGAGCTAGCCAGATATTAACATTACAGTCCCACTGGCGCAGCTGTTGGTAAACTTGGTTTAAGTAAAAAATCGGCAGTGGCTGCATAGCATCCTTATCAATGGCTTTTATAGCAATCCTGTTTATCAGTTGTAATGGATTTATCCGTACTTGTCTATTAATGACCCCTTTATGTCCATCTCCCCCTCTTTGCTAGCTTGTCTGCTGGCGTAAAGTAAACCTTTAACCTTTAAAGGACTGTATATGTTGTCGATGTTTACCGCCAAAGCAGTGAGCTTAACCATTAATGACGCCCTTGTGGTTGAGCAAGCCAGCGTAAAACACACTATTTTAACTTCGGCACTGGCAGCCAATATTGCCTTTCCCCATCATTGCCAGGTTGGCAGTTGTGGCGCTTGTCGGTGCCAGTTAGTGTCCGGTGAGGTTAAACAATTAACCGACAGTGCTTATGTGCTGTCAGCCAAAGCAATCGCTCAAGGAATGATTTTGGCGTGTCAAAGCATGCCAATATCTGCTGTCAATATTAAGGTTAATCTGCTTCAGCGTCAGTTGGCTGATGAACCGCAAGAGTGAGGAGATGTTAATGTTTAAGTACCTTAAGTTTATGTCGCTTCACCTTATGGCGCTGATCGCCATTGCCAGTATTACTTTAGGTGAGTCGTACATTAGTATGGGTTTTGCCATTTGGGTAGCGGTGTACTTAGGCGGCGATATGATATTTGGTGATGATGTACAAGCGCCAAGCTATCGCTTTACAGCTTTACTGACGTGGCAGTTATGGCTGGCGTTGCCCTTAACCGTGATGTTGGTATTTGTGTGCTGCTGGCAATTTGCCAGTCAAGATATTGGTCAATATGGGGCTTGGGTCAGCAGTCTTAGTGGTTATGATGTGTTACTCGCGCGTGAAAATACCAGCGTGGTTCAGTATGGGGTGATGGTGATTTATTTGGGCTTAGTGGTTGGGGTAATGGCCACCATTACTGGGCACGAATTAACTCATCGAACTTGGCAGCCGGTGTCATTATTGATTGGTCGCTGGTTATTGGCATTTAGCTTTGATGCTAACTTTGCCATTGAGCATGTGTATGGGCATCACAAATATGTCAGTACCTTGGACGATCCCGCCACTGCGCCTCGTGGTCGTAATGTCTATGCGCACATTGTTATATCGACCATTAAAGGCAACATAAGTGCATGGCATATTGAACGCCAAAGGCTGTTGCGTAAGCAGCTTGCTGTATGGAGTTGGCATAATAAAGCGTTAAGAGGCTATGCCATGAGCTTAGTCATTATGCTGTGGGTGTTCTGGCTGGCGGGTTGGCAGGGATTAAGCTTTTTTGTGCTAATGGGGTTATGGGCTAAAGCGACCTTAGAGATAGTTAATTATATGGAGCATTATGGCTTAGTGCGAGCCGTTAATTCGCCAGTACAGGCGCACCATTCTTGGAATACAAATAAACGAGTGAGTTCGTGGGCGATGTTTAATTTAACCCGCCATTCGCATCATCATGCTCAAGGGCAATTGCCTTATCATCAATTATTGCCATATCCACAGGCACCGCAAATGATTGGTGGCTATCTTAGTACCTTTGTTATTACGCTTATTCCGCCATTATGGCATCGGCTCATGTTGCCTAAATTACAGCATTGGGATGGGCACTTTGCCACGCCTATTGAGTATCAACTTGCTCAGCAAGCCAATGCAAACAGTGGTATTGCTGCTTACCAAGCTTGTGCTTAACCTTACTATTCAGTTAGCGTTAGCTACTCATATTGATGCGGTTACGGCCGGTTGATTTAGCGCGGTAAAGTGCTGTGTCTGCGGCGCAAACCAGTGCGGTTGGCGTGCGGTATTGGCCACTGCGTTCACAGGCGATGCCTTGGCTAACACTGATTTTAGTTTGTGCAGGTAACCCTATGTCGGTAAAGGTTAACTGGTTAATACGGCGTTGAATGTTTTTAGCTATATATTCTGCTGTTAACGGGTTGCTGTTAGGTAAAATAACCACAAATTCTTCGCCACCATAACGGGCAGCCATGGCATTGTTAGAGGGGAGCACGTCTGCCAGTACTTGGGCAATTTTTTGCAAACATTTATCACCGTTAACATGGCCAAACTGATCGTTAAATATTTTAAAATAATCGACATCGATAATGATTAAACACAGCGGTTGGTCGTGATTAATGCTGTCGTTCCAGTTGGTTTGCAGGGCATCATCAAAAGCATGTCGATTGGCAAGACCGGTTAATTTGTCGGTATGCGCTAAGTGGCGCAGTTTATTGTATTCGGCTTTGTGCGAAGTCAGGTTATGCATAATGCCAATAAATAATGGCTCCGAGCCTATTTGTATTGACGGTAAACATGACAATGATAAATCGGCTTCGAGCAACGTGCTGTCGGCGCGGTTAATGATAATTTCTTTAGGCCCATGGTTAAACTGAGTCACTTTATTGCTTTGATCGCTGGCGTTGTTCCACAGGTCAAATAAAGATTGATACTCATCTTTAAAAGGACTTTGTAGATAATCGGTCCAGGTTTGACCAATTAACATTTCAGCTGGAGCACCGAATAATTTAGCGCCTAACGGATTAATCATCTCAATAACGCCAGCGGAGTTAATCACAAATATCGCTTCTGAAATCGCGTTAATCACATTGAGTAAGGTGCGAATTTGTAAGTTATCTACTACAGCCATTTTGCCATTCTGGTTTGCTGAAGTGGCATCAAAAGTGGCATCAAACATCACCGCCGTCGATGATGAGTCGGCTAGGGTTTCAGCTTCAACACGCAGTGGTATTTTTACCGCGTTAGGATATTTAGACAATGAGTCTGTTAATTTAGTCACACGAGAAATCGTGTCATTGAGTTCAGTTAATTTATCATTGGTAAACATGGTGCATTTCCTCAAGCGTTTGGTGTTGGTAACCCCTTGTTGATGTCAAACACTCTATTAGGAATGGGAGCTTTTAACCTTTCGGTAATCTTCTGATTTTAACTTATTGATTTATATTGAATTAAATTCACATTTTATTTTGTCAATGTGTTGTGATTGAGTGGCTTATGTTGCATGTACCTGAGATGCGGCTTAATTTTATTGCTGGGTTTTAGGTTTTTCCTCCCTGGAATCGATAATATTCTTAGCGAGAATAGCCTGTTGTACGGCAATATTTGCTTGTGATTGTGACAGATATTGGGCCGTCATTGGCTAGTGTTTAGAGCGTTATTTAGCAGCAGTTTGCTCGCTGCGCTGTTGGACAATAATGGTGTTTTATACCCAGTGAACGGGCAAAAGGAAAGCCCAAGTAGGGTTTTATTACTGGATAACATATCGAACACAACAACTCAGATCATAAAGTGAAAAGTCATTTATGACCTTTCATTATGCGGCCACTGTTGATATCGCAACTGGATAAATACCAGCCATTTTAGCAATCGTTATGCTATTGGTTAGTTTATCAGGCTGAACAATATTAAAGCTCAGGGATAGCCCTGAGCTTTAATATTAGATGTATTTAATGTTTAGTTTGGGTGATTGACGATTTCAGGATCGGGACTGAGTACCTGCAAGGTATTGCAGCTGTTTGATAATACAAACTGAAAGCCGGTATTGCCTGGTGTTTTATCTAAATCGGTTAATTGAATCAATGTGCCATCGCTGCTGATGGTAATCGCATCGATGATGCCGTCAAATGGGGTAGTAAACGCCGCACCAACAAATTTTAGCCCTTTACCGGTTTTATCAATTAGCTGGTAAGAGATGGTGCTGTATTGGTTAATGACCACATTGCCACACACAGGGGAGCCGTCAATGTTAGTATAAGTAAATACTGGTACATCTTTATCACCTAGGGTGATGGTGAGATTAAAAAAAGTTGCTTGGCCTTGAGTGTTTGACATTATATTCTCCATATTTTTTGTTAAGGGTTAAGGGTTAAGGGTTAAGATACAGGGTAAATCTATAATCGGTTATTGCCGAACTTTCTAGCCGTTGAACTAAATCAGGGTGTTGCGCAAGTTCACTGAGACAGTCTAAAGCCTTAGCATAAGGAATTGTAAATTGTGGGTCGTTATTTTTTTCAACAATAGTTGCTAACAGATTTTTAGATTGCCGACACAAGGTGATAACTTGTTGTGGCTGGCCTATGGAAGCCAGTAATGACGCGGCTAACATATTGCTTTGGGTTAAATTCGCCACATAAAGTGAACTTTGGTTAAACTCAGTGGTTAATTCGCTAAAAGAGGATATTGCTAGACGCGCATAAACAAGGCTTTCTGAAAGCAGTCCTTGTGACGCTAAATAATTCGCTGCGGCCATTTGATATTTTGCCCATAACTCATTTTTTTTGTTGGAGGTTTGTAAGTACAAATCTTCAGCAAATATGGATGCTAATGAGTCAACACTGTAGCTCATAGTGTGTTCAATTGGTTCAAGACTAAAAGCCAACATATTCAGATAATCATGATATTGCAGTATTTTCCAAACTTCATTTTCAGGGTCTTGTTTTAGGGCATTGGTAATAGCAATGAGACCAAGTTTTGCTTTTTCAAAGGCTTGTGAGTTATGACTTCGATAACTTAACAAAATGGCCAGTTGTTGGTAGCTACTGGATAGTCGTTCAAGTAAATAAGGTTGTTTTTCTAATGCTTGATTTGACAGCTGCTGTTGAATTTGTTGGTGTATTTGTATCGCCGCGGTAATGTCGCCTTGGGCGGTGGCTGCGCTAGCAAGCCACGAACGCGCATTGGCAATATCGGCAATTAATTGGCTTTCGGTGTTATCTTGTTGCCATAGTTGTAACTTGAGTAGCAACGATTGCTCAAATGCCCCACGGGCATCGGTAAAGTTTTGCTGCTTCATGTATATCGAGCCAAGAGTGTTGTGGGCATAGGACAACTCCATAATGGCATCGTTATCGTTTGGCGCGTATTGATACATGGCTTGGCTGTATGTTAAATACTGTTCGAACCATGGTTGAGTGGCAAGCCAATCACTTTTATCGTATTCAAGCTGGCCGAGCCAAAAAGCATTGGCGCCTAAGGTTTTGAGTAAACTGAGGTGTTGCGGTTGCATTTCGAGTAACGGCAGCATGCGCTCACGGGCGGCGATTAAGGCGCTGTGGGCCTCGTCGATATTGCCGCGAAAATAAGCCACTTCGCCCATGGCTTCTAAGGTTTGGCCGTGTTGAAAGCGCGCTTCAAAGCTTAAATAGCTGGCATCGTCGGCCGAAAAATCGCTGAAATATTCCAGTGCTTTGTTACTGATCCCATCGAGCAAGTCCATGCGGCCAATGCCGCGCATTTTGTCGGCGAACTCACCGACCATAAAACCGAGTAAGTTTTCTGCCGCAAGGCGTTTTTGTTGTGCCTGGGTTTCGGCCTCAATGCTGCGAATACTCATGGCGACCGAAATGAGTGTCAGTGCCACAAGGGCTAGCATGACTGCACGGCGGCGCCAGCGGCCGATATTGGCTTGTTTGGTTGAGGCTTGAATTAGTGCCAGTTCTTGAGGCTCTAAACTAAACAATTGGTTATCGAGCAATGTGCTTGCTTCTACTAATGGTTTGCCTTCTGCCAGTAAATAAGCATTACTCTTTGACTCGGCCAACCAGCGGTTAGATTGATGCTGTAAACGGCTTTTAATGGCTAAACTGTCGCTGTGTTCGGTTATCCATTTTGTCGCACGGGGCCAGCGCCTTAATAGCGCTTCGTGGGCAATACTAAAGCAGGCTTGATCGTGTTGCAGATGCGAGACAAACAAGCGGTTATCAACCATGGCTTTGACGAGGTTTATCTCAGCATCACTACTGAGATCGCTCCAGCGGGCAGTGTTGCTGGTGATTGATTTTTCGTCTTCGGTGAGGGTGACTAACATCGACAGTATTTTCGGCAGTGCAGCGCGTTCGCTGTTACTTAATTGGCCTAGCACTTCTTCAGCATTTTTACCGATGGCGCCTTCAATCCCCCCTAGCGAATGGTAAACCGACACCAATAATTGGTTGTCATCATCTTTGTTCAAATACAGTGATTGCAAGGTGTATTGCAACATGGGCAAAGCATCAGGGTTTGAGGCGGCGTCACTGCAAAGTATTTCGTCCAGCGGCATTGCGGTATCGGGATCGAGTGTCCAGGTAAGGTTAGCTGCATTGGCCGGCAAACGGATCATTTGCATCAGCTCTGCTCGAGTTGGCGCCGATAAATCGAAATGTGAGCCATTGGCTTTGCCTGCCATTAGGCTAGGGTGGCTTACTACCTGAGGATAAAAGTCATTGCGGCAAGCACTGATAATTAATATTATCCCTGAAACCGCAAGATTTTCGAGGATATCTAATACATTGTTACGTTCGGATTCGGTAAATAATGGCGACGCTAATAAGATTTCTAAACGGTCGATAAACAATGAAAAATGGGGCCGACTGTATGTTGGGGTATTGTCATCATTGATGGATGAATGATTAGCTAAAGCTAGCTGACAATATTCAATAACGGCATTGATGTCGTTTTGCAATTTTTTTGCCAGCATTTCGGCACTGCAATCGGTAAACACCGCTTGGTCATTGATTTCCCAGTCGAGCATGGCACTGGCGATATCGATAATTAAACGGTCTTTAGTGACATCGGCTAAATCTAGGTTGGCATTATCAATGACGCCAACCCCGTTAAAGCCATTTTTGGACATCAAATTAGGCATGATACCGGCATTAATGAGCGATGATTTACCTGTACCGCTGGGGCCGAGGATTAAGCAGAAGGCTCGGCCGAATTCAACTTGTTTAGTGATGCGATTTAATAAGGTGTCAACTTGCTCACTTCGGCCAAAAAATACGCTGGAGTCGTTGGTTTCAAATGCACGTAAGCCCGGAAAAGGCGAGGCGCCTTGCCATTGTGCGGGGGTGACTTTAGCATGGTGACCAACAGGAAATTCAACACTGGCGATGGTGCGATAACCCCGTTTACGAATGGTTTCTATGTACTGCGGATTAGATGCTTGATCGCCTAATGCTTTACGCAGTTGGGTAATCACTTTATGCAGTGGATTATCGCCAATGGCAATGTCACCCCAACATTGACGAATAATATCGTCTGGGGTGAGTACCTCTCCTTGGTGTTGGCATAGCAGGCGTAATACATCCATGGCTTTAGGTTCAAGGGTGCGGATTGTGTCACCCGATTGAACACTGTTACTCTGCGGATTAATTTGCCAATCACCAAAAAAGAAAGTGCTGTTGCTCATGTTTGTTTTCCAATGCGTTAATCACGTTAATGTTGGCCAAATATAAGTCACTCCATGATCACTTTCATCCAGAGCTAAGCTCAGTCAAAAGGCCTATCAGAGTTCGTCTTTATTTGTGCACATTTTATTATATTGTGCGATTACGTCAGTTGTATTTTTGTTATTAAATTGTACCGCAAAACAATCGTTACCTCGACAACTATATCACCTATGTATTGAGTTAATCCCTTTGTTCTAACTGCTTTATTTGTTCTACTATCGATTGATTCACCGGTGTTTTTACGCCATATTTTTTGCCAATTTTAACTACAGCACCATTAATAAAGTCGACTTCGGTTTGTCGTTTCGCCTTGATGTCTTGCCACATAGAAGAACGAGCTTTGGGATCGATATCGAGCATCTGTTTAGCTAATAATGTAAATAACATATTGGGTAGCGATAATATTAGCGGTAACCATTGAGGTTTAACCTTAGTGTATTGATGCAGTTCGATGTCTGCGGCTTCGCAGACGTTTAACCATTCTGTCATTGCACGAGCCAGTTGCCGACGGCTAGCATAATGGCTGAGTTGCTGTTTGATGGGTAAGTCGCTAAGAGCATTTAATGCATTGTTAAGGTTTAACAATAGCTTGCCATAAATTATTGGCAGCATATTTTGATGCAAGTCGCAGCCAAAACCCTGTTTAATCATTGCTGCCTGAATTGCCTGTGTGTGATGGTTTGTTTGTAAGGTAAACACGCCTTCGGTACCTTTATGAAAACGGCTATTGGGCTGTTGTAACACATTAAAGGGGGTGATGCCCTGGAGCAGATTACAGTGGCTTAGAGACTGGTTAATGCTGTCGAAGCTGCCGAGGCCATTTTGCATAAAAATAATACTGCTGTCGCTGTGCGTTATCGCGATTAATGACTTGGCGATACTGCTAACCTGGTGGCACTTTAAGGTGACGAAAATTACATCAAATGGTATGTCAATTGGCGCCTGATCGATATCAGTGATAATGGCTGGTGGCATGACGGTTTGTAAAAAGCCTTGGTAGTCACTTAAGGTAATACCGTTATTGGCGATAATGTTTTTTTTCATCGTCGGCCTGCAAATGAGGCTAACATCAAAACCAGACAAACACAGCTGGCCGGCTAAATAGCAGCCAGTAGAACCCGCGCCATAAATTGCAATTCTCATTGGATTATGTCTCTTTTTTTATTATTAGTAAGCTAAGCTTTCAATCCAACCCCCGAGGCTGTGATGACTTGTAACATATCAGCATTTTTAGCCGTGTAGAAATTTAAAAATAATAACAGAACTACAATGAACCATAATCACCTTGCAGCGCTGAGATTTAGTGTTATCGCCATGTCAATTCACGCAGATGCCGCCGATATTAAAAGCAAATGGACGATGATGAATTTAAAGAAGTTATGATACGGCCCATGTATTAGGCCGCAAGGTTGTCAGCCATGCCCATGCTGCCCAAGGCATTAATTTGCCTTTTGTGATGTAGGCCGGGGTTATATATAAACGCTAGTGCTAACTTGTTGCGGCACAATGATGGTTCAAATAGCCACAATGCCGCAGTTTTATTTTTTTAATAATTAAAAATCAATTAGTTATTTAACAAGGGAATAATCTATTTGATTTTTGGCGCTAGTGTTCGCATAATAGCCAATTGTGTTTATACAGTACTCTTCACTATAAACCTGTAGAAGGTTCTTCCACTTCAAGGCGTCAATAATGAATTCATACGGATGTTGATTGTAGCTAAGGAATGCTCATGTCGATTGATACTCTCGCGTTATTAGTTTTTATCTTATTGGCTTTGATCGCTTTATTGCTGTTTGCTAATTTGAAAGAGTATCGACAAGAAAAAACACAAAAACACCTTATCAATTCTTATGAGCAAATCCTCGATCACGTTGGCGCTTATATTTATGTCAAAGATACCGATTGCCGCTATGTATATTGTAACCAACTCACTTTAGATTATTTTGGCGTTAGCCTTGAACAATTAAAAGGGACGTCAGACAGTGATTATTTGCCTCCTGAAGTGGTGGATGTTTTGCAACATAATGACCATAAGGTGTTAACGCTTCAGCGTAAAGTATCTGGTGATTTTGTCATAGAGGGTGAAAACGAGACCAATGTTTACCATGAAGTTAAGCAGCCTCTATATGATAAAAAAGGTCAGCTCATGGGGTTAATTGGCATTTCTACCGTTATCACCGAAGAATATAATCTACGTGTCAAACTGGAACATCTCGCCAATAGCGATCCATTAACAGGGCTTTATAATCGTCGTTCGTTTAATGCATTCTGTGACCATGAGTTTGCTCGGGCAATGCGCTATGTTGAATCGCTGTCATTTATGATTATCGACATTGATTTTTTTAAGAATGTTAATGATACCTTCGGCCACTTAGTGGGCGACGAGGTGATTAAGCGGGTGGCTGATATATGCAATGAACATGCGCGTGAGTCGGATATATTGGCTCGAATTGGCGGTGAAGAATTTGCCATTATATTACCCAATACTAATATTGATTCTGCTTATGAACTGGCTGAGCGTTTACGAAAAGCTCAGCAACAATACGATCAACAGCAAGCGCCTTGTATTACCATCAGCATAGGTATTTCAACCTTAGACTCACAAGACAATACTTTTATCGATATGTTTAAGCGTGCAGATAAAGCGTTATATTCGTCAAAAAATATCGGCCGTAATAGTGTTAATGTAGCCTAATTGCATGTGATTATTGATCATTTCAGTATGATGGCTAAGCCGATTTAATCGCATCAGCCAATGCGGCGGCATCACGCAACTAACAATAGATCTTAAAAATTGTTAATTTAAGTTGCACACAATTAGTTATCGTGATTATCATATGTCTCAAGCAACGCACATTTACTGTCAATTTGAGTGCTTAAGTCAGTTAGAACTCAATATGCTTAGACAGTTTTAGTCTAAATTGATCCAGACGTTGTTTTAGATCGCTCAGTTCAGCAAGGTCGATACCGCATTGCTCAACAATACATTCGTGGATCTGCTGGGCCCGAGGTTGGAGAAGATAACCTTTTTCGGTTAATTGCATGCATAGCACTCGCTCGTCTTTAGGCTCGCGAATACGCTTAAGCAGTCCATCGGTTTCAAGGCGTTTGATGACTGGAGTTAATGCACCCGATTGTTGCCCAAGTTTGCTGGCTAAGGTTTTTAAACTTAAACCATCTTGCTCCCAAAGCACTAGCATTACTAAATATTGAGTGTAGGTGAGCCCAATAGAGTCAAGTAAAGGTTTATAGAGCTGCACGATTGCCAATGACGTCGAATAGACAGCAAAACAGAACTGATTCTCAAGTAGCATGGGTTTGTTTTTATTCATATCAGTGCTTAGCTCGCAAAATGGTTGGTGGTATTTAGGCTGATCAATTTAAGTAAAAGAAACGTATTAGTCGACCTTGGTTGTATATGGTATCAGTGTTTAGCTGATATGTATTACAGGTATGAATAGCTTTTAACATTTGCTAATCACTTAGGTCATATTGTCTTCTCGTGCACCATCTGATGGTGCCTATGTCATTTAAAGGATACAAGATGAACACTCAAAACCGTCGTATTGTTCTTGCCAGCCGCCCCCAAGGTGAGCCAGTTGCTCATAATTTCCGTTTAGAAACCGTTAACAAACCAGTGCCTGGCGAAGGTGAAGTCTTATTGCGTGCGGTGTATTTATCACTTGATCCTTACATGCGTGGCCGTATGAATGATGCCAAATCATATGCCGAGCCGGTTGCTATTGATGATGTCATGGTTGGCGCCGCGGTATCACAAGTGGAAGTGTCTAATCATCCTGATTATAAAGTGGGTGAGTGGGTATTATCATTTGGTGGTTGGCAAGATTACTTAGTGTCTAACGGCGAAGGCTTAATGACATTAGGTGACAATCCTACTCATCCTTCTTATGCTCTAGGCATTATGGGAATGCCCGGTTTTACTGCGTACATGGGGTTATTAGACATTGGCGCGCCCAAAGCGGGTGAAACTGTTGTGGTTGCCGCGGCCACTGGTCCTGTTGGTGCAACAGTTGGTCAAATTGCTAAATTAAAAGGTTGCCGCGTTGTAGGTATTGCTGGTGGCGCTGAAAAATGTCGCCATGCCAAAGAAGTACTCGGTTTTGACGAGTGTATTGACCATAAAGCGCCTGACTTTGCACAGCAATTGGCAACACATTGCCATGATGGCATAGATGTGTATTTTGAAAATGTTGGCGGCAAAGTATTTGATGCTGTGATGCCGTTACTCAATACCAGTGCTAGGGTGCCAGTCTGTGGCTTAATTTCTCAGTATAACGCGACGTCGTTACCTGATGGTCCCGATCGTTTGTCATTATTAATGGGCACTTTGCTGGTTAAGCGCATTAAGATGCAAGGTTTTATTATTTTTGACGATTATGGCGATCGTTACCCAGAATTTGCCCAAGATATGGGCCAATGGTTGGCACAAGGCAAGATTCAGTATCGTGAACAAATTGTCGAGGGTCTTGAAAATATGGCCTCAGCCTTTATTGGGCTTTTAAAAGGCGAAAATTTCGGCAAGATTGTCATTAAAGTAAACAATCCTCTGTAATCTGAGTGATTACGAATAAATTTACACTATTTAAGGAATAACAATGAAAGTATTAATGGTATTGACCTCTCACGACACACTAGGCGACACAGGTGAGAAAACCGGTTTTTGGTTAGAAGAACTCGCTGCGCCTTATTACGCATTTACAGATAAGGGTGTTGAAGTGGTACTGACTTCACCTAAGGGTGGCAAGCCACCATTAGACCCAAAAAGTGATCAAGCTGATTTTCAAACCGATTCAACTCGTCGTTTCGCTACTGACGAAAAAGCTCAGGCACTGTTAGCCAATACTCATACATTGGCATCAATTGACGTAGCAGAATATGACGCAGTATTTTATCCTGGTGGCCATGGTCCATTGTGGGATTTAGCGAACGACAAAGATTCTATTGCGTTAATTGAGCAATGCTACAAAACAGAAAAGCTTTTAGGTTTGGTATGTCACGCTCCTGCAGCGCTTAAATACCCTAAAAAGCCAGACGGAACGCCACTTGTTGCCGGTAAAAATGTTACCGGTTTTACTAATGGCGAAGAAGAAGCGGTACAGTTAACCAACGTAGTGCCATTTTTAGTTGAAGACATGCTGCAGGAAAATGGTGCAACCTACTCTAAGGGTGACGATTGGCACCCATATGCCGTGGTTGATGGTAAGTTAGTCACAGGTCAAAACCCTGCATCATCAGAGTTAGTGGCTGAAAAAATGTTAGCGTTATTAAGCTAATCAGCTGCTTGGTTGAGTTGTTATACTTAACCTTAACTCGAGATTACAAATAAGTAGATTGATAAAAGTAAACCCAGTGAGTTGTTCATTAGGTTTACTTTTCATCACCAACATTACAAGGACGGCTTAATGATTAAATTACATCACTTAAATAAATCACGCTCAAAACGTATAATTTGGTTGTTAGAAGAATTGGGCGTGGACTATGAGCTGGTTGCTTATCAGCGTGATGCAAGCACATTTTTAGCGCCAGAGTCGTTAAAAGCAGTTCATCCTTTGGGTAAATCTCCAGTATTAGAGGCCAGCGGTTACACTATTGCTGAGTCTGGTGCGATTACTGAGTATTTAATTCAAACCTACGGTGCAGATAAGCTGATGCCGACACCCGGTTCTGCAGATTACATTGATTATTTACAATGGATGCATTTTGCTGAAAGTTCTGCTGCATTGCCATTATTATTGAAGATCTTTGTTAAAATGGATGGGGCTGAAACTCGCTTTATCGGTGGATATGCCGATGCTGAAACCGCAAAAGTTATCAGTTACTTTAATGACCGTTTGCAAGGTAAGTCATATTTAGTTGGCAACAGTCTTAGCGGCGCAGATATTATGATGTCGTTTATTGCGGAGCTTGTTGGCCAAAATGGCGAGTTTGAAAAATATCCAAATATTGCAAAGTATTATCAGCAATTAATGAGCCATGCATCATTTAAAAAAGCGATGCAAATCGAAGCTGAACACGATCGTTAATCATTAATGCGTATCCATTTAAAAGACGAACTCAGTTCGTCTTTTTTATTGCTGCAGCGGTTATTTTCATTCAGTTACCCCTAGATTATTGATTATGCTTTTACCATCGGCAGGCCAATGTTTAACAGGCCACACAGTTGGTTTTTGGTTAAAGATTGTTCGCTGTCATACTAAGGTGTTACTATAACAAGGGTTTTATTGCGTGCTACAAGGTTAGATTATGACAACTTTATCAAATGAGGAACTTGCTTATTTCAGTGATGTTTTTTCACCGGCAGATGACTGCACAGACAACGCTTTATCGAAACATTCGTTAAGTGTCGCAACTGAAGTACCCCAAGTGCTTGCGCATATTTTGGGAAATGCCAAACTCACTTTGCTCGCTGAAATAAGCTACTATCGCTTATGGTTTCCATTGACCTTAACAATAGATGATCTTGGACAATTCTCTCCAGAATTGGGGATCCCAGAAGTGATTGATATGCGAGGCGGAGAACGTAGTTGGCGACTGGATGATGTTAAAAATATCAAGGTGATTGATCATGACACTGAGAAATACGTTGAAGTGTTATCCCTGTCTAGCTCGGGTATGACCATTAAGGTGCCGCAAGAACTTAACACTAAAATGCCCCGTTTAACCCAATTGATTTTACCTAATGGTGTTCATCTAGATATGTTGTTTGAACCTGTCAGGACTGAAAATGGGGTGATGGCGGCAAAGATTAGTGCAGAAGGTGAGTCGCGTGAAATATTGCGCCAATTTTTATTTAGCGAACATAAAGCTAAGTATGCACACCTTTATAAAAATATTAACTACTAACGATAAAATCCTTAGCTAACATAACTTTAACCGCATCGATAAAGTCATTGTCATTTTTGGCCTGAATTAATTGGCACAACTCATCACCTACACTGGTAAAGCGATAATAGGTAAATAATAAGTGCTGATCTTTAGGCTTTAGAGTCAAGGTAGTATTAGACATTGCTAACTGAATGTTTTCATTGCTGCTTAGTAACCCTGTTTCAAACTCGCTTTTATGCAAAATCCCCGCATCGACTAGGGTTAAAATACTCGAATAAGGTAAGCCAAATTGCGACAGGCCAAAGTTTGTTTGAGTGTGCTTGCGAAAATATTGTTTTATCCCGCCGTTAATACGATAACTGCTAAGTAATTTAAACCTAGGCTCAGTGTTGATTTTAACTGACATGCCTAAGGCTTTTTCAAATATCTGTGCTTCTCGAAAGGTTAACTGTGTTAACAGTGCCAAGGTGCGAAGGCTAAAGTTGCCTGGATTGACGATTTCGCTGGCTAAGATTCTGGCCCATAAATCTTGCATTTTTCGATTATGGATCTGTTCTGCCATCTTAAAAAATTGATAACGCCAATCAGGATCTAACTCCACTCCAGTCACATCCGATGGCGTATAGTTAAGTGCTAATGCAAAAATGCTCTCAAGATTAGTTTGATGTTGGCTAAGTTGTTTGCGTTGACGGTATTGCGCCCGTTCTGCAACGGATGCGGTAGACGGACGATAATCGTCTTCACTGGCTAAACCGATAATGCGTCCGAGCAATAAGGTTTTTTTGCGCGCAGACACTTGAGTGTTGTCATCTTGTATCTCAGTTACATCAATATCAGCCATCACTCATCCTCTCAGTGCTTTGCGTTTGCGCCAGGTATTTTTGGGTATGACATTTATGTTGAATCGTTTAGTTTTTTGTAGTCAACGGAGACCATAAGGCTTCTTTACCCGGCACCGGATGGCGCGGCACATTGAATGCTAATGCGAGCGAGCATAGGGCAAACCCAGTACCAATAAAGAATACTGCTTTAGGCGAGCTTAACCACAATATACCTAATAACGCTGGAATAATCACCGCGGCAATATGGTTAATGGTAAAGCTTACCGACATGGTTGAGGCAATATCTTGTTTATCGGCAATTTTTTGAAAATAGGTTTTCATTGCAATTGCCATGGCGAAAAGCAGGTGATCGATTACATATAAACCCGCAGCAATATTGGCATCGCTGACATAAGCGTAGCTGCTGAAAATAAGCACTAAGCCAAGGTATTCAATAATTAACGCCTTACGTTCCCCTATGCGACCAATAAAGCGGCCAATCTTTGGGGCAAACAATAAATTCACTAGGTAATTAATCAGAAACAAGGCGGTGATTTCAGACACCGAATAGCCAAATTTCTCAACCATCATAAAGCCGGCGAACACCATAAAAATTTGTCTGCGTGCACCAGAAAAAAACGTCAGTAAATAATACAGCCAGTAGCGTTTTCGCATGATTAGATGCTTGTGCTGAATGGAGCCAATGGCAAAACGTGGAAAGTATACCGCCATCATAAACACCATGAGCAAGCCACAACCACCAATGATGCTGTACATCCAGATATAGTCAAGTTTAAGCCAACTCATGATCAGCCAAATTGATCCGTAACCGACGAGCGCCGCAGCGGATCGCCATGCTAACGCTTTTCCCATAAATCCCGGGGCATCGGCTTTATCAACCCACTGTAATGTCAGCGATTGATTGATGGTTTCAAAATAATGAAAACCTATCGACATCAATACCGTTGTTAAATACAGACCAATCACGTCGGGAAACCAGCCGGTAATGCCCACGCCAATACACAACAAGGCCAAAGATGATAATGCAAAGGTTTGTTCTTTGATCATCAGTAATACAAATACCGCGGTAAAGGCTAAAAATCCTGGTATTTCTCTTAGGCTCTGCAATAAGCCAATTTCGGCGCCGGTGAATGCGGCGCGTTCAATCACAAAATTATTGAGTAATGCCTGCCAAACTGCGAATACCATCGACATAACAAAGGTCATCCACAGCAGGAGGTGTTGTGGGTTTGTTCGTTGGATCGAAATGGGGGCAGCATGTGTAAGTGATGTGTCTGACATGGTTGAAACTCTTATCCCTAAGCTTATCCATCTATAGTGACATAAAATAGTTTTCTAAGTGAACTGTATTTTGCCTGCAATTTGGGGTTATCAGTCCATGATTCATTTGCCATGATAAATCTGACACAAGCTTGGTTATTTGGGGTTTTCTGGTCGATGATTTTCTGCGAAGTACTTCACATTGCATTGAGGCAGTGCATATTAGGTGAATTGCTTATCATGATGACGTGATCTGTTTCATGTAAATTCTGTCATCGGTGGTCTAAGATACTGTATTACTTTAAATGATTTCTATAAGAGGTCAGCATGAGTCAGATTTTACTGATCCATTCTAGTGTGCATGGTTACACTCAACAAATATGTGAGTATTTACAACGTCAACTCGCTAGCCAAGATCAACAGGTGACGGTAGCCCCTTTGGATGACGCTCCCGATTTAGCCTTGTTTGATAAAGTGTATATTGGTGCCAGTATTCGTCATGGCAAACATCGTCCGGCGTTGTACCAATTTATTGAAACCCATCGAGCGCAATTAGAAAGTAAACCCAGTGGTTTTTTTTCAGTGAGTTTAGTGGCGCGTAAACCCCACAAAAATACGCCGCAAACCAACAATTATATGCAACAGTTTTTAAGTCAAAGTGCATGGCAACCTAAGTTGCTGCAGGTATTTGGTGGTAATTTAGATTACCAAGGTTACAACGCATTAGATCGAAATATTATTCGCTTTATAATGTGGCTAACCAAAGGTCCTACCGACCCCAACACTAAGGTAGAATTTACTGATTGGCAAAAAGTGGATCAATTCGCGCAGCAGATCATTAAGGAATAATGGATGAAGCGAGCGACAAGGCTATCGCAATTATTCGATTCTATCGCGACTAAACTGCATGTGATAACCGGCGGATTAAGCGTATTACTTATTGCTACTAGTCCTTGGATATTAATCGGGCGTCGTTTAGCCCCTAATAGCAGCGGGTGGAATCACTGGCATGTTTATGGCGGCCTGTGTTGTGCTTTATTAGCGGTGGCGCTGAGCTTTCATGTTTGTCGTCAGGGTCAATGGCGGCAGTTTTTTCCTTGGCTTGTTGGCGAATGGCGTCAGTGCTGGCAAGACATAAGCGGTTTGGCTCAAGGCCAGTTGCCTCATTCTGGTGGCAAAGGCTTATTGAGCGTGATTGCTGGCATAGGTTTATTATTATTGTTGTTGGTGTCTGTGACAGGTGTTGGCTGGTGGTTGACCCAAGGTGGTGAGTACGCCCTGAGTTTACGTTATTATCACAGTTTGTTTGCCGACTGCTTTGTGGCGGTATTACTGCTGCATGCATTACTTGGACTACTGCATTTACGTGACTTTTTTGATTAGGTTTTCAGTCTGAGTTTGGCACTGTGAGTTTAGTGAGTAAATAAAATGGCTATCAATTGATAGCCATTTTTATTGCAAGTGTTAGGTCTAATCTGTATTTCGACTAAGGATTAGCAGTAAGTTTTTATTTCGATAGAGCTAAAAAATTCATTAATTCAATTAGTTGGTCTAAGCTATTCATCTCATTCATATTAATAGCGTATTTATCATTAACGATAAAGGTGGGGACGCTATTCACTTTATATAGTGCTTGTTGCTGGCGCCACAAGGCTAATTGTTTCTCGGTATTACTGCTGTCGGCGATGTTGTCATAGGTTGCGGCATCGATGCCAAATTCGCTGAAGACTTTTCGAATGTCTTCACGGCTATTGATTTGTGATTGATGCTGGTGACCTTGAGCATTGTGATCATGGCCATTAGCACCTGCATCGCCTTGAATAGCGCTAAACATTGCATGGTTAAGTTTGTCTGCTTGACCAACCTGGTGAATAACAGCCAGTGAACGCATTACTTCAGTGCCTAAGTCACTGTTCATAAAGTCTACATGCTTAGTGTCAAAGCTGATCTGTTTATCTAATCCCGCTTTAATTTCAGGAAGATATTGAGTTTCCATGTTGAAGCAGTTATGGCAGTAAAATGAAAAAAACTCAGTAATTTTAGGTGAACTGGTCACCATGTTATTCGATATTTGAGTGTAATGTTTACCGGCAATAAACGGTGTGGCGAGTGTGCTAAATGAGGCTGTTATTAGCATCAGTGTAATGGCAAAATATTTAATCATGTAAACCTCAAATCAATGTGGATGGCAAGTCATCGCGAGCAATAGACTTATCTGCTTTAGTTAAATAGGGTAAGTTTTTAAGCTGAATTATGACTTAAATCATCACTTAAAAAGGCGCTAATTTCGTGACCGATGCGTGCTTTATGAGGTTAACTGCGGATATTGAAGTGAGCCAATTGAATCATGTAGCGAGATGATGTGATGAGGTGGCAATAAAAGATGTGTTTCTGCTGCAGGGATTATTCCGCTCTGTTGATGTTATTGAGTGCTGTAAGCGTTGGCGATTAACAGTCAATGCGCCGCTCAACATGTTAATGTGGACTCGTTATACGCAGTACTATGAGTGATAGGGACAGATACTATGAATGATAGGGACAGATACTGTCGACGTTGTCGTTATGCTAATGGTTTATACAAAGGTGCAGTTAAGCCATTAGCTGGTAATTATGTTTGCAGACTAGAGTGACTCTTTTAGAGTTTGCCATGCTTCGCACACTTCACGGAAACGTTCAGCATTGCCTTGATCGCGGTCTGGATGCCATTTAAGCGCCAGCTTACGCCATTGTTTACGGATGTCTCTATCGGTAGCAGTTTCATCCAGTTCAAACACTTTTAAGGCTTGGCCCACATGCATTAACTTGATATTAACGCCAATATACTCTTTATAAGTTGACCAGAACGACTCGAGCATTTCTCGCACTACGTTAACGCTGGCATCGTAATTAGCCCAGTCGAGATAGTAATCGCGTAATGCACCATCGCGAATATGTTGGACATCTGCACTGGCCGGAATAATCCTAAATATTTGGATTTCCATTGCCTTAACTTGTAACCACTGTTTGGGCATTAATATATCTTGTAATTCATACAAGGCATTCATCAATAAAAAGTTACGTTTAAAAAGATCTTTTTCCGGTAACGGATCAAGGTTGTGCATTAGCCCTTTGGCTTGCAGCTCGCTGGCTAAATGATGCACTTTCCAACTTTGATTAGTTGACTGCAATAAACTCAGCACAGGCCATATAAGCGGATTATCACTTTTATTTGCATTGATTTGATTGCTTTTATTTGTATCGTCCCATTCAGGAGCATGGGCCGAGTGTAAGGTTTTATTGAGTAACATGGTGGTGTATTCATCCTGAATTGGCGATAAATTCTACTTATCATGAAACCACACTATGCCATAGCCGTTGTTAATCACAAGTAGATTTATACTCGCAGAGATGTCGATTTGAGCCTGCATATGCAGCTTTATTTGGCGATCTGGACCTCGACCTGAATGTAATGCTTAAGTGCTTTGTAATCTGGCGCCGAGCAAATGATTCAATCAAGCGAGGATGGACATCATCCACTGGTTGATAATAGGGTATTGCGATTTCATGAAGCGGTTAAATTTTTTATTTACCTTGATCAATTAATTACTATTCTTACAGGCAAGAAAGCTTTATTTGGTATAAAATTCCCCGCAATAAAATAATCGGGGGCTTAACCAATGACAGATAAACACTTTATTAGTGCGCAACAACTACTGGAAGATTCATTTAGACTCGCTGCACAAGTGTATGACAGTGGCTTTCGACCACAGTTTATTGTGGGTATTTGGCGCGGTGGTGCTCCAATCGGTATTGCAGTACAAGAATATTTCGATTTTAAGAAAGTTGAAACTGACCACATCGCGGTGAGAACCTCTTCTTATTACGGCATTGGAACCGATAAGCAAGATAAAAATATTAAAGTACATGGTCTGCATTATATTATTGAAAACGCTAACGCCAGTGATGGTTTGTTGATTGTTGATGACGTCTTTGACTCAGGACGCAGCATTGATGCGCTTATTGGTAAGTTAAGAAAGTTTATGCGCTTGAATATGCCAACGGATATCCGTATTGCCTGCCCTTACTACAAACCGAAAAATACCAAAGTGGACCTAAAACCAGAATATTTCATTCATTCATCTGAAGATTGGTTAGTGTTCCCACATGAAGTGTCTGGTTTAAACCCACAAGAAATTGCTGAAGGCAAAGCTGACTTTAAAAACATCCAAGAGTTGTTTTTATAAGCGTAATGCTGCACAGCTTATCGCGGTTATTAGCAACGAATTTACTTAGAACTTTGGGTAAAGTTTGCTAAAATACAAGCACTATGCGAGTGCGCCAACATACTTATGTCAATGCGATAATATTAGTATGTTGGCGCACTTTTTTATCCGAATTGATGCGAAATTTAGTTAACATTATGGTTTCTGTAGAATTGTTCACCCCAGAGGCTCCTGTAAAGCGCCAGTTAGAACTCTTAGCCCCCGCTAAAAATGCCGATTATGGCATTGAAGCTATTCGTCATGGTGCTGATGCGGTTTATATTGGTGGCCCAGCGTTTGGTGCCCGTCACAATGCTGGCAACAGTATTGAAGACATTGCTCGCTTAGCAGAATTTGCTCATCGTTATCATGCCCAGGTGTTTGTGGCCTTAAACACTATTTTAATGGATGACGAACTTGATAAAGCCCAAAAGCTAATTTGGCAGCTTTATGAAGCGGGTGTCGATGCCTTGATTGTGCAAGACATGGGGGTGTTACAATTTGATCTTCCGCCTATTGCGTTACATGCCAGCACCCAAACCGATAACCGCAGCCCAGAAAAAACGGTATTTTTTGAGCAAGTTGGTTTTTCTCAGGTGGTGTTAGCCCGCGAGCTGAATATTCCCCAAATTCGTGATATCGCAGCCAGCACAAAAATGAAGTTAGAGTTCTTTATTCATGGCGCTCTGTGCGTCAGCTACAGTGGTTTGTGTAATTTAAGTCACGCTTACTCTAATCGCAGTGCTAATCGCGGTGAATGTTCACAAATGTGTCGATTACCCTGTAATTTGACCACGCGCGAAGGCGAGGTCTTAGCCGAAAATAAGCACTTATTGTCATTAAAAGATAATAATCAAACGGATAATTTAGAGGCGTTAATTGATGCGGGTATTAGCTCGTTTAAAATTGAAGGCCGTTTAAAAGACATTACTTACCTTAAGAATGTTACCGCACATTATCGCCAGCAGCTTGATGCAATTATTGCCAAGCGTGCCGATCTTGAATCTATTTCTCATGGTCGTTGCGAATTTAATTTCACTCCCGATCCTGATAAAAGCTTTAACCGCGGTAAAACCGATTATTTTGTTAATGAACGGACCGAGGCGATTGAGCATTTTAGTTCGCCTAAGTTTATTGGTGAAAAAGTGGGCCGAATTACTCATGTCGGTAAAGACTTTATTAAAATCGATACCAGTGAAAGTGGTAAAGACATTCACTTTAACAATGGTGATGGTCTGTGTTTCTTTGTTGAGCATTATGAAACTCAGCGTTTGTCTGACGATAAACTCTCTGGTGTACGCATCAACCGCGCTGAGGGCAACACTTTATATTTAACTGAAGTGCCCAAAGATCTTAAAATTGGGGTGATGATGTTCCGAAACTTTGATCATAAGTTCGAAGCTATCCTCAACAAAGATTCAGCTAGCCGTAAAATTGCTGTCGATATGCAATTCTTTGATACTGATGACGGCGTAGGCTTAACGATTACCGATGTGCATAATATTAGTGCCACCGTCACTTTAGTGTGCGATAAAGCTCCTGCTAATGATCAAGCTAAAACCGCTGAAAATTTGAAAAAACAACTTAGTAAACTTGGCAGTAGCGACTTTGTGCTGAATAAGATTAATTTGCTGACACAAACCATGTGGTTTTTACCTGCCTCTGTGGTCAATGAGTTACGCCGCGATGCTGTAAGTGCATTAATGGCGGCAAGGGTTGCCAGTTACCAACGACCTGAGCGTTGGGTGCATGATAAAACGGCGCGTTTTCCACAAAAAGCATTGAGCTTTTTATCCAATGTGGCCAACGAAAAAGCCAAATCGTTTTATCATCAGCATGGGGTGATTCAAATTGAAGACACCTATGAAAAAAATAATGTGTTACATGATGCGCCGTTAATGGTGACCAAACATTGTCTCCGCTACAGCTTTAATTTATGCCCGAAAGAAGTTGAAGGTATTAAAGCTGATCCGATGTTTTTAGATGTTGGCAAAGATAAATTGAAGTTAGTATTCGACTGCCATAAATGCGAAATGATGATTGTTGGCTCCAACCAATTAGTCAAACAATAATGGTGTAGCAGCAATATTTTATTCATCATTGCTTTTCCAGTGGCAATATTCTCCTTGTCACTGGATAAGTTTTTTGAATAAGCTGAAAAAACAGCCATTAAATAGCTGCCCAAACTCGTGCGTTTCGAGTACACTGCGCGGCTGAAATTTCACGGGTTTAAGCCTGTGATACCTTAAGTTAGGAAAGAATAGATTATGAGCGATAGCAAAAAGTATGCTTTACGTGTTATTCAAATTGAAAACACGTGGAAAACTGAAATTACTCGTCGTATGACAGCGACTAAAACCATAGTATCAAAAAGCCAAGATGGTTTTGCCACAGAAGCTGAAGCCATTGCATGGGGCGAGCAATCTCTGCAAGGTTTTTTAGCTAAGCAAGCTGATCGTAACAAGCGTAAAACTGAGAAACACCTTAAAGCTAAAAGCGTAGCCGCGGCCATTGCTGCTGAATCAGCTATCGACGAAGAAGAACTTTTCGACGCTGAAGATGATGCTGAAGATGACGAAACGTTTAATTAATATGTTATCCAAGATGTAAATGTTATAGATAAGTTTCAATTTTTGTATGTTCAGGATAGGATATGCTCAATTAGAATGGTTTCGATCAACTTATCTTTATCTTGACCAAATAAGGATTCATTTGGATGAACAAGATTGCTGCAATTATTGGCTGCTCGGGGTGCATAGGGATATTGTTCCTGTTCCCGAGTAGTGCATCTGCTACCTCTCAAATCCCCATGACATTTGGTGAAGTTGGTCATTCATCAGCTACTGCTGTGATGTCTGATGATGTTCAGCAACTGACAAAGCTGTCTGCGAAGTTTGGTTTTTTACCACCATTGGATTGGAAGCTTGCCTTTAACGAAAAACGTGGTGATATGACCATGGCTGAGTTTGTTCCTAGTGATGAGTCGTTAAATAATTGGTCTCGTTTAGTCTGTATGCAAGGCTTTAAGGGCTTAGCCGATGACGTTGAACCAGAACAATTTTTAAATTCAATGGCTGACACTTATCGACAACATTGCCAAGGGCAGGTTATTTATCAACAGCTCGGCAGTTCTAAGGTGGATGGCCTCGAGGCTGTGCATGGTTTATTAGGCTGTACCAGTATGCCTAATATTCATAGCGCTTCAGCTGTGATTGAAACGTCTTTTATATCCCCTTTACAAGGTGAAATGGGCTATTTTACGGTAATAAGTGACGACGATGATGTCTACCTTATTCATAAATCTATTCGTACCGACATATTTACTCCTGATACAGCACCTATCACTATCGATAATTATCGTCAGTTTATGACCCAGCCCTAATCATTTTTCTCGGTGTTGAACATTAACCCGAAGATGTCATTTACACTTATTTGTATCCAAGTTTTAACTATACATCTTGATGTTTACGAATATAAATGTGTGCTCACCAGTTCCCTTAGCCTTTAAGACCATAGCAATCTATGAGTTTATTTATCATTAAGTTGAATTATCTGTGAGATTACCTTTTGTAAGTATGAAGTACACCTTAGGATCCGTTATAATCGCCGCGTTATTATTTTGCCGCGCAGACGGTTACGTTTAGCACGCAGTGACTTAATACAAGCTTGTCATAACCAAAGACATATTTTTTAATGTTGAGCTGAGCCTCATGTTATTTTAATCGCTCACCTAAAGGCTAAATCAGCGTTGAGGTGAGTGAGTCAATCTTTATGGTGCTTGCCGTGGGTCAATATCCCACAGCAGGATAATCGGGAAACCAGTGCAAGTCTGGTACTGCCCCCGCAACGGTGATTGGTGAGAGTCAGGTGCGCAACTCGATTGCGTTAATCATCTAGACTCGCGCGTGCTATACCATTGAGGTCTTAGCACCACAGCCTTAGTCCGGAGACCGGCCTTAAAGGTGATTTCGATGATTTCGGTGGGCAGATCTCGAAATGTAATATAATACCGCTTGTTGGCATACCCTAAGAATTGAGCTGTAGATTTGCCAACAGTCGTCATCTATATTGCGGCACTTTTGCCCCATTTTTCCTTTCAGGAGTTAAAGGTAAATGGGTACTAAACCAACAAAAATTGCATTGCTATTAAGTGCATTCTTCAGTGTAGTCAGTGTGAATGCTATGGCAGCAGACTCAGAGGCTACATCTTCTTCATCTTCAGCAATCAGCATGGATGAAACCCTAGTGGTTATTGGTCGTAATGCTGCTAAGCCATTAAATATTGCTGCCAACGTCAATGTGATTGATGCTGCTGACATTCAAATGAGCGGCGCGACTAACTTAACCGATTTATTACGTGGACAATCTGGTATTCAGGTGTCGGATAATAATTCGGGAACAGTATTTTCTATGCGCGGATTTTCAGCTTCGCAAGCGGCGAATAACACCCTGATTTTAGTTGATGGTCGCAGACTGAATAACATTGATATTGCTGCACCGAGTATTGAATCTATTCCAATTAACTTAATTGAGCGAGTTGAGATTCTATCTGGTAGTGCTGGTGTGTTGTATGGCGATCAAGCTGTTGGCGGCGTTATCAATATTATTACTAAAGCACCAACAGAAACCAGTGGTGGCATACAAGTCAGTGGTGGCAGTTTTGACACTTATGAAGCTAAAGGTGATATTTCGGGTGCTATCAATGATGCATGGCGTTACTTTTTAGCGGCGAGTTATAACAAAAGTGATAATTACCGCGACAATAACGACAATGACACCAGTTCTATTTTAGGTCGCATTCAGTATCAAACTGACGTAGAAGACTTTTTTGTCGAAGTTAATTATTTTGATAATGATCGTCAAGTACCAGGTGCACTGACCTTAGCGCAATATGAAGCCAATCCTCGTCAAGTGGCTCCCTTTTCTGAGGGTGAATTCACTCATGAAATGACCACCGCATTACGCAGTGGCTATCAGTACCAGTTAAATAATATTTGGGCATTGAGTGCCGATTTAACCTATTCTGACACGTTAATCACCAGTCTGCTATATGGCAGTGAAGGGCGAATTGAGCGTGACTTATTAAGCTTTTCGCCTAAAGCGACCGCCAATTATCACTTAGATCATGGCGACTTGAATTTGGTCACCGGCATTGATGTGAGTACAGGTGAAGCAGATTTTGATACGGCTTCTATTCAACGCAATAATAAACAGACTCAACGTAGTGCTTATGTTCAAGCATCAGTGCCTATTACCAAGACATTATCTTATGTAGTAGGTGGCCGTTACTCGGAAGTGACTGACGATTTGTATGATCAGTTACTTTATCCTAACCGTATTGAAATTGATAATGACGCCCATGCACTTGAGTTTGGTGTTAATTATCGTCCGAGCAGCGAACATCGTTTTTATGTTCGTGCTAATGATAACTTCCGCTTTGCCAAAGTCGATGAACAAGCTTATACACCGCTGACAACTCAAGGGTTAGATCCACAAACGGGTCGCTCTTATGAAGCGGGTTGGGATTATACCACTACCACTCAAACATTGAAGATCAATGCTTATCAACTTGAATTAGAAGATGAGATTGTTTACGAAGGTGGTCGTACCGATGGTCCTTATGGTGGCGGTGCTAACGTTAACGCTGATAAATCACGTCGTTTTGGTATAAGCACGGCTTATGATGTTCAGCTTTCAACGAATTGGTTATTAGGTGCGTCGTACGACTATATTGATGCAGAATTCACTCAAGGCGAGAACGATGGTAAAGCATTATCTTGGGTGGCTAAGCACTCTGGTAAAGCTTATATGAGTTACGATATATCAGCTCATTGGCAAGCGTTTGTTGAAGGTGTTTACACTGGCCAGCGTTACATGGAAGGCGACAACAGCAATACTGGCGATAAGTTAGACAGTTATGTATTAACCAACCTTGCGTTGAATTACAGCTATGTAGGGTGGAATGCCAGTTTACGTGTTGATAATTTACTTGATGAAGACTATGTCGGCACAGGGTATTACTCTGCTTATGGCAGTGGCTATTATTCAGGTACTGGTCGTTCAATTAGACTTACAGCGGGTTATCGTTTCTAGATAATTTAGTTGATCAAGTCTTAGTCACAACAGCCAGTAAATTATTACTTATGAAAGCCAGTGAACTATCGCTGGCTTTCGTTTTAATATACCGTTAAATTGATTAATAGTGTGTTAATTTTAAAAAAGGTAATCGATAGATATGACGAGTCTTGAGCAACAAGTTTTTACTCAAGTTAAAGCTATTATTAGCAATGAAGAGCAAGTCATTGGTCGTCGTGGCATATTAATTCCATTAAAAAAAGCCCTGATTAACGAAGCTGATATTAGAATCGTAATCGACATAGTCTCTGCTGATCCGGCATTGGCTGCACACTTGTTATTGCGCAGTAATAGCGCCCATTCAGCTGGAATGATATCGACTAAAAGTCGCAGTGTTAAAGATTGCTTAATTCGTTTAGGCCAAGTGAATATCTATCGATATGCATTTTCATTTTATCTTAAAGAACGCCTTGATGAACTCCCTGAACCTTACAAAAAATTGGTTCAAGGTTATTGGGCCTTAAATGAAACGATTGCGGATGATTGTTTAGAACAGTTACGTGAACAGATTGAAACCGGTGATAACATCAAAATTGATGCGGATGAAATGCAAACCTTAGCATTATTTAGTGTTTTTGGTCAGGTGATTGTATTAACGGCTTTTGCCTATTTAAATGCAGAGCTGTCTCGTCCCGTGTCACTAAAAGTATTAAAATCACTGATTGATAACCAGCAACAACAATTATCCCTTGATGCATTTGATGCATTAGGATTGGATGACGATTTACGCGAAGAGTTTTTAATTGCCCATAACTTACGCCAAACACAAAACCCTGATTCACCAGGACTTGTGCTTCGACGCGTGTTATCTAAAAGAGGTTTATTAATCAACCCGCTGTAAATTTATACCTTCACTTGCTACCAGCTCGAGCCACTGTTGGATTAAATTTGCATTAGTGGCATCGCGGCGATACGCGCCAAACAATGGACGTTTTAGTCCTTCTGCGCCTAATTTTACCGCCGTAAGACTCAGCCCCTGACTTTCTCGGATAGACCAAGTTGGTAGGGTGGCTACGCCGTCATTACAGGCAACTCGCTGCAATAACATTGAGGTTAAGTCGCATTGTTTTTGCTCACCAGGTTCAATACCAGCGGGCTCTAAAAAGTGTTTGTATATGTCTAAACGCGCGAGAGGCACTGGGTAACTGATTAAAGTTTGCTTTGCCAATTGAGCTGGGGTTACAAAGGCTTGTGCCGCTAATGCGTGATCACTGGCAACGACTAACTTTACTTCAAAATCAAATAGATGTTGATAAGCTACGCTATGTCCAGGCACTGGGTCAGAGGTGAGCACTATGTCTAAACTCCCCGTTTCCAACGCATTGAGTGAATCAAATAAATGACGACTTGAAATATCAATTTGAGTTGCTGGCGCATATTGTTTAAATTGTTCAATAACCGGCATTAACCAACGAAAACAACTGTGGCATTCAATGCCGAGCTTAAGTTGGTGGCTTTCACCCTCTAAACCGCGCTTAAGATCAGATTCGGTTGCAATCACTTTCGGTAAGATTTCTTCCGCTAAATTCAGCAGACGTGAACCTTCGTGAGTAAACGTTAACGGTTTACTTTTACGAACAAAAATAGTTGAGTTAATCCGTGTTTCTAACTCTTTTATTTGATGAGAAAGCGCCGACTGGGTTACAAATCGTTTTTTAGCTGCACCCGCTAAACTGCCACTTTCCTTTAACGCCATCAAGGTGCGAAGGTGTCTAAGCTCTATCATTTTCTCTCCACATGAATCTTGCTCAACTAGCCGATGAAATCAATTCGATTGCTTGACAGCAGAGTAGCACAATAAACTTCTAGACGTCCAGACGCCTATGCGGGTTTTTCTGCATAAATGGCTATAAATTTTGCTTCAACGAAAAGGAAAGCAGCATGAAAATTTCAAGTTTAGGATTTCCCCGCATTGGACGTCAGCGTGAATTGAAGTTTGCACTTGAGCGTTATTGGCGCGCAGAAATCTCATTATTTGAACTGAAACAGGTCGCCAGTGAATTAAAAAAAACGCATTGGCAGTGGCAAGCAGATGCCGGCGTTGAATTAGTTCCAGTAGGCGACTTTGCTTATTACGACCAAGTATTAACCCTAAGTGCGACTTTAAATGTGATCCCAGATCGCCACCGAGCTACTCAAGCCGATGGCAGCCAAGAGCCTATCGATATAGACACCTTATTTCGTGTGGCCCGTGGCCGATCGCAAACTGGCCAACATGCCTGTGCAGCAGAAATGACTAAGTTTTTTAACACTAACTATCATTATCAAGTGCCTGAACTTAGTGTAGATCAAAGCTTCGAGATTGCCTTCGAACAGTTGTTTGATGAGGTCAGTGAAGCGCAGCAACTCGGTCATCAAGTAAAACCGGTATTGCTTGGCCCAGTGACGTATTTGTATTTATCGAAAAGCCTGACTGAGTTTAATAAGCTATCGTTATTACCGCAGCTACTGACGGTTTATCAGCAGATTTTGCAACGTTTTGCTGACCAAGGTGTGAGTTGGGTACAACTTGATGAGCCGGTATTAGCCGCAGACTTAACCGAGGAGTGGCAACAAGCCATTCGCCACAGTTATCAATTTTTAGCGCAACAAAAACCGGCATCATTGAAGATATTACTTGCCAGTTATTATGGCTCTATTGGCCATCATCAAGCATTGGTGAGTGCATTATCGGTTGATGGTTTGCATCTTGATTTAGTCACAGCACCACAACAAGTTGAGGCGTTTATCAAAGCGCTCGGCAGCCAACAAATTTTATCGGTTGGAGTGATTAATGGTCGCAACGTGTGGGCTGCCGATGTTGATGTTATTGCTGATCAGCTGGCAGAATTAGCGACCACGTTGGGCAATCGTTTGTGGATTGCACCTTCATGTTCATTGTTACATTGTCCGGTTGATGTTGACGTCGAGACGCAATTGATCAGTCCGTTACAGGGACAATTAGCATTTGCCAAACAGAAACTGTTTGAACTTAGTGACATTCAGCAGCTAATTAACGATCAAGATTCACAAAGCAGCCAAGTGATTATTGATCGTTGCCAGCAAAGGCGTTTAGCCACAGCTGCTGCAGCTAATCAAGAGGTTGTTCAACGTGTGTTACAGCTTACTGCGAGTGATTTTGAACGTCATAGCCCTTTTGCTCGGCGTATTATTGCTCAGCAACAGAAGCTAGCACTGCCATTACTTCCCACAACCACCATAGGCTCATTTCCGCAAACGCCTGCGATTCGTGGTTTACGCAAACGCTGGCGTAAAGGCGAAATCAATGACACTGATTACCGATTACAGCTTGAGCAAGTCACTCAGGACACCATTTGTCGTCAACTTAAACTCGGTATTGACGTATTAGTGCACGGTGAAGCTGAACGAAATGACATTGTGGAGTATTTTGGTGAACAGCTCGATGGTGTTGGCTTTACTCAATTTGGTTGGGTGCAAAGTTATGGCTCTCGTTGTGTAAAACCACCGCTAATTTATGGTGATGTATCACGTCCTAAGCCGATGACGGTTGATTGGGCTACCTATGCGCAAAGTTTAACCGACAAGCCTGTCAAAGGCATGCTAACAGGCCCAGTGACCATCTTGCATTGGTCGTTTGCTCGAGAAGATATCCCTCGTCAAGATATTGCCAATCAACTTGCGTTAGCGGTGCGCGATGAAGTGATCGATTTAGAAAAAGCCGGCATTGGCATTATTCAAATTGACGAGCCAGCATTTCGTGAAGGTTTACCGATTAAGCAGAGCCAGTGGGCAGATTATTTAACTTGGGCAGTAGATGCCTTTAAGTTGTCGGCGGCTGGTGTAGACGATGCAACTCAAATCCATACTCACATGTGTTACAGCGAATTTAATGACACCATTAATGCCATAGCGGCTATGGATGCTGATGTGATCACCATTGAAACATCGCGCTCACGGATGGAATTATTGAATGCGTTTGAAGATTTTTGTTACCCGAACGAAATTGGTCCTGGGGTGTATGACATTCACTCGCCCAATATTCCAACGGTAGCCGAAATGGTTGACCTTATTACTAAAGCTTCGCAGAAAGTGCCGGTGAAACAATTATGGGTTAACCCTGATTGTGGTTTAAAAACCCGTACTTGGGATGAAGTAGAGCCAGCGCTGCGCAATATGATTGCAGCGACTAAAGTGCTTCGACGCCAGTTTTAATTAGCATGATCCTGCTCACAATGGGTCATTGTGCTTCACCAGCTGATCGCTGGAGCTGCGGCTTTGTTGCAGAACTCTGTGATTAACTTCTCAACCTTGTGATACTGGCTGATGGGGTATTCACTGCGGACTCATTGAGCCTATTTGCTGTGAACTGAGCCATTATTGACTACACTCAAAATACGTCTTTCAGTTAACAAAAGGAGCGATTATGAGTCACACTTATAAAGTCATTGAGCTAGTGGGTTCATCACCGATCAGTTCAGATGAGGCGATCAAAAATGCGATTGCAGAAGCCAATAAAAGTTTATTACATTTGCGCTGGTTTCAAGTTATCGAAACCCGTGGTCACTTGGAAGAAGGTTTAGTGGCTCACTGGCAAGTCACCGTTAAAGTGGGTTTTACCTTAGACCCTAATGCTTAGTTGTCGCATGTGGTTTATGCATCTCTGGGTAGACCCTTTTGGATTGATCTGATCACTCGTTGAGTTTTACGTGAAAGCGCCGACTGTGGCGCTTTTTGTATTTGTTGCACTAATGCCCATTCAATATGTTCAAGCACCATGCCATCTACTTCATCACTGTGTTTACGTTGCTCTAATGCACTAATAATGGCCGGATTAGCCGGAGCATTACCTAATGCTATCGCGATATTACGTAACCAACGTTTATGGCCAATTCGGCGAATCGCGCTGCCTTCTGTTTGGCTTAAAAATTGGCTTTCAGACCACGCAAATAGAGTCAGTAAATCGGGTTGAATAAGCGCACTGCGAGTATGAAAATCTGTCTCTTGGGTCAGTGGTGCTTTAGCATTAACTGGGCACACGAGTTGGCAATCATCACAGCCATAAATACGATTGCCGATGAGTGGACGAAACTCTTCTGGAATAGCGCCCTGCAATTCAATGGTTAAGTAAGATATACATCGCCTTGCATCGACCACATAGGGTTCGACAATCGCATCTGTTGGGCATGACTTTATGCAGGCTACGCAAGTGTTGCAGCCTTCTTCGATTGGGATATCTAACGGCAAAGGTAAGTTAATTAATAACTCGCCGAGGAAAAACCAACTGCCGGCATCAGGGTGTAAAATGAGTGAGTGCTTGCCCGTCCAGCCTAGTCCCGCTTTATCGGCTAATGGACGTTCTAAAATCGGTGCAGAGTCAACAAACGGTCTAAAATCTGTGTTGTGAAAGTCGAATTGTTGGCAATATTGATGAATTTTATCACCGAGTTTTTTAAGCCGTTGGCGGATTAATTTATGATAATCACGTCCACCGGCATAGCGAGAAATATAACCAAGGTTGGGGTCGGTTAAATTACTGGCAAAGCCAGCGTCAGGCGGTAGATAATCCATCCGGGCACAAATGACTCTAATGGTTCCTGGATGTAATTCAGCGGGTCTAGCCCGCATCATTCCATGATTAGCCATGTAAGCCATCTCACCGTGGTAACCTTTATCTAACCAATCTTGTAATACTGCCTCATGTTGGCTTAAGTCGACATCAGCAACACCAATATGAGCAAAACCAAGTTCTTTACCCCAAAGCTTGATCTGTCTATTGAGCACATCAAGCTGAGCTGCGGTCAATGGGCAGGGCTCGGGGATTGAATTGATCTCAGGATCGGTAATTGGATCAGGCGTTAATACTGGGGTCGTTGTTGTCATAACACTATCATTAAGTAAACACATGGAAATTATACGCGTTTTACTCGGCTTTGACACAATTTCGGCCGGCAGCTTTGGCAGAATAGAGCGCTTTGTCGGCTTTTAGCAATAATGGCGACAACTCTGTTTCATTGGTGTAACTGGCGACTCCGGCACTGATTGTTTGATGCAAATTAGGCGAGATTTGTGACCAATCATATTTTGCTATGGTCTCGACTAAGCGATTAGCAATCTCAATGGCTTTTGCTTTGTCGATATTAGGTAATAAAATCAAAAACTCTTCACCACCAACTCGACCAATCACATCAGTGTCACGCATCATGCTTGTACTAATTACCGCTAGTTTTACCAGTACTTTATCGCCCATATCGTGGCCTAATGTATCGTTAACGGCTTTAAAGTTATCAGCGTCAAATGAAATCAATGATAATGGCGTGGATGATTGCTGAGCGATTTTTAAAAAGTAATTACTTTGAGAATGTGAATCACGTCTATTGGCTACTTTGGTCAGTTCATCGGTGAGCGCTAAACGCCTAAACAGACGTTTTCTGAGCAGTTGTTTGTAGGCGAAGATAGATACAATCACTAAAATGATCGCGACTAAGCTGATAATAATGATCTGCATGTCTTCATTGCGCTTCATGATGTCCAATTGCAGCTGTTTTTCTTTATCCCTTTGAATAAGCATTGTATTTTCAGTTTGAATCTTGTTGTTATCAAATCGAGCTTGCATCTCCGCATTGCGCTCTGAAAGTACTTTTTTGTCATATGATAGATGTGACTCGACAAACAATTTTAGGGTTTCATACGCCAGTTGCCATTGTTGTGAGGCTTGATATATTTCGCTTTTTAGCTGCAACACTTGATTGAGGCCACGGATATTATTACTGAAATTAAATGCTTTTTCAGCCTGGTCAATATCGATTAATGCTTGCTGATAAAGCTCTTGCTGGTAATGCACCTTGGCCATAAATAAATTCATGTAGCTATAACTATTATCATTTTTGGGTGTAATCACCTTTTGAGCATCATGCAGAATCACCTCAGCGTCTTTAAGTCTATTTAAGCTGATTAAGTTACCGGCAATACTAATAGATGCATCCGCAGCAGCAATAGGGTTATTTTCTGTTAACCAAAAATCGCGCGTTTTTTGGAAGCGTTCAATGGCTTCTTCATAACGTTCAAGCTTCTCTAATGACAGCGCAATTTGATTATTGGTGAGATTGGCTTCATAAATCTGTTTATTTTTGAGATAACTTTTTTCGAGTTTTATTTGATATGTTAATGCGGTCCGGGCATCGCCAAAGCGGCGATAACTATTGGCCAGCTCACCTAAATTAACATTTGCCCAATAAGTTAAATTAAGAGACTCATATAAGTTTTGCGCTGTAATAAGATCTTCAAGTGCTTCAGAAAAATTACCTAAATAAGATAGGATTGCACCTCTAGTGCTTCGGCCATCCGCAATCAAGCGCGGGTCTTCAAGTTTATAAGCATTAAGTATCGCTGTATTTAGGTCGGCAAATAAGCTGTCACTTTCTCCCTGCGCATACAAAAACCAAGCCTTACAATACTGCAGATCAATCTGGATTAAAGAGGGGGCTGGCTGACGATATATTTGCAGGTATTTATCGGCATATTTAACCGCGGCTTGCATTTCTTCCGTTGTGTTCGCCGGCAAACTCCAGCAATTAAGACGTATATAGAGTTCTTGGCGAATAATATCGTCATCCGACAAGATACTTTTATACTCGCTGAGTAATTTACGATTATCTTCATCGGATATAAAGTTACCACTGTCTAATAGTGTGTAAATTTCATCGGCGCGTAAATTCTTCACTGGATTAGCATAAGCAATGCTGCTAAATCCAATGGCACAGACAAGCATAATGATATGAATAATGCTGCTTAGCTTTAAAGTGGGCAAGGATGCATTTTCTCAAGTAGTTATTGTTAATTCTATGTGACAAAGACTAACAGACTTCGACTTGAAAAGTCTTGTGATTAAATTATAGCCTTGCGTTATTGTTCAATAATCTTATTTTTATCAATATGTTAATCTTATTCACTGTTAAGGGTATTTTTCTGGCGACTCAGGGCTATTTGCATTCAGTTATCTAGACGAGTATAAAGACGCCTTTGGAAATAAACAGAGATAGAAATGTTGCAGAGAATTGTGCAATTTATCGGATTAAGTTTGCTGATAGCATTATCGCCTTGTCATGCTGAAGGAAGCCTGGAAACATCGGGTGACGCTTTGCACATATTACTTCCGGCCACTGCATTGGCAGGAAGTTTAATTGTCGAAGATGATTATCAAGGTGCTTGGCAATTAGTTAAAACCGGTGTATCAAGTCGATTGTTAGTTGAAGCACTGAAATACGGTATAGAAAAAGATCGCCCAGATGGCAGTGGTAATGATTCATTTCCATCTGGTCACAGTGCCGATACCTTTGCTGCAGCGACATTTATCAACCAGCGTTACGGCTGGAAATATGGCATTCCATCATATGCGGTAGCTTCTTATGTAGCATATACGCGTGTTGCCAGTGATCAACATCATGTGGAAGATGTATTGGCTGGTGCTGCCATTGGTATCGTGGCGGGGTGGTATTTCACCGACCCTTATAAAGGGATTAGTATTGTTCCAATTGCCTCATCAGACACTTACGGCGTGTACATTAGTGGCAGATTTTAGAGAGAAAAACATGACAAAAGTTGACCCGCAGTATCAAGAAGTCGCAAAACAAATTTCGTATAACGTAGCCAATAAAGTGTTGCCGATGGATAAGTTACCTGAAACCTTGCTTGAGGCTTATGAAGGTTTGTTTAGCGAACTTATTGACGACAAAGCCAATACGTTTGCCAATGCATGGAATGGTTTGCCAGCGAGTGCGCAAAAGTTAATGACTAAAGCGGAGTTTCATGGCTTTTACATTGCCAATGCGTGGATGCAGTTAAGCCGTGTTGCGCAAGAAATTGCTGATAGTGCCGACTCTGAAGAAGAAATGAACAATAATGAATATGATGGTGTATTTGGCCGTTTAGCCGAGCAATCATTGAGAGAGTGTATACGTAAGCTTAAAAAAGCGCGTACTGACAGACCATTATTGAATAGCTTTAAATTAGTCATGTCTGCCTAATTATGTGCACTTAAGTTTGGCGTTGCCAAATATATAACCAAAGATTATGGGCAGATAAATTAATTGTTTGCTAGAAACAAAAAATCCCAACTCAGGTTGGGATTTTTTATGGTTAAAGATAACTTAACCAAGCTTATCAATAATTTAGAATGACGTACGTTTGTAACGACGGTATTCAGGTTCCCAGAAGTTAGCTTCAATTGATTGCAGCAGTAATTCATCAGTGCAGGGCAGTGCCAAACCTTGATCAATGGCGGCTCTAGCAACGGCAAAAGCAATATATTTACTGACAGATTGAATATCTTCCAAGCGTGGCAATAGCGACCCAGTTCCCTCTTTACCTAGAGGTGAACACTCTGCTAATGCACGGCTAGATGCCATGAGCATTTCGTCAGATACACGCTTCGCGCCGCAAGATAATACTCCTAAGCCAATGCCTGGGAAGATAAAGCTATTATTACATTGCGCTATCTCAAAGGTCTCATCATTCACAACGACAGGTTCAAATGGACTGCCTGTTGCCACTAATGCTTGGCCTGATGTCCAATGCAAAATATCTTTAGGAGTCGCTTCAACGCGGCTCGTTGGATTTGATAATGGGAATACAATTGGACGTTTACAATGCTTGTGCATTGCTCTAATGATTTCTTCAGTGAATAAACCTGGCGAACCAGATACCCCAATGAGTACTGTAGGCTTAGCATTATTCACAACATCAAGTAACGAAATATTGTCGCTGTAATTTTCCCATGCTTCAATCGTAGAGCAAGGTTGAGCTAACTTTTGTTGGAATGGTAATAAGTTAGGCATGTTATCAAGTAATAACCCCCAACGATCAACCATAAAGACTTGTGAACGAGCTTGTTGTTCACTAATGCCCTCTGAGACCATTTGTGCCACAATCGCTTCAGCAATACCGCAACCCGCACTGCCCGCACCTAAGAAGGTAATCCGTTGTTCGCTAAGCTTACTCTTCGCCGCTTTAGATGCCGCAAGAAGTGACCCAACAGTAACTGCTGCTGTACCTTGAATATCATCGTTAAAACTACAGTATTGATCTTTATAACGCTCAAGCAATGGCATGGCATTTTTTTGTGCAAAATCTTCAAATTGAATTAACGCATCTGGCCAACGACGGCTCACAGCCTGCATGAAAGCTTCAACAAATTCAGTATATTCTTCGCCGCCAATACGTTGATGACGCCAGCCCATGTACATAGGGTCTTCGATTAAATGTGGATTATCGGTACCTACATCTAATGTTACTGCCAAGCAATAGGCCGGGCTAATTCCGCCGCAGCTGGTGTAAAGTGATAACTTACCAATTGGGATCCCCATACCGCCAATACCTTGGTCACCTAAACCGAGAATACGTTCTCCATCGGTAACCACAATGACTTTCACTTTTTGGCGCGTTGAGTTATTTAAAATATCATCAATGCGATCTTTATTCGGATATGAAATAAATAAGCCACGGTTACGACGATAGTTTTTAGAAAAGCGTTCACAGGCTAATCCTACCGTAGGCGTGTAGATAATCGGCATCATTTCGCTAATGTTATTACGTACTAAACGATAAAATAGGGTTTCGTTAGTATCTTGAATATTGCGTAAATAGATGTGTTTATCGAGATCATTGGTGAAGTTTTTAAATTGTTCGTACGCACGAGAAGCTTGTTCATCAATGGTTTCAATAACCCAGGGAATGAGGCCTTCAAGATTAAAAAATACCCGCTCTTCTTCACTAAATGCGCTGCCTTTATTAAGCAGTGGTGATTCAAGAATGGCCGGGCCAGCAAAAGGAAGATAGAGGGGGCGTTTGTTATCGTCCATGGGGAACCTTAATGTGTTAGATCCAGTTAGATCATTATTAGAATAGGGCTGGTTTTCTTACGATTATAGATTATCACGTCTGATCTTTTTTGTGGTCTGTTAAGTGAGTCAAATCACATTATTCTTAAGTATTTTTATTCATCTCTCATTTTTGGTTGTTTATATGTAAACGCTAAAAACAAAAATGCGTAGCCTAAGCTACGCATTCATAAAGCATTATCTCAATATCTAGGCGAATATTACTTGCCGCGATGTTTGACTGATAAACCTTTGACGAAGTTTCTTAACACTTGGTCACCACATGGCTTATAGTTTTTATGATCTGGGTTACGGAATAACGCACCTAACTCAGATTTAGTCATCGAAAAATCGGCTAACAGTAACGTGGCAATAATATCTTCTTCACGCATTTCAAGTGCAACGCGTAATTTTTTGAATATTAGATTGTTGGTCAATTGCTTCAAAGGCGCTGGCACTTCTGCTCCAGGCTTTAAGCCACGATTTTGAATGATCAAACCATCTAAGAATTGGCACATTAATGTGTCATTACATGCTTGATAACCTTCTTCTTCCTCTTTTTTCAACAGCGCAATAATCTGCTCTGAAGACATGTCTACATTGGCTTGGCTGAAAATGTTAATCATTTTGGCATTTGAATAGTCAAACACAAAGCGAATACGGCGAAGAATATCGTTGTTAATCATAAGGCTCTCTGGCGCGGCGGCGCATAAATGGTTTAGGTCAATTGACGAAACACTATTATAGCGAGAAATCATTGATCCGTCAGATTATTCGTATGTGGTTAATTGTTTTCTTACTGCTTGGCGTATCTTGTCGTGTAGACCAAAAACACGCTCGATATTATCCAGATCCCACGAGGTGTTTTCCAATATCACAACGGTTAATTGCGATTGCGGATAATAGAGCATTAAGCTGATGTATCCCGGAATATAGCCTGAATGACTGTATTCAACTAAGCCTGCTTGTTGGCTGATTTGCAAACCATAGCCATAGCCTACCTCTCCCCAACGATGCTGCCTGATAGTACTTGCATGGGTCATGGCGTGATAGCTTGTGGCAGATAAAAATTGGCCTTGATGTAAACCATTTACAAACTTAACCACAGCAGCACTACTGGCTTGCATGCCGCCAAATGTAATGAAGTCAGGGTCTACCGTAAAATCAGTTAATTGTGTCCGCTGCTGCTGTTGCTCGGTATAGCCATCAACCAAGCGTGTTTGCTTAGCCTGACGCTGCGCAATTGAACCGGTATTAGCTTGGAGATCAAGCTGATTGGTTACGGCAAATTGATTAACCAATTGCCCATAAGGTTGTTGGTAAACCTGAGTTAATATATCGCCAAGCAATTTATAGCCATAGTTTGAGTAACTAAACTGACTGGCAGGTATAAATTGAGACCCGGCATTAAGACTCGGTGATTTAGGTGGTGTTATTCCTGAAGTATGATTTAACAGCTGACTAATCGTGATTGGGTGTTCGGTGATGATCTCAAGGTAATCTGTGATGTTATCGCCCAATGCTAACTTTTTCTGATCCACCGCCTGTAATACAAGCGTGGCGGTGATCGTTTTAGAAATAGATCCAAGCATAAATATACTGTCTGGTGTTATGCCGGTACCTGCTTGGTAATTAACATAACGGTTATGATTGTCGCTAATGACAATGCTACCGCTAAACGGTCTTGAATCCTTATCTATGATGGTTTGCACATCCGCTGCAGTTAATGCAAATGCACTGAGTTGAAATGACACTGAGGTTACTGTTAATGCCAGTAACAAACGGGTGAATTTTTGTAAGCCAGTTAAGTATTTACACCATTGTGATGTGATCATTTTGTGAGATACCAATAAACAAATAAGATAGCGAAGCCAACTAAATACCATAAACCAATCCACGACAGCCCCACCATAACACGACCATAACGATGCTTTTCCGCTAAGGTGTTACTAGTCATTAACCGGAAGTTAAGCCAAGCAAAAATAACTGTGGTCATAAAAGCAAGGATCATTACAAATTCTAGCAGCGGTAATAAGGCCCCTTTAAAGAATAGAATAAGTAATAAACCAAGCGCACTGATCCCGAGCATGATGGGGGTTAAATAATTGCGTGTTGATGTGGTGTTAGACAACAATTTCCAGCCCATCTCGAGTGTGCGGCTGTAGCCATCTATCACAGTCACTGTGGTGCTAAAAATACATAAAAACGCCACAATGCCAATTAAGTAACGGCTTTCATTACCCATAACTTGGCTATAAAGGGTGATCAATTGTGAGGCAAATGCCGCGCCTGAATCAGAAAAACGCTCACCACTGCCGTGCATGACTAATGCGCCTAGCGCTAAAAATACAATCGCCAACACAGCCGTGGTGACATAGCCTAAATTAAAATCAAAAATAGCCTGCTTGGCGGTCACCGTTTGGTTTTTACGTTTTTCTATTAACCATAACGAGTTCCAAGTGCTGACTTCTATTGGCGCGGGCATCCAACCCATCATCGCCACTAAAAAACCGACATACGCCCATTGCCAGGGAGATTCGCTGATCACTGGAGTGCCGAATCCGCTATGACGATTAAAGGCCAATGCTACGGCGACTAGGGTGGTGAGTGTAAGAGCTAGCATGATAATTTTGGTCATTTTATCAAGCAGTTTGTAGTGGCCTAAAATCAATAGTGCTAACGAGCTGGCCAATACAATTAGCGCTAATAGGTCAATTGATAGCGGAATAAACTGAGTTAACATTGCCGCAGTTAACATGCATACCCCAGCGGTACTGGCAATGGCAGCAATCACATTGAGCCCGGTAAACAGCATCAAATATCCACGGCCTTGCTTATGATAGCCATGCAATAAACTTTCATCAGTGGCTGCAGTGTAGCGAGCGCCAGCAGCGAAGAAAGGGTACTTAACGATATTGACTAATAAAATGAGCCATGCCAGTTGCCAACCAAATTCTGCACCGGCTCGAGTTGAGGCGACTAAATGAGAAGCGCCAATCGCGGCGGCGGCCATTAAGATTCCAGGTCCAGTGGCTTTAAAAAGTGTGCTTGCGCGAGATATCCACGGTAAGTCTGATGCAGTTTGTTGCTTAAGCATAATAAAAAACCTAGTTTGATGGTTTAGCGTTTAATGACTGTTCTATGCGCAATAAAGTGGCATTCATTTGTTGCAGGTGGTCGAGGATTAGTACATCGGTATTTTCATCGGCAGGGGCGTTACCTTTTTGTGCCATGATTTTTGACTTTTGTGCCAGTACTTGAGATCTAAAGTGAGTAACATCTACAACCCCCGTTAAGCTAATCAATGCGCCTGCAGAAGATTGTCCCGCGGTTTCTATGGTCAGTTTATGAAGGTCAAACATACGCATAATAGGACCTTGAATAAGTGCCATGTCGGTGATTTTATCCAATGGAACGGTATTTTCAGTCCGTGTGAATAAGCCTTTACGCACAATCAGTTTCTGCTCGGTTAGTTCAGCACTCATATTATTAATGTAATGCCTAGTCGCTAATAGTCCCAATGGAAACCATAGTAATAACAATGGAATACCAATAAAGCTAAGGATAAATACTAGGCTGCCAGACAACAACCAATACAGGCCTAGGTTTGCGTGGAAGTGGGCACTAACTAGTGTTTTATCGCTCATATGACCTCCTTGTTAAATAGATTTAAATTCACTTTTTTTAACTATTTATTCTTGATTAAGTGGTTGGTTGCATTTACATTAAGCCATTGTATTGACTTTGTTAAATTTTAACCTAAGTTGGTTGTGTCAATCCAACAAAGTTGTCAGCGGTATGCTCATACCGCAGTTTGCAGTAGTCATGGATATAAAACAATAATTTAACGTTAAGGATGATCATGAAAAAAAGTAACCTTTTACGCAGCGCTTGCGCTATCGCTGTATCTCTATCTCTCGCTCCTATCGCCTTTGTTGCACAAGCTGCTGATGCTGGTGCCGATTCAAAAGTGGAACGAATTGAAGTGACGGGTTCTCGTATCAAACGGACTGATATTGAAGGACCTTCACCAGTACAATCGTTGAATAAAGACGATATTGCTAATATGGGTTTTGACAACCTACAACAATTATTAGAACGTATGCCTGCCAACGGTTCAGGTGCATTCTCTACTCGTGGAAACAGTCAAGATTCTACCGCTAACGGTGGTGCATCAATCAGTTTACGTGGCTTGGGCCCTGATGCGACTTTGGTTCTTATCAATGGTCGCCGTGTTGGAGCAAGTGCATTTGCTGAAGGAATTTCAAATTCGTTTGTTGATATCAACAATATCCCGGTATCGGCGATTGAACGTATCGATATTCTTAAAGACGGTGCTTCAGCCATTTATGGTTCTGATGCAATTGCAGGTGTGGTCAATATTGTCTTAAGAAAAGATATTGAAGGTATTGAACTTAACTTGGGTTATGGCGATGACAATGGCACTGGTTATGATGAAACTACAGCCAGCCTAGTATGGGGCATAAAAGCTGACAAAGGCAGTGCATCAATTATCCTTGATTACTTTACCAATGGCACCTTGTCTGCAGAAGACATGGGCCGCTTTGGCACTGCAAACCAGTCACCTTATGGCGGTGAAGATTACCGTTCATCACGTGGCTTCCCTGGTTATTTCTATGTCAATGGCGTGAAAACCATTGACCCAGATTGTCCTGCTGATAGCGCAACATCGAGTGGGAGTTGTCTATTTGATTACGGTCCATATAACTTAACCATTCCAGCAGCTGAGCGTGTTGGTGCTATTGGCCAGTTTGATTATATGTTAGGTGAAGACTTAACTGCATTTTTAGAGTTATCTGTACAGCACAACACTTCTGAGGCAGGCGGTGCACCAACGCCATTGGATGAAGATGCAGGCTTGACAGTTCCTGGTACTCATCCAAATAATCCTTTTGGACAAGATATTGAGATTGGTCGCTATCGTACAGTTGATGCAGGTGCACGTCGTTGGGATATCGAGTCAGATACCATGCGTATTGTTGCCGGTCTTCGTGGCGTTATCAATGATTGGGACTGGGAAGTATCAGCGCAACGTGGCCGCAGTGAATCGACTCAAACAGGTGACCGCTCACAAGGTTGGGTAAGAACCGATTATTTACAAGCCGAAATTGATGCGGGTAACTACAACCCGTTTGGCGGCACGATGAACTCGCCAGATGTGATTGATCGCATCACCACAAGTCTAGTAAGACAAGGTAAGTCGAGTATTACTGCTTATGACGCCAGCATTTCAGGTCAAGCCTTTACTATCGCTGATCGCGATATCATGATGGCAGCTGGTGCAGAGTATCGTGAAGAAAGTGTCAGTGACGTGCCTGATGAGCAGTTCCAGCGCGGTCTGATTTTTGGTACTGAAGCCGTCTCTGCGTTTGGCTCACGTGATCAACATGCTGTCTATGTTGAGTTTTCTATCCCTGTTGCTGATAACTTTGAGTTACAACTCGCAGGCCGTTACGACAGTTACAGTGATTTTGGTTCAACCACTAACCCAAAAGTTGCTTTCCAATGGGGCATTAGTGACGAAGTCACTGCACGTGGTTCTTGGTCTACAGGTTTCCGTGCACCATCGCTTGCGCAAATTGGCTTAGGTCCTTCTGAAAAGAGTGACTTTTTAACCGATAGCTACCGTTGTGCTGCTGATAACGTTGATTGTGAACTACTTGACTACAACTTTGTGTTTGCTGGTAACCCAGATCTTGAGGCAGAAGAGTCTGAGACTTGGAACCTGGGTATGATTTGGGCCCCAAGTCAGCAGTTTGATATTGGTTTTGATTTATTCAATATCGTCCAAGACAACAAAATTGACTCACTGCAAAACCTAGATGTTTACAACGAACACTGTGGTGATCAAAACAGCACTATTTGTTTACGAAATGCGCCGAAAGCGGGTGAAACCTTTGGTACGATTGATGTAATCAAATCAGCATTTGTCAATATTGGTTCACAAGAAGTACAAGGTGTAGATTTATCTAGCCATTATGGTCTTGAGCTAAACAGCTATGGTGATATCAAGTTTGGTTTAGAATACAGCTATTTAATCAGCTTTGAAAAAGAAGTTGATGGCAATACTGTTGATTACACTGGTGAGTACGAGTACCCACAACACCGTTGGTTAGCAACAACTAACTGGATGATGGATGACTTTGCCGCTAACGTTAACTTAAGCTACATCGGTGAGTTTGAAGACTACAACAAAACTCGTACAGTTGATGCGCAGTTATTAGTCGATATGTCTGGCTCATATCGTTTCAATGACACGGTTAAGCTATCTGTAGGTGTTAATAACGTGTTTGATGAAGAGCCATCATTTGCGATTGGCGATGGCGATGCTGATCTATATGGTTATGCAATGGGTGTACATAACCCATTAGGCCGTTATATTTATACTAAAGTCACAATGAACTTCTAATGACAACGTCATAAGATAACAAAAGCCACATTCACTTAAGGTGCAATGTGGCTTTTTTATTGTCATTATTCTCACGCTATAGGAGCTTATATGATTACCTTATACGGAACCCAAAAAAGTCGTGCGCTGCGCGTATCTTGGCTTTTAGAAGAGTTAGGTGTTGAGTGGCAGTTTCATGCTATCGATTTTGCTAAAGGTGAAAATAAAGCAGAAGCATTTTTAGCCCTTAACCCTAGTGGTAAAATGCCTGTGATCACCGAGGGTGAGTTCGTGCTAAGCGAATCCGCGGCCATTATGCGTTATTTAGCCGAAAAATACGGACAAGGTAACTGGTTGCCAAAACCAGGTACGCAAGCGTCAGGTATTCATGAACGCTGGGTGAGCTTTGTGATTAGTGAGCTTGAACAACCGCTGTGGAGTATGGGTAAACATCGCTTTGCCTTGCCACAACCACTTAGATTGGAGGCCATGTTTGCCGTAGCTAAGTGGGAGTTTGATCAAGCCGCTGCTATTGCTGAAGCTTGGGTGCCAGATACTGGCTTTGTCTGTGGCGATTCACCCACCATAGCCGATATTTTATTAGCGCAAACCTTAGGCTGGGCGATGGGATTTGAGCAAACGCTTCCGCCAAAGCTGATGGCATTTCGTAATCGCTTAAAGCAACGTCCAGCTTTAGCCAATGCATTAGCTAAAACTGAAGCACTTGCCGATGTTACTCAATAACGGTTATTAAAAAGGAAGCTCGAGGCTTCCTTTTAGTTATTAGCGCTCAACATAGAGACATTTATAATTGAGTTGCAGCCCATTTTGCACGGCTTTCACGGCTTTCGCTCATGCCGTTATCTGCACGATAAGCTTTATAGGCTTCAGCATCTAGTGCAACTAAGCTTACATCCACTTCAAGCACGAGTTTACATTCTTTTTTAATCCGCCATGCAGCGGCATTGTACAATTCAGTTAATGGCAAAGAGCTTAAAAATTCTGGATTGTATTGGGTGTAGAGAGCTTGTGTCGGATACACCACAAACGCCAACCGACGCTTAGGTTCTTTTTTAAATAACTCTTCAATACCATCAGAAGTGTTAAGCACCTGCATTTCGATAATATCATCGATTTCTAACAGCTTTTTCTGCGCTGGAATTGGTGCTTCTTTCTCGCCTGATTCCCACAACAACACATCTTCATTACTGGCGTTAGTGATGCTAGCAACTTGTTCTGTTGTTAAGCCGAAAGATTGACGTAAACATTGGATTTCAATTGCATTTAAACCGCTATTTTTAGACATGGACGTTCTCGTATTAAGGATTTATTTAGGTATTTATATTTCGACGTAAATTAGCCGCAATTGGACTTAATTAATGCGTTTTATCGATTAAGCCACACATCTTCGGCCCAATGCCAAAACGATTCCCAAACCTTATCGCTAAATCGGCCTTTTTTCCAAAACAACACTTGGCTTTCTTCATCAATACAATAAAAGCTATCACCGATTTGGCAAATGGCAATTTGCTCTCTGGGTAGCCCAATAGACCAAGCATAGCAGGCTACTTCAGGTAAGTAGGTATGTGAGGATGGATCGGCAGCGGTAACGGGTTCAAGCGTGCCATAAATAACATCACTACCATAAAGTAAGTATTCTTTTAGATCCTTGGGTAAACCAATTAAGATCTGTTCTTCAACCTCTACAAGTTGCTCAAACGTCGGTAGTTCTAGCGGTACCGGTACGGTTTCACTTAATTCTTGTAGTTGTTCAATAATGTCATTCATCGCATCGTCCAGCAGATCGTATTGTAATGGGCGCGAGTATAGCAGATGTGATTGTTGCGGATCTTGTTTGGCAAAAAAAAAGCGCTCATATGAGCGCTAAAAGGGTGGAAACTTGGATGATGAGAAAGGGCTTAGGCGGTGTGAGTTGTTCATCATAAGTATAGTTATCAGTGTTTATGCAACTTGTCGTTGTGAACTATATAAACTTTGACGTTTATAACTTAACCAGGCTTTATGGTATTGCTTGTGCGAGTCTTGACGAAGCTTGGCTATCATTGCTTGTTCTATGTCATTTAAGTGTCTAGATGTGGCTTTAGCTTGGGATTCTATTTGTTGGATTTGCTCATAAACATAATGCTCTGGGCCACTTTTGATTTGGGCAATATCATTTAAGTGAAACTGTACTTCAACTACCATTTGGCTTTCGGGCAATTTCACTAATACATTTAAGTCACGATAGCCCGACATTTTTGGATGTGCAAACCGGTTTTTTAATTGCACTATTTCGGTGTGTTGACGCAGTTGCTGGTAGCTTGATAGCAAGCTTTTAACGTCATCGGCCACCACACTTGCCCTTGCTATATCAGTGAGTTGACTGGCGTCGCCATTGAATTTCGCTTGTACTTTTTGAGCCGCACGCTGATAACTTTTAGTGGCAGGAGTAATGATGTCGGTGTTGCTTGATTGACTGATCATCTTGAGTAGACTGATAAGTTCTTGTTGCGCCACTGGTGCTCGACTCATTAAAGCGTGCAAGTTATCAGTATCTTGTAAAACAAGCTCATTATTGTGCTCATGGAGCGCCATTAGCTGCTCAATATCGTTAGCTGATTTTTGACTAAAATCGGAAGGCGGAGCTAACTTGTTATATTTAACCTCGTTAGGCTGAGCAATAGCACCACGAGTAGACAATAAAATTAAGAATATAAAAAAGGTACGAAACAACTTATTCATTGAATAGCTTCCCACATAGTGTCTGTTAATCCAATGTACCGCTTTTTCACTGAATAGGGGCTGAATGAACAAGGTTTAATAAAAAAGGGCATCGAATGATGCCCTTTTGAGAGGAATTGTGACCTTAGTCAATATTCACAGCGACTTAAATTACCAAATTTTTACGCGACTTTCTGGCGCGATATACATCTTGTCGCCTTGTTTCACGTCATAAGTGCTGTAGAACTCAGGCATGTTAGATAACGCACCTAATGCACGGAAATGGCCAGGTGAATGCGGATCAGTTGCAACGCGGTTACGCATTGCTTCTTCTTTCATTTTTACCCGCCAAATTTGGGTAAAGCCCATGAAGAAACGTTGATCGCCTGTTAAGCCATCAATAACTGGTGCTTCTTTACCGTCAAGTGACATTTTGTAAGCTTTATAGGCGATAGTAACACCTGATAAGTCACCAATGTTCTCGCCTAATGTTAGGCTGCCATTGACGTGTAGGTCGTCAAACACTTGATAACCATTGTACTGAGCGATTAATGCATTGCCTTTTGACTCGAATGCTTTTAAGTCAGCTTCGGTCCACCAGTCACGCATGTTGCCTTCGCCATCAAATTTAGCACCTTGGTCATCAAAACCATGGCCCATTTCGTGGCCAATAACCGCACCAATGCCGCCGTAGTTAACCGCATCATCGGCTTCTAAGTTGAAGAATGGCGGTTGTAAAATCGCAGCAGGGAACACGATTTCGTTCATGGTTGGGTTGTAGTAGGCATTAACCGTTTGTGGGGTCATGTGCCATTCGTCTTTATCAATTGGCTGACCTAATTTAGCGATATCTTTGTTGTGTTGAACTATCGCAGCACGTTTAGCGTTACCGACTAAATCATCTGCTTTGATGGTTAATTTGCTGTAATCATCCCACTTGTTTGGGTAGCCAATTTTAGGGTTAAACTTAGCTAATTTGTCTTTTGCTGCAACCTTAGTATCAGCGCTCATCCAATCTAATGAATCAATGCTTGAACTATAAGCGCCACGAAGATTTTCAACTAGTTGCTCCATGCGGGTTTTAGCTTCTGGTGCAAAGTGACGTTTTACATACACTTTACCAACCACTTCGCCCAGTGTGTCACTCACAGTGCTGACGCCACGCTTCCAACGAGGTTCTTGTTCTTCTTGACCGTTTAAGGTTTTAGAGAAAAAGGCAAAGTTCTCGTTATCTAATGCTTGAGATAAATTGCTGGCATTATGCGTTAATGCCATCCAAGTCATGTAGTTTTTCCAAGTATCAAGGTCGTTATTTTTAATTACCTCGTTTAAGCCTTGGATATAACTTGGTTGGTTGATAATGATATCAGTTTGCTTGTCGCCGCCAAGCGCAGCTAAATAGCCATCCCAGTTAATTTCTGAGGCCAATTCTGGCAGATTCTTAACTTGGTATAGATTGTATGTTTTAGTGCTGTCGCGCGTTTCAACAACGTCCCAATGCTTTTCTGCAATTTGAGTTTCCAGTGCAAGAATGGCTTCAGCGTTGGCTTTTGCATTTGGTAAGCCAGCAAGGTTGTACATTTTTTCAATGTGCTCAACGAAGGCTTTACGGATATTGACGAAGCGTTCTTCTTGATTAAAGTAGTAATCTTTTTCTGGCAGGCTTAAACCATATTGCCAAATATGTGTGGCATAACGGCTTGAGTCTTTAGCATCAATTTCAATATAGAATGCTAAAGGTGTACCACCACCGTTTGCTTGATTTTCACCAAAAAAGGCGGTTAATTCTTTTTTATCTTTCAGGGCTGCAATTTTATCTAAATCAGCTTGGATTGGTGCAATACCTAATTTATCAAGCGTTTCAACATCCATGAATGAGCGATATAAATCAGCCACTTTCTGTTCATCTGTGCCATCGGCTAGATTTGGGGTCGCGCTTAAATCTTCAATGATGGCTTTAACATCATCACGTGCGTTCTCACGTAAGTCGTAAAAAGCACCAATACTAGTACGGTCGCCAGGGATTTCTGCTTTGTTCATCCATGCGCCGTTAACATACATGTAGAAATCGTCTTGGGGGCGCACTGACTTGTCGATGTTATCAAACGTGATACCAGACGTAAGTGCTTTTTCTACTGCAGCAGCAGTCGCCGTTTTTGCTACATCTGCAGCAGGCGTAACGACTGTCTTGTCATTACTACAAGCACTTAAGCCCGCAATTAACGAGGCGCATAGACCGCCAATAACCAATTTTCTCATGTTGTTTCCTTTGCTTTATTTGTAGAGCCCTTCATTGGGGCATTGCAATCAGTGTCACTTAATCCAGCAATAACCCCTTTATCCAAAGGGAAAAGCTATTACTTTTATTATAAATTGTATGTTACGGCCTTATCCGCCTATAAAACAAGCCGCATAGGTGCATTTTTAAGGGGTTTTTTGTGACTATATGTAACTAAAAATGACTGTTGTAGTGAAAAATATCGGTGATTGATTTCTATTTATGTGTGTAAGCAGCATAATAGTGCCAATATTTTTTGATTGAGTAATCATTGTGCGTTTAGACAAATTTATCTGTGAAAGTACCGAACTGACCCGGTCATTAGCCAAGAGAGCCTTGCATCGTGGTGATGTTACCTGTGATGGTGTCGTGGTCAAAAACTCAGGTTTTAAAGTACTACCACAAATGGCAGTACATTTAGATGGCACGTTAATTAGCATCATTGGTGAACGTTACATCATGTTAAACAAACCGGTAGACACCATTTGTTCAACCATTGATGAGGAATATCCATCGGTATTAAGTTTAATTGATATTGAAAAAATGGACACCTTACATATTGCCGGTAGATTAGATGTCGACACCACTGGATTAGTGTTAATCACCAGTGATGGACAATGGTCGCACAAAATCACTTCACCGAAGAAAGATTGTGGTAAACGCTACTTAGTTGAATTGGCCGAACCTATTGATGCCAGCTTGATCCAAGTCTTTGCTGATGGGGTTGAACTGCGTAATGAAGATGGACTGACTAAGCCTGCTTTGCTCGATATTATTGACCCAACTCATGTGCGATTGACGATTAGCGAAGGTAAGTACCATCAAGTGAAACGCATGTTTGCCGCGGTGGGTAATAGAGTGGTTAATTTACATCGTGAAGCGGTTGGTGCTATCGAGTTAAATACTGACTTAGCTGCAGGTGAATGGCGCTTTTTAACCGCTGCAGAAGTCAAGTCTGTGTAGTTATCATTTGAATATATAAAAATGCCCGGTTGTCACCATATGATGATTACCGGGCTTTTTTTATCTGCTCATGGCAGAGCACTTTCTACTCAAATACAAAATCAATTGCGAGGAAATCGTCTTTTATAAGCATCGCTTACCTGGAGCTAATGTTATTTACACTTATTGAGTTAGACTGATTTTGCCACTAATGGTATTGATGTTCACTTGGCCTGCACCTGCTAGAGTTTTGAATTGCAAGGTTTTGCTCGGTGAGTACTTTTGTTTTAGCGGTTTGTCATCGGTTAATTGATTATTAATTTTGCCACCAGGGCCGCCATCAATCATAAAACTGCTGTTAGGCATAGCCGTAAAGGTTAGTGCCATATCTCCACTTATTGTTTCGAGTTGGGCTTTGTTTAACTCTCCCCCGAGAGTCAATTTTGCATCACCGCTGATCGTAACAACATTCAACTCAGTGACTTGATTAACTGTGACGCTGATGTCACCAGAGACTTGATCGACAGTTAACTGTGTAAAAGCACTTTGACTTTTTAGTTCGCCACTGACTAAGCGCAGTTCAGCTTCGCCCTGACTATTGTTGTCTGTGATATCGCCTGAAACGGTTTCGAGGTTAATTTTTCCGGCTAACTCAGAGGTATTAATATTGCCTGACACTGTGGTGAGTTTAGTATTACCGCTAAGTTGTTTAGCGGTAATACTTCCGCTAACAACGGCTAATGATATCTGGCCATCAAGTTGCGCTAATTGATAACTTGCAGACACTCCCTCTGCATCTAAGCCAAGCTGTTTCGGAAGGTAAATGGTCAGTTGTGACCCTTGTTGATTACTGCCCTGATAGCTGCGAGGTAATTTATCTTCGACAATCACGCTATTGCCGTTAACCTCAAATAATAAGCCTTGGCTTAATTCATCAAGTTCACCTTTGATCTGAATGCTATTTTTGTCCCAACTGACCAGTTCAACATTACCTCGTTGTATTTTAACGCTGACCGAAGGGTTATCAGTGACAGTTAATTGTTGGTCAACGGTTTCTTTGGCCATTGACATAAAACTGATACCGATTAACGGCACGATTAACACGTATTTAGCCATGTTCATATTGTATTTCCTTGTGATGCTTGCTTGGATATAAATGGCAGTTTTTGACCTTGCTGTAATAGGTTGATTTGGCGTTGCATGATCCAGCGCCATAGTTGCCACATTTGTTGATTAGTCGGTTGTTGCTTCAATGCCGCTTGCACTTGTTTGCAAGCGTTATCAAGTTCAACAAGTGCTTGGCTAATATCAGCTTGCAGTTGTTGTGGTGCATCAGTTGATGATAGTTGCCAACTCACTGTGTATTGATTTTGATTAAAAGCTTGTAATTGGCTTTGATGAGTTAAGGCTATTTGATCAACCAGCTCAGCTAATGTTGCTTCTGTTTGGGTTGAGGGTGTTGCTAGGCTGACCTCGGTATTCACAGTGGATTGTGGCATGGTTGCCGTTAGTGCAGCCGTTTGTGGCAATAATGAACTCTCATCCGGGCGTTGCCACATCAGCAAGGCCAATAAAGAAAAAATCGTAATACTCGCGGCAATAAGCCAGTAGCGCTGCAGATTTTTTTGTGGATATTGAGGACCTAACTGCGATGCTATCGCTGGCCACAAATCGCTTGTCGACTCTATTTCTAAAGGTAATGACTTGACTAGGTTATCGAGGTCTTGCGCTGACTTATTCATGCAAGCATCTCCTGTAATAATTGTTTGGCATTATGGAACTGGGCTTTGCTGGTTCCTTCGGCAATATTAAGCAGGGCGGCGATTTCTTTATGTTGGTAGCCTTCAACAGCACACAATACAAACACGATTCGAGTACGTTGCGGTAACTTGGCGATGCATTTATCTAATAGATGATAATCATCAAACGTCACCGAGGGGATATTGGATGGGTCAAGTTGTTCTGTCGGTAAATAACGTCGCCACCATGATTGTTGTGCCTTTAGCTCGTTAATGGCTTGGTGGACACATAAGCGATGTAACCAGGTAGTAAATTGGCTATCGCCTCTAAATTGATCCAATTTATGCCATAAACGAATAAAACAAATTTGAGTAATATCATCAGCTAAGCTTGTTTGGCCACTGAGACGAAAACATATGGCGTAAACACGTTGATGGTGTCGCCGATATAGTTGTTCGAATGCCTGTTGACAACCCAAAGTCGCAATGGCAACTAATTGATTATCGTCAAGTGCCTCTAGATGGTTCAAGGGCTCTGAAATTGGCTGATTAATATTGTGCATCCTTAATGTTGCAATGTTTTCATTATCATTGTGTGGTTATTTGACAGACGCAAGTAGGTAAAAGGTTTAGAGAGCAAAAAAATAAATCATCTGAGCATCATATTAAGGCGGTTTTGTTGAAGGGGAAGTCTCGGATGTTTAATCCGTTGGTCATCATTAAAAAGTTCATTTTTTTTAAAGGCTTATGTGTCTGTATTGAGGTTTAGTCACACATAGCATTGATTGTTAATTGAGTCAGGACGTAATGCATATTAGATAACACTACAGTTGATGTTCCTGGTGCCGATAAATAGACGCCAGCAAATAATATCTAACTTTATTAGCATCTGATCTTTTATCCACTATATTTATTAAGCACTTTAATAACAATAATTATCCTCTAGGTGGTCAATATATGTTTATCCGTTCAAAACTTATTATCAGTGCAATGGTGTCGTTGACTGCAATAGTGTCCATGTTTGGCTTACAGCGTTACACCGCTTCTGTTCAAACCGATTTATCGATGGCGTCGAAAAATATTATTGAGGTACAAAAGCAAATCCTAGAACTTCGTAAAGACGAAAAAGATTTCTTTGCTCGCTTAGACATGAAATATGTGGCCAACCACAAAAAAATCATCACAAATGTATTCGCATTAATTAAACAAGTTGATGACTCATTACAATCACGAAGTATAGACACTCAACATTTAGATAATTTAGAGCAAAGCTTAACCCAATACCAAAATGTATTTAGTAACATTGTAGAGTTACAAACAGAAATAGGCCTAACCCCAACGTCGGGACTGTATGGACAGTTACGAGAAGCCGTTCATAACGTAGAGCAAGAACTTGCTTTAAATAGCCAAGATTCGATTACGGTTATCATGCTGCAGTTACGTCGAAATGAAAAAGATTTTATGCTTCGTCGTGATATGAAGTATGTTAAAACCTTTGATGAAAATATTGATAAATTTGTGCATACACTTTCAAGTTCTAGTTTGAGCAGTGAACTCGTTCAACAGCTTGAACAGAAAATTAAACAGTACCAAGGTGACTTTAACCTTCTTGTGGCCAAAGAGCAGCAATTTGGCTTAAAGGAAACCGAAGGGAAAATGGAGGATCTGCGTCAAATTATTCAAACAACAGAAGATAATACTCGTCAACTTAATCAGCAAGCCAATGCATATATTGCCGATGCCGAATATCAAAGTATGGTGTTATCTATTATTATCTTTTTAATTATCACCGTAGTACTCGTCGTTGTTACCTTAATGATTATCCGCAGTATTATGGTGCCAGTAGATAATATTACTGCTGTGATTTCGACCATTGAAAAAAATAAAGATTTATCTCTGCGCTGTGATGAATCTGGTCAAGATGAGTTAGCACGGGTGTCGCATCATTTTAACCGTATGCTGATTTCTTTTCAGGAACTGATTGAGCAAGTTAATGAGTCTGTTGATGCGATGAACGTGTCATGCCATGAATTATCTGACAATGCTTCTTTGGCATCGGAGGGGGTGTTACGCCAACTAAATGAGACTGATATGGTTGCGACGGCGATTACTGAAATGGGCGCGACCATTGACGAAATTGCTAAAAATACTGAATTGGCGGCCACTAAAGCCAGTCAAACTCATGATAATGCTCAATCGGGCCAACAGGGCGTGGAGCTCACCGTACAAAAAATTACCCTGTTAGCGAAACAACTGGTAGATTCTGCCGCGGTGGTTACCGAACTTGAAAAAGACAGTGTAACAATTGGCAGTGTGCTTGATGTGATCCGTGGGATTGCCGATCAAACTAACTTATTGGCATTAAACGCGGCAATCGAAGCGGCAAGAGCGGGTGAACAAGGCCGAGGTTTTGCTGTTGTCGCAGATGAGGTTCGCTCTTTAGCGATGCGGACACAATCTTCAACTGAAGAAATCAGCAGTATTATTTCAATTTTGCAATCTCGTACCCACTCCATTGTTAGCCTTATGCAAGAGAGTCAACAGCAAGGGCGTGAGAGTGCCGAACAGGCTGAAATTGCTGGCCAAGTGTTACGTCAAATTACCGATGACGTAACTAATATCATGGACATGAGTACTCAAATTGCTGCCGCGATTGAGGAGCAAAGTATGGTCGCTGCTGAAGTCGGTAAAAACGTGGTGATTATTCGCGATATTGCAGATGAATCTTCACATGCTGCAGAAGAAAATGCCGCAGCATCGGAAGATGTAAGAATCCGCGCTAAAGCCTTAAAAGAAGCGGTAAGCCAATTTAGCGTATAGTGTCGCTATGATCATTAACAGATAAGATGATCGATAAATAAAAATGGCCTAGCATTTCTGCTAGGCCATTTTTTATGCTCTTGCTAAACATTCAAGTTAATCAAGCGAATGGTTTAGTTTTTACATTGTAATGGTATTAACACCATCTGGGGTGCCAACCAGCAATACATCGGCGCCGCGATTAGCAAATAATCCATTGGTGACGACACCAACGATGGCATTGATTTTAGTTTCCATCACTTTAGGATCGAGAATTTGCATGTTGTACACATCTAAAATCACGTTGCCATTATCGGTTACAACACCTTGACGGTAGACCGGATCGCCGCCTAATTTAACTAATTCACGCGCCACATAAGATCGCGCCATAGGGATCACTTCTACTGGCAACGGAAAATCGCCGAGTATAGGCACTTGCTTGGTATTATCCACAATACAAATAAACTTTTTTGCTACAGCAGCGACAATTTTTTCGCGAGTTAAGGCTGCACCGCCACCTTTAATCATGTCCATGCGGTCATTAATTTCATCAGCGCCATCAACATAGACATCAATCAAATCAACACTGTTTAAATCAAATACTTCAATGCCCAGTTCGATGAGTTTTTTTGTCGACGCTTCTGAACTCGATACCGCCCCTTCAATATCATCTTTCATCGTTGCCAGTGCATCAATAAAGTGGTTGACGGTAGATCCGGTACCCACACCAACGATAGTGCCTTGTTTGACATACTGTAGTGCTGCCCAACCTGCTGCTTTTTTCATTTCATCTTGTGTCATAGCAATATTCTCCATTGTAACAATCAAAAAGTGGGATTTAACAATTGAGGCGATTATAACGCAAATTACTCAAGCACCGTTTGTTGCGCATCATAAAAATCAGCATTTTTAAATGCTGAAAGCACTCGTATGTTAATGTCACTCATAAACTTTTTCTCTAACCTTACGTCCATCACATACGCTTTGACTGTGATGGTTTGTAGAAAGTGGCCAAACTCGTGCTCGTTACCTAAGATGACAATAATAGGTTTATTTAAAAAGGTATAAGGTGAGCATTGAGTCGCTTCTCTGGCAAGGGCAATAGCTTTTTGGTGATCAGCATTCATTGGAATTGTAAATTTCACCACCACCATTTCATCTAAGGCGCCGCTATTTGAATTGGGTATCGCTGTTCTCAATGCTTCGGCATTGGGGATCATGACAGTGTCATCATTAAAGGTGCGTATCCAAGTCACGCTCCATTCCAGTTTAATGACTTCACCATAATGGCCCGATAAGGTCACCATATCGCCAACCCTATAAGGTGGATTGATCATCATAATCAATCCGGCAATCATATTTTTAGCCGGTTCTTGCGTGGCTAAACCGATCACGATACTAATCGAACCCACTACTGCGAGGATTAAATTTTCGTGCGGTTCGATAATGCCAACAATCGAATAAACGATAACGCATAGCCACACAAATAAACGCATAAAAGGATATGAGCGATTCCATATTAAGCGGTATTTAGGCAAGGCTTTATTGAGTTGCTTTAAGCAAAATTGCAGTAACACCAGTAGCAGCCATGCCATGATGCAAAGCACTAAAATACTAATGATTCGATCAAAGGAAATAATGTCTAAAAATGCTTTTAATGCTTTACGTGAATCGTCCATTTTCACCTCGTTTAATTAAACAGCTTATTGTTGTTGACCAAGTGGGTGGCGATAATTTTGCTTAATGTTGGAGTGATAAAATAGAAATGCTGAGCAAAATCCTGTTGCGAATATTGGGCAATAATCAGCCCTTGGCGAGCTAGGTACTCTAATTGCAAGCTGCTTTGTTCAATACTAAGAGTAAAAATATGCGCATGGGTATTGACTCGTAATCCGCCATGAATATAAATTTCCGCCAATGAAAATAGGTCACTATCATGGCATTGCTGTAATGCTGATGCGTTAATACAACAAATCTCAATACCGCTATTTGAGCTTTTATCTGAGCTAATATCAACCTGATGAGCGAGTGAATACTGCAATAATAGTGTGGCTAATTGAGGGTGTCCTTGGCTGACAGTGAATAGCTGTTTGAGTTGTTCTTTGTAAGGGTTGGTAATATCAACTTGATCTTTTTTGCTGTCTTTATAGGCCTCTTTTGTCGGCATAACATCCTTGCTGATTAAGCCTAAATCAAGCAGGTGTTTTGTTTGAATCGCGGCTAATTCAGTTTCACTGAAATAATCAAGCTCAATAATATGCTTAACAACATGATGAATTTGGTACTGTGCGCTTAATCGTTGCCATGCAAATTTTTCACAGCTTATGATCCAACAGTGATGTTTACGAGTTTGCATTATGATAGTGGCAAAGGTGACTAAAGCTTGATTGTTGCCTATCATTCGTAACATCAGTTTGTGCATAGCATCAATCAGAATCAGCTGAGGCGGCTGCTTGTTTATAGTAGCTATGGTCTCGGTGATGGTGTCCGGTGGCACAATGCCAAAACAATAACATATATCAGCAATGGCATCATTTTCATTCATTGGCGCTTGGTAAAAACTCATTAGTAGCCATTGAGATGGAAGTGGTTTTGCCTTAGTTTTCGGGACATCTTTTGCGTCTTGAGCAGCAATAGTTTGCAGTAAAGGCAGCAGCTGAGCTAAAAAAGAAGAACCTCCGGCACCACCAGGAGAGACAATGGCACTGATTTCACCATGGTGATTACGCCATTGATCAATTACATCAGATATTTGGCTAAGCTGTTTTTCCCGACCGACAAAATCGTCACAGGTATGATGCTGTTGGTCTAACATCACTTGAGTGATTGGGCCTCTATGAGCTTGAAGCGGACATTGATTCGCTATCGTCTTCAGCGATATTCGTCCTTTCTCAGCATCATCATTCTCTGTTTTAACAGTGTCTTTAGAGGTGAATAAGCTATTAAGCCATGGGTTTAAGCGGCTAAAAAAATGCAAGTTAATGTCCATTTATACTCTCTTTTTGAACGACTTTTTAATCTTAGCATGAAGCCAACAAAAGCGGTATTTGTGCTGAAGTTGATCTTGTTATACACCTCAAGACTGCATATCTCTTTGGCTATTTTTGGGGGCGAGGGCTCCATTCTGTTATCGATTTACCGTGCCAGATTTAGCTCGCCAGATGTCATATATGGCTTAATGGATATCTTTGGGACTTGAACTACAACAAATCCACTAAAATCTTACTAAAAGTGATTATTTATCTATTGTAGGCCTAATTCTTTATCGTATACTCAATGAACATCGTTACGTTTATTTTTCAAGTGAGAGTTATGAAACTCCGTCATTTTTTTGCCTGCATTTTATTGTGTTCAAATACCGTAATTAGCCAGTCGGTAGTTGCTGAACCTGTGTCTCAAAAACAATTATTACAAGAACTAGCATCTAACAGCGCCATGTTAGTCGACTTAAAAACCAATGAAGTGCTGTACTCCAGTAATCCGCACCAAGCATTACCTATAGCGTCGGTTACTAAACTGATGACAGCCATGGTGACCCTAGATGCAAAATTACCTTTAGATGAAAAAATTTCAGTGAAAATTAGCGACTCACCTGTGATGCGTAATGTTTACTCTCGGGTGCGTTTAGGCAGTGAAGTGAGCCGTGAAACTATGTTGTTAATGACACTAATGTCATCTGAAAATCGAGCTGCAACCTCGCTTGCTCATCATTATCCTGGTGGGTATAAGGCGTTTATTCGTGCTATGAACGATAAAGCAACGGCATTAGGGATGACGCAAACCCATTACGTTGAACCTACCGGGTTATCGGCAGAGAACGTATCGAGTGCTAACGATCTTATTTTACTACTCAAAGCCAGCCAGCAATATCCGTTATTAGGTAAGCTAAGTTCAACTAATAAAAAGCATATTATTTTTCAACATCCGCGTTATGCTCTGGATTTTCAAAATACCAATAAATTAGTTTTTAAAGATAACTGGAATATTGCCCTAACTAAAACCGGTTACACTAATAAAGCGGGCCATTGCTTGGTCATGTTAACCGAAATGGATAAGCGTAAAGTGGCATTTGTTGTATTAGATTCGTTTGGTAAATACACCCATATGGCCGATGCTAATCGCCTTAAAAAATGGCTAGAAACAGGCCGGACAACGCCGATCCCGGCTTCGGCTAAAGCCTATAAAAAGCAACGTCAAATGGCCTTAACTGCTTCAGACAGCTAATTAGGCCCATTTTTATGCCTTACCTTTTCATCGGTAGAGGTTATTAAATTTGCTTTGCGCAAGCTTAAACCTGTAAATATTATTTACAGGTTTTTTTATTTATAAAAATAATAATCATATTAATCAATAAAAAGTACCTTAAAGTACCTATTAAACCATTTTGTACTCGCTGTTCATTACGCTGATTTCGCTCTAAGATACTGGCAATCGTAGTTGTGAGGTATCAAGATGTTAAATATGGATTTTAGTCAGCGAGTGGTGATTAACACTGCCGATCTTGAATGGCAAAATAGTCCCGCAGTGGGCGTATTGCGTAAGCGCTTAGCGCGTGAAGAGGCTGAACGTGGCCATGCAACCAGCATAGTGAAATATCAAGCCGGTGCTAAATTCAACTCACATCCTCATCCGTTAGGGGAAGAGATTTTAGTACTCGACGGAGTATTTTCTGATGAAACCGGAGATTATCCAGCAGGCTCGTATTTGCGTAACCCTGAAGGTTTTGTCCACGCGCCATTTAGCCAGCAAGGTTGTACGCTATTGGTTAAGCTACATCAGTTTCAAACCACTGATTCACAGCAAGTGGCTATCAATACCAAGCAAGCTGAGTGGCTGCCTGGCCATGGCAAATTACGAGTGATGCCGTTACACCAACATGGCACTGAATCGACAGCATTGGTCATGTGGCCCGCGGGAACACATTTTCAACCGCACCGTCATTTTGGTGGCGAAGAAATCTACGTGATTAGCGGAGAGTTTATCGATGAACTTGGGCGTTATCCTGCAGGGACGTGGATCCGCAGTCCGCATCTTAGTCAGCATAATCCGTATGTGGAACAAGATACGGTGATTTTGGTTAAAGTAGGCCACTTGTAATAATCGCTATAAACCCATAAAACGATGGCATTTAGTCGTTACATTCATTATAAAGACTTTACTGATTATTTTAGTAAAGAGTGAATTATGCATGTACCTGATAAGTGGGATATGGGTTCTAGAGAGTTAATACACCAGTTCATTAACCAATATGGTTTTGCGACTCTTGTGTCTACTGATTTAGAGGGCTCACACTTACCTTTACTACTCACGGCCTCTGAGGGAGAAAATGGTACCTTGTATGGCCATTTTGCTCGTAGTAACTCCCATTGGAAAAACATAGTAAACACCAAAGTTCTGTGCATTTTCAATGGTCCGCACGGTTATATCTCACCCACTTGGTATGACTCATATCCAGCTGTTCCGACCTGGAATTACAGCGTAGTACATGCAAAAGGCATTATTGAATTAACTGATGATACAACCACCGCACACGTACTCGAATCGACCATCCAACAATATGAACCTTCATTGCTAGAAAGTGGTGGTTTTATTGCAGATGATTACCAACAAAAATTAGCCAAGGGCATTGTTGGTTTTAAGATCGTCATCGATGAGTTACAAGGCAAACAAAAATTAGGCCAGCACCGTAACCAAAGCGATCAACAAGGTGTGGTTAAAGGATTATCACTGTCAAATAGAGCTGATGAAAAACAGCTATTAACTTATATGATGAATAATAACATAGGATTAGGTAATAAATAGGTGGTTCAATGGCGTAAATGTCGTTAGGATTAGCCTAAACAATCCCACCAATTCAGTCTGTTACATTCAATTACAGCATCACTCTTTAAGGACAAAAAGTGCATAGCGATGTTTCTTTAGCGCGGTTTAAGCAATTTCCAAGGTTAATGTGGATATTGCTATTTGGCTCGTTTATTACCCGTGGCAGCTATTTCATGGTGTGGCCATTTTTGGCTGTTATCTTGTATGAAAAATTTGCCTTAACTGCCACTGAAGTCGGTTTAGTGCTGTCGAGTGCGGCCATTATTTCGGTATTCACTAGCTTTATTGGCAGTGCATTGTCTGACCGAATTGGTCGCCAAATGCTCATGTACCTCACGGGTGTGCTCTATATCATCTCGTTTTCATTACTGGCACAAGTTGATTCAGTTAAAGGCTATGTAGTGGTGATGACATTGTGCTCTATTGCAACCTCGTTATGGCGACCTCTTACCTCTGCCACCATTGGTGATATTATTGATGATCCCCAAACCCGTGAATTGGCAATGCAATCACTGTATTTTGTCGTCAATGTGGGTTGTGCTGTTGGGCCTATGTTAGGTATTTGGTTAGGCTTAACCGGTAAACAATCGAGCTTTTATATTACTGCAGCGGCTTTTGCTGCTTTATTAGGGTTACTGTTTTGGGGATTTAGACATCAAACACGGCAAACTAGCCCATCAATAACCGAACAGGTGCCTGATGGGCTTATTCCCACCATGGGCGATGCAACATCAGCGGTTAAGCGAAAGCCTGCGGTGATGAGCCGCAAGCAAATAGTGGCGATTTTACTGCAAGACAAATTGCTTCAATGTCTTATTGTGGCGAATATTTTGTGTATGTTCATTTATGCTCAAATGGACAGTTCGCTTATTCAATATCTTACCCGAGCGAATGCGCCTAATTTACTGACGCTAATTTCTGCAATGATTTTTACCAATGCCTTGGTGATCATATCAACTCAATTTTTACTATTAAAATTAATGGCTGGCTCCAGTTTAATTCATCGGATCCAGTTCGGATTGATCCTGTTGATGTGCTCACAAGTGTGGTTAGCCTATAACCCGATTGATTTATTTTGGGGCTGGATTGGCGCCATTATTATTATGAGTTTAGCCGAAACCATTTTGTTCCCTACGATGAATGTGCATATTGATCGACTTGCGCCTAAACATTTGCGAGGAGCCTACTTTGGTGCGGCATCATTTTATGAAATTGGTTTCGCGTTTGCGCCATTGGGCGGCGGGATTATTCTGGATCATCTTGGAGGATATTGGTTATTTATTATCGGTGCCATCTTGTCGCTAGTAGTGATTTATTTATACAGTATTTTGGATAAGCTACCGAGGCCTAATTTTGCTGCAATAGAGTTGAGCTAAAGGTCAAGCTCTTTGATGGTCAGTTACCATTAAGGCTTTTTCACTATAGTAAGTGGCGCTATTTTGCTATTGTTTTGCGTAATCTGATGTGGATGAGTTAACTTTTATTGTATTAAGGGAAGGGCGTATTTTATGGCTGTAACACAGATTAGTGAATTTATATCCTCTTTAACTGAGCGAGCGGAGACCGTGAGCTTTGAAGAGTCTATGGCATTGATCGATAGCCATTATGATTTTAGTCCAAGTGCATTTAAAAATGGTGATCTGCTCAATGAGGCAGGGCAGAATTCAGGTTCTTGTAAGATCTTGGCATTTGGACAAATTCATCAATTATCTAAGCCGCAAACCTTGGCAATGTTCGGCCAACATTATCGAGATGTTTTGGCCACGCCACAGGGCTCTGATCATCAAAATATCCGTCAGTTCATGAAACACGGTTGGGATGGGGTATTATTTTCGCAATTGGCGTTGGAACTGAAGTCATAGCCATATAGAAACATGCTATCGATTAATGTCGACAACAGCGTGCAATAGCACTACATTTGCAGCCACATCAACCGTATCATTAAAAGTATTTGGTTTTAACGGTAGGCATATCGTTGGTTAAGCATGTTTACTAGCGCTTATTTGATCGCAAAGGAATCAATTTTATGAATCGTTATATATTACCTCTTATTGTATTAAGTACCTTAACGGTGCTTTCTGTCAGCCACAGTGTTGCTAAAGATCATGATTCGCATGAGCATAGCCATAAGCAAAAATCTGAAAAACACGACAAAAAACATCATAAGAAACATGATAATGATAGCAATAATTACCAGACTTATTTTAGTAATGACCGTCAGGTAATTATTAATAATTACTACTATACCGGCCGTGATGCCAAGCATTGTCCACCAGGGTTAGCCAAGAAACACAATCGCTGCGAACCACCGGGCAGTGTTAAACAATGGCGTAAAGGCCAAGCGCTGCCTGCGGATGTTGTTTACTATGATGTGCCTTCTGCGCTAACCGTCCAGCTAGGACGGACACCTGAAGGACAGAAAATTGTTCGTGTGGGGACTGATTTACTATTGATCAGTGTTGGTACTGGTATGGTGATCGATGCAATACAAGATCTTAATGATGTGTTGTAGGGAGTTGCTATAACACTTGATTAGGATAAAGCTATTACAAGGCTTTTAGTGCCTTGCTTAATAAACGGGTTTATCCCAAAAAAGTTAATGTTTATCGCCTCCCCGCTCAAGCCAACTGTTATCTGTATTGCAATAAAAAGCCGACCTCAGGTCGGCTTTTGTTTAAGCTGATATGTTACACATGTTTAATCATGTTCGAATATCACTTCCTTTAAATCACTGATTGTATTCAAGGTTAAATCGCCTGGTTGAGGACTCCAAGTCACTCGCAGGTAGTTAGCTAAGTCTCTTAGCTGCTCATCGGTAAATTTATCAGCATAGCCTGGCATGGCATAAAAGCTGGTGGTAGTGTTGTAATGTTGGCTTTTAATTCCCTTTAACATCACCGCGACTATGTTGTGGGGGCTGGCTTTATCTAAAGTGGCATTTCCTGCCATGGCAGGGGCTACATTAGGTCGACCTTCACCACTTTGACCATGACAACCGGCGCAATATCCCATGTAGAGATCATACCCAGGTAATTTACGCTGATGGCCGTTAAAGGTTAGCGCTTTCGCGTCTATCTTCTTATCGGTATCGAGTAAGTAACTGCTTACTGCGAACATATCATCGTCAGTTAAGTGGCTAAAGCTGTGGTACACCACAGGATACATGCCACCAAATACTGTGCCTTTTCGAGAATACCCCTCGGTAAACAGTGACTTTAAATCATCATGAGTCCAGTTTTGGCGATTCAGTTCGGCTGGAGTAATATTCGATGCTTCAAGCCCTTCGATAATTGCACCTTGAAAGTGTTTGTCTTGCTCCATGGCAAATAAGCTGTCTCTTGGAGTATGACATTCAGCACAATGGCCCAAAGCATTGACTAAATAGTTACCGCGGTTCCAACGTTCACTCTTATCTTTTTTAGGGGTAAACTTTTTTGCATCATGGGCGACTAAATTCCATGCCTTAAGACCAAAGCGGACGTTAAAAGGGAAGTAGACATCATTGTCGAGATTAGCTTGTTTAATGGGTTTGGTGCCCATCAAATAAGCATAAATCGCTTGGGTATCTTCATCGGTTAACAGGCTGTAAGACGTATAAGGCATCGCAGGATATAGATTACCGTTTATGCCGACACCATGATGCATAGCATCAAAAAAATCTTCGTAGCTGTATTTACCTATACCTGTTTCTTTGTCTGAGGTGATATTGGTTGAGTACACAGCGCCAAATGGCGTTTCGAACGGTAAACCACCGGCTAATTCGCGGCCACCCACTGCGGTATGGCAAGCCACACAGTCACCTATCTTCATCAGATAAGCACCGCGTTCGATGTCACCACTATTATTGACATGCTCATCGGCCGCGCTACAAGAACTGGCGAACACGCTTAGACCTATGGTCAATAATAAATTTTGACCTAGCTTACCAACCTTTATAAGGCGGGCGGTATATTGTTGGTCGCATGGTTTCATGAGAGTGTTAACCCCTTTGTTTTGAGGATTAAATCTTTCATCGCCGCATAGTATTTAACGTAGCCAGTACAGCGACATACGTGCTCAGCTAAGGCCTCTTCTATCACTTGCTCCACTTTATCTTTGGCGATAGGTTTACGTTCCAGTCGTTCTATCAGTGCCGTCGATTCATTAACAAATCCTGATGTACACCAACCGCACTGAAACGAGAAATGTTCCAAGAAAGTTTGTTGTACTGGGCTCAGTGTAGTGATTTCGCCTTGAGCATTTTGCTTGGCATGGCCTTCAATGGTACGAATACGTTTGCCATTAAACCGCTCGACGCCGTTGATACAAGTGCGGACAACTTCACTCATGCCTTGGTCGTCATCGACGATGACAGTGCAGGCATGACAGACGCCAATGCCGCAACCAAACTTAGTGCCTGTGAGATTTAAATACTCATGCAAAAACTCAATCATCATGGTGCCATCGCCGACATCAATCGGGCCAACAGCTTGGTTATTTATGGTTAACTTTATTGACTGGCTCATGCCATGGCCTCCTTGATTTTTTTCGCTGTCATAGGCAGATCGTAAAAGCGCACTTGAGTCGCCTGATAAACAGCTTCAACCAGTGCGGAAACGACAGGTATCATCACCACTTCGGCAATACCACGGCTTGGATCTGTTTCAGACAATTGCGGTAAAATAGTATGTCGCTGACTCCAAACGCCAACATGCCTTGCTAGCGGTACCTTATAGCGATTGAGGTTCCACGTACCGTTACCCGCTCCTGCTTCAAATGGCGGTAATTCTTCATGTAGAGCATGGCCAATTCCCATGGCAAGACCGCCTTGAATTTGCCCCTCAACTAATTCGTTCACAATCACTTTACCGGCTTCTAACCAAGTGTGAGAACTCAGTAATGTGACTTCACCATTGCCTTCATTTACTGCCACTTCGACTAAGGTTGCGCACGGAGCATAATAAGTCACCATGGCATTATTCAGCTCAGCTTTGGGGTAGCGCATAGCTTGACGATCGATTAAGTGATAACCGTTAGAGTTCATGCGAGCGATACGAGCAGCGCTGCCATGATATTTATCACCTTTTCCGTATTGCAATGCTAAGGCATCTAGCGCGATACGCTCCTTGGTACCGAAAATCTCAAAATCCGCTTCGGCCCACGCCCAGCGGTTAAAGGCATGACCCATTACGCCAACCACTAAGCCCAAATCATGGGCGCGTTTAGCCAAGATATCGATTGAAAGCGGAGGGAAGCCCAATGCAGTTAGCTTGCCGCCAGTCCAACGGCCATCGCGGGGGTCATTGAGATTGGTTGCGCCCATTGGCGTATTGAAATACAACTCGTTCCAAATAGACACGGCTGCGGGCCACAGTCCGTGACGATAAATAATATCGGCGGCAATACGGGTAACATGGCTTTGATAATACGCCGACATCGATGCCGATGATGCCATGGCTTTAACCGGTGTCCAGCGAGGGTTAGCGGCCATTTCATCTTGGCGTTGTTGTGAAATAATATAAGGATTGTCGGTTTGTACTAATTGCATCGCATCCCAAATATCGATTTCGGCCAGTTTCACCTCATCGGCAAAATTCCCTAGCGATTCACTCACCACTACAGCTTGAGAGGTTTGCGTGCCAGTACCCATTTCGATAAAGCCAATATCCAAGCTTATTTTACCGTCTTTAGACAATTGAATCGCAGCGCTGGGAGCTGCGGCGCCTGTACCATAGTCTTTAGTGGCAATACCAAAACCAACGCCATAGCGCATGCCAGGGTGTTTCGCTTCATAGTCTTTTTTATTGATTACGCGTTGTTGCCACACGGTATCTTGTTCGGCCATGTCGAGCATTTCACGATAGCGCAGGGTGCCATTAGGTATTGCACCTTGGGTATTACGTTGCCCCGAAACCATCACATTAGCCGCTCGTAACTTAAACGGATCGACCTCTAGCTCAGCTGATATCTCATGGATCATACTTTCCATTGCGGTCATCGATTGCAATGTGCCATAACCCCGCATCGAACCCGCATCAGGATTACGCGATGCATAAGCGGTGGCGACAATGTCATTACGCGGGGTGTAGTAAATGCTTTGCATTGCTGTCGCGCCAACCGAGGTTACGGATGGGCTGAAGTTTTCACGTCCACCGCCATCAACCGTCATCTGTGAAGTTAATGCTTGAATTTTTAGGGTCGCTTTATCGACAGCTAAGCGGCTTTTCATGGTAAACGGATGGCGCTTTAGACCTGATTGAAATTGCTCAAATCTGTCGTTGGCTACACTTACTGGCCCCTTGGCATAAATGGTTGCCAGTACACCATAGTAAGGAAATATCGAATGATCTTTCGCGCCAAAACCGCCACCAATATAAGGCGAGTGCACCACGAGATTATTCACTTTACCCGCTAATGGCCCCGACGACAGCATGTGCACGGCCATCTCTTGGAAGTCTTGTGGCGATTGTGCAGTAATCACGGTATGGAATGTTTGGCTATTGGCATCAAACCAACCATTGAAGGCCTCTGGTTCCATCATCATAGGATCAATGATTTGAGTGCGATATTCCCGCTCTAATACTTGCCATTGCTGACTCGTTTTAGCACTTTCAATTTGTTTATCTATTTCGCCAGCATAAAAAAGACCGCGCTCAGACACTGAGCCTTGGGCATTTGCATCACCTGACCATTCGGGTTTGTAGTTTTTAATATTGGGAAAAAACAATCCATCGTGCAATGGGCTGTATGTATCCTCACTGGCACCATCTTCACCTTCTACCCGAATAATACGCCAATTGGCATATGGGTTTTTAGTCTCGGATACAAAAGGCGTTTCTTCACCATAGCGCAACAAAGCCTTGTCAAATTGCAGTAAAGATTTAGCTTGTTTAAAGGCATGAAAACTGTCGAATAATAAAATCGCCACTGCATGCCCCAGATAATCTGCGGTCTGTCCCTCGGCCAGCAACATATTATCACCGTAAAAGTCAGGCAACTTAACCTTGTCGCGGGCAAGATCTGCCGCAGTGATCACCTTGTAGGGTTTAGCCGAAGCGGGGAGATGGTCGAGCGAGAAGCCTTGATAAACATGAGCTGCATCAGTAGCTCGCAGGATAAAAGCATAGCCTTGCTGTTTTGGCCAGCCTGCCATATCCATTGCGCGGTAGTCGCGGCCATAGACTTTTTGGCCAGTAACTTTGGCAATACCGTCGTTACGAAATTTGGGAGTAGATTGCCCGTTAGTCTGAGTTTGCCATTGTGCTGCTAGTTCTGGAGAAATAATCGACGCATTGGCTCGACTCATTTCCCACAGTAAAGGCGCTGAATAAACAGCCACGCCACCAATCACGCATTGTTTGATAAAGGTCCGTCTCGACGCATTAGATACATCCATATCTCACCTCTGAAATTTTAATAGTAAAATCAGGCTCTAATGTAATATACGCCTGATAAGCTTTTTCCTTGATGGTAATTTTCACTGTTAAATAATGTTGATTATCAACATAACGTATAACCAAGTTAGCACGATAAAATTGCAAATAACAATTGCAAACCACTTTGCTAATGGGCAGTACATCAGCCATCTTTTAGGTTAAGTGATAATACTAAATAGAACATAATCATATAGTTGTAGACATATACTATGTGCAGCGCTATCTTAAGCCTACTACAAGGATCAACCTTAAGCGCTTAATCTTGGCGATTAATGGCAAATGGCATCAGGATGATGTGTCACGTAGCGCTTACGACACCACAATGACTTTCTTGGCAATCCATTTTCAACTTGTTGATAATTAATATATCTTTAGCCTAATTCACCTAGATTATCTCTGTGTTTTTAAGTGAGTTAGCCGGTTATTGTAGCTTGCTAAGCGGTGCTGAGATTAACAACAGAATGATAAACTTGATGGCATTGAGTGAAATACAAGTCGATAAGCTTACCACAGAGTTGCTTTATGGTTAATTACTACCATTAATTGATAGATTCAAAAGGGGATCTATTTAGTTGCTAGGAATGAAATGCATTTACCCACGCTGATTGTCATTACTTTACTCACCAATTTGTTGATTGGTTTTTACTTGTCGATACTTTATCGACGCAGACCTAAAGACAAGTGTTTTAAATATTGGGCGCTATCATGTGGCTGCTTTGTTTTTGGCATTTCAGCCTCGGTCTCTAGAGGATATGACGTTCCGGCATTTTTTAGTTTTTTTGTCGCCGATTTCTTCCTCATTGTCACAGCAGTATTAGTCTTACTTGGGTTAATACGCTTTTCACGATTTCGCTTCACTAAAGCTAAACGCCAGCGTAGTATCGCCATTCTCTGTTTAATGACTTTGGCACTATTCTTTAGCTATCATAATCCGGCGTTAGTTACCCTAGTCGGTTCCTTGAGTGTTGCAATGCTATTTATTGCCGGTGCCTGGCTTATTAGGCGTTCAGTATTTAATGAACCTATCTACACAGGAACACTGCAGTTCATTTTTATTTTGCACAGTGTAGTTTTGATAGTTCAAGCCGCACTCGTTTGTTTTCATTGGGATAACATCAATTACAGTGGTTTGCCTGATCAGGCTATATACACTCTGCTTAGCCACGTTACATTGACAACACTTACAGCTTTATTATTGCCTTGGTTGTCATTTTTAAAACTGGAACGAAGTCTTACTATCAAGTCACAACGGGATGGTTTGACTAAGCTGGCTAATCGCACATTCTTTTTCAGTCAGGTTGAGCGTCATTGGCTGCAATACCCGCAGGTAAAGGTCGTGTTGATGATGATTGATATTGATCATTTTAAGGAGATCAACGATAAATTCGGCCATCACGTTGGTGATATAGCCCTTAAAGCGGTAGCTGACATTATGTCTAAAGGACTCAGAAGCCACGATCTTATCGGTCGTATTGGTGGTGAAGAGTTTGCTGTTATCTTATACAACATTGAGTTAGATGTAGCGCAGCAAATTGCTAACCGTCTGTGTAATCAAGTTATGAAGCAAATGGCTGTTATCGATGGCCATAATATTAATTTGACCATCAGTATCGGTATGGTGCAAGTTTTGCCAGCCCATAATCAGATCCATGGCGCTTTTAAAGTTGCCGATGAGGCGTTATATCACAGTAAACACAGTGGCCGAAATACGGTTACCTTAGGTCAACTTACTGAGGTATAAAGCTAATAGAGGCCCGATGCTTACGCTGTCCTCAACCTAGTCATGGCGCTTAATTAATGTTTAACAGCAAATGACATGATTGATGGATACCCTGTTGCAAAGCCATTGTTAAACTAACAAAGAGATTGAGATATTAACCAATGCCTCAATCTCTTTGTGTATAAAACGTAGAAATAGAATTAACTAATATTAAGTATTAAGTTGATTGGCAAACTGACCAACCGCATTAACAACCTTTTGTGCCCCATCTTGAATTTCTGACATTACCTCTCCAGATTGGGTAGACAGAGTTAATCCTTGTAGTGCTTGTTTTTTCCCCGCCTCAATCATGCTAACGGCATTTTCAGTGAGTTTTTTGTTTTTAGACACTACCTCAACGATTTCTTCGGTAGCCTTGCTGGTGCGGGATGCCAGCTGTCTAACTTCATCGGCAACCACTGCAAAACCTCGGCCTTGTTCGCCAGCGCGAGCCGCCTCAATCGCGGCATTTAATGCCAGTAGATTCGTTTGGTCGGCGATACCACTGATACTTTGCACCAGTGCCCCAATCATTTGCGACTGTTTGTCTAAATCTTCTATCCCTTGGGCTGCGGCGTTCATTTGTAACGCCAACTTGTTCATGACCTCAACCATCTCTAACAACACTTTATTACCTCTTTGTGCTGTAATATCGGTTTGTTGAGAGGTGCTGTAAGCGATATCGGCCGCTTCTGATATCGCCTGTTCACGGTTGACTTGGTCTGTAATGACAGTCGCAAATTTCACCACTTTGTACAGCTTATTATAACTGTCGAAAATCGGGTTGTATGAGGCTTCTAACCAAACAACTCTGCCATAGCTATCAACACGTTTAAAGCGATCAGCAACAAAATTTCCGTTACGAAGTTTTTCCCAAAAATGTTGATATTCGGTGGAGTTATGCTCCTGCGGTTCACAGAAAATTTTGTGATGCTTACCGACAAGTTGGTTTTTTTTGTAGCCCATGGCATTTAAAAAATTATCATTTGCTGTTAACACAGTGCCATCTAAATCAAACTCAATAACCGCAGTAGAGCGCTGTAAAGCTTGGATTAAATCCTCATGCTCTTTTGAGGTTTCAATCGTGCGGGTAAGATCATTGGCGTATATCGAAAAATATTTTACTTCTCCGCTGCTCTTTTTTACCGGCTGTAAAATTGCCCTTAGCCAAGCCTCTTCACCATTACCTTTAATTATTTGCAGTGCGCCAGCCCAATGTTGCGACTGTTTTATTGCAGTACACATTGACTTGTAATGAGCTGTTCCTCTGGCGCGTTGAGGCACCATATCAATTAACTGTTGTCCAATGGGAGAGTGTTGTTGAAACAACATGTCATTAGTAAAATGTTGATTTACTTCAGTCACTTTGCCATCAGCAGCCAGTGTCATTGATATCATCTCACTATCGAGACTTTTTCTGACTTGCTGCATGGAGAACAATTCTTCTTTCAATTGTTCATTTTCTTGCTTTAAGCGACCATTAAACATCAACATATAGATTTCCAATAGGAGTTATTAATTAAGTTATTGAGATGAATTAGCTTAATAGGCAGGTTTAATGTGAACTGGTACGTAATAATTGACGCAATAGATCATTTTGGTATCAAAACTGTAGACCAAATATATTAATATTTCCTCAAGTAAAAGTCAGTATTTTAATGATTATTTAACTTAGTGGCGATAAATCATCTTATTACTGTTAATTCACCTTGCTGGTTTTTTTGAGCCGTAATTCCGTTTTGTCTTTGGGGAAGGTATCAACAGTTTACGATCGCAAGCTTGGCCTTGTATTGCCAGAAGAGGCTGCATTTAACCCTCCGAATAGGCGTGGTTTAATCGCTGCACATGCTGTTTCTGTGGCTGTTCGAGACTGTCCTCAATGTTACTTTCAGGCTCAATTCTCCCATTAGGAATGATTTGATCATTCCTAATGTCTCTATGTCTCATTTACTTAACTCTATGCTTGAGCTAAACCTTAGCTTCGTTAACACTATGTAAAGCGTTAGCTTGGCCCTGACATCACAATAGCGTCATTATGTTGAGTAATATTAATGAAACCAATAATTTGTAGCAGTGCATTAGAGGCCGTTTCATTTATTGAAAATGGTGAAACCTTATGGACTCACTCTATGGGGGCAACCCCCATATTACTGCTCGATGCGTTAGCCAAACATGCGTTAACAAAGCATGGTTTAACATTATTGCAGTTACATACCGAGGGGGCCGAGTCGTTAAGTGATCTCCGTTTAAAGGATCATATTCGCCATCGTTGCTTCTTTGCCGGATCACCCACGCGGTTGTTGCTACAAGGAGGTGATGCCGATTATGTGCCTATTTTTCTTTCTGAAGTGCCTAAATTGTTTCGTTCTGGCGAGCAGCACATCGATACTGCCATTATCCAAGTGTCTCCACCGGATAAACACGGTATCTGTTCTTTAGGCATATCGGTCGAGGCAACGCTAGCGGCTTGCCAAATGGCGGCTAAAATCATTGCTCATATTAACCCTATGATGCCTCGTACTCATGGTGATGGCTTTATTCATTATAATAAGTTGGCCGCAGTGTATGAGCAGAGCATGCCGTTACCACAACATTTATTCGCTCCAAGCGATGCAATCAGCCTGGCCATCGGCCAACATGTGGCAAAACTGGTAGGTGATGGTGCTTGCTTACAGATGGGCATAGGTGCGATCCCTGATGCTGTGCTGGCATGTTTAACCGCACATAAAGATTTGGGCGTACACACAGAGCTTTTCTCTGATGGGGTGCTTAATCTGATTGAACTTGGAGTGATAAACAATAGTCTTAAGAAAGTTCATCCCGGCAAGACTGTGACAGGCTTTGCATTGGGTAGCCAACGACTTTATGATTTTGTAGATGACAACCCTTCGGTAATATTCATGGATATTGAGCAGGTTAATGACACGGCTATTATCCGTAAAAACCCCAATGTGATGGCAATAAACTCAGCGTTACAGGTCGATATTTCAGGCCAAGTGTGTGCTGATTCATTAGGGACACAAATTTATTCAGGCGTAGGCGGCCAGATGGACTTTATCCGAGGGGCAGGATTATCTGAAGGAGGCCGATCTGTCATTGCATTACCCAGCACAGCAGCTAATGGCACTGTGTCACGAATTAGCACAGTATTATCGCCAGGGGCTGGCGTAGTAACCACTCGTGCGCATGTGCATTATATTGTCACCGAGTATGGAACCGCTTATTTACGCGGTAAATCGTTACGCGAGCGAGCCCGAGCACTGATTGATATTGCCCACCCTAAGTTTAGAGAGCAGCTTTGCCGAGAAACCTTTGATACTTGGCGACTTAAGGTTTAGCGTTACCCTAGATTACTCTAGTCATTACGCCAATGTTATTGAGTCTGTACTTAGTTTGTTGTATCTACAGGTTATATTAGATTGATGAATTAAACGACTCACGCTGCTTGCAACGATTAACCTCGGAGTAAAAATCACTATAATGACGGTGAATATTGGGGGGAGGTTAATCGGCAATAATTCACTAAAAAATAGTGACTTAATTATAATCATTTAACTATTATTAGCTTACTGAATTGATATAAACTTTGGCCATTAACTGTATCAGAGGGTATTCGTCGTATGAGTACATTAACAAAAGGTTCACGCCAATCAGGTTTTACTCTGATAGAGCTAGTGGTTGTTATTATTATTTTAGGCATTTTGGCAGTTGTTGCTGCGCCTAAATTTATCAATTTAAAAACTGACGCCCATATAGCCGCTATTGAGGGGGCGACAGGGTCGATCAAAACAGCGGTCACTTTATTTAAAACCAAAACACTGACATCGGGTAATACATTAACTGATACTGTTGAGTTTTCTGGTATAAAAGGCAGTAATTACCAGCCTTGGGCTGCTGCGGCCAATCCAACCGGAACTGGTTTTAACGCTGGTTATACTTCTGCACCAGAGATATTCAAAGCAGCAGGTTTGGACGTTAATGACTGGGCTTATCGCATTTACACATTGAGTGGGAGTTATATTCTTGCTGCAGCACCCAAAGGTGTTTTGGCTGTAGCTGAGCCAACGTCGGCTGAGGTTATCGCGACGAGTTGTTACTTCCAATATCATTGGAAGACTGCTGGTGAACCAGAGATTACCAAGGTAATTACAGGGTGTTAATAACTCAGTGGTCATCCACTGAGTTGCTGTTTCGCTTATGGCCTGCGGCCACTAACGGCTAACACTTTAGTGCCGCAGGCGATAATATGATAAAGAAGATTAAACGATTATTCGTTTAACACACCATCTAGGTTTATGATTTAATAGTCTCAATAATGAAGTTGATGAGGTCTAATCATGATAATAGCCTGTCCCCATTGCGATACCTTAAATCGCGTCCCTGAAGAACGTCTTGAACAACAACCCACTTGTGGAAAGTGCAAACAGAGCCTATTTGTGGGTGAGCCGATAACACTAACTGCCGCAAATTTTAGTCACCATGCTAATAAATCAGAACTGCCACTGGTGGTCGACTTTTGGGCTAGCTGGTGTGGCCCGTGTAAAAACTTTGCCCCAGTATTTACACAAGCAGCTAAAAAATGGGAACCCAAATTTCGTTTCGGCAAACTCAACACCGAAGAGCAACAAGCTCTCGCTGCCCAATTCAATATTCGCTCTATTCCAACCTTGATGGTATTTAAACAAGGCAAAGTTGTTGCACAGCAATCGGGCGCTATGCCTGCATCATCATTTAACCAATGGCTAGAGTCGATTAAATAGATTGTGGACGTTAGATTACTCATTAAAAACGCGATAAACTATCGCGTTTTTGCTTAGCTTTATTTTGATTGTTGTTTAAAAGGATTTGATAAACATGAAAAAAATCTTAGTTATCTGCTTATTTGGCCTCGCATTATTTAGCTTTTTAGACCGAAAGGTTTCAACCACTCAAATTGTACAAAACGTTTATGCTGGTTATACCGCTGACAGTGATAGTGTGTTGCAAAATGCTATTGATAATAAGCTAAGTAACCTTCAAGTTGGTGGTTCAGGGGATGTGGTAAAAATACTTGCTGACGATCTGAAAGGCAGTCGCCACCAACGATTTATTCTGAAAATTGCCGGCGGTAACACGCTATTAGTTGCCCATAATATTGATTTAGCCCCACGGATAGAAAACTTAAATGTCGGCGATACGGTCGAGTTTTACGGCGTTTATGAATTTAACAACAAAGGTGGCGTTATTCATTGGACTCACCACGACCCACGTGGACAACATCAAAGTGGCTGGTTAAAGCACAATGACAGTATTTATAAATAAACAGTCGCTTGACTCAGGTTCAGTAAACTTAACAATTCGCTCAATTTACTATCCGTTTATTTCTACCTAATGATATTTGAACCGAGTAACGTTGTTGCACAGCAATCGGGCGCTATGCCCGCATCATCATTTAACCAATGGCTAGAGTCGATTAAATGAGTTTAGTGTCAGTAAAGATAAGTGTGTAGTGTCAATATGAAGCTAAGTTTAATGAGGGAATAATAGAGTTCGGGAGTCTGGTACTTATACATCATGGTTCAGTTAATAGCATAAGGGATTACTTACGTATTCGGGTACGTAAATAAAAGGTCTCGGTCCTGATGATATATTACAGTGACCGAGACCTTTGTTAGCGTCATTATAATTATTATTTGTGAACTGACTTAATCGCTTCTTTTACACTACTATACAAGCGTGAAAGCATTCTATTGAAAATGGCTCGAATAGTGGCATAAGTTAAGTCAACTACGGTTGTGACTACAGCCCCTGCAAAAGACAACATATGGCCGAGTAGGCCTCTGACATCGTCGGCGAAAGAATCTGCCGCGGCTGCAATTTTTTCAAGGGTTTTGGCGACAAGATCATAGAATGTCAAACCGTAAGAAGCCGTCGCTTGCGCTACAATTGCACCATAATAGCCTGCCTCTTTTAAGACAGTAATTAATGCTGCACTGAGTTTGTCGCTCCACTGATCTGAATAGCTTGCTTGATTGCGGTTTTCATAACGTAATTTTACCGGCTTTAAATATTCGCTAGCTTTAACGTGTAAATGGCCCCAATGCTCAGTGTTTGCAGAGACTAAATAACCTGGTTCAGCCCCAGCTTTAGGATCCATACCATGAGCACTAATCCTCAAACCTTGACTGTTATCTAAGCGATATTCAACACCTTGATAAGGTGCATGAATAAAAGGCCATAAAGGCACTTTAGGGACTACATCGGCGCCGTGTGTGCAGCGAAAAATTTGATTTAGTCTATGGGTATTAGCTGTGGCAAAACCTTGTTGTCCAACTCTTGGGGCACCAAAAGTGTATAAATTAATATTTGAAGCGTAATTATTAACAGATGCCCAGTCGGCAGCAAGTGAGGCGATTGCTCCTCCTAAGCTATGTCCGACAAAATGTATCGCCTTTCCAGGATTTGAGGTACGCCACTTATCTAAAAAAGTCGCAAACTGCGGTCTTAATGAAGTAAAAGCATTATTAAATCCAGCGTGTACTATTTGGCTACCATCACCGACACTTAAGCCAACTTGCGCATTTGTAGCCCAGTCTGCTGCAGAACTAAATTCTGTGCCGCGGATCGCTATGATAGCATCTCCTTGGTATTGTCCTTTGCCTAACCCCATCGCCGCAAAACCTGACTGGCGATTAAAAATAAACCCGCCAGTTTTTCCTATGCCTACATTGTTGAATGTAAAGTGTTTGTTAATATATGGGTTACCAAAGTTTTGTACTAACTCTAAATCGATTACATCGTACACTTTAGCTGCAAGCTCTGAGGCTAATTTAGGGGTTAATTGAGTCATAAACATTCCTTGTTAACTAGTATTGTTATTTGCTATGCACCGAATCTTTTTTGCTTCTCGATTTCTAATTTTTCCAGTTCAGGCCAGCGACAAATACTGAATATCTGATATCGCACAACTCCGCTGGGGAACTCTTCATCAATGATTTCTTGACTAATGGCTTCATTAGCTAGGTCACAATTTAATTGTGCTAATCGCTCGACTAGATAAGATATATGTTTCTCGCCTCTAGCCACTGTTGACCAAAGAAAAGTGTCTGTATAGTCACCTTCTGCGACTTTAATTGCTTGCGCAACGCGCGTTTCGGCGAAAGGCTTGTTAGGGTGACTTGTACTGTAAATAATTTCAGGAAAGCTAAATTTCCCTTCATTGTCAGTCGTGGTGTAATCCCATTCTATTTCTTCCATTACACCAGAATACTTATAACCCCTTTTTAGCTTAATACCTGCTAGAGGTTTTCCCTCATGGGTTAAGCTACCTATCACTTCAGGAAACACTTCGACATCGACTTTTTTAAACATGCTAAACATTGACTCCTCCGAGTAGCAACTAACGGCGACGATGAGAGATAGGAATGCAAAAATCCCAATATATGCTCTATAGGCCATAGATGAAGCAACTCCCTGTTTTGTCATTCATACGATTATTTTTTAAACGACGTTATTGTAGAGTGATTCTTTAAGGGTATCTATTATTATAAATGACTATTTTTTATGGTGTAATAATGAAAATGGGTATGTTTGATTGAGGTTTTTGTCTAATACCATGGTCGATTAAATAGGGAAAATGTTGCCGGAACGACAGGGGGGAATTCTTCTGTAAATAGAAAAGAGGGGGGGGACCATTGAGCCCTTTTCGACCTATGCAAGGGGGAACCTTACGATGTTAATTTGCTATTTGTGAAGCGCCTCGACCTCGGTAGCCACAGGCCGTAGAATTTAATAAAACAAAGGGCTGGATTCCGGCTCAAAAGCATTGCCGGAACGACGTTTGATTTGACCTGTGTAAGGGTGGGACCTGGCGATTCCCTCGGTTATTAGGCTGCAAAAGAATTAATGATCCTAATTACTCAGGATCATTATCTATTCAAGGTCACTCTAATCAGAATTACTCTTTACTCTCGGTCACTCTCTATTCTGTGGCAGTCTACTCCGGGTCATAGTCCAATACTGGCGCTAGCCACTTCTCTGTCTCTTCCAAGGTCATGCCTTTACGCTTAGCGTAGTCTTCTACCTGATCTTTACCAATATTAGTTACGCCAAAATAGCGTGATTTGGGATGGGCAAAGTACCAGCCTGAAACTGCAGCTGTTGGGTACATGGCAAAGCTTTCGGTAATATTTAAATCGATAGTCTCATCGGGTTTGAGCAAATCCCACAACAAACCTTTTTCAGTGTGGTCTGGGCATGCTGGGTAACCTGGCGCAGGACGAATGCCTTTATAACGTTCGCGAATTAACGCTTCGTTATCGAGCACTTCATCCGCGGCATAACCCCAAAATTCTTTACGAACACGTTCGTGCATGCGCTCGGCAAAGGCTTCGGCTAAACGGTCTGCTAAACATTTGAGCATAATCGCATTGTAGTCATCGTGATTGGCTTCAAAACGGGCAACATGTTCATCAATACCGTGCCCTGTCGTCACCGCAAAACCGCCCATATAGTCAGCAACGCCTGAATCTTTTGGTGCAACAAAGTCAGATAAACAGAAGTTGTCGTTACCCACGCGCTCAAGCTGCATCCGCAAATGATGGGTGGTCATTTCTAATGTGCTGCGGCTTTCATCAGTGTAAAGCTCAATGTCGTCGTGATTAACGGTATTGGCTGGGAATAAACCGATTACTGCTTTGGCGGTAAGCCACTTTTCAGCAATAATTTGCTTCAACATGGCTTGGCCATCGGCAAATAATTTAACTGCTTCTTCACCAACGACTTTGTCTTTTAAAATTTCAGGGTAATGACCGTGCAGTTCCCAGCTTCTAAAGAACGGCGTCCAGTCGATACGTTCGACTAGGTCTTCTAGCGGGTAGTCATCAAATACTTGGCGGCCTAATACATTAGGCGTAAACGGGGTGTAGTTTTCCCAGTCGTGTTGACAACGATTATCACGCGCCGCTTCAATCGATACGATGGTTTTACGCTTAGTTTGCGACAAACGTTTTTCACGCATCATGTCGTATTCGGCGTAAGCCTCGTCGATGGTAGCCTGGCGAGTGGCGTTATTAATCAGTTTTGACACCATAGGCACAGCACGAGATGCATCGGCAATGTAAATGGCGCCATGTGGATAATGCGGTGCTATTTTTACTGCGGTATGAATTTTAGAGCAGGTTGCACCACCGATAATTGCAGGGATGGTTAAGCCTTCACGGTGGAAGGTTTTCACGTTGTGCACCATTTCATCTAAACTTGGAGTGATTAAACCTGACATGCCGATGATGTCGATATTATGCTCTTTTACTGCATCGAGAATTTTATCGACCGATACCATTACCCCAAGATCGACCACTTCGTAGCCGTTGCAGGCGAGAACCACACCGACGATATTTTTACCTATGTCATGCACATCACCTTTTACGGTGACCATTAAAATTCGCCCGTTTGACTGGCCAGCAACCTTTTCCAATTCGATATAAGGATTAAGGTAAGCGACGGCTTTTTTCATTACCCGAGCCGATTTAACTACTTGTGGTAAGAACATTTTGCCTGCGCCAAATAAGTCGCCGACCACGTTCATGCCGTCCATTAATGGCCCTTCAATCACGTCCAGTGGACGCACAGCTTCTTGGCGGGCAGCTTCAGTGTCTTCGTCAATAAATTCAGTAATACCTTTAACCAATGCATGCGACAAACGCTGCGATACTGGCCAACTGCGCCAGGCTAAATCTTCTTTTTTAGCCACTTGTGAGCCATCGCCTCTAAAGCTTTCAGCGATGTCGAGCAGTTGTTCAGTGTTACTTGAGTCGGCTACAGGGCAAGTTAAGTTTTGAACTACGTTTTCAACCCGTTTTTTTAGCTCTGGGTCAATATCATCGTATATGGCTAACTGACCTGCGTTAACAATACCCATGTCCATACCCGCTTGAATGGCATGGTATAAAAACACCGCGTGAATGGCTTCGCGCACTGGGTTGTTACCGCGGAATGAGAATGACACGTTAGACACACCGCCGGAGATCATCGCGTGTGGCAAGGTGGCTTTGATGTCTTTAATGGCTTCGATAAAGTCGACAGCATAATTGTCGTGTTCATCAATACCGGTGGCAATAGCGAAGATGTTGGGATCAAAAATAATATCTTCTGGAGGAAAGCCGACAATATCGACCAAAATGCGATAAGCACGAGTACAGATTTGAGTTTTACGTTCACGAGTGTCAGCTTGGCCGTCTTCGTCAAAGGCCATTACAATGGCAGCAGCACCATAGCGTTTGACTAAGGTGGCTTGTTCGATAAATTTGGCTTCACCTTCTTTCATCGAAATCGAGTTAACAATCGACTTGCCTTGGACGCATTTAAGACCGGCTTCAATCACTTCCCATTTTGATGAGTCAATCATGATTGGCACGCGAGAGATGTCGGGCTCAGAGGCGATTAAGTTTAAAAACTTTGCCATTGATGCGACGCCATCGAGCATACCTTCGTCCATGTTGACGTCGATAATTTGTGCGCCATTTTCAACCTGCTCACGCACAACATCTAAGGCTTCTTCAAACTTTTCTTCTTTAATTAAGCGTAAAAACTTAGCTGAGCCGGTCACGTTGGCGCGCTCGCCGACGTTAACAAATAACGAATTTTTATCTATGGTCAAAGGCTCTAGGCCCGATAAACGACAAGCCACGGGCAGATCTGGGATCTGTCTGGGTTCGTGTCTGAGTACCGCTTCACGAATGGCGCTGATATGAGCGGGTGTACTACCACAACAGCCGCCGACAATGTTGAGCATGCCTTCTTGAGCCCATTGATTAATGACTTCGGCCATTTCTTCTGGGGTTTCATCGTAGCCACCAAATTCGTTGGGTAAGCCAGCATTTGGGTGGGCGGAAACATAACACTCGGCAATACGCGATAATTCTTCAACGTATGGGCGCAGCTCTTTAGGACCAAGGGCACAGTTAAGGCCAATCGATAACGGCTTGATATGGCGTAAAGAGTTATAAAAGGCTTCTGTGGTTTGCCCAGTTAAGGTTCGGCCTGAGGCGTCCGTAATGGTGCCTGAGATCATAACGGGTAGGCGATCGCCGAGTTGATCGAATACTTTTTCAATCGCAAATAGAGCAGCTTTGGCGTTTAAGGTATCAAAAATGGTTTCAACTAAAATGATATCGGCGCCGCCTTCAATTAAGGCGCTGGTGGATTCGACATAAGCGTCGACTAATTGGTCGAAACTGACATTACGAAACCCAGGGTCGTTAACGTCTGGACTGATAGAGCAGGTGCGGTTAGTTGGGCCTAATACGCCAGCAACATAACGTGGCAAACCCGTTTGCGCAGCCACTTCGTCGGCTGCTTGGCGGGCAATTTGGGCTCCGGCTAGGTTAATTTCGGCGGCCAGAGACTGCATATCGTAATCGGCCATGGCGATGGTGGTGGCATTAAAGGTGTTGGTTTCAATAATGTCGGCACCGTTTAACAGGTACTGGGTATGAATATCTTTAATAATTTGCGCTTGGCTGAGTACTAATAAGTCATTGTTGCCTTTAACATCGCAATGCCAATCTTTAAAACGCTCGCCACGATAATCTTCTTCTTCCAACTTATAGTCTTGGATCATGGTGCCCATTGCGCCATCTAAAATCACAATACGCTGCGCTAACAATACATTAAGTTGTTCAAGTGTTTGACTGTAAGAAGTCGATTTCGCCATAACAGTTACCTTTTTATCACTATGTTGCTTGATACCTTAATTGAGATAAGCATACCCTTATTTTTACCAGAGTAGGGCGATAACATCATTGTTTATTACAGCTACTACAGGCAATTTTTGGTTGCTAGTGTAGATCAGAGCTATTGCTCATAATGATGACCTTTTATATGCTGACCTGTTAAGATAGTATTTTGGACATATAAACGTATAGACGTCCATAGTACGCGAATTTTTACCGCTAGAGCAAGGCTGATTTAAGCTCAATGAGGCGCAATTTGATTTAATTTGATTTACTCGATAGCTGGATAAGCAAGTTAACATCAGAATAGTTAATTAAATTGAGGGGACATTTGCTCTGTGTTAGCAGTGCAAGGCACTGTTTGATAAATGTTTATGACTCTCTAACTGAGGTTTATGTCAATGAAGCGAGCCAAGATAATATTAATGCGCCATGGTGAGTGTGAAGGTGGAGGGATATTCCGCGGCCGCACCGATGTGAAGCTTACCGATATTGGTATGACGCAAATGCAGCAAGCTTTTATCGAGCAGCAATATCCGATTAGTCATGTATTTAGTTCGCCGTTGTTGCGTTGTCAGTTATTTAGTCAAGCTTTAGCACAGCAACTATCGTTACCGTTAACCACTTTATCTTCACTACAAGAAATTGATTTTGGTGTCTGGGATGGGCAATCATTTGATGCTATTTATCTGCAAAACCCACAACAATTTAATGCTTATTGGGATAACCCTTGGCTGGCACAAAATACACCAGACAAGGCTGAGTCGGTAACCGATTTTGCCGCACGAGTGGAAGCTGGCTTAATGACCGTTGTTGATGCTCTTTGGAGCTCTTTTGCGCAGACCGATAGTGCTCAACAAAAGCCTAATGGTGACGATTGTCCCCATGCGTTAGTGGTGACTCATGGTGGCGTAATGCGCTGTTTAGTCGGATATGTACTCAATACTGGCCAATGTAGCGGATTATTCGCTAACCTTGCGATCCCCTATGCTGCTATTATGGTGCTCGATGTGTATTGGCCTGACGATGTTGATAATATTGATCGTTTTCAGCCGCCAATAAAAGATACTAAAGCCGCTAAAGTGAGTTTTACCTTACATTGGCCTAAGACTTGAGAACCACCAGAGTCGTGTTATGGCGTTACTGTCATTGTCGTTATAGTCTCAATATCATGGTGTTAAAATGACTAGCTTACTATTTATTGTATTAACATCATGTCGTTAAGATGATTATCTTCAACACGATAGTTTAAAAAGTAGTGCCTTTCAAGGTATTGGGAATTGGGATAAGCCCAAACTGTACCCGCAACTGTAAATGGATCAATTAAGTATTGGTGCATAAGTCAGATACCAGCTTTGAATCGCCTCATTATCCATACCTAAGCGGGTGACTTAGTGGAGTGATTAAATCGATGTATGTGTTAATTAATTGGACATGGCGAGGTTACTTGCATGTCTGAGTCTGTATTAGATGTAAATCATCTTTTTTGGCAAGTCGATAATAAAATGATTTTGGTTGACATTCATTTCAGTCTGCCTAAAGGCCAAATGCTAGGCTTAATTGGCCCAAATGGCGCGGGTAAGTCAAGTTTGTTACGTTGCCTGTATCGTTACATTGTGCCCACGAGCGGCGATATTGCGATTTTTTCCAAACCCATCAGTGAGTTTTCATCTAAGTTGCTAGCGCAAAATATTGCGGTGGTACAACAAGATACGCCGCATTATTTTGACATGACCACCGAGCAGTTAGTGACCATGGGGTTAACGCCGCATAAAGGTTTGTTTGATCCTAATACCGTCCAAGACCGTGAGCGTGTATTAAGCGCATTAGCCAAAGTGGGCTTGCAGCAACAAGCACTGCAACAGTATGAACTGTTATCTGGTGGTGAAAAACAGCGTGCACTTATTGCCCGCGCTATCGTGCAACAACCGCATATTCTTATTTTAGATGAACCCACTAATCATTTAGATATTCGTTATCAAATTCAAATTCTTGAACTGGTTAAATCATTAGGCATTAGTGTTATCGCATCGATACATGATCTAAATTTAGCCAGCGCGATGTGCGATAAATTATTACTACTCGATCACGGACAGTTAATTGCTAAAGGCACTCCAACTGAAGTGCTGACCGAGCGACAAATTAGTGATGTGTTCGGTGTGTGCTGCGACATTAATGTTCATCCACAACACGCAAAACCCCTGATTAGTTATTTTTATGGTTACCAACCCAGCCACAAAGTGGGCCCTGATCATGATTGATGCATCCCAACGTCGCTATTATGTTTACTTCAGCTTGTTGGTTGTGGTTACACTGCTTACCCCGATTTTTGCCGCCAGTTTTGGGGCGGCCAATATTCATCTAAATGACGTATTAATGATATTTAATACCTTATTAGGCGGCGACATGCCGAGTGCGATTGATGGCAGTGATCATGCAGTTAAGATAACCCAACGTATTGTGCTTGAATTACGCTTACCGAGAATTTTATTGGCCTTTGTCGCTGGCGCTGGTTTGTCTATAGCGGGCAGTGTATTACAAACCGTGACCCGCAATCCTTTAGCTGACCCGTATTTGTTTGGCATTAGCTCTGGGGCGTCATTTGGTGCGGTGTTGGTGGTGTCGTTATTCAGTCAAACGGGTTTGTTTGCCGAGATGTTTTCAGGGGTATTTACCCTAGCGCCAAACTTTACCGCACAACCTTGGTGGTCTTGGTCGACATTAAGTATTCCGATAGGAGCATTCATCGGCGCCAGTTTATCTGTGTTGGTGGTGTTTATGTTGTCGGGACCTGGTCGAAGTAGCCAAGTTGAACGTATGTTGTTATCCGGTGTGGCGACCTCGTTTCTGTTTGGTGCATTGACCAGTTTGTTGTTGTATTTTTCGACCCCACAGGCTGCGGCGTCAGTGCTGTTTTGGAGTTTAGGCAGTTTTGCCAAAGCCAGTTGGTCTAACTTACTGTTACCGAGTGTAACGGTAGGGGTTAGTTTATTAATTATGTTGACCTTTAGACGACAAATTATGGCGTTACAAGCGGGAGATGAAACCGCGCATACCTTAGGAATTAATGTCGCTAAATTGCGTTTGAGTATGTTGTTACTGTGTTCGCTTATTACGGCAATGCTAGTGGCAACGTGTGGTGGCATTGGTTTTGTCGGTTTAATGATCCCGCACACGGTTAGGTTATTGTTTTCTGGGCGTCAGCCGATGATCTTAACCGCGATGTTGGGTGGCTTATTTATGGTGTGGATTGATGTGATAGCGCGATGTGTTTTATTTAATCAAGAATTGCCCGTTGGTATTATTACAGCAGCGTTAGGCAGTGTGTTTTTCTTGTTTATTTTACGCCAACGGCGCTAATTATTTAGACACAGGTATAAGAACTTTTATAAGAATTGCTATGCGCATCATGTTGAAATTTATTAGCCCAAGTTGTTGGAGTTGAAATGTTTGTTATAGAAGCCGTTAATCCAGATGTTGATGACATCATCCAGCATAAGATTAATCAAAAAACCAAACCGCTAGGGGCTTTAGGTCAACTAGAATCGTTGGCATTACAGGTTGCTCGGGTGCAATATAATGGCAATCAGCAGCGATTAAGTTCACAGCTGCAAATCACTAAGCCAACTATGTTAGTGTTTGCTGCCGACCATGGTATTGCCGCTTATGGCGTGTCGATTGCGCCAAGCGAAGTGACGACTCAAATGGTGCATAACTTTGTTCAAGGCGGCGCGGCAATTAACGTGTTTTGTCGCCAGGTCGGCTTTGAACTTGAAATTATTGATTGCGGCATATTACAACCGCTGACAGGGCAAACGAGCGTTATCGATCAGCGCTTAGGCGCCGGTACTCACGCTATGCATTTGTGTGCTGCTATGGGGCTTGAAAAAGTCGCCCAAGGGTTTGAGTTAGCTCGCCAGCTGGTTATGCGTCATGTTGCTGGAGGCTGTAATCTGATTGCCTTAGGTGAAATGGGCATAGGTAATACGTCTGCCGCGACGGCGGTAATGTCAGCAATGCTTAATATTGATGTTGAGCAATGTGTTGGTCGAGGCACGGGCATTGACGATGCAACCTTAGTCACCAAAACACAATTAATTAATCAAGCTCTGGCATTGCATCAGCCTGCTTTAGTGTCTCCAGAGGCTATTTTAGCTCATGTGGGGGGCTTTGAAATCGTGCAAATGACTGGGGCTATTTTAGCAGCCGCAGAGCAAAAAATATTAGTGGTCATTGATGGTTTTATCGCTACTGCTGCAGCATTAGTTGCGGTAAAATTATCCCCACAATCAAGAGACTATTTAATCTTTGCTCACGAGTCGCAAGAGCAAGGACACAAGCTTTTGTTACAACAGCTACAAGCAACACCTTTGTTGTCGCTGGGATTAAGACTTGGAGAAGGCACAGGCGCTGCATTAGCCTTGCCGTTAATTCAAGCCGCGGTGCATTTTTACAATCAAATGGCCAGTTTCGATGATGCTGGCGTTCATAATGTCGTTTAAGGGTACAACATGTCTGGCGAGATAAAGTGGTTGCGGCAGTTAAATTTGTTTTTTGTGGCAATGAGTTTTTTTACTCGGATCCCCGTTCCATCATGGGTGGTGATTGATCGCGATAAACTGAATCAGGCCAGTCGTTATTTTGGTTTGGTCGGTTTAATGATAGGTTTGATTTGTGCGTTGGTATTTTGGTTAGCACAATTAATTTTACCGGCGAGCATTGCCATTCTACTGGCGATGGTGGCCGGTGTGTTGGTGACAGGTGGGTTTCATGAAGACGGCTTAGCCGACACCGCTGATGGCTTTGGTGGTGGTTGGACAGTAGAAGATAAGCTGCGGATTATGAAAGATTCGCGCTTAGGCAGTTATGGTGCTTTAGCCTTGGGGTTAGTGTTATTACTGAAATGGCAACTGTTAGTCGAGCTAGCATTATACAGCCCTATGGCTGCGGTAAGCGCTCTGGTAGCAGGCCATACCTTAAGTCGAGTGGTGGCTTCTAGCTTAATTTTTAGTGAACAATATGTTCGCGATGACGATAGCAGCAAATCTAAGCCTATTGCAGAAAACCAACAGTTAAACGATTTATTTATTTTGATTGCTAGCGGTATTTTTGTGTTGTTATGGCTTAACGGCGTGGCGGCATTTGTGTTGTTTATTACCTTGTGGTTAGTGCGTATTTTGCTTGGTGGCTTTTTCCGAAAACAGATTGGTGGCTACACCGGTGATACGTTAGGGGCAGCGCAACAAATCAGCGAAGTATGTTGTTACTTAGTTATTTTAGCGGTTGGGTTAAGCTAATGATTCATTTGGTGTTAGGTGGTGCGCGCAGTGGTAAGAGTCGCTTTGCTGAGCAATGCGTTGCTGAATACGCCGCGATTGGTTATCAATGCGTGTATTTAGCAACCGCGACCGCGTTAGACACAGAAATGTCGCAACGTATTCACCAACACCAACAAGATAGAGTATCCAGCCCCCATGGCTGGATACTGCACGAACAAGCTTATGATATTGCCCAAACCTTAGTGGCAATCGATAAACCCCAGCAAGTGATCTTGCTCGATTGCCTAACCTTATTACTTACCAATCATTTACTACTAGATGATGGCGCTTCGTGGGCCATGCAAAAGTCATTATTGCTCGACAGTTTGTCTGCATTGCAAAGTGAAGTGGTGTTAGTTAGCAATGAAGTCGGTTCGGGTATTGTGCCTATGGGCGAGCTCAACCGCCGTTTTGTTGATGAAGCTGGTTGGTTAAATCAAGCGGTAGCAGCGATATCTGACCAAGTGACTTTGGTGGTTGCAGGCCTGCCATTGCCCTTAAAAGCATAATGTCATTAGTTCATTCCACACCTGTAACAGGTGACCCCCTTTGCGGCGCATTAATGGTGCAAGGCACTACTTCCGATGCGGGTAAAAGCACCTTAGTGGCGGGGCTGTGTCGTTTATTTGCCCGTCAAGGCGTGAGCGTTGCTCCGTTTAAGCCGCAAAATATGGCGTTAAACAGCGCCGTAACCCTTGATGGTGGTGAAATTGGCCGCGCCCAAGCACTGCAGGCTATTGCTTGTGGTTTAGCGCCTCATACCGATTTTAATCCGGTGTTATTAAAGCCCAGCTCAGATACGAGCGCGCAAGTGATTATTCACGGTAAAGCCTTGTCTACATTAGAAGCTAAGGCCTTTTTCGGACCTCAGAGCCAAGGTTATAAAACCATGGCATTAGCGGCGGTAATGCAATCTTACACTCGCCTGCAGCAGCAATATTCCTTGGTGGTGACTGAAGGTGCGGGTAGCCCGGCCGAAATAAATTTACGCCAAGGTGATATTGCCAATATGGGCTTTGCTGAGGAGGCTGATTGCCCAGTAATCATTATTGCCGATATTGACAAAGGTGGTGTGTTCGCCCATTTAGTTGGTACGTTGGCATTATTAAGCCCGTCTGAGCAAGCACGGGTAAAAGGCTTTGTGATTAATCGTTTTCGCGGTGACATCAGCTTGTTGCAGTCTGGTATCGACTGGCTTGAAGCTTATACTCAAAAACCAGTATTAGGCGTATTACCTTATTTACACGACCTGCATTTAGACGCTGAAGATGCATTAATTGATAACCCTCAAAGCACGTTATCGACTCCATTATCTGCCAGTCAGCGTTTGTCTGTGTTGGTATTAGTGTATCCAAGGATCAGTAATCATACCGACTTTGATCCACTGCGTTTACACCCGCATATTGATTTTCATTATGTGACTATACAGAGCATGGCTCAAGCATCTGAGTGGCCAGCCGCGGATTTAGTCATATTGCCTGGCAGTAAAAATGTGCGTGCAGATTTAGCTTTTGTGCGCGAGCAGGGTTGGGATCTCGCCCTGAAAAAGCATTTACGTTACGGCGGTAAAGTCATCGGGATTTGTGGCGGTTACCAAATGCTCGGTGAGTGGATTGATGATCCCTTAGGTATTGAAGATAACGTTGGTTGCAGTGACGGATTGGGCTTATTACCGATTACTACCGTACTAACTGCTAGTAAAACCTTAACTCAAGTAAGGGGTCACTTACGTTTACAAGGCCAGCAGGTAGAGTTTAGTGGTTATGAGATCCATTGTGGTGAGTCTTCACTTACAGAGAATATAACTCAGCCGTTATCGATTGAACAATATGCCGATCAGCCCATACCAGTTACTAAGCTTGATGGCATGGTGAGCAATGACCAACAAATTTTAGCGACTTACGTGCATGGATTATTCGATCATCCCGCTGCATGCCAACTTATTTTGCAGTGGGCCGGCTTAGAGAGTCGCCATGCTATTGATATTAACCAGATCCGCGAGCAGCAACTAAATCGTCTTGCCGACGTACTCGAAGCGCATTTGGACATGAACACATTGAAAGGAATAATCTCATGACAACTGATAACCACGATAATGAACAAGCTAGCACTATTGATGCAAACAAAGCTGAACGTCATAAAGCCCGCCAACAGAAAGTTAAAGTGGGTGTTGATGCCAAAATTGCTGCTGCTCAAGATGAGAAAGGCATTTTATTAGTGTTAACCGGTAATGGTAAAGGCAAATCAACCTCTGGTTTTGGCTCTGTGACGCGCGCTGTGGGTCATGGTCATAAAGCCGCGGTAGTGCAATTTATTAAAGGCACTTGGGCTTGTGGTGAGCGTAATTTACTCGAAGGTGCAGGTGTACCATTTCATGTCATGGGCACCGGCTTTACTTGGGAAACTCAAGACAAAGAAAAAGACACCCAAGCTGCCATGGAAGCTTGGCTCGAAGCTGAAAAACTCCTTAAAGATGAATCGATCAACATGGTGTTGTTAGATGAATTAACTTACATGGTCAGTTATCACTATATCGAACTTGAGCGAGTATTAACGGCGTTAAGAAATCGCCCAGCGATGCAACATGTGATTATCACTGGCCGCGCTTGTCATCGTGACATTATTGAGTTAGCTGATACCGTAAGTGAAATTGTTCCGATAAAACATGCGTTTAATGATGGCATTAAAGCGCAGTTAGGGTTCGATTATTAATCATTGATGTTGTCGCTGAACCCATATACTGGTTTCAGCGACATGAGCCTATTAAAGCGAAAGTGGTTCAATCGTGGTTTGACTATGATTATCAGGCTCAACCGTTATTGGTCCCGCGATCTGAGTTGCTGCTTGTGGTGATATTCGTACAGGAAACCACTTTTTTACAATAAGCTCGAACTGGCCATTTTGTTTAACCGTATCAAATGCATGTCGCATCATTTCGAGTAATTCAACCCGAGTATCTTTATGGGTTGCTATACCTAGCTCGATGTTATTAATAACATACGCAATGGTGAAATCAGACCGTTTAAGCCCCAATGCCTTTATTGAGCCGGATAGGCCGATATCATTATTATTGACTAAATCCACTCGATCATAATAAAGCATTTTTAGGGCTTTAGTTTGGTTTGCAACCAAATAGACATTTGGGTGTTCATGCTGAATGTTGAGACTCTCTAGTGAAATGTCGCTTCTTGGTAACGCCAGCGTGTATTGATTAATATCTTGTTTGTTAACGATATTGATGTCAGCTCGAGAGGTCTTTTTGTAAATAACATTTCGCACCGTGTGAAAATCACCTATCCATTTAAACTGTTGTAAACGTTTTTCGGATTTTCCTATCGAAAAAATAAATGTATCAGGATTTTTTGCGGCATTTTTATATGCTCGGCTCCAAGGCATGATTTGAATATTAATATCAAAATCAAGGTATTGCTGGGTAGCATGTAACACATCAATCGAAAAGCCAACCAATTCTCCATGAGAATTTAGCGACTGAAATGGAGGATAGCTTTCGGTGTAAAAAGTGATGGCTGGTCTGGCATTTGAAATCGGCGAATTGAAAAATGTAATGATGAAAATCGCCACAGATAAGTAACGCAACATAAATAACAGCACCTTAGATTAAGGCTTCCATGCATTTCATCTCCGTAATAGTGACAAGCCTAACATATTGTTATTATTTTGTGACAATTAAGCTGTTGAGTCGTTAGCTAATTAATCTTTGTGGAGATCTAGCCCAGAGTACTTTGCTAAACAATATACTCATCTGCCCACTCTTTTAAGCGCTCTAAAATATCCAATGCCGTGCGACCAAGATCGGTAATACTATAAGACACAGCAATAGGACGATCACTAATCACATGGCGAGTCACCAGTCCTTGGGCTTCTAATTCTTTCAGGCGTTGATCGACCATTTTTTTACTTGCCCCGCCTAACATGCGCGACAAATCATTAAATCGCACTGGACCATCTTGCAAGTGCCATAATATCGATGCTTTCCATTTTCCACCTAATACCCGCATACCACGCTCGACCGAGCAAGGTTCAGCACAAGCGTTGATAACTTTTTTTTGACCGTTAGTCATTGTTTCAATTTTAGTTTTCATCAATCTAACCTAGGTTACTAAAAGTATACTGGTTGCTTTTGTATTCCATTGTATCAAAATAGACAGCAATTAGACTAGCGTCACTTTAGTACCATTAAGGAATGTTTCTCCATGGCAGTATTAACCTCTTACGATCCCGCGAGTTATCATAAAGTCGATGGCGGAGAACACATTGAAGCCACAGCGGTAGGTAGCGTAGAAACAACCAGCATCGAGCAGTTGCCAATAGTGATAAGCAATGCGCAAGTTGCTCAAAAAGCTTGGGCAAGTTTGCCATTAGTTGAACGGCAACAGTATGTGGTTAAAGCGTATCAACAATTACACGCAGTGCAAGATGAACTGGCAACACTCATTGGCCAAGAAATGGGCAAAGATTATCGCCGTGCCACCTATGAAGTGGGCGGTACATTACAAAATGCAGGCTATTTTGCCAGTGAAATAGGCGATGCATTAGCCACTGAGCAAGTTGATAATCGTACTGAATTACAATACCGTCCTTTGGGTGTTGTAGCCGTCATTTCGCCATGGAATTATCCGATAGCCATGGCCAATAACTTACTGATGCCAGCACTTATAGCGGGTAACAGTGTGATATTAAAGCCGTCTGAACAAACTCCGCTAGTGGCCGAATTGTTTATTAATACCCTTAATAAGGTGCTACCACAGCATGTGCTGCAAGTGGTTCAAGGTGATAAAGCCCTTGGCCAGGCACTGGTTGCTGCAGACATTAATATGGTGGCATTTACCGGGTCTATGGCTGCAGGTAAACACATTATGGCTAATGCCGCATCGGGGTTAAAACGTTTAGTAATGGAGCTTGGCGGCAACGATCCTATGATTGTGATGGCCGGTGCCAATATGGATGCCGCGGTGCGTTTTGCCGTGGCAAGCTCGTTTGAAAACGCTGGGCAGATGTGCACTTCCACTGAACGAGTATATGTAGACCAGCAAATTGCCGATGAGTTTGAACAAAAAGTGGTGGCCTTAGCCAGCCGTTATCGTGTGGGTGCATGGGACGCTGCGAATGTGAATATTGGCCCGATAGTGAATCCTACACAGCACCAAAAAGTACTTGAGCAGTTACAAGATGCTACAGCCAAAGGCGCGAGTATTTTATTAGGTAGTGATCACTATGAACTACCGTTTATTCAACCTACAGTTGTGACAGATATTACTCCTGAAATGCTGCTAGAACGTGAAGAAACCTTTGGCCCTGTAGTGGCTATCAGCCGTTTTAGTGATATTGATGAAGCCATTAGTCGCGCGAATAACAGCCACTATGGTTTAGCTGCTGTGGTGTTTGGTGGCCAAGGTGCTAAAGCCGTTGCCGAACAACTTGAGGCTGGCATGGTTGGGGTTAATCAAGGTGCTGGCTCTGGCAATGCGCCATGGGTAGGAGCTAAGCAAAGTGGTTTTGGTTTTCATGGCACTGCAGCAGGGCATCGCCAATTTGCTCAAGTGCGAGTGATGAGTTATTAATTTTTGCGGTTAGCCACACTTATTCGTAAGCAGTTATTTTTTAGTAAATAATGTTTATTAAACAATAACTCTCACACTTTTTTAGTTAAACATTGCTAGCCCATTTTATGGTTAAAGGTATAAAAACATGAACACAGCAAAAGTAAATTCAGATTATTTTGTGGTGGCACTAGAACCCGGCGCTGAACATCCGGCATTGCCGACATGGGCTAATCATCACGCTAATGTGGCTGAGCTTAATGAGGCAAAGTGGACCGAAACTGAGCGTGCTAACGTGAGTAAAAAAATGTTAGCCGAAGTGCCAGGTGCGTTTCAATTATTGAATGTATTGACGCCAGATGAGTGTAAACGGCTAATTTCGGTGAGTGAGTCGATGGGCTTTTTACCCGACGCCGCGGTGTCATTACCACGCAATGTTCGCCATAACGACAGTTTAACCTGGGTGGTTGATAACACCACAGAGCAAGTTATTTGGAATAGAGTTAACCATCTTATGGATGATAACTTGGGCATTTTTGCTGGTAAAGCAGCCTTGGGACTCAATAATCGCTTTCGTTTTTATCGCTATAATCAGGGTGATTTCTTTAAGCCGCATTCAGATGGTTCGTGGCCGGGAAGCCAAGTTATAGACGGTCAGTTAGTGCGAGATGCTTTTGGCGATCGCTATAGTCTGCTGACATTTTTAATCTTACTGACAGAAGACTTTGAAGGCGGTGCCACGCGCTTTTTAGTTAATGCCGACAACCCAAGTTTACCAGCAAAACATGGCGATAATATGCGTCAAGTTGACGTGCGAACGCCAGCAGGAAGTGTCTTGTGTTTCCCACATGGCATGCATCCGCTGCATTGCATTCATAGCTCAGAGCCTATTTTGTCTGGGGTTAAATACATTATCCGCACCGATGTGTTGTTTGAGTTATAACACTGGCCATCAACACGGGTTAGTTTATTGATAAGCTAACCCGTTAGTTAAGCGCTATATTTTTAATGAAATAACGTACAAGGTTCGCTCTACTCAAGCCTTTGTGAACTTTTCCTTCTTGCTTAATCCTCGCTGAACGAAGTCGATGTTCGTCATCCGTCATGTATTTCTGCTCAATATAAACCCGCTGTTATCAAATTAACTCGAGTGTCACTTTCAGCAATAAACTTCTATAACGTTTATCGAATAAGCTTGCTCGCCAACGTGGCTATTGTGACAGCGCATGCTTGGCAAACTCAACTGTCAGCGCTAATGGCAAGGATAACATTTACGCGAATGTTGACTTAATGGAGCGATAACTGGGACATAAGATCTGAAATTATATTTTAGGTTTTATTACTAACTCGGGAGTATGATACAAATCAAATTGTTAACTTATTGTTGTATTTCTAGTTCGGCTATACTCAGATTTTAAATGACTCATCATTAGAGTGCTCTATTGGGTCATGATGGAATGCGTACATGCAGCAGAATGTGTTTAAGGTTAAGTTGTGATGCTAAATGATTGACTGCTAAATCAATGATTGTCCTGGCCAGGAGTAAAATCCGAATCAACGATTAATTTTTTAGTGTTTTACGATCGCATGTTTTGACATTTGCTGCCGATATAAAGTCGTATCACTGGAAAACTTTGGATTATAAAGGAAGAGCTCATGCAATCGACACTAAAAACACGTCTGCTTCTTAGCAGTCTTTTTGCAGTACTGATCACTATCGTGGTGTTGGTGAGCATATCTAGTTATGTTATTAGAAATAATGCATTAACCAATACCCAAGATGAAATAGACCAACTAGCAGTGACCTTTACTCAAGGAATTGGCGAATGGATGCAAGATAGAAAGCAGGCCATCACCAGCCTGAAACAAACCATTGAAGCTGACCCAACTGTTAATATCACGCCTTTTTTACTCCAAGCTCACAACGCTGTGGGTTTTGCATTAACTTATTTTGGCGATGAGCAAGGCAACATGTACCGTCAAGATCCTGCATTAAATACCGCAGGTTATGATCCAAGAGTAAGACCTTGGTATATAGATGCTAAGGCCGCAGGCAGTATGATTATGACAGCGCCTTATATTAGTACTACTTTACAGAAGCAAGTTGTGACGATTGCTGCACCTGTGATGGCTAATGGCAAATTGTTTGGTGTTACCGCCGCTAACTTAACCATTGTTCAGTTAACCGATGCCGTCCAGAGCTTAGACGTCCCGGGTGATGGTTACGCTGTAATGGTTGACTATACCGGACTGATTATCAGCCATCCACATAGTCAATTGAATAATAAACAACTCAGTAGCGTCGATGAACAATTCACTAATAGTTGGTTAGCACAAAGGTCCAAAGCCAACAGTATTGAAGAGCGTGAGCTCGATGGTACAACTAAGCTTTTGTATGTTGCGGCAATCCCTTCGACAGAGTGGGCATTAATTTTCGTAATGGATAAGCAACAAATTATGTCACCGGCTACCGTTCTCGCTTGGTGGATGTCAGCGATAGGGGCGACTTTACTTATTCTTTTCGGATTAATGCTTACCGTTATTTTTAAAATTCAATTTAAAGATCTTGAACGTGTTGCCCAAGCTCTAAACGATATTGCCGAAGGAGAAGGTGATTTAACCGTGCGTATTGAAACCGCCAACAGTCATGATGAAATAGGTCGCTTAGCGTCTGGTTTTAATCAATTTGCTGAACGTATTCACGGGATGATTTCTCGGATGCATAAAATTGCAGGCCAATTAGAATATCAAGCGACAGATAGCAGTGCATCAGCGGTTAAAAATAGCGATCGTATTGTCATTCAGCAAGATGAAGTGACTATGGTCGCCACAGCCGTAACTGAAATGGCCAGTGCTACCGAAGAGATTGCCAGCAATGCCGAACATACAGCACACATAGCACAAGATGCGGTAGAGCTTTCAACCCACGGTCAAAAACAGGTAATGCAAAGCCAAGCATCAATACGAAGTCTAGCCAAAGAAGTGAGTACAGCAGGGCAGATTATTGGTGACTTGAATGAACACTCACAGAAAATTAACAGTATTCTGTTAACCATTAGCGGGATCTCCGAGCAAACTAATTTGTTGGCATTGAATGCTGCGATTGAAGCCGCTCGTGCGGGAGAACAAGGCCGAGGTTTTGCTGTAGTGGCTGATGAAGTTCGAGTGTTATCACAACGTACTCATTCATCGACTCAAGAAATTCAAGCTACAATTGAGACCCTACAAAAAACGGCGGAAAAAGCTGTTAAGTCAATGACACAAAGTCGTGAAATGGCAGAAACCAGCGTATCGGATGCTAATTCGGCTAGTGAGAGTTTATTGCAGATCACTAAAGCGATTAATGAGATTTCAGATATGGCGAGTCAAATTGCCACGGCAGCAGAAGAACAAACCTCAGTGACAAGTGAGATAAACCGTAATACGGAATCTATTCGCGAAGTATCGGAAAACTTGTCAATTGAAGCGAAAACCTCAATGACACAAGCACAGAAATTGGCTCATTTAGCTGCATCACTTCAACAAGAGGTCAGTAGCTTTAAGTTGTAGTATTAAAGCAACTAATTACTTAACACTCAGAGTGTTTGAGTCGATCAGTAAAAGTGTCTTTAGATACTTTTACTGATGCTGTCTCTATTTTTATATGATGATTATTCAAAATCGGCTTTCGTTTCAAACACTAAATCTTCGCCAGTCAGTGGATGAGTAAGCGCTAAATATTGGGCGTGTAAATGCAAACGGTTGGTGGCGATGCCGTATAAATCATCACCGACTATTGGCATGTGCAAACCATCGTGATGGGCACAATGCATGCGTAATTGATGGGTTCGCCCGGTTTTAGGGTACAAATATACTAAAGTGCGCTGTCTTTGACGTTGATAAACTTGCCAATGCGTCTCGGCATGTTTGCCATGCTCATAACACACTAACTGCTTCGGACGATCGTCCAAATCCACCCGCAATGGCAAACTAATATCGCCCTCATCTTGACTTGGTACACCCTCAATTAGCGCGATATAACGTTTAGTGACGCTGCGTTGAATAAACTGCTGTTGTAGAGCTTTGTTAGCTTCTTTGGTGAGTGCAATCACCATTAGGCCTGAGGTCGACATGTCTAAGCGATGAACAATCAGCGGCCCTGTCGCAGTGGGAAATAGCTGCTGCATACGACTAAACACCGAGTCGGTGATATTTTTACCCGGTACCGATAACAATTCAGCAGGCTTGTTAATAATCACCATCGCATCATCTTGATAAATAATATCAATGTGCTGATCTTTACCCGGATTAATCAACAGTGGATCGTCATCCACTTGCATGCCTTTTAGCATGTGAGTCAGAATAGGTCGGCATTTTCCGTGACAAGCCGGGTAGTAGTTTTTATGCTGTTTTATCTCAGATTTTGGCGATGAGCCCCACCAAAACTCTGCCATCGCAATTGGAGTAAATTGATGTGTAAATGCGTATTGCAGTAACTTAGGTGCCGCACATTCGCCTGCACCTGCTGGTGGTAAATGATTAGGTGCATCATTGAAAATATCGTTTAAATCTCGTGCTTCACCTAAGACATTTAAAAACTGATATTGAGCAAACAGCTTTTTTTGCAATCCATTTGAAAGTTGTTTGCGCTGACGTTTAAGCTGTTTGATTTGCAATTGAAGCGTATCTAATGCCACTTTAGTGGCTTCAACTTGAGTCTGCCACTGTTGCTTTAACGCATTTAGCTGATGCTTTTGCTGCACACTTTGACGGCTTAACTCGATAGACAATGTTCTATGGGTGTCGTCACTGATGCTTGCTTGCGCTAATGCATCATCTGCTTGCTCACGTTGTAGCTTACGCAGCTTGCGGCCTTCAACTATTGCGTTACGTTGCTGCTCTAGTTCACTTTCCGCTTGGTGTTGTTGCGCAACTAACGTCGCGGTTAATGTTGCCAGCAATGGATTTGCTTCTTGCTGACTAATCGACAGATTAATGTGGTTAATCTGTTTATTTTCAGCGCTAAAGAAACTGTCTTGGGTCAGCATATCAAACACTGGTGGCACAAAAGGCGGCAAGATATTGTTGTCGGCTAACTTACCCGAAAAAGCCGCTAAAAAACCAAGTTGCCCGTGTGCATTCTTAACCACTAATACACCAAACATTTTACCAATCACCATGCCGCGATCATTTTCGCTGTCTAAGCCAAAATTATGTCCCCAGGGATTCGCCTCAAGCCACTCCTGCTGCAACTGCTTTGCTGCCAGTAAACATATTGGATGAGGTTGATAATAAAACGGGAAGGTGAAAGAGTTAGGCAATCCTTGTTCGGCAAGCGTGTTATTGAAAGCCATTGCATCATTGAAAGAAATAAAACACGGGTCGTTAACAGACATCAAAAACACACTCACTACACCAAAGGGCCATTATTTTACCTTGTTGTACTGTTTGGTGCATCTATAAGTGTTCGAGGTATATGGAATGGAATTATTTTAGCTGTAAAAGAGAGCACAAGGGATTAACCATAAAAAACCGTTGCTGATAAATATTGGCATGTTAGCTTCGGATTTTGATTTTATTTGAATCGATTAATTAGTCAGCTAATTGATATTTACACTGATATTTAAATAAAAATGGGCGAAGTGCAATCACGTCACCCATATAGTGGTTAATGCTTAGCGATGATTACTTTGCCACTCTGTGTAAGGCGCATATCTTGTTACCATCTGGATCGCGAAGGTAAGCAAGGTATAAATCAAATGCAGGGCCAGGTCGAATACCCGGCGCATCTTCACACGCGGTGCCACCATTGACTAAACCGGCCTCATGCCATGCATCTGCTAACGCTGGTGTTTCTGCAGCAAAACCAATTGTTGTACCATTACCATGGCATGCTGGCTCACCGTTAATCGGTTTAGTGAGTATGAAAATCCCCGTCTTTGTCATGTATACACAACGACCTTTAGGATCAATTTGTCCTGGAGCATGGCCTAATGCACCTAAAATCGCATCATAGAATTTTTTTGATGTATCAATATCATTAACGCCGATCATAACGTGACTAAACATGGTAACTCTCCTTGTGCGAGTTCAATTGAACTCAATGGTTAATAAGCTATCGCATATCGACGCAATAGATTTATCTTTTTGATGTTAAATGCTTAAGTTGTTCAGTAATGCGATGGTGTGAGTCAGCAATGCTTTATCCCCAACCTTTCCATGACCGGGTACTACCATTTTCACCTGCGGAAATTGGGCTTGTACCTTGGCAATCGTTAATGGCCAAGCTTGCATGTCTGCTTCAGCTGTATAACCCAATACGCTTGAATTCAGCGATTTGATTAAACATCCGCCAAATAATATTTTTTGTGCGGGTAGCCATACCACAAGGTTATCTTCGGTATGTCCGGCACCAAGATCATATACTTCAACTAAATCCGTTTTCATTATGTATTGTGTGCCGCCAAAGGTGTTTTTAGCGATAGGTTTAGCATTTTTAGCTAAAATCTTCTGGGTTGTTTCAGATACTGTGGTCGCAATGCCTTGGCTGTTAAGGTAACCGATACCGCCAGCACGATCTTGATGGGAATGAGTTGAAATACTGGCAACTGGGGTGAAGCCTTGCTGGGCAATCCAGTCAATAAGCTTTGCGGTATCACTGTCGGTCCAAGGCGTATCGATAATATAGGCCTGTTTATCTTCAACCACAACAAGGCCGTTCGCTTCGACTAAGCCGAAATTGCTGACATTCATATAGGAGTGATGTAAATACACTCCATCAGCAAGTTTTGATACAGTCAGCTGGCCTTCAAGGCTAGGTTTTACGGTTTGGTTTGTTGTTTGTTCTGCTTCATGGCCATAACTGGGTAAGCAGAGCATTAATGCAACTACGCCCATGATGCGCCATGAGCGGTGAAAGGTAAGGTTAATCATAACTATGTCCATATATGCCATGGTAAATGGCGAGTAAAATAAAGATTAAGTAGACATGTTACACATTTTTTTTACCGATTTGAGTTTGATAAACAGAAAATAATTTAGCGACGTTTACTTTGGCTTTTAGCTTTGCCGCGAGTAAATACATACCTGCTAATTTACGATGAATAAAAATGGCATCAGTAGGTGGGGTATGCCATTCATCTTGTTGGGTGCTCATGGCTTTACCTGCCTGAGTGATACGTTTAGCTAAACTGCTTTGAGCAAAATCGTATTCACCATCAAAGCGCAGTGGCTCACAAGCTTGGTAGAAAATATCAATAATTAGCTGTTTCTGTTGTGGGTCGATGGCGTCTTGAAAAAAGCCGATCTGTTGTGCTGCTTGTGTCATTTGTTGTTTATCATCAACAATCGCACCTTGCATCAGTTGCAGATAACCTTGCGATAATGTGTCGCTAATGGTGCGGGTGGCGCCAAAGTCAAATAGGACGATTTTTTGAGTGTCTGCTTGGTACTGAAAATTGGCAAAATTAGGATCTGACTGGAGCAATTTAAACTCAAATAGCTCTTTAAAGCACAATTCCATTAGTAACGTTGCGATTTGGTCGCGCACTGCTTGTGATGATTCGGTTAATGACTCAATCGCCACGCCTTCAACAAATTGCATACATAAAATGCTGTTGTTACTCAATTTTGGGTAAACTTTAGGCACGATGAAGTGAGGGTTATCGCCCAGTTGTTGCTGATAAAGTGCAACTTGCTCAGCTTCAAAGTGATAGTCCGCTTCGTTATGCAGCTGCACTTTTGCTTCAGCGAGTAAGGTATCGAGTTTTACGTTAGCGGGAATTAACCGCGAGACTTTTAATAAGCTGGCCACGTTGTCGATATCGCTGTCGATGCTGTCTCGAATACCTGGGTATTGAATTTTTATCGCCAGTTTTTCGCCGGTATCTAAATAGGCTAAATGTACTTGGCCGATCGATGCCGCAGCAAAAGGGCGTAATTCAAATTGGGCAAACGGTGCAATCCAATCGCTGCCCCAATGCTCAACTAATAACTGGGTTAATTGTTTGTGTGGCATGGCCTTAGCGTCAGAGCGCAGCTTAGCCAATATTTCAGCCAATTCAGGAGGCACTAGGTCTCCGGCATCCATTGACAACATTTGGCCCACTTTCATGGCCGCGCCGCGTAGTTGCGACAGTTTATCTGCTACATGGCCAATATTTTTGGGGGTCATCATCAGTTGCTGCATTGATGGCGATTTACCTTGGCTAAATTGTTTGGCGCCTTCAAGAAGTACGTTACCCGCTAAACGTGAAGCCAGCCCACCCATTTTTGATAATCGAGATAGACGGCTGGTTGGTACTTTGGCTTCATTATTTTTCATCAAAACTCACTCTTGTCGGGTGAACGGGGAAATCTATATGGCTATTGTACGCTTAAGTTAATTATTTCGTTCACTAATTCAGGTTGGTTTTAGGTACTGTTTGTTGCCTCAAGATTCTGATGATATTTATGTTATTCTACAGAAACAGAACTGATTGAACTAAGTGATTAAGGCAAGTGATTGAGCTTAGATTTAGTCGACAATAGTGGATTAATTATAATAAAAAGGACCCTCGTTTGAGTATTATTGACCAATATTTGAGCCAAGCGGAATCGCTGTTTCAATCAAAAAATTATTCGTCGGCCAGAATGTATGCTCGTAAGGTGGTTAAGCGCGATGATAAACACGTCGGAGCCTTAGCCATACTAGGTCATATTCATTTACAGCAACAACAATATGCACAAGCAGAGAGCTATTTTATCAGTGCGGCATCCATTAAACCGAATACGGTATCAGTATTAATGGGGCTGCTGACTATAGCTGAAGTAAAACAAGACTTTTTCTTATCTAAAGCTTATTTAGAGCAGTTAATTAATTTGTTACCACAGGACGCAAAATGCCGTTATAAACTCGGACTGGTCGCGACTAAAGTTGGCGATATGACCTTAGCGGAACAATGTTTTCAATGGTGTGTGGCAAATGATTTTGCTGAACCCGCTGTGCAGCTTAATTTGGGTCATATCTATAAAGCCAAAGGCGATACAGAAAAAGCAGCCAATTTTTATCAGCAATATATTCAATTAAGCCCAACGCAAGTGGGGGTCGGTTATTGGAGTTTGGCAGATTTAAAGCAGTATCGTTTCAGCACTGATGATTTGACCTTATTACAAGGTTTTGTAACCGATGAGTCGTTAAGCAAACAAAATCAAGCGCTGGTGTATTTTGCTTTGTGTAAAGCCTACGAACAAACACAGCAAATCGAAAAAGCGTGTGAGTCGATGTTATTAGCCAATCAAATCATGGCGCTTCACCGACCGTTTAAACAAACCCAGTTTGCCAATATTGTGTTGTCGCTACTTGGGCATACACCATCGCCGCATATTAATCGCTCGCCAGCGGCTAGCCAAACACCGATTTTTATCGTTGGTATGCCTCGTTCTGGTACCACTTTAGTCGAGCAAATTTTGGCGTGCCATAGCGATGTTGGCGCTACCGATGAGTTACCGTTTATGGAACGCTTTGCGCTGCAAATGGATATGTCGGGTGGTTATCAGGCTAGATTAAGTCAGCTTTCAGCTAGCCATATTGATCAATTCCGCCAACGTTATTTAGCCGAGGTGAATCATTACTTTAGCGATGCACCAACGTATGTAATCGATAAAAACCCAAATAACTTTTTACACATAGGGCTAATTAAAACCTTATTTCCTCAAGCAAAAATAATCAATGTGGTACGTAATACAGTCGACAATGGTTTGAGTGTATTTAAGCAATATTTCAGTTTTGGACATGATTATTCGTATTCGTTTGCGGGTATTTCAAGTTACTGGCAACATTATTTAGACATCATGCAACATTGGGATAGGTTGTACCCTAATGAGATTTTACATGTTTGTTTTGAGCAATTAGTGCGTGAGCCAGAGTCACAAATTCAACGCATATTGGATTACTGTGAGTTAACGACTCAAGCGCAATGTTTTACCTTTTATGAGTCTGAGCGGGCGGTGTTAACACCTAGCGCTAGTCAAGTTAGGCAGCCTATGAATCCTAAGGCAATTGGTCAGGCAGACAAATATCAAGCTTTTATACCTGAGCAAATAGCCGAGTTGGATGCCATTGCGAAAAAAGCAGCACAGCAATTTTTTGGTTAATCTAAACTTGGGGTAAGGCATTGCCACAAGCTAAAACACCATCGTTTGGTTGACGCTATAGAAATGGCGCCTAAGGGCGCCATTTCTATAACTTTTCAGATAAACCTAAGCAGGTCTTCGTCTTATTAACTCATCTTACCGTGACATGCTTTATAGCGCTCGCCACTGCCGCAAGGGCAAGGGCTATTGCGTGATGGCGGTGCAATCATAGATTCAATCATCGGGTCGCTGGATTTGATTACCGCTGTTTTTGGCGCTGAATTAGCTCTTACTTGAGAGGTTTTTGGTGAAGCAATAGCTTGTTTACGCGTTGCCAATGGCTCACTAAGTTCAACATTCATACACGCCACGATAACCAATTGTTCGAACGCTTTAACCGCTGAACCAGAATGGGTCAGTTGAAGTGATTTAGCGCATTGTAGTGCTTTTATCATGGTTTGTTCACGTAGCGCATGATAATGCGGCCAACCGGCTTTAGTGCACTCATATTGCAGCCACAACATGCGCCAATCGGCAACATACTCAGCTATCAATAACGAAAATGCATTCACTTCTGCAAGCCTATTATCAGGATTGTGTTTGACCTCAGCTAACAACTCATTGGTTAAGTATTCAACCTCTGCCACAGGCATGATAATGGGGGCGTTAAATTGCTCTGTGATCAAGCTTGCTGCTAAGTCTGGGTTAAAACCGACGAATTGACTGTTTAATGCTGTTGATTGATTATCTGCGATTGAACGTGAGTGCTTAAATACCGTTCGCCAAAATTGACTTGACCCTGCCAAATCAACCACTAAATGAACGCGATATTGGTCGCTGTTGTTCTCTACTTTGTGAAGCTTCCACGAGTCGAAAATCCAACACTCGCCGGCGCCCATATGCACTTGTTTATCATGACAAAAAAACTGCACTTGTTCGGTGGTGGTAATCGGAATATGCACTCGAACGCGTTTATACCAATGGTAGTTAATGTCTGAATGCAGTGGCACTTGTGCACCGGGTGCTAAGCGCATTAATCTCGAACGACTGAGTACCTCACCAAATGAAGCGAGTATTTGTTTGATGTAAGGGCTTTTTTCTAACGCCGCAGTGGGCTGCATTGGCCCTTTAAAGTCATTGTTAAACTCGCCATTGACCGAGATTAACGGAATGGCCGAATTACCCTGAAAACCTTCATGATGAGTGACCCAGTCTGATCCGGTAAATTGCTCGATTTCTTTGGTTAATTGACCGACATCAAAGCTAAAAGGTAATTGATAAAACTCATGAGGTAACTTCATTATTGGGCTCTCTGTAATGCGGCGTTTACCGTTATGATTTTCTACACAGGTATTTTTACCCGTTCTGCTGGCTATTTACAAATACTGGCGCTTTTGGGCTAATGTAATTGACCATGACATTGCTTAAATCGTTTGCCCGAACCACAAGGGCAGGGACTGTTGCGAGACACATTTTGATCGTTTGGCTGAGCTAACACTTTATTTGTGGGTTCCGGAGCCAGTGCTGCAGGCTTAGCAATGTCGTGTTGCTGCCATTGAGTGTCATATATTGGATGGCCGCGCTGGCGTAAATGATGATTGATTTTGTTCAGTGTTGTACAAGTACTTGACCAGATTTTGGCAATGTCATGGTAATTTTCGAGCCACTTATCTGGTTTTGGGGTCGATATAGTGTAGCGAGAATGCGCTAATGGCTTGCTGCATAATTGCGCTAAGGCTGGGTCGAAATCTGTAGCGGTAAATTGACAGAGTTGCTTAACGGTTTTCGCAGGGTCTGCAATTAATTGATCGTAAGACACCATGCACCAGCGATTGCTGTCGATCTTTTGCAACGAATCCATAATCGCTTCATTAGCGGCTTGCCATTGAAACGCGGCAATGGACGCTAATGACTGGCGATTAAGCTGTTGCCATTTTTCAGGAAGCAGTAGCGACCAGTTACGTTTATCCCACCCCGGTAAATTAGGATAAGTGACAAACTTATTCGAGCGCCAAGCTTGCATAATACTGCTGATATTTTCTTTGGGTTCTCTGACGAGATAGATAAATAACGCATCAGGAAATAGCGCATTAAAAAAATCTACCCGCAAACTATTCTTGGGGGTTTTTTCTAAAAAACGAATACTCTTATCGCTATCACTTTTGAGCTTATTGCCCTGGCTATCTTGAAGTGCATCGCTAAAGCGTTGCAATAACAACTGTCGTAAATCATCATCAATATCCTGCTCACTTAAGGCATTAGAACTAAATTTACGGTAGGCAATATTCAGCTTGGGGATAGTTTCTATCAGCGCATGGCTTTCACCACCAATAGTGAATATTGACTGGCTTTTTGATAACACCTCGAACAACAAAGTGCTGCCTGAGCGGGGCGCAGATAAAATAATGATGGGCCGATCAAATAGGTGCATAGCGGTATGATGTTATTGTTATAATTATTTTAACATCATACCCATACTGATAACTTATGGCTACTTTATCAATTTAAGTAATGCCTTAAAGCGTTCACCTTGGGCGACATGCTGAAGTTCAAACAGTAATGATTCAACATTGGTCAGTTGGGCGCCATCATTAAGCATCATTTGTACTCCAAGCACTTTGTTGTCTGTCCCCCTTGAAGAAACCGCATCGGCAACAAGGTGCACTTGATAGTCGTTGTCTAGTAAGTCTTTACAGGTTTGATAAACGCACACGTGGGTTTCAATACCCGCAAGGATAACCTTATTACGGTTTAACCCTTTAAGTTGTTGTTTTAACTCGTCACAATGCCAAGCACTAAAGTGCTCTTTAGCGATGGGTTTGCTTGTTTTTGTTAATAATTGTGCGATCTCTTCGCTGGTGGGACCTAATTTATCGGGTAATTGTTCTAACCAAATAATCGGAATCTCAAATAGTTGCGCACCTTGAATTAATACTGCAAGTTTTTGGTGTAGTTGAGCTGATTGCTGCATAACTTGGGCTAGTTTGCCTTGTACGTCTACAATCATTAATACACTTTGTTCTGCTGTTATCATGGTCAGTTACTCGAATCGACTTAAGTGAACTTTCGAGTATTGGTTATTTTTCCGATGGTGAAAATAGGCATTTAGTCTATTATGCTTCATCTATTGTTCATGCTGGGTGTCAAGGATTGATATGAAAAAACGTATTGTTATTTGTGCTGATGGCACCTGGAATCGGCCAGAAAAGGATCTTGAAAAAGATCACGCCACTAATGTGCTTAAGCTTGCTAGGGCTATCAAACCCATTGCGGATGACGGTGTGCCACAGCAGGTGTTTTACGATTGGGGAATCGGCTCATATTATGATTCTGTTATCGGCGGCGCAACTGGTCGTGGGCTGCATAAAAATATTATGGATGCTTATCGCTATATCGTACAAAATTATTCGCCTGGTGATGACATTTATCTATTCGGTTTTAGCCGTGGCGCTTATACCGTTCGCTGTTTATGTGGCCTGATTAATAATTGCGGTATTGTTACTCGCCCAGATGCAAAGCTTATTCAACAAGCGTTCGACCACTATAAAATGAAAACTCAACCTTTTTCCCCAGATGGTGAGCGCTCGGTGCAGTTTCGTCAGCAACATTCACATCCTTCACGTGAAGTGGCCTTTGTTGGCGTGTGGGATACTGTTGGTGCTATGGGGATCCCGCTGTCGTTTCTCGGTTTGTTTGAAGACAAAGATGAGTTTTATGATGCCAAATTAGGCCGTAATGTCAAAGTGGCTCGTCATGCACTTGCACTAGATGAACATCGCAGCGATTTTGAGCCAACCATTTGGGCCCCTCGAACCAGCATAGACATACAACAGGTTTGGTTTATCGGCGCCCATAGTAATATTGGTGGTAGTGTTGCACCTAATGACGACGGCAGTACCTTATCTGATATTGCGTTACAGTGGATGATAAGCCAAGCGCGAACGGCTAATTTGACGGTGGAGTTACATTTAGCCGATGCGTTATTGCCTAATCCAATGGCGGATATTCAAGATTCATATCGTAGCTTTTATCGAGTTAAAAAACGCTTTATACGATCGCTAGACCCAGAGTTAGTGCCAATATTATTACATCAGTCGGTTAAAACACGCTGGTTGAATGACAGCAATTATCGACCGAAAAATTTAGTCGATTACATCGATAAGCATGGTTGGCCCGACAAGCTGGCGCAATAAACGGTAAAAACATCATTCAATTGCTCGTGTTAATCATCACCATTAAAAACCATTTCGATTAAGGAAAGTATTTTGCTACGTGTATTGTTATTGCTCATCACAGTGATAGGACTATCGTCTGTATCACCTGTTTTACCCGCGGCAGCATCGACGGCCACAGATGATTTACAAGATAAACCGCCGGCTAAGCGGATTATTGCTTTGTCGCCCCATGGGGTTGAAATGCTGTTTGCTATTGGCGCTGGTGAGTCGATTCTAGCGACCACAGATTATGCTGATTTCCCTGAAGCGGCTAAAGATATCCCCAGTATAGGTGGCTATTATGGTATTCAAATCGAGCGAGTGATTGAGCTCAATCCTGATTTAATTGTGGTGTGGCAAAGTGGCAACAAAATGGAGGACATTAAACAGTTACGTGATTTAGGTTTTACCCTGTTTAATAGCGACCCTAAACACTTAGCCGACATTGCGACAGATCTTGAGCTGCTCGGCCAGTTAACCGGCCATAGCGCTAAAGCCAAACAAGTGGCAGATGATTATCGTCAGCAATTAGCTGATATTACCCTGCAAAATCAAACTAAGCCGGCCGTTAAAGTGTTCTATCAATTATGGTCAACGCCGCTGATGACCGTTGCTAAAGGCAGTTGGATCCAAAACCTGATTGAGGTCTGCCATGGTGATAATGTGTTTTTTGACGCAGCAAGTGAATACCCACAAATCAGCATTGAAAATGTTTTACTAACCGACGCTGAAGTTATCTTACAAAGCCAGGATGAAGGCAATATTTTAGGTATCAATTGGTCTGATTGGCCTGAGCTACCAGCGGTAAAAAATCACCATATATATCAGTTCGATGCCGATTTACTTCATCGGGCCACCCCAAGGGCTATTTTAGGCATTAATGCAGTTTGCGGTGCGTTGGATAAAGTAAGAAAGTAAGACTTTATTCCGTCGCGGCGGCATAGTCGATTTCTTATCTCGTCATCCCGGTAATGATTGTGAGCCGGGATCCAGCTTTTTTGTTCAAACTTCGTTTGAATTAACATCGCAAGGTTCCACCCTGCACGGGCCAAATACTTTGTCATTCCGGCAATGCTTTTGAGCCGGGATCCAAGTGTTTGCTTGTTGCTTTTATGGCCTGTGGCCACTAACGTCGTGGCGCTTCGCCCACACCAGACCAAGAGGAAATCAACGGCTATTCCCTCTTTACTCTTTATAAATGAATTAGCCCAGCCGCCCCGCAACATTTTCGCTATTTACTAAACAACAGCAGCGAAAAGGTCGCCATGGGGATTGATCCAGCTTTTGACTTTATTGGGTAGCTACTTCAGCCTTACTCGAAAATGCTAACGCTCCCAATGGTACATCTGATGTGAATGGATTCACGAATGTCGTGATGACAGGATGCCAAGGAACGACCTGTACCGCGAAAGCTAAGCTCACATCCATGTGAGCTTCACGCTATTTTCTTCAACTGCCTCAAGTTCAGAGTTGAATCTGTCCTTTTTAAAGACCAGAAAACTAACTCGTTTTTACCCCGTTCCTTGTTAGAGAACATCCAATTTAAACTTTGCTCGAACTTAGTTATCGCTAATTTATGAAAGCACCATTTTGATATAAATTTATCTACGATTAACATCATAAAATCTTTGCGACAGCATACTGTGTTTTTATAAGGGCTATCCACTTAGCACAACCAACCACTATATATTGTGGTTATCGATTTTTAATTGATTGGTACGTTATCGGCTTAGAACGCACTGCTTGTTCAAGCAACCTGTAGAATAATAATCCCCGAGAATCTGACTTTCTTCTATTGAAGCGAAATGTAAACTCATCTAAATAATAATCAAGTTGCTTAGCCTTTACCGCGCCTTGATATGTACCTAAAAGCCATCTTTTACATAATGATGAGACTCGATGCACCCCAGCCATTGTTTCATGTGCAGGTACAGATGAACCTAAATGCACTATTCGGTTATGCTTATATCCTTTCTTGTCTATTTGTTTGTATGCTTGAGAGCCATCACTACAAATTGTACTACCAGGTTCAATTACATCTTGAATGAATTGATGGATATGTTCTTTGGTTGCACTTTCCACTTGCCTTAAACGTATCCGGCCAAATCCAGAGCGTGATAGCAGCTCAACTGCTACCAAAACTACAGCCTTACGCTTACCCTGTTGATTTTTAATAGATGATTGGGGAACGACGCCACCTATTAGTGTTTCGTCAACCTCTACGATGCCGGACAGTTTATCCCTTTCAGGATCAACCATGGCATACCTTAACTTGTGCATTAATGACCAAGCGGTTTGATAACTCCCAAGACCTAATAACCTTTGAACTCCAAGAGCGCTGACACCATTTTTTTGATTTGTAATAAACCAGACGGCAGCAAACCAACTTTTCATGGGGGTTCTTGTTTTGTCAAAAAGTGTACTTGATGTTACTGAACACTGAGAACGACAAGCATGACATTTTAACTTGCCATTACTTAACTGATAAGGTGATTGATGGCTTGAACAGCTTGGGCATATGAATCCGTTTGGCCAACGAAGTTTGTAAAGGTAGCTAATGCAGGATTGTTCATCATGAAACCAATCAACAAATTCGCCCCAACTTGTAGGGTAATCTACACCAGCTTTTAATAAATACGATGAAGTTTTCATCACTACATATTGACACTGGTGGCGCTAAATGGATAGCCCTTGTTTTTATACAGTTATAATTCATTTGTGTTAGAACAACAGTGTTGTTTCTCGTTATGTAATTGCGAAAATTCTCGGTTTCACCTAAAAGACAATGCTACCCAATTGAATTAGCTTATTTTTGTTAATATATCTGCTCTACATAACGAGTTTGTATTATTCTCGATTATCTAAATTCTCGCTTTTGCCTAGACTAAAAGGTGATTGATTTGGGTTATTTAAGCTGGTAAGTTACTAAAATTATTAATAATTAAAGCAGTATGGATGTTGAGTTTTGGTGAGCTTCTCAGGATGTTTATCGGAATTCTCGCTAATACGCTGTTAGGCTACAAATTATAGAGAGGAGTTGTAATGAAGTTTTTTTCCTTATTAATTGTAGGACTGGTATTTTCCTTATTGGTTCAAGCTTCTGATCAGTCTGAAGTTGAAAGTGTTGTTGATAGGTATTTTGAATCAATACAGGTTTATGATACAGCAATCATGTCAAGCATGATGCATCCTGAAGCTTTAAAACGATTTCGAACGCCAATTTTAAACGCTCTCGAAGGAAGTAAACGTGAGCAGGCGAAAATGGAGTTGTTACCTTTGTTCTCCGTCTCAAATGTTGAGCAATACAAAAGTTTAACAGATGTAGAAGCATACAAGCGACTTAACGATTTTGTCGCGAAAGCACAACCACAATTGATAGCGTTAATGAAATCTACATACTTTGAGGTTGTTAAAATTGCTTTGAAAGGTGACATCGCCTACGTAAATTACACTTTAACTATGAATATTCAAGATCAATCAGTTGAGAAAGATGTTGTTCAGAAGTTAAAGTTGCATGACGGAAGTTGGATGTTGCTTTTGCCACCAGACGGAGAGGCTACAATCGCAGGTATTGAGGCCCGCTTTAAGTAGCCTAACAAAACCATCAAACCGACGCCCTTCCGCCTCGTTTTCTGGGCTTGCCGCGAGCGGCAGTTTAGCCCAAAAAACGCTCTGGTCGGTTGCGGCTTATGGCAGCGTTATACGTTTAGGAGGAAAAATGTCCAAATATTTAGTTTCAAACATTGCAGATAGACGTCATTCTAAGATATTTGGTGCGGGTTCTTTCTTTGACTTAGAGAGTTCTCAACATGGCTGGGATGAATTTAGTCAAGTTCAGGTTGGTGATAGTGTTTATGTGATAAATAAAAACAGAAACGTAGCCGTCGAATACAAAGTCACAGAAATCAAAGACAACTTGTTGCTAGATGAAGACCCTGTTTGGGGGCATAAAGTTGTCGCAACGGATGGTGGTAATACACGTGTACTGTATGGGAAGCCTTTAAATCGAGTCGACCAAGAATATTCCGCATTTGTTAAAATGAACCAAGTTATTAGCAGCAAAATTAACCAAGATACAGGCATGATGCTACAAGGCTTCAACTGCGCAGCCTTTGAGTAAACGTATAACAAACAATTCAAGCAGACCCTCAACGCTCAGCACTTTTGGTTTGCGTCGGGTTTGGTGTTGCAGAGCAATGTGGAAAGTGAGCCAGTGCGTTTCGGGCTGCTTAATTGGGCGTTATGTTGCACGATGAAAATTAAACAGATTGCCATTGCCACAATTTTGCATTTTATAACTCTCGTTATTTTCGGGTTTCTGAGTTTAGGTGCAACTATGGGGCTTGGATTTAAAGATGAGTTAACACTCTTCGATGAGATTTATAAGTTTGTTTCATTAAATGGTATGAAAATCCTCTCTGGCTATGCGTGGGTCTTGTTTCAATATTTTAATGATTTACATATTGTACTTCAGTCGTTAGTTCTATTTTTAAACAGTTTAACTCAAGGTGTTTTGTTCCTTTTCCTGTATGGTAAGTGGTCAACTAGAAAAGCAACATAACACATATGAGCCTCCCGCCAGTCAATAGGCGAGCCTAACTTATTTGACTGCTTTTGCAGTCAAATTAAAATCAATCAACAAATTCATCTACTTCGTCTGTCATTTAGCTGTCAAATCATCGTTTACAGCAAACACATATAGAGGCTCTCTTATTGCGATCTTATCGCTGCCTGACTCTTTTCACTCCTTTGAAATTTCAGGGGCACTAGACATTTATCGGTTAACCCTAAGATGGCACTATTCAAGTCTCAGGTGCTTTTTGCACAGTTAGTTTCAGGCTCATTTAGGGTGTAAACGACTTTGTTGATTATATTTATTAATGCGCGCCAATAAGGTGTCATTCTTTATAAAATCAAGTGCAGGCGATGTAGCTTAAATAGCATTTGGCATAGTGATGATGGTGAGAAGTCATTGCTTCATTAGCCACATCATTCACGGTCATGCTCGCTTCTCTTTTTAAGAGTATCTAGTTAGACGTTCAGCTCACCTTATTGCGCGACTTATCCTTTCAAGAATCGTAGTTCATCAAACACCGTTTTGTTCTTCAACATGAAATAGACACAGCGGCCAAGCTTATGAGCGAGTGCAGATAACGCTTTGGCCTTACTCATTCTTTTTTGTAATCGATTAAGGTAGTTACGGGCTTTGTCATTGCCACGCAGGTACAGCACAGCTGCTTCTGAGAATGCCCACTTCAAATGAGCGTTACCGATTTTATTACCATTAGTACCATAGGTTTTACCCGCCGATTCAGCTTTGCATTTGACCAATCTAGAGTAAGAAGCGAACTTTTGCACTGACTCAAATCGGCAGATATCACCGATTTCATACAAAATTGTCAGTGACAGAATCTTGCCAATACCTGGTACAGTTTTAAGTAGTTCTAGATACACTGGATTATGATTTTTGGCTTGTTTTTCAATGAACCATTCAACTTGAGCGAGTTCTTTGGCATAGCAATCAAGCAGCGCCATATCTAAATCAATGTTGCGCTGCACGATAGGGTCTTGATACTGCTCACGAAGTTTTTGTCTTGCTGAAATATTTTTAAGATTTAACTCAGTGGCAGGCAAGTTGTATTGGCTGTTGGTGTTAACCACATGACCTTTGAGCATGGCACCGTGACGAACAATTTTCATTCGTCGACGTAATAGGTCACGTGCAGCGCGCATTTCACTTGGATAATCATAAGCTATAGGAAAGTTACCACCACGCAGTAATGAGGCAATTTTAAAGGAATCGACTTTATCATTTTTGGTTTTACCGCCGTGAATCGCCTTCATATAAAGCGCATGACCTAGTACAAAATCAATCCCAAGTTCAGCACACCAATCTGACACCCAATACCAGCAATGCATGCACTCAACGCCGACAATCACATTGCCGATATAGGGTTCTAGTATGAGTAATAAGTCATCTTTGCTGGCACCTATCTTTTTATGAACAACAACTTCCCCTTTAGAATCAATGATGCAGACATAAAGTAAGCGTGCATGTAAATCGATACCACAGTAGTATGGATGTGAGTTATTATAAAATCTCATTGAGCTTTCTCCTGTTGGTTTAGTCACCTTAAGCATACCGCTGATGCGGCTTGCTAGGGAGGAGGCTCAATGAGTATCAAGAAATTCAACAGGACTAAAAACAGCGGGCTGTTCGCTACGCTACCATTTTAGCCCGCTATTTTTAGCCCGTTAATTAGGCGTTATATTTCATGTGATTTTTAAGGACAAAGATGCCGGATACAAATAATCAATATTCATTCTTTCAGAAACTAATTTTAGATATTATTCCAAATTTCAAGTGGCCACTGCTGGTCTTGGTAATTTGGTTTTTAATGCCAGAAGATTTTGGAGAGAGTTTTAGTAAGTTTGCTAAAGACAATAATTTGAAAAAGCTCGGAATTGGGACAACCGTCATGGAGTTGGATCCAAATAAAAAAATAGAAGAGATTAAGATTGCTAATGAGAAAGCTAATACTACTGAAAATGTAGCAGAAGCTCTTAAAAATATTAGTAAAAAGGCTGATTCAGAATACAATAAAGAGCTTGAAAAATTAGCCGAATCTCTAGACTCTCTCACAGAACAGTCAGCCAAGATAGTTAATCAAAACTCCAAAATATTCGTTCCAAATGAGAATTTAGGCTTAAGTTTCAATGAAGGTAAAAAGCATACTTTTAATTTTGAAATATATAAAGGTGAAGAGCTATCGGTTGACATTTCCATTGGATTTGACTCTTTGCCATTTAAGTATGAGTTCGATTTGTGCGATCCATCCGGTTACTATAAAAATCTTAAATCAGTTAGCTTTGATCCAAATAGAGTAGTCACTGGCTTAGAATACAAAACTGATAAAGTTGATTGTAAAAGTGCTGTCACTGTAGCGCAGCTAAAAAGCGGTTCTTACATGTATGCTTACGACTTAAAAATATTAAATGGTTTTAATATTGCAAAGGCAGATGGTTTTGATGTTTTTCTTCCATTCACTTCGAATAAAGCTATTTCCAACGCTTTGTTCATACCGGGAAGTGATCCTGAAGTATCGAGTAAATACAGTAGAAATAAGTTAGTAGAGAGAACTTTAGTTTACGTCGAATAAAAATATAACAAACCGCTGTAGTCGGTCGCAAGCTCCCTGGGACAATAACACGTGGGCTCAGTCGCTTCGCTCCAAATTTTAGCCCACGTGTTATTGCCCCTAAGCGGGGCGTTAGGTACTTCTAGTGTTTAAGTGTAATTTTAAAGTTTTATTGATATCAATTATTGGAATGCCATTCATTGCATCAGCGCAAGATGATAAGTTGTGCGAACACTTAATTTCCTTTGCTAGCAAATCAAAAGTCGGTAAACCTTTAAAAGTTAAATTGATTAATGATTGGGCTAACTTCTCAAAGAGCTGTGAACATAATGAAACAGAGGAAGGTAAGGAGTTCTGTAATTACTTAATAAAAAACACTTCAACTGAACTTATGAATCTTAATTTATCAAGAGTACTGAGTTGTAGTGTAAATGATTTTAATTTTGGTAGTGTTCACCTAGATAAAATATCAGGTGAATTTTCAGTATTTGAAACACCTAGCTTAAACCAAGATATTACATTGAATATAAATTTCTCAATTGGCGATGATGTAATAAAGGACTTTATAGAAATCAACGCTGAAAATGAGCCTGTAGAATAAGTACCTAACAAGGCCATAAAGTAAACGGATACATAATAGTTGGCTGTGCTCGTTCCTCGCTATTTTAGCCAACTATTATTTAGCCGCTTATGGCGGCGTTAAATGTACAAGGAGTCAAAATGTATACCGGATATTGGATCGATGATAATTATATATGGGGACCAGAGGAATCTGGTAAATTTTGGATCGACGATAACTATATCTGGGGACCATACAATTCCGGAAAATGGTGGATAGACGACGGGTATATTTGGGGCCCTTCAGATAGTGGAACGTTTTGGATAGATGATGGCCATATCTACGGCCCATCAAAAACTTTGCCATGGCTTAAAAAATAAAATTTGGAGATCAAGGAATGACTGAGTGGGTTAATGTAAGGTCTACCGCGATTCGTCGTATTGGTTACGACTCATCAACTATGAAAATGTACATAGATTTTGAGGATAGTGACCCTGTTTATACTTTCTGTAATGTACCTAGAAATATCTTTCAAGAATTTATTAATTCTCGATCCAAGGGTCAGTATTATCATCGTTATATCAAGGATCGGTACGATTGCTAACGACTCAAACATTTAACAAGTCAATGTTGTTCGGCCCTATCGCGCCCGGACTCGCTGACGCTCGCCGCAAATTGAGGCGTTAATCCATAGAAATTTTAATCCTAAACTTACGAATTAGATTTGGAAACCTAACTCGTTTCTGTCCACAAATGCGTTATATGCTTTGCTTGAAAATGTACAAATTCAACCCTTAACTTGAGGCCGTTGAAGAAAATAGCGTGAGCTGGCCATGGATGTCCCGCTAGCTTTCGAGGTACAGGGACGCCCCATCGGAAGCGTTAGCATTTTCGAATAAGGTCGAAGACGGCTACAAATACGGTTTAAAGCTGGATAAATTTCCGTGGCAATTTTTTCGCTGCTGTTGTTTGGTTAAATAGCGAAAATGTTGCCGGAACGGCAGGGGTGATCCAAGAGGGGATTGCTGTTGATTCCCTTTTGGCCCGTGCAGGGTGGAACCTTGCGATCTTAAGCGTTAGTGGCCGCAGGCCATATCTTAAAGCAACGTTTGTCTAAAAAATGAGTTCGCCTCAGCTTACAAATGTGTAAATTCAACCTTGAACTTGGAGTCGTTGAAGAAAATGCATATAGCATTATGTTAAGTAAAAGGTACCTAAAAATGTATATATGGTATCGATCAAGTCCAATAAGTGATTTACACTTTCTAAAACCGCGCACAGATAAATACTAAAACATTATTTTTTTATGGATATTTTATAATGGATATGACTCAAAAAGAAGTTGCAGTTATTAAAGCTGCGATTAAATCACGAAACAAAAGTAGACTGTTCCAGCCTGTGTTATTCGCTATTTTGGTCGTTATGTTGTTGGCTATGCTTTTTGGCTCATTGTCAGGTGATGAGTTTACTTATGTGGCAATCCCATTGGTTTTTCTGACAATTATGTTGCCACAATTAGGTGGTTCTCCAAAATATAATGAGCTAGTCGATATACTGGAAAAGCAATTACCCCAAAACGACACAATGGAAAACATTTTGTCTCAAGAATTAAATAAGATACAAGCTAATCAAAAAGCCAAATAACTGTAGTTTTTGGGAATGCTTGTTTTAGCTATTTGTCGTTTACTTATTTTTGGCGTCAAACCAAGTTGAATGGGTTTGTTGGCAAAGTAAATCAGTATGTCTCGATTTAGAAATTTAGTGTGGTCAGAGTAAACTTTTATAAAAAGTAAATTGAAACATTGGCTTCTCTAAAATGCTTCTGCCTATAAATGACTTAGATACCTCAGCTTGAAATGTACAAATTCAACCCTTAACTTGAGGCCGTTGAAGAAAATAGCGTGAGCTGGCCATGGATGGCCCGCTAGCTTTCGCGGTACAGGATGTACCATCGGAAGCGTTAGCATTTTCGAATAAGGCCGAGGCGGTCTACAAATGCAGGTCAAAGCTAACCCCATGGCGACCTTTTCGCTGTTTGAAAATGTTGCGGGGCGGCTGGGAGTTCCAAGAGGGAACAGCCGTTAGTTTCCTCTTGGTCTGGTGTGGGCGAAGCGCCACGACGTTAGTGGCCGCAGGCCATAAGTACAAAAGTACAAAGCAAAACAAACACCTGGATCCCGGCTCAAAAGCACTACCGGGACGACGAGAAAACTGTTAATAAGATAATCCCCCGCTATACATAAAACAAAGTGTCCGCTCGGACACTTTCTCAATGACCGGACAGTTTATACATCTGTCCGCGGACACTTTTAGAGTGTTCGGTTATCTTTTTAAATACTTATCATTATGAAAAATAACAATAAATAACTATTGGCATGGCTTGTGCTTTATCTTGGTATAAATGTGAAGTTGTGGGTGCGGTTTGTGCGTACCTAAGGAACTAAGATGATTAAAGACACAAGTAGCCAAGATACTGTTATTGCGCCTAAGTTAGGTCGTAAGTTGCGCTTACCCTTAATTATAGGTGGCGGTGCAATATTGATGAGTGCATTGGTGTGGGCGAGTTTGGGCCATGACAGTTCGGTGCGTTCAGTTGATGGCGCTGAATTACGCTTAGCAACGATCACTCGTGGAACCTTAGTTCGTGATATAGCCACTACCGGTAAAATAGTGGCTGCTAATGCGCCGATTTTATATAGCACCGAAGAAGGTGTGGTGACTTTACTGAGCCAACCAGGTGATGAAGTTGAGCAAGGACAGGTAGTCGCTAAAATTGAGAGCCCACGTTTGCAAAGTGAATTACAACAACAGCAGTCGATGCTTGAAGGGATGCAGGGCAGTTTAGAACGTGCCAAGTTAGACGCCCGCCGCGAGCAACTTCGTGTCAGTCAGATTTTAGACATGGCGACAGTGGATTTAGAAGCTGCGGATCGTGAAAGCCGTCGTGGCGATCAATTGATTGAGTCGAGTTTGATCAGCAAAATCGATTTTGAAAAAAGCAAAGATGATTTACACAAAGCTAAATTACTGCATAAGCATGCCCAGCAAGAAGTTGAGTTAATGCGCGATACCCTGAGTTTTGAAATTAAAAACCGTACTCTTGAAGTACAACGTCAAGATTTGGTGGTGAGAGAGTTAACTCGTCAAGCCAATGCTCTGAATATTATTGCTCCGGTTAGCGGCATTATTGGTAACTGGCTGGTGGAGCAAAAAGCCCGTATCGGTCCGAGCCAGCCAATGCTAACTGTGGTCGACTTAACCGCCTTTGAAGCAGAGCTTGCGGTGCCAGAATCTTATGCCGATGAGTTGGGCTTGGGAATGGATGTTGAGTTGAGTTTTGGTAGCGTTAATGTGGTTGGCCAATTGTCGTCAATTTCACCTGAGGTGCGTAACCGCGAAGTGACTGCCCGAGTGCGTTTTGCAGACAGCAACACCTTATCATTACGTCAAAACCAGCGTTTATCTGCCCGAGTATTACTGGAAAACAGACCCAATGTGTTGATAGTAAAACGCGGTGATTTTCTCAATCTTGGCGGTGAAGTAGCCTATCAAGTGAATGATGCGGTTGCTCATAAGAAAACCGTCAAACTGGGGGCACGCAGTATGAGCCAAGTTGAAGTGATTGAAGGCGGTGACGAAGGGGATGTTTGGGTGATATCAGGTACCGAAAGCTTTAAAAATGAACCTAATATTCAGATCCGCTAAGCAAGTCTGCAACTAAGTTAATGACTTAAGCACATAACGAAACACTCAACTGAGTAAGGACATTCAATGACTTTTATTCAACGTAGACAGCTTATCGCACTCGCTGCTTTATTTGTTCTCGCAATAGCTGTGAGTTATCGCATTGATAATCATACCGATTGGTTATCGGTGAGTTTGCAGTTAATTGACATGAGCAGCCAGGTTTCAACTCGGCTAACGGGGGTCAATCCGGCCGTTCGCTTGCATATTGATATTAGCGACATGGTCAACATTAAGCTGCTGTTTTAGCCTCGGCTAGCGGGTACTGTCGCTGGCAGCACTAATCAAATCAGCGACCACGACATATCACCTAAACCGATAATAACAACACTCATAGCATTAAAAAAAGCATTAAAAAAACAGTATTCAGATTAGTAAGATTCACATTATCAGCCATAAGCGCTGGGATGCGACAACCGAATTAACCAAGGAAGCCATTATGTTATCCATGAAAAACATCAGTAAAGTATTCAAAACCGATTTAGTTGAAACCCATGCGCTACGTGACTTTAATCTGGAAGTGAATGAAGGTGAGTTTGTGGCAGTGACGGGCCCATCAGGCTCAGGTAAAACCACTTTTTTGAATATTGCCGGTTTACTTGAAGGGTTTTCATCTGGGCAATACAGTCTTGATGGCGTCAATGTATCGAATTTAAGCGATAACAAAAGTGCCAAAGTGCGTAATGAAAAAATTGGCTTTATATTTCAGGGGTTTAATTTAATTCCTGATCTCAATTTAGCCGAAAACGTCGAAGTACCATTACGCTATCGCGGTATGAATGCCAGTGAGCGTAAGCGTCGAGTCGAGTCAGCATTAGAGCAAGTGGGTTTAGGTGCGCGAATGAAGCACTTACCGACACAATTATCGGGTGGACAACAGCAACGCGTAGCGATTGCGCGAGCATTAGCGGGCGAACCTCGATTTTTATTAGCCGATGAACCTACCGGTAATTTAGACAGCTTAATGGCGCGTCAGGTGATGGAGCTGCTTGAGAATATTAATCAACAAGGCACCACCATTATTATGGTGACTCACGACTCCGAACTTGCACGTCGCGCGCAGCGCAATATTCAAATTGTCGATGGCCAAGTATGTGACTTTTCCATGTATCAACAAGCTGCTACAGGCACGCGATAATCGCATAAGGGGAATATTATGTTTTTTTACTATTGCGATTTAGCATGGCGAAGCATACGTAAAACGCCGATGTTATCGATGTTAATGGTGTTAGCCATCTCGATTGGGATTGGTATTACCATCACCACGTTAAATGTCTATAAAACCATGTCTTATAATCCGGCAGGTGATCGCAGTGAAGTGATTAACTCGGTACAGTTGTGGAGCCAAGGATTGGATACGTGGGATGAGTTTATTGCCAATATTACTTATATCGATGCGATGAATTTGCGTAATAACGATGAGTTAAGCCTTAAAGCTGCCAGTTATCGTACTGGGTTAGCTTTGCAGTCTGATAACCCAAAGATTGAACCAGTATTGCAAAGTGTGCGAGTTACCGACAGAGACTTTTTTAGGATTTTCTCGGTACCATTTTTATATGGCAGTTACTGGGATGCCAGCGTTGATTTACGCCCAGCTTACCAAGTTGTCATTAGCCAAAAGTTAAATTTACGCTTTTTTGAAGGCAAAAACAGTGTGGGTAAAACGGTGTTTTTAGATCGTAAGCCTTATCAGATTGTGGGGGTGATTGAAGATTGGAATCCACAGCCTAAATATTACGATCCAACTAATGGCGCATTTAATGATGCTGAAGAAATATTTATTCCTTTTTCGTTAACCGAACAAGAAGAGTTTGATGTGTGGGGCAATACCAGTGGTTGGAGATTTGAACCCATGCTCACTTACAAGGATCGATTAACGTCAGAAAAAGTGTGGATTCAATTTTGGACCGAACTCAAAACCGATGAGCAAAAACAAAGTTATTTAGCTTGGTTAATCCGTTATGTCGAGCAACAAAGAGCCATTGGCCGCTTTACTGATACGGCTAAAACCGCTGGCGAATCAGTGCAAATTAGCGATATCAGCAAATGGCTTGAAGATAATGAAGTGGTGCCCAAAGATAACAAAATATTAGTCGGTTTAAGCTTACTGTTTTTAAGCGTTTGCTTAGTCAATATTCTCGGTTTATTGCTGACTAAATTTTTAAAGCGTGCGCCTGAGGTGGGGGTCCGTCGTGCGATTGGCGCTAGCCGTGGACAGATTTTTAGCCAGTACATGGTCGAAGTGGGCATGATTGGCTTTATTGGTGGGGTCGTCGGGTTGTTATGGGCATGGGGTTCGTTAACGGCGCTACACAGCTATTTTTCAGTGGACCAAAGTGTCACTGGGCTTGATCTCAGTATGTGGTTTATCACCCCAATTATCGCTATTTCAACGGCGATATTGGCAGGGGTTTATCCTGCATGGGTGGTGTGCCGCACTAAACCCAGCGTGTATTTAAAAGCCCAATAACGGATTATAAACAAGGACATCACCATGCTACATATCAAACCGATTTTATCCAGTTTACTGCGCAGTAAAAGCGCGCCGGTTTTATTGCTATTACAGATCATTTTGTCTGTTGCGATTGTCGCCAATGCTAGCTTTATTATTAACGAGCGTTTGTCGTTAATGCAGCGTGAGTCGGGCTATGCAGAAGATCAAATACTCACATTCAGTGTTTATAACTTCGACCCAGCCGTTGATAATCTTAAGCAAAATGAGGTTGATCAACAGATTTTACGTTCACTTCCTAATGTTATTGATGCCAGTTCTAGCAATATGTTGCCCTTAAGTGACAGTGGTTGGATGGATCGCTATGTTGACAGCCCAAATGAAGATACGGCCAAAAGCACTCCAGGTTTTGCATTTTACTTGGGTAATGAGCATTTGCTCAATGTGATGGGCGCTAAGTTAATTGCCGGACGCAACTTTACGGCAGATGAAATTAATACCAGCTTGAGTGATAGCGGCATGCTGGCGCTAGTGTCGCAACCTTTAGCTAAAGCCTTTTGGGGGGATGAATCGCCGCTGGGTAAAACCATGTATCAAGGAGAGCAAAGTGTTACCATTATTGGCGTGGTTGATAAACTGCAAGGGGCTTGGGTTGATAACAAGAACTTTGAATACAGCGTGATCCAAAATATTGATTTTGGCGGCAACAGCAGTAATAAATCTTATATGGTACGGGCATTACCTGAACACATCCCCGCGTTAGAAAACGCTATCCGAAAAGCCCTGCATGCTGAAAATCCCAATCGGGTTTTTGATAACTTTCAAACTCTGAGTGAAATCAGAAACCTGACTTACAGTAACCACCGTTTAATGGCAACCGTATTAAGTATTATGGTGGTGTTATTGCTACTCATTACTGCGCTAGGATTAACGGGTATGGTGATGTTTAATATTCAACGTCGCACCAAACAAATCGGCACTCGCCGTGCATTGGGAGCTCGTAAGCGTGACATCATTGAATATTTTATGGTTGAAAACTATCTGATTTGTATTGTCGGTGGTGTTATTGGCGGTATGTTATCACTTGTATTGGGACAGCAATTAATGAAACTGTATAGCTTACCAATGGTGCCGGTAGTTTATCCGATAGCATCTGTGGTTGGCTTACTGATAGTTACCACACTAGCGGTTATTATTCCCGCGGCTAAAGCGGCCAATATTTCACCGGCGATGGCGACGCGCAGTGTCTAGAGTCATGCTGATTTTATTCGCAATCTAGTTAGCTTTGCGCTAGCGTGCTAGGCTAGCAAAGGTGCTCAATCGACATCGCGTTTTGGAGTTTAACCAATGAGAATTACATTATAGTAATGGATAATATTTTAATTGTTGACGACAACCATGCCATTTGCCAAGCCCTTGCGCTGATGATTGAACTGCATGGCTATCAGGCTATTTTTTGTCACACGCCAGAAGCTGCAGTTGAGATTGTCACTCATAAAGAGATCTGCTTGGTGATCCAAGACATGAACTTCAGCCGTGATACCACTTCGGGTGAAGAGGGCAAACAGTTGTTTTATGGTTTACGTAAATTACAGCCTAATTTACCGATTATTTTAATGACCGCTTGGACTCAACTTGAAACTGCTGTTGAACTGGTTAAAGCGGGCGCGGCTGATTACATGGGTAAACCCTGGGATGACGCCAAGCTGCTCAATAGCATTAGCAACTTATTATCTATTTATCGATTATCACAACAAAATAGCCAATTAAGTCGCATACACAGCGAACGGATGTCGGCTATTAATGGTGCTGATTTATGTGGGCTAGTATTTGGTAGTGGTGCGATGCAGCGCTGCGTTGATTTGGCGTTACAAGTGGCACGTTCTGATGTGTCGGTAATGATCACTGGCCCAAATGGCGCGGGTAAAGACAAAATAGCCGATATTTTGCAGGCTAATTCGCCATTAAAAGATAAACCTTTTATTAAGGTCAACATTGGCGCTTTGCCGCTAGATTTATTAGAGGCTGAGCTATTTGGCGCAGAAGCCGGCGCCTTTACGGGGGCCAATAAAACTCGTATGGGCCGTTTTGAAGCGGCTGATGGTGGCACGTTATTTTTAGATGAAATAGGCAATTTGCCTTTGTCTGGTCAAGTGAAGTTATTGCGAGTGCTGCAAACGGGTGAGTTTGAACGTTTAGGTAGCCATCAAACTCGTAAAGTCAATGTACGGGTAATTAGTGCCACCAACGCCGATTTAGCCGATGACATTCTCAATGGGCGATTTCGTGAAGATTTGTTTTACCGTTTAAATGTGATTGAACTGAGCGTACCACCATTACATCAACGCCAAGATGATATTTTACCCTTAGTGAAACATTTTATTGGCACTAACTTTAGTCTTGATAAAACGACCCAGCAGGCGTTACTTAATCATTGTTGGTCAGGTAATGTACGTGAATTAGAAAACGCCTGTAAACGAGCGGTATTACTGGCAAAATCTGCCCAGCTTACTCTGCACGACTTTGGCTTGAACCCGAACACGGCTAATCAAGTGGCTGCGGTTTCAAGACTGCATCATTCAAGTGAAGCTGTTAAAAATCAATATTTTGTTAATGATGCTCTTGAGCAGAATGAGTCAGATGATGCCAGTGCGGGTCTTATTTTTGAGCCTGATAAACAACAGATAGAAGCTGCATTAACCCAATATAATGGCGTTATTGCCAGAGTGGCTAAATCGTTTGGCTTAAGCAGGCAAGCCCTGTATCGGCGGATGGAAAAATACGCGATTAGAGTCACTAAGCCATGATGTTATCGTTACGCACTAAAGTCGTGTTAAGCAACATGTTAAGCTGCCTTTTGGCCGCAATGGCAGGGGCTTTAGTGTGGCTGACATTAGGTGATAACTCGCTATGGTTGGCTGTGCTACTAATGTTGGCTGTGTGCTACTTTTGCAGTATGTGGCTTACCAAGCGCTTAAGTGACAGCCTGCAAGCGTTAGAAATCGGCTTATTGAACTTTAAAGACAACGACTTTAGTGTGTCGCTGCATCCTTATGGTGAGCCGCAACTTGATGCTTTGGTGAGTTTATACAATCAAGCATCGGCAAAACTGCGCAGCGAACGACAATTTATTTATCAGCGCGAGTTAATGCTCGATAAAGTGATTCAAAATTCGCCAAATGTGATGTTATTAGTTGATGACTCTCAGCGAGTTATTTATGCCAATGGCGCGGCAAGACATTTGTTCAATCATGGCGTTAAAGTTGAAGGTATGTTGTTACCTGAACTGATTGCGATATTGCCAGAAGCACTTAAAACGGCATTAAATAGTGAGCAAGAAGGGCTGTTTTCGATGGGCAGCAGCTCAGGCGATAGTATCGATGAAAATGATGTTGAAACCTGGCATATTTCCCGCGGTCGCTTTACCCAAAATAATCAGCAACATCATTTAATTTTACTTAAACAACTCACTAAAGAGCTTAATCGCCAAGAAGTCGCCGTGTGGAAAAAGGTGATCCGCATTATCAGCCATGAGCTCAATAATTCAGTGGCTCCTATCGCTTCTATGGTTAACTCTGGTAGGTTTTTAACTCAACATTTAGACAATACTAAGCTGCAACTGATTTTTGATACTATTGAAAATCGCACCAGTCATTTAAGTCAGTTTATTTCTCATTACGCCCAGTTTGCTAAGTTACCTTTACCACAAAAACAGCTAATTGATTGGCCTAAGATTACCCAACAGCTGGCGCAGCAATATCCGTTTCAGGTGTTATCGGCTCTGCCGCAAATACCGATTAAGCTTGATTCGGTTCAACTTGAACAAGTACTGATTAACTTACTTAAAAATGCCCATGAATCAGGTGCAGATGCCGATACTGTTGCGCTGATTTTTGAAGATATTACCCATCCAGTTGCTGGTTTATTGATAAAAGTGAATGATCAAGGTTCGGGGATGTCTAGCGAAGTATTGTCGCAGGCACTGTTGCCCTTTTATTCTACTAAGCAGTCTGGTACTGGCATTGGTTTACCCTTATGCCGGGAAATCATTGAAGCTCACGGTGGCCGAATTAGCCTGCAAAGTCGCCCGGAAGGGGGCTTAAGTGTCAAAGTCTGGTTACCTGCTCAACAGAGTTAATAGGCGTTAGCGACTTACTGTTCAGATGGATGTTTATGTCATCACGCTAATGACTCAGCCGTTGATTCATTAAGCTTAACGTTTGCCCCTAACAATCGATCTCAGTGGAAAACAGTTTCAGGTAACCGTCAAGACAAGTGACTGAAATCTTGTGGATGTGTTAACTTACGATGGCGTAATAAGACGAGGTAAGTTGACTATTTTATCGATAGCATTGACTTGATAATACTAATAACTAATAAAAAGGACAGATTATGCAGACGATACTGATATGTTTATTGATTGCGATGTTATTGCCTTATGTGGCAAAAGTACCGTTAGCAATGGCAATGGCTAAATTGGGCAAATATGACAATAACCATCCGCGGTCGCAGCAAGCTCAGTTAACCGGATACGGTGCACGAGCGGCTGCTGGGCATCAAAATGCGTTTGAGTCGTTAATCATTTTTGGTATTGCTGTGTTAACGGCGTTAATCACTAATAATGTTACTGATATGGTTGCGTTATTAGCGATTGTGCATGTGGTCGCGCGGTTGGTTTACCATGTGATGTATTTATTGAATTATGGCACCATGCGATCATTGACTTGGTTTGTTGGGATTGGTGCATCGATTGGCATATTTTGCCAAGCATTTTAAATTTGAATCACCGATAAAAAAACGCCATAAAGGCGTTTTTTTATCGCGTTAGTTGATACTTTCACGATAGCGATAATATTTAGCGATAATATTGTTTAATCTAGGCTAGTAACCCGTTCATAGCCCATTTCAGTTAACTGGTCGTTCACACAGTCTAATAAAAACGATCCAACCTCAGATTCAGGTAGTTGATCTTCAACTGCAATTTGCTTACAAGCATCTTTTAAAGACACCACATCTTTTATTGGTGCTTGAGGAAGGGCAGCTGCACTAAAACTGATTGCTATGCTGCTGATGAATATTGCAGCTAATGTGGTTAGGGTAATACGGGATGCTTGCATGGGTGTTCCTTCTTGGGAGAACTTTATTATTTCGACAAATACTACTGTAGCTTAGTTCCCTTGGATAGGGTTATTTAAGGGCTTTTTATGATTTTATATGCAAAATGTATGGGATTGATATGACAGGGTTACTGACTGAAATCAAAAATTGTCAGCTTTGTGCTTCTAGCTTAGTTAATGGTGTGCGTCCTGTGGTGCAAATCGATCCCCAAGCGAGAATTTTGATCATTGGTCAAGCCCCTGGTCGCAAGGTACATCAGTCGGGGATCCCATTTGACGATGCCAGTGGCGACAGATTACGCCAATGGTTAGGCATCACCCGAGAGGTGTTTTACGATGCGAAGCAAATCGCTATCATGCCGATGGGCTTTTGCTTTCCTGGGAGCTATAGCGGTAAGGGCCCGTCTGGCGATTTACCGCCAAGACCTGAGTGCGCGCCTAAATGGCATAGTCTGTTGTTAGCGCAACTCGTAAATGTAAAGTTGATCTTGCTGGTGGGCCAATATGCACAGCAGTACTACTTAAGCGATAAACCGAAAACCTTAACCGAAACCGTACTGCAATGGCGCACCTTTGGGCCATGTTACATTCCACTTCCACATCCTAGCCCGCGTAATAATATTTGGCTGAGCCGTAATCCATGGTTTGAGGCTGAGTTACTGAGCGATATTCGTCAACGGGTGGCGATTGCGCGAGCGTAATCGCCAAGTTATTTATTGCTGGAATTGTGCCTAAACTATTGTTTATTTATGATAAAATCAATGGCGCTTTTATCTAGACAGCGCTTAGATAAATAAGTAGTGGTTTTTTCGAGCTTTATTAATAAACCGCTATCCGTTTCAGTAATCCGATAAATATCAGTCCATAAAATCTGTTGATTTACATGCAGCGACTGACTGTTGATGCCTTTATCATCGATGGTCAGACTGACATGTTCTCCTGCCGCTTTACTCATCATTTGACGCCATAACCACCAGGTTTTATTAAAGCGAATACTTAAAAATTCAACAACCGCTAAACCAATGAAAAAGTAGCCTAAATAGTAGGTTTCTTTGGTGCTCATGGCCGCAGAACTGATAGCGTCGAGCATTAAAATTGCCAAACCAATCAGTGCAAACACAGCGGTTTTAATAAAACGTTTTGGTGACGGATTGGGATTAACTGATTGCTGATAGCATTCTTCAAAGTACGACTTATCGAGTACATATTCAGCAGTATAACGAAAGGCTTGTGACATGATGACCTAATGAACGGCAGTTGATGGGCATGATTATCGCATAGTCATCTGTTTGCTCAAAGTATGCTTAAGGGTGAAATAGGTGGGCCATGGCGGTTAAGCCGCTCATGACCCAGTAAATCAACATTATTGAATCATATTCTTATCTACTTACTAGCTTGTAAGCCTTGCTATTGTTTGGCGGTAATCGCTTGCATTAATGTTGCCGACAATTGCTGCTGTTGTTCTGGGGTTAATTGTTGATCGTCTTTATTGGATAATAAAAACACATTGTCTGCACGTTCGCCGACCGTACTGATGGTGGCAGAATGAATATTTAAATCCAATTCCCTGAACGCACTGGCAATTTGTTCCATAAATTCACTAGTGTCTAGTGCGGATACATTAACCAAACTACGAGTCGATTTGCGTGAATGCAAAAATTCGATGTTAGGTTGATTATCAAAACTTTGATGCCGTCTGGACTGACGCTTTTTCGACAAAGTAATGCCCTGATCAAGTACTTGATGTAACTTATCAATAACTTGTTTGCGGCGTTGCTCGCTAGTGATGGGTTTTTCGTCGAAGTCGAGTACCTTAAATGACTCGACCACATAGCCATCTTTGGTGCGGGCAATTTGTGCTTGTTTAACCGAAATGCGTAATGTTGCTAAGGTATTGAATAATTTTACAAATAAGCCGTGGCGGTCTTTGGTGTAAACAAACACATCACTGCAGCCTTTTACCACCACATCGTCGAGTAAAATAAGGGTGTTGTATTGATTATCTGTCGCTGGCGCAAGATCGTGATTAATCATTGCTTGGGTATAGCGGGCGATATCATCAGCTTCGGCATTACTGAAAAAGGCGATAGGCAATCGACGCCATAATTTTTTAATCTCTTCGCTGTTGTTTTCATCAACCAATAAATTGAGCGCTTCTTGTTTGTGCTCTCGCACTAAGGTTCGCAGTTGCAGAATATTTTCAAAACCACTTCGAAGTGCTTTGCGGGTGACAAAATATAAGTCTTTTAGCAGTGATGCTTTCCAGTCATTCCACAGATCATCATTGGTTGCCTGAATATCTGCAATGGTAAGGCAATATAGAGCATCTAAACGGGCTAATGTGCCGACTTTTTTGGCAAAAGCATTGACCACTTCAGGATCGTAGATGTCCATGCGCTGTGAGGTAATAGACATTAATAAATGATGTTCTACTAACCAGCAAATGAGTCTTTCTTGTGAGGCTTTTAAACCATGGAACTTGGCGAATAAACTGGCATCGACAGCGCCTAATTCACTATGATCTCCGCCGCGTCCTTTGGCTAAATCATGGAATAATGCGGCAAACAAGAGTGTCGATTTATTGGACATTTTTTGATAAATATCAGCTGCTAATGTGAGATCTTTATCTAAGGTTTTGATGTCGTGGCCGTAAGTGTAAATATTTTTAAGCACTTTGTGGGTGTGTTCATCAACAGTATAGGCATGGAACAAATCAAACTGCATCTGGCCAACGACTTCACGCCATTGCGGCAAATAAGACGCTAAAATACCGTGCTGATGCATTAAGGTAATCGCCAGTCCCATGCCTTGAGGGTGAACAAATATCGCTTTAAATTGTTCACGACACAGCTGAAAGTCTTGTAAGTCGCCCATTAAGCGGCGTCTCACTTGGCGCAGTGAACGTAGCGTTTCTGCGGTAATCCCGATAATTTTGTCGTGATGAATCGCGATAAATTCAAATAACGCCATAATCTGGGTGCGATCGATAAACACGGTTTCATCTCGAACATGAATGTATTTATCGACAATTTCAAAATTCTCGTTAATCACAATAATGTGTGGATTGAGCTCTGGAATAATTTCTCGCTGGAAATAGGCCATTAAAATTTTGTTTAATTCGCCGATGCGCTTCATGGCGCGAAACAGCTGGCGCATCATTTTTTCGATAGCAATATTGCCGCTTTCGCCGATGGGCATACCATCACCAAAACCCATTAATTTTGCCACTTCAGCTTGGTATTGCAACAACAAACGATTTTCACCACGCTGGGCTGATTGATGCAAGGCAAAGCGCACCCTAAATAAAAAGTGTTGGCATTCCATTAATTCAGCATATTCATCATTGGTTAAAAAACCAAAGCGTCGAAGTGATTGCATGCTGGATACGCCGAAATGCTTGCGAGCAACCCAGGTAAGGGTTTGAATATCGCGCATTCCCCCAGGGCTGGTTTTAAGGTTGGGCTCAATGCTGTATGAGGTACCTTGTGCTTTGGCATGACGCTCTTGCTGTTCACTGAGTTTGGCATTAAAAAATGTTTGGCTTTGCCATAACTCTTGGCCGTAAAGGGCATTGAGAACTTGTTGCTGATGGTGATGGTTACCGGATAAATGGCGGATTTCCAGTAAACTGGTTGCAATGGTTACGTCGTCTTTACAGGCTTGATATGTGTCGTCTAAGCTGCGAACTGCGTGACCTAAATCAAGGTTTACATCCCATAGTTGGGTAAGGAATTGGCTGATAGCGGCCGCTTCCTTAGGTGTTAATTGGCCATCATGGATAACACAAATATCGATATCGGAGAAAGGGTGTAAGGTTTGGCGGCCATAACCACCAACAGCATTAAGCGATATACGCGCAGGGTCTAATTCGAAGGGGTGCCAGAGTTGGCATAATAGAGCATCGAAAAACTGCGATCGCTTATTCAAGGTGTCGTTAATGGCACTCTGAAAAATGTTATCTTGTAAATGTTGATCCAGTGACTTAATCGCCTGTTTTAATTCGGCGCTAGTCATATCTGAGCGCAAAACTGTACTAGCAGGTTGCGAAAGCATGTTACTCCTTAATGTTTTTGCCTTTTAACAGAATAAGGTATTCTTAAACAAATTGGTATCATTCTATATTGGTGAAGTTTTATGGTGTCTAAACGAGGTCGACTCGATCAATTTATTGCTGGCACGTTACAGATCCCTAAAAAAGCCGTGCGCGAACTATTAATCAACAATAAAGTGCGTGTTGATGGTCAATTTGCTAAGTCACTAGATTTACAAATTGATGAGTTTACTCATATTGAGTGTAATGGTGTGGTGCTACGTCATTATCAAAAACGCTACTATATGCTTAATAAGCCTGACGGAGTGGTCAGTGCCACGATTGACGATAAGCATCCGACGGCATTGGGGCTAATGACGGGCATTAATACTGAGATGCTGCATATAGCTGGGCGATTAGATTTACATTCTACTGGGTTATTATTGCTCACCAATGACGCTAAATGGTCGGAGGCTTTGATGGCTCCAGATCATAAAGTCGACAAAAAGTACTTAGTCACCTTAGCCAATCCGCTGGATCAAGCATATGTTGAGGCCTTTGCGAATGGGATGTATTTTGAGTATGAAAATATCACTACGTTACCGGCACAATTGATGCTTTTATCTAGTCATCAAGCTCGAGTAGTGTTGCGTGAAGGTAAGTACCATCAAATTAAACGTATGTTTGGTCGTTTTCGTAATCCGGTAGTTGCGCTACATCGCGAATCTGTGGGCGATATTGTGCTGGATCACACTTTGTTAGCTGGCGAGTTTCGTGCATTAACAAAAGCTGAAGTTGATAGCGTTTTTCAGCACTAGATCAATTTTTATTATTTGAATACATGTTAATTTAATCGCCTCATTACAGCAGATTAGGTGATATGTGGATATTCAAGCATTAAAAAAAGTCAGCGAATTAGACGTATTTAGTTTGTTGGTGTTTAAGCTTATTTACGAGACAGGCTTTGCTAACTTTGCCGCCAAAGAGCTTGCGGTATCTGCACCTAAAATTAGTCGATGTTTAACATCGTTAAGAGTGATTTTTAATGATGAGTTGTTTTTTCGTCGCCAACAGGGATTAAAACCAACTCCATTAGCTGAGCGCTTGTATCAGCCAGTATGTCAATTGTGTGACATGGTAAGTAAAATTGAGCGTGTGGCAGATGAAAGTCAAAATCACCATCAAATGCCCATTCTACATATCGCTGTCTCGCCCAGTATTATTACCAGCGTTGCCATAGCACTCAGTAAATTGCCTCGTAATGTTATCGGTAAGGTGAGCCTTCATAGCTGGCAAGTTGACACCGAAGAGTTGATTTATAATGGTGAGCTCGATTTTGGCATTGGCTTTGATACTCAGAATGCTCATGGCCTAGAGGCTTCCCCAATTGCCAATGTGAAGTCTTTTTGTGTAGTGGGTAACGTTAACCATGAATTTTGGACTAGTGTTGACGAGATTAAATTAGAAAATATCATTCAACATTCAATTGTGTATTTAAGTTGCAAAGGCTTTAACTGCCGTATTGATCCTTTGGAGCTTTATTGTCAAACCCACGGGTTGTTCATCGAAGATATAGAGTGCGTCGCTAAGCTAGAGGATTGGTATTGGCACATGCTCACCATGGACAGTTTGGCGATAACGATTTGCAATGAAGGTTCGTTTGCACAGCAAATTCCACAACTGCGAGTAGAGAAACTACCCGACAGTGAATTTAATAAGCTTAACAGCGTTATGGCGATGCCAAGTTATTGTTTAATTGAGCGTGCAGAGCATTATCGTCGTTACTCGTTAGAGACCAAGCAAATGATAATTGATATCACTAAGTCATTGTTGATATAAGTATTTATCATTTTATGAAATAAGATCCAGCATGATTAACGTGTGATCTGGATCTTTTTTATATATTAACGAGTAAATTCAATGTGTTACGGTTTTTTATTTATCCTCTTATCTTCATTTGTATTTTACTCACCCTCAACTACCTCTTTATGGTTACATAATCTGTAATTGGCAGTTTCGTTTTTATGGATACTCAAAACTAAAATTATCGATTCCTGTTAACGAATTTGCAACCAAGCTTCACAGGTTTGTTACAGCGCGCGGGTGTTTTGTTCTATTTCCCTATACTTTATAAGTGTAAAACCTACAAATTTAAATCGGGGGATTTAAAATGAAAAAATATAATAGAACCTTACTTGCTGCAGCGTTTATTGCTGCATTGGGTGTGACAGGTTGTGGATCTGATGGCAGTGATGGTGCCCAAGGTGAAGCAGGTACTCCTGGAGCACCGGGTGCTGATGGAACTCCGGGCACACCAGCTGGTTCGGTCGTTACAACAGTTGAAAATGCCTATGACTTTACCTTAACACTGGCTCCTACAGATATTGTAGTAGTAGGTACAGATCCTTTTAGCCTCAAATTTACTGCAACAGGTAAAGGAAGTGGCGGAGCGGACGTTCCATATTCAGGACTCGAGAGAGTAGCGTTATATGTGACCAGTCAATCAGCGAATACTACTGACACTGGTGCGCCAATGTTATGGACAAACCATGCACTTGCTAATGATTTTGGTAGCAGCATGTATTGTAATTTAGAGGGTAGTACGACAGCACGTGATGGGTCTGTCGTTGATGCATGTACATTAGTTGAAGATCCTGCTAACCCAGGTACTTATACTGGTTCTTGGGCACATGATGGTAATGCGCCTGTGGTACTAGCAAGTGGTGATGCAAACGATTTAGTGCGGGTGATGATCCGTGTTTATGACGTTACTATGGCTGATGGTACAGCAGTAAGTGATAAGATTTTATCAACTCCGGTTGATTTTATTCCTGCTACTGGCGAACTTGCTATTTCTGCAAAAGACTCAGTGTCTAATGCTGCATGTATTAAATGTCATAGCCCAATGGAAGGTTACGCTGATACTGATATGCGCATTAGCAACATTGGTGCTCATCATAATTACCAAAAAGTTGAAAATTGTGTAGCTTGTCATAATCCTGCTTATGCTGGTGGACAAGACGACCCTGCAGTTGGTTTTAACGTCAACTTCAATGCCATGATCCATACCATTCATGCGGGTCATCATATTGCTGACTCTCTAACTGGTGACGCCAAAGATATGTTTGGTGGAATCGGATTTCCTGCTGAGTTAAACGAATGTACTGTTTGTCATGATAGTGGCACCCAGTGGAACGACAATATCTATGCAGAAGCCTGTTTGTCATGTCACGTCAATGTGAACTTAAAGACTGGTGAAAATCACAGAGGTATTGTGCCAGCAAGTGACGCGAATTGTTCAGGTTGTCATGGCGCTGGTAGTTTAAGCCCAATGCAAGCTCACAGCGTTGACCGCCGTGCAGCCTTTGAAAATGGTTTGGTACTAGAAGTCGCTTCAGCTGAAGTCGCATCAGACGTATTAACTGTCATCATTGATGTTAAATTAAATGGTGCGGTTGCGGCTGATGGTACTGATTTAACCCAGTACTTAAACAAAGCTAAAGCAGGCGATGATATTTTAATCGGTACACTTGATAGCAATGGCGATTATGTGCGTGGCTTAAGTATCAATACTGCTTCTAATCCTGAAATGTTCGTGGTTCAAAGTGGCAAGTTAACCTTAACTAAAGCACTTAACCCTAACCAGTTAGACGGCAAAATACTTTCAGTTTCTTCTGAAATGAACATGTGTGGCAATACAACGACCGATATGGTTGTTGTTAATACCAAACTAGCTGAAGGTGCAGGTACCGATACTGGTGCTTGTGATGTACCTGTTCCAGCAAACATAGTGACTAAGTTCTTTATGTTTGATGCAGTTGCGGCTAAAGGCGTATTAACTGAGGACAATCTACGTTTCGTTAGTCCTGAGTTGACAGCTTATACCTCACCTACACAGGCTGGTAACGACCGTACAACGGCTGATGAAGCTAAATGTAATGCTTGTCATGGCAACTTGTCTCACATTAAATCACCTAACCATGGTGTGACTAACTTTACACAATGTGCTGATTGTCATAACAACAACTATGCAGGTTCATATCATGCTGATGTTTACAAGCAAGCTGGTGTAGATGCTGATGGCGAACCTACGTTTGAAGTGGTTGAAGGATTAACTTATACCAATCGTGACTTAGTTACTGTTGCTCACCGTTTCCACAGTGGTTTGTTTGCAGGTAGCACTGGTGCTGGCATTTACTTAGGTACAGATGGTGAAACTTGGGTTAACTATCCTGCAACTAAAACAAATTGCCAAGCTTGTCATAAAGATGCCAATGCTGCGGGAGATGCTATGCCATTCTTCTCTGGTACTGGTACGTTAACATCTGGTAGAACTGCAATTGCAATCAGTGGTGGCGAATTTATTTCTCCTGTCGCTGAAGCATGTCGTAGTTGTCACGCTCACTCTGGTCCTGCTGCTCTAGCTCACTTCAAGAGTAATGGTGCGACAGTTACTGGTGATAACGTAATGTCTGCTGCCGGTGTACCAATTGAGTCTTGTGCGACTTGTCATGCTGAAGGTAAAACTTATGGTCTTGATAAAGTTCACTCTGGTGCAGCGCACTAGTTATAAAATAACTTCTTAATCATCACTTAAGAAAGTAAGTAAGAAGGAGGCAGCAATGCCTCCTTTTTTATTCATTTTATCTATCAGGGTATAAGCACTTAATGCTCATCCGTGATCAGTATAACTACTCGAAAAATTAGCTATCCAAGCTGATTAGATTTAATCCAGCCCAGTTCAATTCGACTCAATTCAGCTCAATCCAGCTCAATCTAACCAACTCAATCCAACCCAACCTAACCAATCCTGCCAAAGCTAGCAGCTTGAGTTATCGCTATTTAATTAGCCACTGAATTGAGGTTAATGCCGTATTGACCTTAATTGCATCATGAAGCGTGGCGGTGTTTACCTACAACAGACGATGGCTTCATTAGCCGGATACATAAACCTGTAAGTTGTTGAGGTTGCAGGCCCTCGTCTGTTATTTTGCGGATGCCATTTGAGGTACAGTAGCGACAAATAGGCAATAAACAGAGTCGCTAATGAGAACAGGGTTAATAAGATTGACGTTAACTACAGGGTCGTTTTCTTAGGTGTTTATTAAAAACGACCAATGTATTTAGAACAAGAAAACAAAAGGGAAGCATTGTTGCTTCCCTTTTTATTCATCAATCTAAACCTACTGGTAAGTGTTATGCCATCTGTTTAATTAAGCTGCTTGTTGGCGTTGCATGGTCAATAACCATTTTCCATAGATAAAAATACCCACCGCAGAAATAATCCCAATCGCACCGATAATATACCAAGCCATGCCGATATTATTGGCTTCATAAAGCATATGCGTTAGGGGTTGTGCTTCTATGCCAGTAAAGTCGACTAAGCGCATAAAGGCTTCACCTTGCGGAATGCTATCAACATCTACTTGGCTCATGCCACGGCTAACCAGTTCATTTCGAGAGATGATCTCTTTAGAGGCGTAAATTTGGTAAAGCTTAGGGGCAAAGTAGCCTTCTAATGTCCAACCAATCCCTTGCGGCAACATAACAAAACCTAAGTACATGGCTTTTTTGCCTTCAGGGGCAATATTACCCATAAACTCGTTTTTCTTTGGGCTAATCATCATTTCACCGAAAGAAAACATCACAATTGCCAGCACAATCATCCATGCCGCATTAAATACGCCCACTAACATAATCGCGGCAATACTTAAGATGCAGCCAAATAGCATAGTGGTGGTGATCCGGTATTTTGCGGTAAACGCGGCCACTAAAAAACAGGTGGTCATGATCATACCGGCGTTCAGGTTTAGCATGCCTTCTGGCATAACCTTAGTTCCGTCATTATTTAATCCCAACCAGAACTGTAATATGCCGTTACTTGTGCCTTCAGGGCCAAATAGCGAGGTGACAATAACGCTAGTATCAACCCACTCGGCAATGTGGATCGGTAATACGTCAAACAGTGAATTATATAAAAACCAAAAACCAGCAAACACCAGCATGTAGTAAATTACTATCGGTTTTTTAAGTTCTCTTAAGGCATCTTTCCACAGTGCTTCTTGTTGCCGTTCTCCTGACTTTACTTGGCGTGCACGCTCTATGCGATCAGCTTTACCCGGTTCTTTATAAGCCAGTAAAAATAAGAAGTTAAATGAGATTATCGCGGCGCAAGCATAAAAGACGTTGTCCCAAGATAGCTGACGCATGTGCACCGCCACCAATGGGCCGAGAAAGCCACCAATGTTAACGACCTGGTAGAAAATCCCCCAAGCCATAGAGGTGTTCTCGCGTTTTGTCGACAGCACTAAAGTGCCTTGTATACCGGGCTTAAAGACCCCTGTACCTGCAGCGAGTAACATCGCACCAATAAGGAAACCCCAAAAATTGGGCAGTAAAGCCATGGTGAGATAACCCGAAATTTTTATAATCGTGGACACAAAGATAGTCTCTTTATATCCGACACGATCAGAAATTCCGCCAGTGATAACAGGAATAAAGGTTTGTAGCATTGCCCAAACAGCAAGAATAATACCGTAGTCGTGCAAGTCGATGCCTAAACCGCCTTGTGACACCGGAGACTTAGCGTATAAGCCTGCACTGGCTTTGACGCCATAATAGGCGATACGTTCAACCAGCTCCATGCCGCCAACGAGCCAAAATATATAGCCAAGACTGGTGATAGAGGCCCACATTCCCAATTGTTTTACTTCACTCAGATCGTTGCCTGAGTGTGAATTAGTGCTCATAAGTCACCCTTTTATTTTATGTTCTATATCATTTTTATAACAAAGGCTGACACTTTACCTAAGTTCTGCAGAAATATCCAAAACCAATAAAAAAGCGGATCAAATGATCCGCTTTTTTGTTTAATCATTGGCTCGTAACAGATTAAAAATCTGTAACTGCTTAACGGCCATTCTCATTTGAGATGTTGATATAAAAATGTAAATACTCAGGGCTAAGCTTGTTGTTACGGTTTAGGCACCACAACACTTTTTGTACTTTTTACCACTGCCACAAGGACAAGCATCATTGCGATTAGGCTTAGCTTCAGACTTTACCGTTTTAGGTTTATTCAATAAACCACTTAATTCGATAATGTTTTCAGGCTTGTCAGCATCAATAGTGATATTGGCAAAGAGTTGTTTTTCAGCAACCATTGCGGCAACTTCCGTTTTACGCGCCTCGGTTTGCACAGACAACTTAAGCGGTAATGCTTCTGTACCAGGTTTAGCTGTGCGCTTGGTGTTATAACCACTTTCGCCATAAGCCGGCTTAGGGGTTTGACGACCTTTAAAAAAGAATTTATCAGACATGGTTTTAGCCCATAAAATAGAATGATGATATTGGCCGAAGCTTATACACCAAAAATGTAAAGTGAGATATCAAAGTTTCAATTTTGAACAAAATAAAGCGTTAATTATTGCCATGAGTCACATCAACAAAGATAAAAAACCAGCGAATTACTCGCTGGTTTTTTATAGAACGTTTTGTGTAAACTGAGTAAACCCCAAGGTAAATAGAGGCTTTCAGTTAAATCTTAGCTAATTCGACTTTTTGTTCGTTTAATTTTTCAATGTCACGAGTTAAATCTGCCATCTTAGCGCGTTCTTTATCAATTACCGCAGCAGGGGCTTTAGCCACAAAACCTTGATTAGATAATTTACCTTCAATACGGGCAATTTCTTGAGCAAGCTTTTCTAGCTGTTTATCGATACGGGCCATTTCGGCGCCAACATCGATCAAACCTGCCATTGGGATTAATAGCTCCATATTGCCGACTAACTGAGTACTCGACATTGGCGCCGTTTCACCTTCCGCTAAAATAGTCATCGTCTCAAGTTTAGCCAAACTAGCAAAGAATGTTTGGTTTGCTTCAAGACGTATACGATCTTCGTAGCTGACACCACGCAGTAACGCATTAAGCGGCTTTGATGGGGCTATATTAAGCTCTGCACGAATATTACGTACTGCTACAATAACTTGCTTAACCCATTCAAGATCGGCCATCGCGGTCGCATCAACTTGATCTGCTTGATAAGTTGGGAACGATGCTAGCATGATGGTGTCACCAGTGACGCCAGCTAACGGTTTAACGCGTTGCCAAATCGTTTCGGTAATGTACGGCATAAATGGATGCATTAAACGCTGCATTTTTTCAAGCACATTGACCAAAGTGTGGCGAGTGCCGCGCATTTGCGCTTCAGTGCCATTTTGCATAACAGGCTTGGTTAATTCTAAATACCAGTCACAGAATTGATTCCAAGTGAACTCGTATAAGGTGTTAGCGGCTAAGTCGAAACGGTAAGCTGCCATATGGTCTTCAACGGTTTTCACGGTTTGGTTAAATAAACCAATGATCCAACGATCGGCTAGCGACAATTCCATCGCACCTGGTTTACCATCAACTAATAGTTGACCGCAATCTAAAGGCTCGCCAGCTTCATCGCTATCTGGATCTGTCTGCACTTCAGTGTTCATTAACACGTAACGTGACGCATTCCATAACTTGTTACAGAAACTGCGGTAACCATCAAGACGTTTCATGTCCCAGTTGATGTCGCGGCCGGTTGAAGCCATTGCAGCTAAGGTAAAGCGCAGTGCATCGGTACCATGAGCTTCAATGCCGTCGGCAAACTCTTTACGGGTACTTTTTTCAATTTTTGCCGCCAGTTGCGGCTGCATCATGTTGCCAGTACGCTTTTCAACTAAGGTTTCAAGCTCGATACCGTCAATCATGTCTAATGGATCAAGGACGTTACCCTTAGACTTTGACATTTTATTGCCGACTTCGTCACGGATAAGACCGGTAACGTAAACGGTTTTAAATGGTACTTGTGGCTTGCCATCTTCATCTTTAATGAAGTGCATGGTCATCATGATCATCCGCGCAACCCAGAAGAAGATGATGTCAAAACCTGTGACCAACACGTCGGTTGGGTGGAAGGTTTTTAAGTCTTCTAAGTTGTCAGGCCAACCTAAGGTTGAGAAAGTCCATAATGCCGAGCTAAACCAAGTGTCTAACACGTCATCGTCTTGACGTAATACTACTGAATCTGCAAATTTGTGTTTAGCGCGGACTTCAGCTTCGTTACGGCCAACGTAGACTTTACCGTTTTCATCGTACCAAGCTGGAATTCGGTGTCCCCACCAAAGTTGACGTGAAATACACCAGTCTTTAATATCACGCATCCACGAGAAGTACATATTTTCGTATTGTTGCGGTACAAATTTGATGTCGCCATTTTCAACCGCTTCAATCGCCGTTTTGGCCATTGACTGCACGGCCACGTACCACTGGTCGGTTAGTAATGGTTCAATCACCACACCTGAGCGATCGCCATAAGGCACTTTTAAGCCGTGCGGAGCAACTTTCTCAAGTAGACCTAAGCTATCAAATTCAGCCACGATAGCATCACGGGCTTTAAAACGATCCAAGCCAGCATAACGCTCTGGTAAGGCCATTTCGATGTCTTTGTTTGGGGTGCCATCAGTGTTTATCACTTCAACAAAACTACGTACCGTGGCATCTAAGGTGAAGATGTTGTACATAGGCAGTTGATGACGTTTACCGACTTCATAGTCGTTAAAGTCATGGGCTGGAGTGATTTTTACACAACCAGTACCAAATTCCATGTCGACATAATCGTCGGCAACAATCGGTACTAAACGGTTTACGACAGGCAATAGAATGAATTTACCAATTAATGACTGATAACGTTCATCATCTGGATGCACGGCTACTGCGCTGTCACCTAGCATGGTTTCTGGGCGAGTCGTGGCGACTTCTAGGTAATCTTTACCATCGCTAGTTAATGCGCCTTGGGCCAAAGGATAGCGAAAATGCCACATGTGGCCTTGCTTCTCTTTGTTTTCAACTTCCAGATCTGAAATGGCGGTGTGTAGCTTTGGATCCCAGTTAACTAGGCGCTTACCACGATAAATCAATTCATCATCGTACAGGCGAACAAACACTTCTTGAACCGCTTTTGATAAGCCTTCATCCATAGTGAAACGTTCGCGATCCCAGTCAACTGATGCGCCCATGCGGCGAAGCTGTTTGGTAATCGTGCCACCAGACTGATCTTTCCAGTCCCACACTTTATCAATAAAAGCGTCACGGCCTAAATCATGACGAGTTTTACCTTCTTCGGCTTCAAGCTTACGCTCAACTAACATTTGCGTCGCGATACCTGCGTGGTCGGTGCCGACTTGCCACAAGGTATTTTTACCTTTCATGCGCTCAAAGCGGGTAAGGGTATCCATGATGGTATCTTGGAAGGCATGACCCATGTGCAAGCTACCTGTTACATTCGGTGGCGGGATCATGATGCAGTAATTGCCTTTTGATTCATCACCATGCGGCTTGAAGTAACCTTGCTCTTCCCAGTTTTGGTAAAGGGCTTGTTCGATAGACTTTGGGTTGTATGTTTTTTCCATAGGAGCGTTATGTTCTCTATCTAAATTAAGTGTTTATTCAGCTAATGTTTGAGTGCTGGGCGTAATGCCTACATTCTGATATTGACGGTAGCGATTGCGAGCAATGCGCTTGAGTTCGTCATCATTAGCGACAAAATCGATAATATGGGGCAAGTTTACCGCAAAACTGGGCATTTGGTCTGCAAGATTAATCAGAACTTGGCGACTTTTATTTGGCCCTAAGGTATCAAAACCAATTTCCACAGGTGCACCCGTTGTCGGGCCTTCACCTTTTAAGTTGTGTGGTACAAAAGCGTTGGGCTCAAATTGCCACAGTAATTCGTCAATTGCATACGCTTGCTGTTTGTCTTTGCAGTGAATGTAGACGGTTTTTTGTTGGCGATATTGTTGTTCAGCTAACCTGCACGCAGCTAAATACAGCGCATCTAATGCACTCATTTGATTATGATTATCAGGCATAAGGTAAAACAAGGCTTGAGTCATATAGTGATGCTTTTAACAGGTTATAAAGATGAGCTCGAGTTTACACTAAAATAGGCCGTGGGTTAATGGTTGTGAGGTGCGATATTTATATGAGGTTAGAATAGCTCAATATCACCAACGTGAGTTTAATCGCGCTTATTAATCCGGCATAGATCGCTATCACAATGGATTTTTTTCGCCGTTGCGGTAATAGCTCTGTGATGGATGGACGTTGAGGAGATGGGTGAGCTGGCGTTAAGCTTGAACGCCACAGTACAAACCACCTAATGGTTAAATTGTAGGGGATATTATTAATTATTATGTGCTGTTTGCGCCATGGGCCTCACAGTAGTAGTCGACTATAAACTTGTTGCTGATTGACTGATAAGCTAAAACGAGTGCTGAAGCGGTCGTAACAGACAGCTATTTTTGATTATCAATTCAATGTACTTTGTGTTGCTGACGAGTCAAATCGCATTCGGTCTCCTTAGCGGATTAACTCACACTTTACATGAGTAGGACTAGTCCCTTTGGTGCACTCTTTTAAAGCTCTGCGTTGTGCTTTTAACATTGAGTCATAACCAAAACCGTATCCATATCTAACATTACCCATATCGTTAACCGATACAGCCAGTGCTTTATGGTTTTTAAAGCCTTCATACTTGATTAACACATCAATAAGTTTCTGATCATTTGTCACAAACTGACACGCTTTAGGTTGCGGCGTTTGTTCACAGGCTAATGGGTAATGGTCAAATACAGGGTAGGAACTATCGATACTGTCAAACCAAGAGGACCAAGTAGTTTCTTGAGTCTCAATTGCGATATCAGCTGGAATATGAATTTGCAGTTGTTGACCTTGTGAATCATGTTGAGCCAGCCATACTAATTTGAGTTTATTGTTGTTAGGATGGCCATTGGCAACGAGCACGTCGCCAGCGCAATTGTCACACAGTTGCTCGTCAGCTTTTATGATTGATACTTGGGTTGAATGGCCAGAAGCGCCGCCGCAACTTCTTTCAAAGATAACAGCCTTGTACATTTTATCTAATGAAAGTGATTCGGTGTAAACGTTATTACCGCACATGGAACTGAGTAGCCAGCCCAATAAAATAGCCATTAACCCAAAAAGCGCCAACGCGCTGACTATTGAAATGAGTATGACTTTCATCGCCTTCATCTGAACATTCCTTTCAGTGAGTTTTATTTCATTAAATTATACATTTAAGCTATTTTGGGTTTTATATTAAATTTGTTACTTAGATGTAACAAGTTAATCATTGTTTATTCTTAGTCAGTTTGGTTTAGAGAGGATCTTTTGGGGAGATTACATTAAGCATATTTAGCGGGTAACGAAAATTCAATAGTAAAAACTATCTATTGCAGTTGTTATGTATTGGAAATTAATGATCCGTTATCGTTTAGCAAAATCGGTATCAGTTGGAAAATAATCTTGCTAAATGGTTTGGTACATCCCTGATGATGTTAACTCATCAAATACTTACTGCCATAGTGCAATAACCTCATCAGAAGTGTCGTTTGAAAATGCGATATATAAGATAGAGTCGTACAACTTAATAGGAGTACGCTCTATTGAGTTGATATCGATATCGGCTGCTTTTGCCAAAAGGCATCACTAGCTCGCTCATAGGTGCAACATCAACTCTGCCGTAACTGCGCATTTTGAGCGATTGCAATTGGGATTTGTCAGTACTGAGGTTGGTGAAGCCTTGGGAATCTAAGTCGGTGCTCAGCATTACCAAGCACTACACCAACATTTCGGACACGTTTTAAGTCTTCTAAATCTGCTAGTGATAGTCCGTAATTACGCTTTTGGTAAAAATACACTCCGCTACTAATCATGGGGCCTGCCCATTTCATGTTTACTTCTCTTTCCGGCCTTTTAGCAATGACAAATAACGCCGTGTTTGGTTGCGACTTTAATAACTGAAAAGCTCTATTAAGGGGAGGCATTTCAATGTTGGCTGGGTATATTCCATCATCGCTTGAATAATATCGATTGAAAAACCGTTTAAACGGTCATCGTCTAGGTAACTAAATAGGGTAAAGGATGGGGGATGAAATGAACTTGCGGATGGTCTTTTGCAAAGAGCTCGTTGGTTGGCGTATATGCAAAGTAACCGCTTCTTTATTTGTATGCCACTGCTAATGACATTATCAAGTGGTTGATTCACATCATTCAATCACTTCCTTGTGATTGTTAATTTGACTATGAGCGTTAGCGTTAAATTGTTCGATAAACAACCTAAAACATGATGATTATTTTATCGCCACATCACAGTTATTGATCATGTTTAGTGAAGGCTTGAGATAGTCTTGCCGGGTCGGGAAAGGTAAAATTCTCGCGAATGCTCGCCCAAGAATCATGACTTTTAATACAGTGGCCTACCACAACCAGAATGGAGCAGGCTAGAATTCCCCAACCAATGGCATTATCGCCAGCACTCGCCCACACGGCAACCAAGCTTGATGCCCCAAAAGCGATGGTGATTTGAAGAAAGTTTTGTAAACCAGCAGCTTTGGATGCGTTATTGCTGAATTGTTGCAGGGCATTATTAACCACAATCGGGTAAATACCGCCATTGCTTCCTGCGAGTAATGAAAATGCAACTAGCAGTGGTAAGATCGTTTCAGTATCGAGGATCACGCTGGATACAAAAATGGCTGTAACACAACAACCAAAGAAAATAAGTAAACAGTTCAAGCTGACTTGAGTTCCCCACTTTTTAATTAGCAACTTACTCGAGTAGCCACCAACAATAAACATAATGGTCTGAGGTATAAAACTTAAGCCAATTTCAGTCGCAGCATAACCATACTGTTCCATCACCGCAGGCCAAAGCGTTAGGTAAGCAAAGAAAGCACCAGAACAGGCGCCAAAAATTATCACATTACCTAAGTATCGTGTATTAGCCAGTAATTGTTGATAGCCAATATTAGGCTTACTTTTATGCAGGCTCACAGTTTCTTTGGGGACAAAAATAGAGGTCATGACAATCAACAGTACAGCTATAATACACAAACTAATAAACACCGCGCGCCAGCCAAAACTATTCAGTATCATTGCGCCAGCAATGGGCGCCAATGCCGGAGATAATGCCACTAAAGGCATAATATTAGAGAAAATATTTTGAGCTTTATCGGCTGGGTATTGTTCTATCACAATCGCTTGCCAAATGACTGCGGCACTGCAAGCGCCAATCGCTTGGAAGAATCGGGCAATATTCATCGCCATCATACTGTCACTGAGTGCAATCAGTGCACTTGCCAACATAAATACGCTTAAGCCAATAAACAGTGAATTACGTTTACCTATTTTATGGACTAATGGTCCATATAATAACTGTCCAATTGCAAGTCCTGCCAAAAAGCTGGTTAACGATATGGCCACTTCAGAAGTGCTGGCATTAAAAGTCCCTTCAATAGATTTGAATGATGGCAGGTACATGTCGGTAGCAATGAAACCTAACATACTCATTAAGGCTAAATAAAACAGGAAGAGGTAAAATGTAATGTTAGTGTTTTTTTTGTTAATTATTAGGTCGTTGTTACTCATTTTAAACATGTCTTTTTCGTTGTTTCAATAAAGCCTGTTAGCTTAATGGTTTACTTAATTAGCTTAAAACGTTTATTTTTGAATTCTGTCATCAAAAAAATTGATTGGACGCTTATTGTAAAGCATAATTGAATCCGATTATGCCCTTAGCACATGATTCATTTTGTCCTGTTATATCCCATGAATACCGCCATTAAATGAGTTAAATAGATATGCTTTCACAACAAATATTTGAGCTAATTGATGTTGTTGCTCAAACTGGCAGTTTTACTGCTGCAGCAAAAAAACTGCATAAAGTACCGTCTGCTATAAGCTACTCAGTTAAGCAAATTGAAACAGAACTCGGGGTTGAACTATTTATTCGCCACCATAGAAGCGTTAGCCTTACTCCTGCGGGAAAACATTTTGCAGCCAAAGCACGTCAGTTTCTTAGCGAGATGGAATTGATGAAACGAGATACCCTTAGAGTCGCTAATGGGTGGAAACCTATGTTATCTATTGCGCTAGATAATATTGCCAGAACTGACAGCATGCATGCATTAATCGCAGATTTTTACAGACAGTTTCATGATGTTGAACTGATTATTCGTATCGAAGTTTTTAACGGTGTTTGGGAAGCGCTTGCCAAAGGCTTAAGTGACATCGCCATTGGTGCGACAACTGCCAATCCGGTTGGCGGGACATTCAAATACACTAACATGGGTAATATTGATTGGCTGTTTGTGGTCAGTGCAGGGCATCCATTAGCCAAGATAATGCGTCCACTAAGTGATGATGAGTTACGAGGTTTTCCATCTATTTGTCTTGAAGATACTTCCCGTGAGATCCCCAAGCGGATCACTTGGTTGTTAACGAATCAGCGACGGTTAGTGGTGCCTGACTGGCACAGCGCAATTAACTGTTTTGTTGAAGGACTGGGGATTGGTTACATGCCAGAACATTTGGCTGCACCTTTGATTAAATCTGGTCAATTAGTGTGTAAAAAACTGCATAAAGTGAAACAGCCTAGTGCTTGTTGTTTAGCTTGGAATGACGATCAAATGTCACCTGCATTGGCTTGGGTATTAGATTACCTAGGTGATAGTGAGCAATTACATCGTCAATGGTTAGCCTAATCGATGACATCAATCATGTGGGTGAGCTTGTATTTTAATTTACCTGATTGATAACAAAAAAGGGTAAAGCACTAGGCTTTACCCTTTCAATATGTACTTAAATAAACCAAACGATTACTCGTTGATTTCAACTCCAGCACGATTAATTAAGAATTGGCTTAAAATCGGTACCGGACGACCAGTAGAGCCTTTATTCGCGCCGCTGTTCCAAGCTGTACCAGCGACATCTAAATGCGCCCAGTTGTACTTTTTGGTGAAGCGAGACAAGAAACACGCCGCAGTAATCGACCCAGCTGGGCGACCACCTAAGTTTGTCATGTCAGCAAATGGGCTGTCTAGCATGTCCTGATATTCATCCCATAACGGCATGCGCCACGCGCGGTCACCGCTTTGCTCACCAGCATTTAATAGCTCATGGGCTAATGGGTTGTGTGAACTGAATAAGCCAGACGCATGTTTACCGAGTGCAATAACACAGGCACCGGTTAAGGTCGCTGTATCAATCACTATTTCAGGATCATAGCGTTCAACGTAAGTTAATACATCACACAATACTAAGCGGCCTTCAGCATCGGTATTAAGCACTTCAACTGTTTGACCTGACATAGTCGTTAAAATATCACCAGGACGGTAAGCATTACCCGCAGGCATGTTTTCACAACCGGCTAAAATACCAATGACGTTGATAGGTAACTTCATTTCGCATAGTGCTTTCATGGTGCCAATCACACCTGCAGCGCCGCCCATGTCGTATTTCATTTCATCCATGGCTTCGCCAGGTTTTAATGAAATTCCGCCAGAATCGAAGGTTAATCCTTTACCGACAAGCACAATAGGTTTTTCGGTGCTATCAACCGCGCCCTGATATTCCATCACGGTCATGATTGATTCGTTACTGCTTGCACGGCCTACGGCTAAATAAGAGTTCATGCCTAACTTGGCCATTTGCTCTTCACCTATGGTGGTCACTTTCAAGCTTTCGTAAACTTCAGACATTTGGCGGGCTTGTGAAGCCAAGTAAGCTGGATTGCAAATATTCGGTGGCATGTTTGCGACATCACGACACAAATGCATACCTGCAGATACTGCGGTGCCGTGTTCAATGGCACGCTCACCAATAGTTAATTCACGACGTGTTGGCACGTTAAATACCATTTTACGTAATGGACGACGAGTTTCGCCTTTACGGGTTTTTAATGCATCAAATGAATATAAGCTATTTTGCGTGCTTTCAATGGCTTGACGAACTTTCCAGTAGGTGTCGCGGCCTTTGACATGCAGTTCAGTTAAGAAGCAAACAGCTTCCATTGAACCGGTTTCATTTAGGGTACTGATGGTTTTTGTGATAATTTGTTTGTATTGGCGCTCGTCTAGCTCACGCTCTTTGCCACAACCAACCAGTAAAACACGTTCACTCAATACGTTTGGTACATGATGCAATAGCAACATTTGTCCTGGTTTACCTTCAAGGTCACCACGACGAAGGAGGTTACTAATGTAACCTTCACTGATTTTATCCAATTGCTCTGCGATACCAGACAGACGGCGAGGTTCGTAAACGCCAACAACGATACAGGCTGAACGTTGCTTTTCGGGGCTACCGCTCTTTACGCTAAACTCCATGAGCACTCCTAGATTCTTAAAGACAAATTTTTATATTTATTAGATAATGTTTGCATTAGGCCATCTGGCATATAATCAACGAAAAGGTGATAACTGTTTGGGATTATTAACGAAAAAGAGGCGCAAATTGGCAGCCCAAATAGATGTTAACCTTGACCCCAAAGCACCTTCCGCGCTGGTCAGAAAACTAGCAAAACTGCTGAAAGTAGTCAGTTTACATGAAAGTTGCTCTGATACCAGTAAAAAGATAAGTTTAGCCACCGGATCATACTTGTGATTGTATTTAGATATCTTATTAGTGAAGTTTTAAAAGCGCAATTTGCGGTACTTTTGGTACTGCTAACTATTTTTATTAGCCAACAATTTGTGCGCGTGTTGGCAGATGCCTCAGATGGTGAATTCCCCGCGTCTTTAGTGATGACATTATTGGGCTTAAACTTGCCTCAATTAACCGTATTGGTGTTACCGCTGAGTTTCTTTTTAGGGATATTGTTGGCTCACGGGCGCATGTATTCTGAAAATGAAATGGTCGTTTTGCATGGTGTTGGTGTCAGTGAGTGGTATGTCACTCGAGTAACGTTATTAGTCGCATTTGCTAATTTATTGTTCACGGCCTATTTGTCTGTTTACGTCGGACCTTGGGCAGAAGAACGCCAAAATCAAGTACTAGAAAAGGCTCAGTCTGAAGCTGGTCTTGCAGCACTAACTCAAGGCCGTTTTCAAGCAAGCCCAAATGGCCGCGCGGTATTGTTTGTTGAAAAAATAAATAAAGACAATACGTTAGATAAAGTTTTTGTCGCGCAGTTGCCAGACCCAGAAGATGAGAATGGTTTAACTAATATTGTTGTGGCCAAAAAAGGTCGGGTGGTTGAAGATAATATCGGTAGTCAACAATTACAACTCGACAATGGTTTTCGTTATCAAGGCAGCCCTAAATCACTCGAACTACAAGTGATTGAGTTTGGAGGCTATAAAATGGAAATCAAAGAACAAGAAGTCGATGAGCGCCGACGTAAACTTTCTGCACTGCCAGTCAATGAACTATTGGATACCCCAGGGTCGGAAGCGGCGGCTGAATTTCAATGGCGACTGGCGATCCCTATCTCAATTCCATTGTTGACCTTAATTGCCGTGCCATTAGCGCGAGTGAATGTTCGCCAAGGGAAGTTTGCCAAAATGTTCCCCGCTATTTTACTGTATTTAGGTTATTTCGGATTAATGATTGCAGGGCGAAAAGCACTGCAAGATGAGGTGGTGCCGCAGTTCTTAGGCATGTGGTGGATCCATGCATTAGCACTCATGTTAGGATTATTGTTATTAATTAAAGAGCGACCAACAGGGATGAAGTTCTTGGGCTTATTTAAACGTAAGCAGGTGACGCTATGAAAATATTAGACCTGTATATTGCGCGGATGATCGTTAGTACATCTGGCTTATGTTTACTTATTTTGACCGGTTTATCTGGCATCATTAAGTGGGTTGATCAATTACGTTTGGTTGGGCGGGGTGCTTATACCATGCTCGATGCTGCTATCTATGTATTGTTTTTGATCCCTCGAGATATTGAAATGTTTTTCCCAATGGCAGTGCTGCTTGGTGCGCTAATTGGTATGGGCATGCTGGCATCTAACTCTGAGTTAGTGGTGATGCAAGTTTCAGGTATGTCGCGCTTACAAATCACCCAGTCGGCGATGAAAACAGCGATTCCATTGATGATTCTGGTTATGGCTCTGGGGGAATGGGGGGCACCTATTGCTGAGAAAAGTGCTAAAGAGCTTCAAGCGACTAAAATCTCTGGCGGGAGTTTAATTAAATCTCATCGAGGTATTTGGGCGAAAGATGGTGATTTATTCGTCAATATCGGTGAGGTTCAAGACGTTAATACTCTGAATAATATTAGTTTATATGAGTTTAATGACCAACAAGAATTAACCAGAGTGACACATGCTAAAAGCGCTCAATTTAGGGATGATGCTTGGCAATTATCTGTGGTTGAGAACACCACTGTGGTCGATGATAGAGTGGTGCGAGATTTTCTTGATTCCGATGTGTGGCAATCTACATTAACCCCAGATAAGTTGAGTGTTGTGTCGATTAAGCCCGAAGCATTATCCATAAGTGGCTTAATTGATTATTTAGATTATTTAAAAGTTAACCAACAAGATCCGAGTCGTTATGAGCTGGCATTATGGCGCAAGATTATGCAACCCGTCACCGTCGCTGTAATGATGTTAGTCGCGTTATCGTTTGTGTTTGGACCATTACGTACCGTAACCATGGGGGCTCGCGTGTTGTTGGGTGTGGTCGCTGGGTTTAGTTTTTATATTAGCAATGAGATATTTGGGCCTATGAGCATAGTGTACGAATTGCCCGCAGTAGTCGGTGCAATTGCTCCTAGCATGTTATTTACCGGATTAGCTTTGTATTATATTCGCAAATAACACTGAACATTTAATCGATAATCTGTAAAAAATGGCAACCTTCTGGTTGCCATTTTTTTGCTTTAACACTACCCATTAGCCGTGGGTGAATGTGCTATGCGCCACGCCAATTTCGCATTTGATTGGCTTCTACAGACAGCACTACCACTTCTGAACGAGTCATCTTGTCTTGTAATGCTAATTTGTCATCATTGATGATAATCCATAGATTACCAATACCCAGTAAAGACCACACGATTCGAGCACATGCGGTAATAAAACTCAGGTTTTGACCGTTAGGATGTTGCACTTTGAGTCGCCAAGCGCGCATACCTAAGGTTTGCCCGCCTTTACTCCAAAATATGGCATAAAATCCGCCAACACAAAGCGCTATCCAGAGTTGGTAAAAGCCGTGATAAATAGGGGTGTTATTAAGTAGATCTGACACGTGTTCATGACCATTCATCGCGATAAGGCCACTGCTTTGTAAAGCAAAGAACACCCCAAAGCCCAAGGCACCAGCACACATATAAACGGCTACTGCGAGCATTGAGTCATACGCCATAGCACCTAAACGTCGAATAAAACTCGCACGAGGGAAATTAGCATGATCTGAATTCAACATAGACAGTCCTTATTGATATCAAAATGATTAAATATCATCATCTTCACGAACAAATTTAATGCTACTAAAACCAAAACGTGCAAACTCGGTCTTGCGAAATTCTTTTTCTGCTTTAGCGCCTTTTTTTGACGTTAAGGCAACTTGTTGTTCCATGGCCAAAAATTTCTTTAAGTCAATCCCTTCAGCTTCAGCGGCTGCTTCATAAAGATCGCGATGTATGTCGTAGCTAAAAGCGATGGTTTTGGTTTGACCTTTAAAGGTGTAAATCACTTGGCGCGCCATGTAAACTCCTGAAATTAATGTAATTCACTGTAAAAAATAAACAATATGGTACCTAAAAATGCAGATTCTGCCTGCAAGTCGTTAAGCTATTCGTGGGGCTTTGAGATACCAAACTACAAAAGGGCAAATACAGTAAAGTTAGCGGCCTCTTGCATAGCGGTTAATTGTCCCACGTTCATCTCGTTATAACCAAGCCGATTTGCTGTAACTGGCAATAAATTTTTCACCACTAGAAACAATTGAACTTTGTTGGTTGCATTTTGTTCAATGTAAACGTGTATTAATCGAGGCGAGTGGATAGCCGCCTAGCAAGTTAAGCAAGATTCGCTCAACAAACAGCAACACGATTTTAGCTGGCCCTTCGGACCGTGTTTACTGGCCATCGCTCCTGCGTTATCGGCTTTTATGCTGCATAACTTCATTCCTAAGCCCTAGTCTTATTGGCTACTGTTGCCGTTATAGATCAAACATTCACTGCAAAATAACCTTGAAACATCAACATACCCTAGGATATCTCAATCGGCGAGATCCCTAATAAAGCCGCAACGTTACTGCTTAAGTTGATTAGTAATGTCATAGAGTGTTAAACGCACAGTGGTTATAAACCGATAGCAACATGGCGCGAGCTTTTATCATAAGGGTAAATATAAATAACATGCCCCAGTAGGATAGCTTTCTAATGATTGTGCTAGCTTTGCTGAGGTGGGCTCAGGTTTAAACCCTTGCTGTTGCCAATATGTTTGTGCGCCTTGCACTGCAACTAATCCAATACCATTGAGCATTAATGTTTTAGCCTGATTAACTAGGTAGGTAAATAGCTGCTTACCAACACCCATACCTTGTGCATTGGGTGAGATAGCCATGTCATGTAAATACCAGCTGTTGCTCTCAATAGGCCCCTTTAATTCACGGTTCAGTGACGGGGCATCGCCTCTTTGCCACGGGTGAACAAGAGCATAAGCTAGCACATTACCTTGTCGTTCAAATACCACACAGCAAGCAGGCGAGAGTTGCCATTTACTTTGCATAACCTCAAGCGATTCTGGTGTTAGTTCAACATAACATTGCGCTTGGATCGCCATAATAGCGGGCCAATCATTAGCGGTAATTGGACGAATTGACATATCATTCTTTCGTGGTAGTTTTGAGGGCGTAATTATACTCAGAAACGGCATGAATCATAAGCCTAAATCAGTGCTAGAGTAACCATAATAATAGCTATAAGGAATATCAATATAATGACAGTCAGTTTACATTCAGCCCGTAAATGTGTTTTGGCAGCGGCGATATTTACCTTGATGACCTCTTTATCATTTACCGCTTCAGCTGAGACTGAGGCATTTAAATCAGGGTCGATAATTAAAGATTATGGCAAAATAGCTGAAGTAAATAGTAGCTTAGTGATACCTGCTGGAATGAAGTTCAAAGTCGCTTTTGATTTAAGTAGTGCAGCAAAACCTGCAGAATTAAATCGTAGTATTGATACCTTAGCGCGTTTTATCAACATGCATGTGGCAGCCGGGGTTAAGCTTGAAGATATTTCTGTTGCTATGGTGGTGCATGGTAAAGCTGCGAATGATATGACCAAGGATAGTGTTTACCAGCAGCTCAATGCGGGACAAAAAAATGTCAATAAAGACTTAATTGCTCAGCTAGTTAAACATGGCGCAAAGTTCTATGTATGTGGTCAAACCGCGGCATATTATGGCATTACCCCTGACGATTTATTGCCAGGCGTTGAGATGGCATTATCGGCGTTAACTGCCCATGCCGTGTTGGCTCATGAAGGCTACAGTGTAAATCCGTTTTAATTTGCCTGTAGAATGTTGGCAGTACTAGTAGGCAATCGCATTATCGATTAAATACATCTTGCTTGGTGTATTTATCGATAATATTTTGAGTAGTACCATTTTGATTAAATTCTGCAATAGCGGCGTTGATTTGTGGTAACAAGGCTAGGTGCTCTTTACGAAGACGCATCACTAACTCGCCTTGTGTATGAATTGCCGCAAGGCTGATAGGACTGTTGAGTTTTTTAGCCCAATATAAAGCGGGTAAATCGCCGCAGATAGCCGCATCAATTCTGTTTTTATATAGGGCTTTGATGAGATCGCGTTCTGAAACAAAATCGACCCGAGTATATTGCGCATCATCATAGTACAAATAACCACGTACCATGCCTATTTCTTTGCCTTTAATATTATTGATATTTTGCCAGTTTTTAGCATTTTCCTCCAAAGTAATAATATTTTCTTGGATAGCTATTATGGGATCAGATTGTACAAAAAGCGTGCCTAAATCCTTATTAGGAAACCAATCGGGGCTAACAAAGTCGAAATCTAATAAGCCGTTATCGAGGGCATAATTGGTTCTTTTTGGCGGGAAGTTATGTTTTTCAATGTCAATATTGGCTTTTGCCAGCAGTAAAGGTACCAGCTCTCCTAGTATTCCAGGCTCTTCTGCTGAGTCAGCAATATAATAAGGTACCCAACTGCTTGAGGCGTTGACGTTGTACTTAAGAACTGTAGCGGCTTGAGCTGTCGAACCACAAAAAAACATAACAAAGCAAGAAAGTGCTATAAAACGTTTTTTCATGGTGATTCCTTATTTTTATTTTTGTATCAAGACTATATCAACTATTGATAGTTAATAAAGGTCAAGACACAGCAAACATAAACTTGGATGTAAATTACTTGGCATTAGCATGTAAGTTTTATGGTGTTTGATCAGAGAAGTCTTTTTATTGGCTTGACTGAGTAATAAACCTTGTTCTAGTGCTAAGCGAGCGACCAGTTTTTCGTCGCCGCGAATGTACATTGAGATGGGTTTAACAATTTTATCGTCAACAATATGCTGATTAAATTGTTTTGCTGAGATGACTATACTGGATTGACCATCGCTGCCGAGTTTTAATTTTACATCTATATCGGTATCAGTGATCACCACCCACTTTTGTTCCGTCAAGGCGGCTAAAAGGCCTTTAAGTCCTGCACCGGTCGCAATAGTACTGTTGTTAGCTTGTTGATATTGATCTGCAATACAGGTTAACAAACGTTTCAGTTGAGCTCCCGCACCTTGACTTCGTGCTTGACTGATCCAAGTTGTTAAGTCGTCTGCCATGAGCTTTGAAAAGCGTTTTGTTTTTAACGACTCAACCATCCAGTTACATAAAAAATGGCTTTCTTGTGCTGGTGTTCTGACGGATTTGTGTTGTGATGCCGAAGTATTTATGGCTTCTATTCCAGCTAGCGCAAGTGTTAATAAAGCTTGGTTGTATGTTTCTGTCGTCATTTCAACTGGGTCAATAAAGTAATGTGGCGCTTAGTTTACCGTGAAGTGACTCATTGCTAAATAGATATTTGATCAGCCACTGTGCATCGATTATTACTGAGAGTAAAATTAAGGCTATTATTCTTTTTTGGGGGGAAATTGCCCCAAAATAGCGATGATAGTTTGCTGGATACTTTTCACTTTATATTCGCCACCTTGATCATAGCGATACTGACTAGTGCCACGCCAAATTAAGCGTTTACTGGCAGGGTCGATAATATCAATTTGAATCGTTTGAATTTTAGCCGTGTCACTGCCTAGAGGGATCCCCATACTTGTTCCAACGATTAACCCACCATTAGCGCCCCACGTTCCAGAGCCTAGACCAAAAGATAACCCAGAATCTTGCTCTTCGTCTTCAGTGAAAAATGCGTAACTCACTAAAAAGTCAGCATTGTCTTTAGTAAAGACATAACCTTGATTAAGTAAGGTTTGTTTAATTTCGGCATTAATACGATCAGCGGTTAACGGATCATCGGTTTGTTTTACGGTGAGCTGACTGAATGTTTTGAGTACAGAAAAATCGTAATTAACATCATAATCTTGCTTGGGTTTTACCGTGCAAGATGTCAGTAATAGCAGGCTACAGATTAGGGTAATGAATTGATAATGCGCTATTTTTTGAGTAAAAAACTTACCTGAACGCTGTGGTGTTGTCATAAGACTTCCTTTAACGTGCAATAATGTACAAAATTAACTCAATTAGTATAACCTTAATATCAAGGTGTTCGATAACGACGTTAGTCGGTTCTGAGCCGTTATCAAAGCAAACTATTAATGACTATATCGTATATTTGGCATTTAACAATATTCGCTGAGGTTAAGCATTCTAATGATGGAACAGTTAAGTTTTTTTGCGGTGCCAAGCCCTTGTATCGGCGTTTGTCAGTCAGACAGTCGCGGCTACTGTATGGGCTGCCATCGTAGTCGCGATGAACGTTTTAACTGGATGACGTTTAGCGAGTTACAAAAGCAAGATGTGATCCGTTTGTGTTTACAGCGTAAACGACGTCGCCAGTATGCCATTCATAAAGCGAAACAGCTTGAGCTTCAAACCCTGCAAACCGCGCATACACCTCAATTAGATTTTGATACCCAGATAACAGCAGACAATGAAGAAATTGATTTAAGCGGTTTTAGTGTAGATGAATAATACAGTGTTCAGTACGCTACGCTTTCATTGCTTGCCAAAATAATCTAAAACTAGCGTTCCTGTGCGCATCATCGTCACCTAAATTGGGGTTGTCGGTAAAGAATCGAATCGCCGCTAAGTACTGCCCATGGCAGTTTTCGAGTAATAAGGCATTGGGAAAGTCTGCAATAATCTGCTGTTGTTTACCTTGCTCAATCAGCTCGACCACAAATCCTAAAATGCTATTCATCGCTTGCTTTCTGACGTCAGCATCAATGTCTGCTGACATCGAATATTGCAAAAAAAATAGTTGCTTTAACGGTTGTGCAATCGCCCAATCGATGGCTTTTTGCCATAGAGTATTAGCATCTTGTTCAATATCTCCACTAAAATCAGTATTGCTGATCATATTGGTCGCAAATTCTTGTTTAATGGATAAGAACAGCTGGCTCATGATGTCTTTTTTGGTTGGAAAATGATGAAACAAGGTGCCCGTTGCCACGCCAGCCGCTTTGGCTATTGAGGCGGTCGATGTAGCATTAAAGCCTTTCTTTACAAACAGCTGTAAAGCTGAATCTAAAATGGCTTGTTTCTTATCTGTGGTCATCACTGCTTTATGGCTCATCGAATCAAGATACCTGTTGATCTAAAGTCTGTTTATAAGGAGAGAGTTGATGATTATCTGTTAAATCAGTTTGACTCTTCATTACGCAGAGCAATTATTGCTTGCCACACAATAATTGCAGTGGCGATAATCCGGTGTTAACGCAAGAAAAACTTCATTAATAACCGTTGGATAATACCGCCATAAGGCGGGTGAACCAAGATACCACTATTTATTTTACCGCTGTGTAGAATGGTTTTAGCGTGGCTAAAGGTTAAAAAACCTTCTTTGCCGTGGTAGTGCCCCATACCTGATGGACCAATGCCACCAAAGGGCGCATCATCGGCGGCAACATGAAATACCGTATCGTTAATGCATACACCACCAGAATGAGTGTGAGCTAATATTTTTTGTTGAGTTTGTGGCTCAAAACTCATCACATATAAGGCTAATGGACGATCGTTTTTATTGATGTAAGCCATCGCTTCATCAATCGACTGGTAGCTAATAATCGGTAATAAAGGTCCAAAGATCTCGTCTTGCATAATCAGCATATCATCAGTGGTATTAGTCACTAGTTGAGTGGCTATTTTCCGCTGTGTTGTTGATATTGGGCCTGTAATGGCGGAAGTGATGCTTGCACCTTTGGCTTTTGCATCGTCTAACACTTTGATTAGGCGATGGTACTGACGATCATTAATGATATTACCGTAGTCTGGGTTGGTGTCGAAGTTAGGGTACATTTTATTAAATCGACGTTGGTAAGCGGCAATAAATGCCTCAACTTTTTCTGCTGGGCATAAGACATAGTCAGGGGCGACACATATTTGCCCCGCATTTAAGCACTTACCAAAAATAAGTCGCTCTACTGCTGTGTCTATTGGCATATCTGGAGCAATGATCGCTGGCGATTTGCCCCCTAGCTCTAAGGTGACTGGGGTTAAGTTATTCGCTGCGGCGCGCATAACATGGCGGCCAACAACGCTAGAACCGGTAAACAGAATATGGTCAAACGGTAATCCTGAAAACACCGCGGCCACATCGGCTTCACCTTCAACGACTGCAACTTCAGTAGGGTCAAATATTGTTGCCAACATCTGACTTAATACCGCATTCGTTGCCGGAGTAAACTCAGACATTTTGAGCATTGCGCTATTACCGGCGGCAATGGCGGTGATTAGCGGACCCATTGATAACATGACCGGGAAGTTCCACGGCACTATGATGCCTATCACGCCTAATGGCTGATATTGCACCGAAACTTTAGATGGCGACAGTAATAAACCGGCATGGCGTCGACTGGGTTTCATCCATGATTTAAGCTGTTTGATGGTGTAATTGATGTTATTTACACAAGGCATAATATCGGAAATGATAGTGTCATTTGGCGATCTATGACCGTAATCATTGATTAAGGCATCGATAATAGCTTGCTGGTTATCGAGTAATGCTTGTTTTAGACGAGTTAATTTATCGACTCGTGATTGATAATCAGGTGCTGGATTAGACAGGAAACGCGCGCGTTGATCGGCTAGTGATTGTCGTAGTTGTGTTTCAATATTATCAACGGCCATATTCATATTTTGTCTCCAACAAAAATAACGATGTTGATTTGCTGAGTGTCATATTGAACAACTCAATAAACCGACTGATTAGTCGGTCTAATGTTAGGTTGTTTTTTGATCTAAAGCAAGTTTTCGGTTTTGATTTGACTTTGATCACTAAGTGACTCTTTAATATTGACTATACTTAATTTCAATGCTGAACATATCTTTAAACGTGGGGTGTTATTCAGCGTTGATGAAACTTATATTGGTGAAACGAAACAGAGTGTGTTTATCTGGTATGTAATGTTTTAGCAAATGATATGGAGGAAGATAATATGCGTACTCGTAATATTTTATGGCCTACCGATTTTTCTGATACGGCGTCACATGCATTACGTTATGCCATTGAAATGGCAAATTTATACCAAGTTGGGATTCGTATTGTGCACGTAGTTGATCAGCCTTTTGGTGATGAAAATTATATGGTACTTGCGATTACTCCCGAAGAGTTAGCTAAAAGTATGGAAGAAGCGGCTGCGAGTCGAATGCATGAACTGCTTGGGCAGCTAAATACTAATTTAAAAATTGAAACGGTTATCCGCCGTGGCGATGCGATTACCGAAATTTTAGCCGAAGCCAATAAAGGTGATATTGGCATGGTGGTAATTGCCAGTCATGGCAGAAGCGGGTTGGCTCATTTTTTACATGACAATGTAGCCGAAGCCATTGCCAATAAAGCTGATTGCCCTGTATTAGTGGTTAAATAGCATGGCTTGTTGAAGCTGGCTAGGGTATTACCAAACGGTGCTTTTAATCTGCTTAAAAGCTGGAGCCGGGTTGAGTTAAAAATTCGATTTCGGCAGTTGTAGAGTCGCGCCCTAATATTTTATTTCGATGTGGATAACGATTAAATTGCGCGATAATAGCTTGATGTTGCAGTTGGCTGGGCAGATTATTGGGCGCATATTGCTCAAATAATGGCAAGCCTTGTTGATGGATTTTCATTGATTCACTATGCATGTAGGGCATGATTAAAAAGCCCGCTTGTTGTGTTGGTAACTGAGCTAAACAGCCTAATGTTACAGCTTCTTGTGCAAGTACTAATGCGATATTGTCAGCGGCAAATGCCGCTGGGGTATCGCGATGAATATTTCGTGAAAATTGGTCTAGCACGATAATTTCAGCTAATCGGCCTTGAGCATTAGTACGCCAATGTTGTAATTCACCTTTTACGGCTGCATCAAGCGTGGTGCTAAAAGCTTGTTTTATCTGCAAATCAAGCGCTAAATCCTTTATCCACCATTGCTTAGAGGATAGTTGCACAAACCAAAAATCAATTACATGGTCTGGGGTAACACTTGTTATTATTTGATTCATTTTGCTAAATCCAATTGCGGTTATCGTGACTCGTTGCATTAAGTGATCGTGTAATAATCAGTTCGGCCACTTGTATTGGTATATATGGGAACACCACACTGCCACTGGCTAATCCAACTTCAACATATGCTAGTTTAGCCTGTTTTTGGCTTTGAGTTTGAGTAATCGAAACGTGTTGAACTTTTTCAAATGTGACTCGTTTCCATTGTTGACCTAAAAAGCCACTGTGCTGCCAAATCACCTGTTCTGCTACGACATAACCCCACTGTTTATAGCGGATAAACAGTGCAACTATTACCATGATGGCGGCAAACCAAATCACTTCAAAAAAACCAAGGCTTTGATTGCCATAATACCCCATGATACTGATTACACTGGCTAGGGTCAGTGGCAGCGCGATTCTTCTGGTTAGCCAATTAACATGAATAGGCGAGTAACTGTTGGGCAGTGCGCTTGCTCCACCGCTGAGGTGAGGTATTTTTGCCAAAAGAGATTCTATTTCAGCTGACTTAACGCTTGGAACTAACATGTGTTGCTTGGTCTTATGTTCAACCTCATGGCCTTTGACTTGTTTGAAGTATAAGGTCCATCGGTTAAATAAACGTGCAATGATAGGTTGTTGAACATGCACTAATTGAATACGCCTTATAGCCAAGGCATCTTGTTGATGTGAAATCACACCGCCACTGCGCTGTAAAGTATCATCATGTTTGTCGAGCTGATATGGATGATATTTTAAGATTGCCGCGATAATTGAAATTAACGAAAACAAGCTGTAAACCCCAAACAACACCACTATGACCATGATGGTTTGTAGGCCAATATTTTGATGGGTTTGTTGCTGGGCCCATAGCCAAAATTGCTGCGCCACTGGTGAGTCAAATATGTTATCCCAATTGACTTGACCTGCTATGGGGCCGGCAATGACTGCAAACCAAATAAAGTTGTTTTGATAAAAGCCAAATAACACTAAATCCCATAAACTTTTACGCACTACAGTCTGGGAGGTATCTGCGCTATCTTGTTCGTTAACCTGTGAATGTTCACTTGTTGATGCTGTTTTTGCGTGGGGTAAATTTAGCAGCAAACGTTTTAGGGTTTGCGCTTGTTGGGTATCTAAAGCCGCTAAGTGAGCCTCATCATTCTTAGATCCTGCAGTTTCAATCACTAAGGTTCCAAGTGACAGTGGCTTAAAATAAAAGGGTTGTTCATAACGAATATTTTGAATACGGCTAAGGGGTATTTCATCTTTTTTAGTAAACAATAAGCCGCGTTTTACTTCAAGTTGATGGTTATTAAGACGAAAGCGAAATTTACGCCATTCTATTATCGCCAATAATGTCACCAGCAATAATAGTATGCCAGACGCCAATATGCCCCATTGCATGTCAAAACCTTGTTTCCATCCAGTGTAAACAATGGGCACAATAGCAAAGCCATTGCTAAGGATGCTTTTTAAGGTACTGAAAATATTACTGACGATAGACCACGCTGACAGTGCTTGCCATTGCTGTAAATCACTTGCGATATTGATGTTATCGGTTAGCGTATGATTAATATCGCTGCTGGCTGCATCAACTGGTTGAACAGTGACAACGGCTTCCGTTCCATGCGGCTGATGGTTATCTGCTGTTGATGGCTTATCCATTATGGTTATCCTGTTGCGCAGGATAAATGGATAAAGTATCGGTTTCTTGGTTAGGAGCCCTTGTTTCAACCATATCATCTTCGGCGATGCCTGACGGGTGACTCGCTGCCGCTTGGCTTAATAAGTGTTGGCGTAAATGTTCAGCTAAATCAGCATTGAGGCCTGGTAAATCTATTTCAGCTAATCCACTGCCAGCACTAAAGCATTTTAAGGTGACCAAGTTGTATTTTCGCTCAAGAGGTCCCTGAGACAAATTAACATGTTGCAGCCGAGTATAGGGCAGCGCTGTTGTCGATATCCAAAATAATCCTTCACGCAGCACCATTTCATGTTTAAACAATCCATAAGCAATTTTGCTGGCTTTGAGGTGGATAAGTTTAATGATTATAGCGGCCAACAAGGTTACTGAAACTAGCCCTACTAGGGCTATCATTAATGGCAGTGGTTGAGCGATTAATTGAAATACACTTAATAGCGATAAGGCAACTACTGCTATAAGCGTACTAATGATGAGCAATAACTTAGGATAGTTAGCATCAATATTGCTCAGTGGTAAGTCGGCCAGCTGAATGTAATCGGCTTGAGATAAACGTCGACCATGATCATAAATATTTGTTGATGATTCTTTTTCTGCTGACAATTTTTCTGCGGATAATATAGCGGTATCGCTTATTATTGCAGGCTCATTGATTGGTGGTTGCTCGAATGGGTTCTTCACGTGCGGCGGAGTATCCATGTTTGTTCACTGTCCATGTCTGCTATTTCTATTATTAAAAACTATAACTAGATTGGTTTAACTTAGGTAGAGTTAATCATCTTAGGTATCGATAAATCAATGCCGTGGCTTAACAATCAGTAATTAATTATGCAGTAATAAAGCCACTCCAGTAATAGTGCTTGCGTGACGGGCTATTGATACAGTAATTTCAACTGAGTGATATAGAGACAATAGGGCGTGTAAAAGATGTTTTCAAATAATTACGTGATCAATAAATCGCAAAAAGCATTTTTACGGAAATTATATTTAGCGCATTTGCTTGATGAAGAACAGCACAACTTATTAAGCCTGCAAAAACTGACTCAGATGCCCAGAAGAACATTGCAAGATGCAATAGCGGCATTTGTCGATATTGGGATTGAAGTGGACTTTGTGCAACAAGGCCAACGTCATAATGATGGTTATTATCGCATATCAACCTGGGGACCAATTAGCAGTGCTTGGGTTAATAGTCATTTTGAGCAGATTAAACAACATATTGAGACGATTGCTGAGCTTGAAAGGGTAAGTTAGGCTATTTTTACAGCAATAATGAGTTGTTAAAAGGGCTATTCATGGCAATAAAGATAATGTTATTCAATGCACAAGGTCTATTATTATCTCAAGGAGATGAGGCCCTTATGGCTGAATATGACCCACAACAGCATTTAATATGGGTCGATATTACCAGTCAACATAGCCAAGCATTTTTTAAGCAATATCCTTACTTTGGTATCGATCATCTCGATTTTGAAGACGCACAACGTGAACGTCATCCTCCGCAGTTTGAAGAATATGAGACACATTCATACTTGCTCACCCATGAGCTTATGGACCGAGAAGAGTATCTTCTGCTTGAACGCAGCCAGTTACTACTGCATGTAAATGATCACTTTTTAGTCACTCAACATATTAAACCGTCAGTCAGTGTCAGTAAGGTTACCCAACGGATCTCTGAGCATGGTCAGCTTGATAATGCTGATATGAGTCAAGTGTGCTTTGATCTCATGCGCCAAATTGTGGTTGATTATTTAGCTGTGATGTTAGCGTTAGAAGAGCGTTTAAGTGACATAGAAGATGAGATTTTTGAGGTGTCATCTGATGATTTACTGGCAGAGTTAATCGGTTATAGCAGTAAATTACAAAAAGCAAAACGTTCATTCAGTTATCTCGAAGAGATATTGCAACAATTGCTTCGCGATGACAGCCATCAACATATTAAGATGGATTATCAACAGCTAAGCTATTTATATAATCAGTTTGAGCGATTATCCAGTCGTGCCAGTCTTTATCAAGGCTTAGTGGATAGCCTCATTAATGGCTTTATTTCGGTGAGTGCTCATAAAACCAATCGGGTCATGATGACATTAACCCTAGTTACCGCCGTTTTTTTACCGTTAACCTTAGTGGCGGGTATTTACGGAATGAATTTTGATAATATGCCTGAATTAAAATGGCGCTTTGGCTATTTTGCAGTATTGATCCTAATGGCTGTGATTGCGGTATCAGGTTTATGGATCGCAAAGATTAAGCGTTGGTATTAACTAGGCTGAGTGATAAGAGGGTAATTGAGGTGGCAGGATTTCAACATGGGTTAGATTTCGGTGGGCCCCAAGACGGCTTAACCCAAGATTATGTTGTCGAGCCATCGGCTAAAAATCCAATTAGCCCCCCAGTTACTTGGATTAAAGGTTTTCTATCGCCCAAGCAACAGCAGTTATTGCTCAATGAAGTGAATCAATATCCATTAGAGCGGGTTTCAATTGAGGTATATGGTAAACAGCATCTGACTCCTCGAACCCAAGTGTGGTTTGGTGATCCTGGATGCGATTATCATTATTCTAAATTACACATTACCGCATTACCTTGGCCCAGAGTCCTGAGCCGATTACGTGCCAAATTACTTAATGATCATCAAATAGACACTAATTCAGTATTGGTTAATCGTTATGCTGATGGCCATGATTGTATGGGCTGGCACAGTGATGATGAACCTGAGATTGTCAGCGGTTCTGCTATCGCTTCTGTTACTTTAGGCGCCTGTAGAGACTTTGTTGTGCGTCACAAAAACACTAAAATAAAAGTGAATTTTGCACTTGGATCTGGCGATTTACTCATTATGCATCCCAGTATGCAGCAACACTGGCAACATGCTTTACCTAAACGCCTTAAGGTGGTTGAACCGCGTATTAATTTTACTTTTCGACAAATTATCCCTAATTACTATGGTTAACAGATATCGTTAATGGCCATAGCTAAAAGCGAAATGCCTAGAGGCTAGGACGCTGCGCGGCTAGATGCTATAGAATCTCAGTAGCTAAGCAGTCTCTATCCCAGAGATGACAAGCGATATCGAGTAAAATTGAAGTGCTGTATCCGCGTAGCGAACTAGCAGCGAAGCGAATCTAGAACCTCGGAGACCGAAGGTCGAGCTAGTTTGGGAATATCGCTAAAATGGATCATTATTGAACCGTTAACCGCTATGTATACGTACTCATTAGCATTGGTACAAACTGTGGTAATGAATAGATGAATAATGCTGGTGGGCAAACTTTCGAAGACTCGAACCTACAATCGACGTCACAATCTACTGTCAATGCACTTTATTGGTTAGGTGATGATCTGCGGGTAGCAGATAATGCCATTTTTGCAGATATCGCCCAGCATGCACAACAGTTGATGGTGGTGTACTGCATCGACCCTAGCTGGTTTCGCCAAGCTCAATATCAGGCTGAGTATGTTGGTAAGTACCGACTGAGGTTTTTACTGGAGTCATTACGGGCTTTAGACGAAACGTTAAATCAATATGGTCAACAGGTGCATATTGTTTATGCATCAGCGCAAAAATCGTTACCCTATATAATTCAAGCTCATAATATTTCAAGGGTATACCGTAGTAACCATAGTGGTGCCGATGAGCAAACGGCTTGGCAAGTGATTCAGCAGCAATGCCCCAATGTTGAATATTCGACTATTACTACGCAAACGCTGTTTGAGCTGCAGCAACTGCCTTTTGAATTAGCCGATCTGGCTGCGACATTCAGCCAGTTTCGTAAAAAGGTCGACAACGTTAATATCAGCCCAGCCATTGATGCAGTATCTTGGCTCCCGCCTATGGTTGCACTTAAGCCACAAGACAAACAACTTCAGTCTTGGCTGGCTTATCCTAGTTGGTTGCCACAAACTCACACGATGAACAATGTCTTTTGCGGTGGTGAAGCACAAGGAAAATTGCAATTAGACAGTTACTTTTCGTCAAATTTAGCTCATAACTATAAAGCGGTACGCAACGAACTTGATGGCTGGGAATGCTCAACAAAGTTTTCGCCTTGGTTAGCCAATGGTTGCTTATCGGCAAGACAAGTCGTGGTAGCATTAAAGCAATTTGAGTTGCAACAAGGTGCTAACGAATCGACCGAGTGTATTTTGTATGAGCTGCTTTGGCGTGAGTATTTCCATTTTTACGCGCATAAATTCAATACGCTGGTGTTTAGATTTTCAGGCATTAATGGGCGTAAACCATTAACCAGTTTTTACGCCCAACGCATTCAAGCTTGGAAAACCGCCACTACACCTTATCCGTTTGTGAATGCATTGATGAAGCAGTTAAATGACACTGGCTATATGTCAAACCGCGGCAGGCAAATTGTAGCAAGTTGCTTGGTCAATGAACTGCAATGTGATTGGCGTTATGGGGCGGCGTATTTTCAACAGCAATTAATTGATTATGATCCAGCTGTGAATTGGGGCAATTGGCAGTATCTAGCCGGTGTTGGCGCCGACCCACGCGGTTCGAGACGTTTTAATCTGCAAAAACAGCAGCAGACATACGATCCACAAGGATTATTTATTAATGCATGGTTGGGACGTGAGGCATTACAGCAACATGATGAGAGCCATGCGTTATATTGTATCGATAGTGTCGATATAACCGATTGGCCAAGGAGTTAATGTCAGTTCAACTTGAGAAAGCTGTGCTCAAACGTTAACTTTTACCCTGCTTGTTTGACCTTTATTCGGCAAACCAGTACCCTGCGATTTCATCGATATGGATTAATAAGAGTATCACTATGTCTGTCGAACAAATCATTACCGATAAATTGAATCACGCTTTTGCGCCATTGCATCTAGAGGTGATTAATGAAAGTAACCGTCATCATGTGCCGCCTAATTCAGAAACCCATTTTAAAGTGGTTGTAGTTAGCGATCAATTTAGCGAACAGCGTTTACTTGCTCGTCACCGTTTGGTTAACCAAGCACTTGCAGACGAATTAGCCAACGGTGTACATGCCTTATCTATCAATGCTTACAGCCAGCCAGAATGGCAAGCTTTAGATGAAGTACCTAAAACGCCTAACTGTAAAGGCTAATGTTTCTCACTTTGTCTAGTGTATAAAAAAACCTCACCTATGACGTGAGGTTTTTTGTTTTTGTCGTAAATCAGTTGTATTTGTCACTCGTTATGAATATGTTACAGTCATGGAGTAGAAGAGCCTGATTGATAAAGGATATAGACATGGGCAAGGTGGTACCAATCTGCTGGTTAATGGTTCTTATATTACTATTTGGCTGTCAACAAGAGGCGCCAGCAAAGGCAAACTCTGTTTCTCAAACTGATTTACTCCCTCATCAAGTTATTAAATGGCGTTTAGCAACCTCATGGCCGAAAAACTTGCCCGGTTTAGGCATGGCCCCAGAACGATTTGCGCAGTTAGTCAAACAAATGTCAAACGGACGTTTAGTGATTACGGTTTATGGCGCCGGGGAGTTGATGCCTGCTTTATCGGTTTTTGATGGTGTAAGTAACGGCACCATTGAAATGGCGCATAGCGCTTCATATTATTGGAAAGGCAAAGCACCCGCTGCGCAGTTTTTTTCATCAATTCCTTTTGGTTTAACCGCACAACAGATGAATGCATGGCTTCATTATGGTGGTGGAATGGCATTGTGGGAGGAAGTTTATCAGCCTTTTGGCGTGTTACCGTTGGCAGGAGGAAATACTGGCATGCAAATGGGCGGCTGGTTTAATAAAGTCATTGCAACACCTGAAGATTTTAAAGGCCTTAAAATGCGCCTACCTGGCATTGGGGGCGAGGTGCTTAAGAAACTGGGTGGTGTTCCTGTTGATGCGCTAGCTGGCAGGGAATTATATAGCGCGCTCCAAACCGGGGCTATTGATGCTGCTGAGTGGGTCGGCCCTTATAATGATTTACCGCTAGGTTTGTATCAGGTGGCTAAGTACTACTATTATCCAGGCTGGCACGAGCCTGGATCGACCATGGAATTTCTCATTAACAAGCAGGCTTTCTCTGCCTTACCTGAAGATTTACAAATGATGGTTAAAGTTGCGGCAAGTGCCATTAACCAAGATATGTTAGACGATTATACTCAAGGCCATATTGCTGCCATGGACGTATTGCTTAACGAACACAATGTCCAAGTGAAAGCTTTTCCCTATAGTGTTATGCGAGCATTAAAAAATGCCCGAGATGATGTCCTTAATCATGAAGCGGCTAAAGATCCGCTATTTAATAAAGTATTAGAGTCATATATCGCTAATGAGAAGTCTGTGAAACGTTATTTTAGTTATACCGAAGATGCGTTAAGTCAGTTTGAAATAGATGAACAACATGCGCAGTAAACTCTGACTGTGACAATGCTGGAATAGTGATAGTATCTGGTTATTAGGCTTTATATTGTAAGATTTTTAAATTTATTTTGGAGAAAGCAATGCCTTTATTAGACAGTTTTACCGTAGACCATACACGTATGAATGCGCCAGCGGTTCGTGTTGCTAAGCATATGAGCACGCCAAGTGGCGATGCTATTACTGTATTCGATTTGCGTTTTTGTGCACCCAATAAAGATATCCTCAGCGAGCGTGGTATTCATACGCTTGAGCATTTATTCGCTGGCTTTATGCGTGATCATTTGAATGGTGATGGTATTGAGATTATTGACATTTCACCTATGGGATGTCGCACAGGTTTTTACATGAGCTTAATTGGTCAACCGACAGAAAGTAACGTTGCTGATGCTTGGTTAGCAGCCATGATTGACGTCACAAATGTGATTGATCAAAAAGATATCCCTGAATTAAATGAGTATCAATGTGGCACATACGAGATGCACTCATTAGAACAAGCTCAAGATATTGCGCGGATGATTATTGCTGCTGGCGTAAGCGTTAACCAAAATGATGATCTCAAACTGAGTGATGAAATTTTAGGTAAATTATAATTCAATTGATTAACTCGGTAATCATAAAGCGGCTTTAGCCGCTTTTTTTGAAAATAGCACATCTCAATGTCGAGTAAACGTTAAAAGTACGCTATTTTTATGTGAAAAAAACCGTTATTGTGATGCCTATGTTTTAGTTAGTAACTTGTCAAATTAAGCGATTTTTGCGTGAACAGACACATATACGGAGATTAATATGTCTAACCACCCATTTAGCCTGTCAGTGATAGCCACCGCAGTGCTTTATGTTTGCTATTCAACCAATGCTGTTGCCGAAACGGTAACAGAGTCTATTGATAAGATTAATAATCAACTTGAGTTGCAGCAGTCATCAATAAGCCAATATCATTATCGTCAGAGTGATATTGTGCTCGGTTTGGCGGGCGCAACAGTATTACCTGCTACACCACATCAAAATGTGATGTTCACCCATGCGGGGGCCACAGACGGTGTTGCTATTTTACAAGATGGAATCTTCTTTTCTCCGGCGCCGTATTCAGGACAACATCTAGCATTGCAACCTAATTTGTTGCATCAACAACAAGTATCCTTTACGGGGATGACCAGTGTCACCGAAAGCTCTGAAGCCGCTTTTGGTAAATTGGATTATCAGTCTGTACAAATTAGCCCTAAAAAAGCTGCAACTGATGTTAACCTTGAAGGCAGTGATAATAGCGCCATCAATGGTGGTGTCATAGTGAGTGGCACTTCGAAAGAATCTGGTATGTTACTGGCGGTTGATTATCAATCAGCGTCAGACGATGTCGGTTATCGTATTTCGCAAGAGGCCGATACCACCCAAAAAGATATTTTATTTAAAATAGCAGCCAAAAGTTTACCTGGTGCGCGCAACCAACAGACTACCGAATTCAGTTACCAGTATTCATCGCAAGACAGTGATCGCGGAAATTTAGGGCTAACCTCTGCAGATTTCGCCTTAAACCCGACTGCCTTATATTCCGCATCCAGCACAGATAACACTGATGGCGAACGTCAACGTTATGTACTCGCTCATAAGGTGATATTGTCAGCGACGTCAACCATGGATACTGATTTTTACTATCAAACCTATTCGCAACAAACTCAAGAAATGCGTTTTGTTGATGGTGTGCAGATTGATAATGACTCACTAACTGACATTGCGACGTTTGAAACATCACCCACTGTCGATGGCATGAACTTAGGCGCGTTAACGCAAAACAACGACTTTGCTGGCTTTGGTGTGCAAACTAAAGGTGTCACTATGTATGGTCAACATCAAGTGACTTATAGTGCACGTTATCACACCGACAAAGCTGAAATGCGTTTAGGTCAACGAGATTGGTTATGGGGCAATGATTTAGTACTTTTACCCACCACAGATAATGAATATGCTCTGACTTATACTGACGATGCTTCAGCTTTTTCATCTGCGGTAGATACCAAATTAAATTATGGTCAGTGGTCTGTTAACCTTGGTTTAGGTTATGAGCATGTCAGTGTTTCGCGCGAGCTTGGTGATGTAAATACGAGTCTTAACGCTGCTGATTTTTCTGATGATGGCTGGTCGCCATCTATTGAAGTGGCTTATCAGAGTGGGCCGTGGTTAGCCGCGTTACAAGCCAAACAAGCTTGGACCGCCGCATCAGCTGGCAATATTGAGCAAACGGCGCAAGAAGCACTGCAATATCAATTAGCGTTAAGCTATCAACAAGATGCTTTATCGATTGCCATGACGGCTTATATGCATGATTACGATAGCCAGCATGTAAGCTGTTTGCCGGGCATGGTATGTGATTATGAGCAAATATCATTACAAGAGAATATTAAAGATGTCTCAGTTGTCGGCGCAGATTTGAGCATAGCCTATGGCGTTAGTTTTGATAGTTTTTCAATTCCTCTTAAAGCCAAATATCAATATACCCAAGCTGAAACAGATAATGCTAATTGCAATGAGTTGATGGGATGTTTTGCTGCTAATAGTCAACTACCTTGGGTACCTGAACAACAACTGACCTTAAGCTCAGGTGTTGTTTATGGCGACTTTTCTATTATGGCTCAAGCCTTGTATCAATCTGAATTAGGTTATCAAGGTGGCTTCACAAATGAGCGTGCTATCGATAGTCAATGGAAAGTTGATATCGCCGCAACTTACCGTTTGACTGAGCAGCACGAGCTGTATGTTCGTGTAGAGAATTTGTTAGACGAAGAGTTAGTGGCAAATCGCACTGTAATGGGATCCCAAGGACAGTCTGAAATGACGACTTACTTTGGTTATCAAGGCCATTTTTAGAGAATCGTTTATAGGCTAAGGTAAGCTGTAGACATAGTCGTTCACAACTGATGTGACTTTGATGTCAAAATACCAATACTCCTCAAGTGATGACTCATTTGGGGAGTATTATTTATGTCACAATTGTTCTCGTGGTTGAACAGCTGAAATTTATTTCTTTAAAATTAATGCGATAGTTTTTTTATCAGATTTTCGTATACGGCATAACCTTGCAGGTTCTTATTCGTTCAGTCTGATCTAAAAATCATTTAACAAAGTAATGTATTGGTATGAAAACACCTATAATTTTCGTGGCGATAGTCTCATATTTGCGGTAAAATGCGCGCGACCAGCGTGATTACGATCGCATTTTCGAGTTAAATCTGCGCTAGCTCAAACGTGAGGCATTTGTTAATGCTTTGTTTTTGCAGCGGAACGTGGCGCATTGTCTTTCCTTCAAACGTAGTGCTTGTGGATATGATTACAATTAAGAAAGGATTGGAACTGCCTATAGCAGGCGGACCAGAGCAAGTTATCCATAATGGCCCAGCCATTAGACACGTAGCGACTTTGGGTGAAGAGTATATTGGCTTACGTCCAACGATGAAAATCAAAGTGGGCGATAAAGTACAAAAAGGCCAAGTTCTTTTTGAAGATAAAAAGAACTTAGGCGTTAAATATACGGCTTTAGCCAGTGGTACTATTTTAGAAATCAACCGAGGTGCAAGACGTGTACTTCAGTCAGTTGTTATTGCTGTGGAAGGTGACGATAGCGTTACTTTTGCTCAATACGATGCTGATAAGTTAGACACGTTAGACGTACAAGTTGTTCGTGATAATCTGATTGACTCAGGTTTGTGGACTGCTTTACGTACACGCCCTTTCAGTAAAGTGCCGGCTGTAGATGCTACTGCTGCAGGTATTTTTGTTACTGCAATTGATACCCAACCTCTTGCTGCCGATCCTGTGGTAGTCATAGCTCAACATAAAGAAGATTTTGCTAACGGCCTTAAGGTTCTAGCACGATTGACTGAAGGTAAAGTTTACCTATGTAAAGCACAAGGTGCCGATATCCCAGCAGCCAATGCGCAAGTCCAAGAGTTTGCGGGTAAACATCCAGCAGGCCTTGTGGGTACGCATATTCACAACGTTCTTCCAGCTTCTGCAACACGTACTGTGTGGCATATTGGCTATCAGGATGTGATTGCTTTTGGTCAACTGTTCACTCAAGGTGTATTAAACACTGAACGTGTGGTTGCTATTGGTGGTCCTAAAGCGAAAAAACCTCGTCTAGTTCGTACCGTTTTGGGTGCAAGCATGACTGAACTGACTGCTGATGAAACAGTTGGTGATGGTGTTCGTGTGATTTCGGGCTCAGTGTTAAGCGGTCGCACAGCGGTTGGACCTCAAGCTTATCTGGGGCGTTATCATCAGCAGGTGAGCGTACTGGAAGAAGGGACAGAAAAAGAATTGTTCGGTTGGGCTATGCCTGGCGCAGATAAATTCTCTATCACTCGTGCATTCTTAGGCCACTTAAGCCCATCGCGTCTATTTAATATGACCACTAGCACCTGCGGTTCAGACCGTGCAATGGTACCTATTGGTAACTATGAACGCGTGATGCCTCTAGACATTCTACCTACTATGCTACTTCGTGATTTACTCTCTGGCGATTTTGACGGCGCAGCCCGTTTAGGCGCATTAGAGTTAGATGAAGAAGATTTGGCATTGTGTACGTTCGTATGTCCAGGTAAGTATGACTACGGTTCATATTTGCGTGATTGTTTAGATACGATCGAGAGGGAAGGCTAATGAGTTTGAAAGATTTTATCGAACGTATTGAGCCGCAATTTGAAAAAGGCGGCAAGTACGAAAAGTGGTATGCCCTTTATGAAGCGGCTGCCACAGTATTTTATACTCCGGGTAAAGTGAACAAAGGGGCAACCCACGTTCGCGATAATGTTGACCTAAAACGTATCATGATTACGGTTTGGGCATGTACATTCCCAGCAATGTTTTTTGGTATGTATAACGTAGGCTTACAAGCTCAAGTCGCGATGGCAGCAGGTTTCGGCACGCCAGATGTTTGGCAAGTTGGCTTATTTGAGTTATTTGGCGCTCAACTTACTGCAGACTCTGGCATTACGTCCTTGATGTTCTACGGTGCGTGCTTCTTCCTACCTATCTACGCCGTGACTTTCATCGTCGGTGGTTTTTGGGAAGTGCTATTTGCATCAGTGCGTGGTCATGAAGTTAACGAAGGTTTCTTTGTTACCTCGGTACTATTTGCTCTGACTTTACCGGCTACTATTCCATTGTGGATGGTTGCACTAGGTATTACCTTCGGTGTGGTTGTAGCGAAAGAAATCTTTGGCGGTACAGGGCGTAACTTCTTAAACCCTGCATTGGCTGGTCGAGCTTTCTTGTACTTTGCCTACCCATTAAGCATGTCTGGTGATACTACTTGGGTTGTTGCTGATGGTTATTCAGGTGCAACAGCATTAAGCCAAGCAGCACAAGGTACGTTTGACTATGCCTCAACGGCTAACTGGATTGACTCTTTCATGGGCTTCATTCCTGGTTCAGTCGGTGAAGTCTCTACCTTTGCTATTTTGCTCGGTGGTCTGGTTATCATTTATGCCCGCATTGCCTCTTGGCGAATTGTCAGTGGTGTTTTCTTAGGTATGGTTGCTATTGCGACTTTACTTAACATGATTGGCAGTGACACCAACCCAATGTTTGCAATGCCTTGGTATTGGCACTTAGTGTTAGGTGGATTTGCATTTGGTATGATGTTTATGGCGACAGACCCTGTTTCTGCGTCGTTTACTAATACCGCTAAGTGGGCATACGGTTTCCTTATTGGTGCAATGGTAGTGTTTATCCGTGTGGTTAACCCTGCATTCCCTGAAGGTATTATGTTAGCTATTTTGTTTGCTAACCTATTTGCTCCATTATTTGACCACTTTGTCGTACAGTCAAATATCAAGCGGAGGATTGCTCGTGGCTAGTAATAAAGATTCGTTCGGAAGAACGCTATTTGTTGTTGTCGGCTTATGTCTTATCTGTTCAGTACTGGTTTCGACCGCTGCCGTGGTGTTAAAGCCTATTCAGCAAGAAAATAAGTTACTCGATAAGCAAAAGTATATTCTTGAAGCGGCGAGCCTGATAAATACCAAAGAAGGTAAAGTCACCAAGAAAGAAATCCTAAGCAAGTACGAACAATATGTTGAAGCTCGCTTAGTTGATCTTAAAACCGGTGAGTTTGTTGAAGGTAATGCTAACCTTTACGATCAACGTAAAGCGTCTCGTGATACTGACACTTCGTCTGTGCCAGAAAACGATATTGCCTCGATTAAACGTGTTGCAGATACCGCAGTGGTTTACCTTGTTCATAATGATGAAGGTAAACTGACTAGCGTCATTCTTCCTATTCACGGTTATGGTTTGTGGTCAACCATGTATGCACTTTTGGCACTTGAAGCTGACTTAAATACAGTTCAAGGACTTGTTTACTATGACCAAGGCGAAACGCCTGGTTTAGGTGGCGAAGTTGAAAATCCAAAATGGAAAGCATTGTGGAAAGGTAAGCAGTTATTTGATGCGCAAGGCAATCTGGCGATTAGTGTAACTAAAAACCCTGTAGTGGCGAGTTCTGTTCATGGTGTTGATGCACTTTCCGGTGCAACACTTACCAGTAACGGTGTACAACACTCATTGCAGTTTTGGTTAGGTAAAGAAGGTTTTGCAAACTTTATCGCTAAAGCACACAACGGAGGGTTAAGCTAATGGCTGACGCTAAAGAACTTAAACAGGTTCTAACCGGACCTATTATCAATAACAACCCAATTGCATTGCAAATTTTGGGTGTGTGTAGCGCACTTGCTGTGACCAGTAAGTTAGAAACAGCATTGGTAATGACGATTGCATTAACTGCGGTAACAGCGTTTTCTAACCTGTTTATCTCACTTATCCGTAATCATATTCCAAGCAGTGTGCGTATTATTGTACAGATGACCATTATTGCTTCGTTAGTGATTGTGGTTGACCAAGTATTACAAGCTTATGCCTACGCTATCTCTAAGCAGTTATCGGTGTTCGTTGGCTTAATTATTACTAACTGTATCGTAATGGGTCGTGCTGAAGCTTACGCAATGAAAACCCCGCCTATGATGAGCTTTATGGATGGTATCGGTAACGGTTTAGGTTACGGTGCAATTCTATTGTCTGTCGGCGTAGTGCGTGAACTATTTGGTAATGGTTCATTATTCGGCGTAGAAATCCTCAGTAAAATCTCTGACGGTGGTTGGTATCAACCTAACGGTTTATTACTGCTACCACCGAGTGCATTCTTCTTGATCGGTGGTCTGATCTGGTTGATCCGTACGTATAAGCCAGAGCAAGTTGAAGCAAAAGGGTAAACGCAATGGAACATTATATTAGTTTATTAATTCGCTCCGTTTTCATTGAAAACATGGCGCTAGCGTTCTTCTTAGGTATGTGTACTTTCTTAGCAGTATCAAAGAAAATCACTACTGCGATGGGCCTAGGTGTTGCAGTTATCGTGGTACTGGCTATTTCGGTTCCTGCTAACCAAATTATTTATCAAGGTCTGTTAGCTCCAGGTGCTCTAGCTTGGGCTGGTTTCCCTGATGCTGATTTGAGCTTCTTGAAGTTCATCACCTTTATCGGTGTGATTGCAGCACTTGTGCAAATTTTGGAAATGGCTTTAGACAAGTATTTTCCACCTTTGTACAACGCGTTGGGTATTTTCTTACCTTTGATTACCGTGAACTGTGCAATTTTCGGTGCAGTATCTTTCATGGTAGAGCGTGATTATAACCTTGGCGAGAGCGTAGTATTCGGTATTGGCTCTGGTATTGGTTGGGCGTTAGCAATCGTATTGCTAGCCGGTATCCGTGAAAAGATGAAATATTCTGACGTGCCAAATGGCTTACGAGGCTTAGGGATTACCTTCGTTTCTGCAGGTCTTATGGCTCTAGGTTTCATGTCATTCTCAGGTGTTTCTCTGTAAGAGTCACTGAGACGACGCATTAATTTGAACCTTTAAGGATAAGTGAATGGGTATTCTTGAATCTACTCCACTAGAAGTCTATCTAGGTGTGAGTATGTTTACTGTGATTGTCTTGGTTTTGGTGTTAGTGATTTTATTCGCTAAATCAAAACTAGTGGCAAGCGGTGATATCATTATTGGTATTAACGGCGACGCAGATAAAGCAATTAAAACAGGTGCTGGCGGCAAGTTACTTGGCGTTTTAGCAGACAACGGCATCTTCGTATCAAGTGCTTGTGGTGGCGGTGGCTCATGTGGTCAGTGTCGTGTGAATATTAAGTCTGGTGGTGGTGATATTCTGCCAACCGAACTTGATCACATTAGCAAGGGCGAAGCTCGTCAAGGTTGTCGTTTATCTTGTCAGGTAAACGTTAAATCTGATATGGAAATTGAACTTGATGAAGAAATCTTCGGCATCAAGAAATGGGAATGTGCTGTTATCTCTAACGATAACAAAGCGACGTTCATTAAAGAACTTAAGCTGCAAATTCCTGATGGCGAGTCTGTGCCTTTCCGCGCCGGTGGTTACATTCAGATTGAAGCGCCTGCTCATCATATTAAGTATGCTGAGTTTGAAGTGCCTGATAAGTATCGTGGTGACTGGGAACACTTTGGTTTCTTCAAGTTAGAGTCTAAAGTAGACGAAGAAACTATTCGTGCTTACTCTATGGCTAACTATCCAGAAGAGTTTGGGATTATTATGTTGAACGTGCGTATTGCTACGCCACCGCCACGTAATTTAACCTTGCCTTGCGGTAAAATGTCTTCATATATTTGGAGCTTAAAAGCCGGTGATAAAGTGACTATTTCTGGTCCATTTGGTGAGTTCTTCGCTAAAGATACCGATGCAGAAATGGTATTTATTGGTGGCGGTGCAGGTATGGCCCCGATGCGCTCACATATTTTTGACCAATTAAAGCGTCTTAAATCTAAGCGTAAGATCAGTTTCTGGTACGGTGCGCGTTCTCAACGTGAAATGTTCTATGTAGAAGACTTTGATGGCTTAGCGGCTGAAAATGAGAACTTCAAATGGCATGTCGCGTTATCAGATCCGCAAGCAGAAGATAACTGGACTGGTTATACTGGATTTATCCATAACGTATTGTATGAAAACTATTTACGTGACCATGATGCGCCAGAAGATTGTGAGTTCTACATGTGTGGACCTCCAATGATGAACGCAGCTGTTATTGGTATGCTAAAAGATTTAGGTGTCGAAGACGAAAATATCTTATTAGATGATTTCGGTGGTTAATGAGTTAACCCATAACATCGACATGTAAGTCATGAGATTGCAGCAGTGCAGACAGGGTGGTTAAACACAGGTCTCGCATGCTGCAATTTTTTTTGTTGATTTAATACAAGTGTAAATTTGAGATGACTGTAAATTCAATCAAGTTACTGCTATTGCCAGCTGTTTTATTATTTGTGAGTGCATGTAGCTCTCCAGAGCCTATTATTTCATTATCTGGCAGTACAATGGGTACCACTTATCATATTAAAGTGGTCAGTAATAAAAGCTTACCCGAACCACAGCTACTGCAAGCTGAAATTGACATGGCATTGGAGGTGGTTAACGATCAAATGTCGACTTACCGTCCTGACTCAGAACTGTCTAAGTTTAATCAATTGCAGGTGCAGCAGAGCGTTAGCGTCTCGGCCGATACAATTAAGGTGATTAAAGAGGGCATGCGTCTTTATAATGAGACTGATGGTGCATTAGATATCACTTTAGGCCCAGTGGTTAATTTATGGGGATTTGGTCCCGATAAGCGCCCTATATCAGAACCTACTCAAGCTCAAATTGATGCTGCAAAAGCTAAAATGGGCATACATGAGCTGTCTGTAAACGGTTTGACATTAACCAAGCATAATGCAGATTTGTATGTCGATTTATCTTCAATTGCCAAAGGTTTTGGCGTCGACAAGGTTGCCGCTTTATTAGATAAATATCATGTATCTGGTTATTTAGTTGAAATTGGTGGCGAACTGAATGTCAAAGGAACTAAGAGTGATAATATCCCTTGGCGAGTAGCTGTAGAGCAACCAACCAGCGAAGGTCAAGCGGTTCAGCAAATCATTGAACCTGGCACTATGTCATTGGCAACTTCGGGTGATTATCGTAACTTTTATCAAGAAAATGGTGAGCGCTTCTCACATTTAATTGATCCTCGTACCGGCTATCCAATAAAGCATCAATTAGCTTCAGCAACCGTGTTACACTCTAGTTGTATGACCGCAGATGGATATGCAACGGCCATGATGGTGTTAGGTACAGAGGCTTCATTGGCGTTAGCTAAAAAGAACAATTTAGCGGTAATGTTGATAGAGAAGCAAGAGCAGGGATATCAGGTCTATTACAGTGATGCGTTTAAATCGTATCTTAAGTAGCTTGCTTATTTTTAAACTGGTTGATTGAGCTACTAATTTATTGAACCAGTTTACCCTAATCTGAATGAGTCAATAGGAGTTTGTGATGAGTACATTTATTGCAGCGTTTGTGGTTTTATTATTATTTTTTTTGCTAATGTCCATTGGCTATATCGTAAAGAAAAAAGCGGTAGAAGGCAGTTGCGGTGGTTTAGGTGTTTTAGGTATAGAGAAAGCCTGTGACTGTGATGATCCATGTGATAAACGCAAACGCCGTATGGAAAAAGAGCAAGCTCGAAATAAGTTGCTTAACCAAAATCGTATTATTTAACCTCGTTAATTATTTTAAGCTTAGGTTGTTTCACTAATGCTTTGTAAAGAGCCTTCATTTTGAAGGCTTTTTTTATGCTTGAGTATTGCTGGCCAGTTACAAAGCTTAGTTATAATGATAATGGTTATCAATTGTAAGTGTGTGAAAATAAAGGATAATTTGCATTTTACCCTATAGTGTTTTATTCTGTTTGTAATTGATCAAGATCACATTACTTCTCGAGGACACTACTATGAAAGGTCATCCTAAAGTCATCAGCCAACTCAATCGTGTACTTACTTGTGAGCTGACCGCTATTAACCAATACTTTTTACATGCTCGTATGTTTAAGCATTGGGGATTGGAAAAGCTTAATGAGAAAGAATATAAAAAATCGATTGAAGACATGAAGCATGCTGACAAGCTGATTGAACGTGTATTGTTTCTTGAAGGTTTACCTAACCTACAACAGTTAGATAAATTGCGTATTGGTGAACATGCTGAAGAAATGCTTAGCTGCGATCTCACTGCGATAACGGAACAAATTGCCATTTTGCGTGAAGCCATTAAGGTATGCGAAACTCAGCAAGATTATGTTAGTCGCGATTTAATGGAAGATTTACTCGAAGATGAAGAAGAGCATTTAGATTGGATTGAATCACAACAAGAGCTCATCACTCAAACGGGTATTCAAAATTACCTTCAATCACAAATTAACGATTAATAGGACATTATTATGAAAGGTCATCCAGAAGTCATCGATGCGCTCAATAGTTTATTGACCGGCGAATTATCTGCTATGGATCAATATTTTGTCCATGCTCACATGTATGAGGATTGGGGATTTAACGAACTTTATACCCGTATTCTACATGAATCAGACGATGAAAAATTACATGCAGCTAAGTTGATCCAACGTATTTTATTTTTAGAAGGCACTCCAGATGTTGCCAGTCGTGAAGCGCTCAACCTAGGTAAAGATGTGCAACAAATGCTACAAAATGATCTTGCATATGAATACCATGTGGCTGATCATTTACGTAAGGTTATCGGCTTATGTGAGCAAAAGGCTGATTACCAAACCCGTGAAATTTTAGAGGTGTTATTAGATGACACTGAATCTGATCATATGTATTGGTTAGAAAAGCAATTAGGTCTTATTGAACGTATTGGTTTACAGAACTATTTACAGACTAAAATGTAACGACTTAGTCGACACGTTACATGTTAGTAAAGCCCAACTCAGTTTGGGCTTTTTTGTGTCCGTGAGACAATGATTGAATACTGTTTTTATATACAGTATCATTGTTTTTAATTGAGTAAATGATGATGGTTATAGAATGCGTAAAATCATTCACATCGATATGGATTGTTATTTTGCTGCGGTAGAAATGCGAGATTTTCCTGAATTAAGAGGAAAGCCCATTGCTGTTGGCGGCAGAAGTGATCGCCGCGGTGTGATAAGTACCTGCAGTTATGAGGCCCGCAAATTTGGCGTGCGAAGTGCTATGTCCAGTTATCATGCACTGCAGCTGTGTCCGCAGTTAATTTTAGTGCCAGGGCGCATGGATGTATATAAATCGGTGTCTGTGCAAATACGTGAGATCTTTCATCGATACACAGATCTTGTCGAACCCTTGTCTCTAGACGAAGCTTATCTTGATGTGACTGATTGCGATGCTCACCAAGGCAGTGCCACGTTAATTGCCAAGGCTATTCGAAATGATATATTTGAGACCACAGGTTTAACCGCCTCAGCGGGTATTGCACCGATTAAGTTTTTAGCTAAAATCGCTTCCGATTTAAATAAACCCAACGGTCAATATGTCATCACTCCTAATCAAATTAGTGATTTTGTAAAAGATCTTCCTCTGAGTAAAATTCCTGGCGTCGGTAAAGTCACTTCAAAAAAGTTAGCTGATATTGGCTTAACCACCTGCTATGACGTGCAACAGTATCCAAAAGCGCAATTAATTGAGGTATTTGGCAAGTTTGGTCATGTACTAGCTGAGCGATCACAAGGGATAGATCCAAGACAAATTAGTCCGCATCGGGTACGAAAGTCTGTTGGGGTTGAAACTACGTTAGCCAAAGACATTTTTACCTTAGAGCAATGTCGTCAAGTATTACCACAGCTTATCCAAGAACTGAGTGCTCGGGTTCATCGCAGTGCTAAAGATAGACAGATCCACAAGCAAGTTGTGAAGCTGAAATTTAATGATTTTAAACAGACCACCATCGAACATCGCAGTGATGAAATGTCGATTAATTTGTTTCATGATTTACTGCAACAGGCTTTGCTGCGCAGCCAAGGGCGAGGTATTCGCTTATTGGGGGTTAGTGTTGGTTTAGCTGATACAACATTGGCTGTTACAGATAATCCAGTGGCACATATTACTCAGCTTGATTTGCAGTTTTAAAGGTTAGAGTCGCAATGAAAAACGCTCAAGTCTAAAACCAAAAAACGACATTTCTGTCGTTTTTTGGTTTTACGCATAAATCATCGCTACTGATTACGCTTCTTTAGCTGGAATACGCTCTAATACGGCAAGTAGCAATTCCCAGTACTGACCAACAGTGGTGATGTTGACCATTTCATCAGGGCTATGTGGATAACGAATAGTCGGCCCAATAGAGACCATGTCCATTAGTGGATAAGGCTCTTTAAATAAACCACATTCTAGACCAGCATGGATAACCATCACGGTAGGATCTTTTTTATAAATATCGTTATAGGTGTCTCGCACAATTGCCATTACAGGTGAGCTAGTATCTGGTTTCCAACCCGGGTAAGCACCGCTTAAATCTATGCTAGCACCCGATAGGTTTGATAGTGCGGTTAGCATACCGGTGACTTCTTCACGACCTGAATCAATCAATGATCGAATAAGGCACAATATTTCTACGCTTTCATCTTCAGTGCTGATCACGCCTATATTTAGTGATGTTTCAGTGACGCCTTCCACTTCATCACTCATGCGCATTACACCGTTAGGGCAAGCATGTAATAAGTCGATTAAGGTATTTTGCGCTTCTTCGCCCATGACTTTGGTGGGTGCATCAATTGCTGCTAAGCTCAGTAGCATGCCTGGGTCTGCAACGGCTAATTCTTCACGAACTAGGGCTTGGAACGATTCAATGGCTTGCTTTAGTGCGTCAATATTTTCTGCTGGTAGCATAAATTGCACGTTAGCTTCACGCGGAATGGCATTACGCAGCGAGCCACCACTAAAGCTAACTAGCTCTAGGGCTAATTCGTCACTGTATTTAAACAAAAAGCGCGCTAATAACTTATTGGCATTACCACGTCCAAGGTGAATGTTAACCCCAGAGTGACCGCCTTTTAATCCTGACATGGTCAGTGAAAAGCTGGCGTTGCTTTGTTCTGGTGCTTGCCAAGACATTGGTACACTTATCTGTGCATCAACACCGCCGGCGCAACCCATGTAGATTTCACCTTCTTGCTCAGAGTCTGTATTGATTAAGATTTCTGCATCAAGGTAACCGGCTTCTAAACCAAAAGCGCCCGTCATGCCAGCTTCTTCATCAATGGTGAGCAGTACTTCGAGTGGCCCGTGCTTAATGTCTTTACTGCCTAAAACAGCCAGCGCCGAAGACATACCAATACCGTTATCAGAACCTAAGGTTGTTCCTCTAGCTTTAACCCAATCACCGTCTACATAAGCTTCAATCGGATCGGTTTCAAAGTTATGTACTTTGTCGGCATTTTTTTGCGGCACCATATCAATGTGCGCTTGTAACACCACTATTTTACAGTTTTCCATTCCTGCTGTGGCAGGTTTACGGATGATCAAGTTACCGACTTTGTCTTCAACAACCGCAAGGCCTTGAGCTTTTGCCCATTGCTGAATATGTTGTGATAACGCATGTTCATGCTTTGATGGATGTGGAATAGCGCAAATTTGTTCAAACCATTGCCATAGAGGCTGAGGATATAATTGAGTTAATGCAGTCACGAAACGCCCTCTAAGATGAAATCAAGTCGATATACGACACAAAATATAACTGCAATTATTTTAACATATTCTGCGCAGTTACTTGATATTGCGATACCTATTTGCCAAGGTTTAGTCCACAAATATGTAAATAATTATGAACCCACTAATTTATCTGTATTCCTAAAGAGTAAGGATCTTGTATGACCCAAGTGAATAAAGCGGTTACCGCGTTCCAAGTGCCAATTATTGATGTCACAAGTGATGGGGCTATTTTTGAAGGCGAAGGTTGGGACGCTGTTGTCGTGATAGCGACGAGTTTAGCTGAGATTAAACAAGATGAAGTGAGTTTGCTTGCTGCACACGCCCGCCAAATTGATATGCGTGTCGGTAAAAGTGCCACGCTCCTTTTTGCACCAGGGTTGGCCGGTGGTCGATTGATCATCTCTCCAGTGGCTGATAGCGGCAATGAGTATAGCGATGTGAGGATTTTTGCCAAAGCTGCTCGAGAGGGGATTGCCATTGCTAAAGCCGCAGGTGCCACTAAACCTTTATTAGTTGTACCAAGCGTAACTGACAAGCGTTTTGCTAATGCTGAACAAGTTGCCGCACTAGCTTGTGGACAAGAGCTTTGGCAACCGTTAGAAGCACGAGAAGCAAAGTCTTTGCCACCGAGTTTAACCGCGATTGGACTATTGAATACCGCCACCCATAGTTTATTACTTAATGCGGCAGAGTCTGGACGAGTATTGGCGCGCGATCTTTGTGGTACAGAACCTGAGCGTATGTCGGCTATTGGGTTTGCACAATATTGTGTTGATGCTTTTGCTGATAGCGGTTTGGCTGTATCTGTGACTGATCGAGCCGAGCAGTTAAAAGCGCAATATCCATTATTAAGCGCTGTTGGCAGAAGCTCTTTTGATGTGGCTCGTCATCATCCACGAGTGGTAAAGCTTGAATATGTTGGTGAAGGCACTATTACCAAAACCTTATTCTTTGCGGGTAAAGGTGTGGTTTACGACACTGGTGGCGCTGATATTAAAGTTGCCGGGTCAATGGCTGGCATGAGCCGTGATAAAGGTGGCGCAGCTGCGGTTGCCGGTTTAATGAAGGCGCTATCGATACTTAAACCTAAAGGGATCAAAGTGGTCGCCGAGCTTGGGTTAGTGAGAAACAGTATTGGCAGTGATGCATTTGTTACCGATGAAATTATTGCCAGTCACGCAGGTGTGCGAGTCCGTATAGGTAATACCGATGCTGAAGGGCGTTTAGTGCTAGCCGATTTGTTATCCCATTTACGTTTACAGGCTCAAACTGCGGTGAATCCACAATTGTTTTCGGTGGCGACGTTAACCGGTCATGTTGTACGAGCCTACGGTGGTTACCCTGCATTAGTTGGAAATAGCGCGGCTAAAAAGCAAGGTGTTGCAGCAACATTAGCTGAAGTGGGGCAATTATGGGGGGAACCATTTGAGGTTTCACAATTACGTCCAGAAGACTTTGATAAAGTTGCCGATAAAAATGGCGCTGCAGATGTGGTGTCATCGAATAATGCTCCGTCTTCAATTACGGCTCGTGGGCATCAATATCCTGCCGCTTTCTTGATAAAAGCATCTGGATTAGCCGAAACAGAACTGGCATTTACCCATATCGATATTGCAGGCAGTGCTGTTGAGGGCGATCCTCTCTACGGAAAGCCAACTGCAAGCCCTTTGGTTGCTTTATTACAGTTTTCATTTTTGTAGGTGGTGCATTATTAAGTTGTTGTAAGTATTGGTTTCATTTTAACGATCACATGCCGATAACAATGGGTTAACATGGTTTTAATCAGAAATTATTGTAATTAAATCACTTTTAATGAAGTTTTTGTGAATTAAAGCAAATAATACTTGTAATTAAATTACAGTTTTGTATAATTCATTTCGTCGGCAAGGATTATCATTGCCGGCTCTAGTTAATCCAGGATGGATATAGCCTCCAAGGATCTGAGTGACAAGTTGTCTCAATGGATTTGAGAAATGTACGTTCCAGGGAACCGAGCCAAGCTTTACTAGGTTTATGCAACTTAACTTTATTCAGGAGAAGACCATGTCTTATACAGGTAGCAGCAAATTTTATTGGCAAAACACTTGGTTTGCTGATGTGACAGTTTTACGTGGCGGTATATTCGCCATGAAACGTTAAGAATTGACCCTCTTTACGTCGTTTTAATATCCATCAACCTTTTGTTCGTCTCGTTTGACGGTTTAGACAAGGTGATAAACTAATAGTTTATTACCACATCACATTCAGTGGTGCTAGCTTTCCTTTCCCCATACGGAATGCTTGTAACATGTCTGCCTACTCTTTTGAGTAGGCTTTTTTTTACCTGAAATTTAGCCAATTGGTTAGTGCGTTATATAAAAAACTGAAATCTTTCAATAAAAAGGCAATAGATAGCTATCAAGGTCGTAAGTACTTATAATTTCCAGCTAATTAACACCTATCCTGCGTAAAGATGTCGGCTTAGCATGGTAAGCATGCCTTATCCTCATCTGTAACGATTAAAACGATAAACTCAACGTTAACCTTTGCCCAAGGACCTTCGCTCCATGTTAGAAAAATTATTTAAACTTAAACAACACAACACGAGTCTTAAACAAGAAGCGATAGCCGGTCTTACTACTTTCTTAACCATGGCCTACATTATTTTCGTCAACCCTATGATGCTTGCTGATGCAGGAATGGATCATGGTGCGGTATTTGTTGCCACATGTTTAGCCGCTGCCATAGGGTGTTTAGTTATGGGCTTATTGGCTAATTACCCTATCGCATTAGCGCCTGGTATGGGACTTAATGCTTTTTTCACTTACACTGTAGTAGGTGAAATGGGTTATAGCTGGGAAACGGCCCTTGGTGCGGTGTTCATGTCTGGGGTGTGCTTCTTAATTTTATCTCTAGTTAGGATCCGCGAGTGGATTGTTAACTGTATTCCTATGTCATTGCGATTTGGTATCGCGGCAGGTATTGGTTTATTTTTAGCATTGATTGGCTTAAAAAATGCCGGCATTGTTGTGGCAAGTCCTGCAACATTAGTGACTATGGGTGACATTACCTCATTTCCAGCCTTGATGGCGGCGTTAGGTTTCTTCTTAATTATTGCTATGGTGCATCGTGGCCTGAAAGCGGCAGTTATTTTTAGTATTTTGATCGTGACGGCTCTCGGCATGATTTTTGGTGACGTACAGTATCAAGGCTTAGTTGCTATGCCACCGTCTATTGCTCCTACATTCATGAAAATGGACTTGTCTAGTGTATTAGAAATTAGCATGTTATCTGTCGTCTTTGCTTTTTTGTTTGTTGATTTATTCGATACATCCGGCACCTTAGTTGCTGTTGCACAACGTGGTGGATTACTGGATGAAAAAGGCCGCTTGCCGCGAGTTAAACGTGCATTAACAGCAGACAGTGTTGCCACCATTACCGGTGCGGCATTGGGTACATCAACGACGACTAGCTATATTGAAAGTATTGCAGGGGTAAGTGCTGGCGGCCGCACAGGTTTAACCGCTGTGGTGGTTGGATTGTTGTTTGTTGCGGCGTTATTTTTATCGCCGTTAGCTGCTATGGTGCCAGCTTATGCAACAACTGGTACCTTGTTTTACGTGGCTATTTTAATGATGTCAGGTTTGGTGAATGTTGATTGGGAAGATATAACGGAAGCCGCTCCAGTGGTGGTGACATGTTTATTAATGCCGTTAACTTTCTCTATTGCCAATGCTATTGGCCTTGGGTTTATTTCTTACGCTGCAATCAAATTGATGACAGGACGTTTTAAAGATTTAAATTCAGGTATTTTAGTTGTAGCAGCATTGTTTGTGGCGAAATTTATTTATAGTTAATCCGTTGCCCATCAATAGGGTAAATGGTTATAAATTGGCTAAGGCCAAAACAAAAAAAGGGCTATTAGCCCTTTTTTTGTTTTTCTAATAAGGCGCCAATAGCCAAGCTATTTAAGCTTAATGAAACTGAGTTAGCAGGATTAGAGACTGTTTGATAACCATTTATTAACCTGAAAATAGTTAATCTAGATAAATATTCCACTATTAGCGGCTTTCACTATGAATTATCGAGTGAATTGGGTATAAAAATGAACTGAATATTTTTTGCAAGCTGAGTGAGATAAATGGGTTATCGCCGCGTAGTAGTTAAGTTAGGCACCAGCGTGCTGACATCTGGCAGTAAAAAGCTCGATAAAGCACATATGGTTGAATTGGCCAGGCAAATGGCCTCGCTTATGCGTTCAGGCGTTGAAGTTGTATTGTGTACATCGGGCGCAATAGCTGCTGGGCGAGAGCATTTACATTATCCGGTGTTGCCCGACACTATGGCGAATAAACAGTTACTTGCAGCTGTAGGTCAAAGTCAGTTAATTTTGGCGTGGTCACAATTGTTCAGTATTTACGGCTTACATGTTGGCCAGTTATTGTTAACTCGTGCTGATTTGCAAGATCGCGAACGTTATTTAAATGCCCGTGACACTTTAAATGCATTATTAGCTCATAATATTATCCCGATCATTAATGAAAATGATGCCGTTGCCACCAATGAAATTAAGGTGGGTGATAATGATAATTTGTCCGCCCGTGCAGCCTTGCTTTGCGATGCTGATTTACTGATCTTACTGACTGACCAAAAAGGCTTATTTGATGCCGATCCGCGCACGCATCCAGAAGCACAGTTGATTAAACAAGTTGTTAATATCGACGACAGTTTGCGTTTGTTAGCTGGCGGTTCTGTGTCTGGACTTGGAACGGGTGGTATGGCAACCAAACTAGAAGCTGCCGATGTGGCTCGCCGTGCGGGTATTGAAGTGGTGATAGCTTCCGGTCATCATCCTGATGTTATCGCCAGAGTAGCGGCTAGAGAGTCTGTTGGTACTCATTTTAGTGCCATAGAAAATCCATTAGAAAGTCGCAAGCAATGGATCCTTGCCGGCCCAGCTTCGCAAGGTAAATTAGTCATTGATGCTGGAGCATCGGTTGCCGTCGTTGCTAATGGTCGTAGCTTATTGTCTAAAGGTATTATTGATGTAGAAGGTCATTTTGAGCGTGGTGCGACTTTACTGATCGTTAATCAAATCGGTAAGATTTTAGCTAAAGGCATTAGCCGTTATTGTGCCAATGATTTAATTAAAATTAGCGGTAAACACTCTGATGACATAGAAAGTTTACTCGGTTATAACTACGGGGATGCCGTGGTTCATCGCAATGATATGGTCGTACTCGATAATTAAGGATAAGCAAATGTCAGCCACAGAAACAGAATATTTAACCCTACTCGGCCAACGCGCTAAAGCTGCCAGTTTTATCTTAGCGAGTTTAACGGCAAAACAGAAAAACCTGTTGTTAGCAACTATTGCCGATCACTTAGCCCAGCGGAAAGATGATATTTTACAAGCCAATGCACAAGATATCATTGCTGCGAAGCAAAGTGGTTTAACCGAAGCCATGATCGATAGGTTGATGCTGGACGAAGGACGGCTTGGCGGGATTATCGCTGACATTGATAATGTCATCGCCCTAGCTGACCCTGTCGGTAAAGAAGCTGAAAGTAGAGTATTAGATAACGGCTTACGCTTAACTCGTCGCAGTGTTCCATTAGGGGTGGTGGGAGTGATTTATGAGGCTCGGCCAAATGTCACAGTTGATATTGCTGTGTTAGCGTTAAAGACTGGCAATGCCGTGATTTTGCGCGGAGGTAAAGAAACCCTGACCTCCAATAAAGTGCTAAGTGAAGTCATTCAAGATGCACTCGTGAGCCTAGATTTACCTAAAGATGCCGTGCAGCTTATTGATTCACCTGAGCGAAGTCTTGTTAGTGGTTTGCTCAGGCTCGACAAATATGTCGATATGATTATCCCCCGTGGTGGACAAAATCTGCAGCGATTGTGTGCTGAACAATCGAGCATTCCAGTGATTCTAGGTGGGATTGGCATCTGTCATTTATTGGTTGATAAACAGGCCGATTTAGTCCGTGCAATTGATGTGATTGCTAACGCTAAAGTGCAACGCCCAACAGTGTGTAATGCCTTAGATACATTGCTAATACATCAACAGGTAGCCGCTGAATTTATTCCAAATATTGCCTCACATTTACATTCGCTTGGGGTACGTTTCCATGCTTGTGCCATTGCCTTACCTTATCTTGACGGTCTAGGTTTTGATGTTACTCCAGCGCATGATGAGTCGTTCTCAACCGAGTGGTTATCACTTACGTTAGGGATCAAAGTGGTCAATGATATTGACGAAGCGGTGGAGCATATTCGTCAATATTCGACAGGACATTCTGAGGCTATTTTAACGGATAACATTCACACAGCGAGCGACTTTATGAATCAAGTTGATTCCGCTGCAGTGTATGTGAATGCCAGTACTCGTTTTACAGATGGTTCACAGTTTGGTCTTGGCGCAGAAGTTGCCGTGAGTACCCAAAAATTGCATGCTCGTGGTCCCATGGCGTTAGATGCTTTGACGACGTATAAGTGGCTCGCCTGGGGCGATTATACTTGTAGACAATAACTGATTGGGTGATGGTCTTCATGATAATAAGGGCGCTGTTAAGCGTCCTTATTATTGATAATTTGTGAATGTAGAGCTGGTTTTTGACAATCAAATAGCGCATTACATATTATAAATAAGATGGCTTGGCATTGCGGATTCATTCAAGCGTTCATAGGTGGTTAACAACCAAATCACAAAAAATGCTCCGGTCATTAATATGGCTACAATTCTAAATGCTTGAGCGTATTCCATTACATAGGTGAAATAGCGACGCTGTACCGCATTGGTCATAAACGTGGCTATCAGTGAAAACACGCTTAAATACATCGCTGGATATTGAGTGGAGCTCATGCCACAAAACTTTTCATAGATAAGGATTAATGCTACAACGATTAAAATAATAATGCGTATTTTACGTTCCGTGTTATCACTTAAATTCCATCTTGGCAGTCCCATTGCCTACTACCTCTTCAATTAATTGCATTTTGATTGTTTTCTAAGCATCCTTGATACTTTTATAACTTTAGTTGTGTTTTTATCAAATGAATAGCGTTATTTAATGCTTATCTGTCGCTGTTTAATATCCTGACAATAAGTTCTGCTGATAGGGTTAGCTAATATGAGGAGGATTAAAACATACCCGAGTGCCTATTCTCTCTGAGTTAGCTGATGTTAGCCATCGGTAAACTCGGCTGCAAAGGTCAGTCATCAGTGCCTAAGTAACGTTGGATTATTTGAGACTAATATTCGAGCAGTTCATGCTGTTATAAGACGTAAAAGGCTTAAGGGGTAATAGTAAAGACATGGCAGAGCTTGCGCCTTGCTACAGCTAACCAAAATAAAATAAACAGGCGGTTTAGCCTCACATTGCAGTGGTAAGCTCGACAATACAATTATTTAAGCTGTTGTTGTTAGTTGAAGAGAAAACCCCTTCGCTCATTGATGCTGCGTCAATAATATCAGTAAAACACGATAAATTTTTAGCATTCCCCTTGTAATTCACTTTGCTGTCCCAATATAGGTATCAAGGCTGATATGAGTGGTTAATATGAATCTCAAGTTAAGCAATAAAATGCTTGAAATACTGGTTGTTCATCCCCATATCAACATCAAATAACATATTTGCGACGAATAACGTCAATTTCGGAGGACCCCATGGGCAAAATTATTGGTATCGATTTAGGCACAACAAACTCGTGTGTAGCAGTCCTTGATGGCGGCAAAGCACGCGTAATTGAAAACGCAGAGGGTGATCGCACAACCCCTTCAATCATCGCGTACACCGATGATGAAATTATTGTTGGCCAACCTGCTAAGCGTCAAGCTGTTACTAACCCTGCAAACACATTTTTTGCGATTAAGCGTTTAATCGGTCGTCGTTTTAAAGACGATGAAGTGCAACGTGATGTGAACATCATGCCATTCAAAATTATTGGCGCTGATAACGGTGATGCATGGGTTGAGTCTCGTGGTAATAAAATGGCACCACCACAAGTGTCGGCTGAAATCTTGAAAAAGATGAAAAAGACAGCTGAAGACTTTTTAGGTGAAGAAGTGACTGAAGCGGTTATTACTGTTCCTGCTTACTTTAACGATTCACAACGTCAAGCAACTAAAGATGCTGGCCGTATCGCAGGTCTTGATGTTAAGCGTATCATCAACGAACCAACAGCTGCTGCACTTGCCTATGGTATCGATAAGAAGCAAGGCGACAACGTCGTTGCCGTTTACGATTTAGGTGGTGGTACATTTGATATCTCTATCATCGAAATCGACAGTAATGATGGTGACCAAACATTTGAAGTGTTAGCAACCAATGGTGACACTCATTTAGGTGGTGAAGATTTCGATAACCGCTTAATCAACTATTTAGCTGACGAATTTAAGAAAGACCAAGGCTTAGATCTTCGTAGAGATCCTCTAGCGATGCAACGTTTGAAAGAAGCTGCTGAAAAAGCAAAAATCGAGCTTTCAAGCACTAACCACACTGAAGTTAACTTGCCTTACATCACTGCAGATGCATCAGGTCCTAAACATTTAGTGGTTAAAATTACTCGCTCTAAATTAGAGTCATTAGTTGAAGACTTAATTCAACGTACTTTAGAGCCGTTAAAAGTTGCCCTAGCTGACGCTGATTTAAAAGTATCAGACATCAATGAAGTGATTCTTGTTGGTGGTCAAACTCGTATGCCTAAAGTACAAGAAGCGGTAACTAACTTCTTCGGCAAAGAGCCACGTAAAGACGTCAACCCTGATGAAGCGGTTGCAGTTGGCGCGGCGATTCAAGCTGGCGTACTTTCAGGTGAAGTGAAAGACGTATTGCTACTTGACGTTACACCATTGTCTCTTGGTATTGAAACCATGGGCAGTGTGATGACTAAGCTTATCGATAAAAACACCACTATCCCGACTAAAGCTCAGCAAGTATTCTCAACCGCTGACGACAACCAAAGTGCCGTGACAATTCACGTACTTCAAGGTGAGCGTAAGCAAGCGAGTGCAAACAAGTCTTTAGGTCAATTTAACCTTGAAGGTATTGAGCCTGCACCACGTGGCCAGCCACAAGTTGAAGTGATGTTCGACATCGATGCTGATGGTATCTTACATGTGTCTGCAACAGACAAGAAAACAGGTAAGAAACAAAACATTACCATTAAAGCCTCTTCTGGTTTGTCTGATGAAGAAGTAGAGCAAATGGTACGTGATGCCGAAGCTCATGCTGACGAAGATGCGAAATTTGAAGAGTTAGTTAAAGCGCGTAATCAAGCAGATGGTTTAGCTCATTCAACTAGAAAACAAGTTGAAGAAGCTGGTGATGCTTTAGCAAGCGATGAAAAAGAAAAGATTGAAGCGGCAATTGCAACTTTAGAAACGGCTATTAAAGGCAAAGACAAAGAAGCAATGGACACTGCAACTCAAGCTCTTATCGAAGCGTCTGCTAAGTTAATGGAAATTGCTCAAGCTAAAGCGCAAGGCGAAGCTGAAGGCCAAGCACAAGATGCTGGCCAATCTAAGCCTGCTGATGATGTTGTTGATGCTGAGTTCGAAGAAGTTAAAGACGACAAAAAGTAATTAACCATTTCAGTTAGTTACTTTAAAAGCGGGCGTTGAGGCTATCCTCACACGCCCGTTTGTATAAATTAAGTTTAACAACTTACTCACACCTTCGAGAAACAGAACACTATGTCAAAGCGTGATTATTACGAAGTTCTCGGTGTTGGACGTGACACCAGTGAACGCGAAATTAAAAAAGCGTACAAACGCTTAGCGATGAAATTTCACCCAGATCGTAATCCGGGTGATAAAGCCGCAGAAGCCAGCTTTAAAGAAATTAAAGAAGCGTACGAAATTTTAACCGACAGCGACAAGAAAGCTGCATATGATCAATTTGGTCATGCTGGCGTCGATCCTAATCGTGGTGGACACGGCGGTGGCCAAGGTGATTTTGGCGATATCTTTGGTGATGTTTTTGGTGATATTTTTGGTGGCGGTCGCCGCGGTGGTCAACGTCAGGCTGCACGTGGTAGTGACTTACGCTACAACCTTGAATTATCTTTAGAAGAAGCTGTCCGTGGTTTAACCAAAGAATTACGCATTCCGACACTCGCTGCATGTGATTTGTGTGATGGTAGTGGCGCTAAAAAAGGCACCTCTGCAACCACATGTGGCACTTGTCATGGTCAAGGCCAAGTGCAAATGCGCCAAGGTTTCTTTGCTGTTCAGCAAGCGTGTCCTACTTGTCATGGTCGCGGTAAAATTATTAAAGATCCTTGTGGCAAATGTCATGGCGAAGGCCGAGTCGAGAAAAGCAAAACTCTGTCAGTTAAAATTCCAGCCGGTGTTGATACAGGCGATCGTATTCGTTTAACCGGTGAAGGTGAAGCGGGCGAGTTTGGTGCACCTCCTGGCGATTTATATGTGCAGGTTAGTGTGCGTGAACATGCCATCTTTACTCGTGATGCCAATAACTTATACTGTGAAGTGCCTATTTCATTTAGTAAAGCGGCATTAGGCGGCGAGATTGAAGTACCGACATTAGACGGTAAAGTTAGCCTTAAAATCCCAACAGAAACCCAAACTGGGCGTATGTTCCGCTTGCGTGGTAAAGGGGTTAAGTCGGTTCGTAGCCATGCCGTTGGTGACTTGTTGTGTAAAGTGGTCATGGAAACGCCGGTTAACTTGAATGACAAACAAAAAGAGTTATTGCGTGAGTTTGAAGCGACCTTAACTGGCGAGTCAAAAAAGCACAGCCCTAAAGCGGAAGGTTTTTTTGATGGCGTAAAAAAGTTTTTTCAAGACTTAAACAGTTAGTATCGTTCCATTAAACGTGACTATCATGAAAGGCTGTTTACTTTAGGTAAACAGCCTTTTTTATTGACTGGTATAATCAGGTACTAAAAGGTGACATGTTATAGCTCTGCAGATGACGTCAATGTCTGTCTAGTTCATGGCGAACACATTTTTAACGATACAATTTTTTAGCAACTTATTTAGCTGTTTTTTCTACCATTAGGCGTTATGTATGTCATTTTCTGTATTCCAGCTCAATCCAACATTATTAACCGCATTACCGCCAGCAGTGACTGAGCCTAGTCGCGTTCAGCAATTAGCGATCCCTGCAATATTGACTGGGCAAGATGTCTTGGCATTGGCGCAAACCGGTAGCGGTAAAACCTATGCTTATGGTTTACCACTTTTACAGCGCTTGAGTCTGTCTCCAGAGGTTGGTCTTTCTGCGGTGGTCATAGTGCCAACTCGAGAATTAGCTTCACAAGTGATGCAAGATTTAGCCCCGTTAGCGCAAGCATTAAATTTACGCGTTGATATGCTATGCGGCGGCCAAGCAATTGAATTGCAAGTAGAGCGATTGACACAACCTGCTAACCTTATTGTTGCGACCCCAGGGCGCTTATTAGCGTTAGCGCAGCAAGGTGTTATTCAGTTTGAACATCTGCAAAGCTTAGTACTTGATGAAGCAGATAGATTATTGGACATGGGTTTTATTGGCGACATTAATGCGCTAATCGCAATGATGCCAACTGGGCAGCGTTTATTGTTTTCGGCCACATTGCCTGAGCCATTAACCACATTAGCCGAGCAAGTTTTGACGACAGCACATGTGCGTATTCAGGCGCATGTGATCAATAGTGCTGTGGCTGATATCGCTCAAACCTTATATCATGTAAATAAAGGCAGTAAAGCAAAAGCACTGATCCACTTAATTACTTTGCACCAATGGTCACAGGTGTTGGTATTTGTTAATGCTAAAGATGATGTCGATTCATTATGTAAAAAATTAGTCAAAGCGGGTATTAATGCCGCGGCACTTCATGGTGATAAAGAACAAGCTGTACGAAGCCATACTTTGGAGCAGTTTAAAAATCAACAGTTAACAGTACTAGTGGCTACCGATGTATTATCTCGTGGTATCCATATTGACGCTCTACCTGTGGTCATAAATGTTGATTTACCTAGCCAGGCCGCTGTATATGTACATCGTATAGGACGAACTGCTCGGGCAGGATTAAGTGGTGTTGCCTTGTCATTAGTGAGTCATGCTGAGTTATTAAGCTTGGATGCTATTAGGCTGTTAACAAGGCAAGCGTTACCGTTAACTGAACTCGCTGGTTTTGCCGTAACAGATAAGCCAACGAGCGAAGCCAGTAAGCGAGCGCCTCGCGATAAACAAGCTAATCGTCGTACAGCTAACAAACGCAGTATTAGTGATTTTACCAAACGCAAACCGACCCGTTAATGCGAGCTGATGTTTGATATTGTAAGTGATGTATTCGCGCTAAAGACTGGTATAAAATAAGCTAATGCTGGATTAGCTTTTTGATTCAATAATGTTTAAGGGATGACAACATGAAACCTCTCGCACTAACCCTATTTGTTGCTGCTTTATTAGTGGGCTGTGTCAATAGTCAATCGCCCACGGGGCGAGGGCAGACCTTATTGTTTTCTGATACACAGATGCAGCAAATGGGTGGTCAGTCGTTTGAGGCAATGAAACAAAGTGAAAAAATAAGTCAAAATAAAGCCCAAACTGACTATGTCAATTGTATTGCTAAACGTATCACAGCAGTATTACCTGATCAGTCCCAACAATGGGACGTAGTGGTATTTGATTCAGACCAGGTTAATGCTTTTGCATTGCCGGGCGGTCATATTGGTGTCTATACCGGTTTATTGAAGGTCGCCGTTAATCAAGATCAACTTGCTACTGTGATGGGGCACGAAGTGGCACATGTGTTAGCGCAACATGGAAATGAGCAAGTATCTCGCGCCCAGCTTACTGGTTTGGGTATGCAAGCCGCCGATGCAGCGATAGGCGCATCTGGAATTGCTAATAAAGATCTGTACATGGCCGGACTTGGCTTAGGGGCAAAAGTCGGCATTATTTTACCCTTTGGCCGCAGTCAAGAGTCTGAAGCTGATATTGTAGGTTTAGAGCTAATGGCTAAAGCGGGATTTAATCCGGCGCAAAGCATTGCTTTGTGGCAAAATATGGCCAAGGCTGGAGGTGCACAAGGGCCTGAGCTGTTGTCGACTCATCCGTCACACAGTCATCGAATTGAAGACTTACAAGCGGCGCAAAATCAAGTGATGCTGCTTTATACACAGGCAAGAAAACAGTCTTTGACTGAGTGTAAAATTGCTCAAGTTAAATAGCGTTTTTTGCCAACATTGACGGAGTTTATTGTGATAAACTCTGGTGCGAATTTTTTATGTTTATTGAGAGAAAATTATTATGTCAGATTTGTTCAGCACTATGGAACAGCATGCTAGCTACGGTGTAGGTCGTCAAATGGGCGAGCAGCTAGCGGCAAACTCTTTTGAAGGTATTGATATCCCGGCTGTTCAAGCTGGTCTTGCTGATGCATTTGCCGGTAAAGAAAGCGCAGTATCAATGGAAGAGCTTCAAGTTGCATTTACTGAAATTAGTCGTCGTTTACAAGAAGCTCAAGAAGCTGCTGCTGAAGCCGCTGCTGCTGAAGGCGAAACATTCTTAGCTGAAAACGCTAAGCGTGACGGTATTACGATTACTGAGTCTGGTCTTCAATACGAAGTACTTGTTCAAGGTGACGGCGAAAAGCCTACCTATGATTCAACTGTACGTACTCACTACCATGGTACATTTATCAGTGGTGATGTTTTCGACAGCTCTGTTGCTCGTGGTCAGCCTGCTGAGTTCCCGGTATCAGGTGTGATAGCTGGTTGGACTGAGGCATTACAGCTAATGCCTGTTGGCACTAAGCTTAAATTATATGTCCCGCATCACTTGGCTTATGGTGAGCGTGGCGCGGGTGCTTCAATCCCGCCTTATTCAGCTTTGGTCTTCGAAGTTGAATTGTTAGAAATTATCTAGTTATTAAAAACGCCTAAGTTAACTTAGGCGTTTTTGTATATGCTGTTTTTAGGTTTATCTTTAGTTAACACTGGGAGAAATAAATGACTGCAAAAGTGAGAATTGCTGTAGTTGGTGCCAGTGGCCGTATGGGCCGTACACTGATTGAATCTGCTAGACAGCAACAAGTCATCGTACTTGGCGCAGCGATAGATCGTACAGGCTCTAGTTTAGTCGGTATTGATGCCGGTGTGCTTGCTGGTGTTGGTGCAATGGACGTTGTTATTACCGATTCACTAGATAACGTAGTGAATGATTTTGACGTTCTGATTGATTTTACCTCACCAGAGTCTTCAATCATTCATCTTGATTGGTGTGCTAAAAATCACAAAGCCATTGTCATCGGTACAACTGGGTTCAATCATGCTCAAAAAGAGCTCATTGGTGCCTATTCAGAACAAGTACCTGTGGTGTTAGCACCTAATATGTCTGTTGGTGTCAATGTGATGTGGAAGTTACTTGCACTTGCCACTGAAGTGATGGGTGATTATACCGATATCGAAATAATCGAAGCTCATCATCGTCATAAAAAAGATGCACCGTCAGGCACCGCGCTCAAAATGGGTGAGATTATTGCTCAAACATTAGGCCGTGATTTAGACCAATGTGCGGTATTTGGACGTGAAGGTATTACTGGTGAACGCGACCGTAATACCATAGGTTTTGCTACTGTTCGCGCTGGTGATATTGTTGGTGAACATACCGCTATGTTTGCTGACATAGGCGAGCGGTTAGAAATAACCCACAAAGCATCGAGCAGAATGACCTTTGCGAATGGGGCTATGAGAGCGGCTTTTTGGCTCTCAGATCAAAATGCTGGTCTATACGACATGCAGCAAGTACTAGGGTTGAATTAGCGACTAAAAACACCATTCGTTGGTGTTTTTTTTTGAAAACAATCCTGCAAAATATAGACGTAAAAACGAATTTCTTATACAATCGCTAGAATTTGCCAAAATTTCGTAATTTAACGGAAATTGGTATTTTTAGTGCAAAATAAAAAACACATAATTTAAGTGGCTTGGCTCTTTTCTGGAGGTCGCGTTGACACAGTCTGCCTTACTCGTACTCGAAGATGGAACCGTATTCTCTGGTACCGCAATTGGTGCTACCGGTATCTCTGTTGGAGAAGTGGTATTTAATACTTCAATGACAGGTTATCAAGAGATTCTTACGGATCCTTCATATTCACGCCAAATAGTAACATTAACCTATCCTCACATCGGTAACACAGGTACTAATGATGAAGACACTGAATCGGATTCGGTTCATGCATGTGGCTTAATCATTCGTGACTTACCGCTTATGGCGAGTAATTTTCGTAACCAACAATCATTAAGCGATTATTTAAAAGCAAATAATGTTGTTGGTATCGCTGATATTGATACTCGCAAACTAACTCGTATTTTGCGTGAAAAAGGCGCTCAAGCCGGTTGCATTATGGTCGGCAACCTAGATGAAGCGAAGGCACTTGCAGCTGCAAAAGCATTTCCAGGCTTAAAAGGTATGGATTTAGCTAAAGAAGTGACTACCGATAAAGCCTATACATGGCGCAATGGTAGCTGGAAATTAGTCGGTGGTTTACCGTCTGAAACACCAGAAGCTGAACTCAAATATAAAATTGTTGCCTACGATTACGGTGTAAAACGTAATATTTTACGTATGTTGGTTGACCGTGGTTGTGATGTCACCGTGGTACCTGCGCAAACTTCTGCTGCAGACGTACTTGCGATGAATCCTGATGGAGTATTTCTGTCAAATGGTCCTGGCGACCCTGAGCCATGTGATTACGCGATTACCGCCATCCAGCAAATTTTGAAAACAGAAATCCCTGTTTTTGGTATTTGTCTTGGCCATCAACTATTAGCATTAGCCTCAGGCGCAAAAACCTTAAAGATGAAATTTGGTCACCATGGTGCAAACCACCCAGTGAGCAATGTTGAAAAAGGCAACGTGATGATCACCAGTCAAAACCATGGTTTTGCTGCTGATGAAACCACGCTACCTGCTAATATCAAGGTGACGCATAAATCGTTATTTGATGGATCATTACAAGGTATTCATCTAACGGATAAACCCGCATTTAGCTTCCAGGGTCACCCTGAAGCGAGCCCTGGGCCAACCGATGCCGCGCCTCTGTTCGATCATTTCATCGAGCTTATAGAACAATACCGTCAGCACGCCAAGTAGTTATCTGGGAGAAGACAGAAGCAATGCCAAAACGTACAGATATAAAAAGTATTCTTATCCTAGGTGCCGGTCCAATTGTTATTGGTCAGGCGTGTGAGTTTGATTATTCAGGTGCGCAAGCTTGTAAAGCCCTTCGTGAAGAAGGCTATCGCGTTATTCTGGTCAACTCTAATCCAGCAACGATTATGACCGACCCAGAAATGGCCGATGCAACCTATGTCGAGCCAATTCATTGGGAAGTCGTACGCAACATTATTGCCAAAGAGCGTCCAGATGCCATTCTCCCGACTATGGGTGGACAAACCGCACTGAACTGCGCACTTCAGCTTGAAGCAAAAGGCGTACTAAAAGAGTTTAATGTTGAAATGATTGGTGCGACAGCAGATGCGATTGATAAAGCTGAAGACCGTAGTCGTTTCGACAAAGCGATGAAATCCATTGGTTTAGACTGCCCGCGTGCGGGTATTGCTCATAACATGGATGAAGCTTATGGCGTATTAGATATGGTGGGCTTCCCCTGTATTATTCGTCCGTCTTTCACCATGGGTGGCAGCGGCGGTGGTATTGCCTACAACAAAGAAGAGTTTGAAGAGATTTGTTCTCAAGGCTTAGATTTGTCGCCAACTAACGAATTATTGATCGATGAATCATTAATTGGTTGGAAAGAATATGAAATGGAAGTGGTTCGTGACCGCAACGATAACTGTATTATCGTCTGTACTATCGAAAACTTCGATGCGATGGGGGTTCACACCGGTGATTCAATCACTGTCGCTCCAGCACAAACGCTAACCGACAAAGAATATCAATTAATGCGTAACGCTTCGATAGCGGTACTGCGTGAAATTGGTGTTGAAACCGGTGGCTCAAACGTACAATTTGGTATTTGTCCTAATACTGGCCGCATGGTCATTATTGAGATGAATCCACGGGTATCTCGCTCATCAGCATTGGCCTCTAAAGCAACCGGTTTCCCGATTGCTAAAATCGCGGCTAAATTAGCTGTGGGTTACACTTTAGACGAGCTAAGCAACGACATTACTGGCGGTAAAACACCAGCATCGTTTGAACCTGCTATCGACTATGTTGTGACTAAAATACCGCGCTTTAACTTTGAAAAGTTTGCCGGTGCAAACGACCGTTTAACCACTCAAATGAAGTCTGTTGGTGAAGTCATGGCAATCGGCCGTACTTTCCAAGAGTCATTGCAAAAAGCGTTACGCGGACTTGAAGTGGGTCGTAACGGTTTTGATTCTGTGGTGGATTTACAATCACCAGAAGCCATGCAACGTATTCGTCATGAACTTAAAGAGCCAGGTTGTGACCGCATTTGGTACATAGCTGATGCATTTCGTGCCGGTTTAAGCCGTGACGAAATCTTCACGTTGACGAATGTCGACCATTGGTTCTTGGTTCAAATTGAAGATTTGATTACCCATGAAGCCAAAGTGGCTGAGCTTGGTATGTCAGGTTTAGAGCAAAACTATTTACGTCAATTAAAGCGTAAAGGGTTCTCTGATGCGCGTTTAGCTGCTGTGTTAGGTGTCAATGAAAACGAGATTCGTAAACTACGTTATCGACATGAAATTTACCCAGTTTATAAGCGCGTCGATACTTGTGCTGCTGAATTCTCAACCGATACCGCGTACATGTATTCAACGTACGAAGAAGAATGTGAAGCTAACCCATCGAACCGTGAAAAGATCATGATTCTGGGCGGTGGTCCAAACCGTATTGGTCAAGGTATTGAGTTTGATTACTGTTGTGTGCATGCTGCATTAGCCTTACGTGAAGACGGTTATGAAACCATCATGGTTAACTGTAACCCTGAAACCGTATCAACCGACTACGATACATCTGATCGCCTATACTTTGAACCTGTCACCTTGGAAGACGTGCTCGAAATCGTGCGTATCGAAAAGCCAAAAGGCGTTATTGTTCAATACGGTGGTCAAACTCCGCTTAAACTCGCGCGTGAGTTAGAAGCCGCAGGTGTGCCAATTATTGGTACTAGCCCTGATGCGATTGACCGTGCAGAAGACCGTGAACGTTTCCAACAAGCAATTCAACGTTTAAACATGAAGCAGCCAGAAAATGCCACTGTAACGACTGTTGAAAGTGCGGTGATTGAAGCTGAAAAAATTGGTTATCCGTTAGTGGTGCGTCCATCTTATGTATTGGGCGGTCGTGCGATGGAAATCGTCTACGACAAGCAAGATTTACTGCGTTACTTCAATGAAGCCGTTAAAGTGTCTAATGCATCGCCTGTATTACTCGATCACTTCTTAGATGATGCAATTGAAGTCGATATTGATGCAGTATGTGACGGCGAAACCGTGGTTGTTGGCGCTATTATGGAGCATATTGAACAAGCAGGGGTTCACTCTGGTGACTCAGGTTGTTCATTACCACCTTACACTTTAAGTGCTGATGTTCAGGCGAGAATGCGCGAGCAAGTGTCAAAACTGGCTTTTGAGTTAGGCGTAATCGGCTTAATGAACGTGCAATTTGCGGTAAAAGATAACGAAATCTACATGATTGAAGTTAACCCGCGCGCTGCCCGTACCGTACCATTTGTATCTAAAGCAACAGGCGTTCCTTTAGCTAAAATTGCTGCACGTGTGATGGCTGGTCAAAGCTTAATTTCACAAAACTTTACTAAAGAAGTGATCCCACCTTATTTCTCGGTAAAAGAAGTTGTATTGCCGTTTAATAAATTCCCAGGCGTTGATCCACTCTTAGGCCCAGAAATGCGCTCAACGGGTGAAGTGATGGGCGTGGGTGATACATTTGCTGAAGCCTATGCTAAAGCACAGCTTGGTGCCACATCTGAAGTGCCTAAGTCAGGTCGTGCGTTACTATCTGTTCGTAACAGTGATAAAAAACGTGTTGCTGACTTAGCCTCTAAGCTGATTGAGTTAGGCTATGAAATTGATGCCACTCACGGCACTGCGATTATTTTAGGTGAAGCAGGGATTAATCCTCGCTTAGTTAACAAAGTACATGAAGGTCGTCCACACATTCTTGATCGTATTAAAAATGGTGAATATACCTACATTGTTAACACTACTGAAGGTCGTCAAGCAATTGAAGATTCTCGCCAGATCCGTCGTGGAGCATTGCGCTACAAAGTGAATTACACGACGACATTAAATGCTGCCTTTGCGACCTGTTTGGCGCATTCAGCAGATGATCGTATCAAGGTGACATCTTTGCAAGAACTGCACAAACGCATAAAAAGTTAGTTTTTATTGCGAAGGAATGACTAAGGTCGCCTTTTGGCGACCTTTTTTATGACATTTTGATGATGGATGACTAGCAAGTCTGTAAAAGCTTAGGTAAGCTGTCAGACATCATCGAAAAGATGCATCCTAGATACGTACGCTAAGTCGATTGCGTACTTCCAACTGAATTTTTACTGTGTTGACTTTCGTCAGCACGGGATGCTTTTGTTTTTAAAGGAGACAAAGACATTATGAGTAAGGTCCCAATGACGGTAGTTGGCGCAGATCAATTACGTAAAGAAGTTGAATTTTTAAAGTTCGATCGCCGCCCAAAAATTACCGAAGCAATTGCTTCTGCTCGTGAATTAGGTGATTTAAAAGAAAATGCTGAATATCACGCTGCCCGTGAAGATCAGGGTATTTGTGAAGCGCGTATTCGTGACATTGAAGGTAAGTTGTCTAACGCTCAAATCATTGATGTTACCAAATTAGAAAATACTGGCCGAGTGATTTTTGGTACGACAGTGACTATTTTAAATATCGATACTGATGCTGAAGTGACTTATCGCATTGTTGGTGATGATGAAGCTGATATTAAGCAAAATTTAATTTCTGTTAATTCACCGATTGCACGTGGGTTAATTGGCAAAAGTGAAGGTGATGAAGTCTCGATTACCACTCCAGGTGGTTTGACTGACTATGAAGTCATTGCCGTTAAATATCTTTAAGTGTGGATTGTTATTGAGAATAACTAATATTTAACAGTATGTTTTATCTATTATATTAAAGCTGATGACCAAATATTAAGCATTAAATTTTTTGCACAACTCAATACCGACATCAATAACACATCACTTTAGCGAGCACTAAATAGCATCCTGTTTAGTGCTTTTTTATTGTCATGAAATACAGTACCTATGTGCTGATGACGATAAAACATGTAAAAAAATTCATTTGCACATTAAAGGTGCAATGGATATCATCCATTTAGTTTACAATGCTGTTACATTTTACCGTATGAAGCCTAATATGCTTTGCAATATTACGTTTAAAATATAGGTTTAAAAATCATCTTGTGATGATGTAAAAATAGAATATGCAGATTGTGTATCTGAATTGCTTGATTAAATAAGGTCATTATGACGTTTCCGTGGGCTCGTATACTACTAATGCTGGTAATTGTGGGGTTGTGTTCAATCTTCCTCATCAATAGCCGTGTGTTGGTTTTAGCATCGTTGCCATTTACCACGACTACGGCACATTCTTGTTCTTATAATATCGACACACACTCAGATGATAGTATGTGTGATCAACCAATGAGTTCAGCTAACGTTGATATTATCCTGTCGTCAGTCAAAGGCATTGATCGTTCAATTGACCGTCATGATGCAAATAGTATTACCGCGTTAAATCACACTCTCATCGATGGTAATAGTTCACTGCTGGGCTATGTTGGTAATATCTCTTCAACCAACTCTATCTCTGCAGAATCTAATTCTAAAGACATTCATTATGTGCCCACTTATTCGTCGCGATATATCAGTATTGTTCAACACGAGTCTGATGAGTTAAAGCCCAATTATTTATTGGCTTACGAATTTATATCTCCACCTGTTCCAAGTTTAACCATAGGGTATCAAATTAACTTTAGTCCGCAATTGGACTGGGTTTTATCCACAGCTTCAGCTCCTTCAAGACTTTCCGCCTGGAAAGAGTCTAATTTACTTTTCGTCCATTCCCATACCTGTTAGCCATATTCTGCCTTGATGATAAACGCCATTAGCTTTGCTAATGAGTTTTACTGTGGGTCGATGGGTTAGGTCAATTGCGCCTCATCACTCGCTATGCATTTTTATCGTGGCTTAAATAGCCTCGATCTAGTGAGATCAAGAGTTATGAAATCAAAAACGAAACAGCTAAATCATTATTCTCAATGGAAATACTGGTTATTAATTACCACATTAATCATCTTATTTATGAGCGCATTACCATCTTGGTATGGCGAAGATCCTGCTGTACAACTTGGTGTAAAGCCAAGCCAATCTATAACAGCAGAACAAGTTGATTATGCGCTACACCAGGTAGGCATAAAGAGTAAACGTATTGAGCAACAACAAGATAGTTTACTGGTGGTGCTAGATAACCCTGATATGCAGGCCCAAGCTAAAAAGGCTTTAGCTGAGCAGTTTGAGCATCAAGCTCAAGTGACATTAGCCTTAGCGCCTGCTGCACCTCACTGGCTATTAAACCTAGGTGTTAAACCGATAAAGCTGGGTTTAGATTTACGCGGTGGAGTACAATTTTTATTGGATGTAGATCTCGATTTAGTGTTTCAAAACCAGGCGATTATGCTTGGTGATGCCGTGAAGCAATTTGCTGCTGATCAGCATATCAGTAACGTTAAGGTTCGTTCCGGTGATGGCGCTACATTGAGTATTGAGATTGCTGATGAACCGTCTCGAGCCCAGCTAAGACAATTTATTGCACAGCAGTATCCATTATGGCAAGTAAGTGGTCACCAACAAATACTCACAGTTAGTTTGTCTCAACATGAACAACTTAAATTGACCAATGTGACTGTGCAGCAAAACTTGCAAATTATGCGTAGCCGGATAGAGGAACTGGGGATAACCGAAGCGCTCGTTCAACGCCAAGGTGATCATCGTATCCGTATTGAGTTACCTGGAGTACAAGATCCTGCCACCGCTAAAAACGTTATTGGTGCAACGGCCAGTTTAGCATTTTATCCCGTACTGCCAACGGGTTCTGTAAACGCTGTGGTTATTAACGACCAACATGATAAACCCGTGTACGTATCAAGAAAGCCAGTGCTGGGAGGCGATCATATTATTGATGCTAGAGCGACTACTGGTGATTTTGGCATGGCGAAAGTCAACATTAGTCTCGACGCTGCAGGCGGTAAGTTAATGTCTGATTTCTCGCGCGACAACATAGGTAAACCTATGGCGACCGCATACAGTGAATATAGCCGAGATGAAGCGGGTAAAGCTCGACAAACAACCCAAATCATTAGTGTTGCCACCATACAAAGTCAACTGGGTAATCGGTTTGAAATTACCGGTTCAGGCAGCCATCAAGAGGCACAGCAGCTTGCGTTATTGCTAAGAGCAGGTTCCATGACAGCACCGGTGACGATTGTAGAAGAACGCACAATAGGACCAAGCTTAGGTGCTGAAAACATTGTCAACGGATTTGCAGCGTTAGCATTAGGTATGTCAGTAACATTATTATTTATGGCCTGCTGGTATCGCCGTTTAGGCTGGATTGCTAATGTGGCGTTAATCGCCAACATGACGATGTTATTTGGCTTACTAGCCCTTATTCCCGGGGCAGTATTAACCTTACCTGGTATTGCGGGGTTAGTGCTTACTGTTGGTATGGCGGTTGATACTAATGTGCTTATCTTTGAGCGAATAAAAGAAAAGCTAGCTGAAGGTCGCAGCTTTGCCAGCGCTATAGATGTGGGATTTGATAGTGCATTCTCAACCATATTTGATGCTAATTTTACCACTATGATCACCGCCGTTGTGCTGTTCTCTATTGGTAATGGCCCTATTCAAGGCTTTGCATTGACCTTAGGCTTAGGGCTATTAACCAGCATGTTTACCGGCATTTTTGCCTCGAGAGCATTAATCAATTTAGTTTATGGCCGCGACACTCGCCGCGCAATTAAGGTGTAATACTATGAACTCAACAAGTATAAATAACTCACTAGAAACAGGTAAACTAAAATACCTCACCAAATGGCGCTATATTTCAAGCATACTTTCTATTGTGTTGATGCTGGTCTCCCTAAGCGTAATTGGTGTAAAGGGGTTTAATTGGGGCTTAGATTTTACTGGCGGAGTGGTCACAGAAATTCAACTTGACCATCGTATTACGGCCAGTGAAATACAGCCACTAATGACCGCCGCCTACCAACAAGACGTGAGTGTTATTTCCGCCAGCGAACCGGGACGGTGGGTATTACGTTATGCCAACATACCCGACGAGCAGCTTCGTCCAGAACTCCGACAAGTCTTAGCGCCATTAAATACCGATATTACTGTGCTAAACAGCAGCATTGTTGGGCCTCAAGTAGGCCAAGAGTTAGTAGAGCAAGGCAGCATAGCTCTGCTAATCGCTATGCTATGTATTATGGGGTATTTAAGTTTTCGTTTTGAATGGCGCTTAGCTTCAGGTGCGTTATTGGCTTTAGTACATGATGTGGTGTTTGTGCTGGCTTTTTTTGCGTTAAGCCAAATGGAATTTAATTTAACTATCCTGGCAGCAATTTTAGCTATTCTGGGGTATTCACTCAATGACTCGATTATTATTGCTGATAGGATCCGCGAACAGTTAGTGGCTAAGTTACAATGGAAAACTTCAGATATTAATAATTTAGCGGTTAAAACAACTTTCTCTAGAACTATGATTACATCGGGGACCACCTTATTAACCGTGGTAGCATTGTGGATTATGGGAGGGGAGCCATTGGAAGGTTTTTCTATCGCGATGTTTATTGGTATTTTAACCGGCACTTGGTCTTCAATTTCAATTGGCGCAACTTTGCCTGAGTTTTTAGGCTTAAAGGCGCAGCATTATCAAGAGGTTCCATTACCTGATCACCCCTGATTAACGATAATTCATCTCCCATAAAAAAGCCGCTGAATTCAGCGGCTTTTAATAAAAGAATGTGAAACTATTTGGCTTTAGGCAAAGCAATCTTCATTTCTACCGAATGACGGAAAATGACTAAAACATGACCGATTAGTTGCACTTTCGCAGACTGGGTTTCACGTATAATGGCGTCAACGATGGCATTTTTGAGCTCTCTGTCAGCAGAGGCTACTTTTACTTTAATCAATTCATGATGTGTAAGAGCGCTATCAATTTCAGCCAGAACACCTTCAGTTAGGCCATTGCCACCAAGCAGCACCACTGGTTTTAGACTGTGAGCCAGACCTTTTAAATGCTGTTTTTGTTTGGTTGTTAAGTTCATTTGTGCCAACTTTTGCTGAGTTACTGTTGAAAAACGGGTATTCTACCCTTATATAGAGCTTATGTAACTCTGAATCGTTGCGGAATTTAAATGACAACAAAAAAACGTACGGCGAGCTCAACTCGCTGGATGCAAGAACACTTTGATGATCACTATGTGAAACTGGCCCAAAAACGTGGCTTACGTTCACGAGCAGCATTCAAGTTAGAGGAGATACAACAAAAAGATAACTTGATAAAACAAGGTATGACAGTTGTTGATTTAGGTGCAGCACCAGGTGGTTGGTCGCAAGTTGCGGTTAAACTCGTTGGTGACAGAGGTAAAGTCATTGCTTGTGATATTTTACCTATGGACCCAATTGTTGGTGTTGATTTCCTTCAAGGTGATTTTAGAGAAAACAAAGTACTCGAAGCATTGCTTGAGCGTGTAGGTCAAGATAAAGTGGATGTGGTACTATCAGATATGGCTCCGAACATGAGTGGTTCGGGTGCTGTTGATCAACCAAGAGCTATGTATTTAGTTGAATTAGCGCTAGATATGTGTCATCAAGTGTTGGCGCCTAATGGCTGTTTTGCTGTTAAAGTCTTTCAGGGGGAGGGTTTTGACGATTATATTAAAACGGTCAAGCAGGCATTCAAAGTAGTAAAAACCCGAAAACCAGACTCCTCTAGAGCGCGCTCTCGGGAAGTCTATCTAGTGGCGACTGGTTACAAGTTGTAGTAGTCTAACGTTAATAATCGCAGGACTGTTAAGAGGTCTAGTAATTTGAGTGACATGGCAAAAAATTTAATACTCTGGGTTGTCATCGCTGTTGTACTGATGTCAGTGTTTCAGGGTTATTCCCCCTCTTCTTCGAATTCGCAGAAGATGGATTATTCCGCCTTTTTGGACAATGTTCGAAATGGTCAAATTAACACGGTTGAAATAAAAAGCGACCAACGGACGATTGAAGGAACTAAACGTACCGGCGAGAAGTTCACCACAATCATGCCTATATATGACCAAGATTTAATTAATGATCTTGATCGTAAAGGCATCACCATGAAAGGCCAAGAAGCTGAAGAGTCAGGTTTCCTAACCCAAATCTTTATTTCATGGTTCCCAATGTTACTGCTAATTGGCGTATGGATATTTTTCATGCGACAAATGCAAGGTGGTGGCGGCAAGGGCGCAATGTCGTTTGGTAAAAGTAAAGCCAAACTGATGAGCGAAGACCAAATCAAAACCACTTTTGCTGACGTTGCAGGTTGTGATGAAGCAAAAGAAGAAGTCAAAGAACTTGTTGATTATTTACGAGACCCAACCAAGTTCCAAAAATTAGGCGGTCGTATTCCTACGGGCGTGCTGATGGTCGGACAACCTGGTACAGGTAAAACCTTATTAGCCAAGGCGATTGCCGGTGAATCTAAGGTGCCGTTCTTTACCATTTCGGGTTCTGACTTTGTGGAAATGTTTGTCGGTGTTGGTGCATCCCGTGTACGTGACATGTTCGAACAAGCTAAAAAATCTGCTCCTTGTATCATTTTCATTGATGAAATCGATGCCGTAGGCCGCCAACGTGGTGCCGGTGTAGGTGGTGGGCACGATGAGCGTGAGCAAACATTAAACCAGCTTTTGGTTGAAATGGACGGCTTTGAAGGTAATGAAGGCGTTATTGTTATTGCAGCAACTAACCGTCCAGACGTACTTGATTCAGCGTTGTTGCGTCCAGGTCGATTTGACCGTCAAGTTGTCGTTGGCTTGCCTGATGTTCGTGGTCGTGAACAAATTCTTAAAGTACATATGCGTAAAGTACCTTTATCAGATGATGTTAAAGCCAGTGTCATTGCGCGTGGTACGCCAGGCTTCTCTGGTGCTGACTTAGCAAACCTTGTCAACGAAGCGGCGTTATTCGCTGCTCGCGGTAATCGTCGTGTTGTTGGTATGGAAGAGTTTGAGCGTGCTAAAGATAAAATCATGATGGGTGCAGAGCGCCGTTCTATGGTGATGTCTGAATCTGACAAAGAAATGACCGCTTATCATGAAGCTGGACATGCCATTATTGGTTGCTTGGTACCAGAACATGACCCAGTGCATAAAGTGACTATTATTCCGCGTGGCCGTGCATTAGGTGTGACCTTCTTTTTACCTGAAGCTGATGCCGTTAGCCAAAGCCGTCGTAAATTGGAATCACAAATTTCAGTTGCCTATGGTGGACGTTTAGCTGAAGAACTTATTTACGGAAGTGAAAAAGTGTCTACAGGGGCGTCGCAAGATATTAAGTACGCCACATCGATAGCTCGTAATATGGTTACGCAATGGGGGTTCTCTGACAAGCTAGGTCCGTTACTTTACGCAGAAGAAGAAAACGAAGTTTTCTTAGGTCGCAGTATGGGTAAAGCAAAGGCAATGTCAGGTGATACAGCAACATTGATTGACTCTGAAATTAAGATGTTTATCGATAAAAACTATCAACGTGCGCAAACGATGTTGACAGACAATATGGATATTTTACATGCGATGAAAGACGCATTGATGAAATATGAAACTATTGACTCGTTGCAAATCGATGATCTAATGAATCGCCGTGAAGTGCGCATGCCAGCTGAATGGCAAAAAGATGAATCATCAGACGACAAAGATAGTGGCAATAACACGCCTAAATCTGAAGCCGAAACGCCAGTGGATGAGGCTAAAACCGACGTTAAAGTCGATAATAAAGCCGATACCAATGACGCGGATGAATCACCCGCTAAATAAACAATTTAGCAAATAAAGAAAACCCCGAAAGGGGTTTTCTTGTTTTTAATCTTATCTAGGAAAATACCCGTGTTTCAATTAACTCATGCTAATAAAACTCTAGACTTATCAAGCCCTGTAGTGATGGGGATTGTGAATGTGACGCCAGATTCATTTTCCGATGGCGGTGAATATATTGGTTTTGAACAAGCCTGTCGTCATGTTGATAATATGGTAGAGCAAGGTGCATTAATTATTGATGTGGGTGGTGAGTCAACCCGACCTGGTGCTGCAGAAGTGACGATTGAGCAAGAACTTGCTCGAGTGATCCCTATCATCGAATACACAGCAAAAACACACAATGTATGGATTTCAATCGATACCAGCAAACCTGAAGTGATGGAACAAGCTGTTAATGCCGGAGCTAATTTAATCAACGATGTGCGCGCGTTACAAGTACCAGGTGCTTTAGCTATGGCTGCAACGCTAGATGTGCCAATTTGCTTAATGCACATGCAAGGTGAGCCGCAAACTATGCAAGATCAACCTGAGTATGAGGATGTGATTGATGAAGTGGCGGCTTTTTTTGAATTACGTATCGCTTACTGTGAAGCGGCTGGAATTGAGCGCGAGCGTTTAATTCTCGATCCAGGTTTTGGTTTTGGCAAAACTTTAGCGCATAATTACCGTCTATTAGCGGCATTACCAAAGTTACATGAATTTCATTTGCCTTTATTGATAGGTCTGTCGCGAAAAAGCATGATCGGCGACCTGTTAGCGCGTGATATAGACCAACGCCTTGCCGGAAGTCTTGCTGGTGCATTAATTGCAGCTCAGCAAGGTGCACAAATTATTCGAGTTCATGATGTACCAGAAACAGTCGATGTGCTTAAAGTGATGTCAGAAACCATGGCTAATCTATAGTTGCATCACATAATAATGTTATCAGTAAAGTGAAAACACTTAAGTAGGGATCTGTGAAGCAAAGAAAATTTTTTGGAACCGATGGTATTCGCGGCAAAGTAGGGGCGGGTAAAATGACTCCTGAATTGGCATTGAAGCTCGGTTGGGCGGCTGGACGAGTATTGTCTCGAAATGGCACCCAAAAAGTGATTATTGGTAAGGATACTCGTATTTCAGGTTACCTGTTTGAATCAGCTTTAGAGGCAGGCTTATCAGCCGCGGGACTTAACGTTTTGCTGCTAGGCCCTATGCCTACTCCTGCAGTGGCTTATTTAACTCGTACCTTTCGCGCCGAGGCCGGTGTCGTGATTAGTGCATCACACAATCCTTATTATGATAACGGTATCAAGTTTTTCTCTACTGATGGCAGTAAACTGGATGATGCAATCGAGCTAGAAATAGAAGCAGAACTTGAAAAACCGCTAGTCTGTGTGGAGTCGCATCTACTGGGCAAGGCTCGTCGTATTGATGATGCAGCAGGGCGCTATATCGAGTACTGCAAAGGTAATTTTCCAGCTGATCAAACACTTAAAGGATTAAAAATAGTCGTCGATTGTGCTCATGGCGCCACTTACCATATTGCTCCTAACGTTTTTCGTGAATTAGGTGCCGATGTTATTGCTATTGGAGATAAACCTGACGGTCTCAATATCAATGATAAAGTCGGTGCAACAGCAATGGCCAAAATCTGTGAAACCGTTTTAGTTGAAAAAGCTGATTTAGGTATTGCACTCGATGGTGATGGCGATCGCATTATGATGGTTAATCGTCATGGCGCAGTGGTTGATGGTGATCAGATTTTATATATTTTAGCGGTAGATGCCCAAAAACGTGGTATTTTAAGCGGCGGAGTTGTTGGCACCGTAATGTCTAATTTAGGTTTGGACTTAGCGCTGCAAGCACTTGATATTCCTTTTGTTCGTTCTAAGGTCGGTGACCGCTATGTCATGGAGATGCTGAAGAAGAATAAGTGGCGTATAGGCGGTGAAAACTCTGGCCATATTCTTAATCTTGATCATGGTACTACTGGTGATGGTATCATTGCAGGTATTTTAGTCCTCGCGGCAATGCGACGTCAAAATGCTTCACTTGAACAATTAACTGAATCGATGAAGATGTTACCGCAAGTGTTAGTTAATGTGCGTTTTGAAGGCAGCTCTAATCCACTCGATAGCGAAGCGGTTAAGTTAGCTAAAGCGGATGTTGAACAACAATTGGGTGCTCGTGGACGTGTATTATTACGTAAGTCGGGTACTGAACCGTTAATTAGAGTCATGGTCGAGGGAGATGATCATCCCCAAGTGCTTGCGCATGCAAATCGTATTGCTGACGCGGTAAAGGCAGCATGTTAATTATTTGAATATTAAGATAAGCCGTTGCTCGCTCAAAAAGTAGACGCTTCGACAGTTTATATGAAATATTCCCCTTTTAGCTCTTGTAACTTGATAAGTGGTTCGCTATTATTCACGCCGCTTTCAGAGGAGACAGTGAATGGCACTCAGACGTCCTATGGTCGCTGGTAACTGGAAAATGAATGGTAATTCGGCATTAGCCCAAGAGCTTTTCAAGAAGTTTGCTACCAAGCTCCAAAATGATTCCGCTGAAGTGGTTTTATGCCCGCCTTCAATTTATCTTGAAAGTGTTCGGCAGCTGCTAGAAGCCAATAAGCAAACCTTAGATGGTGCGCTTGTTAGAATGGGTGCACAAAATCTGAGTCAACATGATTTTGGTGCATACACAGGCGAAATATCCGGGCAGATGCTAAAAGATTCTGGATGTCGGTATGTGATTATCGGCCATTCCGAACGTCGCCGTATGTACGGAGAGACGAGTAATATTGTGGCAGAGAAGTTTGCTGCTGCTCAGAAACATGGTCTGACACCGATTTTGTGTGTAGGTGAATCAGGACCAGCTCGTGAAGCAAGACGTACCTTTGAGGTGATTGCGGAAGAGCTTGATATAGTAATTGAAAAAAACGGTACCATGGCTTTTGATAACGCAATTATCGCTTACGAACCTTTATGGGCAGTAGGGACAGGTAAAAGTGCTACACCAGAGCAGGCACAAGAAGTACATGCGTTTATTCGCAGTCGCCTCTCGGAAGTTTCTCCATTTATTGGTGAGAATATCAGAATTCTTTACGGTGGTAGCGTCACCCCAAGCAATGCGGCAGATATATTTGCCCAGCCTGATGTTGATGGTGGTCTGATTGGCGGTGCAAGTTTGAACTCAAGTGAGTTTTTAAGTTTATGTACCATAGCAATGAGCGCGTAATTATATGTACGAAGTTCTTATAGTTGTATACTTGGTGGTAGCGTTAGGTCTTATCGGCTTAATATTAATCCAACAAGGAAAGGGTGCCGACATGGGCGCATCTTTCGGAGCCGGTGCTTCAGGCACATTATTTGGCTCAAGTGGTTCAGGTAATTTCCTGACTCGCAGTACTGCAGTATTAGCCATTGGCTTTTTTGCATTGAGTTTAGTGATTGGTAATTTAAGTGCTAATCACACAGAGCAAAATGATCAGTGGAAAGATTTAGGTCCAGCAGCAGAGCAAATCATTGATGAAGCTCCGGTGCAAACCGAAAAGTCAGAAACGAAAATTCCTGACTAGTAAACCAGGTAACGCCGAGGTGGTGGAATTGGTAGACGCGCAGCCTTGAGGTGGCTGTGTCTTAACGGACGTGCGGGTTCAAGTCCCGCTCTCGGCACCAAATTTAACTAACAAATGATAGATAGCGTTTGATTAGTTATTGCAAGATATAGTGTAAATCAATATACTTGCATACAGTTGACGCGGGGTGGAGCAGTTGGTAGCTCGTCGGGCTCATAACCCGAAGGTCGTCGGTTCAAGTCCGGCCCCCGCAACCAGCTCCTTGTAATTTAATTTCGTTAGAAAATAAATTACAATTTACAGGTTTTATAATAAAATAACCTCGTGATTACGGGGTTTTTTGTTATATGAACTTTTAAATATCCGTGTTTTATGCGGGTTGCAATGGGGCTATTAGCCCTTTTTTTGTTTTTTTGGGGGTCATTTTTGGCAACAATAGAATCCAAGCTTGTTGAAATGTTAACAGTACCTGTTGAAGCATTAGGCTTTAAACTATGGGGCATTGAATATATTCAAGCTGGTCGTCATTCAATTTTACGTGTTTTTATTGATCACGAGAATGGCATCAATATTGAAGATTGTGCAGCAGCCAGTCGTCAAGTTAGCGCAGTTATGGATGTTGAAGACCCTATTTCTACAGAATACACATTAGAAGTATCTTCACCTGGCGTAGATAGACCGTTATTTACCGCCGAGCAATATGCTGCCTATAAAGGTGAGGATGCAAAAATACAACTGACTATGCCTGTTGCGGGTAGTCGTAATTTAAAAGGCGTCATCAATAGTGTTGATGGGCAAATGCTCACCATAACCGTTGATGGTAAAGACTTGATTGTTGCTTTGGATAATATCCGTAAAGGCAGCATTATCGCTAAGTTTTGATAGTTTCAGGTGAAGGACGAGGCAAGACCAAATGAATAAAGAGATCCTGCTAGTCGCAGAAGCGGTTTCCAATGAGAAAGGCCTTCCGCGCGAAAAGATTTTCGAAGCGCTAGAAATTGCACTGGCTACCGCAACAAAGAAAAAATACGAAGGCGATATTGAAGTTCGCGTTGCGATTGATCGTAAAACCGGTCATTACGATACTTTCCGTCGTTGGATGGTTGTTGACGATCATGGCGAGGCTTTGGAAAACCCATATAGCGAAATTACCTTCGAAGCCGCTCGTTATGAAGAGCCAGAGATTCAAGTAGGTGAGTATATCGAAGATCAAATCGACTCTGTCGCGTTTGACCGTATTACTACACAAACTGCTAAACAAGTTATCGTGCAAAAAGTACGTGAAGCTGAACGTGCACAAATTGTTGAACAATTTATTGAACGTGAAGGTGAGATTGTTACTGGTGTTGTTAAGAAAAGCACCCGTGAAAGCGTGGTTGTTGATTTAGGTAATAATGCTGATGGCGTATTATTTAAAGAAGATTTAATCAGCCGTGAATCTTTCCGTCCTGGTGACCGTGTGCGTGCATTATTGTACTCAGTTCGTCCAGAAGCTCGCGGTGCGCAGTTATTTTTAACACGCAGCAAGCCAGAAATGCTGATTGAACTATTTCGGGTTGAAGTGCCAGAAATTTACGACGAATTGATTGAAGTGATGGGTGCTGCTCGTGATCCAGGTGCTCGTGCTAAAATAGCCGTTAAATCAAATGACCGTCGTATCGATCCAATTGGTGCTTGTGTTGGTATGCGTGGTGCTCGAGTGCAAGCCGTATCAAACGAGCTAGGCGGCGAGCGTGTTGATATCGTGTTGTGGGATGATAATCCAGCGCAATATGTGATCAATGCCATGGCGCCAGCTGATGTTGCCTCTATCATTGTCGACGAAGACAATCATTCGATGGATATTGCTGTTGAAGCAGACAGTTTGGCACAGGCTATTGGTCGTAACGGCCAGAACGTACGTTTAGCGACTCAACTGACTGGTTGGGAACTGAACGTAATGACAGTTGAAGACATGAACAAAAAACACCAAGCCGAAAGCGCTAAGGTGATTGATTTGTTTGTGGCTTATCTAGATGTAGATCAAGATTTTGCAGCCGTATTGGCTGATGAGGGATTCACTTCGTTAGAAGAGATCGCTTATGTTCCAGAATCTGAGCTATTAGCAATAGAAGGTTTCGACGAAGGAATCGTTGAAGCATTACGTGAACGTGCAAAGGCCGCTATCTCTACAAGAGCATTAGCGTCTGAAGAAGCGTTAGATGGTGCAGAGCCAAGTGATGATTTATTAGCATTGGAAGGATTAGAAAGACATTTAGCTTATGTTCTAGCGAGCAAAGGCGTAGTGACTTTAGAAGACTTGGCCGAGCAAGGTATTGACGATTTAATTGATATTGAAGAATTAACAGAAGAAAAAGCAGGTGAGCTCATCATGGCTGCCCGCAATATCTGTTGGTTTGGCGAAGAAGCATAAGTCGATCAACAGGGGGATTTAATTGATGGCAGATACAAGTGTAGAAAAATTAGCAGCGGAAGTGGGAAAATCAGTTGATCGATTAATCGAACAATTCTCAGATGCTGGTATAAGCAAAAAACAACTCGATACTGTTTCAGAAAAAGAGAAGCAACAGCTTCTTGATTTTCTAAAAAAACAGCATGGTGCAGATTCAGTACCGACTAAAATGACATTGCAACGTAAAACCGTGTCTACGTTAAGTGTTGCAAGCACTGGCGGTCAGTCGAAAGACGTTAAAGTAGAAGTACGTAAGAAACGTACTTTTGTTAAGCGTGATGATGCAGAATTAGCCAAACAAGCTGAATTAGAAGCTCAAGCAAAAGCCAAAGCAGATGCTGAAGCTCAAGTAAGAGTGGAAGCTGAAGCAAAAGCAGCGGCAGAAGCGAAAGCTAATGCTGAAGCGAAGAAAAAAGCGGAAGCAGAAGCCAAATTGAAATCAGAAAAAGTAAAGTCTGAACCTAAAGTAACTAAAGTTGCTGACCCAGAAACTGCAGCAGCAAAAGCTGAAGCCGAGCGTTTAAAAGCGACTCAAGAAGCTGTGTTAACTCAGAAGCAAAAAGATGAAGCCGCCAAAGCAGCTGAAACAGCTCGTTTACTTGCTGAAGTAAACTCAAAGCGCTGGGCTGAAGAAGAACGTCAACGTTTAGATGCAGAAAAGAACGGTGATCATCATATCACCACATCTAAAGTTGCTCGTGCAGCTGAAGACAGTTCTGATGCCGATGATGAAAAACGTGGTCGTCGTGCTCGCAACAAAAATGCCAACAAAAAACGTGGCGGAAAAGATGCGCGTGACGGTCGTGAAAAACACATGCGTAACCGCAGCACAGCACCAGAATCTATGGCGCACGGTTTTAATAAACCCGCTGCAGCAGTGAGTCGTGATGTACGTATCGGTGAAACCGTAACTGTATCTGAATTAGCGCATTTAATGGCAATCAAAGCCACTGTTATCATCAAGCAAATGATGAAAATGGGCTCTATGGTGACGATTAACCAAGTACTTGACCAAGAAACCGCTCAAATGGTTGCTGAAGAGTTAGGTCATAAGGTTGTGCTGATTCGTGAAAACGAACTTGAGCATCAAGTACTAAAAGATCGCGATGACAACATCCAACTAGAGTCTCGCGCTCCTGTTGTGACTATCATGGGTCACGTTGACCATGGTAAGACGTCATTACTTGATTATATCCGTCGTGCGAAAGTTGCTGCTGGCGAAGCCGGTGGTATTACTCAGCATATTGGTGCATACCACGTTGAAACTGAAAACGGCATGATCACTTTCCTTGATACTCCTGGTCACGCGGCGTTTACGTCAATGCGTGCTCGTGGTGCTAAGGCGACTGATATTGTTATTTTGGTTGTTGCTGCCGATGATGGCGTAATGCCACAAACGATTGAAGCGATTCAACACGCTAAAGCGGGTAACGTACCGTTAATCGTAGCTGTTAACAAAATGGATAAGCCAGATGCTGATCCAGAGCGTGTTAAGAGTGAGCTGTCTCAACATGGCATCATGTCAGATGATTGGGGCGGAGATAACATGTTCGTTCACGTATCAGCCAAAACTGGTATGGGCGTTGACGAATTGTTAGAAGGTATCTTACTTCAATCTGAAGTATTAGAACTTAAAGCAGTACGTGATGGTATGGCTGCAGGTGTTGTTATTGAATCACAACTTGATAAAGGTCGTGGCCCTGTGGCAACTATCTTGGTTCAAGAAGGTACGTTACGCCAAGGTGATATCGTTTTATGTGGTTTAGAGTACGGTAAAATCCGTGCGATGAAAGACGAAAATGGTCATTCAATTACTGAAGCGGGTCCTTCTATTCCGGTTGAGATTTTAGGTCTCTCTGGTGTGCCTTCTGCGGGTGATGAAGCCACTGTTGTACGTGATGAACGTAAAGCTCGTGAAGTCGCTTTATATCGTCAAGGTAAATTCCGTGATGTTAAGTTAGCGCGTCAGCAGAAGTCTAAACTAGAAAACATGTTTGCCAACATGGAAGAAGGCGAAGTACAAGAGCTTAACATCGTACTTAAAGCTGATGTTCAAGGTTCTCTTGAAGCGATTTGCGAATCTTTAGCTAAACTGTCAACAGCTGAAGTTAAAGTGAACATTATTGCTCGCGGTGTTGGTGCATTAACCGAAACCGACGCAACATTGGCAGCTGCTTCAAATGCGATTCTTGTTGGTTTCAACGTCCGTGCTGATGCACAGGCTCGCAAAACCATAGATTCAGAAAGTGTCGATTTACGTTATTACAGCATCATCTACAACCTAATTGATGAAGTTCGTGCTGCAATGACAGGTATGTTAGCACCTGAGTTTAGACAAGAAATTATCGGCCTTGCAGAAGTTCGTGATGTATTTAAGTCTCCTAAAATCGGCGCTATTGCAGGTTGTATGGTTACCGAAGGTATCGTTAAACGTAGCGCACCAATTCGTGTATTACGTGACAACGTAGTTATCTTCGAAGGTGAACTTGAGTCTTTACGTCGCTTTAAAGATGATGCTCCTGAAGTGCGTAATGGCATGGAATGTGGTATCGGTGTTAAGAACTACAATGACGTCCGAGTGGGCGATCAAATTGAAGTGTTCGAAACAGTCGAAATTGCTCGCACCTTATAAGTACCAATGGAAGGGCGGCTTTAGCCGCCCTTTTTGATTGTAGACCTAACGATATGGCATATCATCATGGCAAAAGAATTTAGTCGTACACGTCGCATTGCGCAACAGCTCCAGCAAGAACTTGCTATGGTGTTGCAACGCGATATGAAAGATCCTCGCATTGGTTTCATTACCGTAAACGATGTCGACGTTTCACGTGATTTAAGTTATGCAAAAGTGTTTGTGACCTTCTTTGAAGAAGACACTGAACTTGTTCAACAAAAAATTGATGCACTCACTGTTGCTGCACCTTATGTTCGTACTTTGGTTGCTGGGCGTATGAAATTACGCGTTATGCCTGAATTACGCTTTATTTATGATAGCTCACTGGTAGAAGGCATGCGCATGTCTAACCTAGTAACTCAAGTCATCAATAAAGATAAAGCCAAGCAACAGCAATTTACTCCAGAAGTCTCTGATAACAGCGAGTCTGTTGACGGTGAAAAGGAGCAAGATTAATGGCTCGTCGCCCTAAAGGTCGCTTCATCGACGGAATAGTATTACTCGATAAAGATACTGGCATGAGCTCTAACTTTGCTCTGCAAAGAGTTAAGCGCTTTTTTAATGCCAATAAAGCGGGCCACACAGGTGCTTTGGATCCGCTAGCAACAGGAATGTTGCCTATTTGTCTTGGAGAAGCGACTAAGTTCTCTCAGCATTTATTAGACTCGGATAAACGTTATCTGGTGACGGCTAAATTGGGTGAGCGCACTGATACGAGTGATTCAGATGGCGAAGTCGTTCAGACGCGTCCTGTTAATTTTACTCAAGCACAACTCGATGAGAAACTGGCCTTTTTTCGTGGCACAACACAACAAGTACCATCAATGTATTCGGCATTAAAATACCAAGGCCAGCCTTTGTATAAGTATGCACGTGAAGGCATTGAAGTACCTCGTGAATCTCGACCAATCACTGTTTTTGAGCTTAATTTTATCAAGCTTGAAGGTGATGAGTTAACCCTAGATATTCATTGTTCTAAAGGGACTTACATACGGACCATTATTGATGATTTAGGTGAAATGTTGGGATGTGGTGCACATGTTATTATGCTGCGTCGTACTCAAGTTGCCGAATATCCGTATGAAAAAATGGTCACCTTAGCGCAATTAGAAGCGCTACTTGAGCAAGCTCATAGAGATGACGTTGCGCCTCAAACTCTGATGGACCCATTATTATTACCAATGGACACCGCGGTCGCTAATTTCCCTGAAATTAACTTGCCAGAGGCGATGCTATATTACGTCATGCAAGGCCAGGCTATTCAGGCTGCTGGACTTAAGCCTGATGAATTAGTGCGTATCACTATTGGTGATGAACGTCGGTTTGTTGGTATGGGCATCATGAATGATGATGGCTTATTAGCACCAAAGCGTTTGATTGTGATCCATGATAATGCTCCTGCAGAGTAATCAGTCGGAGTTGTTGTTTGCTTTTACTGATAAATAATCGAATTTATATTGCGGTTAACCATCAATCTGGTTAAAATGCTGCCCTCGCTCTGGCTGAGTTAGTGATCGGCTTGAGATACATTTACTTTTTTTGGAGATACACATGTCACTAAGTGCTGAAGCAAAAGCAAAAATTTTAGCTGATTTTGGTCGCGGCGAAAACGATACAGGTTCAACTGAAGTTCAAGTAGCTTTGTTAACTGCTCAAATTAACCACCTTCAAAGTCACTTTAAAGAGCACATCCATGATCACCACTCTCGTCGTGGTTTATTACGTATGGTTAGTGCACGCCGTAAGCTTTCTGCTTACTTAAAGCGTACTGACGTAGCACGTTACACTGCTATGATCCAGAAGTTAGGTTTACGTCGTTAATTCGACACTCGGCTTACTTTAGTAGGCTGATTAAACCATAAAAAAGGAGGCTAATAGCTTCCTTTTTTATTGCCTAAAAATGCTTGTTTTTAGCCCATCCTTTCACTGACCAGTTCCCATAATCATTTGTGGTTGTTTTTTTAGTCATACTTTGATTGATCAAATCTGTATCGATATTGCCATATCTACCGAAATAGCCTTTAAGGCTTGGATAAATAATGGCCGTTGATCATGACTACATTCAACAAGAGTTAATGGGCACTTAACCGCACTTTAATCACTCCAGAGCAACTTCATCTATGTTTTGTCTTTAGGATATTTTGCTCAGCTTTAAGTCTTAAAATTATTAAGAACTGAAAGAAAAAAGAATTGTGGGTTGTAATCAGCCTAAACTTGGGTAACAAATACCTCGCCAATAGCCCTTTGCCCTACTAACTTAGTTGATTTCACTTAATAAGGGAAAAGGGGCCTTTAACAGGATTATTAGCCGCTAAATGATACTTTGCCGCTTATGGGTAAGCCGCTGACGAGATAGGTTTACTGTGGCTTATACAGAGTGTTTAAGCATGAATGACTTTAGCTGTATTACTGATAATATATTTCTCTTCAAACTCGGCTAACGGCAGTGGTTGGCTAAAGTAAAAGCCTTGACCAATCTCACATTGATTTTCTTTGAGCCATTCAAGTTGTTGAATATTTTCAATACCTTCAGCAACAATGGTCAAATCAAGTTGACGACCCAACATTAAAATAGTCGATGCGATTGCACTATCTTCAGGAAGATCACTTACAAAGGCACGATCAATCTTCATTGTTGTTATTGGCAAGTGACGTAGATAGGATAATGACGAGTATCCTGTGCCAAAATCATCGACCGCAATACCAAAACCGGCAGATTTAAGCTGTTCTAATTTAGTCACTGCTTGTTCAACATCATTCATCAGCGATGTTTCAGTAATTTCAATTTCCAGTAATTCAGGACGTATCTGGTATCGAATTGCCAGTTGCTTGATGTCGGGTACTAAACTGGCATCAGCGAATTGCTGCGATGCCACGTTCACCGCAATAGGGATCTCATAATTGTATTTACGTTGCCATTCTCGGATCACTTTGCAGCTTTGCTCGATAACCCAACGGCCAATTGGGATAATAATTCCGGTTTCTTCGGCCACAGGGATAAATGACATCGGGCTTATCAATTGACCGTCTTTTTGCCAACGGATAAGGGCTTCACATCCGACGACTTTGTTGGTTTTTAAATCAAATTTAGGTTGAAAATATAATAAGAATTCGTTGTTTTTCAATGCGTCATGTAATGAGGCTTCTGTGCGAAGTCTTATTGCCGCACGTTCAGTCATTTGTTGCTTGAAAAATGACCACTGATTAGAGCCAGCCGCTTTAGCGCTGTACATGGCGATATCGGCATGTCGAATTAGGTCTTCCGCAGTGATACCGTCCTCGGGATATATAGAGATACCTATCGATGCCGCGGGATGAATTGCGTGCTCATTAAGCTGGATTGGAGTATTTAATTGAGCGAGTAATTTATCAACAAAGTCTGCCGCTTGTGAAGGTGTTTGGATCTCATCGGCTAAGATAACAAATTCATCACCGCCAAGACGAGCCACGCTGCCTCTGTCACCCACCACTCGTTCTAATATACGCGCAATACGCGCCAGAAACTGATCACCTATGGCATGGCCTAAGGAGTCATTAATATTTTTAAAGCGATCCAAGTCAATGAAGAGTAGAGCAAAATTTCGTTTGTGGACTCGAGAGCGTTGAATGGTGACATTCAATGTCTCTAATAATAAGGTCCTGTTAGGTAAGCCCGTTAATGGATCTCGGGTTGCCATTTTGCGCAGCTTATTTTGAGTTTGACTGAACTGCAATAATATTTGATTAAACTTACTGGTCACCAGTCCTAACTCATCATCTTTATGAGCTTTTGACATAGGTAACAGGTTTTCGTCAGGATAATCAGGATCAATTTTGTCAATTGCTTCGCTAATCCGAGCAATCGGTTGAGTGAGAAAACGATGAAACACTACGGTCAATACTAATGTGAGTAATAATGCTCGAGCTAATGTTGCGATAAGTCCAAGTTGTAATTGATTAAACAGTTTCGTGGTCAGCTTTTGGGTATCGTAAAAAATCGTCAGGGTGCCAATAAGCTGTTGTTGTTTGTTTCCTTCAAAATAGAAAGGACGATACAGTGGACGGGCGATTTCTTTTAGATCCCCAAACAGACGATTACTTAAGGAAACATAAGCTTTTGAGGACTCTCCGGTTTCATTTACCTCAGACACAAACAATGAACCATCATCGAGCTCGATGACTGCAGAGCCAACATTATCGACTTTTATAATGCCTTCTAGGGTTTGACTGGCAAGTTTATCATCTAACGACCATACCGCGTTGGTAGTGGTTTGTTCGACGGAATTGAGCAGCTCTTGTTGTGCCGCGGTAAGCTGTTGTTTAGCGGTAACAACGACGAGTGCTATTTCGATGATAAAAATAGCAACAGCAAAAAACAAAGCAGTAAAAACTACTAAGTTAGTTTGTTTCCATGTGAGAGACTTAAAACGAGCCGTCATGTATTATTCCATGTCATCTAAGTGACTTTTCACGTTAAATTTGCAGTTTAACAGCCTAAAACTACAAGAATTTATACTAAATATAAATTAAATCGCCAATAGGGCGAATTAATTAGTTAACTTTCACAAAAAATAATAATACTAATTACTACGACTTTAGTTAAATTCATCTCTCTTGTCATTAATAATCAAGCCAAATAGTGAACCTCATGTCATTTAATCGGAGTAAACTCGCTCATCACTGTCAAAATCGTTTGTTAATGCTGTGATCTCATCTAGGAAAATGATTATTTAAAACATTTTCTCATTCTGTATCGCGCGTCTATTTAACTATTCGGTGTAATTGAAGTATACTTGTGCGCGTAATTAAAGGTCATTAAATTAAGGAATGGGTCACGTGAATCCAATTGTAAAGAGTTTTGAGTATGGTCAACATACAGTCACCTTAGAAACAGGTGTTATTGCACGTCAAGCAGATGCTGCAGTTTTAGCAAGCATGGGCGATACCACAGTATTAGTTACTGTAGTTGGTAAAAAAGTAGCGGATTTAAGCCGTGACTTCTTCCCGCTAACTGTTAACTATCAAGAAAAAACCTATGCTGCAGGTAAAATCCCTGGTGGTTTCTTCAAGCGTGAAGGTCGTCCTTCAGAAGATGAAACTCTGATTGCACGCCTTATTGACCGTCCTATTCGTCCTTTATTCCCTAACGGTTTTAAAAACGAAGTTCAAGTTATCATCACTGTGGTGTCTGTTGACCCACAAATTGAGCCAGACATTGTTTCAATGATCGGTACCTCTGCAGCATTAGCTATTTCTGGTATTCCTTTCAGCGGTCCACTAGGTGCGGCGCGTGTTGGTTATATCAACGATGAATATGTCCTTAACCCAACGGTTGATCAGCTTGCAACAAGCTCATTAAACTTAGTCGTTGCGGGTACTAAAGCTGCTGTACTGATGGTTGAATCTGAAGCGAAAGCGCTTGCAGAAGAAATTATGCTAGGTGCGGTGACTTATGGTCATGACCAACAACAAGTCGTTGTTGATGCTATTGCTGAGTTCAAAGCAGAAGCTGGCAAGCCAACATGGGATTGGACTGCACCAGTTCAAGATCAAGTGTTAGTTGCTAAAATCAAAGAGCTTGCAGAAGCTGGCATGACAGAAGCTTATCAAATCGAAGTTAAGCAAGATCGTTATGTACAAGTTGGCATCGTTAAAGCGGCTGCCAAAGCGGCATTAGTGGCTGAAAACCCAGATGTTGATACTCGTGAAGTAGACAATCTACTTGGCAGTCTAGAGAAAAATGTTGTTCGCGGACGTATTATTAGTGGCAAGCCACGTATCGATGGTCGTGAACCAGATATGATTCGCGCATTGAGTGTTTTAGCTGGTGTACTTCCACGTACTCACGGTAGTTCATTATTTACTCGTGGTGAAACTCAAGCTTTAGTTACCTGTACTCTAGGTACTGAACGTGATGCACAAAAGATTGATAGCATCATGGGTGAGCGTACTAATCGCTTTATGCTTCATTATAACTTCCCTCCGTATTCTGTTGGTGAAACAGGTATGGTTGGCTCACCTAAGCGTCGCGAAATTGGCCATGGTAAGTTAGCATGGCGCGGTATGAATGCCGTTATGCCTTCTGCTGAAGAATTCCCATACAGCATTCGTGTTGTATCTGAAATTACTGAATCTAACGGTTCAAGCTCAATGGCTTCTGTATGTGGTACTTCATTAGCATTAATGGATGCCGGTGTACCGATTAAATCATCTGTTGCTGGTATTGCGATGGGTCTTGTTAAAGAAGGCGACGATTTTGTTGTACTTTCTGACATCTTAGGTGATGAAGATCACTTAGGTGATATGGACTTTAAAGTAGCCGGTACTCGTGATGGTATTACTGCATTGCAGATGGATATCAAAATCGAAGGTATCACTAAAGAGATCATGGATATTGCACTGCAACAAGCTTATGGCGCACGTGTTCATATCCTAAACGTAATGGATCAAGCTATTGGTTCACATCGTGACGATATTTCTGCTCACGCTCCACGTATTACCACAATCAAGATCAACCCAGAGAAGATCCGTGATGTGATTGGTAAAGGCGGCGCAGTAATTCGTGCTCTAACTGAAGAGACTGGCACAACTATTGAACTTGATGACAATGGTACTGTGAAAATTGCCTCTTCAAATGGCGAAGCTACCAAAGAAGCGATTCGTCGTATTGAAGAAATCACTGCCGAAGTTGAAGTGGGTCGTATCTATAACGGTAAAGTTATCCGTATCGTAGATTTCGGTGCATTTGTTAACATTCTACCTGGCAAAGATGGTTTAGTGCATATTTCACAAATCAGTGATGAGCGCGTTGCTAACGTATCTGATCACCTAGAGATGAACCAAGAAGTTGCTGTTAAGGTAATGGAAGTGGATCGTCAAGGTCGCGTAAGACTGTCAATTAAAGAAGCTCAAGCAAAAGAAACTGCTGAGTAATTTTTTTAAAGTTTAACGACAAAAAAGGAGACCATTTGGTCTCCTTTTTTTATCTATCGAAAAATAATCGTTAATGCACATGGCTCTTAGATTGCCAGATTGCTATGATGTTGAATATTAATAGAACCTGATAAGGTAAAGCGGATGGAATGTAAGCTACGCACCACAATCGTTGCCGTTGTTGTTGGTGCAAGTATGATGTTGTCAGGTTGTGCTGCAACGTTAGGTTCAAATGATGATACTGCAGGGCAGATGATTGTAGCCCCTGTCATGCCAGACTATAAGTTAGAAGTGACGCTGGCAAAGCTAAATGAAATTCTGGCTACCATGGAATTAACTGACGAACAGCGTGCACGTTTTCATTATGATCGCGGCGTCATATATGACAGTGTAGGACTGCGTTTACTGGGGCGAATTGATTTCCATCAAGCATTAAAGTTGCAACCCGATTTAGCGGATGCATATAATTTCCTGGGTATTTATTATACTCAAGAAGGTGAGTTTGACAGTGCCTATGAAGCATTTGATGGGGTACTGGAACTGTCACCAAACTATGATTATGCCTTCTTAAATCGTGGCATCGCGTTATATTATGGCGAGCGTTACCAATTAGCTGTGAGTGACATGCAAGCGTTTTATGATCGAGACCCTACTGATGGTTATCGTGTACTTTGGCTCTATTTGATGGCTTCAGAGGTCGATAAAGGTAACGCGTTAATCGATTTAGCGACGCAACGAAAACAATTAAATAATCAACAATGGTCAAGTGTGTTGGTTGATTTTTACTTAGGTAAAATGAGTCAAGAGCAAGTATTTTCAGCGGCGAAAGTGGGCTTGTCTCAACCAAAAGAATATGCAGAGCGTTTATGTGAAGCGTATTTTTACTTAGCTAAGCATGCCGCTGCAAATGGCCAATATCAGCAAGCTGCTAATTTTTATCGGTTAACCTTAGCGACCAACATTTATGATTTTGTTGAACATCGTTATGCCAGAATTGAATTAGCTAAAATGAAAAATATAATCCTACAGTCTTCCGAATTATCCTCGAAAAGCTAAAAAACACTTTGCCTAGCCAATTCTGCCGATAGGCGCTATAATTTGCGCCTTTTTTAGCGGCTAGTGCAAGGTTAACATGTCAGGCAATAAAGTTGAGGTCGACAAGCGTCGTACCTTCGCCATCATTTCGCACCCTGATGCCGCCCAGCCTTTCAACGCTTAAAACCACCTTTCATTGCACACTACAATCACATCTCTACGTACTGAATTTAAAGGCTTTTTGTCTTTTTCTCGTTTCTTTGCTTTTCAATGATGTTCAAGCGTAATCTCGGAAAGTGTGTACAAACTTGAGTACAAATTCCGTTTTTGAGGCCTTTGGCGAAAATTCCATGACACAAACCTGGCTGTAGGCCTTGTGGTTACTGGGTTTGACGTAAAAAGTACTACCGTTAAAAAGAGTCTCTTTTTTTGGTAAATGTTTTCTTCTGTACCAAATAACAAAATTTAATGAGGGAGTTTATTGTTGGTGTAATTTTTGCTTTAGTGTTTGTTTTTGAAGATGCTTGAAGCGAGCCAATACGGTTATTTCTAATTGAGATATCAGACTTACCTTCAAATTTAGTTGCTGTTTACACCATCATTTTGCACTTGTTTTTCGACTTGTGTGTACAAAATTTCCTGTAACTGTGTACAAACTTCCTCTTTGTTGCACTTATCTTCTGGCGATTTGACGCGAGTTCTTTTGTAGCCCTTGCTGTATAAGGGCTGAGCGACAAAAGTACTTAGGGAATTTGATGCGTCAGTTCGCGATTATCACTAGAGTATCTCTCTTTTGTCGATGACAAAAAATCTCCATCTAATTATATGTAATTATGTATCATTTCATATCTATTGATGTGCAATAGCTAATCATCTTTGAGTTCTTTGAGTTGGTGTGATATGTTCTGATATATATTTTTTCTTTAGTGATGCATTAAGGTATATCGAAGTGAGCTATGTAACAGAGCAGATACTAGAAAGCCTTCGAGAAGCTCGGGTACGTAAGGGTTTTAGCCAAAGAGAGCTGAGCGCTCGTTCGGGGGTGCCTCAAAGCCATATATCGAAAATCGAGTCTGGCGGCGTTGATTTAAGAATATCCAGTTTGATTGCACTTGCCCGTGTACTCGACCTAGAGTTATTTGTTGCGCCAAAAAAATCTGTACCAGCCATTAAGTCGATCATTCGAAGCAGCCAAGGGAGCATCGACCAAGGTGAGGCAATGTCTCCTGCATATCAGTTAGAGGAAGACGAAGATGACTAACCATGTTTCTACGCTCAACGTGTTGCTCTACGGTGAGCTCATCGCAACGATTACCAACGTTGGCAATGACAGAACGCTTTTTGCGTTTACGGATTCGTACATTCATGATGAATCGCGTCCTGTGTTAGGACTTGGCTTTAAAGATTCGCTAGGTGGCCTGCTGACTAGCTTCAAACCGACCCAAACTAAGTTAACCCCGTTTTTCTCTAACCTTTTGCCAGAAGAAACCATGCGAAATTACCTGGCAGAGCGTGCCGGTGTTAATCCTGCGCGGGAGTTTTTTCTATTGTGGGTACTGGGGCAGGATCTGGCTGGCGCGATCACGGTAGAACCAGCGGATGGTGAAGCCTTACCACCTAATGTGCATCAAGACATAGAAGGTGATACAAAGACAGATGGGCCAATGCGTTTTTCATTGGCGGGAGTGCAATTGAAGTTTTCAGCTGTGCAGCAGGCAAATGGCGGTTTGACGATCCCAGCAACCGGTCAAGGTGGTTCTTGGATTGTAAAATTACCGTCGTCTCGATTTGACGCTGTGCCAGAAAATGAATATTCAATGATGGAACTGGCTCGCAAGTTAGGTATGGATGTGCCGGAGACTCAGCTACTCCCTATTAACCAGATTGCTAATATCCCAAATGGTATTGGTAAATTTGGTGACAGTGCGTTTGTGATCAAGCGTTTTGACCGTGCAGATGGTCAAGCTGTGCACATTGAGGACTTTGCGCAAGTGTTTGGCGTTTATCCCCAAGATAAATACAAAAAAGCGAGTATGCGCAATATTGCTCAGGTTATCGGCATCGAAGGCCAAGACGATGATATCGCAGAATTTACTCGCCGATTGGTGTTCAATGCGCTAATTGGAAATGCAGATATGCATTTGAAGAATTGGTCTGTGATCTATAAAGATAAGCTCACAGCATCGATAGCTCCTGCTTATGACTTTGTCTCGACCATTCCTTATATCCCCGATGATAGTGCGTCGCTGAAGGTGAGCCGTAGCAAGAAATTCAGTGATTTCACGCTGGATGAGTTATCACACCTAGCAGCTAAAGCCATGCTGCCAGAAAAATTGGTGTTAGATACCGCCAAACAAACCGTAGCAGGCTTTCATGAGGTATGGGCGAAAGAAAAAGCGCATTTACCGCTTACCAAATCGATGATTGAAGCAATCGAAACACACTTACGAAGCATACCGCTACGCTGAATTTCTAGTAGCTAGAGGGTGAATATTGATGTTTGTCGTAATGATGGTTTAACTTCACGCTAATTTACGGCGCTTTGCTCCGTAAACTGGAAATTTGGTAAACTGCACAATGATACTGGTGTTGTGATAAGGCTGATCTTCTGAACAAATCATGCATCTTTCTGACCATCAACAAGTGATGAATCAGGCGATGATAGCTTTACATTGATTTTCAGGAGAATGCAGATGACAGCAGTAGCGCACCAAGTAACCCCTTTTCTCACGTCTTACGAAGTTATGGCTCGTTACCACATTAGCTATACGACGCTCTGGCGAAGAATTAAAGATGGCAGCTTGCCGCAACCTCGTATCAACCGAAATACGCGAAATAAGCTGTGGCACATTGAAGACTTGGAAGAGTATGAGAAGAAAGAGGACTGAGCCTCTTTCTTTTACTGTCCGAAACGCCAGTTGAATGGAAAGCCTGTCGGCTCGATGATGGTTTCTAGCTGTTGATACCAAACGTCGTAAGCATGACGCATTTCATCCAGGTACTGATATTGGTTGTAGATAGCATCCAACCCTTTTTTGCTGTGGCCAATCATCAACTCGGCAACTTCTTGCGTCGTGATGGCCGACATTCGCGTTCGCATCGTTCTGCGAAGATCATGCATAGACCAGTGTTCCATCTCAATACCAAGCGACCTGCGAGCCCAGATTTTCACATTGTTAGGAATAGTGGTATCAAAGCCATTTGTGGCAAGTTCCTCTTGTCCGTTAGCGGGAAACAAGTAAGTTGATTTACTCATCTGCATCGCCAGTTCAATCAGCTCGATAGCTGGTTTGATTAATGGCCGCATGATCGGCGCTCCTATTTTCTCACCTTGTTTGCGGATCTCTATGGGCACTGTCCACATTGCAGATTGCAAGTCAAAGTGATGCTTTTCAGCTTGAATGAGTTCGCCCTTGCGACCGCCCAATAGCAGAAGCAATTTTATGTAGATGCGGTTCTTCTCAGTGATTTTTGACTCGTGCAAATAGCTCCAAAGTATCCTGATCTCGTTATCGTTTAGCACCCGAGTTCGTTTACCTTTCTTACCGCCAACCTTTTTTGCTGTGATCCCAGCAGCAGCGTTAATTTCCAAGATTTGTTCATCAATCAGCCAGTCATAGAACTTATGCAGCACAGACACTAGTCGCTCTGTGTTTGAAGGGGATGACTCCGAAACCTCACGAAGACAGTTTCGTAAGGACAATTCATTGATGTCAGTTAATGGGTACTTACCAAGTCGGGGCAGCAAATATATTTCACTGCTGCGTTTTTGGTAGTGCCACGTTTTCTCCTTTAGTCCTTGCTTACCGGCAGAGTCTATCCAGTCTCGAAAAATCGATTCGAAGCTTTGATTAGCAGAATACTTAGCCCGTTCCTGCTGTAGGTAGAGCTTGGGGTTTCGGCCTTGATCAAGTACGGCCCTTAACCTATCCAGCTCATTCCTGGCTTCAGCAAGCTTCATAAGTGGGTAAGTACCAATGTCTACCCGCTGTTGCTTGCCATCGAAACGATAACGAAACTGAAAAACAATTTTGCCCTTGGGCGATACCCGAGCACTTAGTCCATCTCGGTCGGCTTTTACTACGGTTTCTTTTGCTTCTTTATTTAACCTGGCATCGAGCCAGCTAACTGATAACGCCATGTTATAAGCCCAGCCCTAGTTTTGATTTTAATGATTGTTTACGTGATTCTGCTTTGGGTTCTGGCGCTGTACTCATAGAAGTCACTTCACCATCTGGTGCAAGGCCATCCACCGGTACAGATGTCGTGGATAGATTGGGTTGGCTCATGTGAATTAACCCAAAGGTGGCCAGCATCCGCAGACGCTCAGCGCGTTCCCGTGGCGGCGTCTTTTCTAATTCTTTGAGCAGTTCAGGGTGGCTCCCTGGGGGAATGTTGACGACGACTCTCATGATCACGCCCCATAAAACCAGAAGCCTCGGACGTTCGCCAAAACAGACTGTTCCGGCACGATAATCTTGCTTCGTGAAAAAATCTCCTTGGCCGCTTCCTTATAAGCCAAGGCTCCCCCTCCGGCGATCAAAACCAAGTCCGCATTGATGCTTTCGTCACGCATGGATTGGCGCATGGCTGTAAGAGCAACAGGCGCTACCTTTTTCATGGCAGCATTCAGATAAGGTGAAATATCGACTTTTTCTCCAAATAGCAGGACCTGCAAGTCGCCGGTTCTCATGGCTTTTTCAAGTCGATCCATACCCACTTTGGCACCATGATCTTCCGAAATCAGCTTATCAATGGTTTCCAGTAGCACGGACATTGCCTGAAGACTGGTTCCTGATGAGCTGTAGCGAATTTCTCCGGCCTCAAGGGCAACCCAGTCAACAGAAAAGAAGCCGGGATCGATGACGACGACACGACCTTCTTCAATCAAGCCCAGATCACCACCTGTTTGAACCAGATCCATGTAGGCACCAGCAGGCTGCGGCAGCACTTTGACGTCATGAACGGTGATGCTGCGCTTAGGCGTCACTTGATGGACACCTTTTAAACGCTGCACAAGGTCAGACTTACGTTGTGGTTCATGAAACTGGGAAACCGGTAATCCGGTGACAACCAAATCGATGGATTCTGTTTCAGCCATTAACAAGGCGGCATGAAAAAGCGCCTTATAGGTTTTTGTGGTGGGATATTCCGGGTGAAGCTCTCGTTCCCAGCCTTGAAGGCGTCCAGCAGGCACACCTGCCGCCCAACGCTCATTATCGACAGACACATACAAACAAGTTTCATCATCGCCTCCACCGATACGCTCCGGCATACGATCCGCAGGACCGGCACCCGCAGGCAGAATAATGGTTTTCGGTTCACTGCCTGATTGGCCAATTGCCAGCTTCAGGTTTGAGTAACCGATATCTACGCCTAGTACAAACATACTTATCTCCTGTGCACTCAAAGTGCTCTAACGGTTTTCAATCAACCGCACTGGTCACGCTTGGGTATGTCCAAGTGCTCTGGCGGTTCACTCAAATGTCATTATCAGGACTCGGTGCACTGGCGGTGGGCAGAAAGGTGACAAATCCTTTCATCTATCTGCCTATTGCATTTTCGCAAAAGTATGAGAATAGGCTCTGTTTGGCGGCGGATGACTGAGCCAAAAAAATCGATACGCCAAACGTCGTTTGCATTCTGGCCTGAACTCGCCAAACGGTTTGCATCTTCATTGCGATACGTCTTTTTAGGCGTTTTTAAGTGAAATCGGGCTGTATCCTTTGTCAGGTATGGGATTGAGCGAGTCGATTTATATCGAGACGCCAAACAGTGATTGTGACGGCAGTTTTACGTTTGGCGTTTCGATCCAAAAGCCAAACGGATAGTGGTTTTGGCTTTTGGGGTTAATTGGATGGAGAAATTGGTTTGGTAGAAATCGTCAATGAACAATGGAAAGCAGAGGTATCAGATTTACTTCAGCAAGAAACAGACAGGCTAAAAGCGCTGGCACGAGCTGAAGTTGATGACTTTTGGGTTACCCATTACAAGGTTCGTGAGAATGCGCCCTTTAAAGACTGGGGGCTGCTTGGTGTCCGTATCAGAGAATTTAAATATGGCTTTGGAATAGAGTGGTACATCAACAGTTTTCACGGTCAACGAGGCAAGCGTGTAGTCTTTAGTAAAGGTCTGCGTATTTCAAAGACGAAGCTGAAATACTCATTTTTGGACTGCCAAGGTCTGGCCAAAGAATGGGAGTTAACGCTGGCCATGGAGAAAGAAGAATTCTTCAGTGATATTCGCCGCCAGGTTGATAAGCTCAACATGCTGCGTCGCAGAGTGAATGCTTATTGCTAAGTTGTAAATGGCTATAAATGGTTATATCATTCCGTTCTAACCTTAGGGGAGTAGTCTCTCAGTTTTTACTGTGATAACCGTCAACAGTCTCCGAACGGCAGTTCGTGGCGGTTATGTCCATATTTGGATTGACAAGACTTAAGGCAAATGGCGCTCTCGGGGTGGGGAGTTTCGTTTGCCTGTGTCTCATCCACCCCAAGGTATGGTCATGATTAAATCTTCAATCCAACGTGCTCTGTTTCATTTAAGAGGGGCATATGGATATTATTAACGCAATTTTTCTTGGAGTTGTGCAAGGAATTACAGAGTTCTTGCCGATTTCAAGTTCCGCTCATCTCATTCTTACTCCATTGCTAGCTGGGTGGCAGGATCAAGGCGTAGCGTTTGATCTCGCTGTGCATGTCGGCACATTACTGGCTGTCCTGCTCTACTTTAGGCGAGATGTCACTGCTTTAACCCAAGATGGCGTGATGTCTTTTCAGCGTCGTCAATTTGTTGGGCAAGGTAAACTGGCGCTCTATATTGTTGTCGCCACTATCCCCGCTGTCATTGCGGGATTGTTACTTATGGAGCTAATTGATAATCAGTTGCGCTCTGTCGCTATCATTTTCGTTACCACATTATTGTTTGGTTTACTGTTAGGTTGGGCAGACTTAAGGCCAAATAAGCAACGCCAATTAAACGATTTAAAAATAGTGGATGATGAGATGGACACTCCCAAAACGGCGTCTATGCGCCAAACTGGAAGTGAAACTCAGTTATTCTAGGAGCATCCATCATGAAGTGTAGAACTATTGGCATTGATTTAGCAAAATCTGTTTTCCAAGCGTGTGGAGTGAATCAACATCTAAAACCTGTTTTTAATCAACGATTAGCTAGGCGTGATTTTTATGCTTTTATGGCAGAGCAACCGCCCACGCAAGTGGTGATGGAAGCCTGTTATTCATCCCATTATTGGGGTCGAGAATTAACCCAATTAGGGCATACTGTCTGCCTAATCCCCGCTCAACATGTTACGCCCTTTGTTCGAGGGAATAAAAATGACCGCAATGATGCTCTAGCCATTGTTGAAGCAAGTCAACGACCTAACATTCGATTTGTGCCGATAAAAAGTGAAGCGCAACAAGAAGTCATGGCATTACATCGTATTCGTGAACGGTTAATCAAAAACAAAACGGCCTTAACAAACCAAGCACATGGTTTATTGAGTGACTTTGGGATTATTTTTAGCCAAGGAGAGCGCTGCTTTTCTGTCATGGCCCATATCGTCGCGGCAAGCTCACACGTGAGCGAAAATATAAAATCTCTTGTTGCCATGTTGCATGAAGAGTTTTTAGGGCTTAAAGCCAAGTTAAAAGTAATCGAAGCCAAATTAAAACAAAACTTAACCCAGTTTCCACAAGCAGAAATACTGCTTAGTGTGCCAGGAGTTGGTTACATCATCGCTTCCGCGTTAATTGCCTGCATTGATAAAGGGCAAGCATTTAAAAGCGCAAAAGATTTTGCTGTTTGGTTGGGAATAACACCGCGCCAATATGCATCAGGTTCACATAGTTATATGGGCAAAATATCAAAGCGAGGCCATCGTTATTTACGCAAGCAACTCATTCATGGCGCCAGAGCCGTCCTTAATCGCTATAAAAATGAAAACGATGCGCTCAAGGTGTGGGGTGAATCGGTCGCACATCGACGTGGTTTTAATAAAGCGGTGGTTGCAATTGCTCATAAACTTGCGCGAATTGTTTGGCACTTGTTGCAAAAAGATGTGATGTACCAACCTCAACATATAAAGGCCTAACATGAAGATTTCACACCATAACGTTATTTATAAATGGTTGCTTATTCAACCATTACCTAAATAGTAACGGGTTGTTCACACCATTGTTAGCTAACACATGTTGATGAGTAAACGGTTTTCCCGCTTGAAAATAACCTGGTTTTGACAAGGATTGATAATCCGTGTGGGTGTTTAGGTGTTTCAAGTACGGAATTCATCAGAGGCCGGTGGGAGTCAACTCCCGCCACTCTTTTCCTCAAAATCAGAGGAAAGAACAGAGCCTGTATATATGTCAGTGCTGATATTTTTAATATCTATTTATCAGAAAACCACATGAACATATGTTAACGAACAAAAAGAAGACACTATTTATTTTGTATTTTTTACAAGATAAAAACAGCTCACGCTTGCAAAGTGGGTCGTGTCCATATATGTCATGTTGATTGGTTTGGCGCAAGCTGTTGCGCTTATTCCTGGGACATCACGCTCCGGTGCGACCATCACTATGGCCTTGTTTTTGGGACTCAGTAGAGAAGCTTCATCCCGCTTTTCTTTTTGGATGGCGATACCCATTACTGCGCTTGCCTCAACAGCAAAACTGATAGATGTCGCTCAGTCAAATGTAAGTGTTGATTGGCTGGCATTTCTTATTGGAGGCATTTCATCATTTATAATGGCACTTACCGCCATTCATTTTTTCTTAAAATGGTTAAATCAATATGGTATGTGGCCCTATGTCATTTACCGCATCCTCTTAGCAGGCTTAATTTATTTTTTCTTTTTAACTTAAGGTAACACTATGACTCTCGCGATTTTGGCCATTTTGGGTGGCTTTATTTTATTGGTCTGGAGCGCTGACCGCTTCGTAGAAGGTGCAGCTGCTACGGCTAAACATGCAGGTATGCCTTCATTATTAATCGGTATGGTGATTGTAGGCTTTGGTACATCAGCCCCTGAAATGGTTGTCTCTGCCATGGCGGCCATTGATGGCAATCCAGATTTAGCCCTCGGTAATGCGCTCGGCTCAAATATCGTCAATACAGGTTTAATTCTAGGGTTAACAGCCATTATTACCCCAATATTGGTGCAATCAAAAATAGTCAGAAAAGAGATCCCTTTATTATTGCTTATTAGTTTAGTGCTCGGTTATTTCCTTTGGGATGGTTCACTAACACGCTTTGAGTCCGTTCTTCTTTTGGTTGGATTCTTTAGCTTAATTGGCTGGAGTATTTACTCTGCTATGAAAGGCAAAGGGGATAAACTCGAAAGTGAAATGGATCAAGAACTGGTTGAGCACGAAATGCCTATCAAAAAAGCTGTTTTTTGGCTGGTGATTGGCTTGATTCTTCTGATAGTGAGTTCACGAGTACTTGTCTGGGGAGCGGTTAGTATTGCAGAAGCTCTGGGTGTTAGTGATTTAATTATTGGCTTAACGATTGTTGCTTTGGGCACGTCACTCCCTGAATTAGCAGCATCCATTATTGCAGTTAGAAAAGGTGAGCATGATATCGCTATTGGCAATGTGGTGGGGTCAAATATGTTTAACCTACTGGCAGTAACGGGGATAGCAGGCGTTATATCTCCGATAACGAGTTTGTCTGGAGACGTTATGTCTCGTGACTGGTTAGTCATGATGGGTTTGACAATCGCCTTGCTATTTATGGCTTATGGATTTCGTGGCGCTGGACGGATTAACAGATTGGAAGGCGCAGGTCTGCTAATCGCATTTTGTGCTTACAATACTTGGTTAGTTTCGTCTGTGATTTAATAGCAAAATCAAAAATAACAAGTGAGCATGTGGATTCAACTCACATGCGCACAATGAAAGAGAGAGATATGAAAGATTCACTTATTCAATTTTGGCAAAATCATTCAGAGACAATAGTTACGCTTGGTTACAATTTGATATTAGCTATTGTTATTTTGGTGGCAAGCTCACTTGTTGCAAGAGCAGTGCGCAAAGCGATTCAAAACACTAACTCTAAGTTGAATAAAGTTGACGCGACCCTGATACCAATATTTTCAACCGTAGCTAGTTACGCGGTATATGTCATCGGTGGTGTATTTATTTTAGACATCTTTGGTGTAAATACTGCCAGCCTTATCGCTCTGGTTGGTGCGGCAGGTTTGGCAGTTGGTCTTGCGCTTAAAGATACGCTTAGCAACATCGCAGCGGGAATCATGCTACTGATCCTTCGACCTTTTAAATCTGGCGATTTTATTGAGTTTGGTTCAACTCAAGGGACAGTTAAAGAGATAAATCTTTTTACAACGGTGCTTGAAACCATAGATGGATTGTATATTGCTTCTCCGAATAGTGTCTTGTGGGGAAATAATATTAAAAACTTCACCCGTAATGGTAAACGACGGATGGATATTGTTGTAGGAATTTCCTATTCAGACTCCATAGATGACGCGTTTAAAATATTGCAAGGTGTTGCAGAAAATGAATCAAGATTGATGACAGATCCAGCGCCTCAGGTAATGGTTGCGTCCATGGCCGACAGTGCAGTAAATATTCAGCTGAGAGCATGGGCAACCAATGAAAATTATTGGTCTGCTTATTGGGATTTGAATAAACAAGTAAAAGAAGCCGTTGAAGCGGCTGGCCTGACGATTCCTTTTCCACAACGCACACTGCGCGTTGTATCTGAGCAACGTTTACCTACCGAAAAGGATAAGTCATGAAGCGATTAACTTTGGTGGCGTTGACCAGCTTAATGCTTGGCTTGGTGGCATGCTCTAAGCCTGTTGAGGTAAAAATGTTAAGTGGTGCTGCGCAAGGCACCACTTGGCACGTTTCAGTGTGGAGCGACTCTGTAATTGATACCGAAAGATTACAGCAAGAGATAGAAGCTGAGTTCCTGCGAATTGATAAAATGATGTCGAATTACCGTCCAGACTCTGTCATTGAACAGTTTAACCGCAATCAAAATTCTCAAGCTATAGAAGTGGGAGAAGAAATTGTTAACTTGGTCAACATAGCTCGGCAAGTGAGTCAGGCAACAAATGGCTGCTATGATTTGACCGTTAAGCCGCTCTTTGATTTGTGGGGGTTTAGTAAAGATGTATTTAATGCTCCCTCTGAATCAGACATCCAAAGTGTCATGAATAAAATTGGCCTAAATTATCTTGCTTCACCAACAAAAACCAGCCTATTAAAAAAACAGCTAGAATTAAGTGTTGATCTTTCCTCGATAGCTCAAGGCTACAGTGTGTCTCGTATTGCTAAGGTAGTTGAGAACGCTGGAATAACCGATTACCTAGTTGAAATAGGTGGTGAAATGCAAACACGAGGACATAAACCAGATGGCTCGTCTTGGCGTATTGCTATAGAGCGGCCATTGCCTGGTGATAGGGCTGTACACAAGGTCATTGATATTAAGCAGGATGATTCAATTGCCATTATGACATCAGGCACCTACCGACACTACTTCGATGAACAAGGTCAGCGTTATAGCCATATTATAGATGCGCGTACTGGCAGCCCCGTCACTCATTCGACCCTATCAGTCACGGTGCTTCATGATGACCCAACACAAGCAGATGCATGGTCAACCGCCTTACTGTGTCTTGGTGAAAGTGATGCAATAAGAGTCGCCAACGAGTATGGGATTGCTTCTCTTATCGTTAGTGAAGAGCACGGGGCGCTGTTCGAGAGCAGTAGTAATGCGTGGAATACGATGAAAAATATAGGGCTGAACTGATGTTAAGGCTTCACTCGATCCATCTGAATATTATTCATAAAAATCAACATTATGAAAAAAATTTAGTTTATGGATGTAAGAAACAAGATGCTTGAAGCGACCAAGATCAAACTGCTTTGCATTTTTATGAAGAATTGAATCGGTTGTACTTTATGAAAGTATTGTTTGTTACCCTGTTCAGACCCCACATAGTGAAAAATGCGATAAAGATAGCTAGTGTTGTCGGTACATTGTTAAATATCGCAAACCAAGGGAGTGAAGTCCTTTCTGGGGCGGACATATCTTGGGTTCAAGCGCTACTAAACTATTGCATTCCTTACTTTGTAGCATCATACAGCGCGGCGAGAAACGAAATCGAAAGGAAGAAAGCAGATGGAAACAACAGATAAAAATACTGCAAAGGTAGAAAGTGAGTTCAGTGACTCTGCGTTGATAAGTCAAGTTCGGCGAGACATGTTTCGGTTTGCTAATTTGCAATTGAAAGATGAGGGGTTAGCAGAAGATGCTGTTCAGGAGGCATTGATTGCGGCGCATCAAAATCGTTCCTCTTTTAACGGGGAATCGGCTTTTAAAACTTGGGTATTTGCAATTTTAAAGAACAAAATCATTGATATTCTGCGCAAAAGAGCGCGGGAAAGTAGTGTGAGCGAACTTTTTGACGATGATGCTGATGATATCTCGGATGTGTTATTTAACCAGCGAGGATTTTGGCACGCAGAAGAGCGCCCGGCAGGTTGGTCTGCTCCAATGGAGTCTGTAAAAGACGCGCATTTCTGGCGAGTGTTTGATGCTTGCATAAATGGGCTACCTGAGAATTTAGGCCGTATCTTTATGATGAGAGAATTTTTAGAGCTTGATAGTGACGAAATGTGTAGCACGTTAAATATTTCGACGAGCAACTTACATGTCATGCTTTATAGGGCAAGGATTCGACTAAGAGAATGCCTTGAGAATAAATGGTTTAAACAGGAGTAATTGCCATGATGAATTGCAAACAGGCGACTCGTCTATTATCTGATGCTCAGGAAAGGGAACTAACGTTCACCGAGAAGGCAGCGTTAACCATGCATACGGCAATGTGCTCTGGATGTCGAAATTTTGGTAAACAAATGGGACTAATTCGTAGTATCAGTAAAGAATATGTCAATGCCGATAAAGATCAGGGTAAACAAGATGATGTATAGATTGTAGGATTGCATGAACCAACGGATAGGTCTATATCAACTGAGCTGAATTAGTTCAGAGTGGTTGATATCAACCACTGGTTCAAGCTTTCCAAAGGCATGGGTTTGGCAATATGGTATCCTTGGACTTCATCACATCCCCAATCTTTTAGTCTCTGGATATGCTCATGACTTTCAACACCCTCTGCTATCACACTGAGTGACAAAGGTCCCGCCATTGCAATCATGGTTTCAGTAACATTACACAGCTTAGGTTCAGTGAGCATATTGCGAATAAACGACTGGTCTATTTTTAGTTTTGAAAGTGGCAGTTGAGTGATATAGCTAAACGATGAATATCCGGTGCCAAAGTCATCCATAGCAAGTTTTAGCCCTGAATTTTTTAATTTAGTCATAACAGAAATTGCCAAGTCTATATCATAAAGTGCGGCGCTTTCCGTGACTTCAAGTTCGATTAACTCGGCATCAACTTGATATTCAGATAATAATGCTAAAACCGTTTCACAAAATCCTGGTGTGAGGAGTTGAACTGGAGCAATGTTGATTGCCATTGAAAACGGTTTGCTGATAAGTTGTTGCTTAAATAGGTTGGCGCAGGTACTGATTGCCTGACGAAGCACCCAATGACCAATTTCAATAATGAGATCAGACTCTTCTGCAACAGGTATAAACTCCGCAGGTGATATCCAGTTCCCTTCATCATCGACCCATCGTAATAGTGCCTCAACACCACTTACCCGATTAGTCTTAAGGCTGAGCTGTGGTTGAAAGTGGAGAGTGAGTTGTTCCTTTTCTATGGCGCTTCTGAGGGCGCTTTCTATTTGAATTTTGCGCTGTGTTTGCGTTTCTAGTTGTTCGGTATAAACAACCATACCGCCTTTGGGATAGACTGAACGCAAAGCAATGTTTGCTTGTCGCATTATGTCATCAAAACTTACGCTGGTGTTGAATTTGGTGGCACCCACGGCGAGGTGAATATGGAAGTCTAATCCGTTGATTGAAACGGTTTGGGAGAATGAACTAGCTAGCGCATTTGTCAAATCGTTAAATTCCGTATCATTATCTTGCAAGCATAAAGCAAAGCGTTCTTCACCCAAGTGATAAAGCTTCGCTCTATAAGGCATGCAAACAACACTTAACTTTTTGGCACAGACTTTTATCGCTTCATAGGTGGCGCTATGTCCTAACCGCATAGTCACTTGGGGTATGGATACAAAATCAATCAGCAATAGTGCGCTATAGTTATTTGAATCGACTGAAAAATCTCGTTGCAGCGACGCTTTGTTATCAAGATGAGTAAGTTCGTCAAAATAGGCCAACCGGTTGAGATCTTTTTCTGCTAATTTTCTAGCTGTAATATCAGCAAGGTACAGGCGAAACTCTTTCAGGTCAGGCAGATATTGCAACACATAGTCGTAGTAGTATTGCTTCAAGCAATATTCGCCCGCCAGGTAATCACCTTCTGTCCGACATTCGCCGAGTTTCGTTGCTATGTCCTCTGGTAGTAGGGCACTAAGATTATTTGAGTTAAACAATCCTTGGACCAATTCTGAAGACGCTGGATTGGCATAATTAACCTCCCCAGATTGCGATAATGCAAGCACTGGTCTTGGGTTTCTCTCAGGAAAGCCGGCAAAGTGTGCAATTTCTTTTTGGGCTCGATTTCTTTTAGCGTCAAGCCAGAGTAGTAAGCCTAAAACAAACAGCAGCCCGCCATTTAGAAGCATTGTCCAAAACAGACTTTGTTCGATATGTGAAAGACTTTTTTTCGCTTGGTTAAGCACATCTTTCTCTATATCAGTGATTAGCGTACCGATAGCCTGACTAATTGATACAGTAATCGGCTCTAATTTTGATAAGACATCACGTGCCCCGTCCCAGTCTGTGGGCGAAGTCATCACCGACTGCATCTCATTTGCCAGTGTATCAATCTTATCAAGATTAGTGTTGAGAAGGATTATGTTACTGTTTTCACCAAAATCGTCAGTGATTTGTTTGATCAGCGAGACAGCGTCACGGCGATGCTGATTAAAAGCCTGATAAAATGCTTCATCATCATTATTTAGGTAGTAATTATGAAATGATAAATTTTGAAGTGCCAATACGGAGCGTAATTGTTGGGTTTTCTCAAATAAGGGTAGTTGCGATTGGGCAAGCGAAGCATTGCTCTTTTGAACGGTTTGTACGCTCTGAAAACTCCGGACTCCAACAAAGACACAAGAAGTAACAATCAAGAGGATTACGACCATATTAAAGTGACGCATGTGTAGCATGATTATAATCCTCAGTTGTTTATGTTTTGTTATTCAAACGCTTTAAAGGCCTCATCGACAGGCGTGTTAGCAAAATGGTTAATATAATTGCTCAGAGGGCGTTCAAAATTCTGTGTCAGGCTAATTTTTAAATTTCCAGCACGCTATCTAAACGTCCTTCAAAATAAATCGCTAACTGAGATAAACAAAGGCTCCAATTGTGGATTGGCATGGTCCATTTATCTGAGGCGTTTAATATGCCTGCGTAAAGGAGCTTCAACAAGCTATTTTCATTAGGAAAAGCACCTTTGGTTTTGGTGAGCTTTCTAAATTGGCGATGTACAGCCTCAACTGCATTGGTGGTGTAAATCACTTTCCTGATATGTTCTGGGTACTTAAAATAATGAGACAAATTATGCCATTTGCGACGCCAAGAGTTGATTACCAGCGGATAAGCATCACCCCATTTGGCCTCCAGTTCGTCCAATGCCATCTCTGCGGCTTCTTTACTCACGGCTCGATACACAGGCTTTAAATCAGCCATAAACGCTTTCTGATTTTTTGAGGCGACATACTTCATTGAGTTGCGGATCTGGTGGATAACGCATAGCTGTGTTTCCGTATGAGGGAAGATACTGGCTATGGCCTCAGGGAAACCGGTCAAGCCGTCAACACAGGCGATAAGAATATCTTTTACACCACGATTATTAAGATCGGTCAGCACCGATAACCAGTAATTAGCGCCTTCATTTTCGGACAAGTGAAGCCCTAAAATTTCCTTTTTTCCTTTCATATTAAGCGCTAACAATGTGTAAACGGCTTTACTGACGTAACGCCCATCCTCTTTGACTTTATAATGTATCGCATCAAGCCAAACGATAGGATAATGGCTATCTAATGGGCGCTGTTGCCACGCTTTAAGTTCGGGGATGAGTTTGTCGGTGATGGCGCTTACCGTTGCGTTAGACACATTGATCCCATACATATCTTCAACATGTTGATTAATATCGCGATAGCTCATACCTATACTGAACATCGACAACACTTTACGTTCGATTTCATCGGTTAGCGTAGTTTGATTTTTCTTAATCAACTGAGGCTCAAAGGTGCCATTGCGGTCTCTAGGCGCGTCTAACACAAAGTTACCGGACGGATGCTTAATGGTCTTAGGGGTTTTGCCATTTTTACGATTAGGCAGAGGATCATGCGCTAAATGCTGCTCAAGCTCAGCCTGGAGAGCCGCTTCAGTGAGTTGCTTGATCAGTGGTCCAAGAATGCTGTCTTTACCTGTGAGGCTTTTACCTGATTGCAGATCTTTAAGGGCTTGTTCGAAGTTAAAAGGTTGGGTCATGTGTCATTCCTGTTTTTGAATATTTTACTGAAATGACACAGAATTATGAACACTACCATTGCTCATCACCTTTTGAGATACGAATAGGATCACTTCAAGTGCATGCTGATTGTTATACCCTGCTTGGATAAAATCATTGATCTCTTTCTCAACTTTACCTCTATTTCTAATAACTGCCAATGTAAAGCTGCGTAGCGCATTGAGTTTCGTGCTTGGCAAATCAGCTTTTTCTCTAAGCGCGTTATCAATTTGTTCAGGTACTTTCATAGCGCGTGCAATAGCACTATGCGCTGGGACGCAATAGTGACATTGATGCTCAATATTGATCGTCTGCCAAATAACAGTTTTCTCTTCATTATTGAAGCTGGTTGCCAAGGCTAGCTCATGCAATTTTTTATATGCGTCGAGCACTGTCGGCGCTTCTGCCATAACGCCATGCAAATTTGGGATCATGCCAAAGCTTGCTTGTGAGTCTTTGAGTAGGTTGGTCGCCTTTTCTGGGGCGCTATCTAAATTATGGACAGTAAATTTAGGCATGTCATTTCTCCTGATGTAAAGTTTATTAGCGTATTGATACTATTGATACTATTGATAAATAATTAATTTAGTGCTGCTAATGCAGCAATAATTGATGTTTCAAGCTGTTTGTTTGCCGTAGAAATCGTTTTATTTGCATCCTCACTTATGTTTAGGGACTGCCAATTTTCAGACCATGTTGCTTTAAGTTGAACACTATTGATCTTCACCGGCTCAGGCATTACTTGACTGAGTGCGACAATAAAATTAATGCGTGTCCAGCCTTCAATTGGACTTAACTGACTACTGTCTTCATAAAATTGACGATCAACAAGCAGTTGTAATTTTGCAGACGCTTTTAACAGTTCAAATCCTGATGCTCTGATGTTTCGGTTGTGTTCACTCACCTCATTGCGCCAGGTATTGTAGCCAAGTGCTGAAATCGCGATAATCAAACTGATCACGGATATCAAAGTGCTGTTTGATGCCTTGAAATTCATTAGTACGCAACCTCTTTGCTCTTAAGAAGTCGCACTGATCTTGGATGCTTCTGCATACTTTCGTGCAATCCAGTAGTCAAAACTGACGTATCGACCTGCACCACTAAATAGCAGCATAAGCAACATCACAAAGTAGGTGGCGGCAAATTCAATCCCATTTTTAAGCACCGTAAAGTTGCCCGCTTCAGTGAGCCATTCATAATTTCCATGTTCTTGTAATATAGAAACGGCAGCTGATTTGCGCTGTTGTGCTTCTTCGATTAGATCAGTGCGCCATTCCCACGGAACGGTAAGCGTTGTTTCAGGTAGTGCATGCCAACCGTTATCCCAATGGGCTGTTCCTGCGGCAACTATCATGGTAAACATCATGGGGATCGCCATAAAACGCAGTGCAATACCAAATAATAAAGATAAGCCACCGATAAACTCAGTTAATCCAGCAAGTACGGCCATCATCATAGGGGCTGGCATTCCCAGATATTCACCAAAGTAGTAAGCGGTATCCTCCAGTCCCGTTAATTTATTCCAACCAGCAATAATAAAAATAGGCGCCAAATAAATCCTAAGAGCAAGGGGGCCTAAAAAGTCGATAGTGTTAATTCTGTCCCTTAAAGACATAAAAGCTACAGTAAGATTCATCTGTTTATCCTTCATTACGATTCATTAATTGCAGACGTAAAATGCGCGCTAATACTGCGAGATTACGCCTTAGGTTTTGATTAGTCGTGGCTACCTAAGATTTCTTACACAATTTTTGTAAGAAACTGTCTAGCCACCACGACCAATCAATAACTGCAATATTTAAGGTGTAAACATGGAAAAAACCGACCAACAGCGAACTCGCGTACAGATGGTTACGCGGACAAGTTCAACGGGCCATAGCGAGTCTGGTTCGCCTACTCGGACAACCTCATTTTTTGAGTTTTGGCCAACATGGTTTATGTACTTACCTGTAGGGTTCATGTGGTTAGTATGGAGCATTCGCTACCGCTGTATGACCTTGCCTTTAATTGCGAATCCTCGGATCTTTTTGTCAGGAATGGTGGGAGGGTCTAAAGCTGAGTTGATGTCTCAAGCCACGGGAAAGTGCGCGGAAACAATCTTACCCTGGGTGAAAATTACTAAGACAAATGACGAGTTATCAGAACAGACACACAGGGCATTGCAGCGACTAAATAGCAAAAACATCACCTTTCCATTCGTGTGTAAACCTGATACGGGGTGTCGCGGTGCAGGTGTCAAACTGATTCAGAACCAAGCCATGTTTTCAAAAACGTTGGCGCAGTATCCAACTGGCGCTGGCATTATCCTACAGCAATTGTCGCGTTACCCAGATGAAGTCGGCATTTTCTTTGTAAAATATCCGAACACTTCTGCTGGCCACGTGGTGTCGTTGACCTTTAAAAACCGACCAGAGGTTATCGGCGATGGTAAAAGCACTGTGTGTGAGTTGGTGCAACAGGACGAACGGGCAGCAAAATTGTTATCGCTATACCAATCGCGAAATCAATCGGTTTGGCATAACGTGCTCGCAGAAGGGCAACGTCACTCGTTACTGTTTTCTGCCAGCCATTGTCGAGGAGCGGTATTTCAGGATGGCAGACATCATATTACGCCCGAATTAAATCAGGCAATCAACATGGTTATGCAAGACCTGCCAGAGTTTCATTACGGACGGATGGATGTGAAATACAAAGATTTGGCGTCACTAAAACGAGGTGAACATCTTGAGATCGTTGAAATTAATGGCGCGAGCTCTGAGTCTATCCACATTTGGGATAAAGACGCAAAGTTATTAGACGCTTTCAAAACCTTACTTTGGCAATACAAGACCTTATTTGAAATTGGTGCTCAGGTTAGAAAATCAGGCGAGAAGCCACCTTCGATAGCCTCGTTGATAAAGGCCTGGCGACATGAGAAGCAGTTAAGTGCGGCATATCCGGAGAATGACTAAATGAGTAAACAATCACCGATTAATCTATCTGGCGTGCCAGCACTCCTTCGCCCGCTTATAAAGTTTATTATTAATGAGCCTAAGATGTCTGCTTGGTATCAAGAGTGGCTTACAAAGGAAGAGTGCACGGTACAGAAATTTCTTGCTTTTGTGCTTGAAAAGCTAGATGTCAATGTTCGTTTTATTAGTAGTGATAAAGAGGGACGTATTCCTAAAAGCGGCCCGCTGGTAATTGTCGCCAATCATCCACTTGGCGCGGTGGAAGGGATTATTTTGTCACATTACTTATTGGCATTCAGACCTGATCTAAAAGTCATTACAAACAAGCTATTACTTTGTTTTGACGAATTTAAAGAGTTGTTTATTGGCGTAGATATTTTAAGTGCGAATCGATGTAACAAGTCGTCAGTGAAAATGATGAACCAGCATCTGAAAAATAATGGTGCGTTGCTCATTTTTCCTGCGAGTACCGTCGGGGAGTACAATGCAAAGACAAATCAAGTGGATGATGCTCCGTGGCAACACACCGCAGCCAAGCTTGCGCTTAAGCACAACGCTCAATGTTTACCTATCCATATTGAAGGTCGCAATGAACGCCGCTTTTACTTTGCCAAACGTATCCACAAACGGCTGAGAACACTGTTACTACCCAGGGCAATGATGAAAAGTGGTAAACACCCCATTTCTGTATCTGTTGGTAACCCTTTTAGTTTGTCTGATATTGGCATAGATACTATGCAAACGGCAACCGAGTACCTCAAAGCAAGCTGTGACATCATGGGCGCAGACACAACTACCAAGCTTATCACTCGAACTGAGGCGCAGATCCCTGATATCGATGCCCCAGTTTCGATGGACTACTTGGAAGACTATGTCTTGCTAAGACAGCGTCATGTGACTGTTTATAGTGTACCTTATAGCGCGTTGGGCCCATTAGCCGAACATTTGGCTACACAGCGAGAAAAAACCTTCAGAAAGGCAGGGGAAGGAACAGGAAAATCAATTGATTTTGACATTTACGATGAACACTACCAGCACATTCTGGCGTGGGATACTGAGAAAAACAGATTGATTGGCGGTTATCGTGCTTGCCGCGTAAACAGTCCGTTCACTAACGCCTCTCTAAAACCCTTATATAGCCGTTCATTATTCTATTATGACGAGCGATTTATAAAGCAGTTCTCTGGTGCTATTGAGGTTGGACGTTCTTTTGTATGCGAAGAATACCAAAGTGAGCCCAGAGCGCTTGATACCCTTTGGCAGGGACTGGGGGCATATATGTTGCTGCATCCTGATTGTCATACGTTTATTGGTTGTGTCAGCATTTCCCAAAGTTATGCTCCGCTCATCAGAGAGCTCTTTTACGACACGCTGCTTGCTGGTTACAGTGTGGATGACAGTCAAAAAGCGGGCGTTGTGCCCAACAAACCTTTCAAAACTCAACCCAGCTATTGGAGCCAAAAATTGGTTAGGCAGCTGTCCAATGTCAGCGCGGTTAATAAGTTACTCGGTTTTTCGGGGCTGGATGTACGCGTCCCCGTCCTTATTCGTCATTATCTTTCTCTCAATGGCCGTTTTATTGACTTCTCGATTAATGAAGGATTCAACAACTCACTTGATGGACTCATTGTCGTGGATCTACGACAAGCACCTGAGCGCTACCTTAAGCGCTATTTAGGAGAGGAAGGACGATATGTATTTTTAAAAAGATGGGGAAAACAAGATGCTGCTTAACTCAACCCGTATCGCGTTACAACAAATCACGACGATCTTAACCTTGTTGGCGTCGCAGTCGAAAGAAAAGCAAGAGCAGCTTTTTGTTCAGCAACGTATTGGGGCTCATATTAGACATGTGCACGACCATTTTAGAAGCCTATTTATTGGTTTAAATACAGGCGTAGTGGATTATAACTTAAGAAACAGGGACAGTATGGAAGAGGTGAGCTTGTCCATTAGCCTGTCGGAAAATAAACACATCCTTAACCAGCTGGACACGTTGAATGTCGCGTCTTCCAAAATAGAGATTATCTCTGAAATCAATTGCGATGCGACTGAAAACCTACAAATGACCTCAAGTGTCGAGCGTGAGCTTTTATATTTGATAAACCACACCATTCACCATGCGGCAATCATTAAACACATGATGGATAATGCCGGTGTAAGTTGTCCATCAGAAATTGGCTTGGCTCCTGGTACAGCTACGTATTACCGACAGTTAGCATGTGAGCCAGAAGTATGTGCACAGTAACAATTACACCGGTCGATGGGCAAACGGTGATCACCATGAACCGTGATGAGTTAATTGAGCGCGAAGAAGATGCGCCACGACTACATCATTTGAGTCATGAAGTACATGCTTGGTACCCTGTTGATGCAGTGAGTGAGGGTACTTGGTTTGGCGTTAACAATTATGGACTGGTATTGATGATCCTCAATCGTTATCAAGAAAGTAATCCTCAAGCGCTTGTCTCCAGAGGAAAAATTATTCCATATTTGTTGGTAAACACAGATATCATGTCCTGTTTGGCGAGCCTAGAAAAAATGCATCTTCATCATTTTATGCCCTTTACGTTGTTACTGGTGCAGGGGAATATGCTTATCAAGGTTGTTTGGAATGGAGTGGAGATGAGCCATTATGCAAATAGCTATTCCAAGCCATTTTTTATGACTTCGTCATCTATTGAACTGGAATCCGTGACGGCGTGGCGCAAACGGGCATTTGATAATTTTCTCTTCACGAACAAGCATCTCAGTCCTCAACTGCTAATGAATTTTCATACAAGTGGAGCAAAAGATAATCCATCCTATAGCGTTAATATGATACGAGAGGGACGGCACACCAAGAGTATTACTCAAGTTGTTATTGGTGGTGAAAGTCTTAGTGTATGCCACTTCAAAAGAGCGCAAAAACAAGACGGGTTCTCTAAGTTTGAACTGGAGGATTCTGTGTATCTTAAACTCGCTTCAGCGACATTAGTCAGTTTAGCTTAGGCTATTGTGATTATAGGGAGAGATTATGGTTGATTTAGTACGCGTATCCGAGCTGACTTGTCCAGAGTGTGGTTTTGAAAAGGCAGAAGTTATGCCCACAGATTCATGTCAATGGTTTTACGAATGCCGAAACTGTGCCATGCTCTCCTTAAACCCAAACAGGGCGATTGTTGTGTTTATTGTTCTTTTGGCACGGTGCCGTGCCCCCCAATACAGTTGAATAAGGGGTGTTGTTCCAAGTGATAAGATAACATTTTTCCCATATAAAAAGCCCCAACGAATTGGGGCAACAGGGCTTTGGGAGAGAACTAAACTGTTAGATTGATGTTACCCAATCAGGCAGTATTTCGAGCGCCCAAGTTTCTAATACTCGATCTACACCGGTCAGAATAATTAGGGCAAGAAATACCAAAGTTGCACCTAGAATAGTTTTACCAAGCTTCCCTGATGATTTAATCGTCGCCAGCTTTTTACCAGAAAAATATCCTAAAAGGACAAGAGGAATCGCTGTTCCAATACCAAATGATAGCATGACAACAAATGCCATCGGCATACTTTGGCCTGTTGAGGCAAGTGCTATCGCCGTTCCAAGCGTGGGGCCAACGCAAGGCAGCCAAACAAGCCCCAGAGAAGCGCCGATCACAAACTGCATGGGTGCAGAACTGCCTTCAATTTGCACGTTGGCAGCACGACTGGTAAGGCGAGAGAGTAAAAATGCCAGCGTATCAGAAAGCTTTGGAATGAGTAAGGTCGCCCCCATCAGTAGTAATAAAACCACCGAAAAGTATCGGAGCCATTCGGTTGAAATGCCAAGGTTAAGCAATACGAAAGTCAGTACCGTACCAGCCAGTGCAAAAGCCAGACTAATACCCAATGCAAGAGTGATGAGGCCCCACTTGGACGACTGCATCGCCGAAGCCGCAACAGCAGGGATCATAGGCAGAACACAAGGCGAAACTAAACTTAATATACCCGCCATAAAGGCGAGAGGGATTGCGGTAAATTCCATATGGATTATTTATCTTCCTGTTTAAGTTGAGTGAATATTTTACTTTTGTTGGTTTCTGCTACAGAGAACCACAATTGTTCTTTGCCCTTATAAAGTAAAAGTGTTGATTGTCTGGGGGCTCGAAAGTGGGTGACCCATTCCTTTTGCTCATCGTAGTCCACAACGAGTACCTGAATTTTGCTGTTGGGATTCTCTGCAAAATATTGATCGATGATTTTAGACTGCTTTTTACACGTTGGGCACCAAGTAGCAAATACATCAACCAGAAAAACGGTTCCCGACTCCTGATATTGCTGATAAAGCGTTTCGTTAAATGGTTGTTTTTGCGCGCTGGCATTAAAGCTAAGCAGTGCGATAAAACAGGCAGCGATTAATTTCTTCATATAAATGACCTTTGAGTAGATGTTATTAGTTAAATAAGAACCGATTGCTGGGTTAAATCTTTCACGATTTCTTCGCAAAAGCCGACAAACTGGCTATCACATGAACGGTTAAATGTTTGAGCTAAGGTTTCGAACAATTCTTGGCTGGATAATGGTGCTTGCTCTAATAGCTGAAGCAATAGAATGGTGGCAGCATTGGTTTCTATAAAGCGTACTTCATTGCTTGTATCCCGATACACAATCAAACAGGTTTCTTGTTTTTCTTGCGGTTGGAAATCTTTGCAGATCTTGTGCACGGGCCATTCGTAAATAAGTGGTAAAATAGGTTGATTAAGCATCACTTTTCCCGACTGCGGAGCAGGCGAGTTAGCACTTGACGTATCTATATAAAGCTCGACCCATTCATAATGCGCCAGTTCAAAAAACCAGGAAGGCAGGGACTCTAGCAATGTACTTTGCTGGAGAAACTGCAAAAACTCTTCCGGGATATCTTTAAATAAAGGTGATTTTGCCCGCCACGTTGAAAAAAAAGTGCGTATTATGTTTGTCCATGATTCTTCAGAGACAAGGCTTTTTACAACCGGGAAGCAGTTATTTATAAAACCGCAAACATTATTAAATAACAGTTCTTCATATACTCTGGCGCGACGTGGTTCAATACCACTGGGCAGTGTTTCTGTTTCCGGCGAGCGTAAGTATTTACCGAGACTTAACTGAAATGCTCTAAGCTCGTTTGGCGCGTTCATATTCGCTCCCATTTCGCAATGTAAATGCTTGCTGTTGTAACTGTTTGATAACGTCTACCTCGGCCAGCAGTATATCCATGCCTGGATAGTTAAAATCCCGTTCCAGACACGTTGGCGTTTTTACTTCTGGAATTGCAGCATAGCTATGTTTAAGTAGCTCCCAAACTGGATCAATAACTTCTGCGCCATGTGTATCGATGATCAGTCCGTCGGCTTCGGTATAGTGTCCGGCAACGTGGATGTAGCCAACCTGCTGCAATGGCAATGCATTCATGTAACGGTATGGATCAAATTTAAAATTTTGGCTATTTACATAGATGTTATTCACATCAAGATGTAGAAAGCAGCCTGAACGTTTAACAATTTCAGTGATGAAGCCTTCTTCAGTCATTTCACCATTGGGTGGATTGATGTAATAGGAGGCATTTTCAATCCCAATTTGCATACCTAACAGATCCTGTGTCTGTTGTATCCGGTTAACGACCCACTGAATAGCTTGCTCAGTAAACGGTATAGGAAGCAAATCATATAAATGACCATCATCGGTACACCAGGATAAATGCTCAGTGTAAAACGCAACATTATGTATGTTGATAAATGCTTTGATACTTCTTAGTAAGTCGATGTCCAGGGGCTCGGTTCCCCCTAATGACAGGGATAGGCCGTGACAGACAAACGGATACTTTTCACTAAACATCCGCAGATCTCGGGCATACTGTCCGCCAATGTTTAACCAGTTTTCTGGTGCGACTTCGAAAAAATCAACATCCGGCGCTTCATTCTCTTTTAAATCACTTAGCATTTCGCGACGAAACCCTAGGCCCGCGCCTTGAAGTACGCTCATAATTTACTCCTAAGTGTTAGCTAGGCAGTGACTGGAGAGGGAACATGACGACCTCTCCAGGTAATTCGGGGTAGGAACTGGGCTTAGCTTCCGCACTTACCTTCGCCGCACTTGCCTTCTTTAACCTTTTTCTTGTCGGCTCCGCATTTACCTTCACCACACTTGCCTTCTTTGGCTTTTTTCTTATCGGCTCCGCATTTACCTTCGCCGCACTTACCTTCTTTGGCCTTTTTCTTATCGGCTCCGCATTTACCTTCGCCGCACTTACCTTCTTTAGCTTTTTTCTTATCGGCTCCACATTTCGCTTCGCCGCACTTGCCTTCTTGCGCTTTAGTATCCGCTTGAGCAAGTTGATAACCGGAGTCCAGAGCATTAGCCGAAAATGGATTGTCATTTGCCAACGCAGCGCCTGAAGCCAATGCGATTGATGAACTTAATGCCAAGCTGGTAAACAATGAAGTTTTCATAATGTATTCCTTAAAATGGATTATTTAATAGTAGTCAAATGGCAGTGTTCATCTGAACTCTGCGTTCATAGGAGTAGTCGGAACGACATCATCACTTCTTACACATCTTTTAAAAATAATTTTTGAACATAGGTTTCTATCCGTGTTGGTGCTGCATATTTGCAAATCTAAGCAAAAAAGGTGTAAGAATGGTGGGTTAAACGCGACTAAATGTGTTAAGAGTAATATGTCGCAACAGGCGCGAGTGCGGATAGGAAGAAGGGGTAGGTAAATGATTGGTAAGTCAATCAGTAGAAAAGTGATGGCTGGGTATATTGTAATACTTGTGACCGTATTGCTGGCGGGTCTGTATTTATATCAACAGAGTAGCTACGTTGGGAGGACCAATGAAGCGTTTACCAAGGAGCTATTGCCTCAGCTGCAATCGATCGAGGTGATTTCGAAAGAGCTCAGTGAATTGCAGCTTGCAACCTATGCTTTGTACGGCACAACAATTAGCGCGGAACAGTTTAGCCAGTTTTATGCGACGTCTAAACGTACCTTAACACAACAATTAAGTCAGTTTGAAGATGAAATGTTCTTAAAAATTGGCGCCAAACAGTCGTTCACTGAGCTTTTTCAAGTGATAGACAAACTATATGCGACCATGAACCGTGATAGCATAGATTGGGATGAGGCGAGGTCGTATCTTGAAACGTTACAATCTATTAAACACAAACTGGATGAAGCACTTAACGAAGTAAAAAACAGTGTGCAAGAGACTGCTCAAAAAGATTCCCGCTATATTCAACAGCAAATTTTGAGTATGCATACCTCAATCATACTGGTTGGTTTTGTCATTCTGCTGATCATCATTGTGGCATTTGTGACTGCTCGGCGTGGCATTGTCGTGCCTGCGAAGTCGCTGTCCCGAGATTTAACAAGGGTTATTTCCTCGATGGATCTGACGAAGCAGATAGAAACATCTACAAATGATGAACTTTTGGATATCGCTAATGCACTGAATAAATTAATTGTGACGTTTCGCGCCAATGCGCAAACAGGAAAACAGTCTGCACAGGAGCTTATTGTCTCGGCAGGCTCGTTAGAGCAGTTGTCCAGTACGGTAAAAAACGAAATAGCACATTTTTCGAATTCTATTAACGACTTAAATGAACAAGTCAGTACAGTTGAGCAAAGCATTTTAGATGCATCTGAAAAGTCAAAAGCGGCATCTGACGTGGCATTAATAGGGGCCGAACAAGCTGAGTCCGCCGCGGATATTGTAAATAATGCTGCACGTGGTATTGATGAGTTGAGTCAAGATCTTCAGGTATCCAGTGATATGTTGACTGCGCTAAAAGCTTCTGGCGACCAAGTTGGTGCCGTTGTAAAAACAATTGCGGAAATAGCGGAGCAGACGAACTTGCTTGCACTTAACGCAGCAATAGAGGCGGCTCGTGCAGGTGAGTCTGGCCGTGGGTTTGCTGTTGTCGCTGATGAAGTCAGGTTGTTGGCAACTCGCACGCATGAGTCCACACACCAGATTAATGAGATACTGGCGACAATTGTTCAGTCAATCACAGGCGCTGTAGCTTCGATGGACTCAAACCAGATAAAAGTGAAGGGAACGGTAAATGATGTGCATCAGACGGTTGAATCGTTAGAAATGCTGCGAAGTACCATTTTAAGTTTAAGTGCAGATAATCAAAAGCTAGCACACCTTACTCAAAGTAATGAGACTGTCATTACAGAGATGCGCCAGAATTTGGCTAAAGTACTTCATTCTAATCAAGCTATTGCAAAGGGAGGCGAAAACGTTCACGAGGCATCAAATCAATTGATGAGCTTATCAACCATGCTTGAAACGGTATCAAATAAATTCAAGACATAGTAAATACCTCGCCTTAGGCGTTTGCCCCCTCCGCAGAACTTTTAAAACACATGAATGAGCAGGTCAGCTATGGGCCTGCTGCTCACATCTAAATATTTTGCTATTCAATTACTGATTACAGTTATTAAACCGAAAGCTACAAGTAAAATTGTAGGTAAAGCAGGTGTTGTTCGAGTAAGACGCTGTGTTGTAGGTGATTTCTTTTTTGTGGTGAAAAGCTTGATGTGGGGATTGCTCGCCCTCGTCAAAGCCTGCAAGGCTTGGACAATACTGCTTCTGCCTACTGCTCTTGTTTCTGTTACTGATCCTGTTACTGCTACTGGTTAACGCATGGGTCGAGTAACCGTCAGACAAGGCTTGTTGAACCCTTCGCAAAGGGTTTCAAAACAGTTAGTAAAATTCTGCTTCGTATTGAATTTACAGGCTTAAAGCGAAGTCAGGAGCATCATTAAAATGCGCAGTCGAACTCAGTTCAAGCCTTTTTCAACCGTTTGAAAAGGGGTTGGCTGAGCCATACGTAAAGGGTTTGGCTAAGGCTTTAAAAAAGCCTTCATACCGTGTTAGTTCAAGCGTTTGTTGTACCGTTTGACGTAAAGGACTATTCAAAAGAGCGCGGTTACCGCTGGCATGACAGTGTAAAAGGTGCCAACAAACATTGGTGGCGCGAAATCAGCAAAGACGAGTTGCCGCAGGAGCAAACTTTCTTAGATGATTTGCACCATTGTGGGTCTGAGTTCGCTCACTATGATTACCTTGACTCGTATAATCGATTTAAAAATTCGTGACAGATCTATCGAGTAGCAAAAGAAGCAAAAAAATTGTTTAGCCATTGCCAAACTGAAGAATGTTGCTGTTTGCTTTTGGTTATATTATGTTTTTGCTCCCAGCGACGTTTAGCTTCAAGTCTTTGTTGGCGGCGTTCGTCGGCACGGTTAGCGACTTCAGTAAAGTTTAAGCGTTGTTCTTTTGTAAGACCTTCGCCAAACGCTTTGATAGGTTTGCTAACGCTCACCGGACGACTTGATTTTGGTGATGAACACATAGGAATTTCCTGTAATTTAACCTTGTATTGAAATAGACGGGTGGAGAAGCACATTTCTTACATATTTTTTTGCTTGCATATTTGAAAACCTCTGGAAAATGGAAAGTGAACTTACGTTATACCCAAACTACTTGGTGTTGCAGCTAGGCGGCAAGTGAGCGAGTCCCCATGAGCATAGATCTTCTATGTGATTGGGGTG